>Ga0209489_100002_pt1 | contig 708609 bp, 661 predicted proteins | sample SiratrowhiteBW_FD_187527 | JGI IMG/M metagenome (GOLD analysis project Ga0209489, IMG submission 187527) | Root nodule microbial communities of legume samples collected from California, USA - Siratro white BW (SPAdes) (version 2) | ecosystem: Host-associated > Plants > Roots > Nodule | place...
CCAGACGGAAGATGTTATCCAGGATCTTGGCGTTGTTCGGATCCTGCTCGAACTGCACAAGCTGGTTGTCGACCGTGTCCAGGCTCTCGCTGCTCTCCGTCAGGAACTCGCGCAACAGATCGTCCATGGAAACCAGCCTTTAAAAACGCAGCGGCGCGCGACATCGCCGCGCCTTACGGAACCGGGCCAGCTTCCCTGCAAAGCGTTTAAGTTTGGTTGAGTAATCGCAAAGGAACGGGATCAACAAAGACATAAGGCCGCGCGATCAAATCGCGCGGCCTGTGGTAACCGTTGATTAACAGTGTGGCGGAGACCGCGTTCAGGACGCCGTGACAATCACCTTGTCGCCGTCCAGCGCGAGCGTCACCTTGAGCCCGCAGGCTTCCGCGAGGAGCCGCGTGTAATGCGGTTGCACCGCATGCGCATCGACAGTGTTGGCCGCCGTTCCGTTGAGGAGATCGACGATGTTCTGCGGCACGCGGGCATTGAGACCGGCGGACGTGATGCGGAAGCTCAAGGCTTCGCCCTCGCCGACCGGATCGATGGTGAGCGTGCCGCCGCGCGGAATCGTCTGCTGCGCGATCACGAGCATGTTCAACAGCAGCTTGACCCGGTTCTTGGGCAGCAGCAGCCGTGGCAAATTCCAGCTCATCGTGACCTTGCCGTCCTCGATATGGCCCTTCGCCATGTTGTGGGCGTCGCCGAGGTCGATCTGCGCGCCCGAAGAACCGGCTGCGCCGAACGCCAGCCGGCAGAACTGCAATCGCGCCGAAGCGGTCTTGGCGCTCTTGCGGATCAGATCGAGTGCGAAGTCGCGATCTTCGGGCTTGGGATTGTCGTCGAGGACCTCAAGTCCATTGACGATCGCACCAACCGGACTGATGAGATCGTGACAGACCCGCGAGCACAGCAGCGCGGCGAGTTCGAGTGCGTCGGGAGCGGGACCGGGAGACGAAGTGCCAGACATAGATTGTTCCTGGAAAGCCGCACGCCGCGGGAGGAGTGCGAATCACGCATGCCTGTCGGCTTGATACACTGCGAAGACGCATGCTGCCAGCTTGCGGCGGGACTGATAAGGCATGATCCGGACGGGAACGGCCGCGTTAGCGCAGGGTGGAAACCGGTTTTCCGAAAAGATTATGCTCAAATAAAAGATCAACAGGATATGGGACCCGCTCATGAATGAGGCAAAATCGCCCGCCATCGGTCGCGATATCGCCGCCGCGTTGCTCGAATCGCTGACCGAGCTGGTGATCCAGGCCGGCGAGGCGATTCTTTCAGTCAATCGTTCCACGATGAAGGTTGCCGGCAAGGGTGACGGCTCGCCGGTGACGGAAGCGGATCTTGCCGCCGATCAGATCATCGTCGAGGGATTAGGGCGGCTGGCACCACGAGTATCGCTGCTGTCGGAAGAGCGCGCTCATCTGGCGAAGCCACCCTACAAGGACAGTTTTTTCCTGATCGATCCGCTCGACGGCACCAAGGAGTTCGTCGCGGGCCGCAACGAGTTCACGGTCAATGTGGCATTAGTCACGCACGGCGCGCCGCTGCTTGGCATCGTCGGTGCACCTGCGCTGGGATTGATCTGGCGCGGCATCGTCGGCGCGGGCGCGGAACGGCTGACGCTGCGTGACGGCAAGGTTTCGCACGCGGTGCCGATCAAGACCCGTCCGTGCCCGGCGCGTGGCGCGCCGTGGACCGTGGCGGTCAGCCGGTCGCATGGCGATCCGCGCACCGAAGCCTTCATCGACGCGCGCGGCGGCGCAACGCGCGCGGTGCTGGGCTCAGCGGTCAAATTCGGCCGGGTCGCCGAGGGAGACGTTGATATCTATCCCCGCCTTTCGCCGACGTCGGAATGGGATGTCGCGGCCGGCGCTGCGGTGGTCGTCGCGGCCGGCGGCAAGGTGACCGATTCGCAAGGGCAACCGCTGCATTTCGGGTTGGGTCGCGAAGACTTCCTGGTCCCGGAATTCATTGCCTGGGGTGACCCGGCTGCAGCGTCCTGATCTCGAGCCTTATCGGTCCTGATTGAATCAGAGCCGAAGCTCTCGATTCCCGGTTTGACGCGTCTTCTTCACGCGAACCGGTGTCCACTTCGCTCGAAAAGGCTTTATTGCGCAAGATTCTCTTCGAGCTTCGGCCAGCGCGCTTCGGCCTCCTTCAGAAAGCGCGCCGGATCGGCAGCAAAGGCGTCGCGGCTCTTTTCCTGATTGAAGAGATAGAGCCTGTTCCCGGCGACGACCCAGAATCGCGGATTGCCCGCGCAGGTCACCCCGCGCACCAGATCGGTCGGATCGTAGCCGCCGAACTGCGGGCCATAGATTTCAGGATGCGCCACGAAGGAGGCGCGGTTGCCCTCGTTGCGAAAGCGCCAGACCGCGCCACCCTCGGTGGCCTCGAATTCAGGCCGGCCGACGGACGCGGCGGCGTCGGTGAAATAGGCGACGGGATCGAATCCCTCGATCGCGAGACCGGAAAAGCGGTTCGTCACCACCCGCTCGGTGGTGGAGGCTCGGGCGGACGAGTCGGGCCAGGTGGCCGCCAAAATGCCCGCCAACAGGCCGAAAATCGCCACTCGACGGCACCAACCATATTTTTCCTGCCGTTGTGCCGTCATAGTTGATACCGATAACATCCGAGTCGAGGGGACACTGGGCGCAACCTAGAGCCGTGCCTGTTGGCATAGGGTTAAGGGTGACGTCCGGATTTCGATAGCAGGGGTTCTTAATGACTTTCGCATCACGCCTTGCCGCGGTCGCGTTTGCCGCGCTGATGTGCTGGACCGGACATGCGTCCGCGCAGCAGCCCCCGCCGCCGCAATATCCACCGCCCCAGCGTGACCCGACCCCGTATACCTACGGACCGGAGGAATTGGTCAACGCCGGACACAAGTTCTTCGGCAATGTGTCTCGTGGACTCGCCTCGATCATCGAGCGCGCCGTCAGCCAGTGGGGGCTGCCCAACGGCTATGTGCTCGGCGAGGAAGGCTCCGGCGCCTTCGTAGCGGGGTTGCGCTACGGCGAAGGCACGCTCTACACCAAGAATGCCGGCGACCTTCGAGTCTACTGGCAGGGGCCGTCAGTGGGCTTCGACTGGGGTGGGGACGGCGCCCGCACCATGACGCTGGTCTATAACCTGCCCTCCACCAGCGCGATCTATCAGCGCTTCGTCGGCATCGACGGGTCTGCCTACATCATCGGTGGTTTCGGCATGACCGCGTTAACCGCCAACAACATCGTGCTGGTACCGATCCGCTCCGGCATCGGCTTGCGGCTCGGCGCGAATGTCGGCTACCTCAAATACACTCCGCGGGCGACCTGGAACCCGTTCTAATCGCCGTCTGGGCGGGTTGTCGCGGACGACCTTGGCCGCCAATCAGCGATTCACGTTAACGCTGCAACGGGCTGGCCTTTGGCCAGCCCGCCATGGCATTGTGATTAACCAATTATTTCTTGTGGAGTGACCCTTCATGATCGAACCGATCATGTACGGCGCGATCGGTTTCCTGATCTCGATGCTGTGCGGCCTGATGATCGTGCCGCTGGTGCACAATCGCGCCGTGCGGTTGACGACGCGCCGCATGGAGGCGGCCACCCCGCTCTCGATGGCCGAGATCCAGGCTGACAAGGACCAGCTTCGCGCCGAATTCGCGATGTCGGCACGCCGGCTCGAGATGAGCGTCGACCAGCTCAAGAGCAAGACTACGAGCCAGCTCGCCGAACTCGGCAAGAAGACCGATGCGATCAACCGCATGAAGATCGAGCTTGGCGAGAAGAACGCGGCGATCTTCGCATTGGAAACACGCGATAAGGCGATGAAGGAGCAGCTCCAAGCCACCGAGCAGGAAATCTCCGCCAAGACCGAGCAATTGCGCGCAGTCGAGCAGGCACTGACCGAGAAGCAGACCGAGCTTGGCAAGATCAACGCCGTGCTGAGCGACCGCTCCCTGACGGTGGACAGTCGCCGGATCGAGCTCGTTACGGCCCAAACGCAGGTTGAGGCGCTGAAGGGCCGCATCGGCAACGCCGAGAAGGAATACGCGGCGACCCAGGCCCGCCTCGCCGAGGAGCGCAGCCAGTCGGAGATCGCGACCCGCGACCTGGCGGAAGCGCGCGGCCGGGTCAAGAATTTGACCCAGCGCGTCGCCGACCTTGTCAAGGAAGCCGAAACGCTCGGCAACCGCGTCAACGATCTCGAGACGCGGCTCGCCACCCAGGGCAAGCTGCTCGCCGAACGCGAATACGAGAACAGCCAGCTCAAGCAGGCGAACGCCGCCGCCGAGCTGGCCCTGCAGAAGCTGCGCGAGGAGACCGCCGCGCCAACTGGAGGCAAATCATCGCTCCTTGCGAAGCTGCGCCAGGAGAAGGCCGCCGCCGAGGAGCAGCTCAGTGTCGCTCGTGATGAGGGCGCCAAGCTGCAACGCGACATTAGCGAGATCCAGCAGCAAGCCGAGAGCTCCTGGACGACCGAGCGCATGGAGAACGCGCTGCTGCGCGAGCGCATCAACGACATCGCTGCCGAAGTGGCGAAGCTTGCGATCCAGCTTGAGGGACCAAATTCGACGATCGAGGCCATGCTGGCGGCCGAACCGACGGTGCCGGCCAAGACGGCCGCCAAACCCGCCAGTGGGACCGGGAATGGGGCTGCCGCCGGCAGCGGCCTGCCCGAGGGTGGCGGTACATTGGCCGAACGCATCCGGGCGCTGCAGTCGCATGCCTCCCGCGCCCGCCAGCAGGGCGCCTGATCTCGAAGGTCTTGGCTTGACACCTCCACCCGGCACTTCGTAAATCGTAACCTCTGACGAAGCACGTTTCGACCGGCCGCCGACCAGCGGCCTTTCGTGCGCCGTTATCCCGGACGCATAGCTCAGCGGGAGAGCGTTCCCTTCACACGGGAGAGGTCCAAGGTTCGATCCCTTGTGCGTCCACCATTAACCTCAACAAAATCAATTAGATCGGAAGATGTGGCCCGCTCGATGGAGGCGCTCGGTCGATATCTGTCCATGAAAGTTGCGTGCAAAGGCATGCGGATTCCGTGCATCGAGCTTCGGCTCGCCTGAGGCCATGTCAGTCTGAGGAACAATAGGTCTTGGATGTTGTTTCGGTGAAGGCAGGGTCGAAAGGACGATCCGATGCACGGTTACACGGCGTACGTCCTCAGCTCCGACGACCGCATTCTATGGCGGGTTGATCTGTTCTGCGGCAACGACGACGACGCGCGGGAGCAGGCCCAGAATCTGGCGACTGACGATCAGCCGGTGGAGCTTTGGGACGGCGCGCGCAAGATCGGAAAATTTGCGCCGTCACACATGATGAATTGATTCTCCCCGCCGGAATTTTTTGTGCTGGTTCAGGTATTTAAGTCCTGAAACAGGCCCCTTCGCAGCGGACCGCTGTGCCGGCCTCGCGCGCCCGCCAATTCACCGCCGGCCGACGACATCGCGGCCTCCGGCTCATTGCCGGACAGGATGCGGCGACGGCGCGGACGGGCGCCGGTTGAGTTCACCGAGCAAATCGCGCACGGCCCCGTCGAATTCGTCGGGCTGCCGACGAGGATCGACCTGCGGCGTGCGGCGTGACGCCTTGCGGCGTCCGGAGAAGCTGCCATTGGCGGCGACCAGAAGCCCCTCGAGATTAATCATCAGGTCGTCTCGTCCTGCACCGGCAACGGGCGGCGCACGCCGCTGCGGCTGGACCGCCGGTGCATCCCCGCGCGCAATCCGGCGGCGACGGCGCGACTCCATTTCGCGTACGGCATATCCCGAACAGAAGCCCATGCCGACGGCGATAAGAATGATCAGAAGTCCGAGCATTGTGTTGTCCCGCAATCACCCTGCCGCAATGCAGTAAGCGCGACAATGAGGCAGGGGCTTGACGAGGACGGTTCGGTTTCGTGGAGGATGCGCGGGTGCCGACGGAGCGCCGTGGTCCACGGAATCCTACGGGCTTTTATTTGATGTCCTGCTTCGCTACCTTCCGCGGAACTCGCGGGGGCGTGGGAATCCGATGCGCAAGGGCAACGACTACATTTTGAAGCTGCGCCCGTGGTCGCTGTCTACCTTCGCCGCCGCCCTGCTGGCCGTGGTGTTCGCCACCGCGATGCAGGAAGTCTTCGCGACCTTCGGCCTGCAGCTCTACTTCGCAACCTTCGTGCCAGCGATCCTGATCGCAGGGCTCTTGGGCGGCGCGCCGGCCGGCGCCTTCGCCACCGTCATTACGGTCCCGATCGTGTGGTGGATGTTCATACCGCCCTGCTTCGAGTTTGCCTGGCCCACGGCTGCCGACTACGACAGCATCTCGAGCTTCTTGCTGTCGAGCGCGCTTCTGGTCTGCTTCTCGCAGCTCTATCGCGAAGCGCTCGCCATCCTGCGGAAGTGAAATTCGATCGCGTCCCCAGCGCCGCCGGTTTGCGCCGACCCTCGCCGCGGCTCGCCGGCTCTGGCGCCGCTATCGGCGCCCTCACATCCCGAACATCCAGACGGCGATGATGGTGGCGAGTGTCGCCACGCCGCTGATTGTCCAGCCGACCGCGTAGAACGCATTCTCGGGAGCGGTGTCGAGCACCGCATCGGTCGTTTCCGTCATTGACCGCCAGCGCATGGCGTCTCTCCTCCTGCCCATCGGCATAACGCGCAGCAAAGTTCCCGGTTCCCGCCGGCGATCGTGAGCCGCACAGTTCACGGACCACTCACGGACAACTGATCCAGCCCGCGGAACCCTGCGACATTCCGCCCCGTTGAGGCGCGCCGGAAAACAGCAACTTGGGAGACCTATCCGATGCGAACACTGATCCTCGCCGCCACTGCTCTTGCCTTCCTGTCCTCCACCGCGCTCGCGCAAGACAAGACCGGCACCAGCCCCTCGCCCGCCGCACAGAGCGGTGACACGATGAGCAAGGGCGAGACGACCAAGATGGCGCCGAAGAAGGCGAAGAAGACGGCGAAGAAGTCCAGCGCCAAATCCGGCGGCGAGACGACCAAGCAACAGTAGGAAACAATCGCGCACGGTACGCACAGGAAAGGCCGCCTGCGGGGCGGCCTTTCTCGGTCCCGGCCGGTGACATTGCGATCAGTGCAACCGTCATCGCCGGTGAACTCAGGTGCGGAGGGGGAAGCCAAGCGAAGCCGGTGATGAGCAGCGCTATTGGACCGTACTGAAAATTGACCACCAGCCCCTGTAATTGCTCCACCTGCCGCACCTTACTTGTGGCGTGATGCCGCGAGCAGCGCATGATCCAAACGGGCTATCACGAGGACGATCGGGACCCCACCGTTCAACGACAGACCTAACGTCCAGCGTCATCGTCGCGCCTTCCTGCAAGCCCGCTCACGCGCAGCCGCTCGGCAAACCACAGCGACGCCCCCCGCTCGATCGCACCGCCCGCATAGACCTCCGACGAGGCGACCCCATTCCGTCCGACGATCACCAGCACGCCGATCTCGTAGGCGAACCAGACAAGCGGATCGGTCAATGCCCGCAGCTTGTGCTGATCATGCTCGATCGGCTGGTGATTGCTCTCCTTGCGCAGCTCGATGGCGAGCAGGTTGTTGGGAATGTCGCGCTGATGCACGACGATGTCGGGATAGATCGACTTGCCGAGATGATCGTCGGACGAGACGGTCGAGCCGTGCGGCAGCCGCAGCGTGCGTTCGCCGAGCCGGTCGTAATTGCAATCGACCTGCCAGCCGGCGAACTGCCGCTCGACATAGACCGCCAGCCGGTGCGTGAGCGTCCGCTCGCCGAGATCGCGCTCCAGCAGGAAGCGTTCCTGTGCGTAGAAGTCCTGCAGCGCGGCGATCACCTTGTTCAGCGCGGTCTGCATCAGGCCTCCGACTGACAGGGCCGCCGCTGCGGCCGGTTGCGATGCTTTAGTTGAGCATGATCTCCGCGCAAACGCTTCGCGTTTGTCGCAGGAAAAACCGGTTTCCACTTTGCGCTCGCGCGGCCCTTCGGGTCCGGATCATGCTGCTACATCTGCACTTCGATCAGTCGCGGGCCCGGCTCCGCGACGGCTTCCGCCAAGGCCTTGTTGAACTCGTCCGCATTGGTCACCGCGCGGCCCGGCACGCCCATGCCCTTGGCGAGCGCGACGAAATCGAGCGTCGGCCGGTCGATCTTCAGCATGTCCTGTGCCCGCTGGCCCGGCTCGCCGGCGCCGACGCCGTCGAACTCGCCGCGCAGGATCTGATAGATGCGGTTGGCGAACACGATGGTGACGACGTTGAGCCCCTCGCGCGCCTGCGTCCAGAGCGATTGGATCGTGTACATCGCGCTGCCGTCACCGACCATGCAGATCACCTTGCGGTCCGGGCAGGCGATCGCCGCCCCAGTTGCGACCGGCGTCGAGAAACCGATCGAGCCGCCCATGTTCTGCAGCCAGTCATGCGGCGCCGCGGCGGCTGTCGGCGGAAAGAAGCCGCGGCCGGTGGTAACGGATTCGTCGACCATGATAGCGTTCTCAGGGATCGCATAGGCGATCGCCTGTGCGATCGTCGTGTGATTGAGCGCACCGGTCGGCTTGACCAGCTCCTGCCGCTGCTGCGGCTTGACGTGCTGCGGCGTGGCATGGAGCACGTTGGCGAGCGCCTCGAGCGCTGCGACCGAGTTCTCGCCCCAGGCGGTCATGCGATGCACATCGCAGCCCTCCGCTTTCAATAGGCTCGGCTTGTTCGGATAGGCGAAGAACGCCACGGGATCATTGGCTTCGACCAGCACGATGTGCCGGAAATCTTTGAGGATCGGCAGCGCCTGCTCGATCACATAGGGAATGCGGTTGATCGAGAACCGGCCCCGGCCGCGCGCCATGCGCGGGTGGAAGGTCTGGCCCATCACGGTGCAGCCGGTCTTGCCGGCGATCCGCTCCGCCAGCGCCAGCCCCTGTTCGGAGAGCGCGCTGCCGGTGATCAAGAGCAGTGTATGCGCTGCATCGCCGTGCAGGATCTTCGCTGCGGTGTCCACCGCTTGCGGCGAATAGCTCGGGCGCTGCTTCTCCGTCGGCATCTCGGCAATGCCGTCGGCCTCGTTCCATGCGGTGTCGGCGGGCAGGATCAGCGTTGCGATCTGCGGCGGTGCGCTCCTGGCCGCCGCGATCGCCGCTGCGCCGTCGGCGGCGACCGACTTCGCATCCGGCGAGGTGCGCACCCAGGACGACATCGGCCGCGCGAGCCCCTCGATGTCAGACGTCAGCGGCGCGCTGTAGCCGATGTGATAGGTCGCATGCTGGCCGACGATATTGACGATGCCGGAATGAGCCTTCTTGGCGTTGTGCAGATTGGCGAGCCCGTTGGCGAGGCCGGGCCCGAGATGCAGCAGCGTCGAGGCCGGCGTGCCCTTCATGCGGAAATAGCCGTCGGCCGCGCCGGTCACGATGCCCTCGAACAGGCCGAGCACGCAGCGCATGCCCGGGACCCTGTCCAGCGCCGCGACGAAATGCATCTCGGACGTGCCCGGGTTGGTAAAGCAGACGTCCACACCGCCTGCGACCAATGTCCGCACCAGGCTTTCCGCACCATTCATGGTCTCGCTCCCGTCAGAGATGTTCTCGTCGTCGGCCCAGATCAACCATTGTTCGCCCGGTTCGTCAAAGGTTTAGCCGATCAATGCAGGTATCGCGTCCGATGTGTTGCCTTTTTAAACCCTGTTGTTCGAAACTCGCGATCTCACAGCATCGTCGGTTGCGAAACACCTGAGATTGTGGCCTGTCTCGACACGTATTTGATGCTTCCTGGGGGATCACGACGATGCGCCCGATTGCCCTGATCTTTGCTGCGCTCACGATGCTCGCAGGCGCGGGCCAGGCGCTGGCGGAAGGCCTCGACACCCGCGACTTCATGGGCTTCGGGCCGAGCTTCTTCGGTAGCGGCGCGAGTCCGATCCAGCGCACAACCGTGATGTATCCGACCAATTATGCGCCCGGCACCATCATCGTGAACACCGCCGAGCGGCGGCTCTATCTGGTGCTGCCCGGCGGCGAGGCGCTGCGCTACGGCATCGGCGTCGGCCGCGACGGCTTCCGCTGGAGCGGAACCCATCGCATCACCGCGAAGAAGGCGTGGCCGGGGTGGACGCCCCCCTCCCAGATGCTGCGCCGCCGTCCCGACCTGCCGCGCCACATGGCCGGCGGTATCGAGAATCCGCTCGGTGCGCGTGCGCTGTATCTCGGCTCGACCCTGTACCGCATCCACGGCTCGAACGAGCCCGAGACCATCGGCCAGGCGGTCTCGTCGGGCTGCTTCCGCATGACCAACGACGACATCGTCGACCTCTACAATCGCGTCTCGGTCGGCACCACGGTGGTGGTGAAGAACTGACCGAACCGCACACCGCCGGCGCCAGGGCCGCAATCCGGCATGACTGATCCCGACTTGCGCTGCCGCAGCACTTGCGGCAGCGTCGTCAGAATGCGGCACCGCCTCTCGACCCTGCTCCTCTTCGCCGCGGCAGTTGCTGCCGTCGACGCTGCGACCACGTTCGCGGTCGCCACCGAAATTCCGGCGATCACCTCGCGCCAGCACACCGAGCGGAAAGCCTTCAGCGACACCGAGATCGTCGAGGGCTTCCTGAAGACGGCGTTCGGCGCCGAATATCATCTCGCCGGCCGGGTCGATCGCATCAGAAAATACGACAGCCCGGTGCGCGTGTTCGCCGACGGCACCCGCGCCGACCGCAAGACCCAGCTCGCGAAAGTCGTCGCCGACATCCGCGCCAAGGTCCAGCATCTCGACATCGCGATGACCGAGGACAACAACGCGGCCAATGTGCGCGTCAAGCTCGTGCGCGACCACGACCTCTATCGCACCATCGCGACCTTCTACGGCCGCGAACGCGCCCGGGAGATCCGCACCTCACTCGATCCGCAGTGCCTGTCCGGCTTCCGCAAGAACGACAATTACGAGATCGAGCATTCCGACGTGATCCTCACCGTCGACAACGGCGACTTTGTCTTCCTCGATTGCGCCTATGAGGAGCTGCTGCAGTCGCTCGGACCGATCAACGACACCGCGACCGTGCCGTGGACCATGTTCAACGACAATGTCTCGATGGGTTATTTCGACGTCTACGATCAATATCTGCTCAACCTGCTCTACGATCCCCGCATCAAGGCCGGGATGACCGTGCAGGAGGTCAAGGGCGTGCTGCCCGATGTCCTCGCCGACGTGCGCGCGTGGGTGAAAAAGGTGAACCATTTGGAGTGAGGCTGGCTATGTGCACCTGGCTCACTGCACACACCACCGTCGTCCCGGCGAAAGCCGGGACCCATACGCCGCAGCAGATGTTATGAGAGGAACTCGTCATTCGGGCGAAGGCCGGGACCCATGACCACCGCATTTGGTGATGAACGGGATGTTGGCCGAGCGTCGCGCAACAATGAACATTCGGGGTAATGGGTCCCGGCCCCCCGTGCGCAATTGCGCACTAGGCCGGGACGACGATGGGGATAGTTCTTACGCGCTGTCTCACGCCGTCATTGCGAGGACGCAACGGGTCGCGCGAACGCGCGCCCGATGACGGGCTCCGCGACGCTAGCCATCTCTCTCCGCCGTCATCCCCCGCGCATGCGGGGGATCCAGTACGCTGCGGCCTCTGGGATCAATCACTGCGGCCTCTGGAATACTGGCTCGCCCGCCTTCGCGGGCGATGACAGGCATTGAGATATGGCATTGCGTTCTCGCGGCACGATAAACCGAAGTATTTTTGCTGTGGGGTCTTGCGCCGTCGGGGCAACTCAGCGCTATGGGCGCGCGCATTCCGGCGCGAGCCCCGGAATAACGAAAACGCCGGGGATTTCGCTCGCCCGACAGACCGGTTCCGGCACATCACACGATTTTGCCCTCGTCCGGCGCCGGAACAGCCACGTTGTCTTCAGAGTTGGGAACGCAGCGGGGGCAATTGCTTGTCAACGCGACGGCCTGAACAATGAAGAATTTTCCCGATGCTGCATTTTCTCCCGAAGTGATCGAGCTGATGACACGGGCACTGGAATCCTCGGTCGCAACACTGCCCGATCCCGTCAATACCTCGCAGGTCACCCTGATCGCGGAATCGATCTTGCGCACCGCGCATGAAGGCGAACGCGAGGTCGACGCGCTGCAACGGATAGCGTTGCTGGAGCTTGCGCTGGCGTCAAACGACTAGGATCTCTGGACGATGATATGACCGCTCGCGTCATGCCCTGCGGCGCTAGCTCGTATCGCCGTCTCGCCTTTGGTCGGGCCAGCTTGGCACGACCGACGCGGGCGGTCTTGCAAATAACATCGATCTGCCTCAGTGTTTCCGTGTCACTGCCTGCCATCAAGAACAAACGAAAGAAACTCATGAAGCATCGTCCGCTCGGCCGTTCGGGCCTCACCGTCCCTCCCCTGTGCTTCGGCTGCAATGTGTTCGGCTGGACGGTAGACGAGGCCGCATCGTTTCGATTGCTCGACACCGTGCTCGAGCACGGGCTGACGTTTCTGGATACGGCGGACGTCTATTCGCGTTGGGTACCGGGCCATAGCGGCGGCGAGTCCGAGACGATCATCGGCAAATGGATGAAGGCCCGCGGCAACCGCGACCGCGTCATCCTCGCCACCAAGGTCGGCATGGACATGGGCAACGGCAATGTCGGGCTGAAGCCGGACTACATCACGCGCGCGGTGGAAAACTCGCTGCGACGGCTGCAGACCGACACCATCGACCTTTACCAATCCCACAAGGACGACGAGGCGACGCCGCAGGAAGAGACGCTCGCGGCTTATGACAAACTGATCAAGGCCGGCAAGGTCAGGGCGATCGGCGCATCGAACTTCTCCGCGGAGCGGCTGAAGAGCGCGCTCGAGATCGCCAAGGCGAACGGGCTGCCGCGCTACGAAAGCATGCAGCCCGAATACAGCCTGGCGGAGCGGTCGAGCTATGAAGGCGCGCTAGAACGCGTCTGCGAGGACAACGACGTCGGCGTGATCACGTTCTTCTCGCTCGCCGCGGGATTTCTGACCGGCAAGTATCGCTCCGAGGCCGACTTCGCCAAAAGCCCGCGTGGCGCGCGCAGCATTCCAAAGTATATGAATGCACGCGGCAAGCGCATCCTGGCCGGCCTCGACGAGGTCGCCGCCGAAACCCGCGCCGAGCCCGCCGCGATCGCGCTCGCCTGGTTGATGGCCAAGCCGTCCGTCACGGCGCCGATCGCCAGCGCGACCAAGCCCGAGCACGTCGCAACGCTGGTCGCGGCGACCCGGCTCGAGCTGACAAAGGATCAAGTCGAGCGACTGGATGCCGCGAGCGCATAGCCGGGGGGCCTGGTAGGTTGAATGGCAACCGCAAAGGCGGTGCGCGCCCTCTCCCACTTGCGGGCAGGGCAATCGCACATGCCGCTTTCGGCGGCTCAGCACGTCCTCGGCCTCGTGGTTCGAGACGCGCCGCAAGCGGCGCTCCTCAACATGAGGGTCTGCTATTGTGCCGCAAAACAAGACGTCATCCTAAGGAGCCCGCCAAAGGCGGGCGTCTCGAAGGATGGCCGCGGGGCGCTTTTCTCCCACATGCGATTGCCCTGCGCTTGCGGGGGAGGCAAGAGAAGTGTGCGGCTGCTATTCAGCCCAATCTTAACAGGCCCTAGCCCCACGGACCACGCTGGCTCGACGACCCTCCCCACGGACCACGCGGCGGATAGCCCGCGGGCGCGGAGCGCGGCGCAGTCTGCGTGCCGAGCTCGGCGGCGAGCTGCTGCAGCGCCGCGATGCGGTTCGCGGTCGAGGGATGGGTGGCGAACAGATTGTCGACGCCGTGGCCTGACAGTGGATTGATGATGAACATGTGCGCGGTCGCGGGATTGCGCTCGGCCTCCATGTTCGGGACCTGATGCGCGGCGTTCTCGATTTTCGCGAGCGCAGACGCCAGCCACATCGGCTGTCCGACGATGCGCGCGCCGAAATTGTCGGCGGCGTATTCGCGGGTGCGGCTGATCGCCATCTGCACCAGCATGGCGCCGAGCGGCGCCAGGATCATCATCGCGATCGAGCCGATGATGCCGGGGCCGTTGTTGCTGCTGCGGTTGCCGAAGAACATGCCGAACTGCGCCAGCATCGAGATCGCACCGGCGATCGTCGCTGTGATCGTCATCGTCAGCGTGTCGTGATGCTTGATATGCGCAAGCTCGTGCGCGATCACGCCGGCGAGCTCCTCGCGGCTGAGCTGCTGCATCAGGCCGGTGGTGACGGCGACCGCCGCGTTCTCCGGATTGCGGCCGGTTGCGAACGCATTGGGCTGCGCCTCGTCCATCAGGAACACGCGCGGCATCGGCAGGCTCGCGCGCTGGGCGAGCTCGGCGACGAGATTATAAAGCTCCGGCGCGGTGCGCTGATCGACCTGATGGGCGCCGTACATCGACAGCGCCATGCGATCGGAATTCCAGTAGGTGAACAGATTTGTCGCAGCCGCGACCAGAAGCGCGATGACAGCGCCGATCCCTCCGCCAATCAGGTAGCCGACGCCCATGAACAGGGCGGTGAGGCCGGCAAGCAGAAGCGCAGTGCGGAAATAGTTCATCGTGATCCCCTAAAGCACAATGAGATTGGATCGAGTTGTCATCGCGCTTCAGCTCCTTGTTTGAGCATGATCTTTTCGAAAAGCCGCTTCACACTTTGCGGCAACGCGGCCCTTTGGGTCCGGATCATGCTCCAGGGGCAGCGTGTATGCTGCCATAACCGACGCCATTCAGGTAGGGATTTGGCGGTCGGCGCCGCAAGGGGAACCACTGCGTCGCGGCGACGCGGGCACGGGTTAACGATCGGTCATCTGGCGCAAGACGGGACAAGGCGCGAAGCGACGTGCCTCCTGCGCGGCGGACGTCCTGGTCGAAGGCATTCCGGGTGTAACAGTCGATCCTGTTGTTGCGCGGCGCCGGGCTGGTGTATGCAGGACATGCCTTTCCTCCTTCCCCCCAAACCGGTGACATCGATGCCAGCCCCCTCCCTTCGCGCCTCCATCACCGTCGCTGCGATGGCGGCTGCGCTGGCGCTGTCATCCCTCGCCTCGGCACAACAGCCGTTTCCGGCGCCTCTCACCTCTGCGCCGGCGAAGCCACGGCCGGCCGCGGCCGCGCCGCGCGCCGCGTCATGCCACAACGGGCAAAGCTTCGACCGCTTCCTCGCCGAGCTGAAGCAGAAGGCTGTCGCCGCCGGCGTCTCGCAGCAGACCATCGCGGAGGCCTCGCCCTACCTGGTTTACGACCAGGGTATCGTCAATCGCGATCGCGGGCAGCGCGTGTTCGGCCAACTGTTCACCCAGTTCGCCGGCCGCATGGCTGCGACCTATCGGATGCAGCAGGGCCAGCAGCACATCAGGACCTATGCCGCAGCCTTCGCGCGCGCCGAAAAGGAATATGGCGTGCCGCCTGCGGTGATCGCCGCCTTCTGGGGACTGGAAAGCGATTTCGGCGCCCAGATGGGCAACCTGCCGACGCTGAAATCGCTGGTGTCGCTCGCCTATGATTGCCGCCGCTCCGAGATGTTCCAGGGCGAGACCATCGCGGCGCTGAAGGTCATCGATCGCGGCGATCTGACACCGGACGAGATGATCGGCTCCTGGGCCGGTGAGCTCGGGCAAACGCAATTCCTGCCGACGCATTACTTCAACTATGCGGTCGACTATGACGGTGACGGCCGTCGCAACCTGCTCAGCAGCGGGCCGGATGTGATCGGCTCGACCGCAAACTACATCGCCAACGGATTGAAGTGGCGGCGCGGCGAGGCGTGGCTGCAAGAGGTGCGCGTGCCGCAGGCGAGCTCCGCAAGCTTCCCTTGGGACCAGGCCGATCTCACCGTCAAGCTGCCGCGCGCGAAATGGGCTTCGCTCGGCGTCACCTATAGCGACGGCAGGCCGTTACCGAACGACGACATGCCGGCCTCGCTGCTGCTGCCGATGGGCCGGATGGGCCCGGCGTTTCTCGCCTACGCGAATTTCGCCGCCTACACCGAGTGGAATAACTCGCTGATTTATTCGACCACAGCCGGCTATCTCGCCAACCGCATCGCCGGCGCGCCGCCGATGCTGCGGCCCCAGGGGGCGGTCGCGCAACTGCCGTTCAATCAGATCAAGGAACTGCAGGGTCTGCTGGTGCGCGCCGGCTTCGATGTCGGCAAGGTCGACGGTGTGCTTGGACAGGCGAGCCGCAGCGCGGTGAAGGCGATGCAGCTCAAATACGGTCTGCCGGCGGATTCCTGGCCGACCGCCGAGCTCCTGGCGCGGATGCGCGGGACGCGCACGCCGCCGCCCACGGAAGCCGCGCTGCCAGGGATGCGGTAGATCTTAGTCCCCCCTCGTCCCGCTCTTGCGGCAGGGCTATCGCATAGGCCGCCTTGGGCGGCTGCGCACGCGCTCGGCCTCGTGGTTCGAGACGCGCCGCAAGCGGCGCTCCTCACCATGAGGGTCTACTATTGTGCCGCAAAACAAGACCTCTTCCTGAGGAGCCCGCCAAAGGCGGGCGTCTCGAAGGGCACTTTTCTCCCAAATGCGATTGCTTAGCTCTTGCGGGGAGAGGGTCGGGGTGAGGCTCTCTCCACGCAGCGGACTCGCGGTGAATCCCCCTCACCCGGATCGCATCTTGCGATGCGATCCGACCTCTCCCCGCAAGCGGGGCGAGGTGAAGACAAGAAATATTTGACCAACTGTTACAGCCTCTCACAGTTGTATTCCTCCCCCTGCCGCCCCATTTGCAGCATCGCCGTTCGGCACATCCGATTTCCACATCGAGAGAGCATCCCATGTCCTTTTATGACGCCGTTGTCCCGGCCTACCTGCAAATGCTCAACAGCCTCACCGGCCTCCTCACGAAGGCGGAGGCGTATTGCGAGGCGAAGAAGATTCAGCCCGAGGTGCTCCTGGGATCGCGCCTCTATCCGGACATGCTGCCGCTGACCAAGCAGGTGCAGCTCGTCTGCGATCACGCCTCGAGGGGCTGCGCGCGGCTGACGCATAGCGAGGTGCCGTCGACGCCCGACACCGAGACCACGTTTGCCGAATTGAAGCAGCGGTTGGCGAAGACGATCGACTATGTGAAGTCGTTCACGCCCGCGCAGTTCGAGGGCGCCGACGCCAAGGATGTCACCTTCCCGATCGGCGCCGGCCGCACCATGACCCTGAAGGGCCAGCAATTCCTCAGCGCGTTCTCGTTCCCGAATTTCTACTTTCACGCCGTGACCGCGCACGGCATCCTGCGTCACAACGGCGTCGAGATCGGCAAGCGCGATTTCCTCGGCGTGAGCTGACGCGCTTCGCGCGTCATATTCCCCGCCGCGGGATTTTAGCCTCGCGCGCAGCCGTGCTACTGCTCCCTGACAACAACAAGACGTCAGGGAGCACGCCATGTCCGTCACTACCCACGCGCCAAAGTCCATCGATCCCTCCGCTTCGCTGCACGCGGAGGCGCTCGGGCAGGCGAAGAACCATGGCCGCCTCGCCGGCCGTCGTGTCATCGTGGTCGGCGCGGGACAGCGCAACACCGTCGACGAGGATCCGCCAATCGGCAACGGCCGCGCCATGAGCGTGCTGTTCGCGCGCGAGGGCGCCTCGGTTGCGTGCCTCGACATCAACAAGGAAGCCGCCGACGACACCGTCGCACAGATCACACGCGAAGGCGGCAAGGCGCTCACCGAGGTGGTCGACGTCTCCAACGCAGCAGCGATCGCGCCCGTGGTCGAGCGCTGTGCGCAAAAGCTCGGCGGCCTCGACGGGCTGGCGCTCAATGTCGGCATCTCCTGCGGGCTGCCGCTGCCCAAGATGACCGCTGAAGCGTGGGACCGCGACTACGCCGTCAATGTCCGCAGCCACATGCTGTTCGCGCAGAAGGCGCTGGAGGTGATGGCGCCCGGCGGCGCGATCATCCTGATCTCCTCGATGGCGAGCCAGCGCGCCGGCGGCCGCAACCCCGCCTATGAATCCTCCAAGGCCGCGCAGATCGCGCTCGGCCGGGCGATCGCGCGCGCCGGCGAGGACAAGGGCATTCGCTGCAATGTGATCGCGCCTGGCTTCATGGACACGCCGATGGGCCGCGATGCCAGCCGCAGGCGGACCGATCGGGCACTGACAGTGCCTTTCGGCCGCCAGGGCACCGGTTGGGAGGTCGCCTATACCGCGTTGTTCCTGATCTCGAATGAATCGTCCTACGTGAACGCGCACACGCTGTTCCTCGACGCCGGCCACATGGGCGGGATCGTGCGTGGCTAGTCTGCAGGATCGGAATGGCGCGGCCATTGCGCTCGTCGCCGCGATGCACAACTCTCCCCTATCCGTCATGTCCTGGAACATTTCCCCATGAGCCAACCGACCAAACTCTTCGAGCCCTTCAAGCTTGGCGCGCTGACGCTGCCGAACCGCCTGGTGATGGCGCCGCTGACGCGCAACCGCGCGGTGCCGCCCGCGATGGTGCCGAGCCCGCTCGCCGTGGACTATTACGCCCAGCGCGCCTCCGCCGGCCTTCTCATTACCGAGGCGAGCCAGGTCTCGCAGCAGGGCCAGGGCTATCAGGACACGCCCGGCATCTACTCGAAGGAGCAGGTCGAGGGATGGAAGAAGGTCACTGACCGCGTGCATGAGCGCGGCGGCCGCATCTTCATCCAGATCTGGCATGTCGGCCGCATCTCGCATGTCGCACTGCAGCCGAACGGCGGCGCGCCGGTGGCGCCGAGCGCGCTCAAGGCCAAGACAAAGACCTTCGTCAACGGAACGTTCGCCGACGTCTCCGAGCCGCGCGCGCTGGAATTGTCGGAAATTCCCGGGATCATCGACGACTTCAAGCGCGGCACCGCAAACGCGCTGGCCGCCGGCTTCGACGGCGTCGAGATCCACGGCGCCAACGGCTATCTGCTCGACCAGTTCGCCAAGGACGGCACCAACAAGCGCACCGATGCCTACGGCGGATCGATCGAGAACCGCGCCAAGCTGATGCTCGAGGTCTCGAAGGCCGTGGCTGCCGAGGCAGGCGCCGATCGCACCGGCATCCGCATCTCGCCGGTGACGCCGGCCAACGACGTCTCCGACTCCAACCCGCAGCCGCTGTTCGATTACATCGTCGATCACCTCAATGCGCTGAAGCTGACCTACATCCACGTCATCGAGGGCGCGACCGGCGGCCCGCGCGACGTCGCGCCGTTCGACTACGCAAGCTTGCGCAAGCGCTTCAAGCAGGCCTACATGGCCAACAACGGCTACGACCTCGCTTTGGCGAACAAGGTGCTGGATGCCGGCGCCGCCGACCTGATCGCGTTCGGCAAGCCGTTCATCTCCAACCCCGATCTGGTCGAGCGGCTGAAGACGGGCGCGCCGCTCAACGATTGGGACAAGGCCACCTTCTACGGCGGCGGCGCCAAGGGCTACACCGACTATCCGACGCTGAAGGCGACGGAAGCGGCGGAGTAACACAATGCGCCCCCTCTCCCCGTTCTTACGGCTGGGCAATCGCATTTGGGAGAAAGCGCCCTGTGGCCATCCTTCGAGACGCCCGCCTTTGGCGGGCTCCTCAGGATGAAGTCTTATTTTGCGGCATAATAGTAGACCCTCATGGTGAGGAGCGCCGCTTGCGGCGCGTCTCGAACCATGAGGCCGGGTTCGTGCGCAGCCGCCAAGGCGGCATATGCGATAGCCCTGGTTCTTACGGGGAGAGGGTTGGGGTGAGAGGCTCTCTTCGCAAATTCGAGAGGCGGATATGCGGGGAGTCCCCCTCACCCGGATTGCTTCGCAATCCGACCTCTCCCCGCAAGCGGGGCGAGGTAAGAAAGAAAAAGCCGGGATCGCTCCGGGCCTTTATTATTCAGTACTAGAGCGTTTTCGAGCGAAGTGGATACCGGTTCGCGTGAAGAAAACGCGTCAAAACAAGAATCTAGAGCTTCGGTTCTGATTCAATCAGAACCGAAATGCTCTAGCGCACCATCGGCGTCACGCCGCGTAGCGATTGAACTTTGACTTCGAGATCGAGGTCGCGGCGACGTGGACGTGCTGCACCAGCTCGGCTTCCGCGCGTTCGCGGGTCCAGCGCGTCGTCGGCACCGAGATATTGATCGCGGCGACCGCCCGTCCGTGCTCGTCGATGATCGGCGCGGCGACCGAGATGTCACCCATCACCGTCTCGTTCATGATCACGGAATAGCCGCGCTTCGCGGCGACGCGCACCCGCTCCAGGAGCTGGTCCGGATCGGTCACGGTGTAGGGTGTCAGCGGCACCAGCGGCGTGCGCTTGAGCAATTCGATCCGCTCGTCCTCGGGAAGCGCCGACAGGATCGCCGTGCCTGACGCGGTGAAGTAGGTCGGCAGCCGGCTGCCGATCACGATGTCGATGTTGATCAGGTGCTGCCCCGGGAAGCGGGCGACGAAAACGACTTCGTGGCCGTCGAGCTCGTGCATATTGCAGGTTTCGCCGAGATTGCGGCTGATCTCGAGCAGATAGGGCGAGGCCTTGTCGATCAGTTCGTTGGCCTTGAGGTAGCTGTGCGAGAACTGCAGCACCTTGGAGGTCAGGCCGTAAGTGCGCGTACCCTCGATGCGCTTGATGTAGCCGAGCGTCTCCAGCGTGTAGACCAGCCGTTGCGTGGCGCTGCGGTCGAGGCCGGCGGCGCGCGCGATATCGGCGAGCGTCATGTGTCGTCGCGGACCGTCGAAGGCGTGCAGGACCTGGAACGCCTTCTCGGTGGAGCCGACGAACAGCGATGAGCGCTGCGGCGCCGCGCTCTCGCCGGTATGCTTGCCGGCGCTGCCCTTGCTGACCTTTGCCTTTCCCGCCTGCGCGGGCCGACCTGCACTCCGGCTGCCGTCAGTCATGCTGCCATCCTTCCCTGGAAGTCGAGATGCGGCGCGGCGTGCATCGTCAGCCCACGCCTTCCGTCTCGGCCAGTTGGCGGCTGAGTTCGGTGCGGAACGCGGCGACCAGCGCCGCGGCCGGCTGCACCAATGGCGCCAGCACGCGCGGCGCATGGACGCCGACCAGATCCATCACCGCCTTCATCGGTCCGGGATTGGTCTCCGCGAATGCCATGTTCATCAGCGGGATCAGGCGGCGATGCAGATCGAGCGCCTCCGCAATGCGGCCGGCGGATGCCGCCTGGTAGATCTGCCGCCAGGCCCGCGGCAGCAGGCTCGCGGTCACCACGATGCCGCCCTTGGCGCCGGCGGCGAGGTGAAGCGGAAACAGGCTGTCCTCGCCGCTCAACACCGTGAAGCTCTGGTCGACGCCGGCGACCACCTGCAGGAAGTGATACATGTCGAGATTGCAGGCCTTCATTCCGATGATGTTGGGATGCCTCGACAGCTCATGCAGGATCCTGGGCTCGATCGCGATGCGGGTGCGATAGGGAATCTCGTAGATCAGCACCGGCACGGGCGACGCATCGGCGTAGCGCAGGAAATAGTCGCGGATGCCCGCCTGAGTCGGGTTGGTGTAGTATGGCGTCAGAACCAGCACGCCGTCCACGCCCTCGGCGGCGAATTCCCGGCCGGCCTGAAGCGCGTCGTGGAAACCAGTGTCGAGCACGCCTGCGATCACCGGGCCCTTGCCCGCCATCGCCGCGACCGACAGGCCCGCCATCCGGATGCGCTCGCGGCGCGACAGCGCACCATACTCGCCGGTGCCGCCGAGCGGCACGACGCCGTCGATCCCCTGCTTGTTGAGCCAGGCAAACAGCGCCGAGACCGCAGCCGTGTCGATCGTGTCATCGGCGTTGACAGGAGTTGGGATGGCGGGGAAGAGACCGCGGAGAGCGCTGGAAGTGAGCATGGGGAAAACCTCTGGTTAGCAGGACGGGTCGGCTAGCCTGCGGCCACGCGTCGGCGCAGGCGTTCGGCAACGAAGATCAGCAGGCCCATGAAGATCAACAGGCAGGTCGAGACGGCGGCGATGACAGGCGAGACCTGGAGCGTCACCTCGTCCCAGAATTGCTTGGGCAAGGTCGCGTTCAGACCGCCGGTCGCGAACAGCGCGATGGTCAATTCGTCGAACGAGGTCGCGAACGCGAACAGGAACGACGACATCATCCCGGCGCCGAGGATCGGAAAGGTGACGTAGCGCAGCGTGGCCAACGGACGCGCGCCGAGGCTCTGCGCGGCGTGGTCGAGCCGGGTGTCGTAATTGCGCAGCACCGCCATCATCGTCATCACCACGTAGGGCACGGCGACGACGGTGTGCCCGAGAATGAGGCCGAAGGCGCTACCGACCAGGCCGATGCGCGCGAAGACATAGAACAGGCCGACGGCGATGATCATGCGCGGCACCACGATCGGCGACAGGATGAAGGCGAGCCAGGCCCCCTTGCCCGGAAGATTGCTGCGCACCAAGAGGAACGCGGCCGGAGTCCCGATCAGCATCGCGAGCGCTCCGGTGCCGAGACCGACCAGCAGCGAGCGCAGCACCGCCTGGGTCCACACCGGAGACTGCAGCACCTCCTGGTACCAGTGCAGCGTGAAGCCCTGCGGCGGCCAGTTGAGGCCACCGGTGCCGAACGACAGCGGGATCATCAGGAATGTCGGCACGCTGATGACGAGCAGCATGATCCAGACGAAGCCCTGCAAGCCCCAGCCGGGCTTATCGGGGCCGCGGTCGCGCCGTCGCGCCGGCAGCAGACGAAGGACGCGGTCGGAGATCGAGCCGAGCAGCGTCAGGATGGCGTCGCCGATGCTTTCGAACCAGCGCAACCGGCGCGCCGGCGTGCCCTTTTCCGCCGTGGTCGCCCCGGTCATCGTCGAAAGGCCGAGCAGCCGGTCATAGATCGCGAAGACAACAAGCACGACAATCAGCAGCAGCACGGAGATCGCGCCGGCGAATCCCCAGTTCATGGTCTGCTGGACCTGGTCGATGATGAGCTGCGTGATCATGGTCTCGCGGCGGCCACCGAGCAGCGCCGGCACGATGAAGAAGCCGATCGCGGTGACAAACACCATGATGCCGGCGGCGGCGACGCCGGGCAGCGACAGCGGAAAATAGATCTTCCAGAACGCCATGCCGGGACCGGCGCCGAGTGTCGCGGCGGCGCGCGGCAGATTGCGGTCGATGTTCTCCATCACGGAGAGCATGGTGAGCACGGCGAGCGGCAACAGCGCATTCACCATGCCGATCAGGACGGCGCCGAAACTGTAGAGCAGATCGACCGGCGCCGAGACGATGCCGAGCGACAGCAACAGCTTGTTGACGACGCCGTTGCGCCCCAGCAGCACCACCCAGGCGAAGGCGCGCACCAGGAAGCTGGTCCAGAACGACAGCAGCACCCAGAACAGCAGCGTCGCCTTGCGCTCCTTGCCGACCACCGAGATCAGATAGGCGATCGGATAGCCGGTGACGACGCAAACAAACGTCGTTGCCAGCGATATCTTCAGGGTGATGAGCAGAACGTCGACATAGACCGCCGACGCAAATAGCTGGCGATACGGCGCAAGCGTAAAGCCGGCGTCGTTGTGAACGCTGAGCAGCAGCAACTGGCCGACCGGGTAGACCAGGAACAGCACGAGCAGCAAGGCCAGCGGCCCGCCCATCGCGGCCCATGTCCAGACCTGGGCTCTTTGCAGGCTGCGCAACTTCGCCACCGCCCTCACCCTAGCTTGCCTTGCCGTCGCGGATGGCGACGGCATCGGCGGGATTCCAGCCGAGCGACAGCAACTGTCCGATCTCGTAGGGCGCAGCGCTGCTCCGGGTCGGATAGGCGGCGACGAGTTGCGCCACGCCCGCCGCCTCCGGCTCGATATAGAGCCGGGTCAGGCTGCCGCTGATCATGACATCGGTCAGGCGGCCGGTCAGCTTGCCGCCTCCGGCGGCAGCGTCCTCGACCATCAGGTTCTGCGGCCGCACCATCACCTTGATCGGCTCGCCCGCGGCAAACGCACTGCCGTTGCCGACGGCGCGCAGCCGCGCCGGCGGGTCGGCAAGGACGATATCGAGCCCGTCCGCATCGACGTCCCGCACCGTGGCGCTGAGCAGATTGGACTCGCCGAGGAAGTCCGCGACGAAGACCGAGCGGGGACGGAAGTAGAGATCCTCGGGCGTGCCGAGCTGCTCGATCGCACCGGCGTTCATCAGGCAGATGCGATCCGACATGGTCATCGCCTCCTCCTGATCGTGGGTGACGTAGACAATGGTGGTGCCGAGCTCGCGATGGATGCGCTTGATCTCGAGCTGCATCTGGTCGCGCAGCTTCTTGTCGAGGGCGCCGAGCGGCTCGTCCATCAGGATGATCGCGGGCCGATAGACAATGCACCGCGCCAGCGCGATGCGCTGCTGCTGGCCGCCGGAGAGCTCGCGCGGATAGCGCTTTGCGACGTGCGGCAGCCGCACCGTTTCAAGCGCCTCGGCCGTGAGCTTGCGCGCTTCACCGTCGGCCACCTTTCGCATCTTCAGCGGAAACGCGATGTTCTCCTCGACGGTCATGTGCGGAAACAGCGCGTAGTTCTGGAACACGACGCCGATGTCGCGCTCATAGGCGGGACTGCGCGTGACATCCAGATCATCGACCAGGATCTGCCCTTCGTCCGGATGGGCAAGCCCCGCGATCAGGCTCAGCAGCGTGGTCTTGCCCGACCCGGACGGGCCGAGAAGGGTGAGGAATTCGCCCTTGGCGACCTCGAGGGTGGTCGGCGCCAGGGCGACGAAATCGCCGTAGCGCTTGCACAGGTTTGAGATGCGTAGGCTCGATGAGGCCATGCCTGCTCCGATCGTGCGATCCGGTTACGCCAGGATCCAACTGTTGAAGCGCTCGATCACGGCAGCCTGGTTGTCGAGCCAGAATTTCGGATCGATCTTCAGGCCGGCCTTGATGTTGTCCGGATAGGTCGGACAGTTCTTGGCAATCTCCGGCTTGACGTAGTTGAACGCCTCCGGCTGCGTGAGGCCGGCCGGGAAGAACTCCGTGAGCGCGGCCATCCGCTTCGGGTCGGACGCGAACTTGATGAACTCGCGGCATGCGTCCGCATTCGGCGTGCCGGCGAGGATCGACCAGTTGTCGGCGCCCCAGATCCCCTGATTCCAGACGATCTCGACCGGTGCGCCGGCCGCCTGCGCGGCCTGGGCGCGCGACACCCAGGTCGGGATCATGTCGATCTCGCCGGAGGTCAGCATCTGCTCGACCTGCGCGCCGGTGGTCCACCACACCGCGACGGCCGTCTTGATCTTGTCGAGCGACGCAAACGCCTTGTCGAGATCGCACGGATAGACCTGCGCGGTCGGCACGCCTGCTCCCATCAGCGCTTCCTCGACGGTGTCGAACGGATGCTTGCGCACCGAGCGGCGGCCCGGAAACTCGCTCACGTTCCAGAAGTCGGCCCAGGATTGCGGCGCCTTGCGGCCCTTGAACGCATCCGTTCGATAGGCCAGCACCGTGGTGTAGACATTGGTGCCGACGCCGTAGGGCGACATGTATTCGGCCGGAATGGTCTTGATGACCGGCTCCGACTCCAGGCCGTGCTTTTCAAGATAGGACGTCTTGCCGCTCGTCAGCAGCAGGATCGCGGGCCAACTGATCTTGGCCATGTCCCAGGTGTAGTTCTTGGTGTCGACCATGGTCTTGATCTGCGCGACCGGCTCGGCGGTGGCCTGGACGCCGACGACCTCGATGCCGGTCGCCTGCGTGAACGGCCGGTAGAACACCGCGCCGAACGCCTTGGTGTAGATGCCGCCGTCGTCGCGCACGATGATGCGCTTGCCGGCCGCGCGGGACGGAGACCAGATCGCGGGTGTCGCCAGCGCGGCGGCCCCGGTGGCGAGCAGCAGGCTGCGACGAGAAATGCCGGTGTTCGGAGATTTGCTCACTTGTCAGGTCTCCCTTTGGCTGTTGGTTGCATGTGATGACAAAGCGGATGGCGTGGCTGCCTGAGGCAGCACGCGGCCGGGATTGAACAGGCCCAGCGGATCGAAGGCCTGCTTCACCGCCCGCATCAAGGCGAGCTCGACCGGCGGCTTGTAGCGCGACATTTCGCCGGTCAGCGTGCGCCCGATGCCGTGCTCGGCGCTGAACGTGCCGCGCAGCGAAGCGGCGACGTCGTTGATGGCCCGGCGAATCCGTTCCGCAAGACCGTCGCGATCCGCGACCGCATTCCACGCATCGAAGCTGAAGAACGGAATGAAATGGACGTTGCCGTCGCCCATGTGGCCGACCACCACCATCGGCAGCTCGGGCACGATGGCGCGCACGGCGGCCGTTGCCTGTTCGATGAAGGCGGGCACCGCGGACACCGGCACCGCCGTATCCGAGGTGAGGCCAACGCCGGCCTTCTTGTTGGCTTCCGAAACGCTGTGACGGACCAGCCACATCGCCTTGCGCTGCGCCTCGCTGGACGCCACCACGGCATCGCTGATCAACCCGGACTCGAGCGCGCGCTCCAGCACCGCCTGCATCGTGGCAGCGAGCTCCTGCGCCTCGCCGGTGTCAGACAGTTCGACCAGGACATGCCAGCCCTCGACCCGCGCCACCGGGCAACGGCGCCCCGGCACCTGCTCAAGCACCAGCCGGACCTGATCGGAATTCATCAGCTCGAACGCCGACAGGCGCGAGCTGCAAGCCGCCTGGAACAGGCCAAGCACCTTGAGCGCGCGTTGCGGATCGTCGACCGCGAGCCACGCCACCGCCTCCGCGGTTGGCAGTGGATGCAGTTTCAGCACCGCGCCGGTGACGATGCCGAGCGTGCCTTCGGAGCCGATGAAGAGATGCTTGAGGTCGTAGCCCGTATTGTTCTTGCGCAGGGCGGTGAGACCATCCCAGATCGAGCCGTCGGGCAGCACGACCTCGAGGCCGAGCACGTTGTCCCGCGTGTTGCCGTAACGCAGCACGCCGGTGCCGCCGGCATTGGTGCCGATGTTTCCGCCGATCTGGCAGGAGCCTTCCGCGCCGAGGCTGACCGGATAGAGTCGGCCCGCCGCAGCGGCGGCCTCCTGGATCGCGGCAAGCACGCAGCCGGCATCGACTTCCATCGTGTTGTTCACCGGATCGATCGACCTGATCCGGCGCATGCGGGTCAGCGCGACGATGACCGGCGGCTTGCCTTCCGCAGACGGAACAGCGCCGCCGCACAGGCTGGTGTTGCCGCCCTGCGGCAGGACGGGCACGCCGTGTTCGGCGCAGAGGCGCACGACGGCGGCAACCTGTTGGGTGTTTGCCGGCAGCACGGCGCAAAGCGCGGGCGCCCGGTAGCGGCCGCGCCAGTCCTCGATCAATCCCTCGAGATCTTCGTCCTGCGTCAGGACCGCCGCATCGCCCAGCAATCGCTTGAACGCCTCGATCAGTGCCATCCAAGAGCCTCTCGATAGGCCAAAGGCCGGCCCAAATTAATCGATATACGATTATTTCAATCGCATTATGCTGACTATGAGTTTGCGGTCAGGCTGAGTCAAGCCGGTGCCCGCCAGTGGGGCGACCGGTCGCGGCTTGGCCGGCACGTCGATGCCGGTGGTTGGGCAGGATTGTTCGGCTGCTTGCCGTCGACACAATCCAACGCGCTGAAGCCGCACCCGTCGATGTCGCGCGTCGAATTGCTGTGCCGAGCCTGCTTTGCTCTAATGCGGGGATGACGGAAACCGCTGAGGATATCGTTCGCCGCGCGACCGCGGCCTTCAATGCTGGCCGGCACGACGAGGCGATTTCACTCTGCGAACGTGGCCTCGCGCGCGAGCCCGGCGAGCCGATGCTGAATCATCTCTCGGCCGCGGTGCGCTTTGCCAAAGGCGACATCGCGCCGGCGCGCAGGCATATCGAGGCGAGCCTGGCGCGGCGCCCCGACAACGCGGCTGCGCGCCTGCTGGCGGCCCGCCTCGCGCGCGCCGACGGCGAATTCGACGCGGCGCTGGCGCATCTCGACCGCGCGATCACGCTCAAGCCGCAGCGCGATGCCTTCGTCGAGAAAGCGCGCACGCTCGAACTGGCCGGCCGGAAGGCACAGGCGCGCGAAGCCTGGGAGGCGATCCTCAAGGTTATCCCGCAACATCAGGAAGCGACCGCGCGGCTCGGCCGGTTGGCCTGGGAGGACGGCGACCTTGCGCGGGCGGTAGACCTGCTCGAGCGCGCCACTGCGAGCGCAGCGCCGGCCTCTGTGTGGTTCGATCTCGGCGTGGCCCGGCAGGACCTGCGCGATCACGACGGCGCCGCGCGCGCCTACCGGAAGGCGCTCGAACTCAAGCCCGATTACGCCGAGGCTGCGCTCAATCTCGGCATCGCGCTGCAGGACGGCGGCGATCCCGACGCCGCACTGCGCGCTTTCGCACGCGCCTACGGCCTGCGCCCGCAATTGTTCGGATCGATCGCGATGGCCCTGACCTCGGCGTCACACGGCCGGCTGTGGCTCGACGAGAGCGCGCTGCGCAAGGTGCTGGAGCATGATGAAGTGGGTTGAGTCGTGGTGACATCGGAGTTCGGTCCCCTCTCCCGCTTGCGGGGGAGGGCCAGGGTGGGGGCTCTCTCTCCGAGTCGTCTCGTGGAAAGAGCCCCCACCCGCCGCGCGCTGCGCACGCGTCGGCCTCCCCCGCAAGCGGGAGAGGCGAAGGGAGCCCGCGGACAACCTCCGCAGACGTCATATGCGATTGCCCTGCCCGCAAGCGGGAGAGGTGGTGCAGCCCGACCGACATACCTGAACTCATCATGCACTACGTCGTTAGCCGCCCGCGCCTGGCACGGAAGTGCTTGCGATAGACGTTGGGTGCCGCCAGCACCTCGCTCACCACCTTCGAATAGGCCTGCTGGTGTGCCGCGTCGAACGGTTCGAACACCAGTTCGGGCGCCTCGCGCGGCACCGCAAAGCATTGCGCGACCGGCGTGCCCTTCGGCAGCACGCCGGCAAAATCCGGCTGCGTCCACACTGCCGGGAAATTGATGCCGCCGTCGTGAAACCGGTCGGCATCGACCAGCCCGGAGATCAGGCGGAATGGCAAGTCGTCGCGATTGACCGGGTGGGTCGCAAACAGCGACCAGCCCGGCTCGACCTCGATGGTCCAGAAGCTGTTGAACTTGAGCGCGGCCTGGCCCTTGGCGAACGGCGCGCCGGCGAACTGCGCCACGGGATGGAAACTGAGCGGCGCGCGCGGATGGCCCTCGGTCGCGGGCTCCGGAATGTCCCAGTCCCAGGCGAACGCGCCGCGCTCGACCCTCACGTCGCAAGGCAGCGGAATCATCACCCCGTAGGCCATCGCATCGACGAAGGGCGGACATTGCTTGACGGTGCGGATCTCGCGGCCGTGGATATCGGAATGCGCTTTCGCCGGCATCGCCCGCAGCCAGTCGGGCAACGCGCTGCGCGCCGGAAACGGCCGCACCAGATGATCGGCGAGCCTCGGATCGCAACGGAACGTCATGCGCATGGCGGACTCCCTGGCCGAACTGCGGCCGTGAATTCAGGTCCTGAGCATCGATACGGCAATCCCGCGCGCAAGGCAAAAAGGCCGGGATCGCTCCCGGCCTTGTCGCGTTGTGGCCGGAAGGCCCGGCCACGTGACGATGCTGCGGCTTAGTTCGCCGAGGCACGCTTCGGCGGCGAGGCCGGCCACGACTTGATCAGGGTGTCGTAGTCGACCGTCTCGCCCTTCGGCTTCTCGTTGGCGAGCTTGCGCTGCGGCGCGATGTTGCCGTCCTTCGCGGACTTGTCGTACCAGTACTCAGCGGTCTTCTTCGGATTGAGCTTCGGACCGCAGGCGCCCTGCACGCCCGACTTCTCCAGACGCTCCATCACCGAGTCCTGGGCGGCCGCGAGTGCATCCATCGCCTGCTGCGGCGTCTTCGCACCGGACGACGCATCGCCGATGTTCTGCCACCAGAGCTGGGCGAGCTTCGGATAGTCGGGCACGTTGTTGCCGGTCGGGGTCCACTGCACGCGCGCTGGCGAGCGGTAGAACTCGATCAGGCCGCCGAGCTTCGGCGCACGCTCGGTGAACGACTTGTCCCAGATGTCGGATTCACGAATGAAGGTGAGACCGACATGGCTCTTCTTCAAGCTGACCGTCTTGGAGACGATGAACTGGAGATAGAGCCACGCCGCCTTGCGGCGATCGACCGGGGTCGACTTCAGAAGCGTGGCGGAGCCGACGTCCTGGTAGCCGAGCTTCATTCCGTCCTTCCAGTACGCGCCGTGCGGCGACGGGGCCATACGCCACTTCGGCGTACCGTCAGCGTTCATCACCGCCAGGCCCGGCTTCACCATGTCGGCGGTGAAGGCGGTGTACCAGAAGATCTGCTGCGCGATGTTGCCCTGCGAGGGCACCGGGCCCGACTCGGAGAAGGTCATGCCCTGCGCCTGCGGCGGAGCATACTTCTTCATCCAGTCGAGATACTTGACGATCGAATAGACCGCAGCCGGACCGTTGACGTCGCCGCCGCGCTCGACCGACGAGCCGACCGGGCGGCAGCCTTCCATGCGGATGCCCCATTCGTCGACCGGCAGGCCGTTCGGGAGGCCCTTGTCGCCGTTGCCGGCCATCGACAGCCACGCGTCGGTGAAACGCCAGCCAAGCGAGGGATCCTTCTTGCCATAGTCCATATGGCCGTAGACCTTGACGCCATTGATCTCCTTGACGTCGTTGGTGAAGAAGTCGGCGATATCTTCATAGGCCGACCAGTTCACGGGCACGCCGAGATCGTAGCCATACTTGGCCTTGAACTTGGCCTTGTATTCCGGATTGGTGAACCAGTCGTAGCGGAACCAATAGAGGTTCGCGAATTGCTGGTCGGGCAGTTGGTAGAGGTGACCGTTCGGCGCCGTCGTGAACGACTTGCCGATGAAGTCGTCGACGTCGAGCAACGGGTCGGTGACGTCCTTGCCTTCGCCCTTCATCCAGTCCGTGAGGTCGACCGCCTGACCGTAGCGGAAGTGGGTGCCGATGAAGTCGGAGTCGTTGATCCAGCCGTCATAGACGTTCTTGCCGGACTGCATCTGGGTCTGGATTTTCTCGACGACGTCACCTTCCTGGATGATGTCGTGCTTGACCTTGATGCCGGTGATCTCCTCGAATGCTTTTGCAAGCTTCTCGGATTCATATTGGTGCACGGTCAGGGTTTCGGAGACGACGTGGATCTCCATGCCCTTGAAGGGTTGGGCGGCCTTGATGAACCACTCCATCTCCTTCATCTGGTCTTCCTTCGAGAGGGTCGACGGCTGGAATTCGCTGTCGATCCACTTCTTCGCGGCAGCTTCGTCCGCGCGAGCGGGCGCGGCGATAGTCACCGATGCCGCGATCAGCGCGACCGCGCTGGTCATCGTCAGAAGACTATCCTTGGTCCTTCTCACGTGTCGCATGTTGATTCCTCCGGTTGCAGCGACAAACTAAGTACCCCAGGCCCGGGTAGACCCCGGATCTGCTCTTCTCGCCTGCTTCAGACGGTGCGAAAGATCGCCACGGCTGAAACAAGCGAAATCAGTGTAGCGAGCCACAGGCTCGTAATATCAACGCCCTCCCCGATCGGCAGCGTCGCGATCGGGTCGGTGCCGACGACGCCGATCCACACCAGATGGATCACCGCAGCGAGCACCAGTGAAATGAACAGGCGATCGCCACGCGTCGTTGGAATGCGCAGCGCCCCGACGCGCTCGGCCTCGGGATAAGCAATAGCGAGCCAGGTCATCACCCCCAGCGTGCAGGCAAGCAGCACGAAGAAGATCGCGGTTGGCCAGGTCCAGGCCATCCATGCGATGCTGTCCATGAACGCCTCCCTCAGACCCGGCCGAGCGCGAAGCCGCGCGCGATGTAGTTGCGGACGAACCAGATCACGAGCGCGCCCGGGATGATGGTGAGCACGCCGGCCGCCGCGAGCAGGCCCCAGTCCATGCCGGCGGCCGACACCGTGCGCGTCATCACGGCAGAAATCGGCTTGGCATCGACCGAGGTCAGCGTGCGCGCGAGCAGAAGCTCGACCCAGGAGAACATGAAGCAGAAGAACGCGGCGACGCCGATGCCGCTCGCGATCAGTGGCACCAGGATCTTGACGAAGAAGCGCGGGAACGAATAGCCGTCGAGGAACGCAGTCTCGTCGATCTCGCGCGGCACACCGGAGACGAAGCCCTCGAGGATCCACACCGCCAGCGGGACGTTGAAGATGCAGTGCGCCAGCGCCACCGCCCACGGCGTATCGAACAGTCCGATCGCCGAATAGAGGTTGAAGAACGGCAGCGCGTAGACCGCCGCCGGCGCCATGCGGTTCGACAACAGCCAGAAGAACAGATGCTTGTCGCCAAGGAAGCGGTAGCGCGAGAACGCATACGCCGCCGGCAGAGCCACTGCGATCGAGATGATGGTGTTGATGATGACGTATTTCAGCGAGTTGATGTAGCCGGAATACCAGCTCTCATCGGTGAAGATGCGCTTGTAGTGCTGCAAGGTCGGCGCATGCGGCCACAGCGTCATCGTCGAGACGATCTCGCTGTTGGTCTTGAAGCTCATGTTGACGAGCCAGTAGATCGGCAACAGCAGGAAGACCAGGAACAACGCCATGATCAGGCGACGGCCGGGGATCGAGTGCATCACGCCACTCCTTCCTTGGCCGGGCGCTCGGTGCCGGCGTTGGTCATCACGGTGTAGAACACCCAGCACACGATCAGGATGATCAGGTTATAGACCAGCGACAGCGCGGCGGCCTTGCCGAGATCGAACTGGCCGAGCGCGATCTTGACGAGTTCGATCGAGATGAAGGTCGTGGAGTTGCCCGGCCCGCCGCCGGTGACGACGAACGGCTCGGTGTAGATCATGAAGCTGTCCATGAAGCGCAGCAGCACGGCGATCAGCAGCACGCGGTGCATCTTCGGGAGCTGGATCGCCTTGAACACCGCCCAGCGCGAGGCGCCGTCGATCTGCGCCGCCTGATAGTAGGCGTCGGGGATCGACTTGAGGCCGGCGTAGCAGAGCAGCGCAACAAGGCTGGTCCAGTGCCAGACGTCCATCACGATCACCGTGACCCAGGCGTCGACGTCATTGGAGACATAGTTGTAGTTGATGCCAAGGCTGTTCAGCACATAGCCGAGCAGGCCGATATCGGGACGGCCGAAGATCTGCCAGATGGTGCCGACCACGTTCCACGGAATGAGGAGCGGCAGCGCCAGGATGACGAGGCAGGCCGCGACGCTCCAGCCCTCGCGCGGCATCGACAGCGCGACCACGATGCCGAGCGGCACCTCGATCGCGAGAATGACGGCCGAGAAGAACAGGTTGCGGCCGAGCGAGGCCAGGAAGCGGCCACCGAGGTCGGTGGAGGGATCGAGCAGCTCCTTGAACCAGCCGACGCCGTTCCAGAAGAACTGGTTGTTGCCGAACGTGTCCTGCATCGAATAGTTCACGACGGTCATCAGCGGAATGATCGCGGAGAACGCCACCACCAGGAACACCGGCAGCACCAGGAACCAGGCTTTCTGATTGACGGTCTTGTCCATCAGGCGACCCCCTCGACCAAATGGCTATCGGCGTAGACGTGGATGTGCGCCGGATCGAAGATCAGGCCGGCGGTGTTGCCGGACACCGAGAATTCGGGCGGCACGCGCGCGGCGAACTTGGTATCGCCGACGCGAACGCGCGCGAACCTGATGCGGCCGAGATCGTCGATCCGCTCGATCGTCGCCGACAGCAGGCCCGACGCGGGTGTGCCAATATCGACGAATTCAGGCCGCACGCCGATCTCGATCTTTTTGCCGGCCGGCAGGACGCCATAGTTGCGATGCAGCCCGATGACATGGCCGTCGATCCGCGCCTCGTGCCCGCTCACCTCCGCCGGCACGATGTTCATGCCGGGCGAGCCGATGAAGTAGCCGACGAAGGTATGCGCCGGCTTGTCGAACAGCTCGGCCGGCGTGCCGCTCTGCACCACACGGCCGTCATGCATCACGACGACGGTGTCGGCGAAGGTCAGCGCCTCGGTCTGGTCGTGGGTGACGTAGATCATCGTGAGGTCGAGCTCGCGATGCAGCGCCTTCAGCTTCGAGCGCAACTGCCATTTCAGCTCGGGATCGATCACCGTCAGCGGCTCGTCGAACAGCACGGCAGCGACGTCGGAGCGCACCAGGCCGCGGCCGAGCGAAATCTTCTGCTTGGCATCGGCAGTCAGCCGCGTTGCCTTGCGCTTGAGATACGGCGAGAGGTCGAGCAGATCGGCGATCTGCTTGACGCGGGCATCGACCTCGGCCTTCGCCACGCCGCGATTCTTCAACGGGAAAGCCAGGTTCTGGCCGACCGTCATGGTGTCGTAGATCACCGGGAACTGGAACACCTGCGCAATGTTGCGCTTCTGCGTCGACAGCGGCGTGATGTCACGGCCGTCGAACAGGATCTGCCCGCGCGAGGGCGTCACGATGCCGGAGATCAGGTTGAGCAGCGTGGTCTTGCCGCAGCCGGAGGGCCCCAGCAACGCATAGGCGCCGCCCTGCCGCCAGGTCATGGTCACCGGCTTCAGCGCAAAGGAATCCTGCGGCGCATCGTTGCCGGCATAGGAGTGGGCGAGGTCGACGAGGTCAATGCGGGCCATGGGGCATCTCCCTCACTTGCTCTTGTTTGTTGACGCGTTTGCTTCACGCGAAGCGCTATGCATTTCGCTGGAAAACGCTGTCACCGGCGACGCGACCAGGCGGTCGGCCGCGTCGAACACAAAGATATTGTCGGGGTCGAGCGCGGCGTCGATCACCTGCCCGGGTTCATATTCGTGCACGCCGTGCAGCACCGCGACCCAGTTCGAACCGTGGACGTGGAGATGCACGAAGCTCTCCGAGCCGGTGATCTCGGTCACCGTCACGGCGGCGGAGAATTTGTGGCGCCCGGCCGCGGCGCTGCCGACCTCGAGCTGGTGCGCCCGGAAACCGGTCCGGTAACGGCCGTCGGGCAGACCGGCATAAAGGCCCGCCGCCGGAGCCTGCTCGCCACCGGCATAGATCACCTGCGAGCCCTTCTTCTCGATGGGGATGATATTGAGCGGCGGATCGGAAAACACCTGGGCGACGCGCAGCGTATCCGGATGGCGATAGACCTTCGGTGTCTCGCCGACCTGCAACGCCTGGCCTTGCCACATGCACACGGTGTTGCCGCCGAGCAGCAGCGCTTCCGACGGCTCGGTCGTCGCATAGACGAAGATCGCGCCCGAGGCCTCGAAGATGCGCGGCAATTCAGCGCGCAGCTCTTCGCGCAGCTTGTAGTCGAGATTGGCGAGCGGCTCGTCGAGCAACACGAGGTCGGCGCCCTTGACCAGCGCCCGCGCAATCGCGGTGCGCTGCTGCTGGCCGCCGGAGAGCTGCAACGGCGTGCGCTTCAGATAGGGTTCGAGCCGCAATAGCCGCGCAGCCTCGCCGACGCGCTTCTCGATCTCGGCGCGCGGCTTGCCCTGCACGCGGAGCGGCGAGGCGATGTTCTCGTACACCGTCAGCGAGGGGTAATTGATGAACTGCTGGTAGACCATCGCGACCGAACGCTGGCGCACATCGGCGCCGGTCACGTCCTTGCCGTCGACCAGCACGCGGCCGGTCGCGGGCTTGTCGAGGCCGGCGAGCAGCCGCATGATCGAGGTCTTGCCCGACAGCGTCGGCCCGAGCAGCACGCTGAGCGTGCCGCGCTCCAGCGTCAGCGACACGTCGCGGATAGTCGGAATGCCGTCCACGGTCCGCGTGACGTTCTGCAGTGTGACGCTCATGGCCGTCCTCCCGCTTCGCGGAGAAGACGTTCACCTGAGACGGGGTTGGCGGCCATCCACTCGTCGAGCGCGGCGATTTCACTCGCCGTCATCTGCAATCCCAGCTTTGATCGCCGCCAGACGACGTCTTCCGCAGTCTGAGCCCACTCGTTGGCCATCAGGTACCTGACTTCGCTTTCCGTCAAGGTGGCGCCGAACGAACGGCCGAGGTCGCCTGCGGATTTCGCATTGCCCAGCAGCTTGGCCGCGCGGGTGCCATAGGCATGCGCAAGGCGCTTCGCGTGCGGCTGGGCCAGGAAGGGATAGTTGCGAGTCAGTTCGGCAATCAGAGCCGCGACCGCGGAGACATCCATGTTGCCGCCGGGCAGCGGCTCCTTGCCGGTCCAGCCCTCGCGTGCCTTGGTGCCCCGCAGATAAGGCGCCAGCCGCTCCAGCGCCTCCTCGGACAGGCGACGATAGGTGGTGATCTTGCCGCCATAGATCGAGAGAAGCGGCGCACCGCTGGGCGTGTCGAGCTCGAACACATAGTCGCGGGTCGCGGCCTTGGCCTCGCTCGCGCCGTCGTCATAGAGCGGGCGCACGCCGGAATAATCCCAGACGACGTCCTCGGGCTTGACCGGCTTGGCGAGATATTCGCTGGCGGAGACGCAGAGATACTCGATCTCTTCCCGCGTCGCCTTCACCTTGGCCGGATCGCCGTCATAGTCGCGATCGGTGGTGCCGATCAGCGTGAAGTCGTCCTGATACGGAATGAGGAAGATGATGCGGCCGTCCGCATTCTGGAAGATGTAAGCGCGATCGTGGTCGTAGAGCTTTTTCACCACGATGTGCGAGCCCTGCACCAGCCGCACCTTGGCGCGCGCGTTGACGCCGGCGCCCGATGCCAGCACCTGCTCGACCCAGGGACCGCCGGCATTGACCACGACGCGGGCCTTGATCGTCTCGCGGCCGCCGCTCGCACGGTCCTCGACCGTGACGTGCCAGATGCCGTCGACCTGCCTGATCTCGACCGCGCGGGTCCGGGTGCGGATGTCGGCGCCGCGATCGGCGGCATCGCGCGCGGTCAAGGCAACGAGCCGCGCGTCATCGACGAAGCAGTCGGAATATTCAAAGCCCTTAGTGTAGCGGCCGGCGATCAGCGGCTTGCCGACCACGCTGGTTGTGAGATCGACCGAGCGCGTTGCCGGCAGCAGATGCCGGCCACCGATGTGGTCATAGAGGAAGAGCCCGAGCCGCAAGAACCAGGCCGGGCGCAGGCCGGCATGGTGCGGCAAAACGAAACGCAAGGGGCGGATGATGTGGGGCGCGATCTGCCAGAGGATTTCGCGCTCGATCAGCGCCTCGCGCACCAAACGAAACTCGTAATATTCGAGATAGCGCAGGCCGCCGTGGATCAGCTTGGTCGACCAGGACGACGTCCCGCTCGCCAAGTCATTCATTTCACAAAGGAAAACAGAATTGCCCCGGCCCGCCGCATCGCGCGCGATGCCGCAGCCATTAACGCCGCCTCCGATGATGGCGAGGTCGTAAATTCGATCCAACGAACGCTTCCCCCAGAAACCGTCTTCGCTTCGACGATTTTACTTTCGGATTGAATTAGATCACAACCGAAAACGAAAGCAAACCGAAAATAAGGAACCCGCGGAAATTCTTTGGGGCGACCGGATATCGCTCCGTATCGACAGCAATGACGGGAATGGAGGACTACGAGGCGCTACACGCTGCGCAGTGTGACCGGCGCGGTCTCGGAGCCGTTGTCGTCGAGATCGACGGCCGGCTTGTCCATCGCCACGACCACCTCGATGCCGCGCGAATGGCAGATGTTGGCGAGGCCGGCCGGCAGCGGCGAATCGGTGACGAAGGTCTGGATCTGGCTGATATGGGCGATCCGCACCGGCGCGCTGCGGCGGAGCTTGGTCGCGTCGGACACCAGCATGACGTTGCGCGCATTGGCGATGATCGCCTGCGCGACCTGCACCTCGCGATAATCGAAGTCGAGCAGCGCGCCCTCCTCGTCGATCGCGGACGCACCGATGATGGCGTAATCGACCTTGAACTGGCCGATCAGTTGCGTTGCGGTCGAGCCGACCACGGCGCCGTCGGCACGGCGCACGGTGCCGCCCGCGACCACCACCTCGATGCGCGGATGGCGATAGAGCAGCATCGCGACGTTGAGGTTGTTGGTGATCACCAGCAGATCCTCGTGCGAGGTCAGGGCGCTCGCGACCTCCTCGGTCGTCGTGCCGATATTGATGAACAGCGAGCAGCCGTTCGGGATCCGCGCGGCCGCGGCGGCGCCGATCGCCTTCTTCTCCTCCGCCGCGACGAAGCGGCGCGCCTCGTAGGCGAGATTTTCCACGCCGGAAGCGATGATCGCGCCGCCGTGGATGCGGGTGAGCGAGCGCTGGTCGCAGAGATCGTTGAGGTCCTTGCGGATGGTTTGGGCCGATACCTCGAATCGCTTGGCGAGGTCCTCCACCATCACCCGGCCGAAGGCGCGCGCGATGTTGAGGATTTCGGTCTGGCGATGCGAGAGTCCGGCCACGGCGGCATCCTTGAAATGACGAGTAAGCTATGGTGCGACCGTTCGGCACCGAGGTCAACGAGCAAGCGTCGCCCAAAGCCCAACCTCGGAGCAGGGTCCCGCTGGCGCATTCGAGGCGAGACTGCCTCACCACACCATCGCCGAGGCGACCAGCCTGATCAGTTCGGGATCGTCGAACGCACGGGCGCTGGCGACTGCGCCGGCCGCGATCAGATCGGCGTGGCCGAGGCCGGTTCGCATCCCGATCGTCGCGATCCCGGCGGCGGTGGCGGACTGAATGCCGGAGCGCGAATCCTCGAATGCGAGCGCGGCTCGCGCCGACGCGCCGGCGAGCCGCAACCCTTCCAGATAGGGCAACGGATGCGGCTTGCCGTGTGCCAGTTCGTCGCCGATCACCACGCCCCTGAAGCGATGCGCGATGCCAAGTCCCGACAGCAGCAGTTCGGCATTCGGGCGCGGCGCGTTGGTGACCGCGACCATCGGAACGCCGGCGCGATCCGCCTGGTCGAGCAGCGCCATCAATCCCGGCACCGGTTGAATCTGGCCGCTGACCAGCTCGCGAAAGATCCGCTCCTTCTCGTCTAGAATGACGGCGCGGCGTTCCGGTGCCTCGTGAGCCAGGAAACGTTCGCCGATCGACGCGTTGGAAAAGCCCTGCAGCTCCTTGCCGAAGCGCGCATGATCGAACTCGTGCCCGTGAGGGCCGAGCACTTCGTTGAAGGCGGCAAGATGAAGCGGATCGGTATCGGCGAGCGTGCCGTCAATGTCGAACAGCAGCGCCTTGCCTTGTTCCTGCAACATCCGAACATCAGTTCCGTGGGCCCGGATGTATCAATACAGGCTCTGGCGGCGCGCGCAACCGACATGGCGCCGGCGGCCTCTCACGAGGCCATCTGCAGATCCTGACCGGTGAGGAGGCGGCGCGCCGCACGCTCGGCCTCGCGTGCGTTGCGGAAGATCCGGCCCTCGAGGGCCTCGAAGCGGGGCGATGCTGCAAAGAACTGGTAACCGCGCGTATCGCGCACCACAATACCCGCGGTCTGTGAACTTACTTCGATAACGTAGCTGTCGGACATTGTCGGCCTCGGTTGGACTCCGGCCCGACAACGGCATCACTGCCCGTTTGTTCCTCAGACATTTTCGCAGGCGGCGATGCGCCGCGGTATGGGTCTCGGCTCTGAATTGATCAGAACCGGGCTTGGTTTTGACACGTTTCCTCGACGCGTTCCGGCGTCTGATTCGCGACGATGCCTCACCTCTTGATCGTCGCGCCGTCGCGCGGGATCGGCTGGGGATGGCCCTGATCGTCGATCGAGACGTAGGTGAAGTTGCCGTCGGTCACCAGGATCGATTGCTGATCGCGGCGGCGCAGCACCCAGGCTTCCAGGTGTACCGTGATCGAGGTGCGGCCGACCCGCACCAGATTGGCGTGAACCGAGACGAGATCGCCGACATAGACCGGCTTGCGGAAATTCATCGCCTCGATCGCGACCGTCACGGTGCGGGAGTTCGCCACCTTGGAGGCGAACACGCCGCCGCCGAGATCCATCTGGCTGAGCAGCCAGCCGCCGAAGATGTCGCCATTGGCGTTGGTGTCGGCCGGCATCGCCAGCGTGCGAATGCAGAGATCGCCTTGCGGCTCGTTCCCGCTCATCGGCGGCGCGTGGACATGGGTGTCGGTCACTTGAAGCTCTCCCAGCCGGAGTCGGGCGTGAAACGATCGCCGAATTTCTCCGCGAGCGCGCGCAATGCTGACACCACATTATCGACGCCGCGGGCGCGCGCATAATTGAGCGGGCCGCCGCGGAACGGCGCGTAGCCGGTGCCGAAGATCATCGCGCCATCGATCATGTCGGCGTCATCGACGATGCCTTCGCGCAAGGCCGCGACGCAGACGTTCGAGATCGGCAGCACCAGGCGGTCGATCATCTCGTCGCTCACTCGTGGGCCTGTCTCCGGCAGCGGTGTCTTCTCCGCCTTGCCTTCCTTCCAGGTGTAGAAGCCCTTGCCGGTCTTGCGCCCAAGCTCGCCCTTGGCGACCTTCTCGCGCAGCCAGGCCGGCGTCGGCGGCAGATGGTCGCCGAATTTCGAGCGCAGCATGTCGCCGACGTCGAGACAAATATCGAGGCCGACCTGGTCGGCAAGCTCGATCGGGCCCATCGGCATGCCGAACTCCACCGCGGCCGCATCGATCAGGCGCTGGTCGGTCTTCTCGTCCAGCATCACCATCGCCTCCAGCATGTAGGGCGTCAGCGCGCGGTTGACGAGGAAGCCGGGCGAGCTCTTCACCGGCAGCGGCAGGCGATCGATCGCACCAACGAAAGCGAGCGCCTCCTTCAATAGCGTCGCATCGGTGCCGTCATGGCTGACGACCTCGACGAGCTGCAGCCGCGACACCGGATTGAAGAAATGCAGGCCGAGCAGCCGCTCCGGCCTTGCGAGCGTGGTGCGCAGATCCTGCAGCGGGATGCTGGAGGTGTTGGTGGCGAGGATCGCGCCCTGCTTCATCCTCGGCTCGAGTGAGGCATAGACCTTCTGCTTCAGCTCGAGCTTTTCCGGCACCGCCTCGATGATCAGGTCGGCGTTGCGAACGCCCTCGCCCGCCATGTCGGGGATCAGGCGGTCGAGCGCGTCGCGCTGGTCGATCTTCTTGCGCATGATCTTGCCGAGCAGCTCGGCGGCGCGCTTCATCGCGCCCGCGATCGGCTCGGCCTTCATGTCCGCCAGCGTCGTCAGCATGTCCTGATTGGCGCACCATGCGGCGATGTCGCCGCCCATCGCGCCGGCGCCGATCACGTGGACGTGCTGTACCTTGTTGCCGCCGCCCGCCGCCTTCTTCATCTGCTCGCGCAGGAAGAACACGCGGATCAGATTCTGCGCGGTCGGCGTCACCATCAGATTGGCGAACGAGGCCTTCTCCGCGTTCAGCATCGCTGCGCGGTTGCCGGCGTGCTTCTCCCAGAGATCGATCAACGCATAGGGCGCGGGATAGTGCGCAGGTGTCGCAGCCTTCCCGGCTTCGCGGCGCATGCGCGTCGCAAGAAAGCCGCGCGCGGGCGCGAGATTGAGAAGCGAATTGAGCGGGCCCGGCCTGGCGCGCTTGAGGCGGCCGAATACCGCGTCCCTCACGGCGTTGCGGACATGGCGCTCCTGCGTGACGGCATCGACCAGGCCGAGCGCTTTGGCGCGGCGCGCGTCGATCGTCTTGCCGGTCAGCATCAGCGTCATCGCCTCAATCGGATTGATCAGCTCGGTGAAGCGCACGGTACCGCCGAGGCCGGGATGCAAGCCGAGCAGCACCTCGGGAAAGCCGAAGCGTGCATCGTCGATTGCGATCCGCATCTGGCAGGCCAACGCGACCTCGAGCCCGCCGCCGAGGCAGAAGCCGTGGATCACCGCAACGGATGGCACACGCAGCGCTTCCAAGCGGTCGATCACCGCATGCGCCCGGCTGATCTCGGCTTCGACCGCGCGCGAATCGCTGACGCCGCGAAATTCGTTGACGTCGGCGCCGGCGATGAAGCCGCTCCGCTTCGCCGAACGGATCACGAGGCCGGCCGGCCGCTGGGTCTCGAATGCCGACACAATCGCGTTAAGCTCGTCGATCATATCGGCGGAGATCGTGTTGGCACTGGCGCCGGCACGGTCGAACAAGAGCCAGGCGATGCCGTCCTCGTCGAGCGTCAGCTTGAAATTCCGGTAGGGGCTGTCGGCCGCAGGCGTCGGCCCGAGTTCGAGCACGCGATCGGCCAGGACGTCCATGATCTCCGAATCCATGATCACACCGTCTCTATCAACATCGCGCCGCCCTGCCCGCCGCCGATGCATTCGGTGGCGACGCCACGCCGGGTGCCGAGCCGCTTCATCGCATTGACGAGATGCAGCACGATGCGGTTGCCGCTGGTGCCGACGGGATGGCCGAGGCTGATCGCGCCGCCATCGACGTTGAGCCTGGCACGGTCGATCGCGCCGGCCGCGCTGTCGAGGCCGAGGATCTCGCGGCAGAACCTGTCGTCGTTCCAGGCGGCGAGACAGCCGAGGACCTGCGTGGCAAAGGCCTCGTTCAATTCCCAGGTCTCGACATCCTGCAAGGTTAGCCCGTTGCGCTTCAGAAGCGCGCTCGCCGACAGCACAGGCCCGAGCCCCATGATCGAGGGATCGAGCGCCGACCATTGGCTGTCGAGGATGACGGCCTTTGGCGTCAGCCCGTGCTTTGCAACGGCGGTTTCCGAGGCGAGAATCACCCAAGAGGCGCCATCAGTGATCTGCGAGGAGTTGCCGGCGGTGACCTGGCCCCAGGGACGTTCGAACACCGGCTTCAGCTTTGCCAGCGTCTCCGGCGTCGAGTCGGGGCGGACACCGTCGTCGTGATCGTAGAACTTGCCGTCGCGGGAGAACGCGGTCTCGACCTCGCCCTTGAGAAAGCCCTGCTTCTGTGCGTTCGCGAGCCGCTGATGGCTTTCGGCGGCATAGGCGTCGGATTGCGCGCGGGTGATGCCGAAGAGATGGCCGACCTTCTCGGCGGTCTGGCCCATATTGAGCTCGGTGATCGGATCGGTAAGTCCGCGCTCGAGCCCGATGATCGGCTTGAAATAGCTCGGCTTCACCTTCAGCGCGGCGGCGATCTTGGCAGCGATGCCCTTGGCGCCGGCAAGGCCTGCGAACCAGCGCACGCCGGCATTCGACCAGACCAGCGGCGCGTGGCTCAAGGCCTCGGCGCCGCCGGCGAGGATCAGGTCGGAGATGCCCTCGCGGATGTAACGGTAGCCGGTATCGATCGACTGCATGCCGGAGCCGCAATTGATCTGCACCGTGAAGGCGACCATCTTCTCGCCCATGCCGAGCCGAAGCGCGGCGACCCGCGCCGGGTTCATCTCGTCGGCGATCACGTTGACGCAACCGAGGATCACCTGATCGAAGGCGGTGGGGCTGAAGGGTTGGCGCGCCAGCAATGGCCGTCCGCACTGCACCGCGAGATCGACCGGGGTGAACGGACCGGGACCGGAGCGCGCCTTCAGGAACGGCGTCCGGCTGCCGTCGACGATAAAGACTGGTCGCGCCATCAGCTCGCCGCCCTCTGCTCTCCCAGTTCCTGGAAGAACTGATGCACATTGGCGGATTTCTTGTAAATCGGTGACAGCGCCTCCGGCGCGAAATCATCGACCTCGATGACTTTGGCGATGGCCTCGTGGGCGGCGGCGAGCTTCTCGCCCTCGCTCTGGGTGATGACACCCTTGGCGACCGCATCCTTCCAATCATGCAGGCGCGCGGCGCGGAGCTGCTTGGCCGCATCCTCGGCGTCGGCCACAAGACGGAAGGCTTTCTCCAGCCGCGCGACGCCGCGATCGTCCTCGACCAAGGCGAGATCCGGCGTCAGGCGGTCGCGCGCCGCCGACGGCGACAGCACGAGCTGCGCGCATTGACGCACAACGCGGTCCGACGGGCCCGTGACGCGCGCGCCAAAGGGCTGGATCAGGACTTTCAGCATCCAGCCGACCACACGGTTCGGCAGGTTAGCGAAGATTTCCGCAAAGCGGTTCTCGATGGTCTTGAAGCCGGTCGCCATGCACCATTCGAGCGCGGCAAGATCCTCCTTCTGTCGGCCCTCGTCCTGCCAGCGCTTCAGCGCGGCGGAGAGCAAATACAATTCGGACAGGATGTCGCCGAAGCGGGCGGAGAGCATCTCCTTGCGCTTCAGCGCGCCGCCGAGCGTGAGCAGCGCCATGTCGGCGCACAACGCGAACGCCGACGAATAGCGCGAGAGCTGGCGATAGAACTCGGTGGCCTCGCCGGCATCCGGCGCCGGCGCGAACAGGCCGCCGGACCAGCTCCGGCCCCAGGCGCGGAACAGGGTCGCGAAGCTGTGGCCGACATGCTTCCAGAACGCGGTGTCGAAGGCGGTCAGGCCCTTGTCGCGATCGGGCTCGCCGAGCGCGTTCATCTCCTGCAACAGATAGGGATGCGCGCGGATCGCGCCCTGTCCGAACACGATCAGGTTGCGGGTCAGGATATTGGCGCCCTCGACCGTGATGCCGACCGGCACCGAGCGGTGGAGCTGGCCGAGATAGTTCTGCGGCCCGTCGATCACCGCCTTGCCGCCATGGATGTCCATCGCGTCATCGATTGCGATCCGCATCCGCTCGGTGGCATGCAGCTTCATGATGCCGGAGATGACGGCCGGATGATGCCCCTGGTTCAGCGCGGCGCAGGTCAGCCGCCGCGCGGCGTCGAGCAGATAGGCGGTCGCCGCGATGCGGGCGAGCGGCTCCTCGATGCCCTCGAACTTCGAGATCGAGATGCCGAACTGCTCGCGGATCCGGGCGTAGGCGCCGCTGGTGCGCGCGGCGTAGGCGGCACCGGCCGCCGACAGCGACGGCAGCGAGATGCCGCGTCCGGCGGCAAGCGCCGTCATCAGCATCTTCCAGCCCTGCCCGAGCCGTGCCTCGCCGCCGATGATGTAATCGAGCGGGATGAAGACATCGCGGCCCCAGTTCGGGCCGTTCTGGAACACCTGCATCGCCGGCAGATGGCGGTGGCCGATCGAAACACCCGGCAGATGCGTCGGAATCAGCGCAACGGTGATGCCGAGCTCTTCCTGCTGACCGACCAGGTGATCAGGATCATAGGCCTTGAAGGCGAGCCCGAGCAGCGTCGCCACGGGACCGAGCGTGATGTAGCGCTTGTGCCAGTTCAGCTTCAGCCCAAGCACCTCGCGGCCCTCGAAGTTGCCCTTGCAGATGATGCCGGTGTCGATCATCGAGGCGGCGTCCGAGCCGGCTTCGGGGCTGGTCAGGCCGAAGCAGGGAATGTCGTGGCCGGAGGCCAGGCGCGGCAGCCATTTCTCTTGCTGCTCCCTGGTGCCGAAGCGCATCAGGAGTTCGCCGGGCCCGAGCGAGTTCGGCACCATCACGGTGACGGCGGCGGTCAGCGAGCGCGAGGAGACTTTGCGCACCACCTCGGAATGCGCGTAAGGCGAGAAGCCGAGGCCGCCGAATTCCTTCGGGATGATCATGCCGAAGAATTTGTTGCGCTTGATGAAGTCCCAGACCTCGGGCGGCAGATCGCGCCATTCCCAATTGATCTTCCATTCGTCGAGCATCGCGCAGAGCTCGTCGACCGGACCGTTCAGGAAGGCCTGCTCCTCGTCGGTCAGCTTCGCCGGCGCGAAGGCCAGCAGCTTCGACCAGTCGGGATTGCCGGTGAACAGATCGGCGTCCCACCAGACGTCGCCGGCTTCCAGCGCCTCGCGCTCGGTAGCCGACATGGTCGGCAGCGCGCCACGCGCCCAGGAGAAGATCGGCTTGGTGATGAAGTCGCGGCGGAAGCTCATGGTGAGGTCCTCATGGATCGGCGGCGCGGGTGTGCTGATCCTAGCGGAAAGTGCCGGTCACGGGTGAATACTTCCCCCTTCAAATAAAGCGAAATTGACGCGGCGGGAGCGCCGATTGTTAACGGCAAGCCGCACCTTCAGTTCCGAAAGCCGAGCTGCGACAATCAGGTAGCCGGGGATGGCGGCGTCTTCGAATCGCCAAAGCGGGATGAAGCTCGATCGATCTCGCGGCAGGCTCCCTGCACCTCTCCCGCTTGCGGGCAGGGCAATCGCATATGACGTCTGCGGAGGTTGTCCGCGGCTCCCTTCGCCTCTCCCGCTTGCGGGGGAGGCCGACGCGGGTGGGGGCTCTTTCCACGAGTCGACTCGGGGTGAGAGCCCCCACCCCAACCCTCCCCCGCAAGCGGGAGAGGGAGCCGACTGCCGATGCGGTGCAACTCCGTTTAATCTGCCCCCCGTCTCACGCCGGCCCTGCCCCCTGCGTGGCGGTATAGACCGCATAGAGCGACTGGCTCGCGGCCATGAACAGGCGGTTGCGCTTGGGGCCGCCGAAGGTGATGTTACCGCAGACCTCCGGCAGGCGGATGCAGCCGAGCAGCTTGCCCTCCGGTGACCAGCACGTCGCGCCGTTGTAGCCGACGGCGCGGCCGGCGTTGCTCGAGCACCAGACATTGCCGTTGACGTCGCAGCGGATGCCATCCGGTCCGCATTTCACCCCATCGATCATGAAATCGCTGAAGCGCTTGCCGTTGGAGGGCTTATTGTCGGGGCCGACATCGAACACGAACACGTCGCCCTTGCCACCCGGGCCAGTGTCGCCCGGTCCCTTGCCGGTCGAGACGACATAGAGCTTCTTGTAGTCCGGCGAGAAGCAGATGCCGTTCGGATCGGGCACCTGGTCCTCGCTCACCACGAGGTCGATGCGGCCGGACGGATCGATGCGATAGCAGTTGGTCGGCAACTCGCGCTTGAACGGCTCGAAGCCCGGCGGTTGGCCGATCCGCGGATTGAGCTTGCCGGCCGGATTGACCGGACCGCCCGCGGCGTCGGGCTCACCCTCATAGAGCTGGCTGCCATAGGGCGGATCGGTGAACCAGTAGCTGCCGTCGGGATGCGCGACGATGTCGTTCGGCGAGTTCAGCTTCTTGCCGTTGTAGGAATCCGCAAGCACGGTTGCAGTGCCGTCGTTCTCATAACGCACCACGCGGCGGGTGAGGTGCTCGCAGGAGAGCTGGCGGCCCTGGAAGTCGAACGAATTGCCGTTGCTGTAGTTTGACGGCATGCGGAAGACGCTGACATGGCCGTCATCCTCCGACCAGCGCATCTGCCGGTTGTTGGGAATGTCGCTCCAGATGAGATAGCGGCCCTGCGAGCTCCAGGCCGGGCCTTCGGCCCACAGCACCCCGGTATAGAGTCGCTTGATCGAGGTGTTCGGCTGCGCGAGGTTGTTGAAGGACGGATCGACGGCGATGACGTCCGGATCCCAGAAATAGGTGGTCGGCGCACCCCGCGGGCTGAAGTCCCGCGGCGGGGTCGTGATGGTTGTCGGGGGCCCGACCGGCGCGGGCGTAGTCTGGGCCCGCGCACTGCCGAGCCCTGTGGCGGTGGCGGCGGCAGAAACTGCCAAACCCTTGACCAGCGTTCGTCTTGAAACGTTTGGCTCGCGCCGCACTTCTGTCGGATCGCGCCGCTCTTGGCGTGTCATCGCATCCTCCCACTGAGTTAGCCGGCCGTTGATCCGGCCTGGCGCGTGGAGGTTAGACTGCTCCCGGCGAGGTTGCGAGTGACGGTTTTTCATGTCCGCGCGCGGAAAGCTCACATTGTTGTGGTTCCCGCCTCCGTCATCGCGGCCTGAGAAGACAAAGCGCTGTACTCGGGATAGGCCTCTTCGTCGCTTGATGCACACGTCGCGCCACATTCACAACTGTCGTCCCTGCGAACGCAGGGACCCATACGCCGCGGTGGGTGTTGTGAATGGGGCTCGTCGTTCCGGCATCATGCGACAATGAAGATTCGTGGTTATGGGTCCCTGCGTTCGCAGGGACGACACTGAGTGTGTTGCGCGATTTGTGAGTCAAACGTCCGTTGCGAGGAGCCAGCGGGCCGCGCGAATGGGGCCCGTGGGCCCGCAATGACGGCTACGTGGACGGGCTCAATCCGGGCGGACCATCTCGAACATGTTCTCGGGCTTGATCTCGAAATAATCCCCGCGCCGGCCGGCACGAACGATCGGACGCGCCAGACCGGTCTGGTAGACGCCGTCCTTGATGAAGGCCTTGTCGATATGGACAGCGACGACCTCGCCGAGCGTCAGCCAGGCGTCGGCTTTCCTGCCGTCGGCGCCCTGGAGCTGGACGATCTGGCTCACCTTGCATTCGAAGGACACCGGGCTTTCGGCGACCCGCGGGACGTTGACGAGCTTGCCCGGCACGGGGGTCAATCCTGCAAGCCCGAATTCGTCGACGTCACGCGCGACATGCGCCGCGGTCGCGTTCATATGCTTGGCGAGATCCATCGTCGCCAGATTCCAGACGAACTCGCCGGTGTCCTGGATGTTGGCGACGCTGTCCTTCCAGTTGGTGGAGGAGAAGCCGATGATCGGCGGCACGTAGCAGAAGGCGTTGAAGAAGCTGTAGGGCGCGAGGTTGACGTTGCCCTTGGCGTCGCGCGACGAAATCCAGCCGATCGGGCGCGGGGCGACGATGGCATTGAACGGGTCGTGCTTGAGGCCATGGCCGTTCTTCGGCTCGTAGAAATGCAAATCTTTCGCGGTCACGGTGGGAGTCTCTCATTCGGTAGCCCGGATGGAGCGCAGCGCAATCCGGGACGGCCCCGCAAGCGGATCGAACAACCCGGATTACGCTGCGCTCCATCCGGGCCACAACGTCGCTTTGCCTGCAATGACGGGAGAGTCAACTGACGAAAACGTCAGTGCTGACAGCTCAATTCGCGCGGACGCGCGGGGACAGGCCGGCGATGACGAAGTCGATCATCTGGTCGATGGTCGGGCCCGGCTTGGTTGCGCATTGGGCGATCATCTGTGGATGGAAGAAGCGCATCATCGCGGTGCAGGCACATAGCGAGGCGACCTGCAGGTCCTTGACCTCGAATTCGCCGGAGGCCGCGCCTTGCGCGATCACCTCGCCGATGATGCGGGCAATCAGCTCCATGTGGGCGACGCAAACTCCCCAGTCCTCCTGCATCGCGATTTCGACCATCTCGTGCAGCTTGGAATCGCCGACATAGCGTTCGGTGTTCATGCGATTGATGGTCGTCATCATCTCGCGCAAACGCGCCGCGGCCGGCCCCTCCGATCGCGCGATGCGCTGCGCCTCGACCTCGACCTCGCCCATCAGGCCGCGCGCCACGCCCTCGTGGATCGACTTCTTCGAGTCGAAGAAGCGGTACACGTTGGCGGGGCTCATGCGCAGCTCTTTGGCGATGTCGGCCACCGTGGTCTTCTGGTAGCCGATCTGCCGGAACAAACGCTCCGCCACCACGAGAATCCGCTCGCGGGTGTCGGTTTCGTTGTGTTCCGAGATCAGCGTCATGTTGGTCATCTCAATGTTCAATTATTCAGCCGCCTCAGCAAGCGGAAATGCGCGTTGCGCATCGCCGGCATGCTGCGTCGCAGTATCGGTTTGCTCGCTGGGGCCGCACTCATCCAGGGTCTTGCGGAACCAGAGGGCGTAAAGGCCCGGCAGATACAGCAAGGTCAGGAAAGTCGCAACAAACAAACCGCCCATGATCGTGATCGCCATCGGGCCCCAGAACGCCGAGCGGGACAGCGGGATCATGGCCAGGATGGCCGCAAGCGCGGTGAGCACCACCGGCCGGGCGCGCCGGACCGTGGCCTCAACGATCGCCTCTCGCCGGGTCAGGCCGGAGGTCACATCGCTCTCGATCTGATCGACCAGGATGACCGCATTGCGCATGATCATGCCGGCCAACGCGATCAGCCCGAGCAGCGCCACGAAGCCGAACGGCTGGTTGGCGACGTTCAAGCCCAGCGAGGCGCCGACGATGCCGAGCGGCGCAGTCAGGAACACCAGGAATAGCCGCGAGAAGCTCTGTAGTTGGATCATCAGCAGCGTCAGCATCACCATCACCATCACGGGGAAGAGGATGAAGATCGACGCATTGCCCTTGGCGGATTCCTCGAACGCGCCGCCCGGCTCGATCCGGTAGGCCGGCTCGAGATGAGCCTGGATGTCCTTCAGCTTCGGCGCGATCTGGTTGGTCACGTCGGGCGCCTGCACGCCGTCGACGACGTCGGAGCGCACGGTGATTGCCATGTCGCGGTTGCGCCGCCACAGGATCGGCTCCTCATGCGCATATTCGATCTTGGCGATCTGCTGCAACGGCACCGCGACGCCGTTGCGCGAAGTGATGGTGAGATCGCCGACATGGCCGAGATCGAGCCGCTCCGACGGCACCGCGCGGGCGACCACGCCGACCTTCTCGATGCCGTCACGGATCGTGGTGACGGGCGCGCCCGAGATCAGCATCGACAGCGCCTGCGAGACGTCCTGCGGGGTGAGGCCGAGCGCGCGGGCGCGATCCTGGTCGACGACCAGCTTCAGGTAAGGCGACTGCTCGTTCCAGTCGAGCTGGACATCCTTGACGTTCGGGTTCTGGCGCATCACCTCGCGCACCTGGTAGGCGATGTCGCGCACCTTGCCGGCGTCCGGCCCGATCACCCGGAACTGGACCGGGAAGCCGACCGGCGGGCCGAAATTGAAACGATCGACCCGGACCCGCGCCTCGTTGAGCGCACCATTAGCCGCCGCCCGCTCGATCTTCGCCTTGATGCGTTCGCGTGCCTCGACGTTCTTGGACAGGATGACGATCTCGGCGAAGGCCTCGTTCGGCAGTTGCGGATTGAGGCCGAGCCAGAAGCGCGGCGAGCCCTGGCCGACATAGGCGGTATAGGTCTGGATGTCCTGGTCGTCCTTCAGGAGTTTTTCGGCCTCCTTGACCGCCTTCTCGGTGACGTTGAAGGCGGTGCCCTCGGGCAGGCGGAGCTGCAGGAACAGCTCGGGTCGCTCCGATAGCGGGAAGAACTGCTGCTGGACGTGACCGAACGCGACGATCGAGGCCGCGAAGACGCCGACGGTCGCCGCCACCACCTTGATGCGGTGATCGACGCACCACTGCACCACACGGCGCAGGCTGCGATAGATCCGCGTTTCATAGATCGCGTGCGGATCATGGTTCTGATGGACCTTGATGTTCGGCAACAGCTTGACGCCGATATAGGGCGTGAAGATCACCGCGACGAACCAGGAGGCGACCAGCGAGATCGCCACGATCCAGAAGATGCCGCCGGCATATTCGCCGACCGCCGAATTGGCGAAGCCGATCGGCAGGAAGCCGGCGGCCGTGACCAGCGTGCCGGTCAGCATCGGGAATGCGGTGGATTCCCAGGCAAAGGATGCGGCCTTCATGCGATCCCAGCCCTGCTCCATCTTCACCACCATCATCTCGACCGCGATGATGGCGTCGTCGACCAGGAGGCCGAGCGCGATGATCAGGGCGCCGAGCGTGATGCGATGCAGGTCGAGCGACATCGCGTTCATCACGATGAAGACGATGCCGAGCACCAGCGGCACCGACAGCGCCACCACGATGCCGGTGCGCCAGCCGAGCGCGACAAAGGAGACGAACAGCACGATCGCGAGCGCCTCGACGAAGGAGTGCACGAACTCGCCGATGGCATGCTCGACCACCTTGGGCTGGTCGGCGATCTGCTCGACATTGATGCCCTGCGGCACCGCCTTCATGAACTCGGCGGTCGCCTTCCCGACCTCCTCGCCGAGCTCGAGGATGTTGGCGCCCTTGGCGGTGACGATGCCGATGCCGAGCGCGGGCTTGCCTTCCTGCCGCACCGTGAAGCTCGGCGGATCGACATAGCCGTGGGTGACGGTTGCGATGTCGCCGAGCCGGAACACGCGGCCATTGCTCTCGACCGGGGTTTCGGCGACGGCCTTGACGCCGTCGAGCGCGCCGGTGACGCGGAGCGGCACGCGCTGCGACGAGGTCTCGACGGTACCGGCAGGCGTCACGTTGTTCTGCTTGGCGAGCGAATCGAACAGCGCCTGCGGCGTGATGCCCAGCGTGGCGAGCTTGGCGTGGGAGAACTCGACATAGATGCGCTCATCCTGGATGCCGTAGAGGTCGACCTTGGTCACACCGGGCACCTTCAGCAGGCGCTGGCGGAAGCCTTCGGCGACCTTCTTGAGCTGCGCATAGTCCGCACCGTCCCCGGTCATCATGTAGAGGATGGAATCGACGTCGGAGAATTCGTCGTTGACGACGGGGCCGAGGATGCCGGAGGGCAATTGGCCCTGCACGTCGACCAGCTTCTTGCGCAAAAGATAGAAGAGATAAGGCACGTCCTTCGGCGGTGTGGAGTCGCGGAAGGTGACCTGCATCGCGGTGAAGCCCGGCTTGGAATAGGTCTGCACCTTCTCGAAGAACGGCAGCTCCTGCAGCTTCTTCTCGATCGGATCGGCGACCTGCATCTGCATTTCCTGCGAGGTCGCGCCTGGCCACATCACCGAGACGTTCACCACCTTCACAGTGAAGAACGGATCTTCGGCGCGGCCGAGCTTCTCGTAGGAGAAATAGCCGGCGGCGGCGAGCACGATCATCAGGAACAGCACCAGCGTCGGATGGCTGACCGCCCAGGCCGAAAGATTGAAGCGCTTCATCGAACTCTCCAAAGTCCAATCCGTTTCGACTTCAACCGTCATTGCGAGCGAAGCGAAGCAATCCATTCTTCCAGTTGCGCGACATGGATTGCTTCGTCGCTTCGCTCCTCGCAATGACGGACCTCAATGATGCGAGACTAGAACGACAGCGACGATACGACCCGGACCTTCTGGCTCGGATCGAGCTTCTGCACGCCGAGCGCCACCACCTTGGCGCCTTCGTCGACGCCGCCGGAGATGACGACGCTGTCGCTCTCGTAGGATTTCACCTTGACCGGCTTCAGCGCGACATCGCCCTTGTCATCGACGATGAAGAGCGAGGGATCGCCGCCCTGGCTGTACAGCGCCGACAGCGGCAGCTTGGCGACGCGTTCGCTCGCCTTGTCGGCCAGGGTCAGCGTCGCGGTCATGCCGAGCGAGACGGCGTCGTCGGCATCAGGCAGCGAGAATTTTGCGAGATAGGTGCGCGTTGCCGGATCGGCTGACGGTGCGACCTCGCGCAGCTTCGCGGCATAGGTCTTGTTGGCGTCCGACCACAGCGTCACCGTGGCTACGCCCGACCTGGCACGAGCGAGAAGCGTCTCTGGGATCGCGACGACAGCTTCCTTCTCGCCAAGTCGGGCGACACGGATCGATGCCTGACCCGCGGCAACCACCTGGCCGGGCTCGATCATGGCCGCTGTGACGACACCCCGGGTGTCGGCCACCAGCGTTGCGTAAGACAGGGAATTCCTGGTCAGCTCGACCGAGCGCTCGGCGCGGTTCAGCCGCGCGCGCGCCTCGTCGGCGGCGGCCTTGGCGGAATCGAGCTGCGCGTCGGTGGTCCAACCCTTGGCCTTCAGATCCGTGGCGCGCTGCTCGGCGGCGGCGGCCTGCGCCAGCACGCCGGTGGCGGCGCGGAATTCGGCCTCGGCCTGCTCGGCCTGCAGCTTCAGGTCGACCTCATCGAGGGTGGCCAAGGGCTGGTCGACGTCGACTGTCTGTCCGACTTCGACCAGCCGCTTGGCCACCTTGCCGGCAACCCGAAAGCCCATATCGGCTTCGATCCGGGGCTTGATCGTGCCGACAAAACTGCGCTCAGGGGTCTGGGCTTCGTAATGCACGGTCGCCACCAGAACGGGGCGTCCGGGCTCAACCTTTTCAGCCGCTTTCTCATTGCAGCCGGTCAGCGCGAAGACGGCAAAAGCCAACGACGCTCCCGTTAAGAGCCTGTAATAGCTGGATAAAACGGAACGAACGAACATCGACGCTCTCCATCGGCTGACGACTGATGAAGAGTATCGATTTATCACTGATAAATGTCAATATTCGTCAGTGAACACCAATTCGTGAAAACAGCCTCGGATCGGCGAAAATCCGGGACCTGTGCATGGGGTTGTTTTCGATCTTTTTGTCTACTTCGCCCCCGCGAACTCGGTCTCGGTCTCGTGGCTACCGAGGAAGACGAGCAGGCCCGCGATCAGCGGCAGCAGCGAGAGCACCAGCAGGCCGGTGGAGGTGCTGCCGGTCGTCTCCTTGACCCAACCGATCAGGTAGGGGCCGCCGAAGCCGGCGAGGTTGCCGATCGAGTTGATCAGCGCGATCGCGCCGGCGGCCGCGGTGCCGGACAGCCACGCGGTCGGCAACGTCCAGAACACGGCGAAGGTGCAGAACACCCCGATCGCGGCGATCGTCAGCACGATCATGGTCAGGGTGGGATCGGTGATGTAGCTGGAGACGCCGAGCGCCAGCGCGGTGAGCAGCAGCGGACCGCCGACATGGAAGACACGCTCGCGCGTGGCATCCGAATGGCGCGCCCACAGGATCATCGCGATGGTGCCGAACAGATACGGGATCGCGGTGACGGAGCCGGTCTGCGCGTTGGTGAGGCCGAAGGCCTTGACGATCTGCGGCAGCCAGAACTGCATGCCGTAGAGCGCGGCGACGAAGCCGAAATAGATCGCGCTGAGCGCAAGCACCTTCGGCGAGGTGAGCGCCTCGGCCAGCGAGACGTGCTTGACCGCCTGCTTGGCCGCGACCTCGGCATCGAGCTTCGACTTCAACCACGCCTTCTGCTCGGCCGAGAGCCAATCGGCCTTCTCGGGCCTGTCGGTGAGATAGAACCAGGTGACGAGGCCGAGCAGCACCGAGGGGACGCCTTCGATGATGAACAGCCACTGCCAGCCCCTGAATCCCATCACGCCGTCGAGGCCGAGCAGCAGGCCCGAGATCGGCGCGCCGATCACCGTCGAGATCGGGACAGCGAGCGCAAAAGCCGCCAGGAAGCGGGCGCGATACTCGGCCGGGTACCAGTAGGTCAGATAGAGGATGATGCCGGGGAAGAAGCCGGCCTCGGCTACGCCGAGCAGGAAGCGCAGCGCGTAGAAGCTCCGCTCATCATAGACCGCCGCCATCAGCGCCGAAAGAATGCCCCAGCTCACCATGATGCGGGCGATCCAGCGGCTGGCGCCGAACTTCTCCAGCGCCAGATTGCTCGGCACCTCGAAGATGAAATAGCCGACGAAGAAGATGCCGGCCCCGAACGAGAACACCACCGGCGAGAACTTCAGCTCCGCATTCATGGTGAGCGCAGCGAAGCCGAGATTGACGCGGTCGAGATAGGAAAAGAAATAGGCCAGGATCAGGAATGGAATCAGCCGCCAGGAGATCGCGCGGATGGTGGACGTCTCGATCTCGCTGCGGGCGCCGCTGCTGGGCGCGATGGTCGCGGTCTGGCTCATCTGTTTCCCCCAAGGTATCTACGTGCCCCGACGATTATTGACTGGCCGCGCCTTGAGCAATGGCAAAATCTCATAGCACACAGCGTCAAACGGGAACCGACCAATTGCTACCGTCATTGCGAGCGGAGCGAAGCAATCCATAGCGCCACAAGCGGGGATGGATTGCGCTCGCAATGAGGGCGGAGATATCACTCCGCGAGCTGAAAGCGCTCGAAGCGGTCGAGCTCCTCCTCGATCCGGCGCTTCAGCTCCTTGCGCGCGGCCTGCTTCCGGCCGTTGCCGACCCAGCTCCATTTCTGCATCAGCAGCTTCCTGTTCTGCCGGTCGGTCTTCAGATCGAGCGCGGCGACGATCTCGTCGCCGACCAGGACCGGTAGCGCGAAATAGCCGAACACGCGCTTCTCCTTCGGCACATAGGCCTCGAACCGATGGCCGTAGCCGAAGAACAGCTCGGTGCGCTTGCGCTGGATGATCAGGGGGTCGAACGGCGAGAGGATGTGGACCAGCCCGGGATCGCCCTCGCCGGCCGGCTCCAGCACATCCGGTCGTGCCCAGTGCTCCTGCTTGCCGGCGCCCTCCAGCGCAATCCGAACCAATTCCTTGCGGCGGACACGGGTCTCGATCAGGCGCCGCACCGCCGTCTTGCTGGGCGCGTCGAGGTGACAGACCGAGTCCAGGCTGACGATGCCCTGAGCGCGCAGCGCGCGGTCGAGCAGATAGGCCGTGATCCCGGATGCGGAGGCAGGCTTCGGCGGCTTCTCCCAGCCAAAATGCCGGGTCGTCAACTCATAGGTCTTCAGCATGCCGTTGCGCTCGCTGATGGTGACCACGCCGCCATAGAAGGCAAGTTGCAGCGCGCGCTTCGAAGGCTTCCGGCTCGCCCACAGATGCTCCTTCTCAGTCAGCACGTCGTCGTCGATGTCGCGGATGGTGAGCGGACCGGCGCGCACCAGCCGCATCACCTTGCGGGTGTCCGCCGGCGTCACCGACGAGAACCATTTGTGGCCGTCGCGCTTGTGCGCCTTCATCGCCGGCAGGAAAAAGCGGATGTCCTTGGACGGGATGTAGGACAGCGCGTGCGTCCAGTACTCGAACACGCTTCGGTCCGCGCTCTGCGCCTGCTTGAGGTCGGCGCGGCGATAATCCGGAATGCGGGAGAACAGGATGTGGTGATGGCAGCGCTCGATCACGTTGATGGTGTCGATCTGCACGTAGCCGAGATGGCCGACGGTCGCGGCGACCGCCGAAGCCCCCTCGCCGAACGGCGCCCTGGTGTCGAGCCGCTGCGCGCGCAGCCAGATGCGGCGGGCGTCGGCGTTGCTCAACGGAAGAGGTTCGGTCGCGCGGGGCATGTTGGTGCAATGTAGCGAGATTCGCGCGCGGGTGGAGAGCGAGCATGCGAATATCAGCCTTGCGGCGCGGCCAGTTCGTGCTGCCATCTACGCTCATCGGGATCAGCACCTCTCACCAATTGACGCGGATGCCGAGCTTGCCGTCATAGGCGTAGGTCTTGCCTTCGAAGCGCTGCTGGTAGGAGGCGTTGGCAAACAGAGTGGTGTAGCGATCGATCTGGCCGTTGATGCCGGCGTTGAGCTCGCCCCAACTGCCGCCGAGGTCGGAGCGGAACGGGATGAACCCGGTGTCGGAGGAGAACTGCGTCAGCGGATCGCCGCGGAACTCGTGCCAGAGGTTGGGCCTGAGCCAGGCGGTGATGGTGCGGGCGAAGCCGCCGGCTTGCGCGTCGTCCAGCGACCATGTCCGGCCGAAGCGCGCGCCGACCCGGGCGGCCAGCGAATCGACGTTGGCAAAGCGGATCTGGGCGGCGGCATCCTGCGCGCCGGAGAGGTCGATGTTCTGGTAGACGGCCTGCGCCTGCGGCTCGATGAAGTAGCCCTGCGGCAGGTTGAACTTGTAGCCGCCCTCGACCGAGGCGGCGACCGCCCGCCCATTGGTGCTGATCTGCAGCGCGCCGGGGATTTGGCTGACGCCGCCGAGCACGTCGTAATAGGTGCCCTGCAGCACCGTGTCGACATACCAGCCGGTCGGCCCGAAATGGGTCCAGTAGCCGCCGAGGGTGTAGGCCTGGAAGCTGTCGGTGCCGAGCGCACCGTCGAAATGCGTGACATGGCCGCGCGCGCCGCCGACCGCGAAGTAGACGCCGGCGTGATCGCGCGATCCATCGGCGTGCTCGCTGCGGAACAGATCCTGGCCCGCCTGTAGCCCGAGGAAGTCGTATTTGTATTGCGGGCCGGCGCCGAAGATGCCGGCGGAATCGTTGTTCTGCTGGCCGGTGGTGCCGACGATGCGGCCCCACATGCCGGTGTTGGGCGTGGACTGGTGCAGGTCGGTCCGGCCGCGGATGTCCTCCTCGTCGCCGACCCGCTCGTGCAGCGTGTCGAGCAGGTTGCGGCCGTAGAGCAGCGCCAGCGAAGGGATCGCGGCATAGAATGAGGTCTCGGGACGGAAGTCCGGCACCGGCCCGGGCGGCGGCGGGCTCGGCCCCTGGCATTCGGGATCGCTCGGCGACAGCGTGCAGTTGATGGTCGAGCGCAGGTACCAGGCCTGATCGTTGCTGGCATCGACGCTGGAGCGGAACAGACGGTACTCGTAGGGACCGGCGGCGACCTCGCCGGCGAGCGCGAACGCGCCGGTGGCGGTGGTGCCGCCATTGATGGTGTCGACCACCAGGATGCCGTTGCCGGTGGTGACCGCGCCGCCGCCGCCGGTGTTGGTGATGCGCAGCAGCGAGTTGCCGCTCGCGGCGCCGCCGTTGATGACCAGCCGATCCGACGGCGAGCCGTCGGTGTCGAGGCGGGTGTTGAGCCCGATAATGCCGCCCATGCCGGTGTAGTTTTGCGTCGTCAGCGTCTTGTAGCTCGCCAGCAGCGTCGGATCGCCGGCCGGCGGCGAGAACTGGATCAGGCCGGCATTTGTCGTCGCTTGCGAAATCGTGGAGCTCGCCGTCACGGTCCAGGCGCTGGTCTGATCGACGCCGACATTGGTGACGTTGAAGGCAGCGCCGGTCCAGTGCGATTCACGCAACAGACTGATGTTGGCAATGCTCGCAAGGTCGGCGGTCGCATCACCTGTCAACTGGCTTCCGTTGGCGGCCGTAAGGTTCACCACGGTCGGCTGGAAGCCCGCGATGTTTGCAATTGCCCGCAGCAGCATGCCACCGCCGCCCGTCACCACCGTTCCGTTGGTGCTGACGTCGAGGGGCCCGCGTGCCACGATCGCCGTGGACACATCGCTGACCAGACTTCCGCCGTTCATGCGCACGGTGTTCATGTCGGCGCCTGAGAGGTTGAGGGATGATAGACCCGCGGTATTGGCACCAGTCGCGAGCACGGTGCTGTTGGTCAGGTCGATCAGGCCCGGACCGCCATTGAAGAACAATGCGGCACCGCCCCCCGAGGTGGTGATGCTGGAGTTGCTGCCGACCACCGTGCCGTTGTCGACCCTAATGCCAAACGAGCTCGCGCCGGTGGTCGTGATCGCGTTGCTCGTCATGTTGATGAGACCGCCGAACCCAACATCGGCCCCTGCCGCACCGTTTCCGCTGCTCACATTCACCGTGGTGCCGATCGTTCCACCTGGTGCATACAACCCGGCGATCGGCGCCCCACCGGTGACGGAGAAGATCGAGCCGACCAAGCCACTGGCGGTGATGAGGGTTGGCGTCCGCAGCGTGTAGTATGTCTGGTTTTGCGCAGAATTGATGTTGATGACACTGGCATCTGTGAGAGTGACCGTGCTGTTGGACTGGGCCCAGACGCCGGCCGCGGCGTTGCTGCCCGTCACCGTGAGATTTTGCAGTGTGATATTGCCGCCGTTGAAGGCGACCACGCCCGTGCTCCCCGCTTGACCAGCAACTCCGGCTCCGTTCAGGTTGATCGTCAGTCCGCGTCCGATCGTACCGAGCGCCACCGTTGTATTGTCGACCGCGACGCCGACGCTGCTGGTTCCATTGATGTTGAACGTCGATCCGGGTAGCAGCGACACCTGCCCTCCGTCATGGAGATAGATTCCCATCGCACCACGGCCGGTTGTCGTAAGCGGGATCAAGGCGTCGGCGTTGACGCGACTACCAGCACCCGACGCACCGAGTGCAACGGCGTTGAACCCGCCGCCGGTCGTAATCGACGTCCCGGCATGTAGGTTGATGGTGCCGCCGCTCTCCGCGACCGCGCCATGGCCGGTGGACGTTGCGGCTCCGACAATGACGACACCGGTTGCATTGATCGTACCGCCGATCGCAGCGAGACCGGTCCCACCATTGGTTGTGATTGCCGCGCCATTGGCGATGGTTACGGCACTGGAGGCGCCGTTAGCGAGCACGCCATGCCCAAAGCCGGTCAAGATACTGAGCGAATCGCGCGGCACCAGGATCGTGCCGCCATTCGCCTGCAATGCGTTGCCGTTGACGGTCCGAACGTTGATCGGACCCGGAATCGGCCCCGCCGTCGGATCGAACACCAGCGTGCCGCCGGTGACATTGGTCGCAGCCGTCGTGCCCGTCGTCGCGATGGCCGTGTTGCCGACTACCGTGGTCGTGCCAGAGGTCACGGTCATAGTCGTGGTGACTGTCCCGGGTCCGACAGTCTGTGCGAGGAGCGGCGAGAGTGAAATCGCGATTGCCCCGCTGGAGAGTGCGGTTGCAGATAACAGAGGCCTCATGCGCCGAAACAATATGGTCGCGGCGATCACATAACGGCTCGAAGCCATTGATGCGCTGCTCACCGCATGCACCTCTCACCAATTGACGCGGATGCCGAGCTTGCCGTCATAGGCGTAGGTCTTGCCTTCGAAGCGCTGCTGGTAGGAGGCGTTGGCAAACAGAGTGGTGTAGCGATCGATCTGGCCGTTGATGCCGGCGTTGAGCTCGCCCCAACTGCCGCCGAGGTCGGAGCGGAACGGGATGAACCCGGTGTCGGAGGAGAACTGCGTCAGCGGATCGCCGCGGAACTCGTGCCAGAGGTTGGGCCTGAGCCAGGCGGTGATGGTGCGGGCGAAGCCGCCGGCTTGCGCGTCGTCCAGCGACCATGTCCGGCCGAAGCGCGCGCCGACCCGGGCGGCCAGCGAATCGACGTTGGCAAAGCGGATCTGGGCGGCGGCATCCTGCGCGCCGGAGAGGTCGATGTTCTGGTAGACGGCCTGCGCCTGCGGCTCGATGAAGTAGCCCTGCGGCAGGTTGAACTTGTAGCCGCCCTCGACCGAGGCGGCGACCGCCCGCCCATTGGTGCTGATCTGCAGCGCGCCGGGGATTTGGCTGACGCCGCCGAGCACGTCGTAATAGGTGCCCTGCAGCACCGTGTCGACATACCAGCCGGTCGGCCCGAAATGGGTCCAGTAGCCGCCGAGGGTGTAGGCCTGGAAGCTGTCGGTGCCGAGCGCACCGTCGAAATGCGTGACATGGCCGCGCGCGCCGCCGACCGCGAAGTAGACGCCGGCGTGATCGCGCGATCCATCGGCGTGCTCGCTGCGGAACAGATCCTGGCCCGCCTGTAGCCCGAGGAAGTCGTATTTGTATTGCGGGCCGGCGCCGAAGATGCCGGCGGAATCGTTGTTCTGCTGGCCGGTGGTGCCGACGATGCGGCCCCACATGCCGGTGTTGGGCGTGGACTGGTGCAGGTCGGTCCGGCCGCGGATGTCCTCCTCGTCGCCGACCCGCTCGTGCAGCGTGTCGAGCAGGTTGCGGCCGTAGAGCAGCGCCAGCGAAGGGATCGCGGCATAGAATGAGGTCTCGGGACGGAAGTCCGGCACCGGCCCGGGCGGCGGCGGGCTCGGCCCCTGGCATTCGGGATCGCTCGGCGACAGCGTGCAGTTGATGGTCGAGCGCAGGTACCAGGCCTGATCGTTGCTGGCATCGACGCTGGAGCGGAACAGACGGTACTCGTAGGGACCGGCGGCGACCTCGCCGGCGAGCGCGAACGCGCCGGTGGCGGTGGTGCCGCCATTGATGGTGTCGACCACCAGGATGCCGTTGCCGGTGGTGACCGCGCCGCCGCCGCCGGTGTTGGTGATGCGCAGCAGCGAGTTGCCGCTCGCGGCGCCGCCGTTGATGACCAGCCGATCCGACGGCGAGCCGTCGGTGTCGAGGCGGGTGTTGAGCCCGATGATGCCACCCATCCCGATATAGTTGACGACGGTCAGCGTCTTGTAGCTCGACAACAAGGTCGGGTCGCCGATCGGCGACGAGAACTGGATCACGCTCGGGTCGTTGACCAGGTTGGTGAGGTTCGAACTGCCGGTCAGATTCCAGCGGCTGTTGTTGGCAAGCGTGACGTTCGATGTGGAGATCGCATCGGTGAAAGCGGCTCCGGTCAGGGATGATGCGCTCGCCGAGAGCGTGACCACGCTGCCATTGAGCGCGTTCAGGAACTGCGGCCCACTGATCTGCGCCCCCGCCGCCGCCGAGATGTTCAGGATCCCGCCGGCAGCCTGAATGGCAGAGGCCTGGCTCGAGATCAGCGTACCGCCGGTCATCGTCAACGTGTTCGGTGCGGCCGCGGTGCCGAAATTGGCGAGCAGCCCGTAGCTCGCGCCGGAGCCTTGGGCGAGCACGGTAGCGCCGTTGAGGACAAAGTTGCCGCCCACGGCGGTTGCCAACGCGGCGCTGTCGGGCGACGACAATTGGAGGACGCTTCCTGAGCCGAAGCTGATCGTGCTGCCGGTACGAGACAAGGCGCCGAAGACGCCGGAGAAATTTCCGCCGTTCTGCACCGTGATGTTGGGTCCGATGGCGAGGCTGCTTCCCGGGTTCTGCGCCGCCAGCAAGGCACTCTGGTTGCCTTGCACGGTCAGGGACGGCAGGACGTTCGAGACGTTGTCAAACGTGACTTGCGCGCCATTCCGGACGAGAATGGCCGGCGCGCTGTCTCCCTTGGTCACGATGCTGCTCGTTCCCTGAAAGCTCACAGCGGAGCCGGCGCCATCGACGACAGCGCCGGCGCCCGACGCCCCGCTGGTCGTGATCGCGGTGTTTCCCTGGATGGAGATCGAACCGCCGCTCAAGGCAATGACACCGTTGGAGTTCGCTGCCGACGCGGAAATGCTGTTCGTGCCGGTGAGAGCAATCGAGCTGCCCGTGTCGGCACGCGCACCATCCGCAAGCGAGCCCTGGGTGACAACTGTGATGTCCTTGGCGGTGATCGAGCTCGCGACGCCCGATCCACTGGTTGCAAACAGCCCGGAGGCGCCGTCGAGCAACGTGTTGACCGTCGCGCCGCCCGCCGTCATGTCCACCTTGCCGCCATTGATGGTCTGAACGCCGATCGCACCGCTGCCTTGTGTTGTGATGGAAAGGTTGCGGCCAACGATGACGGAAGCGCCGTTACCAGCGCCGTCGGTTCCGATCGCGGCGATGCCGTTGGCTCCGGACCCGGTCGTGCTGATGATGCTGCCGTCGCCGAGGGTGATGCGGCCGCCACTGTCGGCGAATGCGCCACGCGCGAGCGTGCCGGATGTTGAGACGTTGAGTTGCCCTGCGTCAATGCGGGAGCCAGCCCCCGTCGCGAACACGGCGTAGGCGCCGGAGGTGCCGAGTTGCGCTCCGGTCGTGGTGATTGAAATCCCGCCCGCGGTCAGATCAACGGCACTGCCGGCCAGCGCCGAGGCGCCCCAGGCTCCCGCACCGCTCGTCTTGATCTGCCCGCCAGTTCCAACGGTCAGAACAGTGGTTGCACCGTTTGCCTGGACGCCAAACGCGCCATCGCCCGACGTGAGAATGTTGGCCTGGGTTCCGAGGTTGATGCTTCCTCCGGTGAGCGCGAACGCAGCTATGGCATTGGCGCCTGTCGTGGTGATTGCCAACTGGTTGGCGGTGATACTTCCCGTTCCGATCGCGTAGAGGCCGCGGCCGCTGTTTCCAGACGTCGTGATGCTGTTGCCGCCGCCCGTCAGATTGATCGTGCCGTTGGTCGCGTTGGCGCCGAAGGCAAAGTCTCCATGCGTGATGAGCGTGCTGTTGGTCGCGGAAATCGACGTTCCGCTGCCGTTGGCAAACAAGCCATTCGCCAAGAAGCTCGTGCTGGTCCCGCCGCCGAATGTCTCGACCCTGACGCCATTCAGCGTAGCGCTCCCACCGGTGATGGTGCGGACACCGGACATGTCTACAGCCGCTGTTCCGGGATTGGCAGTAACCGTGATGGAGGTGTTCGGGTTGAGCGTCGCAATTGCGTTGGCCTGAACGACGATGCCAGTGGCGTTGTTGATTGTGATCGCAATCGGGCCGGGCGTCGGACCGCTTGTCGGAGACGTCACGACCGTGCCGGCGGAGATGTTGATACCCGCACTTCCGGATGCAGTTGGCGCAATCGTGGTATTTCCCAGCACTGTCGTGGTGCGGTTTGGAATGTTGAGAACCAGTGTCGATGTAACGGTCCCGGGACCGATGGTCTGCGAGCGCGCGACCGTGGGGATGCACGCTAAAACCGCGACGATCGACACACTCGACAATAGTCGAGCGCGAGACTTGTTGAGCGTGACCTGCGCCGGCGTGTTGATCTGCTTCCTGCGGGACACGGACTCCCTCACCAGTCGATGCGAACCGTTGCTGGTAGAAACCGCCGCGAATTGGCATTGCGTTTGCGGTCGTCAAACTTCGGCAGGTTCAGCCCCGAGACTCGAACGGCGCACGTCGCGGTCCCCCTCCGCGTTGCGGCGATTTCCCCGGCGACCGGGCCGGGCACCACATTCATCCGCATCCGCGTCACCCTGCTCCTGTCGGGCAAGCCTTGCTCTCGCTAGCAAGTCAATATGCCACAACCTTTCCGGGTAATCGCGCCACAATTGTGGAACTGCCAGATACGCCTACAAATAGTTCACCTGTGTGATCTCACGGCAACGTTTCGTTTCAGTTGTCGAAGCGCTGAAACATGCAAGTATGCAAATTGTGCCAAATTCACTTCGCGCAGTGGCCATCGAAATCCCAGACGCCACCGAAACAGATCGATCCGCCTGCCGCATTGGCAGGCCGACCACCGGCACCACATTCGTCAGAGCAGGATCGCGTGTTCGAATTCTCAGATCCAGCTCTGGAACAGCATCAGCCGGTTGAAGGTCGCCATCGACGTCTCGACGAAGGCCGCCGTGATCGGCAGCATCGCGATGAACCCCGCGCCCCCGACGGCCACGAAGGCCCAGAGCAGCCATCGCGGCGCGGGCTTGCGCGTCAACGCATAGACCAGCACGAAGCTCGCCGTGGTCGCAGCGGGCAGATAGTAGTAGATGAAGCCGAGCACCCTCGGCAGCAGCGCCCAGGCGAGATATGGGCCGAGATAAAATGCCAGCACCAGGAACGCATCACGCCGGCGCGCGACGATCCAGTCGCGCAAGGCGATGACCAATGCGATCAATGCCGGCCACAGGATCAGCGGGTTGCCGAGAAACACGATCGCCGCGATGCGGCCATCGTCCAGCTTGTCGAACAGATACCAGACCGGCCGCACCAGGAACGGCCAGGACGGCCACGAGCTCATATAGGTGTGGCCCGCGATTGCGCTCGTCGTGTTGTCGGCAAAGATGCGCCGCTGCGCCTCCACGAGGTCGGCGATCGACAGGCCATACAGCGGCACGAAGGTCGCGAGATAGACGACCGCGGGAATCAGCACGAAACAGGCGACGAAGTGATGGAGGCGGAAATCCGGCCAAAGGTCCGGCCGGTACCAATCGTCGGCGTTGCCATCAGCAAAGCGCGTGCGCCAACCTTGCATCAGACGGATCGCAGCCACCGCCGCGATGCAGGTCGCGAGCACGAACAGCCCGCTCCATTTGCAGGCAATCGAGAGACCGGCGGCAAGCCCGGTCAGCGCGAAAGCAAGCTGCGGCCGTTGCTGCCTGAAACCCTGAACGAACGCCGCGATCGCAAACAGACTGAAGGCCAGCGCAAAAATATCCAGCATGGCGATCCGCGCCTGCACGACCAGCATCTGGTTGAAGAAGGCGAGCAGCACCGCCGCGAGCGCGCACGACTGCGATGCGAACAGCGCAAGCCCAGCGAGATAGACGCCGACCAGCGCAAGCGCACCGAACAGCGTCGCGGGATAACGCCATCCCAGCGGCCCGTCTCCGAACGCCTTGATCGAGAGCGCGATGATCTCCTTGGCGAGCGGCGGATGCATGGGGTTCAGGATCGGCTGCTGGATGTCAGGCAAGAGCATCTGCCGCGCCGCCGGCACGTAGTGCACCTCGTCGAAGTAGAGCTTGTCCGGCGTGGTGATCCCGAGCAGCAGCACGGCCTGGGCGACGACGAAGATGGCGGCCGCGACGATCGCCGTACGCGCGGCCGAACGCCGCAGAACAGAATATGGCCCGGGTACTGTGTTCACGAATCGACGACGCCGCGACGGATGCATGTGTGATCGAAGTTTGAGCTACGCCGATGTTGTCGCATGTGGCGTGTGTGATCGAAGCTCACTTTCATAACCTATTCCGTTGAACGATTTCGAATCCACCGGCACCAACCATCCAATGAGCTCGGCACTGCTTGTGACAAATATACAATATCTGATGCGGGCGCGATCCGGTACGATGATGGGACAGATCGATTGGTTTTGAAATGCATTGGCGCCACGGTTTTTTCCCAATCCTTGCACTCGGATTTGCAGTCGCGCTGACGGCACGTCCGGTTCAGGCGCAGACGCGCGTGGGCGAAGCCGCCGTCGTCAAGAACGAGGTCGTTCGCGTCGCCGCATCATCGACGACGCAGATCAATGTCGGCGACGCCCTGCTCCGCGATGAGGTCGTTCGCACCGGTCTCAACAGTGCCACACGCCTGGTGATGGCCGACAGCACCAATCTCTCGCTTGGGCCGAGCGCGACGATCAAGCTCGATCGCACCGTGTTCGACGACGAGCATCATTATCGCGATGTCGCGATCCGCCTGACATCGGGCGCATTCCGCTTCGTCACCGGTCACTCGGACAAGGCAGCCTACAGGATCACCACGCCGCTTGCGACCATCGGGGTTCGCGGCACCGTGCTCGACATCCTGTCGCAGCGCGGCCGGACCACGGTGGTGCTGCAGGAAGGCGCATCGACCGTTTGCAGCACGAGCCGGCAGTGCCTCGATCTGACTCAGCCGGGCGATACTGCGATCATCACCTCGACGGGCGGCCGCACCACGATCCAGAAGACCAACAATGCGCCCTGGACCTTTGCCGCGATTTGCAGCACGTCGGCAGGCCTCTGTTCGGTCACGCAATACGCGGATGCAACGCCGGTGTCGCCGTCGGTCGACGATCCCGCCGGCATATTGTGCGGGCGATGACCATGGCACGGGGCATGCGCAACCGGATTCCGGCCGCCGCACTGACCGCACTGCTGTCGCTTGCGATCATGCAGGCGCTGGCGGCACCGGCGCGGGCCCAGTCGCCGACACCAACGCCCACGCCGACATATAGCCCAACCCCGACACCGACCCCGTCATATACTTCCACGCCCACGCCGACGCCTACTCCCACGCCGACCCCGACGGTCACTCCGACCCCGACACCGAGCCCATCGCCGTCACCGCCCCCGGTCACCGGTGCGCCGTCCAGCGGCAACTCGATCACCGGTCTCGCCGACCAGCGCTTCAACCAGATGATCACCAACCGCGTGCTCGGTTCGGTGCTGCTCGGCGTCAATGAGCAGGTCAATTGCAACGATTGCGTCAGCGCCTTCGGCTCGGCCGGATCGTTCTCGGCCGGCATCCACGGCCGCAAGACCATCACGCCCAATCTGTCGCTGCTCGCCGGCATCGCCTACACGCAATATGGCGAAGGCGGCTACAACGTCACCAGCGCGCCGATCGGCGCCTTCGCGCTGCGCTACGACTTCGTCGACTGGGGCTCCTCCCGCCCGTTCTTCGATATCGGCGCCATCCTCTCGCCGTTCGAGAAAGTGCGCTACACCCGCAGCTATACGACGAGTCTCGGCGCGGTGTCGGTCACAGGCGAGACGTCGAGCGAGAATTATGGCGTCTATGGACGCGCGGGCTGGATCAGCCGGATGTCGCCGCGCGATGAGGTCGCAGCCTCGATCGAGGTCTGGCAGTTGTGGCAGCGGGTCAAGGGCTACAATGACCCTCTCGTGGCGTTCAATCCATTCGGCGCCTCGATCGCCGACGGCACCGATCGCACCAACCTGGTCAAGGTCGGCGGCCAGTGGACGCACCTGTTCGGATCAAGCGTCGAAGCCAACGTCAATGGCGGCTACGTGCAATCCTTTGCCAGCCATTCCGGCATCGTCGCCACCGTCACCGGCGACGGCACCATCGTGCCCACGATGGGTAATCAAGGCTGGTTCGAATATGGCGGCCGGCTCGGCTTCCGCATCACCAAGGGTTGGGTCGCCGACCTCTTCCTCAACGGCACCGCCGGCCCGCAGCCGGTCGGCAACACCGTCCACGGCGGCGTGGGCTTAAGGATCAACTATTGATCCGGTGAGAATTCGTAGGGTGGGCAAAGCAAAGCGTGCCCACCACCACGAGTGGAGCGGTTGAAGGTGGGCACGGCGCAAGTGCGCCTTTGCCCACCCTACGCATTTTCCACACATGCGGAGATTACGCCGCCTCCTTCCCCTCATAGGCGCGGCGCAAGCCTTCGACGTCGAGCTTGATCATGCCGAGCACGGCCTGCATCACGCGCGCGGCAGCGGCGGCGTCGGGCCCGCCAAGGTATTGGCCGACGACCGTCGGCACGATCTGCCAAGCCACGCCATAGCGGTCGCGCAGCCAGCCGCATTGCTCGGCCGTGCCACCATTGGCAAGCAGCGCCTCCCAGAGGCGATCGACCTCTGCCTGATCGACGCAGTCGATCCGGAACGAGACCGCGTGGGTGTATTCCATCTTCATGCCGCCGTTCAGCGCCATGAAGCGCTGACCGGCAAGCGTGAATTCGACCACCAGCACGGTGCCGGCCTTTCCGCCGGGGCTGTCGATAACATTCTTCTGGATCGTCTCGATCCGGGAGCCGGGCAGCAGCGACACGTAGAACTTCGCGGCCTCCTCGGCCTCGCCGTTGAACCACAGGCAGGGGGACACTTTTGACATGGATGGACTCCTTGCACCGGTGCGGTCAGGCCGTAGCCGCGGCGGACTGCGCCTTGGTCGCGGCTTCGACGTCCATCCACATCACTTCCCAGATGTGACCGTCCGGATCCTCGAAGCTGCGGCCGTACATGAAGCCGTAGTCCTGTTTCGGGCCCGGGTCGGCGGAGCCCCCGGCCGCCTTGGCCTTGGTCACGGTGTCGTCGACCGCATCGCGGCCATCGGCGGAGAGGCAGATCAGCACTTCGCTGGTGGCCCTGGCGTCGGCGATCGTCTTCGGCGTGAACTGCCGGAACTTGTCGTGCGTCAGCAGCATGACGTAGATAGTCTCCGAGATCACCATGCAGGAGGCGGTGTCGTCGGAGAATTGCGGATTCCGGGTCGCACCGATCGCCTCATAGAAGGCGGTGGAACGGGCGAGATTGCTGACCGGCAGATTGACGAAGATCATTTTGGCCATGAGGCACTCCTTTGGGCGAAACTGTGCCCCAAGGACGAAGCCGGCGACAGGTTCCCGACATCGCCCGGCGACTTTTTCTTGCGGCGTCCCGTCGCAGGCCGGCGTCAGGTGGCGATCGGCGTCGGCATGGTCAGGAAGCCCCGCGTCACGTGCCAGAACAGCTCCCGGTTGATCGCAAGCGCGACCGAATGCGCGGTGCTAGGCAGAATGATGAACTGCCGGTCGCCGTTCGGCAGCTTGTTGAAGAACTCCTCGAGATCAGGCACCGCCGCGATGCCGTCATACTCACCGCGGACCAGCAGCACCGGCGCGAGCACCTTCTCCGGATGCACCACCGGCAGGTTGGCGGTCATGTCGAGATAGGTGCCGGTCGGGATCTGGTCGCCGAACTGCATTTCGACATCGGCCAGCGCCTCGATCACGGCGGGGTCCGAGGTGCCTGGCTTGTCGCGGGTTGCGATCGAGCGGATCATGTCGCGGTCGCGCTTGCGCATATTGTGCGTGCGATAATGAGCGAGCTGCTCGGCACGCTTCGCCAACGTCGGCGAGCCCTCGCCCTTATAGGTGAAGGCGGCGAACACCAGCCGGTCGATGCGCTCGGGCGCCGCCATCGCGTAGGCGCCGGCGCGGAGCGCGCCGGAGGATTCGCCGACGAAGTGATATCTCGTCTGGCCGGTTTCACGGGCGATCACCTCCGCCGCAGCCTTCAGATCCTCGACTCCGCTGGCGATATCGGCATTGCCGGAGGTGCGGCCCGACTTGCCGTAGTTCTCATGATCCATGGTCCAGCAATCGAAGCCATAACGCGCGAATGTGTTGAGCAACGAATACTCGCCCTTGCCCGGGATCGTGAGGTCGAACACCCGCGACGTCACCGATGAGCCGTGGACGAAGAACACCACCGGCCGCGCGGACTCGCCCGGCTTCGGCGCGCCGATCCGCTTGCGGAACATCCACAAGGGGATGTCGCCTTTCTTCGCCCAGTATTCGCTGCTCCAGATCTCGCCCTCGATAGGTACTGCGGTTGCGGCCTGCACCGGCCCGCCGAGCATTCCTGCTGTCGCGGCAACGCCAATGCTCTTGATGACAGTGCGACGTGATCGGCCTGAATGCGTCATCGCGCGCCTCCGCGGAGGATCCGGTGTCGTGGAGCATAGCAGCGCACGCGCGCTGCTGCGAGCGAACGCACGATGTCGCGCACGCCGACAAGTCCATTGCACGATTTTGTGAATGCAACCGCCGGAGTTCGGCGCGGACGACGGATGGAGTTGAGCCTAGTCTTCGCAGCGGTCCGACCGGAAACATCCGGCGCGAAGCGGGAGCGAAGTATGAGCAGCAATCTGACCGACGAAGAACTTGCCGCCCTGATGCCCTCCGAACTGTGTCAGTACCAGACGCCGATCCCGACCCAGATCGTCTCCAGCGACGAGTTCTATCCGGACCCACAGAATGAGCGGCAGCGCGAGGTCGAGGCGCGGCTGCTCGCGATGGCCGATGATCTCGGCAGCAAGCAGGGCCTCGACCGCCGCAAGTTCTTCCAGACCGCGGCGGGCATGGCCGCCTCCTTCGTTGCAATGAACCAGGTCTATGGCTCGCTGTTCGACGTAACGCCGGCTGAGGCCGCAACGCCTGCGATGGCCGACCAGCGCGCCAACGGGCTGAAGAACCAGTTCATCATGGACATGCACACGCATTTCCTGCGCGACGACACCCGGATCACGGGTTTCCTCGAAATGCGCAAGGCCGTCGGCAAGGCCGGCTGGAACAAGGAGCTCAGCGATCACGAGCAGACGATCGATGATCTGAAGTTCAACAACTACAAAAAGGAGATGTTTCTCGATTCCGACACCAAGATCGCGCTGATCTCGTCAGCGCCGTCGGACATCGAGCAGGACTGGTTCCTGACCAACGAGCAGATGGCGGACGCCCGCAAGAAGATCAACGACGAGGCGGGCACGCGGCGGGTATTCTGTCACGCGATCTTCACGCCCGGACAACCTGGCTGGCTCGACAAGCTCGACGCCGCGCTGGCGCTCAAGCCGGAGTCCTGCAAGGGCTACACGATCGGCGACAACACTCACAAGGACATCAGCCGCTACCCCTGGCGGATGGACGACGAGAAAGTCGCCTACAAGGGCTACGAGAAGATGGTGAAGGCGGGCGTCAAGAATGTCTGCATCCACAAGGGCCTGTTCCCGCCGGGGATCGAGAAGCAGTATCCGAACCTGCGCGGCTTCGCCGACGTCGCAGATGTCGGCCAGGCGGCCAAGGACTGGCCGCAGCTCAACTTCGTGATCTATCACTCCGCCTATCGCCATGTCGGCGGCGATCCCAGGGTGGCGCTCGCCGAATTCGAACGTACCGGCCGCATCGCCTGGACCAGCGACCTCGCCGACATTCCCGAGCAATACGGCGTCAGCAATGTCTATGGCGATGTCGGCCAGTTGTTCGCGACCACGCTGGTCGCCGAGCCGAATGTCTGCGCCGCACTGATGGGCACGCTGATCAAGGGCCTTGGTGTCGATCACGTCTGCTGGGGCACCGACGCGCTCTGGACCGGCGCGCCGCAATGGCAGATCGAGGGTTTGCGGCGGCTGGAAATCCCCGAAATGATGCAGAAGAAGTTCGGCTATGCGCCGCTCGGCCCCGCCGACGGTCCGGTGAAATCAGCGATCTTCGGCGACAACAATGCGCGGCTCTACGGCATCCAGCCGAAGCGTGCGATGCTGGAGCTGAGCGGCGATCGCTTCGCCATGATGAAGGCGACATATGAAAAGGCCGGCCCCGAGCCGTCCAACCGGCGCTACGGCTACGTCGTGCCAAGCGGCCCGATCGATCACAGCGTGTTTGCTTGAGGCTCTAACCCCGTCATTGCGAGGAGCGACAACGACAAAGCATTCCATTCATCCGCACAAGCCGAAAGATGGATTACTTCGCGGAGCCCGTCATCGGGCGCGCGGGCGCGCGACCCATTGGCTCGCAATGACGGGAGAGGACGAACTCCTATCTTCCCCTGAAGTTCGGCTTGCGCTTCTCGCTGAACGCCTTGGCGCCTTCCTTCAGGTCTTCGCTGTCCTTGATCGCGTCGAGCAGCCTGCGCACCTCGGCGACTGTCTCCAGTGGCCCCTTGGGCATGGCATCGCGGGCGAGCTTCTTCAGTGTCTGCACGACCAGCGGCGCATTGCCTGCGATCTTGGCCGCCATCTCCCGCGCCACCGCGACGTGCTGCCCGTTCGGGGTGATCCGGTTGACGAAGCCGATCTGGTAGGCGCGCTCGACCGAAAGCTCCTCGCCGATCAGCAGGAATTCCATCGCGATCTTGTGCGGCATGCGCGCCAGCACCGAGGAGACGCCGCCACCGGTGGTGCCGATCTTCGCCTCCGGATAGACGAACCGGGTCGTTTCCGAGGCGACGCAGATGTCGGCCATCTGGACCAGCACGAAGCCGCCACCGACGACCCAGCCCGAGGTGGCCGCGATCACTGGCTTGTCGAGCTCGACGCCAAGCCCGGGCACGGCCTGCCACATGTTGGCGGGAAAGTCCCTGACATCAGCACCGACGCAGAAGTATTTCTCCTCGGCCGATGCCAGCACCGCAACGCGATCATCGCTGTCGCGGAAGCGACGCCATGTCTCGCGCAGTTCGTCGCACAACGCGTTGTTGAGCGCGTTGTGCGACGAGAGGCGATCCATCGTGATGGTCGCGACGTGGTCGGCGCTCTCGTAGCGGACGAACGTCATGCTGGCCTCCTATCTTGGCTGTCACTCCGGGACACGCGCCGAGCGCGTGGACCCGGAATCTCGAGTTTGAGGCACTGGATTCCGGATTCGATGCTGCGCATCGCCCCGGAATGACGGCGCACATCCGCCGCGCCGCTATTTCTTTTCGTCGGGGTGCCGGTGCACCGGATCGACCCACAGCACCGTCTCCGGTTTCTCGACCGGATCGATGTCGAGATTGATCGCGACCGCCTCGCCGTCGGATCGCACCAGCACGCATTCCAGCACCTCGTCGCGGCTGGCATTGATTTCCTGGTGCGGCACGTAGGGCGGAACGAAGATGAAGTCACCGGGACCGGCTTCCGCGGTGAATTGCAGCTTCTCGCCCCAGCGCATCCGCGCCTTGCCCTTCACGACATAAATGATGCTTTCGAGGTGGCCATGATGATGCGCGCCGGTCTTGGCGTCCGGCTTGATGCTGACGGTGCCCGCCCACAGCTTCTGCGCACCGACGCGGGCGAAATTGATCGCGGCCTTGCGGTCCATGCCCGCTGTCGACGGCACGTTCGGATCAAGCTGATTGCCGGGGATCACGCGCACGCCATCGTGCTTCCAGCGCTCATCGTCGTGATGATGGTGGTCGTGGGAATGGGTGTGATCGTGGGAACCGCTCATCGTTCTTGCTTTCGAAAGTTAGGTTTCGTGTGGAAACGCTAGCGAAAAGCACTCCTGCACGCGAGCGGAAAATCGGACCATTCCCATGTCGCGGCGCATTGGCGCGATGCATTCTGCAGCCGGCAACGAAAAGACCGACCCAACGGTGATGCAGGCGCCGCGGTCAGGGTCTCGGGCGCGCCTTTGCGAGCACATCCGGATTGACCACGTTGGTCGGTGTTCCGGCGGCATAGGCCGTGATCTGATCGAAGATATCGGTGAACTGGATTTCGTACTCGTCGCGCGAGACATAGCCGAGGTGCGGGGTGCAGACCACGTTGTCCATGTTCAGCAGCGGATCGGAGGTGTCGCGCAGCGGCTCCTTCTCGTAGACGTCGACCGCGGCGATGCCGGGCCGGCCTGCGCGCAGCGCGTCGACCAGCGCGCCCGGCTCGATCAGCGGCGCGCGGCTGGTGTTGACGATCAGCGCCGTCGGCTTCATGCGCGCCAGGTCCTCCGCCTTGACGATGCCGCGGGTGGCGTCGACCAGCCGCATGTGCAGCGACAGCACGTCGCAGCGCGCAAAGAAGTCCGCCTTGCTGGCGGCCGCCTCGTAGCCGTCGGCACGCGCCTTCGCCAGCGCTGCCTCGCGCGCCCAGACCAGCACGTTCATGCCGAAAGTCTTGCCATAGCCCGCGACCACCGCGCCGATGCGGCCGTAGCCATAGATGCCGAGCGTCTTGCCGCGCAGGGTGTGGCCGACGCCGATCTGCCATTTGCCTGCCTTCAGGGCGGCCATCTGCTGCGGGATCGCGCGCATGGCGGCCAGAATCAGCCCCCAGGTGAACTCGGCGGTGGCGTAGGACGGCGTGTCGGCATGCTGGCTCGATGAGACGATGATGCCGAGCCGGGTGCAGGTCTCGATGTCGATATGGGGATAGACGCTGCGCTGGCTGATCAGCTTCAGCTTCGGCAGGCGCTCCAGCAAAGGCGTGCGGATCTGCGTGCGCTCGCGGATCAAGACCAGCACATCGGTGCCGCCGAGCCGCTCGGCGAGCGCATCGACGTCCTGGACGTGGTCGTTCCAGATATTGACGTCGCAGCCGTCGAGCTTGCGGAAGCAATCGAGGGTGCGCAGCGTGTCGAAATAGTCGTCGAGGATGGTGATCTTCACCGCTGCGCCTCCTGTCCTTGGATGCCGGCTATTTCACGCCTAGCAGTTCGACGTCGAACATCAGCGTCGCGTTCGGCGGGATCACGCCGCCGGCGCCGCGTGCGCCGTAGCCGAGATTGGGCGGAATGATCAGCGTGCGCTTGCCACCCACCTTCATGGTGGCGACACCTTCGTCCCAGCCCTTGATCACGCGCCCCTGCCCGATCGGAAACTCGAACGGCTCGTTGCGGTCGACCGAGGAGTCGAATTTCTTGCCTTTCTGGCCGTTCTCGTAGAGCCAGCCGGTGTAGTGCATGACACAGATCTGGCCGGGCTTCGGCGAGGCGCCGGTGCCGACCTTGGCGTCGATGATCTGGAGGCCTGAAGGCGTGGTCATGGGCTTTCCTGCGGTTTGGGCCGCTGCCGTGGCGATGGCAGCGGGCGTGGAGATCGCCGCCGCGGCGGCAGCGAAGGCAGTCCTGATGATGGTGCGTCGCGACGATCGCATCGAGATATCCTTCTCTTGATTGATGATGGCCGGTCAGTAGCCGAGCGCGCAACCGTCCTTGCGCGGGTCGGAGCCGCCGGTCAGCGTGCCCTTGTCCCAGTCGATCCAGATCGCCTGGCCGCCGCCGAGCGGCGGCACCACGCTGGTGGTCTTGTGGCCGATCTTCTTCAATCCTTCGACGATTTCCGCCGGCACGCTGTCCTCGAGCTGATAGACGCCCTCGTAATGCAGGCCGCGCGGCATGTCGATCGCCTCCTGAACGTCGCAGCCATAGTCGAGGATGTTGGTCAAAACATGGGTCTGGCCGACCGGCTGATACTGCCCGCCCATCACGCCGAACGGCATCACCGCGCGGCCGTTCTTCGTCGCAAGCGACGGGATGATGGTGTGCAGCGGACGCTTGCCTGGCGCGATGCAATTGGGATGGCCGGGCTGGATGCGGAAGCCGCCGGCGCGGTTTTGCAGCAGGATGCCGGTCTTGTCGGAGACGATCGCCGAACCAAAGGAATGCGCGATCGAATTGATGAACGAGCACACGTTGCGGTCCTTGTCGACCACCGTGATGTAGACGGTCGACGGATTCATCGGCGGCGCGACGTTGGGCAGATCGAGCAGCCGATCCATCCGGATGTTCTTGATGTGCTCGTCGGCGAACTCCCTGGAGAGAATGCCGGCGACGTCGACATGCACATGCTGGGGATCGGCGATATGCTGCTCGCGCATCATGTAGGCGATGCGCGCGGCCTCCGCTTCGAGATGGAAGCGCTCGACGCTGAGCGGCTTGAATTTCGTCAGATCGAAGCGCGAAAGGATGTTCAGCATCACCAGCATGGTGATGCCCGGGCCATTCGGCGGACACTGCCAGACGTCGTAACCCTTGTACATCGTGCCGATCGGCGAGGTCGTCTCGGTCGCGTGCGCGGCGAAATCCTCCAGCGTATGCAGGCCGCCGATTCTGCGCAGCGTGTCGACCATGTCGGCGGCGATCTCGCCGCTATAGAAGGCATCGCGGCCCTTCTGCGCGATCGCGCGCAGCGTCTTGCCGAGTTCGGGCTGACGGATCACGTCGCCGGCGACCGCGGGCTTGCCGTGCGGCAATAGGTAGCGCTCGGTGTTGGTGCCGTTCTTCAGCTTCTCGAAGCCGTTCTTCCAGTCGAAGGCGATACGCGGGGCGACGACATATCCCTCCTCGGCGGCCTTGATCGCGGGCTGCAGCAGCCGGTCGAAGCCGAACTTGCCGTGATCCCGCAGGATCACATCCCAGGCATCGACCGCGCCGGGAATGCTGACCGCATGCGCCGAGGTCAACGGCACCGAATGGATATTGCGCTCGAGATACCAGTCGACGTTCGCCGCCATCGGCGCGCGGCCGGACCCGTTATAGGCAACGATCTTGCCCTCGCCCCTCGGCTGGACCAGCGCGAAGCAATCGCCACCGATACCGGTCGATTGCGGCTCGATGACGCCGAGCAATGCACAGGCCGCAACCGCCGCATCTGCCGCCGTGCCGCCCTCGCGCATGATCTCGATGGCCGCGAGCGCCGCTTCCGGATGCGAGGTCGCCACCATCGCGTTCTGGGCATGAACCGTGGATCGGCCGGCGAAATGGAAATTCCTCATACGGGGAGCTCGCTTGATCGTGATCTTCTGATGCCGCCGCGGCGGAGGCGGAGTACATGACACATTCGTCCCCGGCAGGGCAATGCCTGGCATGCCAGAGGAATGATCACGATAACGCATGGCTTTGCGGGGTTTCACTGACCTGACCAGCCTGATAAACCCCCGCAATGCCCTTCAAGGTCGCCGCCTTCTACCAGTTCGCTGCGCTGCCCGATTTCCGCGCGCTGCGCGAGCCCCTGCGCGCACTCTGCGCCGGCCTCGGTCTCAAGGGCAGCGTGTTGCTGGCGCACGAGGGCATCAATGGGACCATTGCGGGCGCCGCCGAGGGCATCGATGCGCTGGTCGCAGAGCTGCAGCGCGGACCACTGTTCGGTGGCCGCCTCGACGATCTCGAGCTGAAATTTTCGGACGCCGCGCAGATGCCGTTCCAGCGGCTGAAAGTGCGGCTGAAGAAGGAGATCGTCACGCTTGGTGACACCACGGTCGACCCGACGCGCCGCGTCGGCACCTATGTCGATGCCGCCGAGTGGAACGCGCTGATCGCCTCCCCTGACATGCTGCTCCTCGACACCCGTAACGCCTTCGAGGTCGCGATGGGCACCTTCGAGGGCGCGGTGAATCCCAGGATCGCGAGCTTTGGACAGTTCAAGGACTTTGCGGCACGTCACCTCGATCCCGCCAAGCACCGCAGGATCGCGATGTTCTGCACCGGCGGAATCCGCTGCGAGAAGGCGAGCGCCTATCTGCTCGCGCACGGCTTTGCCGAGGTCTATCACCTCAAGGGGGGAATTCTGAAATATCTCGAGGCGATGCCGGAGCAGCAAAGCCGCTGGCGCGGCGAGTGCTTCGTGTTTGATGAACGCGTCGCGCTTGGTCACGGCTTGCGCGAGCGCAGATCCGAAGGCACGTCCCATGAATGACGCCACGAAACTCGGCGAACGGATCGATGCACTGGAGGTGCGGCTGACCTACCAGGATGAGACGATCGAAACACTGAACCAGACCATTACCGCACAGTGGAAGCAGATCGACGCGCTGACACGCCAGATCGCCGAGCTGCGCGACCGGCTGCAGGAAGCGGAGCGTCATGCGCCGGGCCCAGCCAACGAGCGCCCGCCGCACTACTGACCGGTGTCGACACCGCGGCAGCGAGCTACATGCTGCTCACCTTGCGTATCGACTTCGCGCCACCAAAGAACAGGCTCGACAACCGCTGCACCACGGCGGTCGCACGGCTGCCTTCGAGGCCCGGGCGCACGCAGAGCAAGCGCTTGTGAGGCGGCAGCTCCGGCAGATAGTAGTCCTTCGCCGAAACGAGGAACGGCGGGATCATTCGCTCGGAACACGCCGTCAAGCCGTATCCGGCCCGCGCAGCCTCGAGCCGCAACTGATGGTTCGGGCTCCTGAAGACGATCTTGTACGAAATGTTGTGCTTGGTGAGCGTACGGATCATCCAGTCGTCGCCCGGCCAGGCCAGGATCGGGATCGGCGCGCCCGGACGCAGAACGAAATCCCGCGACCGCACCCACATCGAGCGCTCTTCGGCCTCATTGGCGATGGTGACTTCGTCCTCGGCCTCAAGCGACGGGTTGCCATAGACGAGTGCGATATCGATGTAGCCGTCGATCAGTCCCCTGATGATAGCCGACGACATGTCGGCATGAACCAACATATCAGCGAGCGCATCGGCCGGCTGCAGCTTGAGGAATTCTTCGGCGAGTAACGTGCTGATCCCGAGCCGCAGCGGTTGCGGACCTTCGTTGTTGCCGCCCAGCCGCAACAGTTGATCGTTCGCTTCGAGGATGCGCCTCGCCTGTTGCACGGCGACTTTGCCGAGCTCGGTGGTCGTCGTGCCGTTCGCCGTCCTGACGAAAAGCGCACCACCGACCAGATTCTGCAAGCGCTTCACCTGCGAGCTTATCGCCGGCTGACTGAGGCCAAGGCGCTCGCCAGCCTTCGACAAGCTCCCGGTTTCGGCAATGGCAACAACGGTGCGAATAATCTCAGTAGGAATATTCAAATACTGACGTGGTCTGTGCATCGCGAGCCCTCCAATCCTAGCACGGGACGCAAAAAACGATCTCCAGATTATGTGATCGAGCTATGCTAACATTTGGTTGCAGATCGCATTCGTTTCAATTTGCAGCGATATGCGCTCATATGCATCGTTACGTGCATTGCCGCCCGTCGCCGTGGTATCGAATGACCGAACGGGCGATGGCATACCGGATCTGCCCCGCATTTCTCCGGACCAAGCATCAAAGTTTTTGATTTCCTCATAAAGCAGAAAGCATCCCATAAAGGCCGGTGCGGCTATTTGCGCCGATAGCTGGCACCGATTCGTGAAAGTGTTCTCACAGTTTTCCTTAATCAACGCCTCGCCACGATGCGGAACCGCATTGCGTGTCGAGGTGTCCATGACCAGGTTTTTCCGCTGCCGAAGTGGCGCATCAGCCGTCGAATTTGCGCTGATGTTGCCGCTATTTCTCGCCTTCATATTCGGCATCGTCGTGTTCGGCTCGTATCTCGCAATGGTGCACGGCGTGCAGCAGCTCGCCGCCGAAGCAGCACGCTCGTCGGTGGCCGGAATGACCGACAGCGAACGCAGCAGCCTGGCGGCCAGATACATCGCCGCCAATGCTTCAACATATCCGTTGCTGGTCCCCAACAATCTCACCGTCAGCGCTGCGCCATCGCCATCGAACGCAAATGTCTACGTCGTGACCGTCAACTACAACGCGTCCGGCAATTTCATCTACAGCCTGCCGTTCGTCCCTGCTCCTTCGGCAACGATCATCCGCTCGGCCGCGATCCAGTACGGAGGATTCTAGATGGTCGCAATCCCGACCCTGCTGCGACGCTTCCGCGCTGATCATCGAGGCAATTTTGCCATCATGAGCGCGGCTCTCATGACCCTCGTCGTCGGCTGCGCGGGACTGGCTGTCGATCTCGGCACGATCTTCGCGGACCGGCGCAAGACGCAGTCCACTGCAGACCTTGCCGCGATCACTGCCGCCGCCAACCTCAACAATGCGGTCAACGCCGCAACCGCAACCGTGACCCAGAATAACTATCCAGCCAGCGCGCTCGTCAGCGTGCAGCTCGGCACCTACACGGCAAATAGCGCCATCGCGCCGCAGTCCCGGTTCGTGACACCTGCAGTCGGCACCGCCAACGCCGCACGAGTCACTCTGAACACGCAGACGCCGCTCTATTTCGCACGCTATCTGACCGGCGCGAATAGCTACAGCATCCGCACGTCTGCTACAGCGAGTTCGACCGCCATGGCCTCCTTCGCGATAGGTTCACGGCTGCTCTCGCTCAATGGCGGCGTGATCAACGCCATGCTCGGGAGCATGCTCGGCACGACGCTATCGCTCTCGGTGATGGACTATAATGCCCTGCTCAGTGCGAAGATCGACGCGTTGGACTTCTTGTCGGCGCTGGCGACGCGGGTCAATATGACCGGCGTCACCTACAACGCACTGCTGAGCAGCAACATCAAGCTTCCCGACATCATCGCTGCCGCGCTGGCGGCGCAACAGGCCACCAACGGCGCGAACTCCGCGACGACCGCGCTGTCGACGATCTCCCAGGCCGTGAGTAGCCTCACGACCAAGATCACGCCCGGCTCATTGGTCGACCTTGGGCCCTTCGCCAACCTTACAGTGGGGCAGAAGCCGAAGCTCAGCGCCACCGTTTCGCTCTTCGACCTGTTGTCCACGGCCGCGCAGATCGCGAACGGCACGAACCAGATCTCGACAGGGATCGACCTCACCCTGCCCGGCCTTGCGAAAGTCACCGTGCTCGCAACCGTCGGCGAGCGACCGGTCGGATCGAGCTGGGTGGCACTCGGCAGCCAGGGCGCGAGCGTCCATACGGCACAGACCAGGCTCCTGGCGACGGTCCAGGTGCTCGGCAGCGGCAGCGTCCCGGCCATCAACCTGCCGGTTTATGTCGAGGTCGCCTCGGGCACTGCAACGCTCAACGCAGTGTCCTGCGGCTATCCGAACATCAACACCTCGCAGGTCACGCTCGGCGCCGCGCCGGGAATCGTCAATGCATGGATCGGCGGTGTCACCACCGCTGATATGACGAACTTCACCACCGCGCCGAGCCCGCCCCCGGCAACGCTGGTCACCGTCCTCGGCGTCACGGTCACGGGCCGCGCCAACGCCCATATCGGCAACACCACGCCGACGAGCGTGAACTTCAGCTACAGCGACATTCAATCGTTGAACATGAAGACGGTGACGACGACCAACTTCACCTCGTCGCTGACGTCGAGCCTGCTGGGCAACCTGGCGCTGAACGTCAATGTCGGCCCGCTCGCCCTGCCCATCCCGGGGCTTGGCGCGACGGTTGCCAGCATCCTGAACGGCGTGACCTCTCCGGTCGATCAGGTGCTGGCATCCCTGCTCGCAACGCTCGGCGTGAGCATCGGCCAGGCCGATTTGTGGGTCATGGGTATTCGTTGCGATGGTGCGGTGCTGGTCAACTAGGGGACGTCCGCGGCGCCCTGAGGAAGGCCGGGTCTCGGCGCTGATAAGGCACGAGGCCCCGATGTAGGCAGGCGCACAGCATCACGTCGGCAGTGTCGCCGGGACGGCAAGCGCTGCCACGGCAGCGGCTCAGGAGGCGAGTGCCGTTGTCTGCGCCTTCTCCTATCTAGCCATCCCGGTCGCTGTCATGCCGCGACGGCGCAGGCTGCGTCGCGCTGACCGGATCGGATGCCGGAAAGGTGTCCTCAAGGCCGGCCTGCAACCGGATATGTGCCTCGCGGTCGGCCGCCTCCGCCTTGCGCGGATCCTCTGCGAGCTTGTCATGCGCCGCAGGATTGAATTTATCGGCCATGTGGTCCTCCATTACCCCAGTCAACGCACCCGCTTGAACGCGGGTTCCAGATCCCGACTTGGCCCACAGCGGCGCACCGTGTATCAGGGCTGCAACTTTCTTTCGTGCTCAGGAACTTTCGCGTGCCCCAGGATTCCGCGACGAAACCGCTTATCGAGGTCTTGTCGGGCCGCCGCCAGAACAGGCCGCCGCTCTGGATGATGCGCCAAGCCGGCCGCTATCTGCCGGAATACCGCGCGTTGCGCGCGAAAGCGGCCAGCTTTCTCGATCTCTGCTTCACTCCGGACTATGCGACCGAAGTGACGCTACAGCCGATCCGCCGGTTCGGCTTCGACGCCGCGATCATCTTTTCCGACATCCTGGTGATGCCTCACGCGCTCGGCCGGTCGGTACGCTTCGAGGCCGGCGAAGGTCCCCGGCTCGACCCGCTGGCGACACCCGAGCAGATCGCGACGCTCGCCACGGAAGCGGACTTCAGCTTGCTCGAGCCGGTCTATGAAGCGCTCCGCCGCGTCCGCAGCCAGCTTGCACCGGAGATCACGCTGATCGGCTTTTGCGGCGCTCCCTGGACTGTCGCAACCTACATGGTGGCCGGACAGGGCACGCCGGACCAGGCGCCGGCGCGCATGCTCGCCTATCGTCATCCGGACGCGTTCGCAAAAATCATCGACGTGCTGGTGGAGAACTCGATCCAGTATCTGGTCGGGCAATTGAAGGCCGGCGCCGACTGCTTGCAGATCTTCGACACCTGGGCCGGCGTGCTGCCGCCGCGCGAGTTCGCCCGCTGGTCGACCGAACCGGCCAGGCGCATCGTCGCGGGCGTGCGCAAGCAGGCCCCGAACGCCCGGATCATCGGCTTTCCGCGCGGCGCCAGCGGCATGCTGCCGGCCTATGCCGAGCAAACCGGCGTCGATGCCGTGTCGATCGATTGGACTGCCGAGCCCTCGATGATCCGCGACCGCGTGCAGTCACGCGTCGCCGTGCAGGGTAATCTCGATCCGCTGGCACTGATCACCGGCGGCGCTGCGCTCGATCGCGCGGTGGACGACGTCCTCGAGAATTTCGGCAACGGGCGGCTGATCTTCAATCTCGGCCACGGCATCCTGCCGGAGACGCCGATCGCCCATGTCGAGCAGATGGTCAAACGGGTGCGGGCGTATAAGGGGTGAAGTGTGTAGCCGGATGCAGCGCAGCGAAATCCGGGGACCCTACAGCCGCACAGAAAATACTCGGATTTCGCTTCGCTCAATCCGGGCTACATCGCCGACTTCGCATCCTCCAGGATCATGTCCGAGGCCTTTTCCGCGATCATGATCGTCGGCGCATTGGTGTTCCCCGACATCAAGTCCGGCATGATCGACGCATCGACGACGCGCAGGCCGTCGATGCCGTGCACCTTGAGCCGCTGGTCGACGACCGCGAGCGGGTCATTGCCCATCCGGCAGGTCGACGTCGGATGATAGACCGTGCTGCCGGTGCTGCGGCAGAACGCGAGCAGATCTTCATCGCTGACGACCTTCGAACCCGGATCGACCTCCTCCGCGCAATAATCCTTCAGCGCCGGCGCCGCCAGGATCTTGCGGAGGATGCGAATGCCGTCGATGAACGCACGCCGATCGGTCTCGGTCGCGAGATAGTTGATGCGGATCTCCGGCGGCATGCTGGGGTCGGCACTCTTGATCCGCAGCGTGCCGCGACTCTCGGGCCGAAGCTGACAGACCGATGCGCTGAAGCCTGAAAATGGATGGAGATTCTCACCCATCTTGTCGGTCGAGAACGGGATGAAGTGGATCTGGATATCCGGCGTCGCCAGGCGCGGACTGGTCTTGAAGAACGCGCCCGAAGTGCCGGCCGCGATGGTCAGCGGCCCGCGGCGCAAGGCGGCATAATGCGCACCGGCCCAGATCCGCCGCAGCGGATGGTTGACGACGTCATTGAGCGTCACCCGCTGCAGACATCGCGTCACGATGCGAACTTGCAGATGATCCTGAAGGTCGTTGCCGACACCGGGCGAGTCCAGCACCACATCGATGCCGTGCTGCTTCAGCAGATCGGCGGGGCCAACTCCGGAGAGCTGCAGCAATTGCGGCGAATTATACGCGCCGCTCGACACCAGGACTTCCTTGCGCGCCTTTGCTATCCGCAACTGTCCGTTCTGCTTGTACGCCACCCCGCCGGCGCGGCGACCCTCGAACAGGATGCGCTGCGCCAGCGCCGAGGTCTCGACGCGCAGATTGCCGCGCGCCAGCGCCGGACGCAGATAGGACCGCGCGGTGCTGGCGCGCCGGCCGCGCCGCGTCGTGGTCTGGAAAAAGCCGGCGCCCTCCTGGGTGGCGCCGTTGAAATCCGGATTGGTGGGAATGCCGGCTTCGGCCGCGGCGAGAACGAAGGCCTCCGACAACGGATCGTGATGCCGCCAGTCCGACACCGGCAGCGGCCCGCCCTTGCCGTGATATTTGTCGGATCCGCGCTGCTGATCTTCGGCCCGCTTGAAATACGGCAGGACGTCGTCATAGCCCCAGCCGGCATTGCCGCGCTGGCGCCAGCGGTCGTAGTCCTCGTGCTGGCCGCGCACATAGAGTAGGCCGTTGATCGAGCTGGAGCCGCCCAGCACCTTGCCGCGCGGCTGGAACACCTGGCGGCCGTTCAACCCCGGCTCTGGTTCGGTCTGGTACATCCAGTTGACGGATTTTTCCTTGAACAGCTTGCCGTAGCCAAGCGGGACGTGGATCCAGATATTGCTATCCTTCGGCCCGGCTTCGAGCAGCAGCACGGAATGCTTGCCGTCGGCGCTCAGTCGGTTAGCGAGCACGCACCCGGCCGAGCCGGCTCCGACGATCACATAATCGAACTCGGCAGCGTCGTTCGGCGACGCTCCATTGTTGTTGTTCATTCGTTTCCCCCGGCCATACGGCACGTCCGGCACTCGCGGGTCTCGCCACGCGTCGTGGCCGGCCCGAGAAGACGTAGCGAGCGTGGCAGGTGCGGTCAAGAAAGATGGAGCGCCGACGCTGAGAGGTACTACGGGAGGTCGGCGCAGCAGATCCCGCGTTGCTTAGCCCTCGGCTTTGCGCCGCCGTGTGGCTGCCGGGGCCGGGCCGCGCCGCGCGGGCTTTTGTGCCGATGCCTGACCGGACTTAGAGGATGGCGATGGCAGGCCGTATTTCGCCGACACCTGTTCCAGCGAAGCCTCCTGATCCGGAACATGAAGGCTCGAAAGAAAATCCGCGCCGGCCCGCATCACGTGCTCAGTGGCCAGCGTGGCCGCGGCGCGCTCGTCGCCGGCGATGATGGCACGAAGGATGGCGGCATGCTCGTCCCAGGTGCGGGCCTGGCGCACGGGGTCGGTCGGCGAGAACAGCATCGCGGTGCGCTCGCGCAGCCGCTTCAGCAGGTCGGCAAGCACGCGATTGCGCCCGGCCTCCGCCAGTTCGTGGTGGAACTGCTGGTTGAGATCGGACAGCAAATTATAGCGCCGCGCCGCAACCGCTTCGTTGCCTTGCTTCAACACCGCTGCGATGCGCTTGATGATGCTTTCCTCGCGGCGGCGCGCCGCAAGGCGGGCGTTCTGTCCCTCGAGCAACGCGCGAACCTCGATGGTTTCCCGCGCCTCTTCGTCGGTCATCGTCACGACGGACGCACCGCGCCGCGCCGTCACCTCGACCAACCCCTCCGACTCGAGCACACGGATCGCTTCGCGCACCGGATTGCGGGAGACGCCGAGCTCATCGGCGAGTCGTCCCTCGACCAGCCGCTCGCCCGGCTTCAGCCGCCCGCTCAGGATTGCCTGGCGCAGTTCTTCGATGACCCTGCCGTGGAGGGAGAGGTAATCGTCGCCGAGACGTTTGGAGTTTCCGAGCCTGCCTGCCATGAAGTGACCTGTCCGGCCGCACTCCACTCATTGCCTGGACCGCCGCACAACGAGGTCCTGCGAGCTGCCAGATTCCTGGCCGACGGCGACATCAGCGTATTTAGACTGCCGGCCGCAAGCCATCAAGCCGCGGTCAATCGCCGTCAACAGCTACACGGCCAACCGGTTGTAGCGCCGGTCTTGGGGGTCCAGGACACGCTCACGCTGCCCGTCAGAAAAGTCTGGCACGCCATCCGATAGCCGGCGGCGAACTGCTCCTCGGTGAGATGCTTCCGCTCCTTTGGCTTGATCGCGTCGGTGTTCTCGATGCCCTTCTCGATCCGGCATTTGCACGTGCCGCAGAGGCCGCCGCCGCACTTGAACGGAATGCCGCCCTGCTCGCGCAGCGAGACGCGCAGCAGATTGCTGTTCTCCGGCGCGGTCACGGTTTTTCCGCCGTTGGTGAGGAACGTGACTTCGATCATCGTGGCACCGGCTCAGTGCTTGCGCAGCTTGGTATCCATGTGCCCGAACGAGACGAGGTGCTCGAGCTCATGGAGCGCCCGCTCCGGCGTTTCGAACTTTTCGAGAAACTTCGAAGGCACCTCGTTCACGATCGGCGGTGACCAGGCTTCGTCGACGACCTTGACCTTGGTCTCCTTGACCAGCTCCGCGATCACGAAGGTCGCCTTCCTGACGCCGTAGAACAGATAATCGTAGGCGGCGAGCGGCCGCAGGCCCTCGGCGATCTCGGTGTGGAATTGTCCCGGCTTGCTCGTCAGTATCACGTACATCGGTCACGGCCTCCCCGCCGCGGCGACGGTCGGCGCGACAACGTCGGCCAGCGGCGTCGCCTCCTGCGACAATTCAATGTCGTGCGTCAGCCAGAGCTGGCAGGCGAGCCGGTACCCTTGCTCGATCCTGGCGCCGAGGCGCTTCTTTTCCTTCCAGTTCGGCTCCGGCAAATGCTCGCCGCCCTTGATGATCAGCGACGCACATTTCCCGCACTTCCCCATCCCGCAACCATAAAGGAAGTTGGGATAGGGAAACTGGCGGATGCCCGCGCGCACCACGAGATTGGTGTTCTCCTTGATCTCGCCGACGAAGGTTTCGCCGTTGCGGTGAAAGACCACGCTGGGCATCGCGCCGCTCTCCATTTCGCCGTGGATCAAGCCTGCAGCAGGACGCGTTGGTCGGCGGGGACGCCGCTGGCCAGATCGAGCTCCGACAGCGGAATGTCGCTGGCGACGTAGTCGTGGTACAGCGCGGTGGTGTAAAGCAGCCGCATCTGCGCGCCGATCTCGCAGATCTTGAGGCAGCGCTGTTGCAGCTCCACCGTATTGGCGTGCTCGAGCACGATCTGGTAGCCGCGCTCGCCGTGGATTTCGTCCGACACGATGTGGAGATCGAAGAACTCGACTTCCTCGTCGGTGAACTTGTACTTCTCGCGCAGCGTCGGCGTCTGCTTGCGGTAGATCGACGGCACCTGCGATTCCAGACCGACCACGAGGCCGGCCACCGCAACGATCGGGTCCTCGCGCATCGCGACCGAGTAGCACCAGCTCTGCAGCCCGCGCGTGGTCGGCGTCATGTTATCGGGATCCTTGACCCTCGCCGCGGTCGTGCCGCAAGCTTCCGCGAAGCGGATCAGGAGATCGGTGTGACGGTCGCCGCCGATCTCCTCCTCATACATGTTGGCGAGCAGGAAGTCCTTGGCCTCCTGATACTGCTCGGGCATCCGCGCATAGATGTAGCCGAGGTAGTCGGCGAACGGCCCGACATAGTGGTAGTGGTTCTCGGCCCAGCGCGCGAGATGCGCGCGGCTCAACTTGCCGGTCGCCCACGCCACGCTGAACGGAGCCTTGTTGGCGCTCTTCCCCTTGATGGCGTTTTCGAGGGCCGTTCGAAATTCCACATGATCCATAAGCTTCTGCATCATCGCGCTCCTGTGCCGTGACGAATGCCGCCCGGGCGCCGACTTCAACCGGAAACGACAAGTTCGGTATACTGTATACTAAATTGGACGCTGTCAACGTTGAAATCGACCGCTCGACGCGCCAGCCGGCTTTGGCCAAAAATGCGGCATTTCCGCCGTTTATCGATGCATTGTCGTGCGGTGGTGACGATCAGCGGTGAGGCCGTACCGGCATCTTCCGACGAAAAGCTCGCAATTTGATCTTGCCAACTTTGAATACAGTATACATCATGGCGACATTCCTGAGGGGGAAACAAGGGCATGCAGCACGCTCCAATCGTTGCCGCGCATTGGGTTTATCTGCTCGGCGTCGCCACCATCGTCCTGACCATGATCTGGCGCGCCAACGTGGTTGTGCCATCGGTGCTCGCGACCTTCCTGGTCGCGCTGGCATGGACCCACAGTCCGGTCGCTGCGCTCGCCAGCGTCTTCAACGCGAGCTTCACCGCCGCGAAAGAGCTCTTCAACATCTTCCTGGTGATTGCACTGATGACCGCGCTGCTCAATGCGCTGAAGGTGCTGCGCTCCGACATCCGCATGGTCGAGCCGTTCCGCGCCGTGATGAAGACGGGACACGCTGCCTATTTCGTGCTCGCCGGCATCACCTACGTGATCTCGCTGTTCTTCTGGCCGACGCCCGCAGTGCCGCTGGTCTCCGCCGTGCTGCTGCCGGCGGCGATTGCGGCCGGGCTGCCGCCGCTCGGCGGCGCGATCGCGATTGCGATCGCCGGACAGGGCATGGCGCTGTCATCGGACTACGTGATCGGCGTCGCACCCGGGATCAGCGCCAAGGCGGCAGGCGCTGCGGTCAGCGCCGCGACGGTGGCGGACCGGGCGCTCGTGCTCTCGTTGATTACCGGCGGCATCGCGCTGACGCTCGCCTATCTGTCGATCCGCAAATCGATCACCAAGGCGGACGACCAACTGCTGGAGCGCTGGCAATCCCAGTCCAGCAATGGCGAGCTGGCACGCCTGGAGCAGGAGGGCACGTTCGACAAGGCCGAGATCGCGCGCGCCACCGCCGAAGGCCAGCGACCGTTCGCAACCCAGGCTCAGATCGACAAGGAGCTCGCCAAGGTGCCGTCCCGCCGCGAAGGCTGGTCGAAGTTCTTTGCCATCGCGACCCCGCTCGCCTTCCTTTGCGTCATCGCGGTGATGGTGCTGGCCAAGCTCGGCATCGGCCACGACCTCAAGGGCGGCGATGCCGCCGCGCTGGTCGGCGGCGTTGCCGCCCTGCTGATGATCTGTGCATCCTCCGTCACTGGCGATCTGCGCACCTTCCTCGACACCAGCGCCGATCACATCACCGAAGGCTTTGTGTTCGCGTTCAAGGCGATGGGCTCCGTGCTGCCGATCGCGGGCTTCTTCTTTCTCGGCGCAGAACCCGGCCTGTCCTCGCCGATCCTTGGCGTGCCTGCCGCGCAGGCGCCCAGCCTATTGTTCGAACTGATCCAGACGGCGCAGGCCTGGATACCCGGCAATCAACTGTTCGTGGCCTTTGGCGTTCTGATCGCCGGCATGATCACCGGCATCGACGGCTCCGGCTTCGCCGGCTTGCCGCTGACCGGCTCGCTCTCGGGCGCGCTGGCGCCGTCGGTCGGGCTGGAGCCCGCGACACTTGCCGCGGTCGGCCAGATGGGCGCGGTATGGACCGGCGGCGGCACACTGGTGGCGTGGTCATCACTGATCGCGGTGGCCGGCTTCGCCCGCGTGCCGGTCTTCCGGATCGTGCGAACGGCAATGATCCCGGTGCTGGTCGGGCTCGCAATGTCGACCATCTGCGCGGTTCTGATCTGGCATTGAATGAGGATCTTATGACGATGACTGAGATGGCAGCACGCGAAGCACGCATACCCGCGGCGAGTCCCGCGGATATCGAGGAATATCCGAACTTGATCGGCGGCGAGCGCGTCCGCAGCGCTTCGGGGAGGCTGTTCGCGAACCTCAATCCAGCCGACAATGCCGACCTTGTCGGACGCTTTCAGGCCTCGACAGCCGCCGAGGCTCAGGCGGCCGTCGATGCCGCATCCGCCGCGTTCGCGGGCTGGAGGAAGACGCCCGTCTCCAAACGCGCGGCGATCCTGAACCGCGCGGCGGATCAGCTCGAGGCTCGTGCCGATCAGATCGCGCGCGAAATGACGCGGGAAATGGGCAAGTCGCTCGGCCTCGCCCGCGACGAGGTGCTGCGCTCGGCGCAAACCCTTCGGTTCTACGCGGTCGAGGGCCAATCGCTGACCGGCGAGGTGTTCCCGAACGACGATGCCGACATGACGGTCTACACGCAGCGCGAGCCGCTCGGCGTGGTGTCGGTGATCACGCCCTGGAATTTTCCGATCTCTATACCGGCGCGCAAGATCGCGCCGGCGCTGGTCACCGGCAACACCGTGATATTCAAGCCGTCGTCCGACGCGCCGCTCAGCGGCTATCGCCTCGCCGAAGCGCTGATCGCCGCCGGGCTGCCGAGAGGCGTGCTCAACTTCATCACCGGCAAGGCCAGTGAGATCGGCGCCGCCGTCACCGAGCCGCCGGTCATCCGTGCCATCTCCTTCACCGGATCAACCGCAGCCGGCGAGCACATCTGCCGGTCGGTCAGCTTCACCACCCGCACGCAGATGGAGCTCGGCGGCAAGAACCCGCTGATTGTGATGGACGATGCCAATCTCGATCAGGCAGTCGACTTGACGATCAAAGGCGGCTTCTCGCTCGCGGGCCAGGCCTGCACCGGCACCAGCCGGGTGCTGATCATGAAGCAGGTGCGGAGCGAGTTCACCGCCCGTCTGCTTGCAAAGGTCAAGGCGATGAAGATCGGCAGCGGCCTTGCGAGCGGCATGGACATGGGGCCGTTGGCAACGGCCAAGCAGCTCGAAACCGTGCTGCGCTACGTCGCGATCGGGAAGAACGAGGCGACACACCTCCACGGCGGCGACCGGCTCACCGGCCCCGGCTACGACGGCGGCTATTACGTATCGCCCGCGATCTTCACCGACGTGACCCAGGAGATGACGATCGCGCGCGAGGAGATCTTCGGCCCCGTGATCGCGATCATCGAGGTCGACAGCTATGCCGACGCCATCGCCAAGGCCAACGCCAGCGAATACGGCCTGTCGGCTGCGATCGTGACACGAAATCCGCGCGTCATGCACGACTTCGCCAACGATATTCAGTCAGGGACGGTGAAGATCAACCGCACCACCACCGGCAACCTGATCAACGCGCCGTTCGGCGGCTTGAAGCGATCGAGCACTTCGACATTCCGCGAGTCCGGCCGTACCGGCCTCGAATTCTACACCCAGATCAAGACCGTCTACCGCGGCACCTAGGCCGCAACCGACGGCGTCACTCCATCCATGGAAAGAAGCGATGAGACAGTCGTTCAAACTTGAGCTTGCCGAAGCCCGCCACATGGTCGCCGCGGCGATCCGGAAATCCGCGGAGATCGGCGTCCTGGAAACGGTCTGCGTCACCGACGAAGGCGGATATCCGTTGGCGCTGGAGCGGATGGATGGGGCACGGGTCACCGGTCCGCAGATCGCGTGGAACAAGGCGTTCACCGCGGCCGGGCACAAGCGCTCCACCCACCTCTTCAACCAACCGCCGAACGGCCCGGCCCTGCCCGGCAACGAAGCCTTCGGCATCCAGTGGAGCTTCGATGGCAAGTTCGCGGTGTTCATCGGCGGATTTCCAATCGTCGTGGACGACGAGGTGGTCGGCGGCATCGGGCTGAGCGGCGGCAACGGCCAGCAGGACACCCAATGCGGCGTCGCGGCGCTGCAGGCCCTGCAGGAACTGCTGCACGGCCATCGCGTCCTGGTCGCAGCCGACATCAAGAAGTGATGTGTGCGGCCCGCAGTGGGATTCTGCAGCAGTTGCCGCACCTAGCAAGTGGGCTCGTCGGAGCTATTGCCGGTGGCGAAGACGTAACGGACCGGCCGCAGACCACCACAGCGACGGCATGGTCCTGCGTCCCTGCCGCCGAATAGGCCGACGGGCTCGCCAAGGGAGAGGATGCCTTCGGCGTCAGCACGTCGCCTGACGTCGTGATCTCGCGCATTTGTATCGATTTGTTAGCAATGCCGCCGATTGAGAACCAAGGGGCGCCCATGCGGCTCGGTTCATTTCAAAAATTCATATTTTGTCAAAGGTTTGCAGCGAACTTTTAGGCTCGGCGCCGGGCCCAATCGCGCAGTAGCGGCAATGCGTATGTACCTGAGTTCATATCTCGCGAAGATGCTCGCCGGCGACCTCTCCTCCTTCGGCGCGCCGGCGACAGATGACGCACTCGCGGGCCACATCCGGGCCGAGCAGGTCTCGCTCGTGCTCGGCTATTCGGCCGGCATCATGCTGGCCAACGCCTGCAACGCGCTGGTGCTCGCGGTCGCGCTGTGGCAATCGCCGGACTGGGCCTTTGCCCTCGTGTGGGCGATGGGGGTGAGCAGCGCGGCCCTTTTCTTCGGCCTGCAGGCGCGGGCCTCGCGACGCATCGCAAAGCCGCAATTCGTGTCACGCCGGACGATATATCGGCTCGTGCGCAATGCGCTGGCGCTGGGCGCCGCCTGGGGCATCGTCCCGGTCGCCTTCTTCGCGGATGCCTCAAGCGGCGCGCAGTTGGTCATCACCTGCCTGTGCGCCGGAATGCTGGCCGGCGGCGCCCTCGCCTTCTCCACCATTCCGATCGCGGCGATTGCATTCACCGCGCCGATCTTCCTCGGTACTGCGATCTGCCTCGGCCGGGAGGACGATTTCGTCTACCTCCTGGTTGCGGTCCTGGTCGTGGTCTACGGGCTTGTGCTGCTGCGCGGCGTCTTCGTCCATGCCTTCGAGTTCAGGCGGCGAATCATTGCGCAGCACGAAGCCGAGCGGACGGTGCGGCAGGATCTTCTGACGCATCTGCCAAACCGCGTCGCTTTCAACGAAACGCTGTCAGGCGCTCTCAATCGGCTGGCCCGGACCGGCGAGGAATTCGCCGTGCTGCTGCTCGATCTCGATCGCTTCAAGGAGGTGAACGACAGGTTCGGCCATCCCGCCGGCGATGAATTCCTGGTGCAGGTCGCGGCCAGGCTGCAGCGATGCACGCGCGCGGACGAACACGTCGCGCGCATCGGCGGCGACGAATTTGCGCTGATCATGTCGAACCCGACCAGGGTGGAAGATGCCCTCGCGCTCGCCGAGCGGTTCGTGTCGGCATTTGCCGATCCCTTCGTGATCGAAGGATACGAGATCACGAGCGCAATCAACATCGGCATCGTGCTGGCGCCACGGGACGGCAACACGTCCCACGACCTCCTCAAGCATGTCGACATCGCGCTCTATCGGGCGAAGAAATCAAGACCCGGCACCATCTGCTTCTTCGAGGCGAGCGACGACCAGTCGGCTCGCGACCGCAGGGCCCTGCAGCGGGACCTCGAACGCGCCATCGATGCCGACGAGCTGTTCCTTGTCTATCAACCATTCCTCGATATCCGCAGCGGCCGCATCACCGGCTTCGAGGCGCTCCTGCGCTGGCAACATCCGGTGCGCGGCCTGATCGCTCCGACCGAATTCATTCCGATCGCCGAGGAGACCGGATTGATCCATCAGCTCGGCGAATGGGTGATCCGCCGCGCCTGTGCGACGCTGTCGCGTTGGCCGGACGATCTCAGGATCGCGGTGAACTTCTCCGCCGTCCAGTTCCAGAGTGTGAATGTTCTGCAGACGATCGTGCAGGCATTGACCGAGGCGAACGTGTCGCCGCACCGGCTCGAGATCGAAATCACCGAGTCGATGCTGATCTCGAAATATGGATCGGCACCGGCAATCTTGAACTCGCTGCTCGAGCTCGGACTGACCGTCGCGCTCGACGACTTTGGTACCGGATTCTCGTCGCTGACCTATTTGCGCAAGCTGCCGTTCAGCCGCATCAAGATCGATCAATCATTCATCCGCGACATGCTGACCCAGCCGGATTGCGGCGCGATCGTGAGATCGGTCATCGCGCTCGCGCAGGACCTGGAAATCAGCGTCGTGGCCGAAGGCGTCGAGACCGCGGACCAACTCGAATATCTACGTCAGACTAGCTGTCACGAGGTCCAAGGTTACCTGATCGGCCGGCCGATGTCGGCAAGCGAGATTTCCGCCGCACTCGATCGTCATCGCCAGCAGTCGATGCACGCCGCGTAGTCAGCGAAGGGTCGCCTCAGATAGCGTCCGCCCGCCGCAATGCGTCCACCGTGATGGTGCCGCGAGCTCTCGACACGCAGACGCAGATCTTGCGACCCTCCCGACGCTCGCGGTCGCTGAAGAAGACATCGCGATGGTCGATCTCGCCGTCGACATCGATCACGTCAATCGCACAGACGCCACACTCGCCGCGGCGGCAGTCGCTCATCACCTCGTGGCCGGCGTCGTTGAGCACATCAAGCATCGTACGGTCATGCGGGATCACGACCTCGACGTCCTCCTGCTTGAGCCGTACACGGAATGCTTCGGTCGGCAACAGCCCGCTTGACCCGAATGTCTCATAGCGCAGGTCGGCGATCGGCCGGCCTGCCGCCTCCCAGGCGTGCCGTGCCGCATCCAACATCCGCATCGGACCGCAGAACAACGTCATCGCATCCTGCGGCAGCGCCGCGAATACCGTGCCGAGATCGAGCCGGTGGCCCTCGTCGCCGGCGTAGACGGTCAGGCGACGGCCGAGCAGCGTTTCGAGCACGTTGAGATAGGCAGCATCATCGCGCGAGCGCACCGCATAGTGCAGCGTGATTTCGACGCCGCGGCGCGCGAGCGCCTGCGCCGCGCCGACGATCGGTGTAATGCCGATGCCGCCGGCGACCAGGCAGACATGCCGTCGCGACCAGTCGAGTTGCACCAGCGATGTCGGCAGCGTGATATTGATGCGGGCCCCCGGCGCAAGCGACCACATGTAGCGCGACCCGCCGCGGGACTCTGGCGCGCGGCGCACCGCGATCCGGTAGCCTTGCGCATCCGCTTCCCCGACCAGCGAGTAGCAGCGCGTCTGCGGCCGTCCGTCGATCGTAACGCCGATCTGGATATGGCTGCCAACCGGATAGGATTCGACGGCGACACAGTCGGGGCGCAGCAGGAATTCGCGAATGCCGGGCGTGAGGTTGCGCGTGGCGACGATGGTTGCGGGGGTCCAGGTCTCGATGTAGCGCATAAACTCTCCGCTCAGTCGGCCGCGGCCGATTTGATCAGCGCCAAGGCCGGCAACAGCTCGAGATGGGTCCGCGTGCGCAGCGCCAGCCGCAGATTTCGCGCGGCGAGCCGCGCATGCTCACGCATGACCGCCTCCGCCCGTCCACCCTCCCGGTTCTCGATCGCGTCGACCACGACGCGATGATGATCCTGCGCGATCAGCAATATCTGATGTGCCTCGGGCAAGGCCGATTGCGCCATCACGAAACCGCTGGGCGAGGCGAACGGCAGTGCCGAAGCGCGATCGATCTGCCGGATCAGCGGCGGGCTGCGCGACAGCTCGGTGAGCAGCGCATGGAAACGCGCGTTTAGCGTGACGTAAGACGAGAACGCCTCGACCGAGACCGGATCCCGACGCACCAGGCCATCGATCTCGTTCACGCATTCCTTCAACGGCTCGAGATCGCGCGCGGAGACGCCACGTTCAGCGGCAAACCGCGCGGCAAGACCCTCGAGCGTGCCGCGCAGCTCGATCGAGTCGAGAATGTCGCGCTCGGAGAATGCCTTGACCATGAAGCCGCCCGACGGAATCGCCTCCAGGAGGCCTTCCTCCTCCAGTCGCACCAGGGCCATCCGTACCGGAGTCCGCGAGACACCGGTGGTTTCGACCGCCTGCAATTCCGAAATGCGTTCGCCCGGACGGAGACCGCCGGAGAGAATCAGGTCGCGCAGCGCGAGCTGTGCCCGCACGGTCTGCGACATGGAGCGATCGGCCTCGCGTTCCGGCATTGCTTGCTCCTGAACTACTCGGCCGCCTGCAGATGTTGTGGCAGGTTTTCCTTCGCTACCATGCGGTCGATGATGCGTCGCGCCCACATCGCGCCGGCGTCGATGTTGAGGTTGTAGAACACGCGGTCCGGGTTCTCGTCCATCGCGCGCTGTTGCGCCTCGAGAATGATCTCGTCCTCGTGGAAGATGCCGGCGACGCCTTCGCGGATCTCCGTGGTCAGGCGTTGCTCGGTGAGGCGGTGATTGCGGACGAAGGCCCAGAAGTAGTGACAGGTCTTCTCCGTCTCCGGCGTGATCGTGTTGAGCACATAGCCGTTGACGCCCTGCGAGCGGTCACCCTCGGGCGCACCCGATCCAGCCGGCGCGACGCCGACGTCGATATTGACCGTGCATGGCGCCTCGAAGCGGATCATCTGCCAGCGGTCGACCGGACCAGGCTTGCGCAACTGCTTGGCCCAGAACGGCGGCGCCTCAATGTCCTTCATCCAGCGCGTCACCATCACGGTCTTCTCACCATGGGTGACGTCGAAGGGAGCTTCGGCGACCGCGTCGTTGCCGATGCTGGAGCCGTGCACAAAGGTCTCGTGCGTGAGATCCATGAGGTTGTCGACCACGAGGCGATAGTCGCACTTGACGTGAATAGTCTTGCCGTCACCTGCCCAAGCGGGATCGTCATTCCAGCGCATATCGGGCACCAGGGCGGGGTCAGCGAGCGCAGGATCGCCCATCCAAAGCCAGACGAAACGGTGGCGTTCAACCACCGGATAAGCGCGCACGCAGGCCGACGGATTGATCGTCTCCTGTGAAGGCATGAAGGTGCAGCGACCCTGCGAATTGTACTTCAGGCCGTGATAGCCGCAGACCACGGTATCGCCGTCGAGCCGGCCCTTCGACAGCGGCACCAAGCGGTGCCAACAGGCATCCTCCAGCGCCACGACTCCGCCGTCGCCCTTCCGATACATCACGACGTGCTTGCCGCAGATCGTGCGCGGCAGCAGCGCGTGCTTGATCTCGGCATCCCAGCCGGCGGCGTACCAGGCGTTCATCGGGAAGGGTTTTGACATTAAGGCCTCCCTGGCGTTCTGAGTACTTCTTGTATACATTAATGGCCAGAGCTTGGCAAATGACGGGACAATTCACCTAAATGCGCCCAATAATGTATACATAGTTAGACGATTTGCGAGATCGCCGAGGGATTTCGCGCTCTCGAAGCTGGCACGACATTGGCCGCCAGTACGGGCGACGCACGGCTGCGCCACAGCCGCCTGCCGAGAAGACTGCTATTCGATGGAGGGCGATTTACGAGTTCGACGGCGAGCGGCTGGAAGCCGACTGCGTGTCCTTGATGCTGACCACGACGGCGATGCGCTTGACGATGCCGCTGCGGTAGGCTTGCAGGAACCTATCGTAGTGCTTGACCGAGATGCAGCCGTTGGAGTCGCCGTTCGGGCCAAGCATGTAACTGTGAACGAGCAGGCCGACGCGTCCGAACGTGTCGCTACCGTCGACCGGCGTCATCCGCAATGCGGGGACACCGTGGAACAGCTTTTCGCGTGGCTTCATCTCATAGATGCCGGGCGGCGTCGCGCCGGCGTTGCGGGCGTTCACATGCGCAGGATCATCCAGCAGGTTGCCGAGGCCGGAATGCGCTTCGAACTTGGTGCCGTCGGGCATGTACACGACGCGACCGGTGATGTCGTAGACCGCCGTGGTGTTGTCGTAACCGAGCGCGCTAAGGTTCGGGCTCGGACCGGACAGCAGCCCGTCATTCGGATCGAGCGAGGCCAGTTGCAGCTTTGCCGCGAGCTTCTGGAAGAACGTCCGGTTATCGGCCTGCTGCACGGGCGCAGGTGGCGGCAAGGATGGTGTATCGTTCCGGGCGATCTGGTTGGCTTCCGCCGGCCGGGATCGCGGCATCGGTATTGCGGCGACAGCCGGAGCGGGCGGCGGCAAGGCGACTGTCTCCGCCTCCTGGCTAGGCAGATCGATCTGCGTGTTACGCAACTGCTGACCAGCCAGCGCGTCTTCGATCTGGTCGAACTCGGCTTTGAAGTCGCCGCGATCCGAGCGGATGCCGCGGCGCACCGGGTAATAGATCGATGCGGAGTACAGCGTGGAGCGCGAGCCGAAGCGATCGTCGAACGTCAGCGCGGCGGAGGTGTTGGCCAAGGCCGGTCCATGCAGCCAGGCGGTGGGATCAATACCAACCATCCACGCGGCCAGACCCGACGACAGGGCAAGCGCGCCCACGGCTAATGCCGTGCTGCCCACCACTGACACGCCGCGGCTCGACCTGCGCCCGGCAGCTTTTGTCGTTCGTTGACCCATCCATCCCCAAGTTCGGTGTTCTCGGGCCTGTTCCGGCCCATATGGGATTCACCGAAACCTCAGTCTATCAGGGAATTAGAGTAAGGCATAATCGAGACATAGAGCGCGAAGGCACGCTTTTTTAAGCTTCTCGGGGTGCAAAATACCCGAGAATCAGCGTCTCGGAGGGCCAAAGCCGCCGGAAATGCCCCGATTCGGGTCAATTCCTGGCGGTCACGCGATCTTTTCTTCCCGCAGGGTGAGGACCGGCACGGGCTTGCCGATAGCATAGCCTTGAACGTAGTCGACCCCGATCTGACGCAGCTCGTCCAGGATGGCGACGCTTTCGACGAACTCCGCGACCACCTGCTTCTGCATGATCTTCGCGGTCTTGGTGATCATCTCGACCATCGCACGATCCACCTTGCTGCTCACGATCTCCTTCACGAACGAGCCGTCGATCTTGATGAAGTCGACCGGCAGGTGCTTCAGATAGGCGATCGAGGACATCCCGGTGCCGAAATCGTCGAGCGAGAAACTGCAACCGATTTCCCGCAGCCGCGCAATGAACTTCCGCGCCTCGTCCAGATTGGAGATCGCGCTGGTCTCGGTGATCTCGAAGCACACCATCGTCGGTAGAACATCGTACTGCATGAACAGCTCGGCGACGAACTCGACGAAATCGCTGTCGCCGATGGTCACGCCGGAAAGGTTGATGGCATAGCCGGCAATCTTGCGATGGCTGTGCTTGCGCTCGGCGATGAGCTCGAAGGCGCGGCGCACCACCCAACGGTCGATCAGCGGCATCAGCCCGTAGCGCTCCGCGGCGGGCAGGAAGCTGCCGGGCGGCACCAGGCCACCATTCTCGTCGCGCAAGCGCAACAGCAGCTCGCGCCGCTCCTGGCCCTTCAGTGTACCGGCAACGGGACGGATTTCCTGCTCGTACAGGCAGAAGCGATTTTCATCCAAGCCCTTGCGGATGCGGTTGACCCAGCTCATCTCGGTAACGCGCACCGTCAAGTCGGTATCCGACGGACGATGCACCTGGACGCGGTTGCGCCCCTTGTCCTTGGCGAGGAAGCAGGCGACATCGGCGAGCCGCAACGCGTCCTGCACGCCGGCGCAATCGTGCAGCCTGACCAGGCCGATGCTCGCGCTGATCCGGAAGCTCGAGCCCTCATGGACGAAGCTCGACTGCTCGATCACTGCCCTGATCCGCTCCGCAACGTCGGAGGCAACACCGCCGTCCTCGCGCAGCAGGATGCCGAACTCGTCGCCGCCGAGACGGGCCACCAGCCCGTCACCGCCGACCTCCGTCGTCAGCAGCCTCGCGATCTGCTTCAACAGCCGGTCACCCGCCATATGGCCGCAGGTGTCGTTGATGATCTTGAACTGGTCGAGATCGATCAGCATCAAATCCGCACTTGCGGCTGAGGGCTCCGCCATCGATGTGTGGAGCTCGAACTCGAACTGGCGCCGGTTGGCGAGGCAGGTAAGCGCATCATGTGACGCTGCCCATGCCAGCTCCTCGACCAGGCGCCGCTCTGCCGTCATGTCATGAATGATCATGACGCGGCCGGCGGGGTGGCCTGCGTGCACGATCGGCGTTTCGACCACGGAGACCGGCACGCTGGACTGATCGGGTCGCAGCAGCAGCCGCTGCTGCGACGCGCTTTCGCCGCTGGCCTCGAGTGTCCGGAACGAGCCCTGCAGCGGCTGCTCTGCGATCCTGAACAGCGACGAGACCGGCCGGTCGATCGCATCCTGCCCCGCCGCGAGCAGCCGCTCCGCAGCGGGATTCATGTAGCCGACGCGATCGTCAGGCGTCGTTACGATCACGGCGTCGCCGATCGACGCCAGTGTGAGCTGGGCGCGCTCCTTCTCGACGGCGAGCGCGGTCTCCGCCAGCCAGCGCCGCTGCAGCATCCGTCGCGTGTGGAACAGGACGATGCCGGCGAGGCAGGCGGCGATCAGGGCGTTGACGAGCAACAGCAGCCATGACACCTGGCGCGAGGCCTTGCCGAGATGATCCGAGAAATCGACGGCAAGCGCGCTCAGCGCCGCGTCGACCGCGCCGATCCGTTCCGCCCAATGCCTGATGGTCGCCGCCGACGGATCGTGCAATGCGCGGTCGTTTTCGGCCTCGTTGCGAATCTGGATGAGCTGGTCGAGCAGCAGATCCGAATTCCGCCACGCCGTCACGGCGCCGGCGACGTGATGCAGCCTGCGGAAATATTTGAACAGCCAAATCAGTCCGCCGATGTCGTCATCATGATTGCCGGCCCGGGCGAACGCGGCGCGCGCCACAGAGTCGTTGTTACCGGGCGCTTCAAGCGCCAGCCGCGCGGTGCGATCGGCAAGCGGCACCGCGATCGCAGTGTCGAACTTCTGCAGATAGTCCGGCGTGCCGGTGCTGACATAGATCTGGAGATCGTGGATGGCGTCCTTCTGCCCCTTGGACCAGAGACTCTCGCCCGCCACATAGGCGCGCACCGCCGACATGACCTGGAGACTGCCGGCCGACAGGCTGGCCTGCAAAAATACGATCGCAATCAGCGGCCCAACCACCCGCCAGAGCGATCTGCTTCGAAACGAAAAAAACATACGAACGCCCGAAACAACAATTTGTCGAGCCGAACGTAGGAACCGCGACTTAACCTCACGTTGCAAAACGCAATGAGTTTGAAACGACTTGGTTGCAACGTAATTCGCTCAAACTTTAGAGACCCGGACGCAGAGCGCAATCTGCGTGCCGCGGTCAGGGACGCAAGCTCGGCGTCGTGTTCGGCGCCGGTGCATGCTCCATTTCGGCCTCCTCAGGCAGCTTGTCGGCATGGACGGCAAGCGGCGTCCCAATCCAGAGCGGATCGTCGCGATGATCGCGCCGCGGATTGGTCGTGTTGGGATGGACCAGGATGCTCAGGCTACCGTGGTTCAGCATCAACCATGGCACCAGTGTGGGAAACAGCTCGGCCGCAAACGCCACCTGATACATCGCCTGATCGTGCGGGCCGACCTTGACGTCGTGCCACCGCCCGAGCGTGACCAGGAAGCGTTCGCCGATCCAGTTACGTAGTTGCTCCGCCTCGGCTCGACTGGACGCGGGGTCGTAGTAAACATGGGCGTGGTAGCTCGCGATCTCGCCAATGGCGCGTGGCGCATTTGTCATTTCGTCACCCTTCCTTCTGACTGAGGCCGGTCAGCAGGCTTTCGAACAGCTTGTGCGCATCCTTCCGCAGCTTCCTGGCGTCGTCTGCGTCCGGCAGCATGATCGCCACCTTGCAGATCATGGCATCAAGCAGCCGGGTCAAGAGGCCCATGTCGTCAAAGGCGATCTCGCCGTCGCGCTTCAGTGCATTCAGCGTCGCGCCGAGCAGCGCCATGGGGTGCGCCTCCTCGATCTCGCGATAGCGCTGATTGCCGAGAACGGCCGGAGCTTCCTGGATCACGATGCGCCCGTAGGCGGGCTCCAGGCAGACGTCCAGATAGGCGTCGATGCCGATCGTCAGGCGATCCCGGATTTTCCGTTGCGCCCTCGCGCGCTCTTGAATCGTAGCGGCCGCCTCGACCTGCATCGCAACGACGACGGCGTCGAACAGCGCCTTCTTGTCATCGAAGTGGTGATAAAACGCGCCTCTCGTGACCCGCGCCGCCCGCGAAATCGCCTCCATGCTCGCGGCCTGGTAGCCCTCTTGCGCAAAGATCTCGCGTCCCGCCGACAGCAATGCCTGTCGCGTGGCTTCAGTGTGTTCGTCCCGGCGGCTTCGCTGGATCCCATCGCGGCGCATCCGGTGAACATAGACATTGACCGCCATGATACGAACAGTATATATCATACATTGTGTATGTTAGATACATTCTGAATGGATGGAGAGGCCCGTGGAGACGTACCAGATGTTCGGGCTCGCCAACGCGCTCGCTGCGGCCAAGAGCCGTCAGGACCTTCCCGCGGCGATGAAGCTGTTTCACCCCGACATGCTGCTGGAAACGCCGGCGTTCGGGACCAAGGCGCGCGGCCTCGCCGAGAACGAAGCCGCGCTGGCGCGGTTTTTTGTGTCGTTTCCGGATTACGACGTCGCGCTCGATGGTCATGCCGGCAATGGCGAAACGCTGATCTGCTGGGGCACCGCCCGCATGACGATGACCGGCGACCGCTTTGGCGTCACCCCGAACGGCAGGCGTGCCGTACTGCCGGTCGTGATCCAGTTCGGCTTCAAAGACGGCCTGATCGCCCGCGAGCGCTTCATCTTCGACCTGTTCGAGCTCTGCGCTCAGTCTGGGGTGTCGACCGACGCCGTGCGCAACAAGCTGTTTCCGCAGCGGCCCTCCGTTCCGGTTGCTGCGGAATGACGACCTCAAAACGGTAGGACTCAGCGATGAGCGACCCACGCGTAAAGCACTTGGACGCGATCACCACCGAGCATCTGTTCGACATCGTGATCGATCTCAAGCCGCGTCTGGATATCGGCGAAGGCCCGCTTGGCCGTCGCGTGCTGTTCGGCGCGGCCGGCGGCACATTCGAGGGGCCGCGATTGCGCGGCGAGGTTCTCGCCGACGGCGGCGACTGGGCGTTGTTTCGCCCGGACGGAACGATGTCGCTGGATGTGCGGTTGGTGCTGAAGACGCATGACGGCGCCTTGGTGCACATGACCTATGGCGGTCGCTGGGTCACGCCAGCCGAACTGCGCGCCGATATCGCTGATCCAGTCAGGCGCTACCAGGTCGATCCTCGCAGCTACTATTTCCGCACCACCCCGCTGTTCGAGACAGGCTCGAGCCAATACGCGTGGCTTAACGACATCGTCTGCGTGGGGATCGGTTACCTCGTCGAGGGCGGCATCGCCTACAAGGTCGCGCAAGTCGTCTGATGCCGGAGCGACGATCCGCTACAGGCGCCGCAGCACGCTGAACTGGAAAGATTGCGTCGCGCCCCAGGGCGTGACGTGCCGATGCGGTTCCTGCGCGATCAGCTCGAATGCCGGACCAATCGTCCGGCCGAGTGACGCGGGATCGTAGCGCTGCACCGGCAGGCCGCTGCATTTCTCCGGACCGTCAAGCGCGAAGGTGGCGATAACGGCGTGGCCGCCTGCCCTCACACCGCGATGGAGCCTGTCGAGATAGGACGCGCGGTCCGCCTCATCGACCAGGAAATGAAACGCGGCACGATCGTGCCAGACGTCAAAGGCTTGCTCCGGCTGCCAGATGGTCGCATCGCCGACGATCCAGCGCACGCTTTTGCCCGCCTCGCCGAGCCGCTCCCGCGCGCTCGCGAGCGCGGCATCGGAGATGTCGAGCACCGCCAGCGCATGAAAGCCGTCCTTGAGCAGAGCGTCGACAAGGCGCGAGGCGCCGCCACCGACGTCGACGATGGCTGCGTCCCGGCTCCCGGCGAACGATTCGATGAGGCGTAGCGATGGCTGCGGATCAGCCTGCGACCAGCTCACCTGCTGCTCGCCCTTGGTCAGGTAGACGGTCTGCCAATGCGATTGACGATCTGAGGCGGTCATGGCGATACGGTCCCGGCAGTCGGCGGTTGCGAGGCAAGCTGCGCGGCGCGCCGATGATCATGACTTATGAGTGGGAATTGCCCCGGTCAACCAGCCGCAAATGCCGCATTTGATTCGCCTCATTTTCCATCTAGCTTAAGGACGGGTTGAGATCGGGGCGCCCGCATGGCCACGTTTGGCTGGACACGCGTCAAGAAGCCATTGGACGATGCCGCCTTCGACTTCGGCGGCCTCACCGACCCATCGGCGTTTCTCGCCACCCTCGACAAAGCGGTGCCGCGCTATCTCGACCTCGTCGACAACGGCGCGTTGCTCTATCCGGCCTGCAAGCGCAAGCCGGCGGACGCAAACGGCGATGTCCGCGCCATCTGGGAGCACACGCGGCTCGAAGCCATGCGCTATCTGCCGATGGTGCCGCGGCAGGACCCGCCGCTGCTCATCAATCCCGAGCGCCAGGCTGAGATGATCGACGCCTTCCTGCGGCAACGCCCGCACGAGAATACGATCATCGATTTCACGGGCACGGCGATCGAGGACTATGGGATCGCGATCTATGCCGGGCTGAATTGGCTGAACCATTGCGGAACCCTTTCGGGCGCCGATCCGCAAAAATTCTCCGGGACCTTGCGAAGCTTCCGTCGGGTCATGGTAATCGCACGGCAATGGTGGGCGATCGAAGGCGCCGCGGAGCGTTGCCGGCAGATGCTGCAGGCGGGCCAGCGCCCGCCGCTGGTGTTCTTCCTGCTCTGGGCCGAATGCACCAACCTCGCGCGGGAGATCGCGATTGCGGTTGCGCCGGACGATGGTGCGTTGCGGCTGAAGTCGGCGCACGATCCCGAGGATCTGGCACCGTGATCGGCCAAGTTCCTTCGAGGGAAGCAACGGAACGAATTCGACCGAGTTAGAGCATCGGCCGGTCATCGGCTGCTGCGCGCCCGGCGACTATGCAACCGGATCGGCCTCGGCGGTAGACTGAAGCTCCCTGGTCTTGCGCGAGATCAGCCGCACCAGGTCCTTCTGCTTGTAGCTCTCGACGAACTTGATTGCGAACCCGTTTGGGAGATGCCGAACCACGCGTCCGATGCACGCACCGACCGCGAGCGGCATGCCGATCGGCGGCTGCGCCTCGGACGACACCGCCGCACCCGACAGCGAAACGTCGATCAGCAAGCAACTTCGCACGCTGCCGTCGGCCAGTGTCAGTACGGCGTGGGGATCCGATGGAATAAAACGCGGATTGTCGCGCACCTCGAGGATGCTCGGATCCTTCTGCCTCTTCTCGATCCAGGTCAGCTTGTCGGCGAACTTCTCGCGCATGGCGCGGGTCATCTCGAGTTCGAACAAAAAGCTTCCGCTCATGGTGTCGGTGATGGAGCCTTCGAATCTGCCGAACTCTTCGAAGTACGACGTCAACCGATCCCCGATCTTGCCGACGACCGGGACGTCAACGATCATGCGGAACGGCGAGACGCGCGTGGTACGGCAGGCGAAGGTCCGCAGCCGGCCGTGCGCGTCGTACCAGTTCGGCAGCGTGTAGCTGCCATAAACAGTGATCTTGACCGCGCGCTGCTTCAGAAACTTTTCAACAGACACGGCAAGTCCTCGCTGGACGTGATCTGATCGTACAAGCTTCGGTGGATTTGACTCTTCCGGCCGGTGCGGGGGAAAGGCATCGTCCGGAGCGACGCTGCGCCGACAGCGGGCGCTGCGGCTCACGCCACAACCTGGCGCGGAATGGGTCTCGGCACCGGGGTGCCGTACGGTTCTACCGGCGAATTGCTAATGAAAGCCTAAACCCGGGACGGACGCCGGGGTCCGGCCAGTGTAAAGGTCAGGCCTTGCCGGGGCGTTTATTTCTGACACCGCACAACTACGGAGGGCAGAAAATCATCCGTAAGCGCGCTATGCGTCTATCAGGTCCTCTCCTGACGCGGGATGACGAGCGGACGGTTTTCGCTAGACTCATGTTTGAGAGGCAGGCTCCAACGTGCCCGTTCGGCCCGCTGCCCGATTCCTGAACCAGACCGGACCTCAGCATGCCCGACATCCCCCAGACATCGCTCGCCGACGGCAAGATCCTGCAAAGCGTGATCGACGGCGTCGGCGTCATCACCTTCAACAATCCCGACAAGCGAAACGCGATGTCGCTCGAGATGTGGGAAGGATTTGGCGAGGCACTGACGGCCTTGCGCGACGATCCCGATGTCCGCGTCGTGATCCTGGTCGGCGCCGGCGACAAGGCCTTCGTCTCAGGCGCCGACATCAGCCAGTTCGAGAAGACTAGGCACAATGCCGAAGCCTCGGAGGAATATTCACGGCGCAGCGCCGCCCAGCGCGCCCTGCTCGCCGACTATCCGAAGCCCACCATCGCCTGCATCCGCGGCTTTTGCCTCGGTGGCGGCATGCAGGTCGCGATGCTCGCCGACATCCGCATCTCCGGCACGAGTGGCCAGTTCGGCATTCCCGCCGCCAAGCTCGGCATCGCCTATGGCTATGACGGGCTGCGCCATCTGGTGTCGCTGGTCGGCCCGTCCTGGGCGCGGCTGATCATGTACACGGGCATGCGGATCGATTCCGCGGAGGCGCTGCGGATCGGACTGGTCGATCGGGTACTGGCGGATGCCGAACTTTGGGACGCGACGATGGAGATCGCGCGCACTATCTCGGGCAATGCGCCGCTCGCGATCAAGGCCGCCAAGATCACCATCGCGCAGGTGCTGAAGGATCCTGACGACCGCGACATGGCCGCGATCAAGCAGATCGGCATCGACTGCATGGACAGCGAGGATTTTCGTGAAGGCCGCCGCGCCTTCATGGACAAGCGCAAGCCGCAATTCAAGGGACGCTAGCGCTGAACTGCCGCCACCTCGGCGCGGTCGCCTCGCTTATTTCTGGTCGCTGACCGGGACCGTGTAGTTCAGGATCAGCCGCCCGCCGTCGGGATAGATGGTCTGGCCGGTGATGTATGAGGCATCGTTGCTGGCGAGGAACGCCACGACGGAGGCGACCTCGCTCGGCTCACCGCAACGGCCGGCCGGCGTGCGTGACAGCACGCTGCGCCGCGCGTCCTCCGAAGAGAAGATGGCGGTTGCCACCATCTCGGTCAGGATCGTACCGGGCCCGACCGCCACAACGCGGATGCCGTGTGGCGCCAGCGCCACTGCGGCCACCGAGGTGAGTTGCTTCATCGCGCCCTTGGACATTGCATAGGTCGCAAGCGAAGGAATCGCGAGCAGCGCGTTGACCGAGGACATGTTGATGACGACGCCTCCGCCGCCCTGCGCGATCATCTGGCGGGCTGCGGCCTGGACACCGAAGAACGCGCTCTTGAGGTTGATCCCCATCACATCGTCGAACTCGGCCTCGCTGATATCAAGGAAATCGCGGTTGCGGGCAACGCCGGCATTGTTCACCATGACGTCGATCCGGCCGAACTCCTTCACGGCCGTCGCGACGATACGGTCGACACCGGCGCGCTTGCTGACATCGGCCTCGACCGTGCGCAGGTTGTTGGCGTGCCCAAGTTCGCCGCCCGCTTTGGCCAACGCGGCACCGTCGACATCCGAAATGACGACCTTGGCGCCATCGGAGAGAAAGCGCTCAGCGCATGCCTTGCCGATGCCACGCGCCGCGCCGGTGATGGCGACCACCTTGCCGGAAAACTTCATGGGAGCCTCCTGGAAAAGAGCTTTCGTGGAGCAATAGCGCATCAAGCGGCAACAGGGAACGCGGCGGAATCTCTGCCAGCGCCTGCAATCAGGATTTGATCAGCGCCAGGATCCGGTCCGCCTCAATGCGCCAGTCCGGGCTGCGAGCGAACTCCGGCGTGCCCCTGGTTCCGAACACACCCTCGTCGGCAAGATCGGCGACCCAGGCCTGACGCTCGGCCGTGCCCGATGCCGACCATGGCGTGAGCCCGGCCTCTCGCACGGTCTCCACCACTTCACGCACCTCTTCGGCGCGCCGCCGGCCGTGTTCGATCACACGCTGGAAGAAATAGGCGCCCTGCTTTTCCCAGTCGATCGCCGGAAACGTCTCCTTCAGCGAGCCGAGCACTGCATCCTCGACGCCATAGGCGCGCGCGGTCGTGAAGCTCTCGATGACCATGGCCTCCAGGCCCTTGATCATGATGCTGCGGCACATCTTGACCGCCGAGGCGACGCCGAGCTGGTCGCTTGCGACCTTGGCCGCGAAGCCGAGCGCAACCAACAGCGGCGCCAGCTCCCGCGCCCCACGGCCGCCGAGCAGCAGCGGCACCTTGATCCGGTACGGCGGCACCGAGGTCGTCACCGCGCCCTCGACATAGCGGCCGCCGGCACCGTCGATGTGAGACGCGGCGCGTTGCTTGGCGCCGGGTGACGCCGAGTTGAAATCGAGGAACCAGGTATCCTTCCGGATCGCGGGCGCACAGGCCTCGGCCACCGGCACCGCTTGGCTTGCCGTCACGGCCGAGACGATGAAATTCGACTGCGCGGCGAGGTCAGCGTGCGATCGCATCAGCTCGACACCGATCTCCGCCGCGTGCTCACGCAATGGCTTTCCCGGTTCCCCCGCAAGCTTGATGTCGTAGGCGCGGACGTTGACGCCCTGCTGGCGCAGGTCTTCGGCGAGGATGCGGCCGACTTCGCCGTAGCCGAGCAGGCCGACCTGCCATTGCCTCGGATCGTTCGCGATTGTCATCAGTTCAAATCCCGTGTTGCGTCGTCAAACAGCTCGTCCACCTGGAAGCGCCGCGGGATCAACGCCTGCTGAACGCAATAGTCGATGATCAGTTCAAGCGGCTTGCGGTTCGCCTCGACGCCGAAGGGTAGCAGGTCCAGGGCACCGGACGGCTCAGCGGTGGCCTTGCTGCGCTTGAGAAGATCATAGAGCTCGCGCACGACATCAGCCCGCGAAGCCGCGAGCCTTTCCGTTACCACCACCAGATGATTGATCGGCACCACGCCATGCCGTCGATACCAGCGCGCAGCCTCTCCGGCCGGATCGGCAAATAGCGGCTTGAGTGCGGGATCGCTGGAGGTCTCGCCCAGCGCCGCATCGAGCTCGCCGTCTTTCAGCATCTGGATAATGCTCCTTCCCTTCGGCGCACGCTCCGTCCTGTCGACGTATTCGGCGACATGCGGGTCCTCGAAGGTTACCCAATCGACCTCGTCGAGGTTCACGCCATGATCATTGGCGAGGATGCCGCGCATCCACGCTCCGGTCGTGGTCGTGAACGAGCGAATGCCGACCCGCTTGCCCTCGAGATCGCAGGGAGCAAGCGTGCCGCGATCGGCGCGATACAGGGCGTGGCCATGTTGGAATCGGCCCAGCATGACGGCCGGCAACAACACCAGCGGCTTGCCGTGCGCCCTCGCCATCAGATAGGTGACGACCGCCATCTCGCAGACGTCGAATGCCTGCTGCCGCACCATCGGCTTGAAGGCGGCGTTGGTCGGCGCGAACTCAATGACATCGAGATCGAACAGGTTCGAACGCAGCGCGCCCGTCTTCACCGCCTGAACGTGCCGGTGATTCCCGAGCACGGTGCGTAGCCGAAGTCTGTCCATGTCAGCCAACTCCGGACATCACGATCAACCTTCGCCCTGAGCGCACGCCCAATCGTGTTCCTGCGTTGGACGAGTGCCTCGAAATGTCACCTGCCGGCTTCGCGCAGGTTCGGCCTGCGTGTGCCGGTGGCGTTGGCGGACTTGCGGACCGTTGCACTGTCGTCCAGGTCATCAGGTCGCGTCAACAACGAGGCGGGTGCCGCGCGTATCGAGTCAGGACAGTTTGACGTCCGGCTCCGGGCGGCCCCGGGCTGTGGCGTCGAGCAGAAAAGTCCTACCATGTTCGGGATCGGCGGCGCGCTGCGTCTCGTCCATGTCCTGCCAGGCCGAGGTGACCAGCACGCGCGAGAAGTCGCGACCAACAAAGGCGGGACAACTCGATTGCTTCGCCGGCACGCTCAACGAGCGCAACCTGCGGCCGCTCGGATCGTAGACATCGACACAGCCGCCGCCCCAGCGCGCGTTCCAGATCGTGCCGTCCGCATCAACGATCGCGCCGTCGAGGCCGCCGACGCCTTCGTGCCTGATCAGCGCGACGGGCTCGCCGACCGGCAAGCCGGTCGATGCATCGAGCGGCACGCGATACAGCAAATTGGTCGCCGTATCCGCGAAATAGCCGATGTCGCCTCGAGGCGAAAAGCAGATCGCGTTCGGGATCGTGATTTCCGGATAGAGCCGCGTGATGCGGCCGCGATGCAGTGCGTAGATCGCACCTGCCCCCTTCTCCGCTTGGCGTCCCATGGTGCCGAGCCAGAACGTGCCCGAGGGATGCACGCGCGCGTCATTGGACCGCGTCACCGGGTTTTCCGCTTCCAGCGCAACAAACAGCTCCAGGCGGCCGTCCGCGACTTCTCGAACATAGAGCCCATCCTCGGTGAGGACGAGCTGCCGCGCACCGTCGATCCGCGCCAGCGCGCTCGCCATCCTCGGCAAGCGATGAACGATGGTGCGCCCATCCGCAAAACGGTGCTCGAACAGGCGGCGCTCGCGGATGTCGAACCACCAGGCGGTATCGGTCGTAGCATCATATGTTGGCCCTTCGCCGAGATGGCAACGTTCATCCGACAGCACCGATGTCGGCACTTCCTCCATCAACGCATCATCGCCGCGATTTGTCATCCAGATGCTCACACTGTTGAGAAGCGATAGACGATCGAGCGCCGATAGACCTGGCCCGGATCGAGCCGCGCCGAGGGAAAGTCGGGGCGGTTGGGCGTATCCGGCCAGGCGTGCGGCTCGAGACACAACGCGTCCGATTGCCGGTACAGACGATTGCCTTTGCCCGCTGTGGAGCCGTCGAGGAAATTGCCCGAATAGAATTGCAATCCCGGCTGATCGGTGAACAGCTCCATCGCCCGGCCGCTGCCAGGCGCCTCGAGGCGTGCGGCCAGGCGCAAACCCGTGCCTGACGCCAGACAATAATTGTGGTCATAGCCGCGCCCGAGCCGTAGCTGCTCGTCGTCCATTCTGATGCGCGCCCCGATCGCCATCGGTGTCCGGAAGTCGAACGGCGTACCATCGACCGGACGCGGCGGTTCCGGCAGCGGGATCGCGGTCGCGTCGACCGCGAGGAAGTGATCCGAAGCAATCATCAGCCGATGATCAAGAATTGGCTGGCCCGAGCGCGCGCCCTCGAGATTAAAGAAGCTGTGATTGGTCAGATTGACCACCGTCGGACGGTCGGACGTCGCCTCGAACGTCACCGAAAGCTCCGTGCCACTCATGCGATAGGTCACGCGCGTCTGCAGATTACCGGGATAGCCTTCCTCGCCATGTGGGCTCGTGCGTGCCAGCACCAGCGTCGGTGCGGGACTGTCGGCGAGTTCAACGATCTCCCAGAGCTTGCGATCGAAGCCCTCCAACCCGCCATGCAGCGCATTGGGACCGTTGTTGGCATCGAGCGTGACAGCCCTCCCGTCGAGCGTGAAGCGTGCGCCGGCGATCCGGTTGGCATAACGGCCAACGGTCGCGCCGAAGAACTTGCGCTGCGCGAGATAGCCATCGAAGTCGTCATGGCCAAGGACGATGTCGTCGCCATGTCCGTCCCGATCGGGCGTCATCAGCGATTGCAGCGTGGCGCCGTAGGGCAGGATGGCGGCTTCAAGACCGTCCGCCCCCCACAGCGTCACGCGTTCGACCACGGAACCATCGGGCAGTGTGCCAAAGGGCGCGCGATCGATCGTGGCTGATGGCATGGTCAATTCTCAGACGCTCCGACCGCGGGCACGTGCTGCCCGCGCGATCTCGCCGACGATAGCAACACGAAACAGATCGCTCATGATCGTCCTCGCCTGGTGTGCCCGGCACCAAAGAAGGAGCACATATTCGCGCCGATTCCTAGCCAGACCATGCTCCTTTCAGTTGCTGACTGTTTCGGATCGCCAAGTGCTCTCCGGGCGGCTAGAGCATGATCCGGAAAAGTGTGAGGCGGTTTTCCGAAAAGACCATGCTCGAACAAAGAGCTAAAGCGCGATGACGATTCAACTCAGTCCCATCGCGCTTTAGCGGGCGGCTTCGAATCCGCCGAGCACGGCTGTCAGGTTGGCGCCGAGGATCTCGGAGAGATAACCGCCCTCCTGCACCAGCACCGTGGGCAGCCCGAACCGGGCCAGGCCCTCGCCGAGGCGCCGGAAGCCGTCCGTGGAGACTGCAAGGCCGGCAAGCGGATCCTTTTCGGAGGCGTCGAGCCCGAGGGCGACCACGAGCGCGGTCGGCGCGAACGCGCTGATCGCTTTCTCTGCCGCCGCAAGCGCTTTCATATAGTCATCATCGCCGGTGCCTTTCGGCAAAGGAATGTTGAGATTGGCGCCGAGGCCAGGGCCCGCACCGCGCTCATGAGCATAGCCCCACACGAATGGGTAGAAGAACGATGGGTGGGCGTGGATCGAGACGGTGAATATATCCGGCCGCTCGTAAAAGATGCCCTGAGTGCCGTTGCCGTGATGCACGTCGACATCGAGGATCGCGACCCGTTCATGCTTCTGGCGCAGATGCTCGGCCGCAATCGCACTGTTGTTGAGGAAGCAGAACCCGCCGGCGAGGTCGCGATAGGCATGGTGACCGGGCGGGCGGCACAGCGCATAGACGGCGTCCTCGCCGTCGAGCACCATTTGCGCGGCCGTCACCGCGACATCGCTCGATGCGCAAGCGCCGGCCCAGGTCCCCGGACCGATCGGGCACGCGGTATCCACGGCGTGCCAGCCGAGCCGGCCGACGATGTGGGTCGGATAGGTGCCGGCGTTACGCACCGGGTGCATGTTCGCGATCATCTCCGGCCCCTGGTCGCCGAGCGCCGCCCACGCCTCCCAGGCTTCGGCGAGGAAGCTCAGATATTCCGGGCTGTGCACCCGTGCCCGCGGCCCCTGCCCGAACGCGGTCGGCTCGACCACCGTGTGCTTGCCCGCCTTCAACCCTGCCAACAGCCGATCGGCGCGCTCGGGTTGCTCGGTGGTGCGCTGAACCACACCACGCACCAGAAAGAATTGCGGATCATGGCTGCGATGCAGTTCGCTGTAGACGGCCTTCACGAGACACTCCTGTTCATTGAATGAAGAGATTGATTGCCGGTACCGCGCCGGCGCGACCGCGCGCCTATTTCGCCGCCGCCGGCCACGGCGGAATGTCCCGCACCAACCTGCCGACCTCGCGCCAGGCGTGACCGATATGATAGTCGACATGGGCGACGATGCGTTCGGGATGGCCGGCTTCGATCGCGGCGAGCACCGGCTCATGCGTGCGCGCGATCTCGTGCGGATCGTCATAGAGGCGGCCGATCAGGCCGATCACCATGCGCAGCTCGGAGGCGAGATCGTCGAACAGACGCAGCATCCGCTTGTTGCCGGCGATCTCGCAGATCAGGCGGTGAAATCGGTAGTCCTCCTCGACCTGTCGCGCCGGATCGTCGAGATCGGCCATCTCGTGCAGCACGTCGATCTGCCGACGCAGCATGTCGCGTGTCTCGGGCACAAGGTTGCGCGCGGCAAGCACCGCGGCGTGGCGCTCGACGCACAGGCGCAGATCGTAGATCTCGTCGATATCGTCGGCGGCGAACTGTCGGACGAAAAAGCCCCGGCGCGGATGGGCGACCAGCAGGCCCTGTTGCTCAAGCAGCCGCGCCGCCTCGCGGACCGGTGCCCGGCTGACGCCGAGCTCGCGTGCAATCCCCGCTTCGACAACTTTCGTCCCCGGAGCGAGTCGCCCCTGAACAATGGCGTGGGTCAGCAGGCGTGCGACCTGGCCGACCAGGTCGGTCTCGGCAAGGGCCGGCAATCCGACCGGCGGGGACATCGTGCGCATCGGGAAGGGTCCGTTTTAACCCTTGTACATTATTTAATCGTCGATTGTCGACAGTTTAGTCTTGCTTGATACGTCGACTGTCGACAGCTTAGGCGCGCGGCATCTCGCGCCGCAACAAGGACGATCCGCTGACAGAGGACGCTGGGCACAAATGACGACGCATGTGCGGCCGGAGGCCGTGAAGGACCAGAACGAGCAGACCCGCATCGATCTTGCGGCGGCCTACCGGCTCATCCACCGGCTTGGTCTTGACGACAGCATCTACACGCACATCTCGGTGCGGCTACCCGGCCGGCATGACCGTTTCCTGATCAACCCCTACGGCATGCGCTTCGAGGAGGTCACCGCCTCGAACCTCGTCACCGTCGATCTCGACGGCAACATCATCGACGATCCGCTCGGGCTCGGCATCAATCCGGCCGGCTTCACCATCCACAGCGCGGTGCATGCCGCGCGGCCGGACGTCGCCTGCGTGCTGCACACCCACACGGTGGCGGGCGTCGCGGTGTCCTGCCAGAAGCACGGGCTGCTGCCGCTCAATCAATGGTCGATGCAGTTCACCGGTTGCCTCGCCTATCACGACTATGAGGGCATCGCGCTCGATCTCGACGAGCGGCAGCGCCTGATTGCCGATCTCGGCGACAAGTTCGTGATGGTTCTGCGTAATCACGGCATGCTGACCTGCGGCCGCTCGGTCGCCGAGGCATTCAAGCTGATGCACAATCTGGAGCGCTCCTGCCGCGCGCAGCTCGCGATTCAGGCCGCCGGTGCCGAGATCGCGACGCTTTCCGATGCGGTCGCACATAAGACCGCCGGTCAATACGCGACCTTCTACGACAGCATCGAGACCAAGGGCGTGCCCGATGCCGAATGGGCGGCCTTCAAACGGATGCTGGAGCGCACCGACCCAGATTTCATGAACTAGTCATCGGCCTCGCGCCGGAAGCCGCGGCCGAGCGAATCAAACACAAGAGAGATTGGATATGTTGAAACGAGTATTGCTTGGGCTTTTCGTGGCGAGCGCTATGAGCACCGCCGCGCTTGCACAGGAGCCGAAATCGGGCGGCGTGATCAATGCGGTGATCCAGCCGGAGCCGCCGGGCCTGATGCTCGGCCTGGTGCAGAACGGCCCCACCCAGATGGTCGCCGGCAATATCTATGAAGGCCTGCTGCGCTACTCACCGAAGCTCGAGCCGCTGCCGGGTCTCGCCGAGAGCTGGACCGTCAGCGAGGACGGCAAGATCTATACGTTCAAGCTGCGCAAGGGCGTCACCTGGCACGACGGCAAGCCGTTCACCTCGGCGGACGTCGCATTCTCGATCGAGTTCCTCAAGCAGACCCATCCGCGCGCCCGCGCCAATCTCGCCCAGCTCGACAAGGTCGAGACGCCTGACGACAGCACCGTGGTGTTCACGCTGAAGCAGCCGTTCGGCCCGTTCATGGGCATCTTCGAGGTCGGCTCGCTGCCGATGATCCCGAAGCACATCTACGAAGGCACCGACTACAAGACCAGCCCCGCCAACAACACGCCGATCGGGACCGGTCCGTTCATGTTCAAGGAATGGCAGAAAGGCTCCTTCATCCGGCTGGTCAAGAATCCAGACTACTACATCAAGGGCAAGCCCTATCTCGACGAGATCTACTGGCACGTGATCCCCGACGCCGCTGCGCGCGCGGTAGCGTTCGAGACCGGCAAGGTCGACGTGCTGCCGGGCGGCTCGGTCGAAAACTTCGACGTGCCGCGGCTCTCGAAGCTGAAGAATGTCTGCGTCACCGGCGCCGGCTGGGAGTTCTTTAGCCCGCATTCCTGGCTGTGGCTCAATAACCGTTCCGGCCCGACTGCGAACAAGAAATTCCGTCAGGCGCTGATGTATGCGATCGATCGCAATTTCGCGAGGGACGTGATCTGGAACGGCCTCGGCAAGATCGCGACCGGCCCGTCGGCCTCCACGATCAAATACTACACGGACAAGGCGACCAAGTATGACTACGATCCGGCCAAGGCCAAGGCGCTGCTGAAGGAAGCCGGCTACAAGGGCGAGAAGGTCCGGCTGCTGCCGCTGCCTTACGGCGAAACCTGGCAGCGGTGGGCAGAAGCCGTGAAGCAGAACCTAGAGGACGTCGGCATCAACGTCGAGATGATCGCAACCGACGTCCCCGGCTGGAACCAGAAAGTCTCCGACTGGGATTACGACATCGCCTTCACCTATCTCTATCAGTACGGCGACCCCGCGCTCGGCGTCGGCCGCAACTACGTCTCGAGCCAGATCGCCAAGGGTTCGCCGTTCAACAATGTCGAGGGTTACTCGAACCCGGAGATCGATCAGCTCTTCGCCGACGGCGCCAACGCGTTCCCGGACTCGAAGCGTGAGGAGATCTACGCCAAGGCGCAGAAGATCCTGACCGACGACGTGCCGGTGGCCTGGCAGCTCGAGTTGCAGTTCCCGACCATCACCCGCTGCAACGTCAAGAACCTCATCACCACCGCAATCGGCGTCAACGACGGCTTCCGCGACGCCTGGCTCGACAAGTAAGCGATATCAACGGGCCGCGGCGCTCGCCGAGCGCCGCGGCTGCTCTGTTCTCCCTCGAACGCAACCGAAGTCATCGATGCTCGCATTCATTGCCCAGAGGCTCGCAAAGGCCGTTGTCGTTCTGCTCGCGATTATCGTCCTCAACTTCATGTTGATCCGCATGGCGCCCGGCGATCCGGCGATGGTGATGGCGGGCGAGGCCGGCGCCAGCGACCAGATCTTCGTCGCGCAACTGCGCGAGAAGTTCGGTCTCGACCAGCCGCTGCCGGTGCAGCTCTATCGCTACGTCAAGGGCATCGCGACGCTCGATCTCGGCTTCTCGTTTCGCCAGCAGATGCCGGTCGCCACGCTGATCGCCGAGCGGCTGCCGGCAACGCTGCTGCTGACCGTCTCGGCCTTCGCCATTTCGCTGTCGTTCGGTGTCCTGTTCGGAACGCTGGCGGCGCGCTTTGCCGGCACCTGGGCCGACACCGCGATCACGGTCCTGGCGCTGATCTTCTACGCCACGCCGCTGTTCTGGGTGGCGCTGATGGCGATCCTGCTGTTTTCGGTCGCGATGGATTGGCTGCCGAGCTTCGGCTACGAGACCGTCGGCGCCAACTATACCGGTTTTGCCCATGTGCTCGATGTCGGCGCGCACCTGATCCTGCCGGCGACGACCATGGGCCTGTTCTTCATGGCGACCTACGCCCGCATGACCCGTGCCTCGATGCTCGAGGTGCAGCGGCACGACTTCGTCAAGACCGCGCGCGCCAAAGGCCTGCGCGACGCCGTGATCCAGCGGCGCCACGTGCTACGCAACGCGCTGCTGCCCGTCGTTACGCTGGCCGGGCTGCAAGCCGGCACGCTGGTCGGCGGCGCCGTGTTGACCGAAACCGTGTTCGCCTGGCCGGGCATCGGCCGATTGATGTACGAGGCGCTGCTGCAGCGCGACTACAATCTGCTGCTCGGCGTATTCGTGGTCTGCTCGGCGATCGTGCTGGCCTTCAATCTGATCACCGACCTGATCTATCGCGCGGTCGATCCGCGCATCGAGTTCGCGTCATGAACAAATTCTGGAAAACCCTGCTACGCAATCCGGGCGGCGCGATCGGACTCTCGATCCTGCTGGTCGCGGTCGCGATCGCCCTGTTCGGTCCGTTGCTGTTTCCGACCTCGCCGTGGCGCATGGTGCAGCGGCCCTTCCTGCCGCCGTTCACGGTGTCCGGCCTGCCACTCGGCACCGACGCGCTCGGCCGCGACGTGCTCGCCGGCATCGTCCATGGCGCCCGCGTCTCGCTGCTGGTCGGTCTCGTCTCGACCATGGCCGCGCTAGCGGTCGGCATTCCCGTCGGCGCGCTCGCCGGCTATTTCGGCGGCAAGATCGGTGACGCGCTGATGCGGTTCACGGAGTTTTTCCAGACCGTGCCGAGCTTTGCGCTCGCGATCGTGCTGGTCGCGATCCTGCGACCCTCGATCGTCTCGATCGTGCTGGCGATCGCGATCGTGAGCTGGCCGCCGGTCGCGCGCCTGGTCCGCGGCGAGGTGCTGTCGCTGCGCACCCGCGAATACGTCCAGGCCGCCGTCGTCATCGGACAGAGCCACACCTGGATCATCTGGCGCGAGATCCTGCCCAATGCGCTGTCGCCGGTAATCGTGCTGGCCTCACTGATGGTCGCCACCGCGATCCTGCTGGAATCCTCGCTCTCCTTCCTCGGTCTCGGCGACCCGAATCTGATGTCCTGGGGTTACATGGTCGGCGCCGGTCGCACTGTCATCCGCCAGGCCTGGTGGATCACGGTATTCCCCGGCATCGCGATCCTGCTTTCGGTGCTGGCGCTGAACCTGATCGGCGAAGGCCTCAACGACGCGCTCAATCCGCGCCTCAACAAGGAGGGGCGCTAACGCATGTCCGCCGCCATCGCCGTCTCGATCAAGAACCTCAAGCTCGCGCTGCCGCCAGGCTCCGACCGTCCTTACGCCGTCGACGGCGTCTCGTTCGACCTCGAGCCCGGCAAGATCCTTTGCGTAGTCGGCGAATCCGGCTCCGGCAAGTCGATGTGCGCGCATGCGCTGATGGGGCTGTTGCCCGACACCATCATCCGCGAGGCTGGCGTGATCGACTATGAGGGCAACAACCTGCTCACCCTCGACGACGCCGGCTGGCTCGCGCTGCGCGGCCGCCACATCGCAATGGTGTTCCAGGAGCCGATGACCGCGCTCAATCCCCTGATGCGGATCGGCGACCAGATCGCCGAGATGTTCGAGGCGCACAGGCTGCTGACGCCGAAGGCGCGCAAGCAGAAGGCACTCCAACTGCTGCGCGAGGTCGGCCTGCCCGACCCCGAGCGCTCGATCCGCGCCTATCCGCACCAATTGTCCGGCGGCCAGCGCCAGCGCGCGATGATCGCGATGGCGCTCGCACTGGAGCCGGCCGTGCTCGTCGCCGACGAGCCGACCACCGCGCTCGACGTGACCACTCAGGCACAGATCCTCGAACTGATCCGCGACCTGCAGCGCCGCCGCAACATGGCGGTCATGTTCATCACCCATGATTTCGGGGTCGTTTCGGACATCGCCGATCGCGTCGTCGTGCTCCAGCACGGCAAGGTTGTCGAACAGGGCGTCGCTGATGACGTGCTGCGGCGTCCGCACCATCCCTACACCCGCGCACTGCTCGCGGCGGTGCCGTCGATGCAGCCGCCGCAGCGCGCGCCGCTCGCGGATCGCGCCAAGGCCGTCGAGGTGATCGGCCTCGGCAAGACCTATGTGTCGGGCGGCGGCTGGTTTCAGCCGGAGCGCCGCGTGCGCGCCGCCCACGAGGTCAATTTCGACATCCTCAAAGGCGAGACGCTCGGCCTCGTCGGCGAATCCGGCTCCGGCAAGTCGTCGGTGGCGCGGCTGGTGATGCGCCTGATCGAGCCGGACCAGGGCACGGTGCGCCTCGGCGACACCGATTTCACGCGCATCGACGGCCGGGCGCTGCGCAAGGAGCGCAGCCGCATCCAGATGATCTTCCAGGATCCGTTCGCCTCGCTCAATCCGCGCCGCAAGGTCGGCAACATCATCGCCGACGGGCCGATCGCGCACGGCACCGATCCGCAGACGGCGCGGCAGCGCGCCGGCGAGCTGCTCGGCCTTGTCGGCCTCAATGCCAGCGCGCTGGAACGCTATCCGCACGAATTCTCCGGCGGCCAGCGTCAGCGCATCGGCATCGCGCGTGCGCTCGCGCTCGAGCCGGAGATCATCGTCGCCGACGAAGCCGTCTCCGCGCTCGACGTCTCGGTCCAGGCGCAGGTGCTCGATCTGCTGGAGGATCTGAAGGCACGGCTCGGCCTGTCGATGCTGTTCATCACCCACGACCTGCGCGTGGCGGCGCAAATCTGCGATCGGATCGCGGTGATGCAGCGCAGCGCGATCGTCGAGCTGAAGCCGACGGCGGCACTGTTCTCGGCCCCCGAACATGCCTATACCCGCGAACTGCTCGCCGCCGTGCCGGGTCAAATCTCCTCGTCGCGAGCGGCCTGACGATGCGCTGCGTTCTGGTCAGCAAGCGCCTCGATCTGCGCGGCTATTTCGGCGCGGAGTTCGCGCGCTCCGCGCCTCACGTCGAACTGGTGGATCATGCCGCCGGCGCGCAGGACCAGGATATCCGCCTCGCGCTTGCCTGGCATCCGCCCGACGACGCGTTCGAACGCTATCCGAACCTGCGGGCGGTCTGCTCGATCGCTGCCGGCGTCGACAACATCATGGCATGCCCGAGCCTGCCGGCTGATGTCGACGTGGTCCGTGTGGTCGATCCCGGGCAGGCGCAGATGATGTCGAGCTTCATCGCCTGGCACGTGATCGGACATCAACGCGAATTTGCAGCCTTCCGCGCCCAGCAGCGCGACCGGATCTGGCAACGCCGCGACCAGCGTCGCGCCGAGGATGTCCCGGTCGGCATTCTCGGCAATGGCGGAATCGGGCAGCGGGTCGCCGCAGACCTCGCCCAACTCGGCTTTCCCGTGATGAGTTGGAGCCGAACCGCCAAGCCGGCCTCGCAGGCCGGCCGCGGCTTTCACGGACCGGCCGGGCTCGCCGCGATGCTCGGCGAAACCGAGGTGCTGGTGAACCTGCTGCCATTGACATCGGAGACACGCGGCATCCTCAACGGCGAACTCTTCGGCAGAATGCGCCGCGGCGGCTACCTGATCCAGGTCGGCCGTGGCGAGCATCTCGTCGAAGCCGACCTGCTCGCGGCACTCGACCGTGGCCAATTGTCCGGCGCCGCGCTGGACGTCTTCGCCAGCGAGCCGCTGCCGCCCGCGCATGCGTTCTGGCACCATCCGCGGATCGTCATCACGCCGCATGACGCGAGCGACGTCAGCATCAACGCCGTCGCGACAACGCTTGCCGCAACGGCCGCCGCGATCGGCGCCGGTCGTCGTCCCCCAAATGCCATCGATCGTACACGCGGCTACTGAACAAGATGCGGCAGAAGCCCGGTTTGTCTCGGTACGCGATCGGCGTCGCGTCTGAAAACCGCCCCGATTTGTGCTATGCCCTGCCTAACGGTGCAATGATTCAGAAACACTGGGGGAATTCGAGCAATGACCCGCAGCAAGGCGGAAACGGAGGATGGCACGACGGCGCGCCGCGGCCGACCGCGCTCCGCCGCGACCACCGCCGCCATCCTGCAAAGCGCCTACGCGCTGATGGCGACCACCGGCCTTGCCGCCACCACGATTGATGCGATCGCCCGCCATTCCAACGTCTCGAAGATGACGATCTATAAATGGTGGCCGTCACGCGAGGCATTGCTGATCGACGCCTTCCTCGACCAGGCCTCGCGTGCCGTGCCGTTGCCCGGGACAGGCACTCCGGTGGCGCGCATCCGGCGCCACGTGACAACCTATGTCGAGGCGCTGCAGGGCGAGTTCGGGCGTGTCCAGCTCGCGGTGATCTCGGAATGCATCTCGAAGGCTGGATCGGCGGAGCTCTTCTACGAGCGTTATCTCGGCCTTCGCCGCAGCAAGATGCTGGAGACGATTGTCGCGGGCCAACAGGACGGCAGCATCGGCGCTAACGGCGCGCCCCGCGACCTCTATGACGCGATCTATGGCAGCCTGTTCTATCGCTATGTCTTCGGCATCAAGCCGCTGACCTCAGCTTACGCCCGCAACCTCGTCAACCTGGTGCTGCGGCCGCACGCGGACGCATGACATTCGTCAGCCGGCAGTCTGCCGCTGACGTCGAAACCACGCCCAGGTCTCGCGAGTCACGGCGCGGTAGTTCCTGCCGCGATACACGATATGGCCATCGACGATCGCGTTCAGCTTCGGCAGCGCGTGAAACGGCACAGTCGGGTAGGCATGGTGCTCGACATGGTAAGGCATGTTCCAAGCAAACCATTTCATGATTCTGCCTGTCATCGTGGTGCGCGTGTTCTCGAACGCGCTACGCGTCCGCTCGCAACCAGTGTGCTCCGCATAGAGGTAGGGGCGCAGGATGAGCTGACCGGCCAGCAGCGGCACGACCCAGACCCAGAGCAGGATGGCGCTGTGCAGCGCGAGCGATGCCACAAGCAGCAGCAGATAGCCCGTAAGATAGAGCCTGGCCTCCGTCACGATCGATTCGCGCTTGTTTTGCGGAATCCAGGGCACGGTCACCTTGCCGGTGAGCGCGTGCCGCAACATCAGGCGAATGCGGACCAGCACCTGCAGCAATCCCGAATAGGCGATCGCGAGTTGGGTGTCCGAACCTGGCTTGGGCCCGACGATCAGCTCCGGATCCTTTTCCGGGTCCTGTGTGTAGCGGTGATGGTCCCAGTGGAACAGGTAGTAATATTCGTAGGGCAGCCCGATCAAGAAGGCGGACAGATTACCGACCGCAACGTTGAGCACGCGGCTACGGAACGCGGTCTTGTGCGCGGTCTCGTGCACCACCATGAAAAGGAACGCGACAAAGTAGCCTTGCGCGGCAATCAGCGGCAACACCCAGGGCACACCGTGGCGCGACGCGACCAGCCAGATCAGAGCTCCGATGATCGCGATCATTCCGTAGTGGCTCGCCGCACGCACTGCACCGGGAAGGTTCGACTTGACCGACAGGTCGCGCAAGCTCTCCGGGCTCAGCGGCTTCAAACGAGGTCCGGCGTCATGGGTCTCCGCGATGCTCATCGTCGTCTCACATGTCAGCGTTGCAGGAGCGCCGAGATCTCGGCGTTGATGAAGGCGCGGTCGGCGGCGTTGTTAATCGGATTGCCGGCGCGGTGACCGTGGATCGAGGGGATCGCGCGCAGCGCTGCCGAACGCGCATTGACCAGCCGGGGAAGCTCATCCGCGTTGTCGCGCATATCGAAATAACGGTCGGTGCGGCAGGGCATCAGCAGCATGTGCGCCCTGATCGCGGCCAATGCTCGGTCGACGTCGCCGCCGAATTCATCGCAGTGGCTGACGTCGCCGCTCTGCCAGATCGCGATCTGCGCCAATAGGTCGTTGGCGTCGCGCCGAGCGAACGCACCATCCCATGAGCCGGCCAGGTAATGCTCAAGGGATGTGAAACCGGCCTCCCGCCAGACCTCGTCGCGATAGAATTCATGTGACATCGCCCAGCCGGCATAGACACGGCCCATTGCGCGGAGGCCGGCCACCGGTTTCGTGACGAAGCGGCCGTCCTGATAGGCCGGATCCGCCGTCAGCGCCGTCTTGACGCCTTCGAGAAAGACGTGGTTGTAGGGCGAGCACCTGGCGCTGCCGCAAACCACCGCCGCCCGTTCCACCATGCCCGGATAGCGCGCGGCCCAATGATAGGCCTGCATGCCGCCCATCGACCAGCCATAGACCAGCGCGAGCTTCGACACGCCAAACTGCTCGATCAGGAGCCGGCGCTGGACCGCAACGGCGTCGTAATAGCTGAAGGCGGGAAACGGCGCATTGCCGAGCACGTCGGTCGAATTCGACGGCGAGGATGACAGACCGTTGCCGAACAGGTTCGCGATGATGATGAAGTATCTGCTGGGATCGAGCGCTCCGCCCGGCTGCACCAGCCATTCGATGTCGGTATGCTGGGCGCTGAACGATGTCGGATAGAGGATGACGTTGTCTCTGGCCGCATTCAGCGTGCCGTAGGTCTTGTAGGCCAGCCTGAGCCGAGGGAACACGGCGCCGCTTTGCAGCGTCACGTCGCCCGCTTCGAAGACGTCGTAGTCGCGAGCCGTGGTCATAAAATCGACCCCGATGCAAGAGCGCGACACCGCGCCCAATAACTGTACTCAACGTACACTAATTATCCGGCCGACGCAACTGGTGCAAAGGTGGCATGGCACCGGCCGGATCAATTCAAAATCGGTATGGATCGATACAAGCTTCGGCTTGGACCGATTGTCGCCATCTCTCTAGGACAGTCCTCGAGGAAATCTTCGAGGAGGCGCCATGAGCGCAATTGTGTCCGCCGCCGAGGCGCGGCGATCCCGCGTCCGGCTTCTGATCGTGACGATGCTGTTTCTCGTCACCACCGTGAACTATGCCGATCGCGCCACGCTGTCGATCGCAGGTCCCGCCCTTTCCAAGGAATTGCATCTCGATCCCATTGCGATGGGCTATGTGTTCTCGGCCTTCGGCTGGTCCTATGTGATCGCGCAGGTGCCGTGCGGCTGGCTGCTCGATCGCTTCGGCTCCAAATGGGTCTATGCGATCGGCATCATCGTGTGGTCGGCCTTCACCGCGATGCAGGGCATGGTCGGCTTCCTGGCTGCGGGATCCGCTGTGATCGTGCTGTTCGCGTTGCGCTTCCTGGTCGGCATTGCCGAAGCACCGTCGTTCCCGGCCAACGCGCGCATCGTCGCGGCCTGGTTCCCCGGCAATGAGCGCGGCACCGCATCGGCCTTCTTCAATTCGGGGCAGTATTTCGCGACCGTGATCTTTGCGCCGCTGATGGGCTGGATCGCCCACGAGCATGGCTGGAGTCATGTGTTCTATGTGATGGGCGGGCTCGGAATCGTTGTGGGGATCGTCTGGATCAAGACGATCTACGAGCCGAAGGATCATCCCGCGATCAACGAGGCCGAGTTCGACTACATCAAGGCGGGCGGCGCGCTGGTCGACATGGACGCACCGAAGGACGGCAAGGCCCAGGACGGCGGCCCGAAATGGGCTCATATCCGTCAGCTCCTCGGCAACCGCATGATGCTCGGTGTCTACATCGGCCAGTACTGCATCAACACGCTGACTTACTTCTTCCTGACCTGGTTTCCAGTCTATCTCGTGAAGGAACGCGGGCTGTCGATCCTGCAGGCCGGCTTCGTCGCCACGTTGCCGGCGCTGTGCGGCTTTATCGGCGGCGTGCTCGGCGGCGTCATTTCCGACTACATCCTGCGCCGCACCGGCTCGCTGACCATGGCGCGCAAGATTCCGATCGTCGGCGGCATGCTGCTCTCGATGGCGATCATCGGCTGCAACTATGTCGAGGGACAGGCGCTGGTGGTCGGTTTCATGGCGCTCGCCTTCTTCGGCAAGGGCATCGGCGCGCTCGGCTGGGCCGTCGTCTCCGATACTTCGCCGAAGGAAGCCGGTGGCGTCTCCGGCGGCCTGTTCAACACCTTCGGCAACCTCTCCTCGATCACGACGCCGATCATCATCGGCTACATCCTCGCCGCCACCGGCTCGTTCAACGGCGCGCTGGTGTTCGTCGGGGCCAACGCACTGGTCGCGGCGATCGCCTATCTCTTCATCGTCGGCGAGATCAAGCGGGTGCAGTTGAAGGCGGCCTGAGCGCAGGAACCGCAGCACGCAACGACAGATCAACGGCGGCTTCGGCCGCCGTTTTGTCTTCTTGGCCGGCAGGAGGCATCGATGCTAGAACGCACAAAACCCCGCCTCATCCATTCCGGGCCGGTATCGATGTTCGACCTGAATCAGCTCCGCTGCTTCGTCACGGTGGCCGAGGAGCTGCACTTCGGTCGTGCCGCGGCACGGCTCAACATGACCCAGCCGCCGCTCAGCCGGCAGATCCAGGTGCTCGAGCACATCATCGACGCGCCGCTGCTGGAGCGCACCAGCCGTTCGGTGCGGCTGACGCCGGCGGGGCGCAGCTTCCTGCCCGAGGCGCGACGCATCCTCAAGCTGGCCGAGTCGGCGTCGCAAGTGGCGCGGCGCATCGCGCTCGGCAAGACCGGCTCGCTCAAGATCGGCTTCACGGCCGCGGCAGCCTACGGCTTTCTGCCCGATCTGATCGCGACCTGCCGCAGCCGCCTGCCCGAGGTCGACTTTTCCTTGAAGGAAATGGTTTCGGGCGATCAGTTCGAGGCGCTCACCACAGGTCAGATCGATGCCGGCCTGTTGCGTCCGCCGATTGCGCGGCCCGAATTCGCAAGCCGGCGCGTCGTCGCCGAGCCGCTGCTCGCCGCGATCCCGAAACGGCATCCGCTGGCGTCCGCCGAGATCATCACGATCAAGGACTTCGACGACCAGCCCTTCGTGATGTATTCACCCTATGAAGCCCGCTACTTCCACGACCTGCTGGTGACGCAGTTCACCCGCGCCGATGTGCTGCCGCGCTATGTCCAGCATCTCAGCCAGATCCATTCGATCCTCGCGATGGTGCGCGCCGGGCTTGGCGTCGCCATCGTCCCGGAAGCCGCCGCGAGCCTGAAAATCGCCGACGTGAGGCTGAAGCCGCTGAAGTTGCGGGCGGCGCCGGTCGAGTTGTTTCTGGTGTGGCGGCGTGACTACGACAATCAGTTGCTACCCTCATTGATCGACATCGCAACGGAAATAGCCGGGCCGCATGGCGGCGACGATTGATACCGATAACGCATCGTTCGATACCGCGTTTGGCTTGGACGCGCATCGAACCGTTTCTTAAGAATGCCGCTGTGAACGCGCGTTCTCGCGCATCCTGATCCCCAAAACTTTCAAGGAGTGGCGCCATGAGCAAGATGCCCCCTCAGGAGATGGCCCGGCACATCGGCGGCGGTCTCCTGTCTTTTCCCGTAACTCCGTTCAAGGCGGACTATTCGTTCGACGAAGCGACCTATCGCAGCAACATGGACTGGTTGTGCGGTTACGACGTCGCCGGCCTGTTCGCCGCCGGCGGCACCGGCGAATTCTTCTCGCTGACGCCCTCGGAGGTGCCGCAGGTCGTGAAGATCGCGGTCGACGAGACCAAGGGCCGCGTACCCGTGCTGGCCGGCACCGGCTACGGCACCGCGATCGCGCGCGAGATCGCTGTTGGCGCCGAGAAGGCCGGCGCCGACGGCTTGCTGCTGTTGCCGCCCTACCTCACGCATTCCGAACAGGATGGTCTCGCCGCCCATGTCGAGGCAGTGTGCGCCAGCGTGAAGATCGGCGTCATCGTCTACAACCGCGACAATGCGATCTTGCAGCCTGACACACTGGCGCGGCTCTGCGAGCGCTGCCCGAACCTCGTCGGCTACAAGGACGGCATCGGCGACATCGAGTTGATGACCCGCGTCTATTCAAAACTCGGCGATCGCCTGACTTATATCGGCGGGCTGCCGACGGCGGAAACCTTCGCGCTGCCCTATCTCGACATGGGTGTCACGACCTATTCATCGGCCGTGTTCAATTTCGTGCCGGAATTCGCCACCAAATTCTATGCCGCGGTGCGCCGGCGCGATCATCAGACCATCCATGCCGGCCTGAAGGATTTCATCCTGCCGTTGATTGCGATACGCAACCGCAAGAAGGGCTATGCGGTGTCGATCATCAAGGCCGGCATGAAGGTGATCGGCCGCGATTCCGGCCCGGTGCGGCCGCCGCTGACCGACCTGACCGAGCAGGAGATGGCCGAGCTCACGGCCCTGGTGGCGAAGCTGCCACGGACAGCTACCCAACAGGCGGCAGAATAAGCCGAACCGAGCAAGGACAGAGGGAGGAGCAGATGATCCAGGAAACGATCCGTGCCGGCTTTTCCGGCGCCCCAATCGTCACCGCGATGGAAGTGATCCCCGTCGCCGGCCGCGACAGCATGCTCCTCAATCTGAGCGGCGCGCACGCGCCGTTCTTCACCCGCAACCTCGTCATCCTCACTGACAATTCCGGCCACACCGGCGTCGGTGAGGTGCCGGGCGGCGAGAAGATCCGAAAGACGTTGGAAGACGCGCGCGACCTCGTCGTCGGCCAGACCATCGGTGCCTGCAACAATATCCTGGCCTCGATGCGCCGGACATTCGCCGACCGCGACGCCGGCGGCCGCGGCAAGCAGACGTTTGATCTCCGCGTCACCATCCACGCGGTGACCGCGGTCGAATCCGCGCTGCTCGACCTGCTCGGCCAGCATCTCGGCCTGCCGGTCGCAGCACTGCTCGGCGAAGGCCAGCAGCGCGCCAGCGTGGAGACGCTCGGCTATCTTTTCTTCGTCGGTGATCGCAGCAAGACCAACCTGCTCTACGTCGAAGGCGAAACCGGCAAGCCCGACTGGTTCAACCTCCGCCACCAGGAGGCAATGACCCCGGATGCCATCGTGCGTCTCGCCGAAGCAACGCAAGCGCATTACGGCTTTGCCGATTTCAAGCTCAAGGGCGGCGTGCTCGCTGGCGAGCAGGAGATCGAGGCAGTCACCGCGATCGCCAGGCGCTTCCCGAAAGCCCGTGTCACGCTGGACCCGAACGGTGCCTGGTCGCTGGACGAGGCAATCCGCCTTTGCAGCAACATGCACGGCGTGCTCGCCTATGCCGAGGACCCCTGCGGTGCGGAGGCCGGTTTCTCCGGTCGCGAGATCATGGCCGAGTTCCGCCGCGCCACCGGGCTGCCGACCGCGACCAATATGATCGCGACGGACTGGCGCCAGCTCTCTCACGCACTACGGCTCGGCGCGGTCGACATTCCCCTCGCCGATCCGCATTTCTGGACCATGCAAGGGTCGGTGCGCGTGGCACAGACCTGTCGCGACAACGGCTTGACCTGGGGCTCGCACTCCAACAATCATTTCGACATTTCGCTCGCGATGTTCACCCATGTCGGCGCCGCCGCCCCCGGCAAGGTGACCGCGATCGACACCCACTGGATCTGGCAGGACGGCCAAGCGTTGACCAGGGAGCCGCTGCAGATCAAGGGCGGCAGGATTGAGATCCCCGATCGCCCGGGGCTCGGCATCGAGATCGATCGTGGTGCCATCTCGGCGGCGAACGCGCTATACAGGCAGCATGGCCTCGGCGCTCGCGACGACGCGCTCGCCATGCAGTTCCTGATCCCGGGCTGGACCTTCGACGACAAGCGTCCCTGCCTCGTGCGCTAACAACAAGAGTTGGAGAGAAACATGACCGCTCACCAGAAGAACTTCATCGCCGGCGAATGGGTCGACGGCTCCGGCATCACGCGGGACATCAACCCCTCCAATACCAAGGACGTGGTCGGCGAATACGCCCGGGCCGACAAGGCGCAGACCGAAAAGGCGATCGCCGCGGCAAAGGCCGCTTTCCCGACCTGGGCCCGCTCGACGCCGCAGGAGCGCTTTGACGCGCTGAACAAAATCTCTCTCGAAATCCTCGCCCGCAAGGAAGAGCTCGGGCGCCTGCTTGCACGCGAGGAAGGCAAGACGCTGCCGGAAGGCATTGGCGAGGTCGCGCGTGCCGGGCAGATCTTTGCGTTCTTCGCCGGCGAAGCGCTGCGGCTGATGGGCGAGAAGGGCGCGTCGGTCCGGCCTGGCCTTGAGGTCGAGATCACCCGCGAGCCGGTCGGCGTCATCGGTCTGATCACGCCGTGGAATTTTCCGATCGCGATCCCGGCCTGGAAGATCGCACCCGCGCTCTGCTACGGCAACACCGTGGTGTTCAAGCCGGCCGAGCTGGTGCCGGGCTCGGCGCATGCGTTGTCCGAGATCATCGCGCGCTCCGGCATTCCGGTCGGTGTGTTCAACCTCGTGGTCGGCTCCGGCTCGGTGGTCGGCCAGACCCTGCTCGAACATCCCGATGTCTCTGCGATCTCGTTCACGGGTTCGGTCGCCACCGGACGCAAGATCGCGCAGGCCTGCGTGCTCTCGACGCCGATGAAGAAGTTCCAGCTCGAAATGGGCGGCAAGAACCCGCTGGTCGTGCTCGACGACGCCGACTTGAAGGTCGCGGTCGAGGTCGCCATCAACGGCGCCTATTTCTCGACTGGCCAGCGCTGCACCGCGTCCTCACGCCTGATCGTCACCGCGGGCATTCATGACCGCTTCGTCAGCGCCATGACCGAGCGGATGAAGGGCCTCTCGGTTGACGACGCCCTGAAGAGCGGTGTGCATATCGGCCCGGTGGTCGACCAGAGCCAGCTCGACCAGGACCTCCGCTACCTCAAGATCGGCCAGGACGAGGGCGCCAAGCTTGCCTGGGGCGGCGAGCTCTTGAACCGCGAGACGCCCGGTTTCTATCTTCAGCCGGCGCTCTTCACCGAAGCCAACAACGAGATGCGCATCGCGCGCGAGGAGATCTTCGGTCCGGTCGCCTGCGTGATCCGCGCCAAGGACTACGAGGAGGCACTTGCGATCTCCAACGACACCGAGTTCGGCCTCGCCTCGGGCATCTGCACCACCAGCTTGAAATACGCCTCGCACTACAAGCGCAACAGCGAGGCCGGCATGGTGATGGTCAACCTGCCGACCGCCGGCGTCGACTATCATGTGCCGTTCGGCGGCCGCAAAGGCTCGAGCTACGGCGCGCGCGAACAGGGCGCCTATGCGCGCGAGTTCTACACCGCGGTGAAGACGGCTTATACTTTCCCTGGGTGATGACGGCGCACGTACCACGACGACGCTGCCCACCACTCCCTCGGGAGAGGTCGGAGCGCATCGCAGATGCGATCCGGGTGGGGGGGTTACGGTCCCTCGTGAGACCTGTGCCCCCTCACCCGCGCCTTCGGCGCCACCTCTCCCCGGTGGGGAGAGGTGACCGTCAGCGGCTCGGCCGACTTCTTCAAAGCACAGCGAGTTTGTGAAAAACGATCATGGACCAGGACGTCGCAGCGAAAGAACAACCTCGCTACATCAAGCTCAACGCGCGCGATAATGTCGCGATCGTCGTGAATGATTTCGGACTGCCCGCCGGCTCCCGCTTCGCTTGCGGCCTGACGCTGCGCGCCTTCGTGCCGCAGGGGCACAAGACCGCGCTCGTCGACATCGCGGAAGACGCACCGATCATCCGCTATGGCGAGGTGATCGGCACCGCGCTGTCGCCGATATCAGCCGGCGAATGGGTCGACGAGGCGCGCATCCGTATGCCCGACGCGCCACCGCTCGACCAGCTCGAGATCGCGACCGCGGTGCCACCGGCGCTGCCGCCGCTCGAAGGTTTTACCTTCGAGGGCTATCGCAATCCCGACGGCTCGGTCGGAACGAAGAACATCCTCGGCATCAGTTCCTCGGTGCAATGCGTCAAGGGCACGATGGAATATGCGGTGAAGCGCATTCGCGCCGAACTCCTGCCGAAATATCCGAACGTCGACGACGTCGTGGCGCTGACCCATGCCTATGGCTGCGGCGTCGCGATATCGGCGCCCGATGCCGTGGTGCCGATCCGCACGCTGCAGAATCTTGCGCTCAACCCGAATTTCGGCGGCGAAATTCTCGTCGTCGGTCTCGGCTGCGAGAAGCTCGCGCCGGAGCGGCTGGTGCCGGACGGCGTCGGCGACGCCATCGTGCGGATGCAGGACGAAGCTTTTGATGGCTTTGGCGCAATCGTCGACGCCATCATGACCCAGGCCGAGGCGCGGCTGAAGGTGCTCAACACCCGCAAGCGCGAGACTTGCCCGGCCTCCGATCTCGTGATTGGCCTGCAATGCGGCGGCAGCGACGCGTTCTCGGGTGTCACCGCCAACCCCGCCGTCGGCTTCGCCGCCGACCTGTTGGTGCGCGCCGGAGCAACCGTGATGTTCTCGGAGGTGACTGAAGTGCGCGACGCCATCCAGCTTCTGACCCGCCGCGCCATCAATGAGGAGGTCGGCCGGGCATTGATCCGCGAGATGGCCTGGTACGACGCTTACCTTGCTCGCGGGGGCGCCGACCGCAGCGCCAACACCACGCCGGGCAACAAGAAGGGTGGACTCGCCAACATCGTCGAGAAGTCGCTGGGCTCGATCGTCAAGTCCGGCTCCGGCCCGATCACGGGCGTGCTTTCGCCCGGCGAGAAGGCACGCCAGAAGGGCATGCTGTTCGCGGCGACACCGGCAAGCGATTTCATCTGCGGCACGCTCCAACTTGCCTCCGGAATGACGCTGCAGGTGTTCACCACCGGCCGCGGCACGCCCTATGGCCTTGCCGCGGCGCCCGTGATCAAGGTCGCGACCCGCAGCGAATTGGCACGGCGGTGGAAGGATCTGATCGATTTCGACGCCGGCTGTATCGCGACCGGCGAGAAGACGATCGAGGAGACAGGCTGGGACCTGTTCCGCCTGATTCTCGATGTCGCAAGCGGCCGCACCAAGCCGTGGTCGGATCGCTGGGGCATCCACAACGACCTCACGCTGTTCAACCCCGCGCCGGTGACCTAAAGCAAGCCCGCGCCACCGCTTAACCGCTCGTTAGCCATGCCGCAATCGGCCGGGGAACGTCGCAACTCGATTCAAATTGTCCTGGCATGGAGGCAGACATGACCCGGACGAGCAAGGATCTCAAGGATCAAGCCGATCGCGCCGAGCGGCTGGCACGCACCGGCATCGATGCGCTGACTGCTGAGCGCCTGCGCGCTTACGCCGATGAGTGCCGCAAGCGAGCCACAGCGGTGGAGCGCGAGGCGCGTGACGGGTGATCGGCCTATCGCCGGCGCGGCATCGATGTCGGACGATCCGCGATGAGGCGGCAAGGCGCGTCAAATCTTCCCCAGTCCGCGCACCTCTTTCGTTGCGATCTTGATCAAAGGCTTGATCGCCTGCTCCTCGCGGCCGAGCACCACGCCAGACGCGAAAGCGCGGGTGCGCTCCTTTCGATGCGGCGCCTTGAGTGCAGCATCAACCGCCAGCCTGCGGTGCGCAACGAAATCATTGAGCGAGCCGAGCGCGTCCTGGATCCGCTTCAGATGCTTTGACTGCCGCGCAAGCCGCCTTTGCTCGCGCTTGCTGGAAAACAAGCTCTCGAAGAAATCGATCGCGTATCTGATTTTCTTGGCCCTGATGCGCACGTTGTGCCGCTCCGCCGCAGACATCTCGTCGAGACGCCTGCCGCCCTTGCGGAGCTTCCTGATGCGGCGACGGAGCAGCGCGGTAGCAAATTTGTCGATTGGGCCTCCATCGTCCGCTGCGGCGATCGTCTGCCTCGCCTCGATCCATTGCAGTATGTCGATCAACAGACCGCGATAGCGCGCCGAATTGACTGCCGTCCTCGCGCGCGCGAAAGCACGGTCGCGGTTCCTGGAAAATTCCTGACGGATCACCTTGCCGCCACGCCGCAGCAAGGCATCGTGGGAGGCAGGCTCGATCTCCTCCTTGATGAAGACGTCCAGCTCGCGCGCCGGCGCGAGTTCATTGGCTAACCACTTCAGTTGCGCCTTGGCCTCTTCCGTACTCGGTCCAGTCAGGATTTTTGAGAACAGCGAGATTGCCGTTCGCAACCGGCGCAGGCCGACCCTCATCTGATGAATTCCTTCCGGCTCGCCGTCGCGGACCGCATCGGCGTTCGACGAGAAGTGGCGGAATGCCGAGCGGGCGATCACCCGAAATGCCTCGCCGGACGTGAGTTCAGGCTCCAGCACGATGTGCTCGGCCGAGACAACGAAATGCTCCTGGTCGCCGGCAAGCTCGTATCCGTGTTCGGATTTCGAGCGCAGGTCGAGCTCCGCCCCCGCCTTCCGCTCCAGCGCCCTCGCGAGGCGGAACAGGTCGATCCGCTGCCCGCTCTTCAACTCGAGCTCGATCTCCCCGATCGGGCGCGACCGCTGCCCGACGGTGGTCTGCCCGCGATCGATGGCGAGCGCGATCTCGCTCTGCTTCATCCGCAACGGCACGGTGATCCGCCGCACCGACGTTTCGAACACTGGCTTCAACTTGCGGCGCAGTTTCCTGGATGCGATGGCCTCGAGCGGTGTGTTGTCGGCTTTGCTCAGATCGGGCTCGTCATTGTCGAGTTCGGTCTCCCACTCTCCCCGGTCGAACTGCGTGCCGCCCGCTGACTTGATGGTCTGGACGTATCCGTGGCCGTCCTGGCGGATGCGCAGCGAGAGGCCGCGCCGCTTCAGCTTGTGCTTGGCGGTGTCAAAATAGGTCGAAACCAGATTGCTTTCGGACGGTTTATCGCTCCTGCTACCGGCAATCCGCGGCCTCACCAACGTCTTCAGCTTGCGCGCAGGAACGCGGAATTTGAGCTCCGTCTCGACCGCCATTGTCCCTCCACGGAGTTCACACGGCCAACAACGCCTGAGACACGCTCGGGGCTCCGCCATCAAATCGGAAGAGAAACAAAAAAGTCCGCCGCAACCGGGTCAACTTCGGGTGAGGCTTGGTTGCCGTCGATCGTCGTCATGACCGACGCTGTTGCTGCAGGATACATTCCCCATATGACAATTGGGTCGATCACGGCTCGCGCTCCCTGACTTGCTGCAACTGCTCACGTCCGCACGCCAGGGACGATCATGGAACTCGATGAACAGACGTTCACCACTGTGGCGAAATGATCATGTTTGGTGCGTTGAATAGCCCGAAACGATGTCCCACGTCCTTACCAAGGAGGACGTTCCATGAAACAGTCGCAGCATTTCCTCGACAATGCGGAGAATTGCGCCCAGCTCGCAGAGCGCGCGTCCGATGAGCCGACCTACAATCGATACAAGCGGATGGAGGCTGCTTGGCGCGCGCTGGCCAGGGAGCAGGACTGGCTCGATGGCGAGACTTCACCTTCGGACAATCTGGTCGAATCTCCGGCGCTTTCCGATGGAGCCCGAGGAGCTGCCTGACGGCAGTTCATTCCGCGTTACGCTAATGATACCCGACCGTCACGCATGCTCCTTCGCCGAGACCTTGTCGAGCGCACGTAGCACTGCATCACCCATTTCGATGGTCGACAGCTTCCTCGCGCCGGCCTCGGCGATATCGGCGGTCCGAGCGCCGGAAGCGAGCGCGGCCTGCACCGCCTTCTCCAGCAGGTCGGCGTCGGCGGGACGGCTCAGCGTCAGGCGCAGCAGCATCGCGACGCTCAGGATCGATCCGAGCGGATTGGCGATGCCCTTGCCCGCGATGTCGGGCGCGCTGCCGTGCACCGGCTCGTAGAGCGCCTTGCGCCGGCCGTAGCGGTCGACCGGTCCGAGCGACGCTGATGGCAGCATGCCGAGCGAGCCGGAGGCCATCGCCGCGCAGTCCGACAGGATGTCGCCGAAGATGTTGCCGGTGACCATCACGTCGAACTGCCGCGGCGCGCGCACGATCTGCATCGCGGCATTGTCGACATAGAGATGGGTCAGCTCGATGTCGGAGAACTCCTCCTGGTGCAGCGCGGTGACCTCCTCACGCCACAGCACGCTGGTCTCCAGCACATTGGCCTTGTCGACCGAGCAGACTTTGCCCCGCCGCGTTCGCGCCAGCTCGAAGGCCGACCGCGCGACGCGGCGAATCTGGTTGGTTGTGTATTGCTCGGTGTTGAAGCCGCGCCGCTGCCCGTCCGGCAGCGTCTCGATGCCGCGCGGCTCGCCGAAATAGATGCCGCTGGTCAGCTCCCGGATGATGACGAAGTCGACGCCGTCGAGCACTTCGGGCTTCAGCGGCGCGGAGGCTGCAAGCGCCGGGCTCGCCACGATCGGCCGCAGGTTGGCGTAGAGATCATACTTGCTACGCAGGCCGAGCAGGCTGCCGGCCTTGCGCGCCGCAGCCGGCACCTCCTTGGTCTCCGGCCCGCCGGTCGCGCCCCACAGGATCGCGTCGGCCTCGTCCATCGCCTCGACGGTGTCCTCCGGCAGCACCTTGCCGGTCGCCAGATACGGGATCAACCCATACTGCGCCTCGCGCAGCGTCATCGGCACGCCGCGCTTGGCCGCGAACCATTCGAGCACACGGCGCGACTGCGCCGTGACTTCGGGACCGATGCCCTCGCCGCCGACCACGGCCACCTTGACCATATTGGATTGCGTGCTCATACCGGCGTCCTTGCAAAATGAATCCAGGGTCGCGTTGCGCGGTCCGAGGCCTGGAAGGCGCGGATCTCGTCATCGCGCTGCAGGGTCAGCGCGACCTCATCGAGCCCCTTCAACAATCCCTCGCGCCGCCTCGGATCGATCTCGAACGAATGGCGCGCGCCGGACGGCGACACGATGGTCTGCGTTTCCAGATCGATCGAGACCTTGCCCGCGCCCTGCGTCGCCTCGATATCGGCCGCCAGCGAATCCACCACCGCCTGGTCGACGACGACGGGCAAGATTCCATTCTGGAAGCAGTTGGCGAAGAAGATGTCGCCAAAGCCCGAACCGATAATGGCGCGGATGCCCATCTCCTGCAGCGACCATACCGCGCCCTCGCGCGACGAGCCGCAGCCGAAGTTCGGACCCGTCACCAGGATCTCCGCCTGGCGATACGGCTCGCGGTTGAGGATGAAATCCGGATTCTCCGAGCCGTCGGGCAGATAGCGCAGCGAGCCGAACGCCCACTTGCCGAGCGTGCCGCGGATCGAATTGCCGACCAGCCGCTCGATGCGAATGATGACGTCGGTATCGATATTGCTGCGCATGATCGGCGCGGCGGTCGCAGTGAGCTTGTTGAACGGCTTTGGCATCGTCAGTGTCCCATCGTCCTGACATCGGCGATCGCGCCGGCAATGGCCGACGCCGCTGCGCTCGCCGGACTTGCCAGATGCGTCCGCGCCCGCGGACCTTGGCGGCCGACAAAATTCCGGTTCGAGGTCGAGACCGACCGCTGTCCCGGCGCCACCACCTCGCCATTGGCGGCAAGGCACATCGAGCAGCCCGGCTCGCGCCATTCGAAACCGGCGTCGGTGAAGATCTTGTCGAGCCCTTCGGCGACCGCCTCGCGCTTGACGTTCTCCGAGCCCGGCACGACCCAGGCGCGGACGCCTGGCGCAACCTTGCGGCCGCGCGCGACTTCCGCCGCCGCACGCAGGTCGCTCAGCCGGCTGTTGGTGCAGGATCCGATGAACACCCAATCGACCGGCGTGCCCGCGATCGGCACGCCGCCTTGCAGGCCCATATAGTCCAGCGCGGTTTCGATCGCCGCGCGCCGCACCGGATCGTCAACCGACTTCGGATCGGGAATCCGGCCATCGACGCCGATGACGTGCTCGGGACTGATGCCCCAGGTCACCTGCGGGATGATCTTCGCGACATCGATCACCACCTCGCGGTCGAACACCGCGTCCGGATCGCTCGGCAGCTCACGCCACGCCTTGACTGCGAGCTCCCACATCTCGCCCTTCGGCGCATAAGGTCTGTCGCGCAGGAACTTAAAGGTCTTCTGATCAGGCGCGACCATGCCGATCTTGGCGCCGAGCTCGATCGAGAGGTTGCAGATCGTGAGCCGGCCCTCGACGGATAGGTCGCGGATCGCGCTGCCGGCATATTCGACCGCATAGCCAGTGCCGCCGGCTGCGCCGATCTGTCCGATCAGCGCCAGGATCATGTCCTTGGCGGTGACGCCGAGCGGCAGCTTGCCCTCGAAACGGGCGCGCAACGTCTTGGGCCGGCGCTGGATCAATGCCTGGGTCGCCAGCACATGCGTGAGTTCGCTGGACCCGATGCCGAAAGCGAGCGCGCCGAGGCCGCCATGCGTGCAGGTGTGGCTGTCACCACAGACGATCGTTGCTCCCGGCAGGCTCAAACCGAGCTCCGGCCCGATGACGTGCACGATGCCCTGGCCGGGTTGGTCGACGTCGAACATCGCAATCCCGCTCGCCGCGGTCTCGACCCGCAGCGCAGCCAACAGCTCCTGCCCGATCTTGCTGGTTCCGGCGCGACCATGCGCGGTGGAGATCGCATGGTCGGGGGTCGCAAATGTCAGCTCGGGATTGTGAACCTTAAGACCCCTGCTCTTGAGATCGAGCAGTCCGCGCGAGCCGCCGAGATCGTGCAGCAGATGGCGGTCGATGTGCAGAAGATCCGTATCCTCGCTCAAGCGGGCAATGACATGCTGGTCCCAGATCTTGGCCAGCATCGTGCGACCGGTCTTTTGCAAGACAGTGCTCCCTTTGGCTTCTTGAGGCCAGCGGCACACGCCGCCGAATGCCGCTTGGTGCGGCTTTGACTGCGAGCATCAAATCACGCGCAAGACCGCCCCGCCAGAGCCGAGTGGCGAACACGACATGGAGGGAGGCTTGCGCCTGTGCGGCTTGACAACGACCCGTAGCCCGGATGGAGCGAAGCGCAATCCAGGAGCAGTTCAACCTGATCCCGGATGTCGCTGCGCTCCATCCGGGCTACGCAGATGACAACGGCCCTCTTTCATCGTGGCGGGATACAACGAATGTGAGCGAACGCACTCACGACGCCAGCGCCTCCTCCGGCATAACGACCGCCAGGTTCTGGCTCTCGGCGACGGCGCGGTTGGTGATGCGGCCGCGATGGATGTTGAGCCCGGCCCGCAGATGCGGATCCTCGACCAGTGCGCGCAACCCCGTCGATGCGAGCGCGAGACCGAACGGCAGGGTGGCGTGATTGAGCGCGTGGCTCGAGGTGACCGGCACCGCGCCCGGCATGTTGGCCACGCAGTAGTGCACGACGTCATCGACCAGATAGGTCGGCGCCTGGTGCGTGGTCGGCTTGGAGGTCTCGAAGCAACCGCCCTGGTCGATCGCGACGTCAACCAGCACCGCGCGGCGCTTCATGCTGGCGAGTTGCGCGCGCGAGACCAGCTTCGGTGCGCTGGCGCCGGGAACCAGAACTGCGCCGATTACGACATCGGCGGCAATGATCTCCTGCTCGATCGCTTCCAGCGTGGCGTAGCGGGTGCGGATGCGCCCGGCGAAGAGGTCATCAAGCACGCGCAACCGCGGCAGCGAGCGGTCGAGGATGGTGACGTCGCTGCCGAGTCCCGCGGCCATCCGTGCCGCATGGCTGCCGACCACGCCGCCGCCGATGATCGCGACCCGCGCCGGCGGAACGCCAGGCACGCCGCCAAGCAGCTTGCCCATGCCGTCGGCGGATTTGCGTAGCGCGGCGCCCGCGGCTTCGATCGCAAGCCGGCCGGCAACCTCGCTCATCGGCGCGAGCAGCGGCAGCCCACCATGCGCATCGGTCACGGTCTCATAGGCAACCGCGGTGCATCCGGAGGCAAGCAACCCCTTGGTCTGAGGAACGTCCGGCGCAAGATGAAGATATGTGAAAAGGATCTGGCCCTCGCGTAGCCGCGTCCATTCCGATGGTTGCGGCTCCTTCACCTTCACGATCATGTCGGCGGCGGAAAACACTTCCTCGGCTGTATCGGCGATCCTGGCGCCGGCCTGGCGATAGACGTCATCGCCGGAGCCGATGCCTTCGCCGGCCCCGCGCTGCACCACGACCTCATGCCCGTGCGCCACATATTCGCGCACCGACGCCGGCGTCAGCCCAACCCGATATTCCTCGACCTTGATCTCCTTGGGGACGCCGACGCGCATGATCCGCTCCTGAAAGAATCGTTTCCGCCTGACGTGAGGCTAATCCTCGTCAGGCGGCGTTTCTCAGCGAAATCCAGCTTGTCGGCGCGGCAATACGCTCATATTCATCGTCGTTAGCCAGACAATTGGAGGAAAACTGCGTGGACGGTCTCGACCGTATCGATCTCCGAATTCTGTCCGAACTGGTCTCCGACGCCCGCGCCAGCCAGATCGAGCTTGCCGAGAAGGTCGGCCTGTCGCCGACGGCGTGCGCGCGGCGTATCCGTCATCTCGAGGAGACCGGTGTCATCCGTGGCTATCGCGTCGATCTCGAACCGACGGCGCTTGGGTTGGTGACGACGGTCGTCGTCACCATCACGCTGGAGAAGCAGAGCGAGGATTATCTGGCGGCATTCGAGGCCGCGATCGCGCGCTGCCCCGATGTCGTGTCCTGCCATTTGATGTCGGGCAGTGACGACTATCATCTGCAGGTCATCGCGCGCGACATCGCCGATTTCGAGCGCATCCACAAGCAGCATCTGTCACGGATGCCGGGCGTCGCCCGCATCCATTCCAGCTTTGCGATGCGCGAGGTGGTGCGCCGGACCATTCCGGAAACCGCGCTGCGCGGCTGACGCTGGCTGACCGGAGCAGCGACGGAGGTTCACCTCTCCCTTTGGGAGAGGTCGGCGCGTAGCGCCGGGTGAGGGGTTGCAGTCTCTCAACGGAGCCGCGGCCCCTCACCCGATTTGCTTAACGCAAATCGACCTCTCCCCGTTGGGGAGAGGTGTATTGAGCCCGCAGTCAAAGCGATTCAACCCCAATCATGCTTTCCGCGGCCACATCCGCGACAACGTCTCGTCCCGCTTCACGACGACATGCCAGAGCGTGGCGGCAACGTGCAGCGCGACCGCGGCATAGACCAGATAGGCGAGCAGGCCGTGCGCGAGCTCGCCCGCATGCGCGACCGCCTTGTTGCCGGCAAACAGACGCGGCCAGCTAAAGGTCCAGAAATAGCGCAGCGAGTAGCCGCCGGCCGACGAGAACATGTATCCCGTGACGGGCATGGCGAAGAGGATCACGTAGAGAGCCCAGTGATTGAGCCGCGCAGCGATCCGCACCAGCGGCGAGAGCGATCCCGGCTCGGGCGGCGCCACCGTCGCGGCACGCACGATCAGCCGCAGGATCGCCAGGACAAACAGCGTCACGCCAAGCGACTTGTGCACCTCGAGCAGCTCGCGCCGCGGCGACGTCCCCGCCGGCTGCAATCCGCAGTAAAGCCCGATCAGCATGGCCGCGATGAACAACACCGCTGTTGCCCAATGGATCTTGCGCAACAGCGGATCGTAGCTGGCCGTCACTTTCGTTGTCACAAAGTACCTTCGATTGAGCCTGCGGAGTCCAAAGAACGGAGCCGGTCTGTAGATGATCGCGCCGGGATTGCCTACCGGGGATCAATTCAATTTCGATCACAATAGCGCACGGTTCGCGTGGAAGTCGCAACGGTCCGCTCCTCGCCGGCCGCGGCCCAGAGCCCGCCCCACACGCATTTTTTAGTCGTGATTCCCTCCCTCGCGTGACAGAATTGCTACATTGAAATGTCAGTTCGGTTACACGCGGAGTCGTGAATGAGCATGGAGTGGCGGGCGCGGCCGGTTTCGCTGGCCTGGTCAAATCCGGTGGTCCGTTGGTGGGGGCTGTTGAGCCTGGTGAGCACCGCCAACGTCGCGGTGTGGTTCGTGCTGTATCGCCAGTTCCACGAACAGAGCAATGGTGCCCTGAGCAGTACGTCGGGCATCGGCCTGATGCTGTTGCTGTGCGCGGCTTACGTGTTCGGCTGCGCCTTCCGCTCGATCCTGCCGCGCGCGGATGTCCAGCGCATCTGCTTGTTCGACACCTGGCTGTCGAGCGTTGTTGTCGGCCGCTCGGTCGCCACCGTCGCCGAAGTCTGCTTCGCCGCGCAATGGGCGATCGTCCTGCATCAGCTCGGCACCATGACCGGCGCCGAGACCACTGTGACCATCGCCTGGATCATCGTGCCTGTCATCCTGATCGCGGAATGCTTTTCCTGGTACGCGGTGCTCACCACCCACTATCTTGGCAACGCGATCGAGAATTCGCTGTGGGCGGTCGTCTTCTTCCTGGTCGGGATCGCGCTTTGCCGGCTGCTGCCGGAGTTCCAGGGTCCGGTGCGCTGGGCCTTCATCGTCGCGATCCTCGGCATCGCCGGCTATCTCGCGTTCCTGATGACCGTCGACGTCCCGATGTACCTAAACCGCTGGCGCGCAGAACTCGCCGCCGGCGGCAAGCTGCTTCATCCGCTCGAGGGCCTGCGTGATGTCAGCACGCGCTGGGTCGTGACGCACGATATCGCCGAATGGCGCGAAGAGATCGCCTGGATGTCGCTCTATTTCAGCATGGCGGTCTGGTCGAGCCTTGCACTCTGTGTCGGCTATTCGCTCGAGGATCAGTTGCCGCGCTACCGCACTGAGTCGGCCATCGCAATCACGACGCCGGCGATCACACGCACGACGCCGGACGCGGCGAGCGCCGGCGCCATTGCCGGCGCCATTGACGGTCAGAAGTCGACGGTCATCGAGAGCCACAACGTCCGCGGCATGCCGCTGATGAGGTAGCCGGTCGGATTGGCGATCCAGTAGCGCTTGTCTGCGATGTTCGTGACGGTGGCGCGGAATGTGGTGGGACGCCCCGCAAGCTTGGTCGCGTAGCGAGCACCGATATCGAACGTCGTCCAGCTCGGAACGGTCTGTAGATTATCGGCGCTGACATAGGCCCTGCTGGTGTAGATGGCGCGCGCGGTCGCCGTCAGCCCGGGCAGGAACGGCGTGTCCCACTCCACCCCGAGATTGCCCTGCAGATCCGGCGCACCGACGGCGTAATGGCCGTCATTGATGTGCCCTGCTGTCTTCGTCAGTCTGGCATCGAGGAACGTCACGCCGCCGAGCACGCGCACGCCCGGCGCCACTTCACCGAACGTGTTCAGCTCGATGCCACGATGCCGTTGTTCGCCGTCGAGGCTGTAGATCTTCGTGACCGGATCGATCAAGCCGCTCGGCATGCTGATCTGGAACAGGGCGAGGCTCGCACCGAAACGGCCGAGATCGAGCTTGCTGCCGACTTCATATTGCCTGGTCTTGAATGGAGGAAACACCGCATTGGTGTTGGCGGCGCCGGAAGGAGGCGTCGGGCCGGGGGTGAGACCCTCGATATAGTTGGCGTAGAACGAGAGCTCGCGGATCGGCCGGACCACCAGCGCCACCGACGGCGATGTCGCACTTTGATCGTAGTGCGCCGTCGCAAGGCCGCTGACCGGATCAAAGCTGCTCGACACCACCTGCTGCTGTCGGGCACCGACAATCAACTGCATCAGGCCGTCCATCATCGTGAGGGTGTCGGCCACGCCGACGCTCCTCAGATCGAGGGTATCCGACTTCGCTTCCGGGAACGACGACACCGGTGCGCCCGGGCTCGCGAACAGGGTCGGCCTATAGATGTTGGTCAGATAGTTTGCGTAGTTGACCTGACCGAGCCAGTCTGTCCGCTGCAGAGAGCTGCCGCTGACGACGACCTCATGGCCGATCGGGCCAATGTCGAACCGCGACCGGATTCCGGCCTCGCCCGACACCGTATCCGACTTGCCGATCTGGAAGCGCGAGGTCGACTGCGCGTTGCCCATGCTGTCAAGGATCGTAGCGCCCGGCGCCTCCTGCTTGTCGTAGCCGAAATGATTGCCGCCGATCGCGCCGAACAGGGTGACGTTGGACGACAAGTCGTATTCAGCACGGGTCAAGCCGGTAATGCTCCGCGCGCTGGCATAGTCGAAGGGCTGGGCGAGATTGATCCTGGGATCGGGCGCGACGGGAACGGCGATGCCCGTCACCGGCGTATAGCCACGCGCAGCCGCCTTCATCCAGTCGTTCTGGTAGATGATGTCGGTCGACCATCGGAAGCGGTCGCCGCGGTAATCGACTCCGAGCGAGCCGACACCGTCGCGCACCGATTGCCGGTCGATCGTCGTGTTGCCGGCATCGAAGGCGCCGTTGAAGCGGACTCCCCATTCCTTCTGCTCGCCATAGCGCCGCGCCACATCGATCGCCGTGCCGAAGCGACCGTCGGACATGTAGCCCGCGGTCCAACGCGTCAGCGGATCGTCGCCGGCACGTTTGGTCACGACGTTGACGCTGCCGCCTATCGAGCCCTGCGGCGCCATGCCGTTGAGGAAGGCCCCCGGCCCCTTGAGCAGCTCGATCCGTTCGATCGGCGCCGGATTGACGCGATAGTTCGGCACCAGGCCATAGAGCCCGTTCAGCGCGATTTCGCTGTTCTCGACGCGGAAACCGCGAATGGTCAGCGCGTCATAGCGGTTGCTGCTGCCGATCGCAGCACGCACCGACGGATCGCTGTTGGTCAGGACTTCGGCGACGCTGGTGGCCTGCTGGTCGCGGATGGTTTGCTCGGTGTAGCTCGTCAAGCTGAACGGCGTCGCCATGTAGTCGCGGTTGCCGAGCAAGCCGAGCTGCGCACCGCGCGCGACCTGCCCGCCCGCAAAGCTCGGCGGCAGCGCCGCCTGCTGCGCACCAGCCGTTGGAGGTGCGGGAGGTGCTGCCGCATTGTCACGATGGGCCGCGCGCCCCGCTGCTCCGACGCGCGAGGCCACGAGCGGCTTGCGCCGGTGATCGAGCGCAGCGGCATTGCGACGCTGTGACGGAGAGACCACGACTGGCGGCAGCGCCTGTCCCGCGCCAGAGGAGCGTTGCGACCCGGCTTCGGCAGAAGTGGACGACAACGGCGAGGTAGGCTGTTGCGCGACGGATGGGCCACCCATCAGCAGCGCCGATACGCAGACGGCGGACAAGGTCGCCGAACGCGGCGTGTTCAGATCGTTCAAGGTCGTCTCCCCAGCGGATGTCGGTGGCCGCGACCTGTGTCGCGATCGGCGCAAGACGCGCGCATCACCGGTGTCGCGATGGGAATTAGGCAAAGCGCAATGACGCCGCCACTAGAAGGACTCTAAGGGGCAAGCCAAGCTGCGACGCGCATTTTTTCTATCCAGAGAATTCGAGACATTCCAATTTCAACGCCTCACGAAAGGTGCTAGCGCGCGGACGCAGTTCCACGCCATCAAGCAAGCCGCGACACCGGGCTTGAGCGAATGAATCACCGTTTTTGCCGCGCTATATGCGCGATCGTGCGTCGATGCGGCGGCCTCAAGCGTCCTTCGCGATCCGTCATATGGAGCACGCCTCCATGTGAGGCCGCGAGGCGCGCTGAAGCACGCGGTCTGATCCTCCAGAGCGGCAAAACACCGCAGCATGCGGCGGCGCATCCGCGCGGCACCGAGAGACTCGTTTCCCATCGCGCTCCTTGAGCTGAATCGCCAATTCGGAGTAAATCCCGCGCTAGCCACACAGCATCCGCCTGCGCATTGCCATGCCGCACATCACCATCATCGAAACCGGGCTTGTCAATTCGTGCTATTGCGAGCGCCACGGAACCTATCCGCAGATGTTCGAGCGGATGATTGCCGCCGCCGATCCCTCGGTCGCATGTGACGTCGTGAGCATCCCCGGCGGCGAGCGGCTTCCGAATCCGGCCGGGCTGGATGCGATCCTGATCACCGGCTCACCCGCGGGCGTGTATGACGGGTTCGACTGGATTGCCCCGCTCGAGGACTTCGTGCGCAAGGCCCACGACCAGCGCGTTCCGATGGTCGGCGTCTGCTTCGGTCACCAGTTGATCGCACAGGCGCTCGGCGGCACGGTGCGCAAGTCGGAGAAGGGCTGGGGCATGGGACGTCACGTCTATCAACTGGTGCCGGACAACGGGCTGATCGAGGGTAACGAGATTGCCATCGCCTGCTCGCATCAGGATCAGGTCGTTGTCCCGCCCGCGTCCGCGCGCACCATCATGTCGTCGACCTTCACGCCGCACGCCGCCCTGCTCTACGCAAACGGCACGACGCTGTCGGTGCAGCCGCATCCCGAGTTCACCGTGGACTACGCGGACGCACTGTGCGACCTCCACCGCGGCCGCGCGGCCGACGATCTGATCGCAACCGCCAAGGCGTCGCTCGCCGAGCCGCTGGATCATGCCCGGCTCGGCGGCGTGGTGACGCGCTTCCTCACGGAGCGCCGCACTTAATTCCTGGACTACCGGACCGCAGCGTCGCGATAGCGGCACGGCCCATGGGTGAGCATCTCGCTGCAGACGGCAGCGATTGCCTCTCGGTCAGATGCGTCGGGCCAAAAAGCGCTTCCGTGATGCACCCCTTCCCGCCGGCGTAACGCGAACGCTGTGGCGACGACGCCAGCTCGTACCGCGGCGACGCGAGTGCTCGTCGCCGGTGATGTCATGCCCGGGACCGGGCTTCGGAAAGAGCCCATGACTCTCATCTTCCGACTACCGGTTTGTCGCAAATCCTGCCTATAAGCCGACCGGGGGCCGGTTCCGATCTGTCGGGCCGCATCCATGCCGAATCCCGCCCCCGAAGGTGGCCTTATGACGTTTCAGGACGTGCGATCAGCCGTATGGGGGCCTGTCTCCTTGCGGCCCAATTTCTGGGACCTGGCGGCGCTGCTGCTCCTGGTCGGCGCGATGGTACTCGTCGTCTATGGCGGCGAGCAGACCACTGTGCCGCTGTCCGAGCTCGAGCGCGTTCCGGTGTCGCTCGATCCGGCCAACCTGCCGTATTACGCGCTCCGGACGACAATGCGGATGCTGCTGGCGATCGTCTGCTCGACGATCTTCACGTTCATCTACGCCACCGTCGCGGCCAAGAGCCGGCGCGCCGAGATGGTGCTGATCCCGATGCTCGATATCCTGCAGTCGGTGCCGATCCTTGGCTTCCTCACCTTCACCGTCGTGTTCTTCATGAACCTGTTTCCCGGCCGCGTGCTGGGCGCCGAGTTCGCCTGCGTGTTCGCGATCTTCACAAGCCAGGCCTGGAACATGACCTTCAGCATGTATCAGTCGCTGCGCAACGTGCCGAAGGATCTGGAGGATGCGACCGAGAGCTTCCATCTCTCGGGCTGGCAGCGGTTCTGGCGGCTGGACGTTCCGTTCGCGATGCCCGGCCTGATCTGGAACGCGATGATGTCGATGTCCGGCGGCTGGTTCTTCGTTGTGGCGTCGGAGGCGATCACCGTCGGCAACACGACGGTCACCCTCCCCGGCGTCGGCTCCTATGTCGCTACCGCGATCGAGCAGAAGAACCTGCCCGCGATCGGCTATGCGCTGCTCACCATGCTGATCGTCATCATTGCCTACGACCAACTGCTGTTCCGCCCGATCGTCGCCTGGGCCGACAAATTCCGCTTCGAGCAGATCGCCTCCGGCGAAGGCCCGACGTCATGGATGCTCGATCTCTTCAGGCGAACGCGTGCGCTGCGCACTCTGACCTATCCGCTGGCCGTAGCGAACAAGTCGATCTCTACGATGCGCGTCACCTGGCTGCCCGTGCTGCAGGCTGGCGGCAAGCGCAGCCAACCCTCGCGTGTGGTCGACGGCATCTGGATTGCAGTGATCGTCGGTGCGGCCGGCTATGCGGCCTGGCTGGCGTATCGATATCTCTCCGCGGCGCTCGGACTGTCGGACGTGGTCGATGCCGGAGGATACGGGTTGGTCACGCTCGTGCGCGTGATCGTGCTGATCGCGCTGGCGTCGCTGATCTGGGTGCCGGTCGGCGTCTGGATCGGGCTGCGGCCAAAGCTTGCGGAACGGATGCAGCCGCTCGCGCAATTTCTTGCCGCCTTTCCGGCCAACCTTGCCTTCCCCATGTTCGTCGTGCTGATCGTCCGCTTCCACCTCGATCCGAATGTGTGGCTGAGCCCGCTGATGATCCTGGGCACTCAGTGGTACATCCTGTTCAACGTGATCGCAGGCGCCGCCGCCTTCCCGACCGACCTGCGCGAGGCGGCCAGCAGCTTTCACCTCGGGGGATGGCGATGGTGGGTGAAGGTCGTGCTGCCCGGCATCTTTCCCTATTACGTCACCGGTGCGATCACCGCATCCGGCGGATCGTGGAACGCCTCCATCGTCGCCGAGGTCGCGAGCTGGGGCGACACCCATCTCGTCGCTACCGGTCTCGGCGCCTATATCGCGCACGCGACCGAGGCCGGCGATTTTCCCAGGGTCGTGCTCGGCATCGTCGTGATGTGCGTCCTGGTCACGTTGTTTAACCGCCTGTTGTGGCGGCCGCTCTATGCCTTTGGCGAGCGCCGCCTTCGGCTCGGCTGATCGAGAGGAATCCTGATGCTCGACCAAACCAAGCAGACCGCCCTGATCGACATCAACGGCGTTTCCCGCTCGTTCCCGAAGGGAAGCGGCGAGCAATTGCTGGTGCTCGAAAAGGTCGACCTCACCATCCAGGCCGGCGAGATCGTCGGCCTGCTCGGCCGTTCCGGATCGGGCAAGTCGACCTTGCTGCGCATCATCGCGGGCCTCGTCGCGCCGTCATCGGGCAATGCGAGCTGCCGGGGCGAGTCGATCGTCGGTCCGCCGAACGGCGTCGCCATGGTGTTCCAGTCGTTCGCGCTGTTCCCCTGGCTGACCGTGCTGCAGAACGTCGAGCTCGGCCTCGAGGCGCTCGGCGTCGACGCCAACGAACGGCGCACCCGCGCGCTCGCCGCGATCGACCTGATCGGCCTCGACGGCTTTGAATCCGCCTACCCCAAGGAGCTGTCCGGCGGCATGCGCCAGCGCGTCGGATTCGCACGGGCGCTGGTCGTGCATCCCGATCTCCTGCTGATGGACGAGCCGTTCTCGGCGCTCGACGTGCTCACCGCCGAGACGCTGCGCACCGATCTGATCGACCTCTGGATCGAGGGCCGGCTGCCGATCAAGTCGGTGCTGATGGTGACGCACAACATCGAGGAGGCCGTGCTGATGTGCGACCGCGTCCTGGTGTTCTCGTCGAATCCGGGACGTGTCGCCGCCGAGTTCAAGATCGACCTCAAGCATCCGCGCAACCGGCTGGACCCGACGTTCCGCCAGCTCGTCGAGCAACTCTATGCCCGCATGACGCAGCGCGAGGAGCCCAAGACGCCGTCGCTCGAGGGCGTTCCCGGCGGCGGCGTCGGCATGGTGCTCGACCACGTTTCGTCCAACGAGCTGTCCGGCCTGATCGAGACGCTGGCCGGACCGCCCTATGGCGGGCACGCCGACCTTCCCGTGCTGGCGAGCCAGCTTCAGCTCGAGACCGATGAGATCCTGCATCTCGGTGAAACCCTGCAACTGCTGCACTTCGCCCATCTGAGCGAGGGCGACCTGGTGCTCACGGACGCGGGCGTGCGTTTCGCCCATCTCGATACCGACGCCCGCAAGAAGCTGTTCGCCGAGCATCTCGTCAGCTACGTCCCGGTGTTCGGCCTGATCAAGCGCGTGCTCGACGAACGGCCCTCGCATATGGCGCCCGCCGCGCGTTTCCGCAACGAGCTCGAGGACTACATGTCCGAAGACTATGCAGACGAAACGCTCAAGACCATCGTGTCGTGGGGCCGCTACGCCGAGCTGTTCGCCTATGACGAGCAGTCCGAGACGTTCAGCCTCGAAAATCCCGGACAGGATGGCGCCTGAGCGCTACTCGAGCGTCTCCCGGTAGAACCAGATGGCGACGCAGATCACCAGCAAGGTGAACAACGCGATCGGCCACAGGTCCGGCATGATCGCGGCGGCGCCGTTGCCCTTCAGCAGCACGGCTCGCACGATCCGGATCGCGTGGGTGGTCGGAAACAGTTCGCCGAGCCATCGCGCCCAGACCGGCATGCCCTGGAACGGAAACATGAAGCCGGACAGCATGAAGGATGGCAGCAGCATGAACTGCGCGAGCTGTTGCGCCTGGATCTGATTGGCCGAGATCGTGGAGAAGGTCAGCCCGAGCGCCAGATTGCTGGCGATGAAAAGGCCGAGCGCCAGCATCAAGAGCGGTACGGAGCCGCGGACCGGGAGCCCGAACACCAGCGCCGACGTCGCCAGAATCAGGACGACCTGGAAGTAGCCGATCGCGACATAAGGCACGATCTTAGCGAGCATGATCTCGATCGGCCGCAGCGGCATCGCCATCAGGTTCTCCATGGTGCCGCGTTCCCGCTCGCGCGTGATCGAGAGCGTGGTAATCAGCAATGTCGACATCGTCAACACGATGCAGATCAGGCCTGGCACGATGTTCAGCACCGTGAGTTGCTCGGGATTGTAGCGCGCGTGGATGACGAACTGAAACGGCGTGATCGCCGGCTGCGCCTGGCGGATGACCGGTAGGTCGCGATTGAGACTGTTGACGACAGAGCCAAGCGCCGCCGTCGCATTGCCGATCGCGGTCGGGTCGGTCGCGTCGGCATCGACCAGCACCGTGGGAGTCTCGCCGCGATCGACCGAGCGGTCGAAGTTCGGAGGGATATTGACCACGAACAAAGCCTGGCCGTTGGCGATCGCCCGCTCCGCCTCAGCCTCCGATGCGTACGTCCTCACGTCGTAGTAGCCGGTATTCTGCAGCGCCGTGACGATCGTGCGCTCGTATTTGGAAGGCTCGCTGAGCAGCAATCCGGTCGGCAGATGCTTCGGATTGGAGTTGATCGCATAGCCGAACAGGAAGAGCTGCATGATCGGCAGCGCGATGATCAGGCGGAGCGTCATCGGATCCCTGTGCACCTGGATCCACTCCTTGCGCAACAGCGCATGGAGCCTTCTGAGGGAGAAGCGGCTCATCGTGCCTCCTCCCTTGCAGCGAGTTGATGAATGAAGACGTCCTCGAGGCGCGGATCCGCCTCTTGCCATGCGCAGGCCGGCGCCAGCGCGATCGCCGCCTTGAGTCGCGCGCGGTCGGTGCCCGCGACCCGCAACGCATGCCCGAATACGGCGGCCGCCTCGACGCCCGGCAAATGGCGCAGGCGCCGCGCCGCATCGTCGATCGCGTTGCCCGTGGCCTCATAGACCAGCAAGCCCGCGCGACGAACGACTTCATCGGGCGTGCCCTGGACGACGATACGGCCGTCCGCCATGTAGACGATCCGGTTGCAACGCTCGGCCTCGTCCATGTAGTGCGTGGTCACGAGCACGGTGAGCCCTTCGCCAGCCATGTCGTAGATCAGGTCCCAGAACTCACGGCGCGCCTGCGCGTCGACGCCCGCGGTCGGCTCGTCGAGCAGCAACAGTTTCGGACGATGGAGAACACATGCGGCGAGCGCCAGCCGCTGCTTCCAGCCGCCCGAGAGATGTCCCGCGAGCTGCGTCTCGTAGCGCCCGAGGCTCATCCGCGCAATGATGTCGCGCACTGCCGCATCCGCATCGTCCATCTCGTAGACGCCGGCCACCAGCTCGAGATTTTCCCGCACGGTGAGATCTTCGTAATAGCTGAACCGCTGCGTCATATAACCGGTCTGGCGCCGGATCGCCGGCCCCTGGCTGAGGATGTCCAGGCCGAGGCAGATGCCTGCGCCGCCGTCGGGCACCAGGAGGCCACAGAGCATGCGGATGGTCGTGGTCTTGCCGCTGCCGTTCGCGCCGAGGAAGCCGCAGATCTCACCGCGCGACACCTGCAGGTTCAGCCCGTTGACGACGCGCCGCTCGCCGAACGTCTTCTGCAGATCATGCACGTCGATGACGTGACCGGTCATGGCTTCACCCCGGAGGGCTCAACCGTCACCGGCTGGCCCGGATTGAAGAGCGCAGCCTGCGCCGGCGGCGGCCGCGCCTCGACCAGATAGACCAGCTTGGCGCGGCTCTCCTCGCTGTAGATCACCGGCGGGGTGTATTCGGCCTGCGGTGAGACGAACGAGATCGTCGCGGTGATGTCGCGGTGGCAGCGATCGCAGTGGATTACGACCGTATCGCCGGTATGGACACGGGCAAGATCCGCTTCCGGCACAAAGAAGCGCACGAAGATGTTGCTCGGAGGCAATAGCGACACGACCGGCGTTCCGGCCGCGACGGTCTCGCCGGGCCGCGCCAGCACGTCGACCACGCGGGCATCGACCGGAGACGCCGCGCGCCGCTGCGAGAGCCGCCAATCGGCCATGGCGAGCGCGGCCTTCGCGGCATCGACGGCCGCTTGCTGCGCCTGGATTTCACCCTGGCGGCCGGTCGGCGCGCGCATCTGGGTGAGCATCGCCTGCATCGCCGAGACCTTTGCGGTCGCGGAGCGAAAATCCGCGCGCCGCTGATCGAGGGTCTGGCTGGTGACCGCGCCGCTCTGGATCAAGGCTTCGGCGCGATCGAGATCGAACTTGGCGCGCTGGACCGTCGCCTGGGCATCGGCAAGGTTGGCCTCCGCCTGTTCGATTTCCGTCGGCTTGGCCGCAGCCTCGAGATTGGCGAGCTGGTCGCGAGCCTGCTGGAGCTGACGCGCGGCCTGATCGCGCGCGGCGCGATCCGCGCCCTCGTCCTGAACGAACAGCGGCGTGCCGACCTCGACCCTGCTGCCGCGCGCCACGGTCACGGCGGTGAGCAAGCCCTGCTGGGTCGGGGCGACCTTTACATAGTCGGCCTCCGCATAGCCCTGCCAAGCCGCCCGCTCCGGCGCGCGCCAGGACCACCACACGCCGCCGGCCATCGCCGACGCGATCAGCACGCCGAGAATGATGAGGAATCGCCGGGTCATGATGGCACCACTAAATGCAACGCAACCATGCTGTTGCATTATGCCAGAAGTTATGTAAGGTCAATCCGGCCGTGGCGCGTTTCGAGCGAAACTGCGGCCCGGTCGGATCAGCTTCCCGTGATGAAGACGGGTCAGGACATGGCGATTAGGGCATGATGCGGTTGAGCAGCATCGCGCCCTGGGAGAATCGAGTGACGGAAACTGTCGAATTCAGACGTGGTCCTGGCGGGCGACCGAGCCGCGAGGAGGCCGAGCGGCGGCGCGGCGTGCTGCTGCAGACCGCGATGCGGCTGTTTCTCGAGCGCGGCTTCGAAGCGGTGTCGGTCGAGGAGATCGCGCGGCAGTCGGGGGTGGCCAAGCGCTTCATCTACGCCCGCTACATCGACAAGTCCGAGCTGTTCGTGGCCGCGATCGAGTACAACTTTCTCGACCGGCTCGATGTGCTGCGCTCGCTTGCGCCCTCACCCCGCGGTCCCGAGCACGGACTGTATGAACTCGGCCGCGTTCTGATCGACATTTCGCTGCAACCCGACGTGGTCGCGCTGCGACGCCTGATGTTCGCGGTCGCCCCGCAATTTCCCGAGATCATGAAGCGCCTGACCGAGCGAAACCGGGAGCGCGGACTTCATCAGGTCGAGCACATCCTGACCTTCTATGCGGATCGCGGAGACATCGAGTTTCCGAAGTCTCAATTGCGTCTGGTGGCCGAGCAGTTTTTCAACTGTGTCGCTGGAATTCCGCAGCGCCTCGCCCTGCTTGAAATGACCGAGCCGCCCGCCGAACAGGACCGGCGTCTGCGCCTTGCGGTCCGTCTATTCGTGCGAGGCGTGCGGCCCGAAGCCAAACGACGCGGCGACTAGAGTGTGATCGGATTGGATTGATCTGGAACAGCAGCGGAGGTCACCTCTCCCTTGGGAGAGGTCGATTTGCGCAGCAAATCGGGTGAGGGTTACGGTCTATCGAGAGCGCAAAGGCCCTCACCCGGATTGCATCTGACGATGCAATCCGACCTCTCCCCGACGGGGAGAGGTCGACCCAAGCCCCCGCGAGTCGATCCAACCCAACCCCATCACGCTTTAGACCACGATTGGCGGGAATCGTTCGTTCGGTCCTCGCAGATCGCATCAAAGCGATCGCAGAATCGTTCTCGCATTACCATTCGTACCGCGTTCCAATACCAACGGATGTCGAGCCTTTCGCGTCGACATCCGATTCGACGCGGATGTGGCGCGTGACGTCCACATTGGCCGACACGCCGGACTGGCTGGCGCTCGCGCCGGTCCGCACACCCACGCTCAGCCTGTCGCCGATCGCGCGTGACGCGCCGACCATTGGACCGCCTGCCCCGGTGCCCACATCCAGGCTGTCGACGCCGAGCGAGCGACGCAGACGGTCCATCGTCCCTTCGCCGCCGCTCGCGAACTGCGCCGCCACCTGCGCGAGTTGCAGCGCCTGCGACGTCGTCAGGCTGCCCGACGCCTTCTGGAACAGGATGCGCGACAGGATCTCATCCTGCGGCAATTCCGGCTGCGACGTGAAAGCGAAGACCGGCGCGGCGGCGGGCCCGGAGATGCCGACCTGCGCGGTGATGTCGGAGGCCTGTATCTCCGCCGCGAAGTCGAGCTCGGGGGCAAGATCGCCGTTGAAGGAGAGATTGCCCTTGGTGAAGGTCAAGGTCTTTCCGAGCACCGCCAGCTTGCCTTGGTAGAGCGAGAAGGCGCCCTTCGGCACCGGAGCGTTGGTCGTGCCGCCCACATGAACGGAGCCGCCAACCTCCGCGTTGACCCCACGGCCGTGAATGAAGACGTGGTTCGGCGCCGAGACCGAAACATCGAGCGCGGCATTGAACAGCGCTGCGCGCCCCTTGCTGCCTTTCGAGGCCTCGGCCTTGCGCGCCGCGGCAAGACGCGCAGCCGCCTGACCCGAAGCGTTCACATGGTTGATGCCGTCGATCGGTTTCAGCGTCGATGGCAGGCGGTCGGGGATATCGACGCTGACATGGGTCAGGTCGATCCGGCCAGTGACCCGCGGATCGCGTGCCAGAGCGCCGCTGACGTCGATCGCAAGATTGGCCTGCGCGGTGGCGAGCGCACTGGCCGCCAGCGTCGCCTGCTGCCCGCGGATCGAGATCGTGCCCGGGAAGCCCTCATCGGAGGCAACCCGCACCTGCCCGGAGCCGGACAATGTGCCACCATTGGGCGTCGCTGCGGCGAGGCGCTCGACGACGATGCGGTCGCCTTCTGCTGTCACCTTCGCTTCAATGTTGTCGAAGCGGGTGCCGAGCAGGCTGTCGCGGAAGCTGCCTCCGCGCAAGGTAGCGGCGCCGCCGATCTGAGGTTTGGCGCGCGTGCCGGCTACGCGGGCATCGAGCACGACGGTGCCGGACACCGTGCGGCCGGACGGCGACAATGCGGCGTTGGCGACCGCGGCATCAAGACGGCCCTTCGCGGTCAGCGAGATCAGCCCCGTGGCATCGAGCGGCACCATGCCCGAGGCCGTGATCGAGCCGGCTTTTCCCGCGGCGATCGTAGCGGCGAGGCTCGCGCGGCTTTCCTCAAGGCGGCCCTCTGCCGCAAGGTCGATCGGCGGCAGGCCGGCGCTGCGGCCCTGCGGCGCGGTCAGTTGCTTGACGGACACCTTGTACTGGCCCGTCGGGGCACTCGTGGAGCCGGCGATCGTCGCCGAGGCGTCGAGCGTTCCGGCAAGACCCAGGCCCGGCATCACGACATCGGCCTCGCCGAGCGGGATTGCGCTCGCGACGGCTTTGACGCTGAGCGCCTTGCCCACGCTGCCGTCAGCCGTTAAGCGGCCGTTGCCGACACCGAGCGCCAAATGCTCAATCAGTACGCTCCCGTCGTCGAGCGTAAAGCGCGCCGGTCCCTGCAACGCGATCGCCCTGGCGCCGCGTCGCGCGGAGAACCGGTTGAGATCGAACCGCGTACGATCCTGGGCCGTCAGCACGCCTCCGGCATCGAGATCGAAGCCGGCGGCCTTGGCCGACAGGCCGATGGTGCTCGTGCTGGCGCTTCCCCGCGCAGTCAGGGTGGCGCTCGTGACGGTCTGGCCGGCAACCTCGACGCCGGTGACCTTGGCATCCGCGTTGAGCAGCGGATGGCGGTAGAGATCGGCCGCATCGGCACGCAGATCGAAACTGCGGATCGTGGCACCGGCGGCGCGGGCTCCCGCACCCTTGGCGGCGAGGCGGACGGATTGCTGGTCGTCCTCGACGGATGCGGCGAGATCGAGCGACGCCGAGCCGGCGAGGTCCATCAAGGCGAGCGGCGAAAGGTCGGCGAGCGAGCCGGCGGCGAAGCGAAGCTGCCCGCGCGCGAGCCGTTGCGCATCGATCGTCCCGGCCCCCTTCAAGGACACCGAGCCGATCGCGATGTCGATGGTCTTGGCGTCCCACCCGGCGAAAGCCGAAGCAGACGTGTCGCCCGATTGGCGACCGGCCTGCACGACCCCACGCGCGGACTTGCCGTCGATCATACCGTCGAGCCTGGCGTCGACAACGCAGGGTCCCTTGACATCACTGACGGTCGCCGCGAGTTGCAGATGCGGAATGGGGCGCCGCATCGCGGTGGCGCGATCCACCGAGGCCGCGAACGACACGCCGGGATGAGCAAGCCCTCCGGTCAGACTGGCGTCGACCGCGCCCGCACCTGTAAGGCGCGCATCGGCCGCGGCAAGATCAGGCAAATTGACATGCGCCGACAGGTCGCTCGTCTCGCGGGTCACCGTTCCCTTGGCGCGGACCGCAACATGAGCGCCGTCGAGCGAGACGTCGTGGACGGTGTAAATGTCGCCGCTGCTATCAACGCTGACATCGGCCGTCAGCGTGACGCGCGGTCCGGCGAGCCCATCCAGCGCTGCGAGACCGGTCGCGATCCCCTCGCCGGTGCCGGACAATTTGGCGTCGACGCGGCCATGCTCGCGGTCGGCGTCGAGATCGAGGCCGAGGGCCACCGCGCCTTTGAGTTTCAACCCGGCGAGATCGCCGAAGCGGGCGAGGTCGGGCATCGTTCCGGTGGCACGGCCGTGCAGCCGGTCGGGGCTGACATCGCCGCTATAGGTGGCCTGGACCGTCGATGTGCCGACCTCGAGCCGCTCGATCGTGGCGTGGCCGCCCAGATCGGTGCTGCCGTGGAGCACGAGCGATGCGGTCTTGCCGATCGCTGCTGCAAGGCCAGGGTCGCGCGGCACGATGCCGGAGGCGCGCAAATTCGCGTCCACCACGATATGCGTTGCGGGGTCGGAGGGCTCCGCGCGAGGCACCGCTGTGAGCGAGGCATCGAGCGAGTCGAGATCGCCATCCGGCAAGCGTGCGCCTGCCAGCGCGAGCTTGGCCGTGAGTGTCGGAGCCTTGATCGGCCCGTTGACCCTGCTGTCGAACACCAGGCTGCGGATCGAGCCCTGGTCCGTCTCGGTGACGTCGCCATTGCTTGGCAGGGCGCGGATCGAGGCCGAGAAATCCATCACTCTGTCGGCGCCGAGCAGCCCCTTCACATCGAGCCGCGCCAAGCGGCTCGTGAGCGTCAATCCGTCCAGCCCGACGCTACCGTCGTCGCCGAAGTGCGTGGTGCTGTCGAGATTCGTCTCGCCTGCAAAGACCGGCGCAGCGACGGACGGCAGCAGCGGCCCGAGATGGCTCGAGAGGCGGGTCGCAAGCACGCGGCCCGCCCCGTTGCGGTCGAGCGTGATCGCGCCGGCCGCGTCGATCGTCGGTCCGGCCTGAAACTTCAAGGTGCCGCGGAAGGCATCGAGCGTGCCCTTGCCGCCAAGCGCGAACGTGACCGGCGGCTCGCCCGGCAATTGACCGATCTTGGACATTAGTCCGTGGGCGGGCTCGTCGAGCGTGACGTCGAGGGTCAATGCGTTGCCCTGCGGCACAAAGGCGAGCGCAGCCTTGAAGCGGCCGGGGAAATCGGTGCGTATCGCGTCGAGATTGAAAACGAGACCCTCCGAGGGCGAGCCCAATTCGGTGTTGCCGGTCGCCTTGACGCTCAGGGCCTCGCCGAGAATGGGCTGGCCCAGCACCAGAGCATGCAGGTCGAACGCCTTCACCTGCACTTTCACCGGGAGCTCGGGCAGGATCGGTTGGTCGGACGCCGCGGCCGGCTGGTCCGACGGCAGCGGCTTTCGCTTGATGTCGAGCGTGCCGATCTCGAGCCGATCGATCTCCAGCCGGCCCGCCAGCAGCGCGCTGCGCCGCCAAACGAGACGGGCCTTGTCGAGTGTCAGCCAGACCCCGTCCTTGTCGGTGATGCTGACGTCGCGCACCGTTGCGTCCGACGACAGGATGCCATCGACGGCACCGATATGAACCTGGGTCGCGGGCGTCGAGAGCGCGCGCGAGACGAGGCTCGCGAGCATGTCCTGCTGGTTCTCGCCGACTCTGCCGGCCATTCCGTAGAAGCCGATGCCGAACACCGTGACGCAGACGAGCCCGAGCGCCGCAATGGCGAAGCCGACGACAAGGGCCCGTCGCGCGCGCATCAGAAGGCCTGCCCGATGCTGACATAGATCGCGTAGCGGCTATCGCCGGGGCGCGGATTCAGCGGCGTTGCGACATCGAGGCGGATCGGGCCGACCGGCGTGAGATAACGCAGGCCGAGTCCCGCCCCGTAGCCGACGTAATCACTGAAGCCCGGCAGCGACGAGCGGGACACCGAACCGAAGTCAAGGAACGGCACCAGACCGATGGTGGGCGTGATCCTCACGCGCACTTCGGCGGAGCCCTCGATCAGGCTGCTGCCGCCGGTGATCTGACCGAACATCATCGGCGAGATGGTGTTAAAACCGTAGCCGCGCACGGATCCACCGCCACCCGCGAAGAAGCGATGCGAGTCCGGAATGTCGGCCAAAGGCGCGCCCCCGAGCGAGCCTGCGGCCAGCCGACCCGCCAGCACGTAGTCGGCCTGCTCATCGAGCGCGTAATAGGCCGACCCCGAGACACGACCCTCGAACAGATTGATCGTCGAGCCCATCAGCTTCGGATAGGCGTTGACGGTCGCGGCAAGGCGCACACCGCGCGTCGGATCGAGCGGATTGTCCGTCGTGTCATAGCGGCCGGTGGCGGTGAAGCCGACGAGCGTCGCATCGACCCGACCCAGCACGTCCTGCGATTTCGATTGCTCGACCTGAAGACCGCCTTGCAGCGAGGCCGTCTCCGAAAAGCGGTGGACGACCCCGATGGTGCCGCGCACGGTATCGTCGGTGTAGCCGCCGAGCTCGTTGTTGCCGACGCGCTCGCGGAAGGCGGTGGCTTCGATCAGAAGATCGTTGGGGGTGCCGAACAGTCCCGGCTTGATGAAAGTCCCCGTGAATCGCGCACCGAAATCCGACGCGCGAAGATTGCTGAAGCCGTTGAAGGACGTTCCATCGACGCGCTGCAAGAGGGAGGCGGACGCCTCGAGCCGCAGCCGCTCGCCACCGCCGAATATGTTCCGATCCTCGTAGTAGCCTGCAATGCCAGGACCATCGACCGTCGAATATTTCGCCGACAGACCCACCGCATGCCGGGGTCGTTCGGTTACATCGATGAAGACCGGCAGGTTGCCGTTGGCATCGAGCCTGTCGGCCTCGCGGATGCGAATCCCGCCGATCGCCGGGATCTTGGCGATCGAGGTTTTGGTCAATGCCAGCCGTTCGGGAGAATACGGCTCGCCTTCCCTGAGATAAACATGGCTCGCGACTATCCGCGGGTCGACGGCCCCGCCACCCGAGATGGTGACGGCGCCGATGCCGGCCTTGGGGCCCGCATCGACCCGCAGGCGAAGGTCCATCGCGGCCGCGGCGTGATCCACCGTTGCCTTGACGTCCGCGATTTTCGCCAGCGGATGTCCGTTGCTGCGAAACCAATCGATGAGCTTGAGTTGCGCGGCGCGCAGGTCGGCCGACACGGCCGGATCGCCCGGCTTTAGTGCGAGAGCGCGGCGTGGCAACCCCTGCGGCGCTTGATCGCGCGGATAGTCGACATCGACCGCGCGCAGCTTGAACAGCGGACCGAGCCGCGCGGTGATCTTGATCGGAACAACGGTCCGGTTGCGCGAAGCCTCGGCCCGGCGCGCCGCTACAGCGAAGCCGGTGTCGTCGAGCGGAGCGACAGGAACGCCATCGACGGCGACACTGACCTCGGCGTTGTAGCGGCCGAGACTCCAAAGCGAGTCGAGCAGCGGATTGATATCGGACTGAAGGCGGCGCGCAAGACCGTCGCCGTCCGGCGGCGGTTCCTGCCGAAGGCGATAGGTGGCGGAGGCGTCACGCAATGCCTGTTCGGCATCGCTATCCTCCTGGCCGTCGTCCGTCTTGGCCTCGATCACCAGGCGGTAGGACAGCGTCGTGGCGCTGACCGGCGGCGGATCGTCGGAGCCGAACAGGCCGAAGAAATCGAGCGCATGAGCCGATTCGCACAGCGACCAGGCCGCGAGCGCGATCGCCGCGCAGCCCGTTCCCAGGATGCGTCGCGTCGCAGAAAAATATCCTCGGCTTGCCTGCCCCAGCGAAGGAAGCAGACATCGTCGCACCACGAGCCGGTTGATTGTCCCGCTCCCAACTCATCTGTCGACTCAACCCGAGCCCCACTCAGGCGCGGCGATCCCCTGTCTCCGCGTTCGACAGGCACCACACAGGAAGTTGATAGGCGTATCATGGATAAACTAGGGCAAGCGCAAGGGAACTCGCGCGATTTACCTTTGATTAAGTGAGAACCGCAGAGCGCAGTGTGCGGAATGTTCCACGCAAGATGTGGCGTCGCACATCCGAAGCCGCGCTAGGCGTGGCGCAGATCAGCCCGCAACGGGAACGACGTCAACCGCAGGCGGCACCGCGCTCCGCAACGAAGCCTGCAGCGCGCATTCGACGAAGCGCCGCGGCAGTAGCGAGGCATTGCTGGTGCGCATCGCCACCAGCATGCGGCTCTCGGCGTCCGGCGTATCGAGCGGCCTCGCGACGACATTGGCGACTCCAGCGTCCTGATAGCAGGACGGCAGAATCGAGAGTCCTATGCCCGCCGCAACCAGGCTCAGCACGGTGCGGAGTTCATGCGCCTCCTGCACCACACGCGGCGCAAAGCCCGCTCGCCGGCACAGCATCGCCGACTGGTCGCACACACCGCAACCGCTATCCGCCATTCCGACGAACTCATGCTCAGCGAGATCGGCGACCTTCAATCGACCCTGAACGCCGGCCAGCGGATGATCGAGCGGAAGGAACGCCATCAGCAGGTCGCGCCAGACGACATGGACTTGCAGATCGGCCGCCGGCCTGAAATCAAGCGGCGGCCGCATGATCGCGACGTCGAGCTCGGCATCGGCGATAGCCTGAAGCTGCTTGGCGGTCGACATATTCCGCAGCTCGATCTTCACTCGCGGATAGCTGGAGCGAAAGCTGCGGAACAGCTCGGCGAACATGTCGAGCATCGGGACCGAACCGATGAAGCCGACGCGAACCACGCCGGCCTCGCCCCGCGCCGCGCGACGCACGGTCTCCGACGCCAGATCGAGCTCACCGACGGCGCGCCGCGCATGCTCGAGCAGCAATTGCCCTGCCTGGGTCAATGCCACCGCGCGGCGCGTCCGCGCCAGCAGTTGCGTCCCGAGTTCGTCTTCCATCGCCTTGATCTGCGTGCTCAGCGGCGGCTGGCTGACATGCAGACGTTTCGCGGCGCGGCTGAAGGAGAGTTCTTCGGCCACCGCGATGAAGTAGCGAAGCTGCCGGTAGTCCATCGCTTATTCCGATTCCCTATAAGTGAGGGGTCAACAAGGTATTTGACCCCGCCGGGCCATTTCCCGATCTTGGCGCGAATTTACGGGGGTCTCCCAGCGGAGACACGGGAATTTGCGTCAAGATCGGATCAAGCAGCACTGCGCGCATCGCCGATCGGCCATGCGATCGCGCCGCAGCCGATTGGCGATCTCCCGGAAAGCTGCACGCGCCGGTCGCTGGCGACATCATAATAATAAGGGAGGAATTCAATGGCCTATTCACCTGCAAGCGAGTTGGAGCGGCAAACCATCCGGCGCGTGTATTGGAGGCTGATCCCGATCCTGTTCGTGATGATGTTCTTCAACTATCTCGACCGCATCAATCTCGGCTACGCCGGGTTGACCATGAACAAGGATTTGGGCCTCAGCCCCGCGATCTTCGGCTTCGCGGCCAGCATCTTCTTCCTCGGCTACATGGTGCTCGAAGTCCCGAGCAATCTGATGCTGCACCTGCTCGGCGCCCGGATCTGGCTGGCGCGCATCCTGATCACCTGGGGCCTCGTCGCAACTCTGACCGCCTTCGTCTGGAATCCGCTCAGCCTCTATGTCATGCGGTTCGGCCTCGGCGTGGCGGAAGCCGGTTTCATGCCGGGCGTAGTGCTCTATCTCACCTACTGGTTTCCTCCGCGCTATCGCGCCCGTGCGGTTGCCGGATACATCATCGCAGGCTCGTTCTCGGCGGTGCTCGGCGGCCCGATCTCGACCAGCATCATGACCTGGTTCGACGGCGCCGCCGGCCTGCACGGCTGGCAATGGATGTTCATCGCCGAGGGCGTCCCGACCATTCTTCTCGGCCTGTTCACGCTCTATTATCTGACCGATCGTCCCGCCAAGGCGAGCTGGCTCACCCGCGAGCAGGCCGACTGGTTGGAAGGTGAGCTCGCCGCCGAACGGGCCGAGATCGCGCAACAAGGACAGCACAGGTTGATCGACTGCGTCCTCGACATCAGGGTCTGGCTGCTCGCGACCTTGTTCGGCTGCGCGCTGGTCGGCATCTACGGCCTGCTGCTATGGCTGCCGCAGATCATCAAGGGCATGGGCAACCTCAGCAATATCGAGGTCGGCTTTCTCTCCGCGATCCCGCCGCTGCTCGGCGTCGTCGGCACCATCGTGGTGAGCCGCAGCTCGGACCGGACGGGCGACCGCAAGTTTCATCTCGCCGCGGTGTATCTGCTCGCCGCCGTCGCGATGCTCGGCAGCGCCTACGTCCAGAGCCCGGTGCTCGCCTTCGTCTTCCTCTGCATCGCCGGCTTCAGCTTGAACGCCGGCAACCCGCTGTTCTGGAGCATCAATGCCTCGCTGCTGACCGGCGCCGCCGGCGCCGCGTCGATCGCGCTGGTCAATACGCTCGCGCAATTCGGCGGCCTGATCGGCCCCTGGTGCATCGGCCTCATCAAGGACTCCACCGGCAGCTTCTCATGGGCGCTGGTCGGGATCGCCGGCTTCCTGGTCATCGCCTCCGCGATCGCCGCCACCATGCGCGTCAAGCCCCGCGAGGCGGAGCTGACGGCAGCGATCCCGTCATCCGTTGCGCACTGAAAGAGAGAGCAAGATCATGATCATCGATTGTCACGGCCACTACACCACCGAGCCGCCCAAGCTGCACGCCTTCCGCGACAAGCAGCTCGCCGGTCTCGCCGACAAGTCACGGCGCCCGCTCTCGACCAATCTCGGCATCACCGACGACGAGATCCGCGACAGCGTCGAGGGCGCGCAGCTTCGCCTGCAGAAGGAGCGCGGCACAGACGTCACGATCTTCTCGCCGCGCGCCGCCGGCATGGCCCATCACGTCGGCAAGGCCGCGACGAGCCTGGAATGGACCAAGATCTGCAACGACCTGGTGCATCGGGTCTGCACGCTGTTTCCGGACAACTTCGTCCCGGTCTGCCAGCTCCCGCAGAGCCCGGGCGTGCAGCCGAGCAACTGTATCGAGGAGCTGGAGCGTTGCGTCAACGAGCTCGGCTTCGTCGGCTGCAACCTCAATCCTGACCCGGCGGGCGGCTACTGGTGTGATCCGCCGCTGACCGATGAATGGTGGTTTCCACTCTACGAGAAGATGGTCGAGCTCGACGTGCCGGCGATGGTCCATGTCTCTTCGTCCTGCAACCCCTGCTTCCACGGTACCGGCGCGCATTACCTCAACGGCGACACCACCGCCTTCATGCAGTTCCTGACATCGGACCTGTTCAAGCGCTTCCCGACCCTGCGATTCATCATCCCGCATGGCGGCGGCGCGGTGCCTTATCACTGGGGCCGCTACCGCGGTCTGGCGCAGGACATGAAGCTGCCGCCGCTGTCGCAGCATCTGCTGAAAAACGTGTTCTTCGACACCTGCGTCTATCATCGTCCGGGCATCGAGCTGTTGACCAAGGTGATCCCGATCGAGAACATCCTGTTCGCGTCCGAGATGGTCGGCGCGGTCCGCGGCATCGATCCGGAGACCGGGCACCATTTCGACGACACCCGCCGCTATATTGACGCGCTGCCCCTGAGCGCGGAAGACAAGGCCAAGATATTCGAAGGCAACGCCCGCCGCGTCTACCCTCGCCTCAACGCCCATCTCGCACGTCGCGCGCAGTAGTGTTGCTGTGCGACCGGCACTCCATCCCCTCATCCTGAGGAGCCCGCAGGGCGTCTCGAAGGATGCAGGCCACAGGCGGGGCCTCATGGTTCGAGACGCGCGTTCCGCGCTCCTCACCATGAGGGACTCACCGCAAAACAATTGACTTCAACGATCATCACAGACCCCGGAGAAAATCGATGGCCATAGGATTTGCAATTCACAAGGCGAAGCGAAAGGTATCGCCCGACCTGGTCACGCGCTTCCGCACGCTCCCGGTCGCCAATATCAGCGACAGCATGTCGCGGATCGCGGGCACCAACCGGTTGCGTCCGATGCATGCCGGCGGCTGGCTCGGCGGCCCCGCGCTGACCGTCAAGACGCGGCCCGGCGACAATCTGATGGTCCACAAGGCCATCGACCTCGCCCAGCCGGGCGACGTCATCGTCGTCGATGCCGGCGGCGTGCTCGTCAACGCCATCATCGGCGAGATCATGTCGACGATGGCCGAGAAGAAGGGCGTCGCCGGCTTCGTGATCGACGGTTCGATCCGCGATGCCGGCGCGATCCGCGCCGGATCGTTCCCGGTGTTTGCCGCGGGCGTCGCGCATCGCGGCCCCTACAAGGACGGCCCCGGTGAGATCAATTGCGCGATCTCGATCGACGGCATGATCGTCGAGCCCGGCGACCTCATCGTGGCCGACGACGACGGCGTGCTGTGCGTGCCGTATGACCAGGCCGAGGAGGTCTGCAAGCTGACCGAAGCCAAGAAGGCGAGCGAGGAAAAAGCCATCCAGCAGATCCTGGCCGGCACCAGCGACCGCCGCTGGGTCGACGAGGCACTGCAGCGGCTTGGCTGCGAGTACAAGGACTGATCGCCGGGCTGTGATGAGATCGAGAACCGGTGCCGGAGGTTCACCTCTCCCTTGGGAGAGGTGAATCTCAGTTGCCGCTCTAGTTCAATTCAGCTCATCAGCTTTAGCGGCCGCCGAAGAGAATCGGAGACTGGCCCGGCAGCAGCGGTGAATTGATGTCGCTGTCCGTGCGTTCCGATTGCAACTGCGTGTAACCAACCCCGAACGACAAGCTCACATTCGATGTCGGCCGATACTCGATACCCGCATGCGCCGCATAGCCGGCGTTGGTGCCTGACGCGGTGCTGAACGGCGCGATCGGTCCGCCAATGCCGGGGGCGTTGTATTTCAGCGAATCAAACCCGGCGTAGAACGTGACCGGTGATGATCCATCCGCGCCCTTGAAGTTATAGCCAAACCGCGAGCCCTGGTAATCAAACGAGCCGGACGCTCCAGCCTGGTTGAGACCGCTCAAGCCGAAGCGGCCCGCTTCGCTCCCGACGAACCAGCCGTCGGGACGATTGCCGTTCAGATAGGCGGAGCCGCCTTCGCCAAAGCTCGGGAAGTTCCCGTAGGTGTTCGCCTTTTGGCCGTCGGCGAGACTGGCACCGAAGCCGAACAGCGAGCCCGAGGTCCAATATGGCACCGGGCCGGTTTGAGCGTCAGCCGCGCGGCCGCCGAGACACAGCGTCGCCAACACGATTGCGAGACCGCATTTGCGTGAGAAGATCGACATTCCGTTACCGCCAACACCCCCGCGAAACTATACGCTGCGGACATCGAGAATGCCAGCGGAACGGCTTCGGCGCCACGTGCCAGCCCTCCTCCCGACACGGCAGGCACGCACCCTCGTCCTGCGCCGTCAAGTCATGCGTAGCGCACTCGCAGCGATCATCCACTATCGTGTCCTACGAGATCCGCAAGCTGGCTCCGCGAAGCCGGAGACCGAGGCGAGCGGCAACGCGTTGCGAGGCGACGTTGCCTCGGCCCGTGCTGTAGAACAGGGTGCGAGAGCGAAGTTCGGGAAGCCGCGACCATCCGGCCGTCGCAGCGGCGGCGAGGCCCCGACCTCTGAAGGGCTTCGCTGTCACCAGCCCGAGTTCGGCTCCGGCTTCGGCAAGCCGCGCCGCAAACGCCACGGAGGCGACGTCACCGTCAACAATGGCGGCGCACCAGGGTGTCCAGAAGTCCGCCGCCCGACCAAAGCCGAGTTCAATGAAGCTCTCCGGAACTCCGTCCGCCGCCCAGGATCGGATCAGATCTCGCCCTTCCGCGGAATCGCTGCTGACGAGCCGCGCGCGGCCCGGATACGGATGCGCCCACGGCAATTCGTAGATCAGACCCAAATCGGCGGTCGCGGGACGATCACCGTGGAGGAGTGACGGATAGCGTTCAAGATATTTCGGTGACGCCGGGTGAATGAACGGCGGCTCGTCTGCGGCAAGGGCTTCCAATTCCGCTGCCAGGTTGTCAGGCAGATCGGCACGCACTCCGAACACGTTGCCATCCGCGCAACCGGCCAGCCAGAATCGCGGTCCACGCGAACAGTCCGGATCGTTCTCGCGTTCTATTCGCCCGTCGTTCCTCGTGCGAAACAACGTGCAGTATTGCAGGTTCAACCAGTGGACGTTGCGACTCATGGGGCAGTGTCTAGCAGCTTCTCGGCATCCGTCGAGCGCCGGCATCCGGATCCATGTAGGGCAACCGCATTTGGGAGAAAAGCCCTGCGGCCATCCTTCGAGACGCCCGCCTTTGGCGGGCTCCGTAAGGATGAGGTCTTGTTTTGCGGCACAATCGTAGACCCTCATGGTGAGGAGCGCCGCTTGCGGCGCGTCTCGAACCACGAGGCCGAGAACGTGCGCAGCCGACCAGGGCGGCATATGCGAAAGACCTGTGGCCCCATGGGACCTCAGCAGTCCCTAGCGTCGTCGCTTCCGGATATTGGGCTCGGGTAGCTTGGTCCTGAAAATTGTAAACGGGCCCGAGCGCGGCAGGTTGTTCTTGAAGGCGACTTCCCACAAATGGGAATCGGCGATGTAGAGGTAGCCCTGACTGATCGCAAAGCCGTCGGCCCACGAAAGCTTTCCGGGATCACGAACGAAGACGTTGGTCGCGAGCGTATGGCTCGGCGTCCTCGTGATGGCGACGACGCTGCCGTGCTCCAGATCGCCGGCGTAGAGCGTGCCGCGCCTGTCCATGATCAGGCCACCGCTCAACACGGAGCTGCCGAGATATTCGACCTTCCTGGCAAGCTCGGTGTCGGACAGCCGGTCATCACGCAAGGCCGCGGTGGGTACGCGCCAATAATTGTGGTCCGTCAATGGCCGGTAATAGAGCGATTGCGAATCCGGCGAGAGCGCGATGCCGTCGGCATGGATCGCAACCACCGATCCATCGGTGCGCAACGCGGCATCCTTGCCGATCATGAGATGCTGCTTGGGATCGGCAAATGTCGAACGATCGCCAACCAGCACCTGCCGGGCCTTGCCGGTCTTCAGATCCAGCACGACCAGGCTGCCCTTGTTCGCCGCATTGGTCAGATAGGCGAAGTTGTGAACGACATCGACACGCACGTCGTTGAGCGAGTCCTTCGCGGACACGACGCCGCTGAAGTCGTATTGCCGGATGACCTTGTTGGTCGAGAGATCGAACTCAACCAGTTTCGGCGGCAGGCGCTCCTGATCGACCTTGGACAATGACGAGTCGAGCGCCCAAAGATGGTCCCTTCGGTCCACCCAAAGGGCCTGGACCGAGATCCACTGCGAACTGCCGTTGCCTTGCTCGTCGAATTTATTCCAGGCAGCGTCGGGATAAGGCTTCAGCTCGCCCGTTCTCGGATTGACCTCGACCATGCTGTAAGCCGATCGGGCCCGGCCTGCCGGCGCGGTCGCGAACACACGGCCCTTGGCCGAGACGCCGATGCCGACCAGCCGGAAGTCATCCTGGAATGCTTTGACCGTTTCGAGGGCAGGCCCAACCCTTGTCATCCCCTCCGGGCTTTCACCATGCGCCGCGATCGGCGACAGCGCGACGCCAAGCAGGATCATCTTGTGCAGCATTGCCTTGGACAACGGGACCTCCCTGTCGATATACCCCGGCTCCCGCGGACAACTTGACCACCCGGCCACGCGTTCCGGCATGGGACACATCCGATTGCGCCGCGCGACGATCGGTCGGGCGTCTAGGGAGAATATCAATGGAGGAGGATCAGAACTGCGAGGCGATTCAATGGCGCGACGGCTTCACGATTCTGCTCGAGCGCCAAACGATTGCCTCGCAGGCGGTCGCTTGTTCGTGAGGGCGGACATCAATGAGTCCCGGGGCAACGGCGCGCGGCAAGCGTCGCGATGCACACATGCCCTCGGTCGATAGGTTTGCAAATGCAACGCACCGGGTGAACAGGGCAGGTCACCACCCGGTGCGTTGCCAACTGACCAGCCACAATGCGCTGAGAACGCTTGGTCAGTATTCGATTTGCTTGACTAGCCGCCGCTGGGAGGTGCGGCGGGGGTCAAAGCCGTGGAGACCTTGCCGAAGACGTCGATCAACTGCGTGCCGACGCCCTTGACCGCCCCGATGATCACAACCGCGATGCCTGCCGCGATCAACCCGTATTCGATGGCGGTAGCCCCCGATTCATCCTTAAAGAACTCAACGCAAATAGCCTTCATCGCTGTACCCTTTTCTACTTTCCGAAACGATGGGACATCTGCGTCCCACAACCGGGGGTAGCGCGACAAATCCTAAAGCTGTTTGAATCGCCGATCGGTAGATTTGCGCGATAATCGAACGAAATTAAACCTCGAATTGTGCTGACAGCGGACCGGCCGGATTTGAACGAGGGTGCCGCGCGGGGCTCTGGAGCGGTCGCGGGACGCGACCAAACTGCTTCGGAAACAACGGCTTACGATCTTGATCGCCGAGCGTTGAGATGCACGTCGCGGCGATCGAACGGACCGATTGCTGCGCGTCCTTTGCGCCGGATTACGGCGTATGCGGCGGCCCGCCACGCGACAACTTGCCGCTGTCGAGCCAGATCTACTCGCGTATTCAGATACCGGGTGGCATTGCGACGATTCAACCTCGGCAAGCGGGCGCACGCGAGGCAAGCGACGGGACGGGCAAGCGCGCCAGACGCGATCTCACATTGCGTCGCCCGACAAACTCACACTGCGTCGGCCGACAGAAAGGTGCCGCGCTCGATATGCGGCGAACGGCCTTGGAATTCGGAGATCAGCGCAGGACGCATTTACGGCACGTGTTCTCACCTGCGATCTCGGATGTGTCGTCCCCGCCGAGCGTTACCGCGAATTTAGCAACCTATCCCGCGAATTAATGCTCTCGACAGGACACGGTAATGCGGCGGCGATAGTTTTCTCCCCAGCCATATCAGGCAACCAATCCCGGGAGAAACACCATGCCAGACGACAACACCAAATTGCGTCACAGGATCTTGTCGGCCCGACGTCTCACGCTGCTCGGCTCCGTTGCGATGATCGGCGGCGCGCTCGCGATCGCAGGGCCGTTGGGGCATGGCCGACTTGTCGAGCCAGCCTTTGCCGCCACTCCGACATTGCAGACACAGGGTCCCGCCGGCTTCGCGGACCTGGTCGCGAAGGTCAAGCCGGCGGTCATTTCGGTGCGCGTGAAGCTCGACGAAGGGAGCGATACAACTGGTCCCAGTGCTGAGAACCTGCCGCCGTCAATGAAGGGCACGCCCTTCGAAAAATTCTTCCGCCAGTTCGGCTTCGACGGCACCCCGGGCGGCAAGCTGCAGCGTCACGAGGTCATCACCGGCGTCGGCTCCGGCTTCTTCATTTCGGCCGACGGTTATGCCGTGACCAACAATCACGTCGTCGATCACGCCACATCCGTGCAGGTCACGACGGACGACGGCACCATCTATACCGCCAAGGTGATCGGCACCGATCCGAAGACCGACCTTGCGCTGATCAAGGTCGACGGCAAGAAGGACTTCACCTACGTCAATCTCGAAAGCCAGGTTCCGCGGGTCGGCGACTGGGTCGTGGCGGTCGGCAACCCCTATGGCCTCGGCGGCACCGTGACGGCCGGCATCATCTCGGCCGAGGGGCGCGATATCGGCGCAGGCCCCTATGACAACTACATCCAGATCGACGCGCCCATCAACAAGGGCAACTCCGGCGGGCCGACCTTCGACACAAACGGCAACGTCATCGGCGTCAACACCGCGATCTATTCGCCGTCCGGCGGCTCGGTCGGCATCGGCTTCGACGTGCCGGCACCGACGGTGAAGATGATCGTCGCCCAGCTCAAGGAGCACGGCACGGTGACGCGCGGCTGGCTCGGCGTGCAGGTGCAGCCGGTCACGACGGGCATTGCCGAGAGCCTCGGCCTGAAGCAGGCCAAGGGCGCGCTGGTCGACGAGGCCCGGCCGGACACGCCGGCGGCACAAGCCGGCATCCGCCCCGGCGACGTGATTACCTCGGTCAACGGCAACGCAGTCAAGGACTCGCGAACGCTCGCGCGTGAGATTTCGGGCATGGCGCCGGGCAGCACCGCGAAGCTCGATATCCTGCGCAAGGGCGAGACCCAGACGGTCACGGTGACGCTCGCCAAGATGCCGAACGACACTAATGTGGCGCGGGTAGACCAATCCGAGCAAGGATCGCCGAAAGGCATTCCCCATCTCGGCCTGTCGGTTGCCCCGGCGGGCGATGTCGGAGGTGCCGGCGACAAGGGCGTCGTGGTCACGGCGGTTGAGCCGGGCGGTCCGGCAGCCGAGCACGGCCTGCAGTCCGGCGATGTCATCCTGTCGGTCGGAGGCAAGGATGTCAGTTCCGCCGCCGACCTTCGCAACGCCCTCTCGGAAGCGAAGTCCGACGGCAAGCATGATGTCCTGATGCGGGTCAAGACGTCGGACAATACGCACTTTGTCGCGATGCCGATCAGCCAGGGATGACGGCTGGCCCGCCGTCGCGTATTCTCCAAGCGCGACGGCGGGCTCGATCACCGAGATGTCGATCAATTCTTGGTGGCAGCACCGGAACCGCTATCGGAAAGCCGCGAATGGCATCGAAGACCACGATCAATATCTGCTGCGTCGCCGCGGCTTCCGCGGCGCGCTCGCGTCTTAAGCGCATTCACTGGACGAGCAAGCAATGAAGAGATCCCATCGCGCCATCGCTATCGCCTGCGCGGTATCGGCAGCCGCCATCGGCCTCGGCCTGGCTCCCCGCGTTCTTGCCGGCCCTTCGACCGCCGACCTCGGACTTCTCGCGGGCGTGATGCAGCTCGTGCAGCAGGACTACGTGCATCCGGTCGACTCGAGCCAGCTCACCGACGCGGCCCTGAAGGGAATGCTGTCCCGTCTCGATCCGCACTCCTCCTACATGACCGAGCCGGAATTCCGCGAGTCCAAGGAGGATATCAGCGGAAAGTTCGGCGGCATCGGCCTCAAGATCACGGATCACAACGGCTTGCCCACTGTTCTCTCGCCGATCGACGACACGCCGGGCGCCCATGCGGGCTTGCAGCCGGGCGATACGATCGTTTCGGTCGACGGCCAGAGCACGCATGGCGCTGACCTGATGGAGGTGATCAGGAAGATTCGCGGAACACCTGGAACGATCGTCAGGCTGACGGTCCAGCGCGACGGCAAGCCGCCCTTCGACGTGCCACTCACCCGTCAGGTCATCGAGATCCACAGCGTCAAGTCACGGTTGGAAGCGAATGAGATGGGATATGTGCGGATCAGCGAGTTCGGCAAGGAGACGCCGAACGAGCTGCACCAGGCCATCTCGACGCTGCAGCACGAGGCCAACGGCAAGCTGGCCGGTCTCGTCCTCGACCTGCGCAACGATCCCGGCGGCCTGCTGGCATCCGCAGTCGACGTCTCCAGCGATTTCCTGAACGGCGGCACCGTCGTCTCGATCCGCGGCCGTAACGGCAATGACGATCAATCGTTTACGGCCCCCGCAACGGGTGCGCTGCTGCCGGACACGCCCGTCGTGGTCCTCGTCAACGGCGCCTCCGCGTCGGCCTCCGAAATTGTCGCCGGCGCATTGCAGGATCGCCACCGCGCGACCGTGATGGGAACGCAGAGCTTTGGCAAGGGATCGGTCCAGACCATCATCCCTGTCAAGGATCACGGCGCCCTGCGGCTGACGACCGCGCTCTACTACACGCCATCCGGCCGCTCGATTCAGGGCGACGGGATCACGCCCGACGTCGTCGTCGAGGCGGCCAAGGACGAGCAGGTCGCCAACGCGCTGGTCTGGCGCGAAGCCCAGCTCCACGGTGCGTTCGCCAATCCCGGAACGCTGCCGAGATCCGACGCGACGCCGGGCGCCAAGAGCACGTCCGCCCAAACCGCTTCACCACCGATCAAGGAACAACTGATCGGTAGTGATCACGACAGCCAACTCAAGGCAGCGCTGCATTATCTCGAACGCTTGCCGGCACAAAATCCGCCGATCATCCGCACCAGTGCACCGGGATGATGTCCCTGTAGCGCAGGATGTGGCGTGCATGCTTCACGACGGGTCACACGCCCATGACCAGAGAGCAGCGAACCGCCCCGTCCGAGCCAGAGAAGCCGACGATGGCGGGCGCATTGTCCGGCTTAATCCGCGAATCCTGGCGGGCGCTCGTCGGTTGGGCGTGCCTGATCGGCGCATCGCTGATCGGATTCGGAGTGACCGAGGGGACCCCGTATCATCATCTCGCGGTGGGCATTCTGCTGACCTCGTCGACGCTGTTCGTCTGCATGGCGTTGTTTGAGGGCATTTGGCGGCTGTTCGTCGATCACGAGTCGTGAGCCCGCATTCCATCCCCTCTCCGCATTTCTCCATCGCCAACAGCGCCGGAATTTTGGTCCCCCTCCGCTTTGATGAGTCGCCCCGATGGCGGGGTCGGCGTAGGCTGCGTCCCTCGCCATAAAAAATAACGGGAGGCCCAATGTCGACAATTGACCAGCCCGCCCAAGGGCGCGCCGCGGACATCCTCGCTCGCCTGGATCGGCTCCCCGGCACGCGACATGTCTGGATGATGATCACGCTGCTCTCGCTCGGCGGCATGTTCGAGCTCTACGATCTCTTCATGACCGCCTACATCGTTCCCGGTCTTCTGAAGGCGGGATTGCTCAAGGACGTGTCCGTCAGCATCTTCGCGGGCCCGGCGCTGTTCGTCGCGGCAACCTTCACCGGTCTGTTCATCGGCACCTGCGCGTTCGGCTATGTCGCCGATCAATACGGACGCCGGACGGTCTTCACCTATTCGATGCTGTGGTACAGCGCGGCGACCTTCGTGATGGCGTTTCAGAACACCGGGCTTGGCGTCAGCCTGTGGCGGTTGATCGCCGGCATCGGCATCGGCGTGGAGCTCGTCACCATCGACACCTACGTGTCCGAACTCGTGCCCAAATCGATGCGCGGCCGCGCCTTCGCCTTCAATCAGGGCGTCATGTTCTCGGTCGTGCCGCTCGTGGCGTTTATCTCCTACATGCTGGTGCCGATCAGCCCGTTCGGCGTGGATGGCTGGCGCTGGGTGGTCCTGATCGGCTCGACCGGCGCGCTGTTTGTCTGGTTCATCCGCCGCTCGGTCCCGGAGAGCCCACGATGGCTGATCAATCAGGGGCGGCTCGACGAGGCCGATGCGGTGACGACCGCGATCGAAAAGAAAGTCCGGGACGATCTCAAGGGCGCGGCGCTGGCGACACCGGGAAGCCATGCCGTGGAGAAGGCCGAGCCCCTGGGACGCCTGGCCGAGATCTTCGCGCCACGCTATCGCAGCCGCACCTTCATGCTGATGGTCTTCCAGTTCTTCCAGACCTTCGGCTTCTACGGCTTCGCGGCCTGGGTGCCGACGCTGATCGCGCAACAGACCGGCATCAATGTCAGCAAGAGCCTGCTCTATTCGTTCATCATCGCGATCGCCAACCCGTTCGGGCCGTTGCTGGCCATGAGCTTCGCCGACAAGTTCGAGCGCAAGTGGCAATTGGTCGCCGCGGCCTGCTGCATCGGCATCTTCGGAATGCTGTTCTCGTATCAGGGCACCATGCCGCTGCTCATCCTGTTCGGTGTGCTGATCACGCTTTCGAACAACATCCTCTCCTACTCGTTCCACAACTATCAGGCCGAGCTGTTCCCGGCCCGGATCCGGGCGCGCGCGGTCGGGTTCACCTACTCGCTGAGCCGGCTCAGCGCGATCTTTGCCAGCTTCATCATCGGCTTCTTCCTGCAGACCGCGGGCACCAGGGGCGTGTTCGGATTGATCGCCGGCGCCATGCTGATCGTGGTCGTCGCCATCGCCGGATGGGGCCCGCGCACGCTCGATCGCGAGCTCGAGGAGATCTCGAAATGACGTAGCCGCCGGCACGCGCAACGCCCGGCCCTGGTCCGCATCCACCTTTGATCCAGGGCGGAGGTTGCCAGGAGCAGGCGTTTACTCGCCCGCACCCGGCCGCTATGGTCGAGTATGCCGATGGCCCGCTCCGTGCTCCTGGATCTCGACGGAACGCTCGTCGATTCACAGCCGGGCATTGTCGCGAGCTGCTCGGCCGCTCTGCGTGCGCTCGGACACGAGCCCGGTGATGCGCGCGAGATCAGGCGCGCGATCGGACCGCCGCTCGAAGACATCTTGCAGGCCCTGCTGCGGCCGCACGGTGACGACCGGCTCGATCAGGCCGTGGCGGCCTACCGTCAGCACTACGGCGAAAGCGGTCTGCTCGGAAGCGAGCCTTACCCTGGAATCGGCGATGCGCTCCGCGACATGCGGCAAGCCGGCTTGCGGCTCTATCTGGCGACGTCGAAGCGCGACGTGTTTGCGCGGCGCATCCTCGAGAACCTGCAACTCGCAACGTATTTCGACGGCATCTACGGCTCGGTGCCGGGCGGCCAGCTCGACCATAAGCCCGAGTTGCTCGCCCACATCCTGGCTGAACAGCGGGATATCCGTGCCTCGCACAGTCTCATGGTCGGAGATCGCCGGCATGACATCGTCGGCGCTCACGCGGTCAGGATGCGCGGCGTTGGCGTGCTTTGGGGATATGGCGGCCGGGACGAGCTCGAGGCGGCCGGCGCAGATCGATTGGTGGAGCGGACAGCGGACCTTGCTCGCATTGTCCTGTCAATGCTGAACGGGTAGCTGTCGCCCATGCGGCCCACGCGGCCGGTTCCGAAGTCCGCTTCGGCTTGACCGGTCACCGCGACCTGCGCGTAGCCCATAAGGGGCATTCGCTGACCGGGCAGCAATCCTGAGTCAAGCTGCCATGAACTCCAATGAGCAGAGGTCTCGGATCTCGGCTACTGCGATGGGAACGCTGCAAGAATCAGCTTGGCCTCATGAAGAATGGCGGCTTTTCGCGAAGCCGATCTTAATATGCTGCGTCGCGCGGGCCGCGATATGATCCGGAACGATATGCAGGGACGGCGCGTTCTGGCCGGCGTTGGGGGTCAAACCAAGCCAAGAAAGGAATGCTCATGCGGATCTCCACCGCATCCGTCATCGTTGCGGCGCTCGCCCTCGGAACGCCTGCTTGGGGGCAGACGCAAGGAACCCAACCCAAGACGCCGCCACAGTCTCAGTCTGACGAGTCCACCGTCATCCGGAGCATACAGGTCGTCAACATCAAGGACCTCGAGCCCGAGCTGCGCACGAAGGTCGAAAACGTCGTCGCAAAGGCAAGCGAAGACGATCTGCGAAAGCTTCAGCAATCGGTCGACGCGTCGCCGGAGGCCGTATCGGCGCTCAAGGCAAAGGGCCTCAGCTCGTCACAAGTCGTCGCGGTCAATCTCACCAACGGCATCCTGACGCTCTTCGCCAAGACGGCCTGAGCACAGACAGCCCGACGAGATTCGGACACTACATAGGCTCGCCGGTTCATACCCGGCGGGCCCCAACGCTCTATCCAATCCATCGCAATCTCCCGCCAGATCGTCCCTGCGCTCGCAGAGCGCGCGAAGCCGTGACTGACAGATCGACGATCCCGGTGGTCGAGCGAGAACTATCCCCAGCGTCGTCCTGGCTTTCGCCAGGACGACGGAGAGCTTTAGCCCGGGCGGGTCCGCTTCCGGGGACTGGATCAAGGCGCAACACTGAGACTATCATGCACCCGAGCGAGTGATGAAAGCTCGCGACGAACGGCGGGAGACCTGATGTGAAGCTAGTTGGAGCGCTGGTGCTTGCACTGAGCGCGCTTTGGATGACACGACCGGCATCTGCGCAAATGTATGATCCACGCTACCCGGTCTGCATGCATGTCTACGGTACGTTGATCGGCGAGCGAATGGACTGCATCTTCACCTCGTTCAATCAGTGCCAGGCCTCCGCCACGGGAATTCCGGCGACCTGTCTGTTCAATCCCTATTACGCTGGACGGCCGTTGCCCCCTCGCCGGTTTGCACGATAATGCTTTTACGCTTGCCTTCGCGAGCATGCGGTTGAGCCTCACGACTGCGCCGGACCCGCAGTCCTTGATGTGACGATGTTTGGCTCACTAAGTCGTCGCGGCGAACCGCTCGAAGTCGAGTGGAGCGCCGCGAAGCTCGCCGGCACTGTTGCTGCCGGCGAGCTCGCATTCAGTGATCGATTTCAGTTGCCCCCGGGCGCCGACGTCTCATTGAAAATCGGCCATCTCATATAACGGCCGGATTTCGATTTCGCTTGGTCCCGCCATCGGATTTGGGCAACGCTTCACCCAGGCGACCGCCTCCTCCATGTCCTTGACCTCCCAGAGCCAGAAGCCGGCGACCAGTTCGCGGGTCGCGGCGAACGGCCCATCGGTGACTGTACGGCCGGTGCCGTCGAACGCGATACGCTTGCCGTGGGATGAGGGTTTGAGGCCATCGGCAGCGCGCAGGATGCCGGCATTGGCGAGCTCCTCATTGTACCTCCCCATCGCCTCCAACAATTCGGTCGTGGGCAGAATCCCCATTTCGCTCTGTTCGGTCGCCTTCACGATCACCATGACACGCATCGTCTGTCTCCTCGCTTGAGCTGGACTTCATTGGATGGACATCGGAACGACGAACGCGATCATGGGACGCCGACATCGTCCTGCAAATATTCTTGGCCGAAAACGTCGCGATGAACACGCGTTCACGAGCGTTACGAAATGGTCATGGAGGATTCGTTGAACGGCCTTGCCCGATTGCCTACGTTTCTTCTGAACAGGACAGGAGGGACTTTCCATGAAACGGTCGCAGCTTCTGTTGGACAACGCAGTGATCTGTTCCAAGCTCGCCCGGCGTTCAAACAACAAGCAGACGAAAGCTCTCTTCAAGCGCATGGAAGAATCCTGGAGGGCTCTGGCGCGAGAGCAGGATTGGCTCGATGGAGAGATCGCCCCCGTCGACGCATTTCGGTTTGGCCGCCCGGTTCGCGCCAGACCGTCGCATGCCGCGTAAGCCTGCCACCCGAGATCGACCCTGGCCGGCTCGACGAGCACGTCGATAGCCGGCGCAGTAGCGTCCGATCACGCCGGTGACGCGGCAGGGCCCGCGGCGCGAGCACTCGGTGGTTGTTGCCTGCGGCAACCTGTGACACCATTCAAATATAGGTTGTCACGACTTCTGGGTCCTATGCCGCGCCGGAGATATGCTTGGGAAGAGCTGTCGGATGAGCAGTTGCTCAAGCAACGGCTCAGCAGTTTGAGGGTTGCGGTCGAGGGCACCTGGCTCGAGGACTGTCTCAGCACCCTCTATGAGGAGCTCGAGGAGCGGGGCATCCGGCTGCGGCCGCATGCCTGGATATCGAGCGAATGGTTCAGTCCGGCAAACGTGCCCGGCATTGCCATCCCCTTCTATCTCACTCATCCCCGCCTGATGAAGCTCGAGAAGAAGATGATGCTCGATGTCGAGGGAGGCGCCTGGTCCGAGTGCATGGCCATTCTCCGTCATGAGGCCGGCCATGCCATGCAGCATGGCTATCAACTGCAACGCCGCAGGCGTTGGCAGAAGTTGTTCGGCCCGTCGTCGAAGCACTACCCGCGCTACTACCGGCCCAATCCGGCCAGCCGCAATTATGTCCAGCATCTTCGGCGCTGGTACGCGCAGAGCCACCCGGACGAGGATTTCGCTGAAACCTTCGCGGTGTGGCTGCGGCCGCGTTCGAACTGGCGAACGCGGTATGCCGGATGGCCGGCGCTGAAGAAGCTCGAATATGTCGACGAGTTGATGGCTGAGATTGCAGGGAAGCGACCGCTGGTCACGACGCGAGAGCGGGTCGACCCGCTGCATGAGCTCAGCCAAACGCTCGGCGAGCACTACAAGAAGAAGCAGGCGTTCTACGCCTTCACGCCGCCCAAGACGTACGACCGCGATCTCTCCCGGCTGTTTTCCGCTGATCCGCTGCATCGGCGGGGGCGGCCGGCCTCGGCCTTCATCAGGCGGCACCGCGCCCAAATCCGGCAGCTCGTCGCGCGGTGGACAGGTGAGAACCAGTTGACGCTCGATTCTGTGCTTGACGACATGATCTCGCGCTGCCGCGAGCTCGACCTGCGTGCCGTCGGCCCGGAACAGAAGCTCGTGATCAACTTCACTGTGCTGTTGACCGCCAAAACCATGCACGCGCTGTTCGGGCCGTCGCGGCGCAAATGGATCGCGCTATGAGACGCCTTCGCATTCTCGTGCTCATGCATCCGGACTGTGTGCCTCCGGACTCGACCGATGGATACACTGCGCAGCAGATCAACGCGTGGAAGACGGAATACGACGTCGTGAGCACGTTGCGCGCGGCCGGCCACGAAGTTCGCCCGCTCGGCGCACAGGAGGAAATCAAGCCGGTGCGCGACGAGATCGAAGGTTTCAAGCCGCATGTGGTGTTCACGCTGTTGGAAGAATTCCACTATGAGGTTGTGTATGACCAGCACATCGCCAGCTATCTCGAGTTGATGCGGATTCCGTATACCGGGTGCAACCCGCGCGGCCTGATCCTGGCGCGGGGCAAGGACCTGTCCAAGACGCTGGTGCATCATCGCCGGATCGCCGTGCCCGCCTTCGCCGTGTTCCCGATGCGCCACAAGGTCAAACGGCCGGCGCGCCTCGCGCTGCCGCTCATCGTCAAGAGCCTGAACATGGATGGATCGTTCGGTATCTCGCAGGCCTCCATCGTCGACACGGACGAGAAGCTCGCGGAGCGCGTCGCCTTCATCCACGAGCGGATCGGATCTGCCGCCATCGCCGAGCAGTATATCGAGGGGCGCGAGCTCTATGTCGGTGTACTCGGCAACAACCGGCTGCGCGTTCTGCCGGTTTGGGAATTGAAATTCGGCAGCATGGGCGGTCGCGGCGCCCGGCACATCGCCACTGAGAAAGCCAAACACGATCCCGATTATCAGGAACGCGTCGGAATTGTCGATGGACCAGCCGAGGATCTCGCGCCGGAACTATCCGCGCGTATCCAGCGAACCGCGAAACGCATCTACCGGGCGCTGGGGCTCGACGGCTACGCGCGCATCGACTTTCGTCTCTCTGCCGATGGCGTTCCGTATTTCATCGAGGCGAATCCCAATCCCGAAATCGCGAAGAGCCAGGAGTTCGCCACGGCGGCTCAGCATGACGGGTTGGACTACCCGGATCTGCTGCATCGCATTGTGACCCTCGGCATCAGCCGCGCAAAGGCAGGCGTATCCCTGGGCTGAAGGCGACATGAGATGGGCCAACACAGCGGCGCGCGCTCAGAAATTGATTGACGCGATGGGCCGGCAATATCGCATGGGAGAAAGGGCTTTCCCTGCGCCCTCTTCAAGGGAGAGGGCGAAACGAGATGCAAAGCTCGGACTATTCATGTCGCGAGAAGGCGAATGTCTGACTCACCAGCGGTGCAACACATTCGCCGTCGTCCCGGCGGAGGCCCGGGACCCATAACCTCGAATGCATGTTGTCACGCACCGCTGGAACGACGAGCCCCGTTCACACCACAAGCCGCGGCATATGGGTCCCGGCCCCCGTGCGCAATTGCGCACTAGGCCGGGACGACCCGGCGCTTCCCGGCGACATTGCCGCAACCAACCTCGTTGCGGCGCAGCAAGCAAAATGAGACTGCCCGTTAAGCCGCCTGAGGGCGACGACATCCGCGTCGCGCCCGCCATCGGCTAGCCTTGCGCGTAACAACCGGACGTCTGCGCCTGACAACGCGGACGCCGGCGACAACAGCAGGGAGGAGAGCAATGTTGAAGGGCAGTGTGGGACTGATAGCGTTGGGCAGCCTGTTGCTTTCGGGCACGGCGTACGCTCAGGAGAAGATCAAGGTCGGCGTCACCGCAACGCTCGAAGGCACCTACACGGTGCTCGGCGAGGACGGCATGCGCGGCTTCCAGACTGCGCTCAACGTGCTCGGCAAGAAGATCGGCGACAAGGAACTCGACTTCGTCGTCGCCTCGACCGACGCGACGCCGGACTCCGCGGTGCGCGCGGTGCGCAAGCTGATCGAGCAGGACAAGGTGCAGATCCTGCTGTCGCCGCTGTCCGGCGACGAAGGCATCGCGGTGAAGAATTTCGCGAAGACCCACCCCGAGCTGACCTTCGTCAACGCCGCCTCCGGCGCGCAGGAAGCGACCTATGTCGACCCGGCGCCGAACTTCTTCCGCTACAACATGGACGGCGCGCAGTGGCAGGTCGGTCTCGGCAAATACGCCTATGAGACCAAGGGCTATCGCAAGATCGCGACGGTCGGCGAGGACTATTCCTTCATCTACACCCAGGTGTTCGGGCTGGTGCTGGAATTCTGCGGTGCCGGCGGACAGGTCACCAGCCGGCAATGGGTGCCGCTCGGCACCAAGGATTTCGCCTCCGTGATCGCCGCGCTGCCTGACGATGTCGACGCGATCTATCTCGGGCTCGGCGGCGCCGACGCCGTCAACTTTCTCAACCAGTATCAGCAGGCCGGCGGCAAGGCGCATCTGATGGGCGGCTCGATCATGATCGACCAGACCATCCTGTCGTCGAAGGGCAGCGCCAAGAACGCGCTGATCGGCACCATCGCAGCGAGCGGCCAGGCCGACACATGGGACGATCCGAACTGGCAGAAATTCGTGAAGGCCTACCAGGATTCCTTCCCGCCGGCGAAGCGCTTCCCGAGCCCGTCGCTGCTGGCGACCAACTATTACGACTCGACGATGGCGCTGATCCTGGCGCTGCGGCAGGTCAATGGCGACCTGTCCAACAACCAGGCCAAGCTCAAGGACGCGCTGGCGAAGATCGAGATCGACGCGCCGAACGGCAAGATCAAGCTCGACTCGAACCGCCAGGCGATCGGCACCAACTTTGTCACGGAGGTGGTCGACGACGGCAAGGGCGCGCTGTTCAGCAAGGTCGTGAAGGTGATCCCGAACGTCAACCAGACGCTGGGCTACGATCCCGCGACCTTCGCCAAGATCGGCCTGCCCAGCCGCACCGTCCCGGAGTGCAAGAAGTACTGACGTATTTGCTGCAGTGCGGGCAAGCCGGCCGTGGCAGAGCGACGCGGTTGTATCGGACGCTCTGCTCGCCCTTGCTTTCCGTTGGCGGATGTTGAACGCTTGTCGAAAAGACAACAACATCCCGCGGGAGGGGAGGCATGAGCAGGGCGCTTGCCGTCTTCCACGGCCGATTCGGCCGCGCGACGGTCTATCAGTTGAACCGCCCCTTCAACGTGCATGCGCACCGCGAAGGGCACCTGATCTTTCACGTCGGTGGCACGCCGGCGCAAATAGACGTCTCGGACCAGCGCTGGCTGCTCAAGGACGACAGCGTGGTCGCGGTCAACCCGTGGGAGCCGCACAACTTTCTGCCGTCGGACACGGAGCACGGCGCGATCTTCTTCGTGCTCTATGTCAATGCCGAATGGTTCGCGCCCGCAGCGGCGACCGCGCAGAACCTGCGTTTCGGCCGCACGTTCTTTCCCCGCACCGAGGCGCTCGACAAGTTGATCCGCCGCACCGCGGCCCTGGTGTGCGGCGCGCCATCGCTGCGCAGCCTCGATAGCGAGCTCCGGCAATTGATCGAGTCCTGTTACGAGGAAAGCTGGCAGGCCGCGCAGGCGGCGCGCGCGGCGGCGGCGATCACCGACTTCCGTGTCCGCAAGTCGATCAAGCTGATGTCGGAAAGCCCCGGCGCCGAGATCGAGCTCGATGCGATCGCGCGAGAAGCCGGCCTGTCGCGGCCGCATTTCTACCGGCTGTTCCGCACCCAGACCGGCGTCACCCCTCACCTCTACATGAACACGCTGATCATGGAGCAGGCGCTGGACGCGCTGGTGGCGACCGAGTCCCCGATCGCTGATATCGGCTTCGATCTCGGCTTCTCCTCGCAGAGCGGCTTCACCCGCTTCTTCGCCGCCAATGTCGGCATGGCCCCGACCGACTACCGCCGCGCCGCCAAGGTGTTACGGCCCTGAGGGAGTTCCTCGCGCGATAAAAGATACTCTCGATCAAATCCGCCGCCCTGGCCCTCGATAGGATGCCCGAAACGCGCCCCGTGAGAGGACGCGGCTTGAGGGAACGCGTCGGAGATGACACGGTTCATCGAACGCCATCCGGCCTGGGCGCTGATCGCGATCATCGCGATCGCGGTGCTGCTGTGGCTGATCTTCGCGATCTGGCCGCCGGGGCTCGAAGCTGCGATCGGCCGCAAGCGCGTATTCCTCAACGCGGTGCTGAATGGCATCACGCTCGGCGGGCTCTACTTCCTGGTCGCCAGCGGCTTCACGCTGATCTTCGGCCTGATGCGCAATGTCAACCTCGCGCACGGCTCGCTCTATCTGTTCGGCGGCTATATCGGCTACGCCATCAGCGCCTGGACCGGTTCGTGGATCCTGAGCTTCATCGTTGCCTTCATCGCGGTGGCACTGGTCGGCGTGGTCCTGCAGCTCGCCGTGTTCCGCCGCATGGAGGGACAGGATCTCCGCCAGACCATGGTGACGATCGGGCTGTCGATCGTGTTCGCCGACCTGATGCTCTGGGTGTTCGGCGGCGACTTCTACCAGATCCAGACGCCGAGCTGGCTGATCGGCCCGGTGCAGCTCCCGCTGCTCACCGCGGTGAAATCCTCCGGCGAGCCGGTCTATCTGCAATATCCGCTGGTGCGGCTCGTGATCTTCGCCGCCTCCGTGGTGATCGGGATCGCGATGTGGCTCGCGCTCAACCGCACCCGGATCGGCATGATCGTACGCGCCGGCGTCGACGACCGCGACATCCTGGCCGCAACCGGTGTGCGGATCCAGCTCGTGTTCGTGCTGGTGTTCGCGCTCGGCGCGGGCCTCGCCGGAATCGCCGGCGTCGTCGGCGGCACCTTCCAATCGCTGTCGCCGGGCGAGGACACCCGCTTCCTGCTCGCCTCGCTGGTCGTGGTGATCGTCGGCGGTATGGGCTCGATCCCGGGCGCGGCACTCGGCGCCGTTATCATCGGTCTCGCCGAGCAGCTCGGCTCGGTCTACATCCCGACCTACGCCATCGTCGTCACCTTCCTGATCATGGTGCTGGTGTTGGCGCTGCGGCCGCAGGGCCTGCTCGCGAGGCGATGACATGTCGTTGCTGCAGAGCACCCAGCTTCGCCCCGACCCGACCACAGCCTCGGAGGCACGGCGCGCCTTCATCCGCGCCTGGCCTGAATTCCAGAACCCGGTGGCCTGGCTGGTCGCGCTGATCCTGGTGATCATGCCACTGATCGCCAACGGCTTCTTCCTGATCGAGATCTTCGGCACCACGCTGATCCTCGGCATCATCGCGCTCAGCCTGATGTTCCTGGCCGGCTATGGCGGCATGGTCAGCCTGATGCAGCTCACGATCGCGGGCTTCGCCGGCTACATGGTCGCGGTGTTCGGCGTCAGCGGCAACGCCAACATCAGCCTCGGCTGGCCGTGGTGGCTCGCGACCCCGATGGCGCTGGCGCTGGCGACGCTGTTCGGCACGCTGGGCGGCGCGCTCGCGGTGCGCACCGAGGGCATCTACACCATCATGATCACGCTGGCGATCGGCGCGGCATTCTACTACTTCACCAACCAGAACTGGGCGATCTTCAACGGCCACACCGGCATCAACAATGTCGCGACGCCGCATTTCTGGGGCGTCGACTGGCGCGCCGACATCGCCTTCTACTACGTGACGCTGGGCGTTGCCGCGGTCTGCTATTTCGCCGTCCAGTACGTCTCGCGCGCACCGTTCGGCCTCGCGCTGCAGGGCGTGCGCGACAATTCCCGCCGCATGGCGGCGCTCGGCTTCAATCCGAATGCGCACCGGATCGCGGCCTACGCCTTCGCCGCCTTCATCGCGGGGCTCGGCGGCGTGCTGCAAGTCTGGAACTACCGGCAGATCTCGCCGGGCTCGGTCAGCGTCGGCGCCTGCATCGATGTCCTGATCATCGCCGTGGTCGGCGGCATCACCCGGCCGATCGGCCCGTTCATCGGCGCCTTCATCTTCGTCCTATTGCGCACCTTCGCGCTCGATCTGCTGGTCAAGCTCGGGCTCGACGGCAACCGCTTCCGGCTGCTGATCGGGCTCGGCTTCCTCGCCATCGTGTTCTGGTCGTCCGACGGGGTGATCGGCCTGTGGGAGCGCTGGCAGCGCCGCAACGCATCCTCAGCGAAACGCCCGGGTGGGGGCCGCCATGGATAGCGTCGCGCAGCGATTGTCGGCGGTCGGCGCCGGCGCGGCCCTCGAGCTGCGCGGCGTGACGCGGCTGTTCGGCGCGCTCGCGGCACTGACCGACGTCACCATCACCGTGCGCCCCGGCGAGCGGCGCGCCGTGCTCGGCTCCAACGGCGCCGGCAAGACCACGCTGTTCAACTGCATCACCGGCGACTTCCCGCCTTCCTCGGGGACGATCCGGTTCTTCGGCGAGGACATCACCCAGTTCCCGCCCTATGAGCGCATCCGCCGCGGGCTTCGCCGCACCTATCAGATTTCGGCGCTGTTCCCCGGTCTCACCGTTCAGGACAACGTCTATCTCGCCTGCCGCGGCGTGTCGCGCGGCCGGTTCTCGTTCCTCCGTCCGGGACAGAACGACGCCCTGATGCACGCCACCGAAACGCTGGTGCAGGCCGTGCACCTGACCGGCGTGAAGGACCAGCGCGTCGCCGAGCTCGCGCACGGCCAGCAGCGCCAGCTCGAGATCGCGCTGGCGCTTGCCGGGGCGCCGCGCTTCATCCTGTTCGACGAGCCGGCCGCGGGACTGTCGCCGACCGAGCGGCGCGAGCTGATCGAGATCCTGACCTCGCTGCCGGCGCACATCGGCTACATCATCATCGAGCACGACATGGACGTTGCGCTTCGCGTCGTCGAGAGCGTGACGATGATGCACAACGGCCGCATCTTCAAGGAAGGCCTGCCGCGCGAGATCGAGTCCGATCCCGAGGTGCAGGAACTCTACCTCGGAGGCGGCCATGAATGACCGCCGCACCGCGCCCGCGCTCGAGGTGAAGGGCCTCGATGTCTATTACGGGCATTCGCACGCGCTGCAAGGCGTCGACCTGACGCTCGACTCCGGCGTGTTCTCGGTGGTCGGCCGTAATGGCATGGGCAAGACCACGCTGTGCAGGGCTATCATGGGCCTGGTTCGGGCCAGTAGCGGCTCGATCCGTATCAGCGGCGAGGAGGTGACGCGGCTGCCCCCGGCGCGCATTGCCCGGCTCGGGGTCGGCTATGTGCCGCAGGGCCGGCGCCTGTGGCGCTCGCTGACCGTCGACGAGCACTTGCAACTTGCCGGCGGCCTGCGGCGCGGCTCCTGGACCATCGAGCGCATCTACGACACCTTCCCGCGCCTCGCCGAGCGCAGGAACCATGGCGGCAGCCAGCTCTCCGGCGGCGAGCAGCAGATGCTCGCGATCTCACGCGCACTGCTGACCAATCCGCATCTGTTGATCATGGACGAGCCGACCGAAGGGCTGGCGCCTGTCATTGTCGCCCAGGTCGAGGACATGCTGCTCCGCCTCGGCGATGAAGGCGACATCTCCGTGCTGGTCATCGAACAGAATATCGGTGTGGCAACGGCGGTGTCGCGCAACGTCGCCATCATGGTCAACGGCCGCGTCAACCGTATCATCGATTCCGCGCGGCTTGCCGCCGACCGCGAGCTGCAGCAGCGACTGCTCGGCGTCGGCACGCACGGTGCCGACGAAACCGATGCCGAGGCGGCGCCACAGAAAGCTGAGGCTGCGAGAGCGCCGCAGCCGGACCGCAAGGGGCCGGTCCGTATTTACGTCTCCAATCCCGTGCCGCCGACGCGCTGGTCGCAGCCGGTGCCGATCGCCCGAATCGAGGCGGCGGCGCGAACGCAGTCGACCGGTGTCACGCGGCTCGAACAAGCAACCCGTGCGCGGCGTGAACCGGCAGCATCGAGGACATCAGGACCTCCCGTCGTGCTGGTCGTCGGCACGCTTGACACCAAGGGCGCCGAGCTCCGCTTCATCCGCGACATCGTCGCGGGCAGCGGCCTGCGCACGCGCCTGGTCGACGTTTCGACCAGCGGCAAAGCGTCAAGCTGCGACGTCACCGCGCAGGAGATCGCGCTGAACCATGGACGCGGCGGCTCCGGCGTGTTCGGCGCCGATCGTGGTGCCTCGGTGACGGCGATGGCGGACGCGTTCGAGCGGTGGCTGCGCCGCCAGGGCAATGTCGCTGGCATCATCTCGGCCGGCGGTTCGGGCGGCGCATCGTTGGTCGCGCCCGGCATGCGCGCGCTTCCGGTCGGCGTGCCGAAACTCATCATCTCCTCGGTCGCGTCCGGCGACGTCGGCCCTTACGTCGGGCCAGCCGACATCACCATGATGTATTCGGTGACCGACGTGCAGGGCCTCAACTCGATCTCGCGCGCGGTACTCGCCAACGGCGCCAATGCGCTGGTCGGGATGGTCAAGGCGCGGCTCGACGAACAGGCCGGCAAACCGCGAGATGGCGCCAGTCTGCCCGCCATCGGCATCACCATGTTCGGTGTCACCACCCCCGCCGTGCAGAGGATCGCCGCCGATTTGCGCGAGGACTTCGAGTGCCTGGTCTTCCATGCCACCGGTGTCGGCGGCCGCTCGATGGAAAAGCTGGTCGAGTCCGGTCAGCTCGCCGGCGTCATCGACCTCACCACGACCGAAATTTGCGACCTCCTGATGGGCGGCGTCTTCCCGGCAACGGAGGACCGCTTCGGCGCCATCATCCGCAGCCGCGTGCCTTATATCGGCTCGGTCGGCGCGCTCGACATGGTCAATTTCGGTGCGCCCGACACGATCCCCGAGCGCTACCGACAGCGCACATTTCACGTCCACAACCCGCAAGTCACGTTGATGCGGACGACGCCTGACGAGAACGAGCGCATGGGCCGCTGGATCGGCGAGCGGCTCAACCAGATGGATGGGATAGTGCGCTTCTTCCTGCCGGAGGGCGGCGTCTCCGCGCTCGATGCTCCCGGCCAGCCGTTCTGGGATCCCGAGGCGGACGCCGCGCTGTTCCGCGCGCTGGAGCGCACCGTGCGTCAGACCAGCAACCGGCAAATCGTTCGCGTCAAGCGCAACATCAACGATCCCGAATTCACCGCCGCCATCGTCAGCGCATTCCGGCCGCTGCTTGGACGCGCCGGTGGACGGCGGAGAGTGGCGAGGTGACCCATGCCCAGGTTTGAACGTGCGGCGCTGTTGAAGAAGTTTCACGACATGGTCGCACGCGGCGAGCCGATCGTCGGCGGCGGTGCGGGCACCGGGCTGTCGGCGAAATGCGAGGAGGCGGGAGGCGTCGACCTGATCGTGATCTACAACTCCGGCCGCTACCGCATGGCCGGCCGCGGTTCGCTCGCCGGCTTGATGCCCTATGGCGACGCCAATGCGATCGTAGTGGAGATGGCCGGCGAAGTGCTGCCGGTCGTGACCAGGACGCCGGTGCTTGCCGGGGTCAACGGCACCGATCCGTTCCGCGATATGGACGTGTTCCTCGACCAGCTCAAGGCACTCGGCTTTGCCGGCGTGCAGAACTTTCCGACCGTCGGCCTGATCGACGGCACCTTCCGCGCCAATCTCGAAGAGACCGGGATGTCCTACGCGCTCGAGATCGACATGATCGCGAAGGCGCATGAGAAGAACATGCTGACCACGCCCTACGTGTTCAGCGAGCAGGAAGCCGCCGCGATGGCGATCGCCGGCGCGGACATCATCGTCTGCCACATGGGCCTGACCACGGGCGGTACGATCGGCGCGCAGACCGCACTGACACTGGCCGACTGCCCTGCCCGCATCGAAACCTGGGCCGAGGCCGCGCTCAGCGTCAACTCAGACATCATCGTGCTCGCGCATGGCGGTCCGATCGCGGACCCGGCGGATGCCGACTTCATCATGAAGAAAACCCGCAACTGCCACGGCTTCTACGGTGCCTCCTCGATGGAGCGCCTGCCGGTCGAGCGGGCGCTGACGGATCAGGTTCGTAAATTCAAGGCGATCGGCGCGCGCTGAAGCGCCGTGACCAAGGGAGGAAGAGATGTCGGGGATGCTGGCAGGTGAATTGATCCTCTGGCTCATCGTCGCAATCGTTGCGATCGTCATCATCGTGTACGTCGTGAACTGGCTCTATCACCGCTCGTCGAAGGAGGTCTCCTTCGTCCGCACCGGTTTCCTCGGCGAACGCGTGGTGATCAACGGCGGTGCCTTCGTGCTGCCGTTCATCCACGACTACACGCCGGTCAACATGAATGTGCTGCCGATGGGGATCGTGCGCTCCAGGCAGGACGCCGTGATTACCCGCGACCGCATGCGCGTCGACATCGAGGCTGACTTCTACGTTCGGGTGCAGCCCACCCGCGAGGCCGTCTCGATCGCCGCGGCCACCCTGGGCCGCCGCACCATGGAGCCCGAACAGCTCCACACTCTGCTCTCCGGCAAGTTCATCTCGGCGATCCGCTCGGTTGCGTCCGAAATGACGATGGAGCAGATGCACGAGCAGCGCGGCGAATATGTCGCCCGCGTCAAGGCCAATGCTGCGGAAGCACTGGCGCAGAACGGCCTCGAACTGGAGTCGGTCGCAATCACCGATCTCGATCAGACCGACCTCGAATACTTCAATCCCTCGAACCGCTTCGATGCCGAAGGCTTGACCCGCCTGATGGAGGACATCGAGGCGAAGCGCAAGCTGCGCAACGACATCGAGCAGGACTCGATGATCAAGATCCGCTCCCGCAACCTCGAAGCAGAGCGGCAGGCGCTGGAGATCGAGCGCGAGAGCGAGACCGCCCGCCTGGAGCAGGAGCGCGACATCGAGATGCGCCGCGCCTTGCAGCGCACGGAGGTGGCCCGCGAACGCGCGCTACGCGAGACCGAGGCGGAACAGGCCCAGATCACCGCGCGCGAAGCCATCGAGAAGGCCCGCATCGCCAACGAGCAGGCGATCACCGAAGCGCGCATCGCCTCCGAGCGCGAGACCCGGCACAAGGAGATCGAGCGCACCCGGGCGGTGGAAGAGAAGGAGCTGCTGGCGCGCGAGGAGATCGAGAAAGCCCGGATCGCCAACCAGCGTGCGGTCGACACCACCCGCATCGCCTCCGAGCGCGAGGTCCGGCAGCGCGAGATCGAGCGGATGCGCACGGTCGAGGAAGCCGAGATCGCCGCGCGGGAAGCCATCGAGAAAGCCCGCATCCAACAGGACCGCGTCGTCACCGATGCACGCATCGCCAATGAGGAGGAGACCCGCCGCCGCGAGATCGAGCGGACGCGCGCGGTCGATGAGGCCGAGATCGCCGCTCGCGAGGCTACCGAGAAGGCGCGTATCGCCCAGACCATGACGGTCAATGTCGAGCGCATCTCGTCCGACGAGCGGACCCGTGCGCTGGAGATCCAGCAGGTGCGCACCATCCAGGAAGCCGAGATCGAGGCGCAGAAGGCGGTGGAAGCCGCCCGCATCGCCCGCGAGAAGATGCTGGCCGCCGAGCGCATCACCGCCGACCACACCACCCGCAAGCTGGAGATCGAGCGCAACCAGGCAGTCGAGATCGCAGGCATCAGCGCACGCGAGGCCACCGAGGCGTCGCGGATCGCTCAGGAGGAACGCGTCCGGGCACTCGAGATCGCACGCACCCGTGCGATCGAGGAAGCCGACATCGCCTCGCGCGAGGCGATCGAGGCCGCGCGGATCTCGCAGGAGAAGTCGGTCGCCGCGCAGCGCATTCGCGCCGAGCGGGAAACCCGCGGGCTCGAGATCGAGCGCACCGAAGCGATCGAGGCCGCCGAGCTGAAGCGCCGCGACGCGATCGAGCGGCAGCGCATCGATGTCGAGCTGGCGCTGGAGAGTGAGCGAATCGCCTCGTCGCGGACCCGCGAAGTGCTCAACATCGACCAGAAGAAGGCGATCGAGCTCGCCGACGAGGAGCGCGTGATTGCGCTCGCCGCCAAACGTTCCGAGCGCATCGACGCCGACCGGCAGGTCAGGCAAGCCGAGATCGTGGCCCGCAGGGACGTCGACACCACCGACGTCTCCCGCGAGCAGGCGCTGGAAGCGGCGCGGATCGCGCGGCGCCGTGCGATCGAGCAGCTCGAGGTCGCCCGTAATCAATCGTTGCAGGAAGCCGAGATCGCCGCCCGCGAGGAGGTCGAGCGCGCCCGGATTGCCTCCGACCGCGGCCTCGACGAGGCCCGGATCGGCCGCGAACGCGAGCTGCGCAAGCTCGAGGTCAACAGGGAGAAGGATGTCGAAACTGCGCTGATGGAGAAGGCGATCGCATTGCATCAGAAATCGCTGGAGGAATCCGCGGCCCGCGCCGCCGCCGAAGACGCCCGGATGCGCGCCACCGAGGCTGCCGAGCGCGTCGTCACCGCGCGCGAAAGCGAGATTGCCAAGCGACGCAAGACCGTCGAGGTGCTGCTCGCCGAGAAGCAGGCCGAGGAGACTAGGATCGCGGCCGAGGCCGAGCGCGTTCGCGCCGCAGTCGAAGCCGAGGCGCAACGCCTGCTCAACGAGGCCGAGAACGTGCTGACCGACCAGGCGCGCTACTCGCTGTTCCGCCGCAAGCTGCTCGACCGCATCGAGGGTATCGTCCGCGAGAGCGTGAAGCCGATGGAGAAGATCGAGGGCATCCGCATCCTCCAGGTCGATGGCCTCAACGGCAACGGCCATGGCAACGGCACCGGCCGCAGCGCCACCGACGAGGTGATCGACTCCGCGCTGCGCTACCGCGTGCAGGCGCCGCTGATCGACTCGATCCTCTCGGACATCGGTGTCGAGGGCGGCAGCCTGGCGAAGATGCCCGGCCTGATCCGCGAAGCCCGGGACATGCAGGGCATCAAGGATTCCACGCGAAAGAGCGGCGGCGATGCCAAGCAGGCGTTGCCGGAGAGCGGCGGCGAGCCGCGGGCCGAGCGCACGCCGCGCAAGAAGGACTGAGCTCACGCCATGGCACGAGTTTACGTCTCCACCGTCGTCAATGCGCGCAACGATCGCGTCTGGGCCCGCGTGCGCGACTTCAACGGGCTACCGAACTGGCATCCCGCGATCGCGGAGAGCCGCATCGAGGCTGGCGAACCGTCGGACAAGATCGGCTGCGTCAGGGACTTCCGGCTGCGCAATGGCGACCGTATCCGCGAGAAGCTGCTCGGCCTCTCCGACTACGACATGTTCTGCACCTACTCGATCCTGGAATCGCCGATGGGGGTCGAGAACTATGTGGCGACGTTGCGGCTGACGCCGGTCACCGACGGCGACCAGACATTCCTGGAGTGGACCGCCGAATTCGACTGCGCGCCGGAACGCGAGGCGGAGCTCGTCAATAACATCGGCGGCGGCGTGTTCCAGGGCGGGTTCGACGCCCTGAAGCGGGCGTTCGGAGGCTAGCGGATGCATCGATCAGTCGCCGCCGCGTTGACGGTCCACCTCTCCCCCTGTGGGAGAGGTCGGATCGCATCGCAAGATGCGATCCGGGTGAGGGGTCGCGCCGTCTCGTGGGACGTCAACCCCCTCACCCGCGCCTTCGGCGCCACCTCTCCCCGTGGGGGAGAGGTGGTGCTTGCGGACGCAGCTCTCGAAACCATCGACATGAGATTTTAGCCCGTGCCGCATGTCGTCAAGAGCACGATCCTGGATGCGCCGACCGACGCGGCGTGGGCCGTGCTGCGCGATTTCAACGGGCACGATCGTTGGCACCCGGCGGTCGCGACCAGCGCCATCGAGCGCGCGCAACCGTCCGACAAGATCGGCTGTGTCAGGCGGTTCAAGCTGAAGGACGGCTCCGAGCTGCGCGAGCAATTGCTGGCGCTGTCCGACCTCGAGCAGAGCTTCAGCTATTGCCTGCTCGATACCCCGATCCCGATGTTCAACTACGTGGCGCATGTCCGGCTGCTGCCGGTGACCGACGGCGACCGCACCTTCTGGCACTGGGAATCACGCTTTACCACGCGGCCGGAAGATAAGGACCGCATCACGCAAATGGTTTCGGAAGACATCTACCAGGCGGGATTTGAAGCCATCCGCCGGCATCTGAAGGAGGCCGCGTAAGCGGGGAAGGACATCATGCCCTTCACGGTGAAAACCTTCACAAGCACCCACGACGCGGCGGCTGCATTGTCGTTGGATCGCAGCGCCCGCTATCTCGGCGGCGGCACGCTGGTGATGCGGGCGCTGAACGAGGGCGACATCTCGATCTCGACCGTCGTGCGCGCCAACGATCATGCGATGAGCAGGATCGATGCCACCGGCTCCCGCATCACCCTCGGTGCCGGCGTCACTTTTGCGCGCATCCTGGCCGAACGTGAGCTTGCCTTCCTGCACGCCGCTGCGCGCTCGATCGGCGGGCCGGCGGTGCGTAACATGGGCACCGTCGGCGGCAATTTGTTCGCGCCCGTGCCGTATGGCGACTTCACGGTTGCGATGCTTGCACTCGACGCGACGGTGTCGGTGCAGGGCGGCCTCGGCGGCCGCGAGATTCCGGTCGAGGAATTCCTCCAGTCGCGCGACCGGCAGACCGGCGCGCTGGTGCTCGCGATCTCCTTTGCCAAGCCCGGCAGCGCGGATGCCTTCCGCTACCGCAAGGTCGCGCGGATCAAGCCGAAGGGCGGCGCGGTGATCACGCTCGCTGCGCATCTACCCGCCAATGGCGGCCGCATCGTCGGCGCGCGCGTCGCGTTCGGCTCGATGGCGGCAACGCCGATCCGCGCCCGTGCCGCCGAGCGCGCGCTGGAAGGACGCTCGCTGGATTCGTCTACGATCAATGCGGCGGCCGCCGCAGCCGTCGAAGGAACCTCTCCCGGCGACAATGCGCTCGCCAGCGCCTGGTATCGCCGCGAGATCGTTGGCGTTCACCTCCGCCGCCTGTTGTCCGGCCAGGAATAGATCGTCATGACCAAGACTGCTCTTCAATTCCGCCATAACGGCCGTGACGTCGCGATCTTCGTCGACGGCGGCACCAACCTGTTGGTCGCGCTGCGCGAGCTGATCGGCGACATGACGCCGAAATTCGGCTGTGGCCAGGGCGGCTGCGGCACCTGCAGCGTGCTTGTCGACGGCGAGCTGCATCTCGCCTGCCTGACGCTCGCCGAAACGGTCGCCGGCCGCTCGGTCGAGACGCTCGACGGGATGAAGGATGGCCCCAATCTGCACCCGCTGCAGCGGGCCTTTGCCGACAATTTTGCCGCCCAGTGCGGCTACTGCACGCCGGGCATGCTGATGGCCGCGAAGGCGCTGCTCGACCGCAACCCGCAGCCGAGCCGCGCGGACGTGGTCGAGGCTATCTCCGGCAATATCTGCCGCTGCACCGGCTATGAGCCGATCATCAACGCCGTGCTGTCAGCCGCATCCGGCAGCCGGGCGCGCGCGTAAGGGAACAGTGCCATGCTGGAACTGCGCAAGGACATCTTCGCCGACGAGCGTGACGACAATCTGAAGGAGATCGGCAAGGGCACGCAGCGCCAGGACATGCTCGGCCATGTCACCGGCACCTCGCCCTATTTCGACGATCACAAGCTGCAGGGCATGCTGCATCTGAAGGTCGTCCGCAGCACCCATTCGCATGCGCGGCTGCGCCGGATCGACACCTCGGAAGCCGAGCGGTCGGAAGGCGTGCGGCGCGTGATCCGCGGCTCGGACGTGCCGCGCAACCTCAACACGCTGCTCAGCCTGATCAATTTCGGCAAGGACGACGAGCCGTCGCTCGCGGTCGACAAGGTGCGCTACAAGGGCGAGCCGATCGTCGCCGTCGTCGCCGACAGTCCGCGCGAAGCCTATGAGGCGATCGCCAAGGTCAGGATCGACTATGAACCGCTGCCCGCCGTGTTCGATGTCGAAGAGGCGCTGAAGCCGGGCGCGCCCGTTGTCAACGAGGTCTATCCGAAGAACACCTTCACCTATCACGAGACCTACGATCATCAGAAGCTACGGTTCGGCGACGCCGACCGCGCGCTGGCCTCCGCCGATCACGTGCTGGCGCAGCGCTATCAGATGTCGCCGATCGAGCATGCTCCGACCGAGACCAACGGCTCGATCGCCGCGCCCGACACCAACGGCCGCTATATCGTCTACACCTCGACGCAGGCGCTGTTCTTCTCGGTCGACACCTGCGCCAAGATCCTCGATGTTCCCTCCAACACCTTCCACTTCATCGGCGGCACGGTGGGCGGCGGCTTCGGCGGCAAGGTCGATACGCTGACCGAGCCACTCTGCATTCTCGGCGCGATGCTGACCGGGCGGCCGGTGCGCTACGTGTTCGGCCGCGAGGAGGAGATGCAATACGGCCCGCCGCGCGGCGCCGAGCGCATCTACATCAAGGACGGCGTGATGCGTGACGGCCGCGTTGTCGCCCGCAAGGTGCGCGCCTATTTCGACAGCGGCGCCTATACGCGGCTGTCGAGCTATGCGGCCGTGAAATGCGCGGCGCATCTGCCCGGCCCTTACACCATCCCGAACGTCTATGGCGACGTCTACTGCGTGTTCACCAACCGGACACCGGCGACGGCGATGCGCGGCTTCGGCGTCACAGCGATGGACTTCGCCATCGAATGCCAGATGGACAAGCTCGCTCATCTCGTCGGCATGGACCCGATGGAATTCCGGATCCTCAATGCGTATCGCGACGGCGACATGAAGGCGCACCGGCGCGAGGCCAAGAACACCGCGCTGATCGAATGCGTGCAGGTCGCCGCAGAGAAGGCCAAATGGCCGATCCGCGAGGAGTTCAAGCGCATGTCGTCGCGCAAGGATGGCGGCGGCGCCCGCGCAGCCGTGACGCCGACCCCGCGCGAGGCGCATGCACCGCAGGCGGCAACCACCCAGCAGCGCACCACGTATGACCGCGCGCCGGTCGCAAGCCGCGAGCCGCCGCCACCGCCTCCTCCGGCTGCACCACCGCCGCCGCGGCCGAGCGCGCCATCGCATGGCGCGACCCGCTTCTCCTCCGTCTTCGGCACCAGGAGGCGCTGACCATGACCAGGCATCGTGGACGCGGCATCGCGTCGGTCAATTATCCCATCGGCATGAATCTCGGCGGCGACCCGAGCCAGGCGCTGGTGCATTCCAATCCGAGCGGCAAGTTCACCGTCGCGCTGTCCTCGATCGATCTCGGTCAGGGCATGAAATCGGTGACGCGGCAGATCTGCGCCGAGACGCTCGGCGTGCCGGTCGAGGACGTCTATGTCGACACCGCCGATTCCGACACCGGCCCGCACTGCATGGGCTCGTTCGCCTCGCGCGGCACGCACCGCGTCGGCAACGCGGTGATGGCGGCGGCGCGCGAGGCACGCGGCGTGATGATGGAGGCGGCTGCCGAGGAGCTGGAGGTGAACGCCGCTGACCTCGAGACCGACGGCCGCGGCAACATCCACGTCAAGGGTGCGCCGCACCGGTCGATCTCGACCAAGGACGTCGCAATTGCCGCGCAGTTCAAGCAGGGCAAGACGATCTCCGGCCGTGGCATCTTCCTGGTGCCGCTCTCCGACGTCGATCCCGAGACCGGCGAGATGTCGCCGGCGACGTGCTACGCGCATGCCTGTCTCGTGGCCGAAGTGGAGGTCGACGACGAGACCGGCGACGTCGCGGTGGTCCGGATGGATTCTGCCTACGAGCTCGGCCGCGCGCTCAACCCTCGGCTGGTCGAGCAGCAGCTCGTCGGCGGTGCCTGGATGGGCGTCAGCCACGCGCTCTACGAGACGCCGGAGCCCTATTATCCCGATCCAGTGCACGGGCCGCGCGACTTCGTCGAATATCTGATGCCGGGACCCGGCGACATCTGCCCGCACGACATCGCGGTGCTAGAGCGCCCGGCGCCCGACGGCCCGTTCGGCGCCAAGGGACCTGGTGAGATGTGCGCCAATCCGGTGCTGCCTGCCATTGCGAATGCGATCTTCAACGCCGTCGGCGTACGGATCGACGATCTGCCGATCACGCCGGAGAAGGTGCTGCGCGCGATCAAGGCGCAGGGCGGCGCGCGGCCGCAGCCGCGGCGTTGAGGGTTTGCCATGCCGGTTCGCAGCAACATCGTCGGCATCGACAGCCCCGAGGCACTGGAGAAAGCGCTGCGCGCGGCCTATTACCTTGCCGACGACGGCATCGCGACGGCGTCCTATCTTTCGCTCGCGCTCGGCAAGCCGCTGCTGCTCGAAGGCGCGCCCGGCGTCGGCAAGACCGAGGCGGCGAAAGCGATCGCCGCGGTGCTCGGCCGCAAGCTGATCCGCCTGCAATGCTATGAGGGCATCGACGCCGCCGCGGCGCTCTACGAGTGGAACTATCCGCGCCAGATGCTGGCGATCCGGCAGGCGGGCGAGGAGAGCATCGACATCTATGGCGAGGCGTTCCTGATCGAGCGGCCGATGCTCGCCGCGCTGCGCGCGCCCGACGCGACGGTGCTGCTGATCGACGAGATCGATCGTGCCGACCAGGAGTTCGAGGCTTTCCTGCTCGAGTTTCTCTCCGACTTCCAGATCTCGATTCCCGAGCGCGGCACCGTGCGCGCCGCCGAGCACCCCGTCGTCGTGCTGACGTCGAACCGGACGCGTGATCTGCACGAAGCGCTGCGGCGACGCTGCGTCTATCACTGGATCGACTATCCGAACGCCGAGCGCGAGGCGCGGATCGTGATGATGCGGGCCTCCAGCGTCGCCGAGGCGACCGCCCGTGCCGTGGTCGCCGCAGTCGGCAAGCTCCGCCGCGAGCCGCTCAGCAAGGCGCCGGGCATCGCCGAGGCCGTCGACTGGGCGGAGGCCGCGACCTTGCTCTACAAGGGCGGCGCGCGCTGGCCCGACGCGTTCAAGCGCTCGATCGGCGTCGCGCTGAAGGACGAGGAGGATCTTCATTTCATCTCGCCCCGGCTCGATGCAATCATCGCGGAGGCCGCCGCGTGAGCGACGATCTCAAGCTACCGCGCGCCGCGCAGGTCTTCGTCTCCTTTGTCGCGCTGCTGCGCGCCAACGGCTTCTCGATCGCGCCGGAGCAGACCACGAGCTTCCTGGCGGCGATCGAATTGCTGGGACCGCGGAGCCTCGAGCACATCCGCCAGGCCGGCCTCGCGACACTGGCGCCGCCGCCGGAGCGCCGCGCGACGTATGATCGCCTGTTCGACATCCACTTCCGCGGCTCTGAAGCGATCCAGCGGGCCGAAGGCGGCGACGACGAGACTGTCCGCCTCCAGGAAGAAGGCCGCGGCGAGGGCGAGCCGCCGCTCGCCGACGAAGCCAATGAGTCCGGCCTCGCCGCGGCGCGCGCCGAGGCGCTGGTCGAGCGCCGCTTCGCGCAGACCTCGACCAGCGATCCGTTGCGGCGGCTGTCGCGTGAGGCGGCACGGCGGCTGCCGCGACGGCGCGGCCACAGGCGGCGGCGCGCGCGCAGCGGTCCGTTCGCCGATCTCCGCCGCACCTTGCGCGACAGCGTCCGCAATGACGGCGAGGTGCTGCGGCTGGGGCGCCTGCGCCGCCGCGAGCGCCCGCGCAAGGTCCTTCTGCTGATCGATGTCTCCGGCTCGATGAAGGCGCGCACCGAAGAGAACATGAAGCTCGCCCATGCGCTGGCGCAGGCGACCGGAAATGTGGAGGTCTTCACCTTCGGCACGCGGCTCACCCGCGTCACCCGCGCGCTGCGGCTGAAGCGACGCGAGCAGGCGCTGAACGCGGCCGCGTTCCTGGTCAGCGATTGGGACGGCGGCACCCGGATCGGCGATGCGCTGCAAGCCTTCCTCGCCGTACCGCGCTTTGGCGGATACGCCCGCGGCGCCGCCGTCGTGATCGTCTCCGATGGCCTCGAGCGCGGCGATCCGGCTGCGCTGCGCGATGCGGTTGCGAAACTGTCGCGCCGGGCCTGGCGCGTAAGTTGGCTCACGCCGCTTGCGACCGGGCCCGGCTTTCGGCCGCAAACCGAAGCGCTGATCGCGATCCAGCGCTTTGTCGATGATCTCGTGGACGGCGGGTCGAGCGCGGCAGTGGTTGCGCATTTGCTGTCGCTCGGACGAAGGAGAGCTGCGTGACTGATATCGTGGACGGCCATCATCACATCTGGCGTCAGGCCGACCTCGCCTGGCTGTCCGGCCCGATGCAGCCGCGCATCTTCGGCCCCTATGAGCCGATCCGCCGCGACTATCCGATTCAAGAATATCTCGACGATCTCAAGGGCAGCGGCGTCACCCGTTCGGTCTATGTCCAGACCAACTGGCCGACCGATCGGTTCGAGGACGAGACCGTCTGGGTGCAGCAGACGGCCGACCGGCATGGCTGGCCGCACGCGATCGTCGCCTATGCCGACTTCTCCGTCGATGATGTCCGTCCGCAACTCGATCGCCTGACGCGCTATCCGCTGGTCCGCGGCGTGCGTATGCAGTTGCACTGGCACGAGAAGGAGCTCTATCGCTTCGCGGCGCGTGCTGATCTCTGCGCCGATCCAAAGATCCGGCGCAATGTCGGGCGCCTCGCCGACTATGGCTGGAGCTTCGATCTGCAGGTGTTCGCACCGCAGATGGAAGGTGCGGCCGGCCTCGCCGCCGCCTGTCCCGACGTGACCTTCATCCTCCAGCATGCCGGCATGCTGGAGGACCTATCGCCACAGGGACGCGCGGCCTGGCGAGCCGGCATGGCGCGGCTCGCGCAATGTCCGAACGTGGTGTCGAAGCTCTCGGGGCTCGGCACCTTCATCCACCGCAACGACGCCTCACACATCGCCGATGTCGTGACCGACACCGTCGCGATGTTCGGCGCGGAGCGCTGCCTGTTCGGCTCGAACTTTCCGATCGAGAAGCTGTGGACCAGCTATCGCGAGCTCGTTGAGGCCTTCGAGGCGGCAACCGCGCGACTCAGCCCACAGCAGCGCGAGACGATCTTCAGCACGACGGCGACGCGGGTCTATCAGCTCGGACCATAGGCGCTGCGAACACGAACACGAACACGAATTGGGAGGAATGTAATGCCGTTGGAGATCAAGATCCTGGATTACGGCGATATCGAGCTGGAATCGAGCTTTCTCGTGCTCGGGCACAATTGCGGCCGTACCCGCCGTGTGCTGACGCTCGGCTTCCTGATTCTCGGCGGCCCGTATCCGGTGCTGGTCGATACCGGCTATCGCTCCAACCAGATCATGGAGACGCTCGGCATGCGCGGCCTCCAGTTTCACGAGAACATGATCGAGAACCAGCTCGCCCGCCACGGCGTGCGGATGGGCGACGTGCGCTTCGTCTGCCACACCCATCTCCACATTGATCACGCCGGCAAGGACGATCTGTTCCCGATGAACACGACGGTGGTGCTCAATCGCAAGGAGCTGGAATATTCCGTCTCCGGCCTGATGCATCCGCAATATCCGGCACCCGACATCAAGCACCTGATCGACCGCCTGCACACCAAGAGCGCGCTGCGCTTCCTCGACCTCGAGATCACCGGTCCGGTCGAGCTGATGCCGGGCGTCTATTGCGACGCGGCCAATGCCCACACCGAGGGCTCGATGAACATCCACGTCCACACCGCCGATGGCATCGCGACGATCTGCGGCGACGTCATCTACGATTTCAACGACCAGATCGTCACCCCCTTCAACGAGATCCACGACGCCGAACCGCGCACCACCGGCAATCACGGCACCAGCAAGCGCGCGGAGAAGTCCGCGATCAAGAAGCTGCTCTCCAGCTCGCGCTACCTGCTGCCGGTGCATGATCGCCCGGCGAAGATCGAAGGCGGCGTGGTGGTCGGCCGGCTGCATGACCAGGTGCCCGGACCGGTCGTGCAGAGCCTGCCGCAGCGCAACTGGTTCCCGGCGTGAGCGCAAAGGACTGACGCGATGACCCATGTCACCCTGCGCACCGAGTTCGAGGACCTGATCGATCCCTATGCGCCTGTCGGCCAGGTGGGAACGGGCTTCGATTTCACCGAGGGCCCGATCTGGCATCCGCTCGATCACTTCTTGCTATTTTCCGACATGCCCGGCGACGTGCGACGAAGATGGGATGCGCGGCGCGGCGTGGTCGAGGTCAAGCGCCCGTCGAACAAATGCAACGGCATGACCTATGACGCGGACCTCAATCTGATCGTCTGCGAGCATGCCACCTCCTCGCTGATCCGCGAGCGCCCCGACGGGCGGCGCGAGGTGCTGGCCTCGCACTACGAGAACCAGGAGCTCAACAGCCCGAACGACGTCTGCGCCCATTCCTCGGGCGCGATCTATTTCTCCGATCCGTGGTACGGCCGGATGCCGGTTTATGGCGTCGAGCGGCCGCGCCAGCTCGGGTTCCAAGGCGTCTATCTGATATCGCCCGGCGGCGGCGCGCCAAAACTTTTGGTCGACCGCTACCTATTCGACCAGCCGAACGGGCTCTGCTTTTCGCCCGACGAGCGCATCCTTTACGTTAACGACACCGTGCAGGCGCTGATCCGCGCCTTCGACGTCCAGGCCGATGGCTCGCTTGCTAATCCGCGCGCGTTCGCCAGCGGCATTCGTTCCGAGCTCGAGCCTGGCGTGCCCGACGGCATGAAGTGCGACCAGCGCGGCAATGTCTGGGTCACTGCACCCGGCGGCGTCTGGGTCTATTCGCCTGCCGGCGACCTGCTCGGCAAGGTCCGCCTGCCCGAGCTCGTCGCCAATCTCGCCTGGGGCGGGCCGGATTTCCGCACGCTCTATCTGACCGCGACCCATTCGGTCTATGCGATCCCGACCAAGGTCGGTCCGCGCCACGAGCCCTATATGAGCGGCAGGCGCGGCAGCACAGGCGCAACATCGTCCTCCGCTCCCGCGCCGAACCTGACCACCGGCGAGATGCGGATCGATCCGCAGCGCTGCGCCATGATCATCCAGGACATGCAGAACGACGTCATCATGGACGGCGGCGCGTTCGCAGATTCCGGTGCGCCCGCGCATGCGCGACAGCAGCACGTCGTCGAGAATGTGCGGCGGCTTGCCGAGGCGGCCCGCGCGCGCGGCGTTGCCATCATCCATGTCTGGTTCGTCGTCGAGCCCGGCGCGCCCGGCGTGACCTTGAACGCGCCGTTGTTCGAGGGACTGGTCGACAGCAAGGCAATGGTGCGCGGGAGCTGGGGCGCCGCGCCGGTCTCCGGGCTGGAGCCGCGGCCGGGCGACTTCGTGGTCGAGAAGATGCGGATGAGCGCCTGGGAGGGCACGCGGCTGGAGACGATCCTGAAGGCGACCGGCCGCGACATGATCATCAACACCGGGGCGTGGACCAACATGTCGGTCGAGCACACCGCGCGCACCGGCGCCGACAAGGGCTATTTCATGATCGTGCCGGAGGATTGCTGCTCGACCATGAATGCCGATTGGCACAACGCCGCGATCAATTTTGCCCTCCAGAACGTCTCCGTGGTGACCAACGCCGACACCGTCATCAAAGCGCTGGGCTAGAGGGAGGCGGCGGCGGTGCCGAAGCTGCTTTACCTCGCCTGCTCTCCCCGTGCCGCGTCGGAATCGGCAGCCGGCGCGCGCGCCTTTCTCGAGGCATTCCGCAAGGCGCGGCCAGACTGGGAGATCGACGCGTCGGACCTCTGGCGCGATCCCTTGCCGGAGTTCGAAGGCGATCTGCTGGAGGCCAAATATGCCCGCATCGGCGGCATGCCGTTCAGCAATTCGCAGCGCGACGCCTTTGCGGCCGCCGAGCGCCTCGCACTGCGGCTGTCGCTGGCCGACCGCGTGCTGATCTCGACGCCGATGTGGAACTTCAGCATTCCCTACAAGCTGAAGCAGTGGCTCGACGTCATCATCCAGCCGGGGCTCACCTTCCGCTTCGATCCGACGCAAGGCTATCTGCCGCTGCTCAAGGACCGCCCGACCGTCGTGATCCTCGCGAGCGGCAGCGATTTCGTCACCGGCATGAACCGCGGCCGCATCGATATGGCGACGCCCTATCTGCGCGAGGTGTTGCGCTTCATCGGCATCAGTGACGTGCGCTTCGTGCCGATCGGCCCGACCGCGGGACCGAGCGAGCCGATCCACGTGGCACGCGACGCTGCGCATCGGAGGCTTGCGGAGATCGCGGGAAGGTTTTGAGCGATCCGCTTAGGTACCGCTATATTGCGAGTGAAGCGAAGCAATCCATGCTTCAGGGCATGCGGAGCGATGGATTGCTTCGTCGCTTCGCTCCTCGCAATGACGGAGATGAGGAGATCTCCCATTTTCGAACGCCGCCGGATTCCGACTGCGCCAGGACACGTCACCACCGCGCTGCATTTCGCTTCGTCTTCCGGTCGTTGAGATGGTCGGCGCGCTCCCTTATCCACTCATCGTCAGGCCACCGGACACGCTGATCACCTGCCCGGTCATGAAGTCAGCGTCGTCGCTCGACAGGAAGGCGATCAGGCCTGGAATGTCGTCGGGCTGTCCGAGACGCTTGAGCGGAATCGCGCGCTTCAATCCGTCGTAGATCTTCTGGCCATACTCGCCTTCGCCGACGAAGGAGCGCAGCAGAGCCGTATCGGTCGGTCCCGGGCAGACGACGTTGACCCTGACATTGTCGCGCGCGCATTCCCGCGCGATGGTCTTGGAGAATGCGATCAGGCCGCCCTTGCAGGCCGAATAGACCGCCTCTCCGGACGAGCCGACCCGGCCCGCATCGGAGGCGACGTTCACGACTTTGCCGCCGCCGGCGGCGATCAGGTGAGGAAGCGCTGCCTTGTGGAGATTGAGCGGACCGCGCAGGTTGATCGCGATGATCTGGTCCCACAAGTCCGGCTCGGTTTGCAGGAACGGCTTGGCGACGTCCCAGCCGGCATTGTTGACGAGGATGTCGAGCCTGCCAAACTTGGCAACGCCGCGATCGACGGCGTCCTTGACCCCGGCATAGTCGGCGATATCGACGGCCACGCAGAGCAGGCGCTGGTCATCCGCGCCGATGTCGGCGGCCAACTGCTTCAGCGCGTCGGCGTTGATGTCGAGCGCAATGATGTTGACCTCCTCGTCGAGGAAGCGGCGACAAATGGCACGGCCGATGCCGCCGGCTGCGCCGGTCACGATGGCGACGCGGTTCTTCAAGCCTCTCATGATGCTGCTCCGTTCACTGCGCTGAGGGCGCGACCCAGGAAAGACAATATCTTGCCATGAGCGACCGTCCAGCCGTCGATCCAGCCGGCAGCGATGGAAAATCCCGGTCACACCGACCGTCGGCTCGCGCGAGACAGACCGATCGCTCAAGGCAGGCATTCAGTCGCTGGTGGTTGCGGCCGGAAACGGCATTTGGAATTCTGCATCGTCCGGTATCGTCCTCTTGATCTCAGGAGTTTCCCGACGTGGCCATCCTCAAGGACTTCACAGTGGGCTTCTACAAGATCCCGCTGCCGACCGTGCTGAGCGACAGCACGCATGGCGAGATCAGGGCGTTCGAGCTGATCACGATCCGTGCCCGCGATGCCGACGGCGCGGAAGGAACCGGCTACACCTACACGGTCGGGCGCAACGGCGGCGCCATCGCCGATATCCTGAGCCGCGAGATCTGCGAGATCGTGCGCGAGACGGAGGCCGAGGATACCGAGCAGCTCTGGCACAGAGTGTGGTGGGCGCTGCACTATGGCGGCCGCGGCGGGCCGGCGGTGCTCGCCCTCTCCGCACTCGACATCGCGTTGTGGGATCTGAAGGCCCGGCGGGCGTCGCTGCCGCTGTGGCGGCTGCTCGGCGGCTTCGACCCGCGCGTGCCATGTTACGCCGGCGGCATCGATCTCGATTTGCCGCTGGATGGTCTGCTGAAGCAGACCGACGACAATCTCGCCAAGGGCTTTCGGGCCATCAAGATGAAGGTCGGCCGTCCGAGCCTTGCGTCGGACGTGACGCGCGTGAAGGCGATGCGCGGCCATCTCGGCGACGAGTTTCCGCTGATGGCTGACGCCAACATGAAATGGACGGTCGAGGAAGCGATCCGTGCCGCGCGGGCGTTGCAGCCCTTCGACCTGACCTGGCTGGAGGAGCCGACCATTCCCGACGACGTCGAGGGCCATGCGCGGATCCTGCGCGCCGGCGGCGTGCCGATCGCGGCGGGCGAGAACCTGCGCAGTCTGTGGGAGTTCAAGCCATATATCGCCGGCGGCGCACTGTCCTATGCCGAGCCCGATGTCACCAATTGCGGCGGCGTCACCAGCTTCATGAAGATCGCGCGCCTCGCCGAGGCCTTCAACATCCCGGTCACCAGCCACGGCGCACACGACATCACCGTCCATCTGCTGGCGGCCTGTCCGAACCGCTCCTATCTCGAGGCGCACGGCTTCGGCCTTGATCGTTACATCGCAAATCCGCTGGTGCTCGAACAGGGCATGGCGCTCGCTCCGGATCGGCCGGGGCACGGCGTTGCGTTCGACTGGACAGGACTGGACCGGCTCAGCGCGAGGTGATGGCGCTGCGGCGCCTCTGGGCACGATCAATCTGGAGTGTATCGCTCTGGCCGCGGTCTGCTTTCACCTCTCCCCGACGGGGAGAGGTCGATTTGCGCAGCAAATCGGGTGAGGGGCCACAGCTCCAACTCGAGAGCGTAACCCCTCACCCGGCGCTGCGCGCCGACCTCTCCCAAAGGGAGAGGTGAACTCCGCCGCCACAGCAAATCATCACGGCTAGATGGGACATTGCCGAAACGCTGGTCTACCGATCGGCGCTAGGCGGGCTCGCAGCAAGCTGCTAGCTTTTTGCGCTTCAGATTTGCCTTTGCAAGTACAGGGACCGGAGCAAATGGACAACCGCAGTGATGTTTGGCGTGGCGTCGACGCGATCAAGCCGCGTTTCATCGAATTGAGCGACCGTGTGTGGGGAATGCCGGAGGTCTGCTACACCGAAGCACGCTCGTCCGCCGAACATCTGGCCGAGCTGCGGCATCAGGGCTTTCGCATCACCGAGAACGTCGCCGGCATTCCGACCGCGCTGATGGGCGAATGGGGCGAAGGCGGCCCTGTGATCGCCTTCCTTGGCGAATACGATGCGCTGCCCGGCCTCAGCCAGGAGGCCGGCGTCGCCGAACATCGCCCGATCGAGGCCAACGGCCACGGTCATGGCTGCGGCCACAATCTGCTCGGCTCGTCCGCCCTGCTCGCCGCCACTGCGGTGAAGGACTGGCTCGCCGCCAGCAAGGCGCCGGGGCGCGTGCGCTATTACGGCTGCCCCGCCGAGGAAGGCGGCGCCGCGAAGGCCTTCATGGTACGGTCAGGCGCGTTCGACGACGCCGACATCGCCATCACCTGGCATCCGCACAGCTTCTGGGAGGTGGCGGTGACGCCGTCGCTTGCCAACACGCGCGCGGACTTCACCTTCACCGGGCGCACCTCGCACGCCGCGGCCTCGCCGCATCTCGGCCGCAGCGCGCTCGATGCGGTGGAACTGATGAATGTCGGCGTCAACTACATGCGCGAGCACATGCCAAGCGATGCCCGCGTGCACTACGCGCTGCTCGACACCGGCGGGATCGCGCCCAACGTCGTGCAGGCCCATGCCCGCGTACGCTATTCGATCCGCGCCCGCGACCTGCCCGGCATGAACGAGTTGGTCGAGCGCGTGCACAAGATCGCGCAAGGCGCGGCGCTGATGACCGAGACCAGGGTGGAGATGAAGGTGATCTCCGCGGTCTCCAACATCCTGCCCAACACGCCGCTGGAGCAGGAGCTGCACCGGATCATGGAAGATCTCGGCCCGCCGCATTTCGACGACGCCGACAAGGACTTCGCCGGCAGGATTCGCGCGACCCTGACCGAGAAGGACATCGCCTCGGTCTATTACGCGATCGGCATGGATCCGACCGATCGGCCGCTGGCCGACTTCCTGGTTCCGATCGACGCCAAGCGCAATCCACTGATCGGCTCCACTGATGTCGGCGACGTGAGTTGGGTGGTGCCGACCGTGCAGGTCCATGCACCGACGGTTGCAATCGGCACCCCCTTCCACACCTGGCAGGTTGTGGCGCAAGGCAAAACGCCCGCGGCGCACAAGGCGATGGTGCAGGCCGCCAAGGCAATGGCCGGCCTCGGCGTCAAGGCGTTGATGGAGCCCGAGCTGATCCAGGCCGCCAAGGCGGACCTGAAGAAGCGGACCACGCGGACACCTTATGTCAGCCCGCTGCCGGCGAATGTTGCACCGCCGTTGGACATGTCAGTGGCCTGACCGTCGGCTTTGACTCAAGGCGGACCGGGATCGTATCCCGGTCAGCGCCGGATTTGATCCAGAACCTGGCCCGGGACATGATCCCGGGCAAAGCTTGACGCGCGCCAAAAAAACGCATCAGAACAAAGGATAACGAACAAATTTTCCGCACCTCACGGGGCGCGGGAGCATGCTTTGGCGCGGAAAATGCCGAAGCCATGTGCGGCGACGCGGCCTCCTGCACAAGCGATAGCCAAAAGACCAATGGGTTGCGCCGCGTGAGGCGTTGACCTGCGCGGTCATTCGGTGTGCCATCTGCGGCCAAATGAACCGGCAGCCCAATCCAGCGGCCAGCCGCAATCACCGGAACCGGACGAGGGGACTATGTTCGACAAAGACCTGCGGAGCATGATCGACGACGTAAAGGGCGGACGCATGGACCGCCGCGCCTTCGTCAAGCGGATGATTGCCGTCGGCATCACCGCGCCGATGGCCAACCAGATCCTCGCCATCGGCGGCGTCGCGATGGCGCAGAGCCCCAATCCCTATAAGCCGACCAAGCGCGGCGGCGGCGGTCCCTTGAAACTGTTGTGGTGGCAGGGCCCCACCCTGCTCAATCCGCATTTCGCGACCGGCACCAAGGACCAGGACGGTTCGCGCATCTTCTACGAACCGCTCGCGAGCTGGGATGCCGACGGTCATCTCAACCCGATCCTCGCCGCCGAGATCCCCTCGATCAAGAACGGCGGGCTGTCCGCCGATGCCAAGACGGTGACATGGAAGCTCAAGCCCGGCGTCAAATGGCACGACGGCAAACCGTTCACCGCCGACGACGTCGTGTTCAACTGGGAATATGCCACCGATCCGGCGACGGCGGCCGTCTCTAGTGGCACTTACGCCGACATGACCGTCGAAAAAGTCGACGACCTCACCGTCCGGATCAACTTCAAGAAGCCGACGCCGTTCTGGGCCAACGCCTTTGTCGGTGCCTATGGCTGCATCCTTCCGAAGCATCTGTTCGCCGAGTACAAGGGCGGCAAGTCGCGCGAGGCGCCGAACAATCTGAAGCCGGTCGGCACCGGCCCCTACAAATTCATCGAGTTCAAGCCGGGCGATCTGGTGCGCGGCGAGATCAATCCCGATTACCACATGCCGAACCGGCCCTATTTCGACACGATCGAGATGAAGGGCGGCGGCGACGCCGTCTCGGCGGCACGCGCGGTGATCCAGACCGGCGAATATGATTTCGCCTGGAACATTCAGGTCGAAGACGAGGTGCTGCTGCGCCTCGAAAAGGGCGGCAAGGGCAAGACGCTTTATGCCGTCGGCGGCGACATCGAGTTCATCGCGGTCAACTTCACCGATCCGAACACCGAGGTCGACGGCGAGCGCTCGTCGATGAAGACCAAGCACCCGATCCTGTCCGATCCCGCCGTGCGCAAGGCGCTGGCGATGCTGGTCGACCGCGACTCCGTGAAGAAGGTGATCTACGGCCGCGCCGGACGCACCACCGCGAACTATCTCAACGGCCCCGAGGAGTTCGTCTCCAAGAACACCAAATGGGAGTTCAACATCGAGAAGGCGAGCCAGCTTCTGGAACAGGCCGGCTGGAAAGCAGGATCCGACGGCATCCGTGAGAAGGACGGCAAGCGGCTCAAGCTGCTTTACCAGACCTCGATCAACGGACCGCGTCAGAAGACCCAGGCGATCGTCAAGCAGGCCTGCCAGAAGGCCGGCATCGACGTCGAGCTGAAATCTGTGGTGGCCTCGGTGTTCTTCTCCTCAGACGTCGCCAATCCCGACACCTACTCCAAGTTCTACGCCGACATCGAGATGTTCCAGATCCCGATGACCCAGCCCGATCCCGCCCTGCACATGCGCCGCTACATCTCGCGCAACGTCGCCACCAAGGAGAACAAGTGGCAGGGCCAGAATTTCCCGCGCTGGGTCAACAAGGACTACGACGCCGCGATCGATGCGGCGGATGTCGAGACCGATCCGCTCAAGCGCGCCGACCTCTATATCAAGTGCAACGACCTGCTGTGGGAGAACACGGTGATGATCCCCGTGATGCATCGCCTCGCGGTCGAAGCCTGCTCCAATACGCTGCGGCCCGCGCTCTCCGGCTGGGCCAACCAGACCGACAATCTGCAAGACTGGTACCGGGAAACCTGAGCCACGGGACCGGTCCGGAGTTGAATGCGTGCACCTTCTTCCTCTCCCCGTTCTTACGGGGAGAGGAACTTTAACCGCAAATGCCGTGAAAGGTGAGTTCGTGGAGAGTCCCCCTCACCCGGAATTCAAGCTGCGCTTGAATTCCGACCTCTCCCCGCACGCGGGGCAAGGTGAAGCGCGTCTTTCGGCTGGAAGCAAAATCATCACGCTGTATGCGAGACCGTTAGTCGGATGATTTCTTTATGAGTCAGTACATCCTGCGTCGCCTGATGATCGCGATCCCGAGCCTGCTCGGGATCTCGCTCGTGCTGTTCGTGGTGCTCGCGCTCGCGCCGGGCGACCCGTTCGGCGAGCTCGCCACCAATCCGAACGTGCCGCCCGAGGTGCAGGCCGCGCTGCGCGCCAAGTTCGGGCTCGATGACCCGATCTATCTTCGCTACCTGCACTGGCTCTCCGCCATGGCCCACGGCGATTGGGGATTCTCCTTTGTCAGCCGGGTCGATGTCGACACCCTGATCCTGCAGCGGCTGCCGGCGACGCTCTATGTGATCGGCTCGGCGCAGATCCTGGCGCTGCTGATCGCGATCCCGGTCGGCGTCTATGCTGCCACCCGCCCCTATTCGCTGTTCGACAGCCTCGCCAACACCTTTGCCTTCATCGGCTTCTCGCTGCCGACTTTCTTCACCGGCATCCTGTTCATCCTGATCTTCTCGGTGAAGCTGGACTGGCTGCCGTTCGTCTACACCGACGTGCCGGGGACGGGGATTCCCTGGCTGCTGGAAACGATCCGGCAGGCGATCATGCCGGTGATGGTGCTCGGCCTGTTCCAGGCGGCGTCGATGACGCGCTTTGTGCGCTCGGCGATGCTCGACGTGATCCGGCTCGACTACGTCACCACCGCCCGCGCCAAGGGGCTCGGCCAGACCAAGGTGATCATCAAGCACGTGATGCGCAACGCGATGATCCCGGTCGTCACCCTGATCGCGCTGCAGATGCCCGCGGTGTTCGGCGGCGCCATCGTCACCGAGCAGATCTTCCGCATTCCGGGCATCGGCTCGCTTTTGATTTCCTCCATCCTCGCCAATGACACGCCGGTCGTGATGGCCGTGACCTTCGTCTTCGCGTGTCTCGTGGTGCTGTTCAACTTGATCGCAGATGTCCTCTATGGCTGGCTTGACCCTCGCATCTCCTTCCGTTGATCGGCGACGCTACTCGCCGTTACGGGAGACCTGGCGGCGCTATCGCCGGCACAAGCCGGCGGTGATCAGCGCCGTGCTGCTGCTGCTTTTGATCCTGGCGGTCGTAATCGGCCCGCTGGTCTGGCGCGTCTCGATCAACGACATCGACGTCGTGGCCGGCCTGCAAGGCCCGTCGCTGGCACATCCCTTCGGCACTGACGACCTCGGCCAGGACCTGCTCGCCCGCATGATCTATGGCGGCCGCATCTCGCTAGCGGTCGGGCTCGCCGCGATGCTGGTCTCGGTGTTCGTCGGCACCTTGATCGGTGCGCTCGCCGGCATGTCGCGCGGCGGGCTCGGCTACGCCCTGATGTGGCTCACCGACCTGTTCCTGTCGTTGCCGCAACTGCCGCTGCTGCTGCTCCTGATCTATCTGTTCCGCGACGGACTCAAGACGCTGTTCGGACCGGAGGGCGGCATCTTCATCCTGATCGTGCTGGTCATCGGCGGATTGCGCTGGATGCCGGTGGCGCGCCTGGTGCGCGCCCAGTTCCTCTCGTTGCGCGAAAAGGAATTCGTCGAGGCTGCGCGAGCCCTCGGCGCCAGCCCGGTGCGGCAGGTGGTGCGCCACATTCTGCCGAACGCGCTCGGGCCCGTCATCATCGCCGGCACGATCGACGTCGCCGCCGCCATCATCGCGGAGTCGACGCTGTCGTTCCTCGGCCTCGGCTTTCCGCCCGATACTCCGACCTGGGGCCGCATTCTCTATGACGCCAAGGACTTTCTCGACATTGGCCCGCACTGGGCGCTGTTCCCGGGCGGCGCCATCTTCATCGCGGTGGTCGCCATCAACTTCATCGGCGACGGGCTGCGCGATGCGCTCGACGCGCGCAAGGTGATCTGATGGCGCTGCTCGAGATCAAAGGCTTAAAGACCCACTTCGCCACCGACGCCGGCATCCTGCAGGCGGTCGACGGCGTCGACATCAGCATCAACAAGGGCGAGACGCTCTGCGTCGTCGGCGAATCCGGCTGCGGCAAGACCGTCACCGCGATGTCGATCCTGAAGCTGATCGCGATGCCCCCCGGCCGCATCGTCGCGGGCCAGATCATGTTCGAGGGCCGCGACCTGGTGCCACTGAGCAGCAAGCAGCTCGACGACATCAGGGCCAAGGAGATTGGCTTCATCTTCCAGGAGCCGATGACGTCGCTCAACCCGGTGCTGACGATCGGCGAGCAGATCGCCGAAAGCCTGCGCCGCCACGAGGCGCTGACCAAGAAGCAGGCGCTGGAGCGCACCATCGAGATGCTGAAGCTGGTGCAGATCCCCAACGCCGAAGGCCGCGTGCATCACTATCCGCACCAGTTCTCCGGCGGCATGCGCCAGCGCGTCATGATCGCGATGGCGCTGGCCTGCCGGCCCAAGCTCGTCATCGCCGACGAGCCGACCACGGCGCTCGACGTCACCATCCAGGCGCAGATCCTCGACCTCTTGCAGGACATGAAGGATCGCTTCGGCATGGCGGTGATGCTCATCACCCACGCCATGGGCGTGGTCGCGGAAACCGCACAGCGCGTCGTCGTGATGTATGCCGGCAAGGTGGTGGAGGAAGCGCCGGTCGACGAGCTGTTCGGCAACCCGCGCCATCCTTACACCCAGGGCCTGATCCGATCGATCCCGCGCATCGATCTCGATGCCGAGCACAAGACACGGCTGGAAGCGATCGGCGGCTCAGTACCGATCCTGATCAATCCCACCCCCGGCTGCCGCTTCGCGCCGCGCTGCCGTTACGCCATGAGCATCTGCGGCGAGAAGGAGCCGCGCTTGCGCGAGATCGCACCGGAACACCGCATCGCCTGCCACCTCGGAGACGCGTCATGAATGGCCCGCTGCTGCGCGTCACCGATCTCAAGAAACACTTTCCAGTGCTGGGCGGCCTGCTGTCGCGCGAGGTCGGACAGGTCTATGCGGTCGACGGCGTGTCGTTCTCAGTCAATCGCGGCGAAACCCTCGGGCTGGTCGGCGAATCCGGCTGCGGCAAGTCCACCACCGGGCGCTGCGTGCTGCGCCTGATCGAGCCGACATCGGGCGAGGTGGTCTTCGACGGCAAGAGCGTGACCGGCCTCGGCGGCGGCGACCTCCGCGCCATGCGGCGCAACATGCAGCTCGTGTTCCAGGATCCGTTCGCTTCGCTCAATCCGCGCATGACGATCGGGGCGATCCTCGGCGAGCCTTTCATCATCCACAATCTCGCCTCTTCGGCCAGCGAGCGCGAGGAGCGCGTCGCCAGCCTGCTGGTCAAGGTCGGGCTGAAGGCCGAGCACATGCAGCGCTACCCGCACGAATTCTCCGGCGGCCAGCGCCAGCGCATCGCGATCGCGCGGGCCTTGGCGCTGGAGCCGAAGCTGCTGGTCTGCGACGAGCCGGTGTCGGCGCTCGACGTCTCGATCCAGGCGCAGGTGATCAATCTGCTCGAGGATCTGCAGGCCGAGCTCAACCTCACCTATCTGTTCGTCGCCCACGACCTGTCCGTAGTGGAGCACATCTCCGACCGCGTCGCGGTGATGTATCTCGGCCGCATCGTCGAGCTCGCCAAGGCGAACGATCTGTACCGTAATCCGCAGCATCCCTACACCAAGGCGCTGCTCTCGGCCGTGCCGGTGCCCACCCCCAAGGCGAAGCGCGAGCGCATCCGCCTCAAGGGCGACGTGCCGAGCCCGATGAATCCGCCGAAGGGCTGTCACTTCCACACCCGCTGCCCGATCGCGGAAGCGCGCTGCCGGGAGAGCGCGCCGGAATTGCGGCAAGGCGCCAACGGGCACTTTGTGGCGTGCCATCTGGCGTGAGTCGGAGCTGTTGCCGCAAATATCGCCTCTCTCGCTTGCGGGCCCCGCGAGGGGGAGGCACGTTGTCAAAACATCGAAAACAACCCCATGCAAAGCAGCCGGCGTTCGGCCAGACTGCTTGACACGTCGGGCAACTCGCGAATATATTTCCAATATTCCGAAATCACCCAGACGCGCGCTCGTCCCAGAGGGGCATATGGCATTCGCGCGCGTCTATAACCGACGTTTCCACGTCATGGCCGATGAGCCTACACCAGCCTCTCCCCGCAAGCGGGAAAGGGAGCACAGTAGCGACTGTCGAAGCGGTTCGCGTCACATCAACGCAAGCTAACTCGTCGCTTCTTTACGACCTTCGCTTTCGCTGTAGTCCTTGACTTGGCCTTTACCTTCGGTGCTTGAGCAGGCGCCGCCGCCCTCACCTCCCCCGCCTCACGCGCATCCGCCCGCAACGTCTCGATCATCCAGTCGCGAAACGCGCGCATACCCGGCGTCATGTCCTTCGACTTCAGCCAGGTGAGCCAGTACGACCCCGCCGGAACCTCGGCAGCGAATGGCCGCACCAGCCGGCCCGAGGTCAATTCGTTCTCGAACATCGCGACCGGCACCAGGCCGACGCCGACGCCCCGCGCCGCGGCCTCGGCCATCGCAACCGAGCTGTCGAAGATCGGTCCCTGGATTTTGGGACATGGCGCACCGGCGACCGCAAACCACAGCGGCCATTCCTCGGCGCGGTAGGAACGCAGCAGGAATTCCTGGGCGAGGTCGGCAGGCTTGCGCAGCCGGTCCACGACGTCGGGCCGGCACACCGGCGAGAGCGGCGCGGAGAGAAGATGGATCGCCTCGGTGCCGTGCCAGGAGCCGTCGCCGAAGCGAAGCGCGAGATCGAGCCCGTCGCCGGCGATGTCGACGCGGTTGTTGTTGGTCAATAGACGCAGGTCGATATAGGGATGAGCGCGCTTGAAACGCTCGATCCGCTGCAACAGCCATCCGGTCGCAAAGGTCGCGACGCAGCCGACGGTGACGACCTCGCGTGTGCCCTTTGCTTCGATCCGGTCGATCGCCGCGCCGATGCGATCGAGCGCGTCGGAGAGCACCGGCAGCAATGCCAGGCCCTCGTCGGTGAGCACGAGGCCGCGCGGCAGGCGGCGGAACAAGCTGGCGCCCAGCATGTCCTCGAGCTGCTTGACCTGGTGGCTGATCGCGGTCTGCGTCACGCGCAGCTCCAGCCCGGCGCGAGTGAAGCTCAACAACCGCGCAGACGCCTCAAAGGCGCGCAACGCGTTCAGCGGGAGGTGGCGGCGCACGATATCAAGACCAAGTTTTTCTCATGCCTCGCTGTATAAATGATCGTTTGTACGCCGTCACCCGGTTCGGCAGGTTCGCGCCGCCAACGGAGACGAGACATGCTGACGAGACGAACACTTGGACTGCGCGCCCTGGGCCTCGCAATGTCCTGCACCTTGCCGCGGCAAAGCGCGGCAGTGGAAACCGTCGCCGCCCTGACGCAACGGCTGCAGCAGGAGCTCGCGCGCATCGCGCAGGGAACCGGCGGACGGCTCGGGGTCGCAGTGCTCGACACCGAGACGGGGCTGCGCGCCAGCCTGCACGGCAACGAACGCTTTCCGATGTGCAGCACCTTCAAGGCGCTGGCATCGGCCGCTGTGTTGCGCCAGGTCGATTGCGGCCAATCCAGCCTCGATCAACATATCCAGTTCGAGGCCAAAGACATTCAGCCTTACTCACCGGTGACAAAGGAGCGAGTAGGGTCAGGCATGACGCTGGCCGAAATCTGCGAGGCGGCGATCACGCAGAGCGACAACACCGCCGGCAACATGTTGCTCCGCGAGATCGGCGGTCCAGCGGGGCTCACCAGCTTCTTCCGTTCGATCGGCGACAATGTCAGCCGGCTGGACCGCTGGGAGGTGGCGTTGAACGAAGGCACGCCCGGTGACCCGCGCGACACCACGAGCCCGGCCGCCATGCTGAAGAACTTGCAGCGCGTGCTTCTCGGCGACACGCTGTCGGCGAATTCGCGGCAGACGCTGACGGACTGGATGGTCGGCAACAAGACCGGCGGCGCACGTCTGCGCGCGGGCGTCCCGCATGACTGGCGCGTTGCGGACAAGACCGGCACCGGCGAGCGCGGCACCGCCAACGACATTGGCGTGTTCTGGCCGCCCGGCCGCAAGCCGGTCGTGGTGACGGTCTATCTGACCGACACCAAGGTCGATGCGGCCCAATGCAACGAGGCGATCGCAAAGGTCGCCCGCGCGGTCGTCGATGTGGGCAGCGGGCAGACCGGGTAGTTCCAAGTGCGGCAAACACCCGCGCCCTCATCCTGAGGAGCCCGCGGAACGCGGGCGTCTCGAAGGATGTAGGCATCAGGTGGGGCCTCATGGTTCGAGACGCGCGTTCCGCGCTCCTCACCATGAGGGACGGGAGGTCGACATGCCCTTCAGCGAGTGCTGCGCGTTGAGGAGCGCGCACGCTCCTGCAACTACTCCCACGACCATGCGGAAAAGTCGTTCTCGAACTGCGGGACTTCCTTCCATACGCCCTTCAGCTTCTTGCTGGTGACGGTGATCCATTGCGGCTGGAACAGGAAGCCGGCCACCGCGTCGGTCGCCAGCATGCGCTGCGCATCGCCGAGCAGCTTGGCGCGATCGGCTTCGGTCGGCGTCGCCATGATCTGCCGGTAGAGCGCATTGAACGCTTCGGACTTGTAGCCGAGGTAGTAGTCCGGCTCGGTCAGCTTCACGAGATCGAACGGCTCGACATGCGAGACGATGGTGAGGTCGTAATTGTGCGGGCCGGTGAACACCTGCGACAGCCACTGGGCCCATTCCACGTTCTCGATCTTGGCGACGATGCCGACCTTGGCGAGCTGAGCGGCAAGGATCTCGCCGCCCTGCCGCGCGTATGGCGGCGGCGGCAGCTTGAGGCTGAGCTCGAGCGGCGTGGTGACGCCGGCCTCGGCGAGCAGCTTCTTGGCCTTGTCCGGATCGTAGGGATTGATCGCGGTGGTGTCGACATAACCGAGCGATCCCGGCGTGTAGAAGCTGCCGATCGGCGTGCCGAAACCGTCGACCGCGCCGTCGATCATCGCCTTGCGGTCGATGGCGGCGAGGATGGCGCGACGAACCCGCACGTCATCGAGCGGCTTCTTGCGCTCGTTGATGCCGACGATGGTTTTCGCCTTGGAGCCGCCGATCAGCACGGTGAAACGCGGATCGGCCTTGAACTGCGCCAGGCTGCGTGCCGCCGCAACCCGCGGGAAGACGTCGACGTCGCCGGACAGCAGTGCCGCCACCTGCGCGGCGGGATCGCCGATGAAGCGGATCGTCACCTTGGCCAGCTTGATCGCAGCCGCGTTGCGGTAATCCGACCATTTCACGAGCGTGATCGATGAGCCCTTGGCCCAGGCGCCGAGCGTGTAAGGCCCGGTGCCGACCGGCTGCGTCGCGTCGGTCGGCGCGCTCTTCGGCTCGACGATCGCACCGGTCGCCTGCCCGAGCAGGAACGGCAGGTTCGGCTCGGAATATTTCAGCGCGATCACGACCGTGTCAGCATCGGGCGCGGTCACCGACTCGAAGGCCTGGTACAGGCTCTTGTCCTTGTTGGTGGAGGTCGGCGCGCCGGCGCGATCGTAGGAGAACTTCACCGCCGCCGAATTGAACGGCTCGCCATTCTGGAATTTGACGCCTTTGCGCAGCTTGAATGTGTAGGTCTTCAGATCGGGCGAGGCTTGCCAGCTCTCCGCGAGCAACGGCGACACCGAGCCGTCCTCGTTGATCTTGGTCAGCGTCTCATAGACGTTATAGAGCGTGACTTCGGCAATCGCCGCTGCGGCAGCGGTGGTCGGGTCGAGCCCCGGCGGCTCCAGCGTCATGCCCATCACGACGCTGTCCTTCTTGCCCTGCGCCAGGCTCGGCAATGGCGCCGCGGCAAATGCGACCGCCGCCGCGACAATGGACAATTTCTTCAACATTGGTTTGCTCCCCGGACGTCTTCTTTTGTCAAACTAGGCCAATCCCGCGCCAAACGCTAACCGGCCTCCGCCGTCGCGGCCGGCAGCGCCATCCCTGCCTCGGCGTGGTGGCATGCGGCCAGATGGGCTTGGCCCACCGGGCGTAGCGCAGGCGCGGCCTCTCGACAATGCCGGTCGGCCAGCGCACAGCGGGACACATAGGGGCAGCCCGCCGCCCCTGACGATTGCGAGGCGATCGCCTGCGCGCCGCGGCGCCGGCGGACGCCGCCGACCCGCGCCCGCGGCACCGCCTCGAGCAACGCGCGCGTGTAGGGGTGGGCGCTGTGCGCAAACAGATCCTCTGGACTTCCCTGCTCCACGATCCTTCCGAGATACATCACCGCGATCTCGTCGCAGAGCAGATCGACCACGGCGAGATCGTGGCTGATCAGGACGTAGCTCAATCCGAACTCGTCCTGCAGGTCCTGCATCAGGTTCAGCACCTGCGCCTGCACGGAGACATCGAGCGCGGAGACCGGCTCGTCGGCGACGATCAGCTTCGGCTGGGTAATCAGCGCGCGTGCGATCGCTATGCGCTGGCGCTGGCCGCCGGAGAATTCATGCGGGAACTTGTCCATGTCGGCATCGCGCAGCCCAACCTGCCGCAGCACCGCCGCGACGCGCTCGCGCAGGCTGCCGCGGTCGATCCGCCCGAGCGCCGTCAACGGCTCGGCGACGATGCGCGCAATGGTCTGCCGCGGATCGAGCGATCCATAGGGATCCTGGAACACCATCTGGAAATCCCGCCGAGCGCGGCGCAGTTCGTCGGGCGGCAATTGGTTGAGGTCGCGGCCGAGCAGCGACACCTGCCCCGACGTCGGCCGCTCCAGCGCCATCACCAGCCGCGCAAAGGTCGATTTGCCCGAGCCGGACTCGCCGACCACGCCGAGGCTGTTGCCGGCAGTCACCCGCGCCGTCACGCCATTGAGCGCGTGCACCTGCGCCGCCGGCTTGAACAGGCTTTCCCGCGGCAGCGCGTAACGCTGCACGAGATCCTTCACCTCGAGGAGCGGAGTCTCACGCGCGGACGAGGGCTGGTCGAGCGTGGTCACGTGCGGACACCTCCGGCGGCCTCGGCCATCGAAACGTCGGTCCTGAGGCAGCGCACGTCATGACCCGCGCCGACATCCACCACCGCCGGCAGCGCCACGCGGCAGCGCGCGTCGACGATCGTGCAGCGATCCGCGAAGGTGCAGCCCGCGGGCAGATCGGCGAGCTCCGGCACGGTGCCGGCAATGGTCTTGAGCCGCGTGCCCTTGCGCGCGCCAAGCCGCGGGCGGGCACGAAACAGACCCTGCGTGTAAGGATGGCCCATCCGGGTGAACACGGCGTCGGTGGCGCCACTTTCGACGACGGTGCCGCCATACATCACCATCATGCGCTGGACGTTCTCGGCGATCACGCCGAGATCATGCGAGATCAGGATCATCGACATGCCGCGCTCCTCGACAAGATCTGCGATCAGATCGAGGATCTGGCCCTGGATCGTGACGTCCAGGGCGGTGGTCGGCTCGTCGGCGATCAGCACGTCGGGCTGGCAGGCGAGCGCCATCGCAATCGTGATGCGTTGGCGCTGGCCGCCGGAGAACTGATGCGGATAGGCATCGATACGCTTGGCGGCATCCGGCAAGCCGACGCGGTCGAGCAAGGCAATCGCCTCCTTTCGCGCTTCGCTCGCCGAGCAACCGGTGTGCCGGCGCAGCGGCTCGGCGACCTGCCGTCCGATCGTGTGCATCGGATTGAGCGCGGTCATCGGCTCCTGGAAGATCATGCTGATGCGATTGCCGCGCAGTTTGCAGTAATCAGCATCGGACAGGCCGACGAGCTCAGCGCCATCGAGCCGGATGCTGCCGCTGACGACAGCGCTGTCGGGCAACAGCCCCATCAGGGCCAGCGCGGTGACCGACTTGCCGCAGCCGGATTCGCCGACCAGCCCCAGCGTCTCGCCGCGCCGGAGCGAGAAGCTGACGCCGCGAACGGCCCGCGCCGGGCCGCGGCTGGTGTTCAGCCTGACGCCGAGATCGCTCACCTCGATCAACGGTGCGTTTGCCTTGCTCATGCTCAACGCTCCCGTGCCAGCCGTGGATCGAGCAGATCGCGCAGCCCGTCGCCGAGCAGGTTGAGGCCGAGCACCGCGATCGCGATAGCGGCGCCCGGATAGACCGCGAGCATTGGCGACTGGAACAGCAGCGTCTGCGCGTCATTCAGCATGCGTCCCCAGGATGGCTGCGGCGGCTGGGTGCCGAGGCCGAGATAGGACAACGCCGCCTCGGCGAGGATCGCGAGGGCGAACTGGATCGTCGCCTGCACGATCAGGATCGACAGGATATTCGGCAGCACGTGCTCGATGGTGATGCGGAAACCACCCTTGCCGGCGGCGCGCGCGGCGAGGATGAACTCGCGCGCCCAGATCGCATTGGCCGATCCGCGCGTGACGCGGACAAAAATCGGGATTTGGAAGATGCCGATCGCGGTGATCGAGGTCAGCATGCCCGGACCGACGACGGCGGCGAGTATGATCGCCGAGAGCACGGCGGGAAAGGCAAAGGTGAAATCGCTCATCCGCATGATGAGTTCCGTGGTCCAGCCCTTGCGCGCGGCCGCGATCAACCCAAGACAGACGCCGAAGGTGAGACCGATACCGACCGCGATGACGCCGACCACGATGGTGGAGCGCGCCCCGACCAGCAGCAGCGAGACGATGTCGCGGCCGAGCACGTCGGTGCCGAGCCAGTGCGCGGCCGAGGGCGGGTGCAGCTTCGAGGCGACGTCGATGTCGTAGGCCGACCACGGCGTCCACACTAACGACAGCAGGGCAGCTCCGAGCACCAGCAGGCTGAGTGCAGCCCCCAGCATGAAGCTGCGATGGCGCAGCGCTCGCCGCCAGAAGCCGGTTGCCGGCTTCGCACCGGGCGCAATCGCAGCTACATCGGCAGGAACAGTCAGCGGCGCGCTCACAGGTTGGCGACCTTGATGCGCGGATCGATGAAGGCATAGAGCACATCGACCACGAAATTGACTGTTACGACCATCGCCGCCAGCAGCATCACGCAATTGCGCACCACGATCAGGTCGCGGTTGGCGATCGACTGAAAGATCAGGCGGCCGAGACCCGGCAGATAGAACACGTTCTCGATCACGATGGTGCCGGCGAGCAGATTGGCGAATTGCAAGCCCATCACCGTCATGACCGGGATCATGGCGTTGCGCAGCACGTGGCGCCACAGCACCTCGCGCTTGCCGAGCCCCTTGGCGCGCGCGGTGCGGACGAAATCCTCGCGCAACACCTCCAGCACCGCGGAGCGCGTGACGCGGGCGAGGATTGCGGCCTGCACCACGGCGAGCGAGATTGAGGGCAGCAGCAGCGAGCGGATGCCCGGCCAGATGCCGTCGTCCCAGCCGGCAAACCCACCCGCCGACAGCCATTGCAGCTTCACTGCGAACAGCAGGATCAGCAGGATCGCGAACCAGAAATTCGGCAGCGCGATGCCGACCTGGGTCAGCGACATCACGCCAACGTCGCCGAGCTTGTTATGATTGGCGGCGGTGTAGATACCGGCAGCGAGCGCCAGCACCACCGTGATCAGCATGGACATCATCGCGAGCGGCACGGTCAGCACCAGCCGTTCGCCGATCAGTCCGGCGACCGGCGTGCCGTAGACATAGCTGCTGCCGAGATCGCCGACCGCCATGCCCTTGATCCAGAGCAAATAGCGGTAGGTCAGCGGCTGGTCGAGCCCGAGCTTTACGGTGAGCGCGCGGACAGCGTCGGGCGAGGCATCGGCGCCCATCAGCATCTGCGCGGCGTTGCCCGGCAGCGCGTCCAGCACGAGGAAAATGATCAGCGAAGCGGCAAACAGTGTCGCCACCAGTGTCAGGATTCGCCGTAAGATGAACAGGCTCATGCGCGCCGGAATTCAGTGCAGAGTGACATCGTGTTGAACTGGAGCCGCAGTGAAGGTTCACCTCTCCCTTGGGAGAGGTCGGCGCGTAGCGCCGGGTGAGGGGTTACGCCCTCTGTTGTAGCGGCTCCCCCTCACCCGATTTGCTGCGCAAATCGACCTCTCCCCGCTGGGGAGAGGTGAACCGGGTCCGCGGCCGAACCGATTCAACAAGCTTCATTCCCCTTGATGCTTCGGAGCCACGTTTCAACAAGTTCGGGGCCGAATGCAAGTCTTTCGCGTCGTTCGGGCTGTCACGATCACGACGGCCAGCGGCCGAGCAAGTCGCTTGCCGCCTCGAACAGCGCCGCGGCGCGCAGCAGTTCCGCATCGGCGCGGAAGCGGCCGACCAGGTGCAGACCGATCGGCAGGCCGTCGCCGCCGAAGCCCGAGGGGATGCTGATCGCGGGGTGCCCGGTCATGTTGAACAGCATGGTCCATGGAAACCAGTGCGGCCTTACGCTGTCGAAGCTCCGGCCGTCGATCTCGATGGTGCCGAACAGGTCCTGGTCGATCGGCAGCGCGGTACGCGTGAGGGTCGGCATCGCCAGCCAATCGCCGCGCGCCAAAAGCGCCTGCACGCGGCGGAACAGCGCGGTGCGGTCGAACATCGCCTGCTGGTAGTCGACGCCGGTGACCTCAGCGGCAAGGGCGAGTTGCTTGAGGAATGTCGCGCTCAGATCATTGGGATGGTCCGCTGCGAGCTTCTCGAAGCGGGTGCGCCAGACCGTGTGGTTGATGGCGCGCCAGATCGGCTCGATGTCGAAACCTTCGCCGGAAAACTCCTCCAGCTCCGCGCCGAGGCTGGCGAGCCGGTCGAGGCTGGTCTTGAATGACGCGGCGACGTCCGCACTCACCGGCCGTTCCGGCGGTGACAGACAGAACAGGATCTTCTTGCCCCTGAGATCGCCGCGCGGCGCGGCCATATCGAAATAATCCGGCACCGGCACGCCGATCGACCAGGGATCGGAGGCGTCCTCGCCCGCCATCGCCTGCAGCATCAGCGCGGTATCGGCAACGGTGCGCGTGGTCGGCGTGACATAGGTCTGGTTGCCGAAGGTGTCCTGGACCTGGCTGTGCGGGATCACACCGTTGCTCTGCTTGATCCCGACTACGCCGTTGCAGGCCGCCGGAATCCGGGTCGAGCCGCCGCCGTCGGTCGCAACTGCCAGCGGTGCGATGCCGCTTGCGACAGCCACCGCAGCGCCGCCACTTGAGCCGCCACTGGAGCGTTCGGCACTCCACGCATTGCGCGTGCGGCCGAACAGCGGCGAGTCGGTCAGGCATTTGCTACCGAACTCCGGCGTCGTGGTCTTGCCGATCAATATGCCGCCCTGCGCACGCAAGCGGGCCACCGCCACGGCGTCTTGCTCCGGCACATTGTCCTGATACGGCACTGCGCCGAAGGTCGTCCGCATGCCCCTGGTGTTGACGATATCCTTGACCGTGAAGGGGATGCCGTGCAGCAGGCCGAGCGGCTCGCCGGCCATCATTTTCCGCTCGGCGGCATTGGCCTGCGCCATCGCCTGGTCGCCGCACAGCGTGATGAAGCAGTTCAACTCCGGCTGCAAACGCTCGGCACGGGCGAGCACCGCGCGGGTCACCTCGACGGGAGACAGTTCCTTGCGGCCGATGCGGGCACGCAACTCAACGGCAGGCAGGAAACACAGATCATCGCTCATTCGGAACAGGCGCTCACGTCAGACATGATCGATGGCCAGCATCGTGCCGCGCGCCGCGAGTCAAGTCCATCGCGTCCGGTGCATGGCCTCGCCTCACTCCGCCGCGATCCCGCATGGCCTACCAGGTATCGGCGGGCAATTCGCGGCTGCGTGGCGGGTCGGCGCCCGCGCGCGTGCAGGTGAAGGCGGCACACTTGCATGCAAAGGACAACGCGCGCTTAAGCTCTGCCGCGGTGATGTCGCGCAACCGTTGCCGCTCGATGCGGCCGAGCCGGTGCAGCGCCGCCAGCATCGCAGCCTGGAAACTGTCGCCGGCACCGATCGTATCCACCACCTTCACCGCCGGCGATGCGGCCTCGATTGATCCAGCCTGCCGGTGCCAGGCACAGGCGCCGTTGTTCCCGCGCGTGACGACGATGAGCGATGCCCCCTCGGACAGCAGCGTCGTCGCCCTGTCGGCGTAGGGCTCGTCGCCAAACAGATAGGCGAAGTCGACGTCGGACATCTTCACGATGTCGGCCTTGCGGCAGAACGTCTGCATGCGCGCGCGATACGCCTCCTTGTCCGCGACCAGGTTCGGCCGGCAATTCGGATCGAGCGAGATCGTCACGCGCGCTCTGGCATCGTCGATGAAGGCCAGCGTCTCGGCCGCGCCTTTGTCGTTGACGAGCGTCGTCGAGCCGGTGTGAACGCATTGGATGTCGCTGAGCGCGATCGCATCGCGTCGGTAGACCCAGTTTCGCGATGCGGTGTCGGCGTCATAGAAAGCGTACTGGGTTTCGGTCCCGGTGACGCGCGCAAACGCCAGCGTCGCCTGATGATCGCTGCGGGTCGCATAACGGAGATCGACCGCCGAATCCGCGGCGTGATCGGCGATCATCCTGCCGAACGTATCGGTGGAGATGCCGCCGACGAACCCCGTGGGAACATCCAGCCGCGCCATCCCGATCGCGATATTGAGACAGGAGCCGCCGACTGCGGGCGTCAACGCCTCGCGTCCATCCGCCGTCTTCGACGGCAGGAAGTCGATCAGCGCATCTCCACAACTGAGCAGCATCTCACAAACGCCCTAAATCGATAGCGCTTCGCCGGACGCCCGCGTCATGGCCTCGCGCGCGCCGCGATCGAGCTCCCGCAGCATCCGGTGTACGCCGCGCTTGCGGCGGTGGAAATCGGCGAGCTCGGGCTTGGTCGGCTCGCTCGGGCGGCCGAGCGCCGACATGCCGGCCATCGCCGCGTTGATCGAATTGTGCGCGCCGCTCGCGACCGCGCCCAGCATCGCGGCGCCCAGCAGCACCGGCTCCTGCGTTTGCGGCAGCGCCACCGTATAGCCCGTGGTGTCGGCCATGATCTGACGGACCAGCGGGCTGCGGCTCGCGCCGCCGCCGATCACGATGGTCTTGCCGCTGGCGCCATGGGTCTGCAGCGCGTCGATGACGTCGGCGAGGCCATAGGCGAGCCCGCACAGGCCGGCGACGAACAGCCGCTCCATCGCGGACACATCGGCGTCGAGATCGAGCCCGGCGATTACGGCGCGCGACCCAGGATCGGCATAAGGCGAGCGGTTGCCGAGGAACTCGGGCAGGACGTGGACGTTGCGCGCCAGCAGCGCTGCGGCACCGGCATTGCCGGCTCGCGACAGAATGCGCCTCTCAAGATATTCGATGACGTCGAGGCCGTCGGCCTTCGCCGCGGCCTGAACCTCGGCATGCGCCGGGTGCGATTTGAGCAGATGATCGATCGCGGCTCCGGCAGCCGATTGGCCACCTTCATTGAGCCAGAAGCCCGGCACCATGCCGGAGAAATACGGCCCCCAGACGCCCGGCACGAAGCAGGGCTCGACGGTGGTGGCCATGATGCAGGCCGAGGTCCCCATGATGTAAGCGAGCCGGTTGCAGACATCGACATCGGCGCCTGAGCCATCGCGACCGCCGATCGCACCGACTCCGCCGGCATGAGCATCGATCAGCGAGGCGCCGACCGCCGTTCCCGGCAGCAGGCCGAGATCGCGGGCGGCTTCCTCCGACAGCCCGCGGCCGAGCGGCGAGCCGGGCGGCACGATCTCGCTGCCGATGCGCGCGAAGCGGTCGGCGGCCAGCGCCTCGAGCCCGACCCGCTTGAGAAAGGTCTCGCTCCAGCCGCCCTCGCCTGCCACATAGGTCCATTTGCAGGTCACCGTGCAGGTCGATCGCGCCAGCGATCCGGTGGCGCGGAACGAGAGATAATCGGCGAGGTCGAAGAAGTGTCCCGCGGCGGCGAAGGTGACGGGCAGATGCCGCTTCAGCCACAGGATCTTCGGGATCTCCATCTCGGGCGAGATGACGCCACCGACATAGCGCAATACGCGATCACCCGTCGCGTTGACGAATGCCGTTTCCTCCATCGCGCGGTGATCCATCCAGACCACGACGTTGCGCGCGTGGTCGCCGGATGGGCTGACGGTGAGCGGTTGTCCGGCCGCATCGAGCACCACGAGCGAACAGGTCGCGTCAAAGCCGATCCCCTTGACGTGCACGGCGCCGACGCCGGCCTCGCGCATCGCGCCGCGGACGGAGGCGACGCAGGCGACCCAGATGTCCTCGGAGGACTGCTCGACGATGTCGCCGGTCTCATGCCAGACGCGAATCGGATGCCGGGCCGCCCCCAGCAGTTTGCCGACCTCATCGAACACCCCTGCCCGAGCGCTCGCGCTCCCGACGTCCACCCCGATATAGGCTTGCCGCATGACCGCTCCGTTATCTGCGGGGCAAGCCTACCAGCAAGTGTAGCCGCCATCGACCAAAACGATGCTGCCGGTCATCAGGCTGGCGGCCTCCGAGGCGAGGAACAGGACGACGGAAGCAATCTCATCGACCTGACCCATCCTGGCCATCGGGGTTCCGCCGATCCAGGCGTCGTACATCCGGGGGCTGTTCTTCACGAAGGCATTCAGCGGCGTCTCGATATAGGTCGGCGCCACCGCATTGACGCGGACGCCGCGCGTCGCCCATTCGGCGGCCAGCGACTTGGTCAGATGGTGCACTGCGGCCTTCGACGCGTTGTAGAAGCACTGCTCCTGCGGCTTGTTGACGATGAAGCCGGACATCGAGCCGACATTGACGATGGTGCCGGACTTTGCCTTCAGCATGTGGTTGCCGAACGCGCGGCAACACCAGAAGGTGCCGTTCAGGTTGACGTCGATGACATTAAGCCAGTGCTCGTCGGTCACCGTCTCCGCCGGCGTCTCGCTGCGCGCGATGCCGGCATTGTTGACGAGGATGTCGACCTTTCCATATTTGCCGACCAGCTCGTCAGCGACCTCGGAGACACGTCTGGAGTCGGTGACGTCCATCAGCGCGATATCCGCTTCAAAGCCCTTCGCCTTCAGCGCCGCCTTGGCGTCATTGGCGACTTTCGCATCGCGGTCGCCGATGATGACTTTGGCGCCGGCTTCCGCCAGCGCCTCGGCGCAGGCAAGCCCGATGCCCTGGCCGCCGCCGGTGATGATGGCGGACTTGCCGCCGAGCTTGAACTTCTCGAGATACATCTTTTCTTCCCTTGCCTTAGCCTGAGGATCGCAGGCGCACCGCCCGGCCCGAGCCAATTCCAAACCTGCCCGGGTCTTACTCGCGGATCGCCTTTCCGTTGTCGTCGAAACGATGGATGCGGGCCTGATCGGGGATCAGCGACACGTGATCGCCGGGGCTCAAGCCCAATTCGCCGACGTAGCGCGCGGTCAATGTTCCGAGCGGTCCGGCGTCGACATAGAGGAAGGTGTCGCTGCCGAGATGCTCGGCGACCGCGACCGTGCCCTGCCAGCCCTGTCCGTTGCGCTCGACCTTGAGATGCTCGGGTCGCACGCCGATGGTGGCAGCGCCCTGCTGCTTCGCGGGCTCGCCGGTGATGAAGTTCATCTTCGGCGAACCGATGAAACCCGCGACGAACAGGTTCGCCGGCTTCTCATAGAGCTCGAGCGGCGAGCCGTATTGCTCGATCTTGCCGCCGTTCAGCACCACGATCTTGTCCGCCATGGTCATGGCCTCGACCTGATCGTGGGTGACGTAGATCGCCGTGGTGCCGAGCTGCTTCTGCAATCGCGTCACCTCGAGCCGCATCTGCACGCGCAATGCGGCGTCGAGATTCGACAGCGGCTCGTCGAACAGGAACGCCTTCGGCTCGCGCACGATGGCGCGCCCGATGGCGACGCGTTGGCGCTGGCCGCCGGACAGTTCGCGCGGCTTGCGGTCGAGATAAGGCGTGAGATTGAGCGTGGCCGCGGCCGCCTCGACCTTGCGGGTGATCTCGTCCTTGGCGGCACCGGCCATCTTCAGGCCGAACGCGATGTTGCCGCGCACGCTCATATGCGGATAGAGCGCGTAGGACTGGAACACCATCGATAGCCCCCGCTTGGCCGGCGGCACGTCGACGACATTGCGTCCGTCGATCAGGATGGCGCCGCCGGTGACGTCCTCGAGCCCCGCGACCAGCCGGAGCAGCGTGGTCTTGCCGCAGCCGGAGGGGCCGACGAAGACGACGAAGGAGCCGTCGGCGATGTCGAGATCGGCGCCCTTGATGATGTGGACCGGCCCGAACGATTTTTGCACACCCTGCAGTGTAATCTGACCCATGGCGAAAGCCTTTCTGCTACTTGACCGCGCCGAAGGTCAGGCCGCGGACGAGCTGCCGCTGACTGAACCAGCCGAGCACGAGAATGGGCGCGATCGCGAGCGTCGACGCCGCCGACAATTTCGCCCAGAACAATCCCTCCGGGCTTGAATAGGACGCGATGAATACGGTGAGCGGCGCGGCTTCCAGCGTCGACAGATTGAGCGTCCAGAACGCCTCGTTCCAGGCCAGGATCAGGTTGAGCAGCAGGGTCGAGGCGAGCCCCGGGATCGCCATCGGCGTCAGCACGTAGACGAGCTCGCGGCCGATGGTGGCGCCGTCCATCCGCGCCGCCTCCAGGATGTCCTTCGGGATCTCCTTGAAATAGGTGAACAGCATCCAGATCACGATCGGCAGATTGCCGAGGCACAGGATGAAGATCAGACCGCTCCGGGTGTCGAGCAGGCCGAGATTGCGGTAGATCAGATAGATCGGCACCAGCACGCCGACCGGTGGCATCATCTTGGTGGACAGCATCCAGAGCAGGACGTCCTTGGTCCGCTTGGTCGGCGAGAACGCCATCGACCAGGCAGCCGGGATCGCAATCAGCAGGGCGATCAGCGTCGATCCGCCGGCAATGATGATCGAGTTGAGCGCGTGATGGAAATAGTCGCTGCGCTCCTGCACCGTGACGTAGTTCTCGGTGGTCCAGTGGAAGAACAGGAACGAGGGCGGAATGGCGAAGGCCTCGAGTTCGGTCTTGAAGCTCGCCAGCACCATCCACAGGATCGGGAAGAAGATCACGAAACCGACCAGCCAGGCCGCCAGCGTCGAGATCACCTTGCGCCTTGTCGTCACCATCCGCGCCATGGCGTTACGCCTCCAGATTCCGGCCGACGATACGAACGAGGAAGAACGCGACGATGTTGGCGAGCACGACCGCGACCAGACCGCCCGCCGAGGCGCTGCCGACATCGTACTGGATCAGCGCCTGCGAATAGATCAGGAAGGCGATGTTGGTGGTCTGCAAGCCCGGACCGCCGCCGGTGGTGACGAAGATCTCCGCAAACACCGTGAGCAGGAAGATGGTCTCGATCAGGATCACCACCGTGATCGGGCGCGCCAGGTGCGGCAGCGTGATGTAGATGAAGGTCGAGACCGCGCTCGCCCCATCCATCTCCGCTGCCTCCTTCTGCTCCTCGTCGAGCGACTGCAGCGCAGTGAGCAGGATCAGGGTTGCGAACGGCAACCATTGCCAGGAGATGATCAGGATCACCGAGAACAGGGGCGCGTCGTTGAACCAGTCGATCGGAGCCATCCCGAACAACTGGGCGATCCAGGCGAACAGGCCCGACACCGGATGCATCAAGAGGTTCTTCCAGACCAGTGCGCTCACCGTCGGCATCACGAAGAATGGTGCGATCACCATCAACCGGACGATCGAGAGCCCGACCACTTGCTGATCGAGCAGCAGCGCCAGCGGCACGCCGAGCAGAATCGTGATCGCGAGCACCGAGCCGACCAGCACCAGCGTGTTCTGCAGCGAGGCGAGAAAAGCCGGGTCGGTGAGAAAGTAGCGGAAGTTGTCCAGCCCAACGAATTCCTCGGAGCCGGGATCGAGCAGATTGTAGTGCAACGTGGAGAAGTAGATCGTGAGCGCCAGCGGAACGATCATCCAGATGAACAGCAGCGCCACGGCGGGACTGAGCAGTGTACGGGCAAGCAGTTGGGTCTGCTGGGTCGCCATCCCCGCCTCCTTCCATCGAAAGGAGCGGCCATCCCGCTGCGGGACAGGATGGCCGCGAGTGGCCCAGCTCGGGAGGATTGAGCTGGTCTGAAAGCCAAGGCGCACGTGCGCGTCTTGGCTCATCGTTTACGCATGCGCTACTTGATGTAGCCTGCTCGCTTCATCTCGCGCTCGGTCGAGGACTGCGCGGCGCTGAGCGCAGCGTCGACAGTGGTGGAGCCGGACAACGCCGCCGAGAACTGCTGGCCCACCGCGGTGCCGATGCCCTGGAATTCAGGGATCGCCGCGTACTGCACGCCGACATAAGGCACCGGTTTCACCGTCGGCTTGTTCGGATCGGCCGCGTCGATCGAGGCCAGCGTCATCTTGGCGAACGGCGCGGCCTTCAGGTAGTCCGGATTCTGATACAGCGAGGTCCGCGTGCCCGGAGGCACATTGGCCCAGCCTTCCTTGGACGCGACGAGCTTGGTGTAGTCCTTGCTGGTTGCCCAGGCGATGAACTTCTCGGCGGCATCGACCTTCTTCGAGCCGGCCGGAATCGCGAGACTCCAGGCCCATAGCCAGTTGGCGTTCTTGCCGAGCCCGGTGTTCGGCGCCAGCGCGAAGGCGACCTTGTCGGCGACCTTGGAATCCTTCGGGTTGGTCACGAAGGACGCGGCAACGGTGGCGTCGATCCACATCGCACATTTGCCGGCGTTGAACAGCGCAAGGTTCTCGTTGAAGCCGTTGGAGCTCGCACCGGGAGGGCCGGCCTGCTTCATCAGGTCGACATAGGTGGTGAGCGTCTTCTTCCATTCGGGCGAGTTGAACTGCGGCTGCCACTTCTCGTCGAACCACCGCGCGCCATAGGAATTGGCCATCGCGGTCAGGAACGCCATGTTCTCACCCCAGCCGGCCTTGCCGCGCAGGCAAATGCCGTAGACGCCGGCGGACTTGTCGGTCAGTTTCTTAGCGGCATCGACAATGAAGTCCCAGGTCGGCTTTTCCGGCATGGTCAATCCGGCCTTCTGGAACAAATCGGTGCGATACATCGTCATCGAGCTTTCGCCATAGAACGGCGCGGCATAGAGCTTGCCGTCGACCGACACGGCATCGCGAATCTTCGGCAAGAGGTCGTTGACGTCGTAGTCGGCGCCGAGCTTGTCGAGCGGCACCAGCCAATTCTTCTTGGCCCAGATCGGCACCTCATAAGTGCCGATGGTCAGCACGTCGAACTGGCCGCCCTTGGTGGCGATATCGGTGGTGACGCGCTGGCGCAGCACGTTCTCCTCGAGCGTCACCCACTTGACGGTGATGTCCGGATTCTTGGCGGTGAAGTCGCTGGTGAGCCCCTGCATGCGGATCATGTCGCCATTGTTGACGGTCGCAACCGTCAGCGTGGTCTGGGCGATCGAGGGGGCAGAGAGCAAAAGGGCAGCCGCGCCCGTGACGGCGCAAAGGACGTTCTTCAAGGTGACCTCCCATATGCCACGTTGAGCATATGCCCACGTGTTGGGCGTATGTTCAACCCGTCTCCCGATTTTGTCAAGCGCGGGGACACGCCGGCGCGCGCGCTTATCGGCGCTGTGAGATCCAGGATCGAGTTATTGCCGACGCAAAAGGCGCCTAGTGGTCGAGCACCGCGCGCGCCGTCGCCTCATCCGTGATGAGGCCGTTGACCACCCGGCCGGCAAGCGCGGCCTTGATCGCCGGCACCTTGGCGGCGCCGACCGCGGCGGCGATCGTGGTTGATTGCGCAGGAATCTGCGGCGGAATGCTGGTCAGCCGCTTGTTGGTGCCGCCCTTGATCAGCCGCCCCTTGGCATCATAGGCCCAACCGGTCACCTCGCCGGCCGCGCCGAGCCGCATCATCTCGAGCAGCTCCTCGCGGGTGACGAAGCCATCGACATGCACCTGAGCCTTCTGATCCATCTGGCCGATGCCGATCAATCGGAGATCGGCCTTGGCGGCGACCGCCCTCACCCTGGCGATCGGCTCGATGCGGACCATGCGGTTGCGCTCGTCCTCGCTCGACATCAGGAAAGGCAGCGGCATCGGGTAATGGCGTGCACCGGTACGGTCCGCCAGCCGGCCGACCGTATCGTAAAAGCTTGCCGAGCCATCGGCGGAGATATTGCCGACCAGCGAGACGATCTGGTGATCGGGCCGCTCGATCGGCGACACACGCTCGACTGCGGCGCGCACGGCGCGACCGGTGCCCAGCGCGACGATCACCGGCGTCTCCGAGCGCAGCGTCATCTCCAGCAGATTCGCGCTGCGCTCGGCGATTCCGGCGTTTGATGTCGGCGCCGCCGGATCGGTGGGAACGACCTCGCAATGCACGAGATCGAAGCGCTCCTTCAGCCTCGAGGCCAGCTCCATGCAGGCCGCGATCGGATGTTCGAGACGGAAGGTGATCAGCCGCTCCGCCAGGCACAGCGAGACCAGGCGCTGCGCGGAGGCGCGCGACACCTGCAGCATCTTGGCGATCTCGTCCTGGGTGTGGCCTGCAATGAAATAAAGCCAGCCGGCGCGCGCCGCATCGTCCAGGCGGGACTTTTCGTTGTCGGGCGCAGCCATCCTGTGTCAACCTTCCGTCCAGAAATCGGCCATCGCGGCGAAGATTCGATCCGCTCCAGCGTCGCGCAGCAGAGCACTGCCGTCCCGCAACCGATAGTGGCCCCCCCCGACAAATCCCCACACTTTCATGCCCGCCGCCTTCGCCGCCGCCACACCGCTGATGCTGTCCTCGATGACCAGCGTGCGCCGCGGATCAAATCCCATCCGGCTTGCTGCATGCAGGAACAGATCCGGCGCCGGCTTGCCGTGCTTGACCATCTGGGACGTGAAGAGCCGTTGCGCGAAATAGGGCGCCAGGCCCGTCAACTCCAACGAAAACTTCACGCGATCAAGATCGCTGGATGACGCGACACAGTATGGCACGCGCAACTCTGCCAGTATGGCCGCGACCCCTGATATCGGCCTGAGCTGAGATCGAAAGGTTTCACGGACCTGTCCGGCCAGATCAGCCAGGAAGTTCACGGGCACGGCCCGGCCGGCGGCCCGGCAGTACTCGAGCACGGCCGCCGTGCTGCGACCGAGGAAGCGTTCGAGCGCCTGTTCGGTGCTCATCTCGATGCCCGCCCGCGTCAGCGCGTCTGATAAGCAGCGGCAGCTCAACTCCTCGCTGTCGACGAGAACGCCGTCGCAGTCGAAGATGACGAGATCTATCTCGGGGAGCCGGAAATCCATCCAGACATGAGATCATATGCTCAGGCGATGAGCAATAGCTCGACACGAAATGGCCCGGTGTGCGTTGACGCGGTGCGCCAGCGCTGCGCCGCCTCAATTGGTCGCGGTGCATCGATGGCGATGCTGTGCGACAAGGCCAGATGCCGCATGACACTCCTCTTATCGCGACCATCGTCGCGGGTCTCGGGCTTGCCTTTGTATTCGGGACAATCGCCCAGCGCTTCCGCATTCCGCCACTTGTCGGCTACCTGCTCGCGGGCGTAGCCGCTGGCCCCTTCACACCGGGCTTCGTGGCCGATCAGGCGCTGGCGACCGAGCTCGCGGAGCTCGGTATCATCCTGCTGATGTTCGGGGTGGGCCTGCATTTTTCGCTGAATGACCTGTTGTCCGTCCGTACGATCGCGGTGCCGGGCGCGGTTGCCCAAATTGCAGTCGCGACATTGATGGGGCTTGGTCTCGCGCTGCTGATGGGCTGGAGCGTCGGCGCCGGCCTGGTGTTCGGCCTCGCACTGTCGGTTGCGAGTACCGTCGTCTTGCTGCGTGCCCTGCAGGAACGTCGGTTGATGGACACGGAGCGGGGCAAGATCGCCGTTGGCTGGCTGATCGTGGAAGACCTCGCGATGGTGCTGGCGCTGGTGCTTTTCCCCGCGGTGGCGAGCCTGCAGACCGGTGGCGGCACGGCGCTGACGTCCGATCCGCTCGCTGCCCGCTTCGGGTTCGGGCTGACCGGCGTGCTTGTATTGACGTTGATCAAGATTGCTGTGTTCATCGTCTTGATGCTGGTGGTCGGGCGCCGCCTCATTCCATGGGTGTTGCACTACATCGCCCATACCGGATCGCGTGAATTGTTCCGGCTGACGGTGCTTGCGACTGCGCTCTGCATCGCATTCGGCGCGACCAAGCTGTTCGGAGTTTCGCTCGCGCTCGGCGCGTTCTTTGCGGGAATGATGCTGCGGGAATCGCCGCTCAGTCAGCGCGCCGCGCAGGAAACCTTGCCGCTGCGCGACGCGTTCGCGGTCCTGTTCTTCGTGTCGGTCGGAATGCTGTTCGACCCGATGAGCGTGATCCGCGAGCCCTGGCCCTTTGTCGCGACCCTGTTCGTGATCGTGGTCGGCAAGTCGCTCGCCGCGCTTTTGATCGTGCTGCTGTTTCGTCACCCGATCACAACCGCGCTGACGATCTCGGCAAGCCTCGCCCAGATTGGCGAATTCTCTTTCATCCTGGCCGAGCTGGGGGTCGCGCTCGATCTACTGCCAAAGGCTGGCCGCGACCTGATCCTGGCGGGAGCGATCTTCTCGATCATGCTCAACCCGTTGGTCTTCGCGGCGATCGATTGGCTGACGTCGCGGCTCGAGAGGCCGCAGGCATTGTCGCCAGCCGCTGCGACATCAGAGGCGATCCCGATCACCGAATTGTCCGACCACACTATCCTGGTCGGCTACGGCCGGGTCGGCAGCATCGTCGGCGATGCCCTGCATCAGCGCAACGCGCCGTTCCTTGCAGTCGAGGCCTCTGACGACACGGTTGCGAAACTCAAACAACGGGGCATCGAGGCCGTGATGGGGAACGCTGCGCGCGCCAGCGTGCTCCGCGCGACCAACCTCGCTGCCGCGCGCGCACTGGTCATCGCGATTCCGGAGGCGTTCGAAGCCGGACAGATCGTCGAACAGGCGCGCGCGGCCAATGCGGACCTTCAAATCATCGCGCGTGCGCATTCGGACGCCGAAGTCGATCATCTGAAGGGACTGGGAGCTGACATCGTGATCATGGGCGAGCGGGAGATCGCTCGCGGCATGATCGAGGAGCTCGAGAGGAGGCACCCGGATGCTTCCACGCAAGCTGCATAGCCGGCCAAGGAACATTGGCAAGTTCGAGGTGATCAATGCCGATGGCCGGATCTACCAGTTTCCCCAGCCGTCGCTGCTGCAGCGCTTGGCCAGGCTCTCACGCGCTCGACCGGCGTGTCGTGAGCTGGGGCGTCCGAAGGAATGGAGATGACAAGATGGCATTCAAGACCCCGCACGTCTCGCTGGTGTCGTTCTCGGTGGAGATCGGTGCAAGGGACACGACCAATGTCATGCTGATCGAGACGGACCTGCATCTGAACGTACGGCATCCAAGCTACGATGCCGCGGCCGTGGAGCGGCTGACGCAGGCTGCACGCGCCTATCTTGCCGGAAATGCCGACCAGGTCACCCAGATCAGGCTGGTCTCCAATCGCAGCGGTCAGACGTGACGCGCCCATCACGTGCGTGCGACGGTCAACGATACAGCCGTCCTATCGACGAGCCTTCGTATCAAGGCGCTGCGCGAGACGGCGTAATTCGATTACCGTCCGCTCATGGGTGCCGTGCCCAATCTCCTCAACCTCATCACGCGCGGTCACCGCGAAGACGATCTGCCTGCCCTCGACCCGGACCACCTCCGCTTCGGCCGTGACCCGCTGCCCGAGCGGCGTCGCCGCGACATGGCGGACGTCCACCAGGGTGCCGAGCGCGCTCTCACCGGGCTCCAGATAGCTGCGAATGGCGTCGAGCGCGGCATTCTCCATCACCAGGATCATGATCGGCGTCGCCAGCACCGGCGGCAACATCGCATCCTTAAATCGGCTTGCCAGGTGGTCGGGTCCGACCACGAGCGCTGAGCTTCCCTTCACTCCCGGGGATATCGCACGCATCTTCACCTCCCAGTCGCTTGCCTGCTCCTGCCCGTGACGCGTTCGGCCGTTCGTATAGGATGGCGATCAGCCTGACGCGCCGGTGCCCAGAAATGCCGGCATCAGGTCCTCCTGGACGATGATGCGCGCGGCTTCCGGCGTCAATTCACTGCCGACGAGATCGAGATTCTTCGCAGCCTCCAGCAGCATCGCTCGGACCTCGTCCGGCGAGAGCACACCCTTCATGACAAGCTTCCTGACCAGCGCTTGAAGGATGAGGACGTCGATCTGACCGTGCGCGAGCTGCGTCGGCTTTTCCATGAGTGTGGTCTCCCCGGGTCAAGGCGCGATGACGATTCTCGTCCCCCTTGCGGATCAGCGCGAGGGCTTCTGCATGTCCGCGTGCAGTTGCTCGAACGCCTTCCGCAGGCCATGAAGCTGATCGACGAGATGGAGGATGACGTCGACGCCCTCGTCATTGACCCCTAGATCGGTCTTCAGGTCACGGATCAGATGGGCGCGTGCCACGTCGGTCTCGGAAAAGCTGATGTCCGCGGTGGTCCGATCCGGGATGAGCCATTGCTGCTCGATCCAGAACTCCAGGGTCTGCACCTCGACACCGGCATTGTTCAGGAACTGCTGCTTGTTCATGATGCGCCTTCCTCACGCGGATTGAACGCCTTCCGATCCCACGTCGACACGAACGCCTCGAGCTCAGGATCGGATCCCTTCGGCAAGACAACCTTGAGCTTGACGAACTCGTCGCCGTGACCGCCGCCATGGCGGGGCGCGCCCTTGCCCCTGAGCCGCATCGTCGTGCCGGTGTTCGCCCCCTTCGGAACCGTCATGGTGACATCGCCGGTCGGCGTCGGAACGCGAACTTTTCCGCCGAGCACCGCCTCGGAGAGCGAGATCGGCAATTCGAGCGAGATATCGTCGCCGTCGCGCGTGAAGCGCGGATCGGGCCGAACCTCCACCTCGATCAACGCATCTCCGGGCCCACCCTTGCCGGAGCCGGCAGCACCCTTGCCGCGCAGCCGGAGCACCTGCCCATCGACGAGCCCCGGCGGGATCGTCACGTCGAGCGTGCCGCCGTCGGGCAAGGTCAGACGTTTGCTCGCGCCGGTGATCGATTCCGCAAAGTCAATCGTCAGGCTGTAGTGCAGGTCGCGCCCGCGCCGGTTCGCGCGCGCCTCCTGGCTGCGCCTCAGCAGCTCGGCGAACGCGTCGTCCGAATCCATGAAATCCGCGTAGCCGGAACTGTCCGCGTAGGGATGTCCCTGATCGGAGGTGGCAAAATCGCGATAGAAGTGATGCTGTGGCCGCTCCGCGCCGCTCGCATCGATCTCACCGGCGTCGAAGCGCCTGCGCTTCTCGGCATCGCCGAGCAGATCGTACGCGCCGGCGACCTCCTTGAATTTATCCTCAGCGGCCTTGTCGCCGGGATTGAGATCCGGATGCAGCTTCTTCGCGAGCTTTCGATATGCCTTCTGGATATCGGCCGAAGACGCCGTCGGGGCAACGCCAAGAATCTCGTACGGATTTCTCACGACCTGCTCCGCAACATCACAATGCACGCAAGGTCATGAGGGCTCAAAATGCGCCGAATTGCAACACTCCTCGTGACAGCTCATCCCGCGACGATAGCGCCGCCGGCGTAGCGTTCACATCGAGGCAAGCAGGCCTCGGTCGTCCATTCGCCGGGTGCGGTATCGGCTGGCCTTATAGGCCGGAGCAACGAGCACCCGCGCCGTCGGGCACTATGACGTATGTCCGGGGTCCAGATAGTTCGGCATGTTCTTCTCCTGCTGAGGTGTCATTCTGGCGGTGTCCGGTTTGCCCACCACTCCCCTCGGACCAAGCAAGGCTCGGGTGATGTCGTCTTCGCTCAAGCGCGGCTTTCGATCGTCGAGTTGTCCGTCGCCTCCGTGACTCGGTCCCATGACTCACCTCCTGCGGATGATCTCCCGTGAATTACGATCCAGAGAATAGCGCGACGCGGCGGAAAAGTCCGGAAGGGTGCGTGTGCGAATTGCTCGGCGCTCGGGCGCTTCTCTTCGGCGGGACGCACGCGGCAGAGCCGCAGGCCCTGCCGGCGGCGCGAGGCCGCGCTTCGGGCCAAGCCACCTGGTCACGTCGCGCTTCCGCGTCCGCCGATCGCCAACAAGGACAACAATCCTCTCTGATTATGCCGGATAACCAATATGGCGGGAACGCGGTCGACGTCAGCCCACGCACCGCGCCAGACTACGGCGGCTAAGCGTCGATCTTCGTACCGTTGTAACGGTTGTAATAGCCCTGGAAGGCGATAGCAGCAGCCGCATCGAGGCAAGATCATCGGCTCAGCCGGCATTGGTGGGTGCCTCCTGGCGGAGTCCGTCATCGCCAAGGCGCGAAGCCGATCCATCGACACGCAGGGACCAACGCCTGGGATCGTTGCGCCCGGCGAATGAGCGTCTCGCATTTCGCGTGACTGATGGCGGCTGACAGACAGCGGCGGACGTCGCACATTGACTATCCGTTGAAAGGATCACACGATGAGAGGGTCGTGCACAGCCACGTTGCCTTCTCGGTCGACCGGGCGCGAACTTAGTTGATGTCATCATTCCGCCATCTGTCGACGGCGCCAATGAGTGGCTTTGAGCGGCTCGTCCTGTTGCGTTGTTGCCCTGAGGTGCCAAGATGAACGTAGAGAAGTACACCGATCGCGTACGCGGCTTCATCCAGTCGGCGCAATCACTCGCCATGCGCGAGGGGCATCAGCAATTCTCGACGCTTCACATCTTGAAAGTGTTACTCGACGACAGCGAAGGCTTGGCAGCGGGTCTGATCGACCGGTCGGGCGGCAACTCGCGCGCGATCCTGAAGGCGACCGAGGACGCGCTGGCGAAGCTGCCGAAAGTCTCCGGCGCCGGCTCGGGACAGATCTATCTGGCGCCCGAGACGGCACGCGCCTTCACGGCGGCGGAACAGGCCGCGGACAAGGCCGGCGACAGTTTCGTCACCGTGGAGCGGCTGTTGCAGGCTTTGGCAGCCGACAAGGAGAGCGATGCCGGCAAGCTGCTCGCCAAGGGCGGCGTCAGTCCGCAGAACCTGAATGCAGCCATCAATGCCTTGCGCAAGGGACGCACCGCCGACAGCGCGTCCGCCGAGAACGCCTACGATGCGCTGAAGAAGTACGCCCGCGATCTCACGCAGGCTGCACGCGACGGCAAGCTCGATCCGGTGATCGGCCGCGACGAGGAGATCCGCCGCACCATCCAGGTGCTGTCGCGGCGAACCAAGAACAATCCCGTTCTGATCGGTGAGCCTGGGGTGGGCAAGACCGCCATCGTCGAGGGCCTGGCGCTGCGGATCGTCAACGGCGACGTGCCGGAAAGCCTGCAGGACAAGGCCCTGCTCGGGCTCGACCTCGGCGCGCTGATCGCCGGCGCCAAGTATCGCGGCGAGTTCGAGGAGCGGCTGAAGGCCGTATTGCAGGAGGTGACCTCAGCCGAGGGCGGCATCATCCTGTTCATCGACGAGATGCACACGCTGATCGGCGCTGGCAAGGCCGACGGCGCGATGGACGCCTCCAACCTCTTGAAGCCGGCGCTCGCCCGCGGCGAGCTGCACTGCATCGGCGCCACCACGCTCGACGAGTATCGCAAGCATGTCGAGAAGGATCCGGCGCTCGCCCGCCGCTTCCAGCCAGTGTTCGTGTCGGAGCCGACGGTTGAGGACACCATCTCGATCCTGCGCGGCCTCAAGGACAAGTATGAGCAGCATCACGGCGTCCGCATCGCGGACTCCGCGCTGGTTGCAGCCGCCACGCTGTCGAACCGCTACATCACCGACCGCTTCCTGCCAGACAAGGCTATCGACCTGATGGACGAGGCGGCGGCGCGACTGAAGATGCAGGTCGATTCCAAACCGGAAGAGCTCGACTCGCTCGACCGCGAGATCATCCGGCTCAAGATCGAGCAGGAAGCGCTGAAGAAAGAGACCGACCGCGGCTCCAAGAGCCGCCTCGAGACGCTGGAGAAGGACCTCGCCGATCTCGAAAAGAAGTCGGCGGACATGACGTCGAGATGGCGATCGGAGAAAAGCAAGCTCTCCGACGCCCAGAAGATGAAGGGCGAACTCGAGCAGTTGCGCACCGAGCTCGCCAACGCGCAGCGCAAGGGGGAATTCCAGAAGGCAGGCGAGCTCGCCTACAGTCGCATCCCGGACCTTGAGAAGAAGCTCGCCGCCGTCGAGGCCAGCGAGACCTCGTCGGCCAGCGAAACGGTGACCGCCGACAACATCGCGCAAGTGGTCTCGCGCTGGACCGGCGTGCCGGTCGACAAGATGCTGGAAGGCGAGAAGGACAAGCTGCTGCGCATGGAGGAGATGCTCGGCAAGCGCGTCGTCGGCCAGGCCCAGGCGGTGCGCGCAGTCTCGACCGCGGTGCGCCGTGCGCGTGCCGGCCTGCAGGATCCCAACCGGCCGATCGGCTCCTTCATGTTCTTAGGGCCCACCGGCGTCGGCAAGACCGAGCTCGCCAAGGCGCTCGCCGAATATCTGTTCGACGACGAGACCGCGATGATCCGCCTCGACATGTCCGAATACATGGAGAAGCATTCGGTGGCGCGGCTGATCGGCGCGCCTCCCGGCTATGTCGGCTATGACGAGGGCGGTGCCCTCACCGAGGCGGTACGGCGCCGGCCTTACCAAGTGGTGTTGTTCGATGAAATCGAGAAAGCGCATCCTGACGTATTCAACGTGCTGCTGCAGGTGCTCGACGACGGCCGTCTGACCGATGGCCAGGGCCGCACCGTCGACTTCCGCAACACGCTGATCATCATGACCTCGAATATCGGGGCCGAATATCTCGTCAACCAGCCCGAAGGCCAGGACACCAGTGCGGTGCGGGACCAGGTCATGAACATGGTGCGGGCGCACTTCCGTCCTGAATTCCTCAACCGCGTCGACGAGATCATCTTGTTCCATCGGCTGCAGAAGAGCGAGATGGGCCGGATCGTCGAGATCCAGTTCGCGCGGCTGCGCAAACTGCTGGAGGACCGCAAGATCGAGCTGGAGCTCGATCCGAAAGCACGAGACTGGCTCGCCGAGAAGGGCTGGGATCCCGCCTATGGCGCTCGCCCGCTGAAGCGCGTGATCCAGCGCAGCGTACAGGACCCGCTCGCCGAGATGATCCTCGCCGGCGACGTGCGCGACGGCTCGGAGGTGAGGATCTCCGCGACCAAGGCAGGCCTCACCTTCAACGGCAAGAAGCCGGAGACCACTGGAGCCGACGAATTCGAATCGGCGTGAGACCGACCCAGACAACGATGCACAGACGCGCGATGTCATCGCGGCGTCATCTCTCGGCATCATAGGCAAGCTGGCCCTCAACCAAGGAGGAACACATGTCGGAGCTGAAGATCAAGGACGGTATGGAGGTCATCGGCGCCGATGGCGTGCACGTCGGCACCGTTGATCGCGTTGAAGGCAGCCGCATCAAGCTTACGAAGCGTGACAGCGGCGAAGGGCTGCACAAGGGCCACCATCACTATGTCGAGCTCGGCTTTGTCGCTGGCGTCGAAGGCACCAAGGTTCGTCTCTCGGCGAACGCCGCGATTGCGGTGACGCTTGAGGAAGAGAAGTCCGGAAAGCCGGCTGGTCCTTCAGCAGACGCCTAGCAATTCGGGCTCTTGTAAAGCTAACCGTTGCATGCTCCTCTCCTTGTGCTCGGATATTCGCCGAGCGCTTGCTCGTTGCGCTCGTGGAATGATAGTTGGGTAAGGAGAGATGCGTGCCATCAGCCGTCCCGCAACCGGTCGCTGCGAAGCTGACGCGCGCCGCTATCTTCCTTGCCGTCACGCTCAGGCCCAATCCGGAATATGATGCGGTGGTGCGGTCGCTGTGCGGCGATCTGACCGCGTTGGTACGCGCCGTTGGATTCCGCGACCTCGAGGGCCGGCTGTCATGCGTCATGGGAATCGGCTCCGACGCATGGGACCGATTGTTCGGCGCGCCGAAGCCGAAGGATCTGCACCCGTTTCGCGAGATCCATGGCGTCCACCACGCCGTCGCAACGCCGGGCGACCTCCTGTTTCACATCCGCGCCGTGCCGATGGACCTGTGCTTCGAGCTCGCGACGCAGATCGTGGCTCGGCTCGGCGATGTGATTGCCTCGTCGGACGAGGTGCACGGCTTCAAGTATTTCGACGAACGCGACCTGCTCGGCTTTGTCGACGGGACTGAGAACCCGGAGGACCAGGCGGCGCTGGATGCCACCATCATCGGCGACGAGGATGCAGCCTTTGCCGGCGGCAGCTATGTGATCGTGCAGAAGTATCTGCACGACATGAAGAAGTGGAACGAGCTGCCGGTCGAGATGCAGGAGAAGATCATCGGCCGGACCAAACTGTCCGACATCGAGCTGGACGATGCGGTGAAGCCGAGCTACGCGCACAACGCCCTGACCACGATCGTGGAGAACGGCGAGGAGCTCGACATCGTCCGCGACAACATGCCTTTCGGCAATATCAGCAAGGGCGAGTTCGGCACCTATTTCATCGGTTATGCAAAGTCTCCGCATCGGATCGAGCAGATGCTGGAGAACATGTTCGTCGGCCGGCCGCCGGGCAATTACGATCGCCTGCTCGACTTCAGCCGCGCCGTGACCGGCACGTTGTACTTCATTCCGTCGGTGACGTTCCTCGAGGACGCCGCGACCGCGGGACCCGCCTGTTCGCCCGCGGAGCTGTCTCTGGACGGCGATCAGGCCGACGATGCCCCTACACCGAAAATGACGCCGGCCGATGGCTCGCTCGGTATCGGCTCACTGAAAGGAAAGGCTGCACATGAATAATCTTCATCGGGGACTCGCCCCCATCTCAGACGCGGCATGGGCCCAGATTGAAGAGGAAGCCTCGCGCACCCTGAAGCGCCATTTGGCAGCGCGCCGCGTGGTGGATGTCGATGGTCCGAAGGGCACGGACTTCTCCGCAGTCGGCACCGGCCATGTCAGGAAGATCCCGACGCCGGGCGACGGGGTCGAGGCAACGCAACGCGACGTCAGAGCCCTCGTGGAATTGCGCGTCCCCTTCGAACTCAGCCGTCAGGCCATCGACGACGTCGAGCGCGGCTCCAATGATTCCGACTGGGATCCGCTCAAAGCTGCAGCGCGCAAGATCGCTTTCGCCGAGGACCGCGCCGTGTTCGACGGATACGCCGCGGCGGGAATTCAGGGCATCCGCCAGGGCAGCAGCAACCCGGTGCTGACGCTGCCGTCCAACGTCAAGGGCTATCCCGGCGCGGTCGCGCAGGCGGTGAGCCAATTGCGGCTGGCGGGCGTCAACGGTCCCTATACGCTGTTGCTGGGCACCGAACCCTATACCGCAATCGGCGGCGCGACCGACGATGGTTATCCAGTGCTCGAGCACATCCAGCGCCTGGTCGATGGGAAAATCATCTGGGCGCCGGCCATCGAGGGCGGCGTCATGCTGACCACCCGCGGTGGCGACTTCCAGCTTTCGATCGGCCAGGACCTGTCGATCGGCTATCTGAGCCATTCGGCGACAAGCGTGCAACTCTATTTCCAGGAGACCATCACCTTCCTGATGCTGACGAGCGAGGCCTCTGTGGCCCTGGCATTGGAAGCGAAGAAGAAGCCCGCCTGACGGCGGACGACGTCGACGGGTCGGAGCGGCCTCGGGTCGTCCCGCGCCAGAGATCCCGTCCAACACGAAACGGAGAGGAGGCCCGCAATGCAGGAATACGATCTCTACATCAATCCGCAGAAAGCCTCGATCGGCCTCTACGTCCGCAAGGGCGCAGGTCTTCCCGATCTCGCCGACTCCAAGGACTGGGTATTTGACGGCACCGCCGCCGAGGCCACCCTGCCGCCGGCCGTGGTGAAGGAGATCGAAGCCAACGGTCACGCCTTTCGCGACATGGATTGAGACGAAGGCCCGGTCGTCGATTCTGCCGATCGACTCGATCGGCAGACTCCTGTTTGCCGCCGCGCGTGATACCAAGCGGGAGCTCGGCGGTCACTTGTCGCCGGTTTTGATGGGGGCCGTCTCCGGCATCAGGCCCATGGCAACGAGACCGACGATCGCTGCGAGCAGAAGATACCAGGATGGCGCCAACGGGTCGCCGGACACGTGAAGCAGCCATGTGACCACGAGCTGCGCGGTTCCACCAAACGCCGCGATCGCGACCGCATAGATCGTGGCAAAGACACCGCCACGAATGTTCTGCGGCAATGCTTCGGTGAAGTTCGCATAGAAGGCCGTGAACGGCAAAGACCCGATGAATGACAGGATGCCGAAGCCGATGAGCAGCGACGACATTCCGGGATCCTGCACGATCCAGAGAAAGGTCGGATAGGTCAGCACCAGCACGGCCAACTGCGGCCAGACCATGATCGGCTTGCGTCCGAATCGGTCCGCCAGCCAGCCGCCGTATAACGCACCGATGATCTGAAGACCGTTGCTCACGAGCGAGACGGCAAACGCGAGCGACGACGACACATGCAAGGTGTTCTTGGCATAGGTCGTCATATACTGGGTCACGTAGGTCGAGATCGTACCGCTGGCGAGGATCATCAGCGCCAACACGATCACTCGGATATGCCGGCGCGCCTGCACGGCATGGCTCGAGCTCTCGACATGCGCGGCGACGTGTTCTTCGTGTGAAATCGTTTCCGGCAGCGTGCGGCGCATCCACAAGCCGAATGGCAAGCAGACAGCGCCAATCAGAAATGCGATGCGCCATCCGTAGGCTTGGATCATGTCGGGCGTCATCACGCTGCTCAGGATGACACCGACCAAAGCGCCGGCGGTCGCAGCGATCTCCTGGCTGGCGGGTTGCCACGCCACCACGAGGCCGCGACGCAGCGGCGAAGCGATCTCGACGAGATAGGCCGTGGTCGGCCCGACTTCGCCGCCAAGCGCAAATCCCTGCACCATGCGCGCAGCGATCACGACGACCGGCGCGGCCAGACCGATCGAGTCGTAGGACGGCGTGAGCGCGATGGTCAGGATCGCGGCCCCCATCAACGCGAAGCTCAGCAACATGGCCGGCCGCCGCCCGACGCGGTCGGAATAGATGCCGAGCACGATACCGCCGATCGGCCGCGTCAGAAACCCGGCGCCAAAAGTCGCCAGCGACAACATCAGGCTGCCATATGCGCTGTGCGCGGGAAAGAAGGTATGGCCGATCTCGATCGCGAAGAAACTGTAGGTGATGAAGTCATAGAACTCCAGCATATTGCCGATCGTCGCGGCAAATGCTGCGCGCTGGACGCTGAACTCCTGCTGGCCTTGAATGTCCGGCAACGATCCCGGTTCCTTGCGCTCCCGACGTGTCCGGATAATATTCTCCCGGCTGTGTTAGGCAAGGCACGGCACATTCCACGCGGCCCGCACAGGGCCGCGATCAACAGGAAGGATTGGGATTCGATGGCGATCGACCGACTCTTTGCCAATGCGCGCTTCGCCGACGGTTCTCGCGGCAACATGCTGGTCCGCGATGGTCGTATCGTTGCGATCGAGCGTTCCGAGCATCGCGCGGCCGGTGTCGATGTCATCGACCTCGACTACGCGCTGGTCGTTCCCGGCTTCGTCGAAGGTCACATTCATCTCGATACCAGCTTCTATGGCGACACCTGGCGGCCACACAAGCCGTGCACGAAAGGCTTCGACGTTCGCGAGCGCGTGGCATTTCAGGCCGAGAATCTCGCCGCCGCCGCTCCCATGGATGTGCGCGCGCGGAACCAGCTTGATCTCTGCATCGGGCACGGCACGACGCACATGCGCAGTCACGTCATGGTGGATGGTTCCGTGGGTCTGAAGTCGCTGGAAACCATTCTCGGGGTGCGCGACGAATACCGGGACCTGATCGACATCCAGCTCGTTGCCTTTCCACAAAGCGGCATCCTCAGCCCGGGCACGCCGCAACTGCTCGACGAGGCGATCAAGCTCGGAGCCAACGTTGTCGGCGGCCTCGATCCCGCAAGCTTCGATCGCAATGTCGAAGGCCATCTCGATGTCGTCTTCGGCGTCGCGCAAAGGCACGGCGTCGACGTCGACATTCATCTTCATGACGCTGGCATGCTCGGTGCCTTCGAAATCGAACAGATCGCGGCGCGCGCGCGAGCACTCGGGATGGAAGGCCATGTCGCCGTCAGTCATGCCTATGGGCTCGGCGACATTCCGGCAGACACGCTGAAGAAGATTGCCGACATTCTGGCGCGCTCGGGGGTCGCAATCATGACGAACGCACCGGGCAGCCGACCGTTTCCCCCGATCATGACGCTCCGGGCGGCGGGCGTCACGGTGTTCAGCGGAAACGATAACATCCGCGACTCCTGGTGGCCCTATGGCGATGGCGACATGCTGGGCCGCGCGATGATGATCGGGTATCGATCGGGTTTCTACACCGATGAAGAACTCGGGATCGCATTCGACCTGGTCACCGCGGCCGGCGCCAAGGCGCTCAGGCTCGAGGACTACGGCCTGCACATCGGCGCGAGGGCGGACTTCGTGACGCTGAAGGCCGAGCATATCCAGGAAGCCGTGGTCGCACGGCCCGCGGGGCGTTCCGTCTTCAAGGGCGGAAGGCTCACGGCGCGTGACAATCACGTCGTCAAGGATGCTGGTCAAGCCTGACCGGGCCTATCGGAGTTGAGCCTTCGATCAGATCTACAGAACCACCGGCGGCTGGGCGATCTTTACCGCGCCGAGGGAATGATCGCGTGCAGGATATCCCGATTCCACGCCTGACGCGTGCCATCGAACGCAGCAAAATCGTGATCGAACTGCCAGTAAGCCCACGCCCAGCCGTATCGCTCGGCGGTTCTCGCCACAAACGACAGGTATTGCGTCCGGCTGTCCGAAGGAGCGCGCTCGTAGACGCCGAACTCGCCGAGGTAGATCGGACGTCTTTCCCGTTCCGACCAGAGACGGACCTTGTCGAAGTCGACCGTGACCTTCGTTTCATCTTCCGCGCTGCCCCAACTCAAGGGACCGATCTTCGAGAACGTCGGCGACCACGGCGCGCCCTGATGCGTGAATTGAAGGGGCGCGTAATAGTGGAAAGTCACGATCAGTCTTCTGTCGTCGGCCGGCAACGCCAGTTCATCGATCGGCGCTTCCTCGGTATTCAACGCCGCGACGATGACGCTCCGCTCGGGATTACCCGCCCGGATGATGCGAAGGCATTCGCCCAGCAGCGAATTCCACTGCGCCGAGGTCATGTTTCCTCCGGGCTCGTTCAGGATCTCGAACAGCAATGCCGGATATCTCCCGGCGTAGCGCGATGCGATCTGCTGCCAAAATGCCTTGAGCTTCTCCGCGCATGCGGTGACATCGCGCTGGCAAAGGTCCGTATCGTGCTCGTCAAGGATCGGAATCAGCCTTCTGGCGAGCGCCTGCTCGATCACGACATCGAGCCGCCTCAGGACAGCTTCGTCCAGCACGTTCTCCGAATCCATATGCTTGAATCCAAAGAAATTGATCCTGACGTGCGAGAAGCCCGCCTTGCGAATGGCGGTCAAGTTTTCGAGACGGAATGGCGCATTCTGGTAGCCCTCCCAGAGGCCGTCATATCCGAGAATATTGATGCCACGCCCAAGCGCCGGCATCGCCGCAGACTGACCTGGTCCCGCTGCATCAACCGGCGAAGTCAGCACCGCGAGTAGAAGTGCCAGAAGCCAGTTGACGGCCCCTGGCCAGCGTGCGCGAACGGCCATCATTGCGCTCCAATTCACGATGGCTGTGGATTTGCAGCGTAGACAGGTCTGCATACCGCAAAAAAGAAGGACACCAGCAGCACCGACGTGAACGTCGTCGAACGAAGGAAGGTCGTTTCGGTAAAATTTGTCTGACAAGTGAGGAAGACAAACCCAATGATGAGGGCACAGTGGGATCGGTCAATTGCCCGCGCAGAAATCAGGTAACGCACCTTGCTTGAGAACAGGAACACGCTTGCCATGAAAAGAACGTAGCCCAGGAATCCCGTTTCAATGAGAATGGCGATGTAGCCGTTATGATAATTGTCGAGCACCCAGCCGTGATTCTGCTGGAAATAGTCGTAGATCGCCGGATTGGTCCAGAACCCGTTGATTCCGAAACCGATCAACGGCGCATTGTCGAAATGGCTGATTGCGTACTGCCAAATAAACGTTCTCTCGGTGAAGTCGATCGTCGAATCGAATAAGTGGATGGCGTCGTACCCCGTCGTATAGAAGTACAGGAACAGCGCCGCGGCCGCGACGCACATGACACACGGCAGTACCGCGTATACCTTCATGCATCTCACCGACCACAAGGACGTCAAGACCAAGGCGCAGGCGACCAGCGCCAGCGCGCCCGCGCCCCGCGATTCCGACCCGATGACGCAGGTCGAAGCGATCAGGAACGTCACCAGGAAGGGCAGCCATCCCTGCCCGGTGATCTTTCGATAGCACGCAAAGAACATGAGATAGGCACCGGCGAAACCCAGGGTTTGCTTCGACTCGAAAACGCCTTGCCACTGACCGTTGTGCATCCAGGTACGATCGATGCCGATGTCCGGTACGAACATCGCAAAAACAGCAGATGCAACCACCAGAACAAAGAGGCCCCTCGCGGTCGATTTGACGATGTCATCGATGTCGACGCGGGTGATGAGACAGAACGCACCAAAGGTTGTTATCGCGAGCGCCGCAGCCTTCATGAAGGCGGCAGCGCTCAGATTCGTCCAGAGCACGGAGATCGCGGCAAGGGCGTAGAACGAGACGATCGCGACCGTGTCGAGGTTGAATGCCAGCCGCAGAACCGGGCGCACGAACGCGCTCGCGTAGATCAGCACGCCCCACATCAGGAGAGCGACGGATTGCTGCACATAAGTCTGCTCGGCCGCCAGTAAGCCCGCGTTGAAGTTCCCCATCGACATCACCATGTTGATGGTGATCGACCAATTGATGACGGTTCTTGCAAAGTTCTCCGCTTCGACACTAGGTGCCTGCCAGATCGAACTCTCGACCTGGTCCCAATCCATCTCAGCCGGCGCTCTGGTCATGGCTCGAACTTCATAAAGCAGGCTCAAATCTTTGCTGGTCCGGGCGCGGCGACCGAAGCATGGGCATCCGTGCTCGGGGCTCCATCGCTTCAGTCTCGTTTCGTACGCGAAGCCAAGGTGCGGTTGAACAGAAGATAAAGAGCGTGCGGATTGGTCGTGAGGTAGCGCCAGAACAGCCGCCGCGGCTCGAGCCAGAGCCGCCAGGCCCACTCCAATCCCAAGTTCTGCATCCATTGTGGCGCGCGCGGCCGGCTGCCCGACAGGAAGTTGAACAGCCCGCCGGAGGTCTTGATGACGCCGACACGGGCAAGCCGCGGCATGAACTCTTCGACGAACGCCTGCTCGTAGGGTACGCCGAGCGCGACCCAAAGAAAGTCCGGCGCTAATGCGTTGATCTCATCCACCTTGGATCGCAGCGCTTCGCCGCGCAGGTAACCGTGCGAATGACCAACGATCTTGAGCTTCGGATACATGCTGCGGACGTTTGCGACCGCGGCCTCGTTCTCCGCTTCATTGGCGCCGAACATGTAGAAAGTCAGCCCGAGTGCCTGCGCCTTGCGCGCGACAACGTGGAATAGATCGGTCGTCGCGACACGTTCAGGCAGCGGCTTTTGAGACCGGAGCTTCGACATCATGACCAGCGGCTGCCCGTCGGCATTGATCAGGTCGGCCGAACGGAACAGGCGATCGGTCACCGGCTCGGTCGAGCATCGCGAGAGCACCTCGCCATTGGCCGATGTCAGATAGAGCGGCCGGCTGACGCGCCGGCGCGGGAATACCGCATCGATCATGAAGTCTGCCGTCTGCTCGAGATCGACCACTGCGAGCCGCAATCCGCCAACCGTCTCCCGAGGGATACTTGCAGTCGCGGCTCTGCCGACAGGATTGGCACGACGTTCACGCGTCCTCAGCGCTTTGCTCGGCATCGGTGGTACCGCGGCGAGATCTGCCGGGGACTTCGGCTGCGCGCCGCGATCTGTGTTCCAAATCCGGACACGCGGGGCAGCCGCGTCGGAATTGATACGCCAGGCGCGTTCGCCGTCGCGTCGCAACGGGGATTTTTCGTTGGAAACACGCGCTTTCTGACTATGACTCAACATGTTTACCGGAGACTCCAATGCGTACGTGCCCCCAAGTGCAATATCCGGTCCAGCTCGCGCGCCAGCCCTGGCCAAGCTGGCTGGCCGGTCTGTCAACGGTTCGTTAACCGTAAGGACGAGCGACGATCGCAGCCCCACGCCAACGCCATTCGCTCGGCTGGATCGAGGATCGGCTGCGCCAGCCCGGTTCGATCTCGCGCACGCTTCTGCCAACCATGCCGCCTCGAGATCGGCGGGGCATTGTATTAATACAAATCGCATTCCGTTGCTGCTCGAACCGATCGCCCTTTGCTATAAGGACGCCGCGTCGGCTTGGCAGGCGCCTCGAAACCACCGGTTGTCTGGCTCACATGAATAACAATGACGCGTTCGATGTATGCATCGACGACGCATTCGACTTCCTGTCTCGCGAATATGCGGAGTTGTTCAAGCACTCGGACGCCACCGCCTTTCAGCACCCGATATGGCTGAGCAGTCTCTACGGCAAGCTCGCGCCCGCTATGGCAGCGAAGCCGCTCGTTGTCGTCGTACGCCGTCGCGCAACAGGCGAACTCGCGGCAATACTGCCTCTGGTGCGCTTGCGACGCGGCCCCATGCGAACCGTTGAGTTCGCGGACCTGCGAGTATCCGACTATCTGGCACCAGTCTGCACCGTCGGGACCTTCGCCGATCTGCTCCAGGATCAGAGTGCCTGCGCGAAGCTTCGACAACTGGTCAGGCCGTTTGATCTGTTGCGCATGCCCAAATTGCTCGATGCGAGGATGCCCATCGAGGGTCTTCTGGCGGCGCCGCGCCGAGTTGCCACCAATACGAACTCGTATGCAACCGTTCTAACGGCACCGTTTGAACAATGGCGAACCAACGCCCTCAACCCTTCTTATCGGAAAGAACTCGCAAAGAAGTGGCGTCAGGTTCAGAAGAAGGGTGCACTGACCTTCTCATGTTGTGAGGACAGCACTTCCATCCTGGAAGCGATGGAGACGATGAAAAAGTATCGTGGGCCGCGCTTCCAGGCGCAAGGCGATGGCGACCTGCTGCAGCGTCCCGAGTATTTCGACTTCTACTCCGACGTGGCGTTGCGCGGTCTGGGTTCATTCGTCCGGCTATACGTCATGAAGATAGACGGCAACGTGATTGCGACCGTGCTCGGCTTGTCTCACCGGGACAGCTTCCTCATCCTGATGACGGCATTCGATATCGCCGGATACAAGAGCCAATCGATCGGCGCGCTGACGTTCGAGCAGGTTGCGAAGGACTGTATCGAGCGTGGCGATCATATCCTTGACTTCACCATCGGGGACGAGCCGTACAAGAAGCTGTTCGGCGCTCAACCCTCGCCGATGTCGAGCGTGACGCAGGCCGGCAGCGCCGCCGGGTCAATTGCGATATTCGCCCTGAACCAGGCGCCGTGGATCAAGCAAGCGGTCAAGAAAATGGTTGATTTCAGGGCCCAGCCGATCCGCACCTCGACTGACACACGTTAGCAGGTTCCCTCCGAGGGACCGTTTCCGCCTATCCGAGCGCACCGCGTACGCGTGCGACCCAACCGGGCCGAATCTGGTCGACCCGGTGGGCGATGCTTCGTCGCAGGAAATGCAGCCTCCGCTGCACGTTCCATCGCAGATCGGTGCTCGACGCCAGAGCCTGGCGGAAGTGCGCCACCCGCAACGAGCGCTGGTCGGCCGCGATCTTGTCCCGATCGGAATAGAACTGCGAGATCTTCCCGATGCCCATGCCGTCGGTCTCCAGCCATTGCGGGATGTACTCCGTACAGAGACGTTCGACATCCACCAGCAGGCGACTTACGCCGGTCCCTGCGGCAGGACAGTTGGTCTGAAATGCATCCCCGATCACCACGACCCCCGGCTGCACGTGGCCCTCGATCACCGATAGGTCCATCACCCAGTTCTGGACCTGATCTATCACGCGGAAATCCCCGACATAGCGCTGCAAGCCCGGCATCAAGCGAAACAGCGTCGCCTTTGTATTTCGGCGCAGCTCGCGCATGATCGGGTCGTTCGGGTCGCGAAACAGGAACAGGTTTGCCCGCATGCCGTCCCGAATCGGAAATAGGTTGAGATAATCGACACCGTCCACTGTCCGCTCCCCGTAACAGGTCAGCGATTCGAAACCGAACGGCGCGTCCTCCGGTGCAGCAATCGTGAAGCCGAACGAAATCGAATGGCGCGCGGCGAGCACCCGCCGGGTCATTCCGAGATTATATCCCAACACTCCCGCCATGCCGGTCGCCAGAACAACCAGGCGCGAAATGACGCGCTTTCCGGAAGCCAACTGCAGATGTTGAAGGTCTTCGCTGCAATCTATGCCGGTGACCTCATCAGGCATGAAGCTGGACGAATCGGGCAGCAGGCGACGGGCCGTGGCAACGAGGCCGGAATAGCGAATTCCGTACGCGCGACGGAGGCTGACGTCGACCACCTTGCCTTCCCTGATATTGAGCACCCGCTCAAAGGTAGACGCGGCGGCCTCGATATCGCCGAGGAAGCCCAGCCTGCGCAAGATATCGACCTGCGGACCTGCGATCTTCTCAACGCGAAATTCGTGCGGTGGGACCGTGCGCTTGTCGATCAGGAGAACGCGGTATCCGGCCCGGACGAGCACAGCCGCAGCGAGCGAGCCGGTCAACCCGGCGCCGACGATGGCAACATCGGTTTCGATCGTTTCTGCGCCGTCTGCTGCGGCCGGCTTTGTCGTGCTCTGGTCGGCGATCATGCTGTCCCACTCCAACGGATGACGCCGGAACTGCAATTTCCTTGCCGGCTGCATGCTCCCTTCCCGAACCGGTCAGTGCCGTTCCGACATTGAGGTTAACGGCAATACAAGGGACCCGGTGGACGGCTGCCCGGCATGCACCTTGCACGACAAGTCTCATGAGAACCTGTTTTCCCAAGGCTCCGCCGCAGAATGCGCGGTCGTTTGCCGCCGCATCCGAAGCTCGAGACCGGTCGTGGAGCGCCACGATATCGTGCCCATGATGCGCAGAGCCGGCCCCGCCCCGCTTCCTTCGCACGGCATTGCCCGCCGCGAGGACTTCCCCGCGCCTGCCTCATTTGGAGACAGCGAGGCAGGCGGCGTTCCGGAATGGAGCAAGGCGCCGCATTCACCGGAAGCTCGGATCGGCGGGGAGGAACTGAATCTTAGCAACCGAACGTTAACACTCCCCGCTCCACCGAATGTACGCCTCGACGGCATGGCGGCTTCTCGGAAGGAGAAAGGTCCCTCGCCTTCATGTTCGCCTCTCTTCTCCAACTGATGCAGCGTGACGTGACACGCGGCGTTGCCGGGACGATCCTCCTCAAGGTCGGTAGCGGCGGGCTTGCGTTCGCGTTGTTCTCGCTGGCGGCGCGGGCGATGTCGCCCGAGGCGTTTGGAGATTTTGCGACTTGGCTGTCGGTTGCCCAGATCGCTTCGGTCGTGGGTCTGATCGGCCAAGAACTGCTTCTGGTTCGTTTCCTCAACGAGTATGACGTCGGAGGCAGGCCCGATCTCACCAAGGGTGTGCTGTTATCCAGCCTGAAGGGCTCAGCGATCGCCATGCTGATCTCGATCTCCGCCATCGCGGCCGTGGCGAGCATTCGCGGCGAGTGGTGGCTCCTGATCCTGTCGGTCTCGGCGTTCACGGCGGTCAATGCCGGCCTGATGCTCGGCAGCCAGATCGCGCGATCCCTGGTCAGCATTCTGATGGGAGAAGGCAACCGGGAATTCTTCTGGCGGGTTGCCGTCGTCCTGTTTCTGATCGCAGTCCTGTTCGGTCACCGGCAGCTCTCCCCTGCGGAACTGTTCAGCGCGATGACAGTGGCGATGCTCGCAGGGCTGCTGGTGCAGGTCGCCTCGATCTTGCGTGTTGTTCCTCACCTGCGCGATGTGACCGCCCGGTTCGAGACGTCCCGCTGGAGGGCGAGCGCGATACGCTTCTGGCTGTCCTCCATCCTCGAGGCGGCGAACCAGTATTTCGATGTCATCATCGTTTACTGGATGCTGGATCCCGCCACAGCGGGCGTCTATTTCGCGGCCTCGCGTCTGGCGAACATCTTCGCCATGCTCTCGGCTGCGCTGTATACGTTCGGCGCGCGGAGACTCCCCTCGCTCTACTTCAGCAAGAACCGGCGTGACCTTGAGCACACCTTGAAGCTCATGGCCGAGGTGACCGCGCTTTGCGTGTTCAGCGGCCTATTTCTGGTCTGGCTCGGAGCGCCTCATCTTCTCGGCCTGTTCGGATCACACTTTGTCGCGCAGCAATGGGTGTTGATCGTGCTTGCGATAGGGACGGCATTTCAAGCGGCGGGCGGTCCGGCCGCGGCGATATTGCAATTGACCGGCCATGAGCGCGAGTATGTCCCTGTCATCGCCGCCAACGTCGTATTGCGGCTCATCGGGTTTCTGATCCTGATCCCCTGGCTCGGCGTGCTCGGCGCCGCGATCTCGGCCACGGTGTCGCTGGCACTCGCCACCATCGGGCTCAACGTGCTGTGTCGCAAGCGAACCGGCCTAGACCCCTCTATCCTGGCGCTTTGTCACTTCGCGTCGGACAAGTCGAACACTTACGTGGTTGGCGCCGCCGACTCGAACGACTAATCCGGTTCTGTCGGGATCTCGCCAATCCGCGCTCAGCTCGCCAATCCCAGCGCCCCGGCTTGAACCGCACCAGCGGTTGCACTGGCGGGTATACGATTGACGACCAGCACCGTCGGCACACTGCCGAACTTCGACAGCTCAGCATTCGCCTTGCGAGTAGCGTCGGAATTGGCTGCGCCGTCGCCAGCCACGAGAATGATCAGGTCGGCATGGGCGGCCAGCGCCGCGACGGCCGCTTGCGCGACAAAGCACGACGCGTCGACAATGATGAGACCAAAGTCGGCACGAATGTCGTCCGGCGGCAACGGTTGATCTTTCGCGCTGCCGCTCAGGAGCTCCTCAACGGAATGAAGGTCCGCCCTGACGATGCCAGATGCTTGTGTCGCCGGTATCGCATCGGTGGGCTTCGGTTCCATCTCGATCAGAACACTGAGCATTCCATTCTTGACGGCAGACCGGTTGAGCGATCGTGCAACCGTGCTTCCACCCACACCTTTTTCGGTCGACATCAGAAGCGCGACCTTGCCGTGCGGGCCCGGAAGCTGCTCGATGTTCTTGATCACAGGTTGCAGATGCGGACTGAGATCGGGTTCGCCGGTTGTGGAGAGCGGAGTCTGCCAGACGCTCTTGATAGAGCCCGGTGATGACAGGTTGGGAATCCGGGCCAAAACCGGCAGCTCCGGCGGCAACTCGGCTTGCAGCGACGTCGCATCCACGCGGCGAACTCCCGGATCGGGTTTCGCCGCAAGCAGCTTCAGGCTCGGCGCGGCGACGATAGCGGTTGCGATCAGCAGCGAGGCAATCGCGAGCACGGCGATCAGCAACGGCAGCGGCGGAAGCGTCGAGCGGACCGGTGGCGTAGCAGGCGAAGCGACCTTGGTCTGAGAGTTCTGCAGCAGGCGCTGCTCATCGGTGGTCTTGTAGCGCGACAGGAACTGCTCGTAGATGTTCTTATTGGCATCCGCGTCACGCTGCAGCTCCTGCAACCGGACCAGCGCCTGACCGTCGACCAGAATCTGCGACTCGACGACCTTCAACTGGTCCTCAAGGCCCTTCTGCTGCTCGCGCTGGGCCTCGTATTCAGACTTTGCAGTCTCGATATTCTTCTTCCGCTCGATCTCGATCCGCCGGTTGAGATCGTTCAACTGGCCATACGACATGACGAGGTCAGGGTGACGATCACCGAGCACCGCACGCTTCTGCGCAATCTGATCGTTCAGCGCCGAGCGCTGCGCTCGCAGCGCAGTCAGGATGTCCTGCTTGACCGGGCCGTCGACATTCGCCTTCAGGTCGCGTTGCGCCTGCTCGTAGCGGGCCTTGGCCTCTTCGGTGCGCGCACGAGCGGCGGCAACCTGCTGGGTGAGGTCGGTCACGCGCAACTGCTGCGTCGTTGAATCTTTGCCGGCATTCACGATCCGGTGCTCGAGCTTGAATGCGGCCACGGCATCCTCTGACGCCCTCAAGCGGTCGTTCAGCGTCTTCAGCCGGCTCTTGAGCCAATCGGCGGCTTCGTCGGTAGCCACAACCCGCGTCCCGCGCTGATTGGCAACAAAGGCCTCTGCCACGGCGTTGGCGTAGTACGCAGCACGCTGCGGATTGTTGGACGTGAACTTGATCGCGATGACGTAGGTGAGCCCGCGACGGGAGATGTCGAGCCGGCTGCGAAACCTGTCGAGCAGACGCGTGGCCTCGGTCTTGCCGCCGGCAATGTCCTGGTCGTCCGCGATCTTGAGCTGCTCGATCAGCGGCCGCAAGAATCCGTCGGACTTCGCGATCTCAACCAGGCTCTGGAGCGCCGCGGCATCCTGTCCGATCCCCGGCAGCACGTCCTGATCGGTGGTCACGCGCTGCTCACGCGGGTCGACGACGACCAGCGCCGTCGCCGCATAGCGGGCCGGAATAAGCAGCAGGAGAATGATACCGATCACGAAGATGACCGACGCGAGCGTCAAAATGCGCCGACCATTTTCGCGCAGGAAGGCAATCGTACCGGAGAGGGTCAACGCGCCCTTGGCGACCTCGGCCGCAGATCTGCGCACACCGGCAGCGGGCTCCCACGACGCTGCTGGATCCGTTGGACCGGACCGTCTTGGGCCTGAGCGGCTACCGAACGTCATGGGTGTTCTGACTCGAATTCAACTGGCATTCACTGTTCAGCGGCCTGCGCCAACGTAAGGATCTATGGTTAATCAGCGGTTACCCTCTCCTGGCAGCAATCGATGCATGGCCGTAACCAACCGGTTAACGAGCCGCTGGTACTTTGCCGCCTACACAGTGGATTCTCGTTTTGCCGGCAAGTCCCGTAAAACGGGCAGTAACCTCAACTCGCGTTACTCGACGTACGAGCGTGTCTCGCGTGATAAGTATGCGCACAAAAGTATGGGAGACGGCTTCACTCCCCTAATGGTCGAGGAATCCGTGCTCCACTACAAGTCCAGCACAGAACTGCGCGAGGCGCCGAACCAATCGTCATCCGCGTCGCACGATCGGCAAAACACCATCCAGCCGAAGCTCCGCATCATTCTGATGCAGACTCAGGCGGAGAACGCCGGCGCTCAGGAAATCTCGAGGCTGCTCGGCAGCGGCCTGACCGCGCGCGGCTACGACGTCTTCAATCTGTTTTTCTTCCGCAAATCGGATTCCTTCGACGAGCCGCCCAATACGCTCTACTGCGCCCCCCGCCGGCCTGGGAATCCGCTCGCGCTGCTTCAGATGCTCTGGCAGCTCGCCAGTCATATCAGGACCATCAAGCCCGACGTCGTGCTGACCTTCCAGCATTTCGGCAACGTCATTGGCGCAGGCGTGTCGCGGCTCGTGAGCCGCGCTCCGGTCATCGCCAATCAGGTATCTTCGGCCATGTCGATGAGCTGGCCGGTTCGCGCCGCCGACATCGTCATGGGTAGCGTCGGCTTCTTCACATGCATCACGCTGAATTCGCGGGACATGGAGCGCGAGTATGCGCGGTACCCGGCCCGCTATCGATCGCGAATGAAGCACGTCCCGCACGGGTTCGACGACAAATCGCGCGGTCTGCAAAAAGAGATTGCGCGGCAGCAGTTCAAACTGCCGCCGGATTGCGTCCTGCTCGGCTGCGCCGCAAGACTGCATCCGCACAAGCGGCTTGATGCCGCAATACGTCTGCTCGCCGATACACCATCATGGCACCTTGCACTCGCCGGGCAAGGCGCCGACGAGGAACGGCTAAAGGCTTTGGCCGACGAACTGAAAGTCAACGACAGATTGCACTTCATCGGCGAGATTCCGCCGCAGCGCATGGCCGATTTCCTGGCCTGCCTCGACGTGTTCGTGTTTCCCTCGCAAGCCGAGACCTTCGGTCTCGCCGCCGTCGAGGCCGCGAGCGCGGGCATCCCTTGTGTTGTGAATGACCTCCCCGTGCTGCGCGAGGTGTTGTCGTTCGATGGTAAGCCGGCAGCCATGTTCGTTGATGCTGCAGACCAGGCCGCGCTATCGGCCGCGGTTTCTAGCATCCTGGCCGACGGTGCCCTGAGCGCGGAGCTGCGACAACGCGCCAAGGGCCTGAAGTCGCGCTATTCGCTAGATACTATGGTCGACGAATACGTCCGCATCCTCGACGAGGCCACTCGCGCGGACATGGATGAGATGGTGGGCCGAACATGATCATCGAGTTTCGCTGCGAACGGGAGCATGCACGGCTCTGGATGTGCCGCGAGGCGCTGTCCGTCAACGGTCAGAACGTACCGGTGCAGATCGCATGGACCACGACCGAGCAACCTCGGCCTGCTGGCCTCGACGTGCTGTTTGAGCTCGAGCGCATGGTCTTGCGCAAGGGCACGGCCAGCAAGGCCGACAGACTAAAGGCAATACCCGAGCGTGTGCGGGCGCCGTTGGGCAAAGCCGACGTGGTGGTCGATTTTACGACTGCCAAGCGAGATCCGGACTGCTCCGCCCGGCTCTATCTTCGCCCGCTGTTCAACGGCGTGGCAGGAGAAAACGCCGCGCTGGCAGCCATCCTTGCCGGTGATCTGCCGGTGATCGATATCGTCAATGAGCTCGACGGTAGCGTGATGGACCGCGGCCATCCTTCCGGCGAGATCGCAACCGGCTTGAGCGGTGCACTCGACACGGTGATGGCGCGAACCCTGACGATGCTGACAGCGATTTTGTCAGGAACGACACGGCTGGTGCCCCAGCTCGCCCCTTCGACCAGCGGACGCAGCCCGCGAAATGCCACGGCTTATGTCGGACGCGGCCTGGCTGTTTCGATTGCGAAGGAGATCTATCGCCTGTGCTGCTATGCGCCGCACTGGCATGTCGGCTGGCGCTACGTCGAAAACGCCGATATCTGGCGCACCGGCGATCTATCCGGGCCGGCCTGGAACGTACTGAAAGATCCTGGGCACCGTTTCTTTGCTGATCCTTTCCCGGTCAAATGGCAGGGAAGGACGTTCGTCTTCTTCGAAGACCTCGACCATCGGGTCGGCAAGGGTATCATCTCAGCCGTCGAGTTCGACGGCAACGGGCCGCTCGCAAGCGTCGTGCCCGTGCTGGAGGAACCCTGGCACCTGTCTTACCCCTTCCTGATCGAAGACAATGGTGAGCTATGGATGATCCCCGAAAGCACCGAGCATCGGGACGTCCCGCTCTACAGGTGCATTCGTTTTCCCGATAAGTGGGAGCGTCATAGCACGCTGCTCTCCGGGCTCGAGCTCGCAGATGTAACCATCACGCGCCACAACGGCCTGTATTATCTGTTCGGAGCCTGGCGCGACGGCACCGGCGGATATTCCGACACATTGGCGATCTACTACGCCGAGCAGTTGTTCGGCCCCTGGTTGCCTCACGCCAGCAATCCGATCCTGATGGACCGGGCGAGTACCCGGCCGGCTGGAAATTTCGTGAACATCAATGGACGGCTGTGGCGGCCGGTGCAGGATTGCAGCAACGGATATGGCGCAGCGCTCGGTCTCGCGGAAGTGCTGGAGCTGTCACCGACGACGTATCGGCAAGCCGTTCGGCACTCGCTCGCACCCGGACCGGCGTGGACCGGTCGAAAGCTGCATACGCTCAACCGGTGCGGCCAACTCGAGGTGATCGACGGGTCGCGGGTTCAACCGAAAACCACGGTGTTGCTGAGCGGACTTTGGTCAACGGCCCGCACGTCGTTGTCGGAATGGCATAGCGCGGCGGCAGCGAAGCCCGTCGCACGGCGTCTCCAATAGCGTCCGCGATCTTTCTCCACGGATCAGGCGCGTAGGAGCCTACGCTATTGTCCGATCTCGACTGTCGCCGAACGGCCGGCCACCAGCGCAACGTTCTCCGGAATGTGGTCCAGCACGATGCGCACAGGCACGCGCTGCGCAAGCCGAATCCAACTGAAGGTCGGATTGACGTTTGCCAGTAGGTTCGCGCCCTCTGCGCGATCGCGATCCTCGATACCCGCCGCGATGCTCTCGACGTGCCCGGTCAGCCGGGTCGGCTCACCCATCAGACGCACCCGTGCTTTGTCGCCGATGTGGATGCGCGCCAGCTTGGTCTCCTCGAAATAGCCTTCGACATGCAGCGTATCGGTGTCGACCAGGGCCATCACGCCCTTGCCAGCGGTGACATAGGCTCCGGGCCTGAGATCCATGTTGGATATCGTGCCATTCACTGACGCATGAACCTCGCTGCGGTCCAAGTTGAGCTGCGCCACCGCGCGGTCGGCGACGGCCTGGTCGTAGGCTGCTTTCGCCTGTAGCTGAGCTGCCAGAACCTGCTCCTGCTTCTGCTGCGACACGGCGTCGGTCGTCAGCGCGCTGTAGCGCTTCAGGTCGGCATTCGCCTGATCCAGTGTGGCGCGATGACCGGCAACTGCTGCATCGGCTTGCCGTAGCGCCAGGGCGAAGCGCTCGCGATCGATCCTGAACAGAACATCGCCACGACTGACCTTCTGATTGTCCTTGACCAGCACGTCGGTGACGAAGCCGGACACGTCGGGCGCCACCTGAACGACATCGGCGCGAACCCTGCCGTCACGCGTCCAGGGAGACTCCATATAGTAGGCCCATAGTCCACGGCCAACGGCGAGCGCCGCGACAACAACGATGACAGTCAGCGCCAGCCGGCTAAGCCAGGCGAGATTCCCCTTCATGGCAAGAACTCCGAAAGATAGACGACGCCGCCAAGGAGGCAGACGAAGAGAGCGAAATTGAACAGCGCGCGATGCCAGACCAGCCGGTAGAGGCCGAAGCGCTGCATGATCCGGCTAACCGCCGTGGACAGCACATAGGCAATGACGAGCCAGAGCAGCAGTGACGGGACGAGCACTCCGTAGATGTCGATTTCATATCTCACGCTGCAACACTCTCCCCCGACCGCGGCTGATAGGCTGGCGCGTCCGGAAACAGGCCGCGGCGGATGCCAGCCAACCCCATCAAGGCATCTTCCCGCGCGCTGCCGGAGTCCTTGACAGCTTGGGTCAGCGTCGCATCGATGCGCGCGAGCAGTCCGGCCGGCATCGTCCCGCCCACGCGGCTGCGGAAAGCCGCAGCGAGGGCGTCAAGCATGTCGTCGATGGCGCGAATGGTCGATGTCGACAGGCCATAGCGTGCACGTCGCAGGTCGATAATGTTGAGGCCGATGCGAAGCTGTACGAGGCTGTCGGTATCGCGACGATCGCTCTCGGACACGAACGCGATCCGCTGCACCAGCAACCCGAGCCGATGAAGCATCAAGCCGGCAAAATGTGCGCGGTCGCCGTGCCCGCGGCGCTCGGCGGCGACCGCGAGCGTCTTCCAGCTCGACAACATCAGACGCTTGGCGATCCACTCGGCGCCGACGCCGCGCGCGATCCTCGTCACGACTTCGGCGACCACGACGCCGACGAAGAAAGCAACGGCGGAATTGGCATAGGAGGCGAAATCCGCGCTGTAGGTCGATTGCAGCGCGAGCAGCGTTGCGGTGTTGGCGGCGAGCGCCATGCCGGTCGACGCGGTCGCGGGCCTTGCAATCAGCACGCCATACAGAATGAAGGTCGGCGCCAGTGCGATCACCAGCACCTCGATGTGGGCAATCGCGGGTATCAGTGCGAACAGGTAGATCGCGACGACGACAATCGCCACCAGCGACCACAGGCCGAATCTTCTGATGCCGGGCCCCGGATCGTCATTGGCGGCAAAGAACGAGCAAGCCACCGCCGCCATCATCGGCGCGGAGGCGCCGTCCGCCCATCCGGTCGCGATCCAGAGGCCGCAGCAGATCAGAATGGCAGCGGCCGCTCCGGCCGCCGACCACAGCGCCATGCCATGATCGCGATGGCGAACCGGTGCGGCCCCCGCTTCGGGGCGGAACCGCAGAGAGACAGCCGAGATGTCCTCTCCGGCTGCAATCGCATCGCTCAGTGCGCGGCAGTCATCCGAGACGTCGACGAGCTCGCGCAGCCGCGACAGCAGATTGGTCGTGATGATGCGCTCCCAGGACGCAGCACCGTCGAGCGCGGATTGCCGCTCTGCGATCGCGGCGCGGATCCGCTCTCCCGATTGCCGCAGGCGGACCTCGTCAACGGTCCATCCCGCGATCTCCTCGAGAAGTCGCCGCAATTCGGGCTGCGCACGCAGACCCGCCTCGCCGAGCGCGGCGAGCCGGTCTTCAATCGACGCCATCACGGGCAGCAGCATCAGCATGCGCAGCCGGATTTCGCCGAGGCCGCGCGCTGCGTCGGCCTCGGCCAACCGGTCATAGAACAGATGAGTCCCCAGCGCATCGATTTCGACGATGTCGGTCGCAAGGCGAAGGCGTTGGGCGCGGCGCGTCTCGCTGGTGCCGCGATGGAGCAGGGTGTCGCGGCTCAGACGGCGCGCATCCGACAGCCAGATATCGACGCGACGGCCAACCGCCGGTGCGACGCTGCGCGGAAGCACCACCGTCGAGAGCAGGCTCGCACAGATGATGCCGAGCGAAATTTCCTCGACCCTCGCCAGCGCGATATCGAAAATGTTTCCCGGTTCGCTAACGGCCGGAAAGCCGATCAGCGCCACGGTATATCCAGCCAGCATGAAGACGTAGCTCCGCGGCGTCCCGTCGAGCAGTGACAGGTAAAGACAGAGCCCGACCCAGAGCGCAATCGCGAGGCAAAGCAGTTCCGGCGCATTGACCAGGTTCGGCACCATCGCGACCGTCACGGTCGCGCCGATCAGTGTCCCCATCACGCGGAAGAACGCCTTGGAGCTCGTCGCGCCAGCCAGTGGTTGCGAGGTGATGTAGACGGTCGCCATCGCCCAGTAGGGCCGCGGCAGATCCAGCGCCAGCGCGACGACGAGCGCCAGGATCGACGCGGCAAACGTCTTCAAAGCGAAAATGAGGTCCGCGTGGCGGACCAGAAACGGCTCTTCCGCGCGCATGACTATTTCGCCTCCGGAGCAGCCTTTGGTTCCTGCACGCGGCTGGCACGCTGCTCGATGCGCTGGAGCGTTTCGAATGTTATCGCAAGTTCTTCGCTGCCGATATCCTTCAGCAAACTGGCCCGCACGCGGCGCAAGATCCGGTTGGTCTGCTCGACCTTCGCCTCGCCTGCCGGCGTGAGATGCAACGTCTTGGCGCGCCGGTCAGTGGGGTCCTCGCGACGTTCCACGAGTCCCTCGGTCTGCAGCAGGTCGATCAGCCGTACCAGCGATGGGCCCTCGATCCCCAGTTCTTCGGCCAGCACGCCCTGGCGAACGTTCTCCCCCTGCCGCGATAGCACCAGCAAGGGAATCGCGGTTGCATAGGACAGACCGTGATCCGACAGCGCCTGGTCCGATTCGCGGCGCCAGATTCGGCCGAGCCTTGTGATCAAGCGGCCAATCTCGGCGTGGATGTGAGCCTGCGACGGAGCCATGCAAATTAGATAGGATACGAACTATTAGGCTGCAACTATATAGGCAGACATATTGCGGGGTATCACGGAATTGCGAATGGCCGCGCGGAAGGGCGCCGCGCATGACGGCAGCGACACGCAAGGAACTTTCCGGCAAAAGGCGGCCCAGTCATTCCTGATGCCCCTCGCAACCCGTCAAGGACTGGCCGTCAGCCGCCGCAGGCGCTATGTGAAAGCAGCAGGCCACTTGTGCAGGGAGTTCCAGGCGTGAGCGTCGCATTCACCAAGGAAGAAAGCGCCGAGACCGCGTCCGAGACACTGCTGCCGGACCGTCCGATTTCGTCGCACCCAAATCTGGTCACGGTAGGCGGCCTGAAGGCGCTGGAAGCACAGTTGAAGGCGGCGCAGGGAGCCTACGAGAACTCGCAAAAGATCGACGATGTAAACGAGCGGCGACGTCAAGGCGCGCTGCCGTTGCGAGATGCGCGATATTTCGCGGAACGGCTGCGAACGGCTCAGGTGGTCCCGGAGCCAACGACGCTTGCTAGCGTCGGATTTGGCAGCACGGTCACCTTCCGCCGCAACGACGGACGCATCCAGACCTATCGAATCGTAGGCGAAGACGAGGCCGACCCGAAGAAGGGGATGATCTCCTTCGTTTCACCGATCGCCAGGCTTTTAATGGGCAAGTCCGTCGGAGATGTGATCGAGGCGTCAGGACAGGACATCGAGGTCGTCGCGATTTCATAGCGATCGGGACTGACCAGCAAGGGATTTCACATCGAGGTGGAGATCGCTGGCATTGAGCGTGTCGCCCGACGCCGGCGATGGCCGGGTCGGTCGGTCTGAAGTCGACTGGACTCCAGACCGATCCTGTCCAGTCGTTAGCTGAACTGGTTCATCGTATTGTGGACACCACCAGCCTTCAGAGCAGCCTCGCCGGCGAAGTATTCCTTGTGATCGTCGCCGATATCGGATCCCGCCATGTTCTGATGCTTGACGCAGGCAATGCCCTGACGGATTTCCTGGCGCTGCACATTCTTCACATATCCCAGCATGCCCTGCTCGCCGAAATATTCCTTCGCGAGATTATCGGTCGACAGAGCAGCCGTGTGATAGGTCGGCAGCGTGATCAGGTGATGGAAGATGCCGGCACGCTTCGCTGAATCGGCCTGGAAGGTGCGGATGCGCTCGTCGGCTTCGATCGCCAGCGGCGTGTTGTCGTACTCCGCCTTCATCAGCTCGGCGCGGTTGTACTTGCTGACATCCTTGCCGGCTTCCTTCATCGCATCGTAGACCTGCCAACGGAAGTTGAGCGTCCAGTTGAACGACGGCGAGTTGTTGTAGGCCAGCTTCGCGTTCGGCACCACCTCGCGGATGCGGTCGACCATCTTGGCGATCTGCTCGATATGCGGCTTCTCGGTCTCGATCCACAAGAGATCAGCGCCGTTTTGCAGCGAGGTGATGCAGTCGAGCACGCAGCGATCTTCACCAGTGCCGGGACGGAACTGGTAGAGGTTGCTGGGCAGGCGCTTCGGACGCATCATCTTGCCGTTGCGATTGATGATGACATCGCCGTTCCTGGCGTTCTCGGCCGTCACTTCCTCGCAATCGAGGAAGCTGTTGTATTGATCGCCGATATCGCCAGGCTTGTGGCTCACGGCGATCTGCTGCGTCAGGCCGGCGCCGAGCGAGTCGGTGCGGGTCACGACGACGCCGTCTTCCACACCAAGTTCGAGAAAGGCATGACGGCAGGCACGGATCTTGGCCAGAAAGACGTCGTGCGGCACAGTCACCTTGCCGTCCTGGTGGCCGCACTGCTTCTCGTCGGAGACCTGGTTTTCGATCTGGAGCGCGCACGCGCCGGCTTCGATCATCTTCTTGGCGAGCAGGTAAGTCGCCTCGGCATTGCCGAAGCCGGCGTCGATGTCCGCGATCACGGGCACGACATGGGTCTGGAAGTTGTCGATCCTTTCGATCAACGCCTTTTCCTTCGCCTTGTCGCCCGCCTTGCGGGCCGCGTCGAGTGCACGGAAGATATCGTTCAGCTCGCGGGAGTCCGCCTGACGCAGGAACGTGTAGAGCTCCTCGATCAGGGCCGGCACCGAGGTCTTCTCGTGCATCGACTGGTCGGGCAGCGGTCCGAACTCTGAGCGAAGCGCAGCGATCATCCATCCCGAGAGGTAAAGATAGCGGCGATCGGTGGTGCCGAAATGTTTCTTGACCGAGATCAGCTTCTGCTGGGCGATGAAGCCATGCCAGCAACCGAGCGACTGGGTGTACTTGGTGCTGTCGGCGTCATAAGCGGCCATGTCGGCGCGCATCAGCGCCGCGGTGTAGCGAGCCACGTCGAGACCGGTCTTGAAGCGGTTCTGCAGACGCATGCGCGCCACGGCTTCGGCGCTGACGCCATTCCACGTCGGCTTGGTCTTGAGGAGCGCTTCGGCCGCCTCGATCTCACTTTGATAAGAAGCCGGTCCCTGGATGGCCCGGTCGCTGATCCCACGCGGTTGGAAGTTCATGTCCGTGATCCCTTCGTGACGACAAATTCTGCAGCGTTTCTACGCGCCATCTCGCCCCTCACCAGACCTTCCGCGGAAAACTTGTCACACTTTACAGAAATATGATGTATTGTTGTAAGGACATTACAATACGCAGGAATTCGATATGGCAACCTCCAGCGCCCGCTCCGTCTTCATGGGACCACGCCTGCGACGGCTTCGGCGCGACCTCGGGCTGACCCAGGCGGACATGGCGGCCGATCTGGAGATTTCCGCACCCTACGTCGCGCTCCTGGAACGCAACCAGCGACCGGTGACGGCAGACATGCTGCTTCGCCTTGCCCGCACCTACAAAATCGACCTCGCCGATCTCGCCGGGGACGGCGGTGCCGATCACACCGCGCGCATGCAGTCGGCTTTGAAGGAGCCGATGTTTTCCGACATCGACATCCCCGCGCTTGAAATCAGCGATCTCGCCGTCAGCTATCCGGGAATGACCGAAGCATTCCTTCGCCTCTACACCGCCTATCGCGAGGAACAATTGGCGCTCGCGGAGCGAAGCGCGTCGGAGCTGACAGGCGCGGCATCATCGCGGGGGCAGGAAAGCTTTGACGCCAACGACCCCGTCGCGGAAGTCAGGCGATTCCTCGCCGCACGCCGCAACAACTTCGCCAACCTGGACGACGCAGCGGAGCGCCTCGCCCAGGTGCCTTCCGGACCCGCCGGATTTATTGAGCGGTTCCGGGCACGTCATAATCTTCAAGTGCGCTATCTGCCGCCGAACGTCATGCTCGGCTCGGTCAGGCGGCTCGACCTCCATCGCAGACAGCTCCTGCTTGAGGATTCTCTCGATACCGCAAGCCTCAACTTTCAGTTGGCCAAGCAACTTGCTTATCTCGAAATGGAAGATGAGATTGGCGCGGCACTCGAAGCCGGCAAGTTTTCGACCAAGAGCGCTGAGTTGCTGGCACGCCGGGCGCTTGCAGCCTACGCCGCCGGCGCGCTCATCATGCCCTATTCCACCTTTGCGAAGGCCGTCGAAACGCGTCGTTACGATCTGGAGGCGCTCGCGCGGCAATTCGGCACCAGTTTTGAACAGACAGCGCATCGTCTGACGACCCTGCAACGGCCTGGATCGGAGAAAGTCCCGTTCTTTCTGATCCGGGTCGATCCAGCCGGCAACGTTTCCAAGCTGCTTGACGGTGCAGGATTCCCTTTCGCCAAGCACGGAGGCGCGTGTCCGCTCTGGTCCGTCCACGGGGTGTTCAGAACGCCACGCCAGATTGTCACGCAATGGCTCGAATTGCCCGATGGGCAGCGGTTCTTTTCGATCGCCCGCACGGTGACCGCCGGCGGAGGTTCGTTCGGCGCAATTCGCGTGGAGCGAGCGATTGCGATCGGCTGCGCTGCCGAGCATGCGGGACAGTTGATCTATACGCGCGATGGCCACGGTGCGCGTGTGGACGAGCCGACGCCAATCGGCGTCGCGTGCCGGGTTTGTCACCGCCCGAGATGCACCGCACGATCGGCCCCGCCGATCGGACGTGAGATTCTTCCCGATGATTTCAGAACCTCAAGCGTCCCCTTCGGCTTCTCCGGGGATTGAAGCATTCTCAACTCGAACGCCGAGCGCATGCGTTAGGCTCGAACCACGTGATGATGTGGCGTGCGCCGATCACAACCGGCGCGGCTGTCAATCGCCATGAGCTCGCACGGCGATTACTCTACTCTTCCTCGAGCTCAGGAACGTTCCACAACAAGAACGCGAAAACGATCAGCGTTGGCGTCCATGCCAGCATGGCTCCCAATGCGATGGCTTGCAGTGTTGTCATGATCGACTCCGGGGTAGTCCCACCCAGGTCACGTGAACCCAGGATCGACGCGCGAAGAGACTGCTGGCGCTGGACAGCAGCCCTCTCGGACCCACCTCAAATATCTTCGACTTGAAGGCCCTTAACCCCGGGTCCACGACCATGAAACGCCGAATGCGCGCGGCAGTGAAGTCAAACCTGGTTCGCAACCATGAGGAACATTTGCAGCGTTGCACGCGCGACACACTTGCTCCAGGCGCGCACCGTTCCCGATCTCGGTCGAACGCGAGACGTTCCGCGGGACCGACGTACGATCCGGGAACACGCGGCCTTGCGCCACGCTGCTGAGAAACTTGCACAGTCAGCACGCATTTTGCGACCGTAGCACTTCCCTCACCGTCATCGCGACGATGACCAGATCAAGCCAAAACGACCAATGGCGTATGTATGCGAGATCGCGAGCGACACGTCTCTCCATGGCTATCAAGTCGCGCGTCTCGCCCCTGCATCCATTCACCTGCGCCCAACCGGTCATGCCCGGCCTCACCGAGTGACGATACGCGTATCTGGTGATCAACCTGGAGTACATCGCATCGTGGACAAGCGCGTGCGGTCGGGGACCGACAAGTGACATGTCGCCCCGAAGAACATTCCAAAGCTGAGGCAGCTCGTCCAAACTGGTCCTGCGCAGGATCCGTCCGACTTTGGTCACACGGGCATCGCCTGGCCGGACCTGACTAACGTCGGCGCCATCTTCCATGCAGGTCATGGTCCGGAACTTCAAAATTTGAAAGCGCTGCCCGTCGCGCCCACCCCGCCACTGCCGGAACAGAACTGGCCCCGGAGTCTCCGCCATCACCGCGATCGCGATGACGACGATCGGCACAAACAGAACGACAAGCGCAATTCCGGCAATCACCAGATCGAACGCTCTCTTGCTCGTGCTATTGGGACCGCTTTGCCTTCGTTGACCTGCGCGCCGTCCGCGCGGCCCCTCCCTCTTCTTCGATCTCAGACGGGGACCACGCGTCTCGAGCCGCGTATCGACGATCGCGCCATGATCAAGCTTGGCGCTCGCGGGCCGTTCAGCCTCGGCCGGAGCCACTCCGCGCATCAAACCGCGTCGGCTAGGGGTTGCGGCCAGGTGGCCTGACGAGTCAAGAACAGTCGGCCATTGCATCCTCACTCCCGCATGAGAGGCGACGATCATCCCGCCCCGGGAAACCGTTGTTCTCAAGCCGTCGCACGTGCAATCATTTCACTGCCGGCGCAGCACGCTTCAGCATGCTCCCGCCGACCACGCCTCCGGCGGTCGCTCTCGCCACAAGCGCCGTGTTATTGCAGACGATACAGTCGATGTTTTGGGCTGGCGAGATTTCGTCCGTGCTAGGCCCGATGCGCCTCCGCCGATACGTTTGAGCTTTTGCGGAGCGTGCGCGATCGCCCTAATGAACGATGCGTCTGCTGACTTCAGCGCGCTGCGATCGGTTTGGAGCTAACACCTGTCCAATAGCGCCGCCTCGGGAATGCCGTGTCCGCCATCATTCTGGCAGTTGTCGGTCTGCTACTTCTGTTGACGCGCGTCATCGGTGTGCGCCAGATGATGCTGGCGGTCATGCTCTTGCGCCCGTCGTGCGACCGCGCATTCGACTGGGTAAAGGCCGGCCTCGGCCAACAATCCGGACCGGGCGCGGCAGTCAACGCGCTCGTAATCGCTTTGGCGATGATCGCCCTCGTTCAGGTTCCCAACGCCGCGCTCTCCGCGCCGCTGCTGGCATGGACGAGCCTGCTTGTGACCGCCGCGATATCCCTTGTTCAGACGACCGACCTAAGCGCGGGAGTGCGTGATATTCTGGCCCTCGCTACATATGCGGCCGCCTTCACACTGCCCTATCTCGTCGTCAGGAACCGAGCAGCGGCCGCGCAATGTCTCATGGCGGCACTCGGCTCATCACTGATCCCGTCGGTTTATGCGCTGCTGGAGCTCGCAAGCCAGCCCGCCCCCTTGACGGGATCGCAAAGATTGCAGAGCACATTCACGCATCCAAATATCTATGCGTTTTACATTGTCGGCGTTCTGGCCCTGATCCTCTACATGCACTGCAGTGCGAATTTTCGCATCTCCGCGTTCATACGGCGAGCGACATTTTGCTACGCATTCTATCTTCTCTTCCTGCTGCTGCTGACAAAGACCCGTAGCGCATGGCTCGCAGCGCTGCTTCTCATCACCGGCTACTCGATCGTCGTGGACCGACGCTGGTTGCTTCCAGTGCTCGTTCTGCCCGCGGCGCTCCTCATTCCCGGAGTTTCCGATCGATTGGCGGACCTCGAGACCGGCGCTATCGACGGTGCTTACGAGCATTTGAACTCAATGGCTTGGCGCGAAGTGCTGTGGAACGACACACTCGAATGGCTCGCCGTCAATCCCTCCGGTCTGTTCGGCTATGGCTTGGGATCTTATCAATCCTATTTTCCTCTCTTCTTCCCGCGCGGCGACGGGCAGGAAGGGATCGGTCCGCATAATGCTGTTCTGCAAATCTACTTTGAAATGGGTATCGCCGGGTTATCCAGCTTCGCCCTCTTGATGGCCGCGATCACGTTCAGGCTCATCTCCACAATCGGCCGGGACTTTGCCGGCTCCTTCACGATGCTCATGTTGTGTATCAGCTATCTCATCGTCTTCTATTCGGACAACCTTCTCGATTACCTGCAGTTTCAGTGGTTCTTCTGGTTCACGATGGGAACCGTATGCGCATCAAAGTGCTTTGCCGGACCAGCATTGCAATCGCGACTGTCGTACTCTGCTATTGCGCCGCCGTCGTAAGTGGCCGCTCCGCCGCATTAAGAGCATCGCGGCGACACGAAGCCTGTTCTGCGAACAGGCGAGCCAAGGCCGCCGCCTCACGGTCGACATCATGCAGGGTCACCACACGTTCACGCGATTTGCACCCCATTGCGCGTAGTTCCTCACGTGGTGTGAGGAGACATTCGGTCATCGCGGCAGCAAGGTCCTCCACGCACCCTGCGGGAGCAAGCCAACCCGTTTCGCGGGAGCGCACCAATTCGGGGATTCCGGCAATTTGCGTTGCCACCACCGGGCGCCGAAGGGCCATTGCTTCCATGATCACGACGGGCAGGTTTTCGGCCAAGCTTGCAACGACCAACGCCCGAGCGCCCAAGATCTCGCGCCGAACATCGGCGCTGCTTCGCCAGCCCAGCAGCCGGACCGATCCCGAAAGTCCAAGTTCCTCAATCAGGCTTTCGAGTTCGGGTCGGGCTTCGCCGTCCCCAATCATCGCCAGCTCGAATCGATGGCCTGCGGCAGCCACCGCCGCTGCCGCCCTGATGAGAATGCTTTGGCCTTTTTCTTTGCATAGCCGACCGACACACACCAACCGCGCTGCATCATCCGGCTTATCTTCGGCCGCTTCGTGAAATTCTTGATCTAAGCCGCAACGGATAAGCTTGATCTTGCTCTGATCGACCGCATCGCTCCAACGGTAGAGCTGAGACCGGCCGTAGTGGCTCACAGCCACAACGAACGCAGCCTCATGGATCTTGGTCCGCAAGCCAATGAATTCCGGCTTGTCGTATTCATCGTAGCCGTGGACCGTGAAGCTGAACGTCACGCCCGTGAGTTGAGCGGCGAGAAGCGCAAGCTCGGCCGGGTTCGTTCCAAAATGAGCGTGAATATGCGCGGCGCCGGTTCGCCGAACGAGCGACGCGACCCCGCACGCCTCGACCAGGTACAGGGCGTGCAGCAGCGGTCCCCGATCGCTCCTGCGCATCAAGCATAGCGTCGTCACAAGTGCCCTCGCAAAGCGGTGGGGATGCAGCAGCAGAAACTGAGCTACAGCCCGCAACAACTCAAACGGCTGGCGAAGCAGATAGGTCGTTTGCCTTTCTTCCTCGATGTCGCCCGGATCCACCAGCGCCTTGCCAGCTCTCGCGGCCACCCGGATCACCTCGACGCCCAAACGCTCAAGCGCCTGCACCTCCCTCTTGATGAAGGTATGCGTCACAGCGGGATATTGGTTGACCAGGTACAGGACGACAGGCGCGCCATTCGCGATCCTGAGCGGATGCTGCGCGCGCTGATCAGCTCGGTAAGCTGCCCGATGCATGTGACAAGCCCGCTCTATGGATGGCGTCGTGGTGTCGGCCCTTCGGTCGACAGAGCCTGATCTTCCAGGACACTCCGGATTGATGATCGATCTGAACGCTATCGATCACGTCCACGGCGCTTTGCGAGTGATGCCAGGCCCGTCGCGAGTCGGTTGAGTCCCATAAGGATATGAGAAAGGATCCGTCCCTCTCCAGGAAATCCGCGAAGCGCATCAGGATGTCTTCCGGCCGCTCGAAATAGTAGAGCACCTCGTTGAAGATGATCATGTCGAACTTGCGCTCGGGCGTATAAGCCGCAACGTCCATCGCAACGAACTTCGTGCGCGAGTCCGTCCACGCGCGGCTCGCAATGTCGATGGCGCGGTCGGAAAGATCGACACCGACATAGTCGATGGTCTCGAGCGGACTGAACCAGTGGCGCAGAATGCCCGATCCGCATCCGAGGTCGAGCACGCTCGAAACACCCCTGCCGTACCTGCAATAGCCGCCGATCACCGCATATCGTGCCATTTCCTCAAGATTGCTGAGATAATCCCATCGTCCCAACTCGTATTCGCGGTTGAGACGCTGCGGCGCGATCGCAACACCAGGGCGAGCACCCCGCCCAACGAGCACCACGTCCACCAGTTCGCGCGCACTCTGGCGAAGCCGTCCAGGAACCATCCGTTCGATCATCTCGAGTGCCTGCATGTGACGTCCCCGCGATCATGAGCCCGGCGAAGGGGCGATTGTGTCCAGCCAGTTCCAACTTGCGGCACGCTGCCCTTAAGACCACGCGCGGTCGCTCGTCGGCTAGTCAGTAACGCCGCGCTTGCGCGGTGGGCAGGCCCTGACCGGCGAAATTGCGTACTAATCCTGACTGGTCATTGACGCCTCGGCCTCACAGCCGACTATCGCTCAGTTCGAAGCAGGTCCGGTGCGCGGTGGTTGAGATCAGTGGTGAGGGCGACGCAAGCGACATTCAATTACGTCGGCCGTGACGCTCCAGGCGCGGCCCGATTCGTGCCTATCCGCTGGCTGCGCGAGCTGATCCGAACGTCGCTTTACCGGATCGGCGCGCTATCTTTGTATCACCGGCTCCGCAACCGGCGCACCTTGACGGTCGTCACGTTGCACCGCGTTCTGCGGCAAGGGGATGCACGCTGGGAAACAGCACTTCCACCATGGACTCTTGACGACGCGACGTTCGACCGATGCCTCGCGTTCTTCAAACATCACTACGCAATTGTCGGGCTCGACGACGTCAAGCAGTCCCTGAGGAGGGAGCGCCCTCTGCCCGCAAGGAGCCTGCTGCTTACATTCGACGATGGGTTTGCCGACAATTTCGATTACGCGCTCCCGCTGCTGCGGAAGCACGGTGCGCCGGCGACCGTATTCGTGACATCGGACCGGGTTGGAAGCGAGGAGCGGCTCTGGACGGAGGACTTGCTTTCCGCGGTTGCGCGTAGACGGGTCAGCCGACAGCAACTTGCCTATCTACATACGCTCCTGATTGGCGAAGACAGCGATGCGGACGGCGACAATCTCGTTTGGGATATCGTGCGCCGCGGTCCCGAGCTTGAGGTGGAGCTGGTGGCGACGGCGCTCTCTGCGCTCGAGATCGACTTGCAACGGGTCAGGTGTCCCCGCCAGATGCTGACACCTGAGGAAATCGCAATTCTCGTTCAGAACGGAATTTCCGTCGGTGCTCACGGAAAGACCCATACTGCGTTCCCCTTCTCTTCAGATATTCCGGCTGAACTGCGCGAACCTCGTGCCGTACTGAGCGAGATCGTCGCGCCGCACGGCCAGGGCTCCGTTGATGCACTCTCCTTTCCGCACGGAGCATACACGCCGGAGATTGCTGATCAGGCGCTCGCTGCAGGTTACGAGCTTTTGTTTACCGGCGAGCCGGAGCTTTGCTGCCTCGATCATGGCTTTCTGGGGACTTCGCGGGTCGGCCGGGTTGATGTCGATGCGAGGCGGATCGCTCCAAATGGTCGGTTCCGGCCGGAAGTCCTTGCAACGTCCTTGTTTACCGCACGGAGGCGACCGGCAGATCGGACGTCCCTCCTAAGCGGCCCAAAACCCTCCGCCACAGCGACGGTATCGTACAACACCCAGTCGACGGGCCTGCGGCGACGGCTCAGCGAGGCTTTTGCTTCGGGCAAGAGACGGGAGGCCCGGTAATGCGCCTGCGGCAGGCAATACTAAGTTCCGCCGTGCAGCAGAATGCGACGCTTCTGCTGTTCTTCGCAACCGGCGTGGTGATCGCTCATCTGCTTACGCCGCGACAGGCCGGGTCCTACTCCATTGCAATAGCCGCTGCCGGTACGGTCGCAGATCTGAAAGACACGGCACTCGGATCATATGTGGTCAGTTCCCCGAAGCTCGATGATTCGCTCCTGAGTGCCGCCTTTGGCTTGAGCCTGACGATAGCTGGCTGTCTCACCATTGGGCTGTTCGGGTTGAGCTTTGCGCTGACCTCTTTCTATAGCGACGAGGCTCTCGGTCACTCTTTGCGGATTCTGGCATTTGCGCAGCTCTGTCCTGCGGTCGCCTTTCCGGCGACGATGCGGCTGATGCGCGCAATGCGGTTCGGCGCTCTGCTCATCGTCGGCCTCGTTGCAGCAGGCGGCCAAAGCGCAGTCTCGATCACGCTTGCGGCGCTCGGATATGGAGCCGATGCGCTGGCGTGGGGATATTTCGCCTCGGCCGTGATCACGGCCGTAATGACCATTGCCTATAAGCCCGACGCGTTGCGCCTGGCGCCGACGCTCGCAGGCTCGCGGCGTCTGCTTGCTTTTGGGGGCTGGACCTCGGCGACACTCCTGGTTGGCAGCGCAACGCTGTCCGGACCCGAACTGATGATCGGCCGAGCCGTCGGGCTCGCCAATGCAGCCTTGTTTTCTCGCGCTCAGAACTTGGTTTCTTTCGTCAGAAACGGCCTTGTGCTTGGTATGACCAAGCCCCTGCTGCCAAATCTCGGCGAACGGGAGAGCCGCGGCGTCGATCTGGCGCCGATCTACGGATCATTCGTCGAGACGATGACGGGTCTGGCTTGGCCGGTCTACGCCCTACTGGCGATTTGGGCCGAGCCGCTTGTGAGGACAATCTACGGGGAGGCGTGGCGTGCCACCGGCGCGATGATGATCCCGATCGCGATCGCTCACGCTGTGACGCTTACGGCTGGCCCGTACTACGACGTCCTGATCGTCAAGCGACGTCAGCGGCTCCTCTTTGCCTGCGAGGCCGCCGTTTGTGTTTTTACGATCATGATGCTTGGGATCGGCCTGACGCTCGGGATTGAGGCCGCGATCTGGACCTTGCCGATCAGCGGCCTGTTCTTTGCAGCTTGCTACTTGGCGGTGCTGAGATCTGTCGTTGGGTATGATCCCGGAAGGCTGTTCAAGGCATGGGCCAAAAGCCTGGCCGCCACGTTGGTGGTGGTTCCCGTCCCACTCGTCCTTCGACATGTTTTGACGGAAGGCCCCACTGAGATTCTGTTTGGATTTACGGCTTCGGGTGCAATCTCGATGGCGACCTGGGTTGTGGCCCTCACACTCGTTCGACACGAGCTCTCGGTTCACGTTCGCGGCTTGATCGAGGACCTCTCGCGGTCACTCGGTATCTCCGCATATCCACGGTACTTGCCCCAACCAAGCGAAACGGATCGAAGGTGACCTTGCGCGACAGTTCCGAACGCCAGGGGCCAGTGACGACAAGCCGCGACACTGACCGTGATCGCAAAGTCCGGCGATGGCTTGGCCATTACTTTGCGCGTCCAGGAACAGACTGGCGTGCCGGCACGACAACCGGCCACAAGGCAACGCATAACAGTCCAGCTCTCGACGGGCTCCGCGCGATCAGCATCAGCCTCGTCCTGGCGGCCCACCTGCTTCCACTCGGGCCCAAATACCTGCAATTGAACTCCACCGCCGGGCCTATGGGCATGAGCCTATTCTTTGCCCTGTCAGGCTACCTGATCATTCGCAGCCTCCGCACTGCGACCATTTTCGAGTTCATCATCAGGCGAATGGTCCGGATCCTGCCGCTTGCGTACCTCTACATCGCGCTGGTGTTCATCGTCTTTGGCCTGAGCGGGCAGGCCCTGCTCTCCCATCTTGGCTTCATCTTAAACTATCGGCTCGATCAGATGATTCCGGTGACCGAGCACTTATGGTCCCTGTGCGTGGAAGTCCATTTCTACGTCTTTGTCACGGCGCTGGCTGCGCTGACCGGACGCAAGGGCCTGATCGCCGTTTGGCCCTGCTGTGCGGCCATCACCGCTCTCCGTATCCTGGAAGGCACGCCGATCGAGGTTGCCACCCACCTGCGTATCGATGAGATTCTCGTCGGGGCCTGCGTTGCCACGCTGCCGGTGCGCCGTCTCCCCACCTCGACGTCGCTGCTGGTTTGGGCGCTCGCAGCAGGCGCGTGGGCGGCAAGCTCGCATCCCGATAGCGGCTGGCTGCAATATCTGCGGCCTTACGCGACCGGCCTCCTGCTGTGGGCGACACTTTCGCAGCCGCCGAACGCGCTGCTCGGCATACTCGGCAGCAAAAGCCTCGCCTATATCGCTGCAACCTCCTACGCGCTCTACGTCTTTCATCCGCTCACGGCGCACGGATGGTGGAACGACGGCAGCATCTACCAGCGCTATCTGCTCAAGCGCCCCGCTGGTCTGGTTCTCACGCTGCTCGCAGCCCATCTCTCGACGTTTTATTGGGAGCGCATGTGGATACAAGCGGCACGGCGCCGGTTGGCTTCAAGGCGTGCCTTGAAGCCGTCCATCCCAACGGATCATATCTGGAGCGATGTGAGCTCGCGATCGTGACCACGAATGCGGACAGCCATACGCCTCGGACGAGAACAGCGAGCCATTCAGAAAACCGATTGATTCACCGATCAGCCTTCTCGGCCTTGGCTTGAGACAGACTGAGCATATTGCTCGTCTCGTAGGGCTCGGAACGGATCACCGGCACCTTGATGATGTCGCCAGGCTGTACGGAAGCTGTCTCGTCCGCGGTAATTTCACGCGGCGTTCCGTCATTTTTCCGAACGAGTATGAATCCAGAGCGCCGATCTTTCTCTGCCAGACGCTCCCTGGCCTCGGCCGGCGCACTGATCTGGGCCTCCATAAGTAAATCGCCCTGCGTCTTGATCCGCGCCTGCACCTCCGCGATGTCATCCCTTGTCTGTTGCAGGTCTCTCTCGTCCGCCTTCCTTCTCTCCTGAGCCCGTTCGTGAAGCCGATGCTCGGCCAGGGCGATACTCTCCTGCGCCTTTACGATCGCCGTTTCGATGTTCAATTGCTCGTTCACGATCTGCGCGAGGGATCGCTCCATCGAGAAAACGGTCGGCGCGAGAGCAAGTCCCTTCGCGGAAAGAGCGCGAAATTGCTTCAACTGCTCCTGGGTGCTGTCTCTCTCCTGCGCCAAAGCACCGACCTGACCACGAAGCGATTCGGTCTCGTTGTTATAGAGCGCCTTGATCTTTTCGAACTCCGCCTGCTCCGAACGAATTGTGTTATTTTCCACGCCAAGCACGGAACGCTCGCCTTCGACGATCGCGGCGATGTCCGGATCGTCCTTTCGATCAGCGAGCTCCGGCGGGAAAGGAAGGTCCGTGCGGCCGGCGAGCGCCGCAGTCAGCCGCGCCGCACGCGCCAGGAGGCGACACCGCTTCAGCGACAGGGCGCGGATCTCTCCCTTGGCCAGCGCCATGTCACGGTCCAGGCGCAACAAGCCGAATTCGGGACGGTAATATCCGCCAGCGATGCCGACCGCCTCAAGGACTGTAAGGCCGGGCCGATATGGATACTGCCCGGGGCGCTGGACGTCTCCCACGATGGAAAACGGCCGATATTGAACGATCTCAACTGCCGCAACCGGTCGCTCCGCGCCCTCCGAGCGCCGTTGTAGGCGATCCGATATCTCTCGCGCCAGATCGTTCAGCCGCAACCCTGCGACATCAATGTTTCCGATCAGCGGCAAGGAGATCGCGCCGTCCGCAGCGACCATGTATTCGCCGGTCAGATCCGGCCATTCCTGCACCTTGATCTTTAGTCGATCAGACACGCCGAGCTTGTAATCTTCCGCCCTCGCCGATGGAACGACCAAGGCCACGGCTATGTTGACGGCGATCGCGATCTTGAGGGCTGTTCGCTTCATCCTACAAATCTCCTGGCTCTGTCAGCTCTAGAGATTGAGGCCTGCCGGAGCGCCTTTGCGTCCAGCGCAAAGTCTCGGATCGCAGCACACTCCGCGGGACTTTGTTGAGAACCGTCCCCAAGATCCTGTCTCGCGCGGATCCCAACGAACTCAGCGCCTGGCTCAACTCGGTCTCGGACGTACGGCCCCATTCTACGACGATCAGCAGGTTATCAATGATTTGGCCGGCGGATCGCACGTCGGCCGCGGTCGCGAGTGCAGGCAAATCCAAGATCACCCATTCATAAGCACACTCGCGCCCTGCATTGACCACGTAAGCAAGATTACCCCAGAGCATGTCGAGATTGCTCAGAACTTCTCCACTCGGGAGAAAGTCGAGATTGGGACTAATCTGCGGTTGGATGGCGTCGCAGGGCGCGACCTCCCCTCGCAGCACCTCATGCAAACCGGCCACCTGCGGTGCAACCTGCTTGCGAACCGCACGCGTATCGCTCTGCCCGGCATCGACAAGAAGCACGCGCGAGCCGTCGCCGGCCAGGAACCGGGCCCAACTGCCCGCCACGGCTGTCTTCCCCTCTCCAGGGCAATAAGACGTCACTCCGACGAAGTGAGGGACCTGGTTCGATATTTCGAGCACCGCCGACCGTGCGCGCCGCAGGACCGAGCGCCTCAGTGTCGACGCCAAATCGGAGCGGTTCACCTGCGGGTCTTTCGTGCGCGGCAGGGCCCCAAAGCACTCGACTGAAGTCAATGCAACGAGTTGTTCGGCGCTGCGCAAGCGCCGATCGAACAGCGCCAGGCCGATTCCAACGCTGTAAGCCAGCATTCCACCGACGACCGGCGCCAGCAGCATGATGACAGCCGTTGGCGGCCCATCGCTCGACGCGGGTGGAACGGCTTCACTGATGACCCGGGCTGTCGGACCGAGCACCTTGATTCGCTCTCGCAACGCGGCACTGGTGCTGACCACGGCGCTCGTGTCATTTTGCTCTTGAACGAATGACGTTGCCAACTCGTTCGTCAGGCTTGCCGCTTCGTCGGCGCTGCGCGCACGTGCCCGTACCGAAATGATGAGGCTCGCACCGACGCGACTGACGGTCATGCCGGATCTCAGTCGCGCCAGTACTTTCTGCCTCCTCCTTTCGTCCGGGAGCTGCTCTTCGGAAGCAGATAATCGTCCACGCAAGAGGTCGTGGATACGCGGCCATCCTATCCGGCTAATGGCCTGCTTGAGGCTCGATCTCGGCAAGATATCTTCGGTCTCTTCCAACCCGACCTTGTCGATCACCCGGTCGAGGACTCTGCTCGACCTGAGCATTTCGATTGCACTCTGGACCAGCGAATTCTCGACCAGCACTTGAGTAACGACAGCGTCCGGTCCGGACATTTGCAGCGTCGTGTTCGAAATGAGTAGTTCGGAGGTCGCGCTGAACGTCGGAACCCTGATCGCGCCATAGACAAGGCCTGCCAGCCCTCCAAGGCTGAAGCCAACGAGCAGAAACCGTAGCAGCGTTCGACGGTGCTGACGAATCTTTGCGAGGGCAATCCTGAAGCCGAGTCCATCACGCCAGACGTCCTGTGAGAGCGACCGGTCCTCTGCGCGGTCGATATAAGCCCGCTTGCTGGCTGACGAGTCGAGCATCAATTCGGCTCCCGGTTGTTGTGTCCGTCGGCTAAGGGAAGCATCACTGCTGTGGTCTCGACTGGACCGCTTCCAGGAGATGCCAAGGGAAGCCGCGAAGGCGGTTGTTTCCATCAGGATAACAAGCCGCTTCTGCGTAGCCCTTGGGGCACCGCAAGATGCCGCCGGGTCCAAAATAGGGGTGACTTGCTCCCTTGGAGAGCGGGTTTTCGGCGTAGAAAACTACGGCGCCCGCGGTGTCGCGGACGATCATCCCGTATCGTTGCACGGCCTGCGCCAACATGGCGGCGTAGGGATCCATATCGATTCCGTCGAGATTGACATTGCTTGGAATCCGGAACGTCGCGCCTTCGGGAATTGCCTCGGGATCGTCGTCCTCACCATCGGTGCGCTGCGCGGGATAAGCCCATCTGGACCGCTGTGCCTGTGGCAGGGCTATGTGAACGGCGTGGTCGATCTCACCATGGCGCTGCTCCGCGATGGTGATCAGCCCCGCGAGCAGAGCAAGGCCCGTCGCCGTCGCACCAAATTTGTATCCTTCGTCGGTTGTCGGAAAATATCCTGGGCTCGTCGCAAGCTTATCGATCTTGCCGCCCCACGAGGCCCGCCATTCGTCGACAGTTTGACCTACCGAATTGACGGTCTTGCGCCCACTCTTCTCCATGCCCCAAAATTCCCAATAGTGCGCTGTCGAGGGCTGATAAACGATGGCCTCCTTGTCGCTGCCGCTGGAGGGCTGAAATCCGTCGGGTAGCGGAACGCGCTCCCATTGCTGTTGCAACGGTTCGAATCTCCAATTCGCACTCCCGGTTCGCTCCGCTCGCACACGGACCGTCGGCTGGTCGTCTGAGACCACGTAGAGGGGCGGAGAATATTGGTCGATATTAACCGACGCGATTCCGTAATGAGTTCTGATCTGGTTCTGCAGCGCCGCCACCCACTTTTCGGAATGTGGATCGCGCGGTGTATCTGGCGGCAATCTGGTATGAACGTAGCTTGTCGCGGAGAACTCTCGATCGGGAGCCATGATCAGTGACGGACGATCCTTAGCGTCGATGGATTGTCGCGATGTACGACCACTATCGGCCACGGTCCCGGCGCAGATCCCGAGACCAAGGAAAAGCACCGTACCTGCGGTACAGCAAAGGCTGGTGGACGGACCGCGCATACTGGCCTTCCCGCTCAATTCCGTGGAGCCTCTCCATGCCTCCGCAGTGGAGATAACGCCTTCGGTTCGGCTCCAGGCTTCCCGCCCATCCGGAAACATGACGACATGCGCAGCGGGGCTGCAACGGCCCCAAAGTAACTAGTCCCTCTGGATGCAGGGCTCTTCACGCAGCGCCCGCAGCAACGCCGGTTCGGCTATCTGCATCGATGGTCAGATCTCGTCGCAGAATTAGTTCGATCGGCTCTTGGCCATACATCGGATCGGACTAGTCGGCATGACGCTCCATGTCATCCGCGAGAGCAGAGTTGCCGCGCGGGCCCATGACTACACTCCGCCGCACCTACTCCATGAAACGAGGGAGCGCTGCGCGATCGATGGCCCTGCTCAAACCCACGCACGTGCCGCTCTCAGTTTGCTTGCAGTCAGTGGACAAGCTCAATGCGTGCCCTGCAAACACAAACGGCTGTTCAAAGACACGATATCCAGCCGCCGTTCCTTCCCGACTTCTCCCGACAAGTCGTCTGTATCGAGGGATTGCTCTGCGACACAGTAACCTTCGAGGAGGCGAAACAGCGGATTGTCTCATCCATCCAGGAAATGCGCCGCTGCAATCTGGTCACCCCAAACGCCAATTTCCTGCGCCTGATCCGCTCTGATCCAGATTTCAGAGATGCCGCGCTGGCGAACGATCTCTCTGTCATCGACGGAATGCCGCTTCTTTGGCTCGCCCGGCTTCTCGGAATCCCTGTTCAACAGCGCGTCAGCGGATCTGACCTGTTTGATGCTCTCTGGGCCAATACCGGCGAGCACCTGAGCACCTTCTTCTTCGGAGCGACTGACGACATCGGCCACCGCGTGCGCAAGCGCCTGCGCGAAGCCAAATCAGCCATCCAGTGCGCAGGCACCCTTTCTCCGGGTTTCGGCTCCGTTGAATCGATGAGCGATCCAGCAATTCTCCACGCCATTAACGAGGCGTGCCCTGATCTGCTGATCGTCTCTGTCGGAGCCCGCAAGGGCTTGGTATGGCTCAGCCGGAATGAGCACCGCCTTTCAGCCCCGGTCATCTGCAATCTCGGAGCAACCATCAATTTCGTCGCGGGAAGTATCAAGCGCGCGCCCGTATTCTTTCGTCGCTCCGGATTTGAATGGCTATGGCGCATCAAGGAGGAACCGGCGCTCTGGACGCGGTACGCTCTCGATCTCACAACTTTGATTTCTGTCTTTCTCCGTCAGGTCCTCCCCTGGGTCGTCTATCGTAGCATCCACCGCCCCTCGGCTACGCAACTGGCTGCGGCACGCATCAGACACTATCAGCGTGGCGACGACGAGATCCTGGAATTCTTCGGCGCGTGGACGTGGCAGAATATCTTGCCGCTGCGCGACGCTCTCGCCGTAGCGAGTCTTGCCAGAGGCAACCTGGTCATCAATCTCAACGGCGTGAGTTACGTCGACGCGACATTCCTGGGCCAGATTCTCCTTGCATATGGCTATCGCCGCCGAATGCACCGGGGATTCCTGCTTTGCGCTTCAGAACGGCGAATAAGGACAATGCTGCGCCTGCACGGTTGCGACTATCTGCTTTTCGCTGGTCAATCCAGGTCCGATGCCGTCCCAGCCTCGCAGCCTTGCGATGCCCCGGAGAGCGTTGGCTCCCGCAACTTGAGGGAAGGAAGGGTTCCTTCCAGCGGCACGCCCTAGATCAATTTGGCCGAGGCTCATCATGATCGTTTCTATCCTGAACATGCTGCTCGGGCTCGCCTCGGTCGTGTTGATCCTGATTATGTTGGGCTTCGCCTTGCAAGCGGCGGCTATGATGCTTCTGCGCGATCGTCCGTTCTCGCTCCTGCCGCGCCGACCTTCAGTCGCGGCATTGGTCCCAGCGCACAACGAAGACCAGAACATCGAGGCGACGCTCCTTTGCATCAAGCAGGACCTCAAGGCCGGCGATCGGCTGTTGGTCGTGGCGGACAATTGCAGCGACCGAACAGCTTCTCTCGCCGCGCAAGCCGGGGCAGAAGTGCTGGTCCGGAGCAATTCGGAACTGCGCGGCAAGGGCTTTGCCCTAGCGGCCGGCCTGCGCCATCTGGCTTCGACGCCCCCCGAAATCGTCCTGTTCATCGATGCCGACTGCCAGATCAATCGTCATGGGGTCGATCTGCTAGCGCGAGCCTGCGCAACGGCCGGCGCCCCGATCCAGTGTCGCAACCTCATGGTCGCACATCCCGAAACAAGCGGGCCGTCTCGCTTGGCCGAATTTGCTTGGCGCATCAAGAACGATCTTCGTCCAAACGGCTACGCGCGCCTTGGCTTGCCCTGCCAGCTCCACGGGACCGGCATGGCCGTGCCGTGGGCGCTCATCAATCCAGACCTGTTCGCAACCGGGCATCTGGCCGAGGACATCTTCTTTGGACTTGAGCTCGCCATCCAGGGACATCCGGCACGTTTCTTCAGCGATGCGTGCGTGACGAGCTATTTCCCAGACACGCAAAGCGGCCACATCCAGCAAAAGCGACGCTGGGTCCATGGGCATCTCGGGCTGATCAGGAGCCACCTCCCTCGCCTCCTTCTCCATGCCTTGAAAAATCGAGACCTGCAGTTGCTTGCGTTGGCGGCTGACCTCGCGGTTCCGCCGCTCGGCATGCTCGCCATCGCGAATTTGGCGCTCCTCGCCCTCAGTTTGCTCTATCTGGCTGTGGTCGGCTTAGGTTCCCCGCTCGCATATTCCGGGCTTGCGGTCGCGGTTTTTGCGTCCTCGCTGGTAAGCGCTTGGTATGTTTCCGGCCGCGATTTGATCGGACTTGGAGAAATAGCGCAGGTGCCGCGGCACATGGCTATGGTGCTGCGCACCGTACTGACATTGGCCCGCAGAGACCGGACGCAATGGATCAGAGCTGATCGACCCCGGACACGCGCTCCAATCGGCCGGCATGTACGTCACTAGCGCTTGGGCACAACAACTTGCTTGTCGGTTGGTCAGATCCGACTGGCAGTCATTTGCCTCAACCCAAACAGTATTTGTCCGACAATCGTTGTCCTTGCCAATCGCTTGAGAAAGCGCCTCAAGTCATACGATGGAATGCAGTCGTTAAGGAGAATGGCCCGCGCCGCTTGGTATTGCCTTGCATCCAATAGCTGGCGCGCCTGTTCCAACATGAGGAAATTGGCATATCGCCGGCTGCTCTCATGCAAATGCGCCGGAACGATATGATCTCTCATCAACTGCGGCAGGCGCTCTGCGAAAAGCGGCCGCGATATCCTGGTGCGGTTCCCGCAGAGCGACGGCGAGGTCGCGTCATTGTACGTCGCAGATGGTACGGCGCTGTAGAAAAAGGAGCCCCGGCACGCAAGTCTGCACCACATATCGATATCTTCGCCCGTCGAGATGCCCTCGGCAAACGGCCCCGCCGCCAACAGTTCGTCCCTGCGGATCATGATCGAGCTTGAGCTGACTGGATACGAGCCATTGGAGAGCGCGAATGAAAAATAGTCGTCGATCCTCTGCGCCGAAACGTTCGGATCAATCAGCAGGCGGCCCGCTCTACTCTCCAGTTGCAGGTTGCTGAAGACTGCGATCGCGTCGCTGCCTTCGGCCGCGTGCCAAAGGCTTGCGAGATGGTCGTGAGACCACAAATCATCTGCGTCAAGGAGAGCGACCCATTCGCCTCGTGCGGCTCGAATGCCGCGATTCCGCGCGGCCGAAACTCCCGCATTGTGTTGCTCAATCAACTGGAGATGAGGCAAGCCAGCCGCCTTGACCAAGGCCGCGCTGGCGTCGGTCGATCCGTCGTCAACAACTATGAGCTCAAAATCGACGTCTGTCTGACGAATTACCGACCGCAGCGTTCTCAGGATGCAGTCTGCCTTGTTATACAAGGGTATCACGACAGTGATGAGCGGCTTCCGGCTGACGATCACACGTGTTTCCACGGCTATCTGGCCGCAACAATGGCTGCGGTTTCGGATCATGATTATTCTGGTGCCCGTACCCAGAGACAATCGTGAGCTCGAACTAACCCGCGCGGAGAATGTGATTGGATCTCCAGTATTCTGGATCGGGACAACTGAAAATCGTCATCGGTAGAATATTGGAAGTGGGCCGGGGCAGCTCCCGACAACCCTCCAAAAGTTTTCGGGGACCCAGAGATTGCTCCGCACAATTATCTCATCTTGAAGCTGCTATTAGGGGCCAGTGGAACCCATTAGGTCGCTCGACGCATAGTTCCACGTTACGCTAACTCGGCGAAGCACGTTTGGTTTCCTAAGGTGATACCGCGTGACTACTTCGTCTGAGCCGGCAATCGGCTGCGGCGCCTCCTTCTCGACAAATATTTCTAATGTGCTTCAAACTTGAAAAAAGCGTGTTCGAGGTCGGGGTTTATCTTATGTTATTGGAGCGCGGTTAAATCCCGGATTTCCTCGCTCCCAAAAAATATCAAAAACAATTGCCCGTTCCTGAAATACCCGATCGGACTCGTTGTTGGTTGCGTGAGGATATTAGGACATGTCGAGCGCCGCGATAGTACCAACGTTCATCCTCCAAATTGATGGATTCTTTCGCGAAGGTCTCAGGCTTATCCTGTCGAGAACGCGCTTCTCTCCACAAGGGTGGGGATTTGAGCTCGACGAGCTCAATACGATCCCCAGCGACCAGCCGAGCCTGTTCATCGTCGGGGTTGGACGGAAGCACGATCAGATTTTCAAACGCATTCGCGATCTGTATCCGCTTTCCTTCATTGTAGCGGTCGGTGACGAGCGCAGCCCCGATTATTTGGCAAGTGCGCTCGATGCGGGCGTCAATGCAGCTCTTTTTAATTCGGTCGCGCCGAACGCTCTTGTCAACTGCCTGCACGCTATTACGGACGAACATCTCATCGTTATCGATGGCCGCCTCTGGCCACTGACGATCGTCCAGCCAAGGATCGACGAACGGCTATCGCCGCCAACTCAAAATGCCACTCCTTGGGAGACGGAGGGCACACTGCATGCCTCCAAACTGCTCTCCGCGCGAGAAATCGCAATTCTGGAACGAATTGTCCGAGGCGATTCCAACAAACATGTTGCGCGGTTCTTCAAGATTGCCGAGCCGACCGTGAAGGCGCACGTCAAGGCGATTTTTCGCAAGATAGGCACAAGCAATCGTACCCAGGCAGCGATCTGGGCGCTTAACAACAGACTTCTCGATAGCGCGCACGAGTCGCGGCACGAAATTTCCGCGCTGCTTAGCGAGCACGTTGCTGGCGACGAAGATAGCACCCTGGGATTCAATCGGCTCGATCCGACGATTGACGATTCCTTCGCTGCCGGTCGTGCCAAGGTGGGCTAGCGATAGTCCGACTCTGCACAATAGTGGGCGCACCGCTCAAGTCTGGGTCGCGCGCGAAAGCTCAGTTCGTTCTGGCCTGGAGCGCCTCGCGCTCCTTCTTCGCCTGGTCCTCGCTGACCGGCGGAGCCTTTCCCCAGTGGTTGCGGATGTAGGTGGCGACAGCGGCAACCTGCACGTCGTTGAGTTGCCAGCCGAACGCCGGCATCGCAGGGCCGGTCGGCTCCCGGTCCGTCGCTACGGTCTGCGCACCCTGCAAGATCACGCGCAACACCGTCGTCGGGTCGCCGGTGTTGACGGTCGCAGCCTGCGAGAGGTCGGGGATCAGATTGGGGACACCCTTCCCATCCGATTTGTGGCAAGCGGAACAAAGGTCCTGATAGACCGCCCCGCCGGCGGCCAGAACCTTCTGATCGGCGGAACTCTCTGCTGACGGCTTCGGGCCATTGATATCCTTGAGATAGGTCGCCATCGCCTTGATATCCGGGTCGCTCAGCTTCGAGGTGGAAAGATCGACAACTTCACCCATCAAGCCTGCGGCCGCCGCAAAGCGATTGTGTCCGGTCTTCAGATATTGCGCGAGATCATCGACAGACCATGGCGCCAACGGCCCATCCCCGCTGGTGATATCAGGCGCCACCCAACCCTGCAGCGTGTAGCCCTGCAGCGATGCCGACGTCTTGTCGCCGCCGAGAATCGTCTTGGGTGTATGGCAGGCGCCGCAATGACCCGGTCCTTGCACCAGATAGGCTCCCCGATTCCACTCCTCCGATTTCGAGGGTTGGGCATGGAACTCATCCGGGGTGAAATACAGCCTGTTCCAGGCGGTCATCGCCGCCCGGATGTTCAACGGGAACGGCAGCCTGTTGCTGACAACAGCGTTGTGGACCGGCGCAACCGTCGAAAGGTAGGCGCGAATGTCCTTGACGTCCTGTCGCGACATGCGGGCAAAGTACGGATACGGCATCGCCGGATAAAGGTGCTTGCCGTCCCGTCGGATCCCTTCCCGTAGCGCCGCGTCGAATTCCTGATCGCTCCAAGCACCGATGCCGGTCTCCCGATCGGGCGTGATATTAGGTGAGACCAGCACACCGAACGGAGTTTCGATCGGTCGGCCGCCGGCAAGAGGCCGGCCGCCCGGAATTGTGTGGCAGCTTCCGCAGTCAGCCGCGTTGGCGAGATAGCGGCCGCGCTCAACTGCGGCGAAGTCCTGCGAGCTTGCGCTCATGGCCCCTCCGCCGGTCATGACGAGCAGAGTCGCCACCAAGGCAAGCTGCGGCCCTTTATCCATTGATCAGTTGACCCGGATTTCTGAGATACTTTTCGCGGATCGCGTCCGCCGCCCAGTAGGCCAGCGCGGCCACCGTGCCCGTCGGATTGTAGCCGGCGTTCTGCGGAAAGGCGCTCGCGCCGAGCACGAACAGGTTCGGCACGTCCCATGTCTGCAAGTAACGGTTCACCGCGCTGGTCGACGGGTCGGTGCCCATGATCGCACCGCCGCACAGATGCGTCGTCTGATACTTGGTGACGTCGTAGGGCGGCTTGCGAGGTTGTTTCTGCACTTGTCGTGCCCCCATCGCCTGAAAGATCTCTGCGAACTTGTCGGTCAAGAACTTGTTCTGCTTGATCTCATTGTCATGGAAATCCATGGTGATGCGTGCGAGCGGCCGGCCGAGACGATCCTTGTAGGTCGGATCGAGATCGACATAGACATCGCGATAGCTGTACATGCTGCCGTGCACGCCCGTTCCAGGCTTGAGTGCGCTGAGGTAATTTTCCTTCACCGCCTTCTTCCATTGCGCGCCCCAGAGCGGTGTTCCTGGCGGCACCGGCGTTGTCTCGATCGGACGGCCATTGGTTTGCACCTGCCCCATATAGCCGCCACCGACAAAGCCGTGCGGTCCGTGATCGAAATTGTCGCCGTTGAACTCGTCAATGCACATCCCGATCGCGCCCGACGCGATGAAGGGATTGAAGATGAACTTGGCCGGATCGAAGAAGCTGACGACATCGGAAACCGTCTGGTGGGAAAAGTTGCGGCCAATGACGCCGGCATTCGCAGCCGGATCGTAAGGCTTGCCGATACCCGAAAGCAGAAGCAGTTGCACATTGAAGATCGTGAAGGCCGACAGCACCACGAGATCCGCGGGCTGCTCCCAGTCGTTGCCGTCGGTATCGACGAAAGTGACGCCGGTCGCGCGCTTGCCCGTGCCGTCGAGGTTGATCCGCACCACCTCGCTGTTGTCTCGTGCCGAGAAATTCGGCTTGCGGATCAGCGCCGGCAGGATCGTCGTCTGCGGCGAGGCCTTCGAATAGTTGCCGCAGCCGAACCATTCGCAGAAGCCGCAGTAGCTGCAAGGTCCAAGCCGCACGCCGAGCGGATTCTGGTATGCGCGCGACATGTTGCCGGACGGCTGCGGAAACGGCTTGTAGCCGAGGTCCCTCGCTGCCTTGGCGAACAGCGTGTGGCTGAAGGGCTGATCCTGCGGTGGATTAGGATAGGGTCTTGAGCGCGGCCCTTCGAATGGATTGCCGCCGTCGATGATCTTGCCCTTGATGTTACCTGCCTGCCCCGATGTCCCGCACAGATACTCGAAGCGGTCATACCGCGGCTCGAGGTCGTCATAGGTGACGCCCCAATCCTGAATCGTCATATCGCCAGGCAGAAAGCTCGCTCCGTAGCGTTCGATCAGGTGCGTACGCAGCTTGAAGTCGGATGGCAGAAACCGCCACGTCTCCGCATTCCAATGCACGCCGCCACCGCCAACACCATTGGGTGGCATGAAAGCGCCCCAACTCCGGATTGGGAGTGCGGTCTGGCTCATCTTGTTGCGGAATGTGAAGGTGGTCTGTTCGGGGCGAAGGAACAGTTCATGCCGGATGCGGAAGCGAAGTTCGTCCGCGGCGTAGCCAGGCGGAAAGTCGGTTACTGTGTTGCGCCACGGGCCCCGTTCGATCGCGACCACGTCGAGCCCCGCATCGGCGAGCTCGTAAGCCATGATCGACCCGGTCCATCCCAGACCGATGATCACGACGTCCTTTCGCGGCAGCCTGCGAACCATCCTTTGAAACTCACGATTTTGCGGGGGTCCAGTCGGTTCGGCCGGCGATGCTCACGGGCGGATAGGGATAGCGCTCGTTGTGCCGCTTCACCCAGTCGCGATAGTCGTAGCGGATGCCGGGAAAGCCGATCATCTTCCATCCCACCATGTCACGGTTTCCGCCATGGATCGGATCGGAGAAGAATCCTTCCGGCACATCCTTCAACAGGGCATCGAAGAATCCCTGCGCGTCGACACCGTCGAACTTCGCCTCGCCAGCTTCGACTTTCTTCAGCACCGCGTCCTGCTCGTCGGCGCTCAACTCGGCGAACGCCTTGTTGCCGTGACTCGATCGGCAGAACGCATCAAGTCCAGCAAGTCCCTTGCGATAGAGTTGGGCGTGCGAGAGCTCCGATTGCGGTCCCTGCTCCTTCGAGCCCTTGGCGTAAGGGCCGAGGGTGTACAAACCTTCGTTCGAACCGTATGCACCCTTGAGCTGTCGATCGATGAACACCGCGCAACCGGCATCCTTTCCGCCCGGAGTCTCGGGGTCGGGTGGAATGATGCGGTCAACGATCGCTTCCATGGCGCGAGCCTCATCCGCCGTGAAGAACTTCCAGGGGCCTGGCCGCTCGATCTCAGGCGCCGAGGTAGGAAATGGCGACCAGGGCATCCGATCCCGGATGATGGTCGCCCGGCTCAGGGATGTTGTGCTCACCAGCCAAGCCGCAAGTGAAATCAGGAAGGATCGACGTCGCATGAAAAGTCCTGTCGCCCCACCTGCGGCAACGTGAGGGGGCTGTCGCTGGTTCCTAAAGTGCGTCCAGGATCTGATCCGCGGTGAATGATGCGGATGCGCAGCAGCCCGGGGCCACCTGGGGTATCCGCGCCGGATGGTCGCCACGAGCACGGCTGGACAGAACGGCCGCGCAGGCAGCGATCGGGATGCCCGAGACCCGGGCCGACGATGGCGCCGAGGGGCAACGTCCGCGTCGCGTGCTCCGAGCTCGGCTCCTCAGCCGACAGTTTTCTCCCGACTTCTAACTTCGGGACAGATAATCGCTAAACGTCAGCGCGAACATAAAGATCATCCAGAACACGCCGGCGATCGCGACGACGCGCACCAGCACCGTCCCGCTCTTCAAGTCCATCAGGAAGATCGCGAGGATAATGGTCATCACCACCGCAATGATAAGATTGACCGCAAGGTTGCCCGCGCCGAGCGGCAGGTAGGCCGACCCGAGACTGATGGCCGCTAGACCGAGCAGCGCGGCCCATGCCAGCACGGGCCCACGCCAAGGAATGCCATGGTCATCTGATGTTTCGCTCATGATCGACCAGCCAGATAGATCAAGGGAAAAAGGAATATCCAGACCGTATCCACGAAGTGCCAATAGATCGCCACACCCTCCATGGTTGAGCCCTGCACCGGAATGGTCTCGCGCCAAAACAGCGTCATGACCACCACGACGACACCGATACCGGCTGTCAGATGGATGGCGTGGATACCCGTCATGATCCAGTAAAGACCCCAAAAGATCGCGGTGGCCGGAGGCTCTAGAGGGAAGCCAGGTCCAGGAACCAGATGCTCGTCGATATCAGCACGATATTCGAGACCCTTCGTGACCAGAAACGCGACCCCGAGCAAGGCCGTTGCACCGAGACAGACGAGCGTCAGCCGCCGCAGTCGGACAGTCGCGGCGCGCAGCGCGATCGTCATGGTGAGGCTCGAGGTCAGCAAGAGTGCCGTGTTGACGGAGCCATATATGATCTCGGTGTGCGCCGCTGCAATCCGAAATGCCTCGGGGTTGAAGCTCCGATAGACCGCGTAACTGCAGAACAACGCTGCAAAGAACAAGACCTCGCTGGCGAGGAAGAACCACATGCCGAGGCCGACCGCTTCGCGCTGCAAGCGGAGGTCGGGCCAGGGCTCCTGCAAGGCTGGCTCCCGCAAGGCCGACTCATGCAAGGCACCGGACAGCTCGGTCGTCATCGCGCGCCTTCCTGGCCGGCGATCGGCGCCTGTTCGCCTTCCTCGCGCGTACGGCCCGCGTCGTGATACTGATAAGGCGCAGAAGTAACCCGCGGCGGTCGCAGAAAGTTCTGCTTCGGTGGCGGCGACGGCGTCTGCCATTCGAGGCCCGTCGCACCCCAGGGATTGTCCCCGGCGCGGTCGCCTTTGAACAGTGACCACCCGAGGTATGCGAGCGGCAGAAGATAGGCGACGGCGAGCATCGCCGCGCCGCCGCTCGACAGCACGTGCCAGACCTGAAACACATCCGGATAGAAATGGTAGCGCCGGGGCATGCCGAGCCAACCCATGATGAATTGCGGGATGAAGGTCAGATTGAACCCGAGAAACATGGTGATGGCGGCAAGCTGAGCCGCAAACTCGTGGTAGCACCGCCCAGTCACCTTGGGCCACCAATAGTGAATGCCGGCCATAAAGGCAGAAACTGTCCCGCCGACCATGATGGTGTGAAAATGCGCGACCACGAAATAGGAGTCCGTGGTCGCGATATCGATCGGAACGGAGGCAAGGAACAGTCCGGTGAGGCCGCCAATGGTGAACAGTCCCAGAAAGCCCAGCGCGTAGAGCATGGGCGCCTCGAAGCCGATTTGTCCCCGGTAGAGCGTCGCGGTCCAATTGAAGACCTTGATCGCTGACGGCACCGCCACAATGAAGGACAGAAACGAGAAGATCAGGTTTGCGAGCGGTGACTGGCCGGCAACGAACATATGATGTCCCCAGACCATGAAGCCGACCACGCCGATCACGAGCAAGGCATAGACCATGAACGCGTAGCCAAATACGCGCTTCCGGGCGAAGCAGGCGAACACCTCAGATACGACGCCCATGGCTGGCAATATCATGATGTAGACCGCAGGATGGCTGTAGAACCAGAACAAGTGCTGAAACAGCACCGGATCTCCCCCGACGCTGGCGTCGAAGATCGGGAGGCCGAACAGCCGTTCCGCACAGATCAGGAGCAGCGACATGGCAAGAACCGGCGTGGCGAGCACCATCACCATGCTGACGACGTACATCGACCAGGCGAACAGCGGCAGGCGAAACCATGTCATGCCCGGTGCGCGCAACAGGTGAATGGTGGCCATGAAGTTCACACCCGTCGCGATTGAGGAGAAGCCGACCACGAATACGCCGATCGCAGCCGGAACAACGCTCGAGTGCGAATAATTGGACGAGAACGGGGGATAGAAAGTCCAGCCGGTATCGACACCTCCGCTCAGCAGCACATAGACCGTGAAGCTGGCGCCGATCAGATAGAGATACCAGGACAGCAGGTTGAGACGGGGAAAGGCAACGTCCGGAGCGCCGATCATCATCGGCAGGACGAAGTTGCCCATCGTCGCGGGAATTGACGGCACCAGGAAGAACCACACCATGATGATGCCGTGAATGCTGAACGCGCGATTGTACTCATCGGAGGTCATGAACCAGCCGGTCGGGCTGATCAGCTCGAGCCGTACCAGGCCAATCGCGATCCCGCCGATGAAGAAGAAGAAGGTGATGGACACCGCATAGAGAATGGCAATTCGCTTGTGATCGGTGGTCAACAGCCACGACAGCACCGTGTGGCCTTCGTCAAGATAGCTGGTGACCGCCTGCTCTTCCGCTGGCGCATATGGCAATGTCATCTCGCTCATGGCGGAGCTCCTTGCCCTGTATCGGTCGATTGGCCGGAAAGTGACTTGATGTACGCGACCAGCGAGATCACCTGTCCTGGGGTGACCGAGCCGCTGAAGTTCGGCATCAAAGGCGGAAAGCCGGCCACCCTGTTTTTGTCGGGCAGAAGAATACAGTCGCGCAGATAGGCTTCATCGGCGGTGACCGTCCGGCCATCGGCAAGCTGGACCGTGCTGCCATAGAGACCCTTCAGATCCGGCGCGTGGACGGTCGAGCCCGGGGTGTGGCATCCGGAGCATCCCAATGAGAGGAACAATGCCTTGCCTTGATGAGCGAGGTCGTCGCCCTCGGGCAGCGCGGCGTTCCAGCGCGAATATTCCTCCGGAGTTACGACCACGAGCCGCCCGGCCATCACCGAATGATTGGTACCGCAAAACTCCGCGCACGTCAGATGAAAAACGCCGGTCTTGGTCGCATTGAACGAAAGATAAGTGTAACGGTCCGGCAGGACGTCTTGCTTGAGCCGGAGCGCCGGAAGGTAGAGATCGTGGATCGCGTCCTGCGACGTCATGATCAGCCGCACATTGGTATGGACGGGCACGTGCAGTTCGTCGATTTCACGCGCGCCGCTCGGATGCTGGATGCGCCACATCCATTGCTTGGCGACGACATGAATCTCCAGGGCCGGTTCGGGCGTGGCAAGCGCCGATAGCTGGCGGGACGCCGCCCACCAGAACAAGAACAGGAACGTAAAGAACGTTGCCGCGGTCCATCCGATCTCGATCTCCCGGTCGAGGCGTTCCGGTGTCTCGCCGCGCGGCGCGCGCGAGCCCCTATGGTAACGAATCATGAAATAGACGATCAGCCCTGCGACAAGCGCAACGACAGCCCCCGAGACGACGGACAGGAGCATGAACAGCGCATCGACATGCGCGGCGTAATCCGAAGCGGCGGTGGTGAACTCGGCGAGATTCACGGCGGCCAGCTCCGACGTTCACGCATCGCCATCAGGGAAATGCCGCCCAGCAGAGCAACCAGCGTGATACCTGCTGCGAACGCGAGCAAGGTCGTGACGCGTTCCGTGTAAATTCCTTTCACCGGATCATAGCCGTAACACAGCAGATGGATGCGATCGGCGAAAGTGCCGACCGAACCTCGCCCCGCATCCACGATGGCCAGCCGCAGGTCAGCACCGTCAAGGCCAAGCGGCGACAGGACGCGGCGCACCGTTCCATTTCCATCAACGACATAGACTGCCGCTGGATGAGCATATTGGTCATGCTCCGCATCGTAATAGTAATGCAGCCCGGCCGCTTCCGTGACGGCGCTGACGGCCGCCTCGCCGCCGGTCAGAAACACCGCGGCTGCGTTGATCGGGCTTCCATTGTCGATATGGCGCGCGCGCATCGCCTGCGCGGCCTCCGGCTTGTCCTTCGGATCGATGCCGATCGCGACCAGGCGATAGTCGGCACCTGGTTTGAGACCGGTCTTCGCCAGGCCGGCAGTGGTGAATTCCAGGATGGGGCCGCACAACGTTCGACAGGTGTAATCCGCGAAGACGAGCACCGTTGGGACGCCGCCGATCGCGGTGCGCAGGGTCACCGCGCGACCGGCTTCATCGATCAAGCTTACGTCGAGCGGCAGTGCCGCATTCGGTGCGGGCGCCGCCTCGACCTTCTTGACCTCGGCAGCAACGAGCCCCGCCCTCGCCGGCCCCGATGCCGCGAGCGGCGCACAGATCAAGAGCAGGACAAGGGTGACAGCTATTCTCATTTGCCCGGCTCCGGCTGTCGATGTGCGCCGTTGGGCGCAGCCGAAGGTGACTGTCCTTGCTGGATTGTTGTTCGTTCGGCCGCGGCGGCTGGTTCAGACAGCGTTGCCTGCGGCGAGGACAACAGCGGCTCATAGGCGCTGTTGCCCTTCTTCACGAGCAATTCCATGGCCCGTTCGATCGGCACTTGAACCATCGAGTGCTGCTGATCCACCCATTTCCAGGTTTCAAGCGTCTTGGTCTGAGCATCGGTGATGCGCCGGAGCTCCTCGCTCTCGGCCGTATCCACGCGCGGCTGGGGGAAAGCTTGAGGACCCGGCAGAACCCTGGGGGGTGCAGCGGCGTGGTAGATGCCGTAGAGGCCGCCGATCGACACGACAAGCAAGAGCAGCGCGCCCAGCGCTGACCAGCCTACGAAAGCCATGCCAACATTCGGCGACTCGGGCACGTAGCGGATGTGATGGCGCTCATCGGACATCGTGCGTTCCCCATGCGAACGGCTGCGGTTGTCCCCGCGCAAGGAATGGGGTCACGCCGATAATGATGAGGCCGATGCCGGCGATGGCCAGCAATGCGCTCGCAAGCACCGCCACGCCTTTCGGCGGTGCAATGAGATACGCGTCATTCGCCGCGATTCCAACCAGCGTCACAAGGCCGACTGCCCGCAGCGGGCGCCGATGGTGCCGTACCCGCGACTGAATCAAGGCAAGTGTCGGGATCAGGGATCCAAGCACGAAAGCTGCGACCGCCAGCGCAGTCCAGGGCAAGCGAGCTCGCGCCACGAACCAGGCTCCTTCGCGCGGGAGGTCGCCATACCAGATGACGAGGACCGCCATAAAGTCGATGTAGGTGATGCCAAGAATCGTCGCCAACAGCAGCGCGCCGACGTCGCCGACGGCGGGCTCGTCGTCTGACGCCGGCATCCACACCACAGCCCAGGCCAGCGCGGCGACCAGCGAGGAAACAGCAACGCTCGCCCCGAACGACGACGAGGTAAACGGCGCCTCGACCGAGAGATACCAGTCAATCGACACACTGCTGATAATGGTGGCATGGAACACCAGTCCGAACGCCGCCAGGAGCTGACCTCGCCCGCCGGTCGTTCGCGGAAGGAGAAGCGCCAACGCCGACCAGCCGGCGAATGCCACAAGTGAGCGCACGACAAAGGCTGGACGATTGAGATAGAGCGACAGCACATCCGGTTTCACCGTCGGCGGCTGCTGCGCCCATGGATACAACGCCGGAATCGCCACAAGGATCGGCACGGCGAAAAGGATAAGCAGCGGTACGGCGGCTGCGGCGGGTTCGGTGGCGGGCGCGATGATCTCACCCCAGTCGCCGGATGTCAGCCGATGGACCATTATGAGAGAAAGACTCCCCACCAGGATCTGCGCCCAGAACACAAATCCGACGAGCCACCCCGCGGACGCTGCCGCCGGATCAACAATCGCGCCTCCGATGACGCCGAGCAACGCCGCGATGCCGCCGATCAGTGCTGCGATGCTGCGTCTGCGCGGGGTCATCTGACGTGCTCCCCCACATCGGGTACATCGGCGACCTTGGTTCGCCGCGACAATTGCAGGGCACGGATATAGGCGGCGATTGCCCACCGATCATGAGGCGGCACGCGATCGGCGTAGGAAAACATTACGCCATAGCCGTTGCCGATGACGTCATAGAAGTGTTGAGCCGGAGCGGCCAGAAGACGATCGATGTGGTAAGATGGCGGTGCCGGAAATCCGTGCGCGACGATGACACCGTCCCCGTCGCCTGCAAGACCGTGACAGGGTGCACAGAAGACGCCAAAACGCTCCCGCCCCCGCGTCAGCAGCGCCTCCGTCACCGGCGGCGGATCCTTGGCAGCCGCCGCGCGCTCGATGTCGCCCTGCGCGACCACACCAGCCGGAAGTGGTCGTGCCGTCGTACCATCCGGCCATAGCGCGGTCGGTGCATAGGTCGTGAGCTTGCGTTGCTCCGTCATGCTCAGATCGCAGCCAGCAAGCAGACCGGCGCATGCCGCGATCCCCAGGAGCGTTGTGGCGTTACGTCTCATCGCGCAATTTCCCGCACCGCGATGGCACCGAAGTCCGCGAGCTTTGCGGCTGCTGCCGATCGATTGCCGTCCGCCAGACATTCGACCGCCAGCAGGAAGCGGTCCTGGCTCGCTCCTTGAAAGCCATCTGCGGCGAACAGCGGATTGCTGAGATGGGGCAGCCTCGCCTCGAACAGAAACGTCACGAAGCCGCAGATCGCCGCCACCAGGATGCCGGTCGCAAACGGGACCAGCATGAAAGTCGGCCATGAGTGCAGCGGGCGCCCGCCACTGTCGTAGGGGTAATTGATGACTGCCGAATAGTATTCGAGGCCATAAGCCAGGGCCGCCGTCAAAACGCCGCCGGCGAACATCACCGGACGTATCCGGCTCTCCGTATGACTTTGTGCAACCGGCAGCTCCTCGAGCGGATAAGGCGTGTACGCCTCGACCACACGCCAGGGTGCGTCGTGGGCAAAGCGAGCCGCCTCGATGAAGCGCCGCTGATCGGCAAACTCGGCCAGAAGCAACTGCGTCATGGCCGCTCCCCTTCCGCAACGAGCTTTCTCACCTCATGCATCGAGACGACCGGAATGACGCGCACAAAGAGGAGAAACATCAGCGCGAACAGGCCGAGCGAACCGAATGTCACCATCCAGTCCCAGACGGTCGGAAGAAATATTCGCCATGCGCTCGGCAGATAGTCGTGCGACAGCGTGTTCCAGATGATCAGAATGCGCTCCAGCCACATCCCGATGTTGATGATGACCGCGATGACGAAGACAGCGGCCACGCTGCGGCGGATTCCCGCCCACCAGAATGCCTGCGGTATCGCCACATTGCAGAGCAGAAGTCCCCAGAACATCGGCGCGTAATGCCCGGTGAATTCGAACACAACGAGGCTGCGATCCGCGCGCTCGCCTCCGTACCATGCATTGAACCATTCGGTGGCGTAGGACAGACCCATGATGATCGACGCCGCCAGCATGATCTTGGCCATCACATCGAAATGCTCCGTTGTGATCAGTCCCTCCATGCGGAAGCCCCACCGCACCAGCGCCGCCAGACAGGCGACCATGGCAAAGCCGGAATACATCGCACCGACCACGAAATACGGCGGGAAGATCGTCTCCTGCCAGCCCGGCATCAAGCTGGCGGCAAAGTCCATCCCGACCACGCTGTGCAACGACACGACGAGGGGAACGCCGAGGCAGGCGAGCGCGAGATGAAGTTTTTCGTAGACTTGCCACTGCCGCGACGAGCCGCACCAGCCAAGCGCGAGGACTCCGTAGAAGACCGCCTGCCCCCGCTTCTCCGCCCGGTCCCGCATCGTCGCGAAATCCGGAATCAGGCCCACATACCAGAACAGGATCGAGAACAGGATGTAGCTCAGGATCGCCCAGAAATCCCAGATCAGCGCGCTGCGCCACTGCGGCCAGACATGCATGGTGTTGGGATAAGGAGTGAGCCAGTAGAAATAGAGCGGCCGCCCGAGGTGGATAATGGGAAAAATTCCAGCGATGGTCGCCGCAAACAGCGTCATCGCTTCGGCGAAGCGATTGGTCGATGCCCGCCATCTTTGACGCATCAGCAGCAACATCGAGGAGATCAGGGTCCCCGCATTGCCGATGCCGATCCACCAGACGTAGTCGGCGATGGCGAAGCCCCACACAACTGTCGAGTTCACACCCCAGATGCCGATGCCGCGAGAGAAGATAAGAAAAACCGTGATCAGAAATGCGATCGTTGCCGCGAGGCTTGCGCAAAAGCCGATCCACCATGCACGCCAGCTCCAGGACGAAGGCTCCAGCAAGGGCGCCGCAACGATTGCGTTGACGGCTTCCAGACTGCGCGCCTCCGGCAGTGTCCACCGCTCCGGTTCGGCCGATTTCTCCACCGGGATGGTCAGCGCCATGGTCATGAGCGGGCCTTCCCATAGTCCGGGTTTCGGTTTTGCAGACGGGCCAGATAAGTCGTTCGCGGACGTGTCCCGAGCTCACCTAAAAGCGAATAGCTCCTTGGGTCAGCACGCAAGGCGTTGATGCGTGAATTCGCATCGGACAGGTTTCCGAAATGGATCGCCTTGGTGGGGCACGCCGCCTGGCAGGCGGTGACCACCTCACCATCCCGAAGCCTGCGGCCTTCCCGTTCGGCGGAACGCCGGGCGACGCTGATCCGCTGGACGCAATAGGTGCATTTCTCCATCACGCCCCGGCTGCGGACCGTAACGTTCGGATTGAAGACAGCCTTGACGATATCCTCGCCGAGGTTGCCGTACTCCTGGCCATCGGCGTAACCGGCGAAATTGAAACGGCGGACCTTGTATGGACAGTTCGATTGACAGAAGCGCGTGCCGACGCAGCGGTTGTAGACCTGAACGTTCAACCCCTCGCTATCGTGAATCGAGGCCGCCACCGGACAGACGGGCTCGCAAGGTGCGTGCTCGCAATGCATGCAGGGGGTCGGACTAAAGCCCGGACGCCCGTCGACCACGTAATGGTCAATCCGCATCCAATGCATGTCGCGGCCCATGGCGATTTCGTCGGGACCAACAACCGGAATATTGTTCTCCGCCTGGCAAGCCACGACGCAGGCGTTGCAACCGATGCAGGCCGAAGCGTCGATCGCCATGGCCCATTCGTAAGTGTCGGCCTCCACCGGCGGGTAGAGCGTCGGCGGGTTGCTGCCCGGCCGCTCGAAATGGAAATTGCCGCTGGCTAGGTCCGCGAGCGTCAGGCGCGGCTGCAACGTTTCCGCCTCGCCTTCCAGATCGAAGAAGTGCTGCGTCTGCAATATTTCGCTTCGTTGCGCGGCTTTGACAACCGTGACGTTGTCGATCAGCCACGGCGACTCGGCGTCGCGCCAGGGGTAGACGTCGAAGCCGACACCGGACCCGATTGTCCCGGCATGCTTTCGACCGTAACCAAGCGTCGTCGACAGCACACCCGACGCCTGTCCGTGCCTGATCAAGACCGGCACTTCGAGCGTCGTTTCGCCGCGCTTGAGCTGGACCGCTTCGCCGTCGCCAAGCCCGAGCTCTCGCGCATCGGACTCCGCGACATGCAACGCGTTTCCCCAGGCTTGGCTGGTGAACGGCTTTGGACATTCCTGCAGCCATGCGTTGTTGGCCATTGCTCCGTCGAACACCGAAGGATCGGGGGCCAACGCCAGTGAAAAGCGCCCTGCGGCGGTGGCCGGCGCGACCTTGGGAAGGCTGACCGACGGCAGCGAAATCTTCGCGAAAGCCGAGTTGGCGACGACTCCGTCATGCAACGTTTGCCGCCACAAATCCGCGCGGTCTTTGTCGGAAGCAGCCGATGTCCATTGGTTGCGAACCAGATCGAGAGTGGACGGACCGGCCTCCGTCTGCAGCGTTGCCAACACCTGATGCGGATCGCGGCTGTCGTAAAGCGGAATGAGCAGCGGCTGGATAACGCTCGCAGTTCCGTCGTAGGCCCTGATGTCGGACCAGCTTTCCAGCACGTGCGTAAGCGGAAGATGCCACGTGCACAGTTGTGCGGTTTCGTCGCGGTAGCCGCCAAAATGCGCTTTGAAGGGTACTGCCTTGATCGCTTCATCTAATCCGAGCGAGCCGGGAGCGTCATAGACAGGATTGGCATCAACGATGATCAACGTCTGGACATGTCCCCCGCGCACGTCGGAAACGAAACTGCGCAGCGACTCGGTGTGCCCCTCCGTAACGGGGTCGACAGGCGCGATGAAGTCCACCGGCGCTCGTAGCTGCGCGTTGATCCAGTGGCAAAGCGCATGGACCTCGGACGGTTGCCGCGGTCCGGCCATCACCAGGCCCGCACCGCGCCGCGCCTGAAGATCTGCTGCCGCGGCTGCGGCAAATTCCTTGATCTCATCCGGTAGGTCAGGCGGCTCAAATCCCGCCCCTATCGCGCGGGCAACTTCGATCGCCACGTTGCGGATCAACTCGGGCCGAAAGGCGATGCGGTGATCGGCCAGTGCTCCGGTCAGGCTCCAGTCCGGCTCGGCGGAATAGAGCCGCAACGAGTCCGCCGGCGCCTGCGGGCGCCGCGCGTCGACGATCCCGCGCGCATAGCTGATTTGTTCGGGACCCGTGCCGATGGGATCACTATCCAGCGTGAGCATGACGCGGACATCGGAAAGGCGTGGAAGCGGCGTCGCGAGACGGCCGAACGCCATCTTCGCCCCGTTGCGGATCGCATCGTCTTCAATCGCCTCGTAGCGGTACCACTTCATCTGCGGCATCGATCGCTTCAAGGCGTCCAACTGAGCAAGCCAACTCGGCGACGTGATGCGCCGTGTCAGGACCACCAGTCCTTTCCCTTGCTCCGCGTGATGCCGGTCAAGCCGCGGGCGCAACGCAGCTTCGAACGCACTCCACGACTGCGTGCGGTTCTCGCTATAGGGCGCCTTTGAGCGGTCCGGATCGTAGAGCGACAACACCGTTGCCTCGCCGTAGAGATCGGTCGAGCCGAGGCTGGCTGGATGCCGCGGGTTGCCTTCGACCTTGATGGGCCGCCCCTCGACCGAGGTGACAATCACTCCGCGACCATAACCGGCTAACGGCAACGCGCTTGCGAAACGCAGCGGTACCCCGGGCGTTGCACGTTCGGGAATCTCGACATAGGGCACGATCTCCTCCGGCGGGCGGCCGCAGGAAGCCAGCGTGGCCGCAACGCCAGTCATGAACAATTTCAATGCGGCACGGCGATCCATTGCGGAATCCAACGCGTGCGGGTCATGCCTGATGTCGCGAGTGGCTTCCATAACGACTCACCGATGGCAGATCGAGCAGTCCGTGAGATGCTTGTTGTCGAGATATTGATGCGCCAGGATGAGCCCCTGCTCGGCCTGGTCATCTGGAAATTTCCAGTACGGATCGAACACCTTCGATACCGGACGCATCTTCGCCGCGGGATTGCGGTGGCAATCGAGGCACCAACCCATGGTGAGCGGAGCAGCCTGCCGCATCAGCGGCATGCTGGCGACGTCTCCATGGCAGGTCGTGCAGCCGATGCCCTTGGCGACGTGAATCGAGTGATCGAAATAGACGTAAGCCGGCAACCGATTCACCTTATTCCAGTGGATCGGGCGACCCTCTGCGAGGCTTTTCCGAACCGGTGCAAGCATCGCTGCCTGCGTGTAAAGCTGGGAGTGACATGTCATGCAGGTGTGGGTTGGCGGGATGCCGGCAACAGGCGACGACTCGACGCTGGTGTGGCAATAGCGGCAATCGAGGCCGAGACCGCCGACATGATGCGCGTGGCTGAAGGGTATCGGCTGGTCGAGCGTGATCTCTTCGCCGGTCACATGCTCTGATGCAGATACCCAATAAGCGAGACCGATTGCTAGAAGCGGCACGACCACAATGGACACCAGCACGCTGCGCGCCACCGTATCCGCGAATGGTCGGAATAAGTGCGGCATGCGCGTTCTCACCGCCGCCAAGCCACCCCGATGCCTAGCGCCGAACCCCAGGGCCCAACGCGATCGGAAATCCATGGTTCCTAAGCCGGCTTCGAACTCACCTGTGCGGAAGTTCGACGCAGATCCAGCGAGGATCCGGCCTTAAGCGGTTAGACTTGCTCGGATTTCCTTCGGCCGTATCGTCCCATGAGATCGATCACAACGGCTCGACTGATTGAAGCGGTCCAGTCGGGCGTGCGCGTCCCTCCAGTCGGCGCCGGTGCCGGCAGTACAACTGTACTTACCCTCCTCATGGAAGGCGATGGGCCGAACGTCATCATCGGACGATGCCTCAGCTCGACCCTGCGACGCGAAAATTAATCCTGCGCCGTCGCTGGATCGCTCGCTCGGATTTGATGCACGGTTTGAGTTGCCGCTGGACGGAGAAAGACGACAGTTCACGCCGGCTGCACTTAGCAGGCTGCACTTAATCGTTTTGACAGGAACATCGCAAACTCCGTGCCGTTGCTGAATGAACAAGGCCAACACGGCCATCACCGATTTCAGAAGAGCAAGCTCATGGCACAGACCGTCGGCGACTTCATTGTCAATCGTTTACATGATTGGGGCGTGCGGAAGATCTTCGGTTATCCCGGCGACGGCATTAACGGCGTGTTCGGTGCGCTCAACCGGGCCAACGGCAAGATAGAGTTCGTCCAGGCACGGCATGAGGAGATGGCCGCGTTCATGGCCTCCGCCTATGCCAAGTTTAGCGGAGAGCTCGGCGTTTGTATTGCAACCTCCGGACCTGGAGCGTCTCACCTTGTTACTGGCTTGTACGATGCGCGGCTCGATCACATGCCGGTACTGGCAATCGCCGGGCAACAGGCGCGAACGGCAATCGGAGGTCATTACCAGCAGGAGGTCGATCTCCCATCCATGTTCAAGGATGTCGCCGGCGCCTTTGTGCAGCAGGCTTCGGCTCCGGCCCAGGTTCGACATCTGATTGACCGCTCGATCCGCACGGCACTCGGCGAAAGGCGGGTCACGGCGATCGTTCTTCCGAATGATTTGCAGGAGGCGGCGTACGAGGAGCCGCCACGGGCTCACGGCACGATCCATTCGGGCATCGGCTTCACCAAGCCGAAGGTTGTTCCGTACGAGGCCGACCTTCGCAAGGCGGCAGACATTCTCAACCAAGGTAAGAAGGTTGCTATCCTGGTCGGCGCAGGCGCGCTTGGCGCGACTGATGAGGTCATTGCCGTCGCCGACAAGCTCGGCGCCGGCGCCGCGAAAGCATTGCTCGGGAAGGCCGCTCTTCCCGACGACCTCCCTTGGGTCACAGGCTCAATCGGCCTGCTCGGAACCGAGCCAAGCTACGATCTGATGACCGAGTGCGACACGCTGCTGATGATCGGGTCCGGCTTTCCATATTCCGAGTTCCTCCCCAAGGAAGGACAGGCCCGCGGCGTGCAGATCGACATCGCGCCGGACATGCTGTCGTTGCGCTATCCGATGGAGGTCAACCTCGTCGGCGATGCCGCCGAAACCTTGACGGCGCTGTTGCCGCTTCTTCGCGACAAGGGTGACGGGGCATGGCGCAAACGGATTGCGTCCAACCTCAAGGACTGGTGGAAGACGCTTGAAGGTCGCGCCATGCAACCGGCTAAACCGGTCAATCCGCAGCGCATCACCTGGGAGCTGTCGCCGCGCCTGCCGGATCGCGTGATCCTGACAAGCGATTCCGGATCCTGCGCCAACTGGTACGCCCGCGATCTGAAGGTCAGACGCGGCATGATGGCATCCCTTTCGGGCGGTCTGGCGTCCATGGGAGCCGCCGTTCCATATGCAATCGCGGCGAAGTTTGCCCATCCGGACCGACCCGTCATCGCGCTGGTCGGGGATGGTGCCATGCAGATGAACAACATGGCCGAACTCATCACGATCGCGCAGTACTGGAAGAAGTGGAGCGATCATCGTTGCATCGTCTGCGTGCTGAACAACGAGGACCTCAATCAGGTGACGTGGGAGCAGCGCGTCATGGAAGGCGATCCCAAATTCAATGCCTCACAACAGATCCCCAACGTGCCGTATCATCGTTTTGCGGAGCTGATCGGCCTGAAGGGGCTCTTCGTCGATCATCCTGACCAGCTTGGCTCCGCCTGGGACGAAGCTTTGGCCGCTGACCGGCCGGTGGTTCTCGAGGTCAAGACGGATCCCGAGGTGCCGCCGCTGCCGCCACACATTACGCTGAAGCAAGCCAAAAAATTCAGCGAAAGCCTGATCAAGGGAGACCCTCGCGAAGCGCGCGTCATCAAGGGAACCGCGCGCCAGGTTCTGGAATCCATCCTGCCGGGCGGTGGAGACCGTGGCAATGGCTGAACGGAACGGCGGAGCGACCATCGGCAAGATCGACGGCGCGGCCTATCGCATCCCGACAGACCGGCCCGAGGCGGATGGTACGCTCGCATGGACCTCGACGACTCTTATCGTCACCCACGTCAGTGCTGGCAACAGGCGTGGGCTCGGCTTGACCTATGGCGACGCCTCGGTCGTGACCGTAATCAAGGAATTGCTGGCGCCCGCCATCACCGATCGCGACTGCTACGATATTGCAGGCTGCTGGGCCGCGATGCAGCGCGCCGTCCGCAATGTCGGACGGTCCGGCATCGCGAGCTGCGCGATTTCGGCGATCGATCTCGCGCTTTGGGATTTGAAGGCACAACTGCTTGCCGTTCCGCTGGCAAAGCTGCTGGGCTGTTGCCGCGACACTGTGCCAGTCTACGGCAGCGGCGGTTTCACCTCCTATTCGAACGAGGAATTGGGCGAGCAACTTGGACGCTGGGCGAAAGTCGACGGCTGCCGTTTTGTCAAGATGAAGATCGGCAGCGACCCGGAGCTTGATCCGAAGCGTGCAGAATTCGCGTGGCAGGCGATTGGCGACTGTCAATTATTCGTCGATGCCAATGGCGCGTTCGACGTCAAGCAGGCATTGCGCTTCGCGGCCCTGACGGAAGATCTGGGCATTCGCTGGTTCGAGGAACCCGTCTCGTCCGACGATTCAGCGGGCCTGCACGCCGTTCGCAGCCGGACGCCGGCCGGATTGGAAGTCGCGGCTGGCGAGTATGTCTTCACGCTCGACGACGCCCGTCACCTCCTGTCGGAGAACGCAGTTGATGTGCTACAGGCCGACGTTACACGCTGTGGCGGCATCACCGGCTTCCTGAAAATAGCTGCGCTGGCCGAGGCCAAGCACATTGACATCTCGGCGCACTGCGCGCCGTCCATGCATCGCCATCTCGCTTGCGCCGTTCCGGGATTGCGTCACATCGAATGGTTTCACGACCATGTTCGCATCGAGCAGATGCTGTTCGATGGCGCACCGGCCCTTCGCGACGGCAACATCGCGCCCGATCTGTCGCGCTTCGGTCACGGACTTGGCTTCAAGGCCGTGGATGCCGCACCCTACCATACGTCAGGGGAGGCGCTGGCATGAGACGCGTGCCGGCGGTCGATGCGCAGCGCACAGCGCTCGCCTCGCTGCAGGCGACCGCGACCAGCTTGAACAAGAAATATGCGTCAAGTGCTCCGGCTCGGAGGCCCGATCGCGAATGGCGCAGCAACATCGGACGTAAGCTCGATCTCAGCTCTGCCCTGCTCTCACTTTCAGTGTTGGTGGACAGCGGACTGGATCACTATCGAGGCTCCTTCCAGAACCGCTGGATGTATCTTCCGCTGGGGGTATCGGCCGCCGCTCTGGCCGCAAGCCTGCTTGGGATCCTGGATGCGCGAGGCAAATCTCGCGTGGCTCGCGACGGCCTCTATGGCCTCGCCGCGCTGACCGGAGCAGCCGGGCTCGGTTTCCACGGATACAACATCATGAAAAGGCCGGGCGGCCTGTCATGGCTCAACCTGTTCTATGCAGCACCTGTCGGCGCGCCGGCGGCTTTATTGCTTGCTGGAATACTCGGCCGCGGCGCGGAGAGAGTGAGAGACGATGAGGCCTCCACAATTCTGGGATATCCGGCGGGCGAAGTTCTGGGCATCGTAGCTTCCGCAGGCCTGGCCGGAACGGTCGCGGAAGCAGGCTTGTTGCACTTCCGTGGCGCCTTCCAGAACCCCGGGATGTTTCTGCCCGTTGCCGTGCCACCCGCTGCCGCCGGCCTTCTCACCACCACGCTGTTCCGTCCCGGCAACATGTTGCGGCGTGCGGCGAAGCTTGGCCTCAGACTAACGGCACTGCTGGGTTTTGCCGGGGTCGGATTTCATGCCTACGGCGTTTCCCGCAACATGGGTGGCTGGCGCAATTGGAGCCAGAACATTCTCAACGGTCCGCCCCTGCCGGCCCCGCCATCGTTCACGGGATTGGCGCTGGCGGGGCTTGCCGCCCTGGCATTGGTTGAAAGAAATGGGAAAGCTAGCTCTCATGACTGAGCGCTATCCGGGCTACGATGTTCTTAGCAAGCGCAACTCGGTATCATGGAATGACCAGACCCGTGCGGTGATTGATGCGCGCTGCGGCCTCGATCCCGAATTCCACCGGTTCTGCGACGAAGCCGAGTGGAAGACGCTCCGCTCGCTGTGCGAGCAAATCATCCCCCAACCGGCTGATCGTGCCGTCAAGGCGCCACTCGCGGCGATGATCGACCAGAAGCTGTACAGCGGCAAGGGCGACGGCTATCGCGATGCCCGGCTGCCCGAGCAAGACAAGGCCTGGCGATTGGGATTGGCTGCGATTGACGCCGAAGCCATGGCGGCGTGCGAAAAGCCATTCTGCGACTTGAGTCATGACCAGCAGCATTGGCTGTTGGGCAAAATCCAGCGCGGACAAGTATCAAGCGACGCCTGGGAGGATATGCCGGCAGCGACCTTCTTTGCCAAGCGGATGCTGCACGACATCGTTAGCGCCTACTACGCGCACCCCGCGTCATGGAATGAAATCGGCTTTGGCGGACCGGCAAGCCCGCGCGGCTATGTGCGCATGAACTTCGATCGCCGCGACCCCTGGGAAGCCGCCGAGGCCTCACCCGGCCGGGAAGATCAGGCGCGCCGGGAGAACGAACGTGTGGGATGAGACCTCGCCGCGAGCCTTGAACGGACGCGCACCTGATGTCTTCAGGCCGGGCGCTTGGGTTCCGATGCGCGAATACCCGGAGGATGAGGCGGTCGACTTCGCGATCGTCGGGACAGGCGCGGGAGGCGGAACGCTTGCCTGCAAGCTGGCCGAATATGGCTTCTCCGTTGTCGCGCTCGACGCGGGACCCTACTGGCGTCCGCTCGAGGATTTCGCCTCCGACGAGATGCATCAGTCGAAGCTCTATTGGACAGACAGGCGAATCGTCGACGGCGACAATCCGCTTCAGCTCGGCGCCAACAATTCGGGAAAGAGCGTCGGCGGATCGACCGTTCACTTCGCCATGGTATCGCTTCGGTTTCGGCCCGAATGGTTCAAATCGCGCAGCCAGCTTGGCTATGGCGTCGACTGGCCGATCGATTGGCGCGAAATGTGGGACTACTACTCCGAGGTAGAACAGGTTCTGAAGATTTCCGGGCCGCTTCATTATCCCTGGGGGCCGAAGCGTCCGCGCTATCCGTATCGTCCGCACGAGCTGAACGCAGCCGCCCTGGTCCTTGCCGAAGGCGCCGAAGCACTTGGCATCGATTGGACGCCGACGCCGCTGGCCACGCTTTCCGCCCCCCGCGGGCTTGCTCATCCGTGCGTCTATCGGGGGATGTGCGTGATCGGCTGCTCCACGAATGCCAAGCAGAGCGTGCTGCTGACCTGGCTGCCGCGTGCGCTCAAGGCCGGCGCCGAGATCCGCGACCTTGCGATGGTAGGGTCGATCGAGCACGACCGCACCGGGCTCGCGACCGGCGTCCACTATCTGCGCGCAGGCCGCTGGCGCTTCCAGAGAGCAAAGAATGTCGTGGTCGCCGGCTACGCAATCGAGACACCGCGCCTGCTGCTCAACTCGGCCAGCGGAAAGTTCCCGGATGGTTTGGCCAATTCATCCGGGCTGGTCGGCAAGAACCTGATGGTGCAGTCCAATCAGGCGGTGTGGGGCGTGATGGACCAGGAAATCCGCTCTTACAAAGGGCCGCCTTCGCTCGCGATCACCGAGCACTGGAATTACACGGACAAGGGCAAGGACTTCCACGGCGGCTATTGCTACATGAGCCAAGGACCGCTGCCGATCGTGTGGGGTACGACGCAGGCCAGCAAGCGCGGACTGTGGGGGCAGGCGCTGCTCGACGCCATGGAGAATTACAACCATCAGGTCGGTCTCAAGATTGTCGGCGAGACACTGCCCCAGGAGCGCAACCGCGTGACCCTCTCCGACGAGCTCGATCAAAACGGCCTGCGCATTCCACGTGTCACCTATTCCTTCTGCGACAATGACAAGCGCCTGATCGCGCATTCGCTCAAGTTCATGCGTCGGGCGCTGGAAGCAGTGGATGCCCACGATATATGGGATGAGGACGACGACACCTGTCATCTCAATGGAACCGCCCGGATGGGCGATGATCCCGCGAGCAGCGTCGTCAATGCCGATTGCCGCTGCTGGGACATCCCCAATTTATGGATCTGCGACGGCTCGGTATTTCCGACCGTCGGCGGGGTCAATCCCTCGCTGACCATCCAGGCGATTGCCTGCCGCACTGCTGACCGGATCAGAGCGATGAGCCGGCGCGGCGAACTGGCGGGGCTCTGACCACTATTGCTTTCATTACTTTGACGAGCGGCGCCTGCCGGCAGCAGCTCCAGCCGCGAAAAGCAACGTCGCGCCAATGACGACAGAGGCAGCCCGCACAAACCACCCCACCACCAGTGGCGCATGGTGCGACGCTCCTGCGCTGAACGAGCCCCGGGTCCGATGCAACGCCGTGACCGGGTGATCCAGGTTGTCGTCGCGACCGATGGAGAGCGGAGTGCCGGTCTGCTGACCCGCCACGGCCTTACGCGCCAGGTAGCGGTCGAAATACGCAGGAACGATGCTGTTGCCGAGGATCGTGAGGATCGTTTGCAGGCCAAGCCAATATTCGCGCGACGATCCTTCGGCCACGCGAAACACCGCGTCGGCAACTGCTTCCGGCTCGAGAGGCGCTCCCATCGGCCGTGGCGTGCGCGGAATGTGCGCCCGTGCCCAGTCGAATTGCGGCGTGTTGACCGCCGGCAGCTCGATGATACTCACGGTCACGGGTGATCTTTCGTGGAACAGCTCCGCACGGAGCGAATCGGTGAATCCGCGCATCGCGTGCTTGGCACCACAGTAGGCCGCTTGCAGGGGAATGCCGCGATAGGCCAACGCGGATCCGATCTGGATGATGCGACCTCGCCGGCGCGGCCGCATCGATCGCAGCGCTGCCATGGTGCCATGCACGAAGCCGAGATAGGTGACCTCTGTCACTCGCCGGAATTCGGCAGGATCAATGTCGGCCACCGTTGAGAACACGGTTTCCATGGCGTCGTTGATCCATATATCCATAAAGCCGAGCCGCCGCTCGAGTTGATCGGCAGCGGCGAATACCGCCGCAGCATCGGATACATCCACCGCTACCCATTCCACAGCCTTGGCGCCGGATAGCAGCAATTCGCGCTGGACGTCCTCCAGTGCAGCCGGGTCTCGCGCGATCAGGCCGACTCGATCGCCCGCCCGAGCGAAACGACAGGCGATGGCGCGACCAATCCCGGCGGACGCGCCGGTGATGATAACGGTTCGGGCGGGACGATTCACTTGATACACCCGGAGCTAAATGGGGTCGCGTTCACGTGCCCTGATCGACTTGGGGACCATAGCCGCCCGCGACAAAACGGAGTGAAGGCTGGACTCGCACATAGGGGCCTCTTTCGGATGCTGATGCCGCCCGCTTCAATCGCCTAACCTCCTGCCTGCGCGCGTTGTTCCTAACAGGGGCTTCGTACGTCTGGCACCGAACTGCTCGCGTCGCCACATCACGAACCCACCGGCCCTTGCCAGAATGCGCGCCGTCGCATTTGCTGTTAGGGTCAAGCAGATTCAGGATCAGGGAACGCGATGGCCCGACGAACTGGCAGTGCCGACCTTCCGCTCCACGGCGGACGTGTGCCGCTTTGGCTCGCTGAACGTATGGCGGCGCTGGGCGCGATCATCACGCAAGCCATCGTCCATCACTACGGACGGGACGCATTCCTGCAACGGCTCTCGCATCCGTTCTGGTTCCAATCATTCGGTGCGGTCATGGGTATGGACTGGCACTCCTCCGGCATCACCACCAGCGTCATCGGCGCGCTCAAGCGCGGTCTGGCGCCGATGCAGGACGAACTGGGAATCTATGTGTGCGGTGGGCGCGGCAGGCATTCGCGACGCACCCCGGAAGAGCTATCGGCGCTTGGCGAACGTATCGGCTTCGACGGCGCTGCCCTGACCCGCGCCAGCCGGCTGGTGGCCAAGGTCGACAGCGCGGCGGTCCAGGACGGGTTCGAGCTGTACCTCCACGGCTTCTTCGTCACCGGGGATGGCAGGTGGACCGTGGTCCAGCAAGGCATGAACGACCGCAAACGGCAGGCGCGACGCTATCATTGGCATTCCGAGGGGTTGCGCGATTTTGTCGATGAACCGCACAGTGCGATCGATGGTCCCCCGCAGGGCGAGATCGTCAACCTCACCGATCACCGCGCCGAAGGCTCGCGCCAGGCGCAGCTCGACCTGCTCGTCGCGCTCGGGCCGGACGGCATCGCGCACCAATATGCCAAGCTGACGGACAGGGCCCCGCCACAAGCGGACCTGTTGCACCTGATCATGCCGTCCCATCATGATGTCCGATCAAGCGACGTTTTCATCCGGCGCCTGCACGGCACGCTGGCCGCCGCCGCGGATCGCGGGCCGCTGGACTTCCCCGATCTGTTGCTGATGCCTGGAGTCGGCGCGCGCACCGTAGAATCCTTGGCCATGGTGGCCGAAGTCGTCCATGGCACGCCTTATCGTTTCCGGGACCCGGCGCGTTTCTCGCTCGCCCACGGTGGCAAGGACCGCCATCCTTTTCCGGTGCCCATCAAGGTCTACGACGAGACCATTCGGGTGCTGAAATCGGCTGTGCAGCAAGCAAAGCTCGGCCGCGACACGCAGATCCAGGCGCTCAAGCGGCTTGACGAGCAGGCGCGCAGGCTGGAGCGGACGGCAAGTGGGCCGTCATTCGATGCTTTTGTGGCGACCGAACGCGCCCGCTCCCCAACCCTCGATGGCCGGTCCGTATTTGGTTGGGAGGCTGACCTTGCCGGGCGCGACCGGACCGCCAAGTCGTAGAGGATGCCTGATGCCACGATCCGTGTTGAGAGTGTGGCGCGCGTTCTGATTGGTACATCCGGCTGGCACTATGCCTCCTGGCGCGGTCCGTTCTTCCCGGAGGGATTGCCTCTGAATCGCCAGCTCGACTATTACGCGGGCCAGTTCCGCACGACGGAGCTGAACGGCGTCTTCTATCGCACTCCCACGGAAAAGGCGGTTATAGGCTGGCGCGATGCGACCGATCCCGAGTTCGTCTTTGCCTGGAAGGCCTCGAAATTCATCACCCACTGGAAGCGACTGTCCGAGACCTCGGTCAATAGCCTCGAACTGCTGGAGGATCGGCTGTCACTGCTCCGTAGCAAGGCCGGGCCCGTCCTGTTTCAACTGCCGCCGAACTTCACCATCGATGCTGATCGTCTTGCAGGGTTTCTCAAACTTCTGAAGCGCCGCCGGCGTTACGCCTTCGAATTCCGCCATCCGAGCTGGTACGAACCGCGAATCCTGAAGCTTCTGGCCGCGCGCAATATCGCCCTCTGCATTTCCGATCATCACGACGCACCGGCTCCCTGGAAGCGCACCGCCGATTTTGTCTATGTCCGCGGCCACGGCCCGAGCGGCCGATATAGTGGCCACTACCGGCCAGCGCAGCTTGCTGACTGGGCGAAGCATATACGCGCCTGGAGCAGGCGCGGACACGACGTCTATGTCTATTTCGACAATGATCAGAAGAGCGCGGCACCAGCAGACGCCAAGCGGCTTTGCGAGTTCCTTGATCCGGAGGCTCACCGATCGCGGAAATAGGAACCAATGTTCCACGGCTGCATTGGGTGCTCTGGAAGGGAGCCGATGCGATGTCGTCTGCTGTGCCGGAAACGCTCAACGCGGTAACGACCGATGACCGCGGCGCGATCGCCCACCTCCGATCATCCGGCACGTCGGTTCGGACTGCAGCCGTAGGCCCTGCGTAGGCGCGAGGCGGAACGTGCCGCTTCACCCGACTTGGTCCGACATAGCCGTCCGCCTCGCTCTGACAATTTTGGCCGGCATGATCCTAGGCTTTGATCGTGGCGCGCGGGGACGTGCGGCGGGCTTGCGGACCACGATCCTGGTCGGACTCGCCGCCTCGCTGTCGATGATTCAGGCCAATCTTCTGCTGACCGTCGACGGAAAGGGTTCAACGTCCTTCATCCAGATGGACCTGATGCGGCTTCCGCTCGGTATCCTGACGGGCGTCGGATTCATCGGCGGCGGCACGATCCTTAAGAAGGGCGATCTCGTAACCGGCGTGACGACGGCCGCCACGCTCTGGCTGATCACGGTCATCGGCCTGTGCCTCGGCGGTGGTCAGCTCGTCCTTGGTTGCGTCGGAACCGCCATTGGCGTCGTTACGCTTTCGGTCCTCAAATGGGTCGATGTCAGAATTCCCCGGCTCCACCGCGCTACCTTGACGATTGGTGGTGCGCCCGATGTCAGCGTGATCGAGGCGCTGCCGACGCTGATCGAACCGCTACATTACCATGCGCGGTTTCAGGAACGGCGAGGCAGCGGCACCTCGACGGACGTGGAGTACGCGTTCGAGGTATATTGGCGACGTCCCGAGAATTCTCGGCCGCCGGTCGACCTTCTGCGCCTGCTGGAGCAGCACTACGTCATCAAGTCCTTCGATCTGACCACGCAGAACGCCGGACAAACTTAGGAACGGAGCTCCGGGCGTATCGTTAGGCGGGTGAAGCAACCAGCCAACGGAAGGGCCGATCATGAAGGTTTCCGATGCTATGACACGAGACGTTCAGCTATGCACCCCCGACAACACGCTCCGCGATGCTGCGGAAGCGATGGGAGCGCTCGCCGTCGGCCTGCTGCCTGTTACCGATAACGACCGTCTCATTGGAATGATCTCGGATCGTGACATCGCGGTGCGCGGCGTCGGGATGGGACGCGGTCCGGACACGCGAGTCGGCGACATCATGACCGCCGACGTGAAGTACTGCTTCGAGGACGAGGACATCGAGCAGATCGCGCAAAATATGGGCGCTATACAGGTGCGCCGCCTTCCCGTCCTCAGCCGCGACAAGCGGCTCGTCGGTATCATCGCGCTCGGCGACATCGCACAGGCGAAAGGGAACAACGGCGCAGGCATGGCGCTGAGCCAAATCTCGCGACCGACCGCACAGCATGCGCAGCTCTAGGTATTCGGGACAAAGAACGATCTCGTGCTCCGCGAAGCTCGGCCTCGCGGGGCACGAACATATGGATTGGCAGCAGTGGCTGACTATGTGCCTTGGATGTTGATTGCCGGCGGGATCGTGGCATTGGTCGTCACGTTGCTGCTTTGGCGTGCCAACTATGTCAGCTCCGATTAGATTAGAGATTAGAAGATGCACCACCCCGCCCGCCCTGTCAGGCGCGGGTCAGCCGCTCTTCTCGGCACTATCGATGCTTTCACGGTGAATCTCGCGCTCGTTGTCGTCGGTCACCGAGACGAAATAACCTCCACCGAGAAATTCCTTTCGCTCCTCGGCAAGGTCGATGGCGAGGCGTTTTGCCACCGCGAGGGCCTGATCGCGGTCGGCGACTGGTTGGCCCGTCGAGCCGACCACGCCGTCGTCACTTACGATATGAAAGTGAAATGGTGACATCTCTTCTCTTCATTCCCCACCTTCGTATTCCCGCATTCAGTGCGTGTTCGATTCATGCCATTTTTCCAGATCGGGCGCGTGCGCCCCGGAACGCTGCTCCTTTTCCGGGTTGCCCCTCCAGGGCGTGTCGGTTTGCGCATGAGATCCCCAATCGCTGAGGCGGCCGGGATCATGCGTCATCGGCTTTGAAGGCTCTCGGTTCATTTGCGATCTCCTCGAGAACAGAAGCGCGAAATCCCAATCTGTTCCCGACAAGGATGTATTAGGGACCGCCCGCGACCGCGCCTGCGATCACCATCACAAGCGCGTCCAGATCGATCGCGCCCGCCACGGAGAGCTCCTGCGCGTTCTGCACGCGGAGAACGTCCGGCCGATCCGCCGCCTGACGCATCAACTCGCCGACGATGGCTTCCTTTAGTTTCTCCTCAAGCATCCGGCTCTCCTGCGTCTAGGCTTCGTCCCGGCCATGGACTTGCGCCGGCGGCGAGGTGGCCTCGATCGCGGTGAAGGGTTCCAGGATGCGATAGCTATGCTCAGATTTGGCGGGCACCAGCCAGGAATCTCCCTTCTGCAGCCGAATTGTTTGTCCCTCGAGAGTAAGCTCGGCTCGACCCGCAATGACGTATCCGACCGTTTCGTAATCCCGCTGCTCGGGATCACTCTGCTGCGGTTGCTCGTTGTCCCAGAGCCGCATCGCGACACGCTTGCCGGATACGAGATAGGTCTGTCCCATCGCTCCCTTGGGAGCCGTCCCTTGAGCCACTTTCTTGATGGTACTGTCGTGCATGATGTTCTCCATATCGATAGTCCGGAGCCCAGCGGTTAGCCGGCCATCTTCCGGCAGACCTCCGCACAGGCTTTGCACATTGCGACACACTCATCCATGCCGCCAATCCGTTCGCAATCCGCAGCGCACTCGGCGCAGATTTCCGCGCATTCACGGCACGTGTGCTTGTGGTGTGGCGTGTTGATCAGCATGAAGTGCGCCGCGGTCCGGCACATCTCGGCGCACGCCATCATCAGGCGAAAATGCACGGGTTCGATATGTTTGCCGCCGGTGACGAGGCAATGGTTCATTGCCGTGCCAAGACAAATCTTGTAACAGGCAAGGCAGCTTTCGATGCAGCGGTTCATCTCTTCCGAGAATGACATAGCGATCCCTCAGGCGGCGCTGCGTTGGGTATGACGTCCTTCCTTGATCTCCTCGATGATCTTGGCGCTGAAGGCTTCGAGATCACCGGGATTTCGCGAGGTGACCACGCCTTGATCGACGACGACCTCGGCGTCCTGCCACTTCGCGCCGGCATTCTCCATGTCGGTCTTGATCGACCTGTACGAGGTCACCTTGCGGCCCTTGGCGATGCCCGTCTCGATCAACAGCCATGGTCCGTGACAGACCGCCGCGACGATTTTCTTGGCGTCGAAGATATCCTTGATGAACTTCAAGGCTTTGGCCTCGACGCGCAGCAGGTCCGGATTGATCTGTCCGCCGGGGAGGACCACCGCGTCGTAATCAGTGGCCGCGGCTTGATCCAGCGTCTTGTCCACCCTGACCGGACGGCCCCAATCCTTCTTGTCCCATCCCTTGATCTCGCCCGAAGCGAGCGAGACGACGTCGACCGCCGCGCCAGCCTTCTTCAGGCGGTCGCGTGGCACTTCAAGCTCCGATTGTTCGAAGCCATGCGTCGCGAGGATCGCGATCTTTTTGCCATTCAGGTCCATGAGCTGCTCCGTTGGCGCTTGCTTGATGGTTCCGGATCGGCGGCCCGTGGGTTGAACCGACAGCGCCTGCCGAAGATCCGGCGCGGCGTACGCCACGGCTATTTGGCTTGTCCTGCCGCGGCGGGCTTCCGCCCTGCTAAAATCTGCGGCGCCGGCGACGCGTGATCGGACGCGCGCGTATCTGGGTCGATGAGCCGATCGCGCTGATCCGGACCATTGGGCTTAAGCCCGCGCCATTTGCTTGGTTCCTATCGGCCGCGGAGTCCTGCTCTCATCGGCCTAGCCGAAGCGTAATGCGCGTGGCCCGGAGCGACATCAACGCCTCGCGCGGACGAAGCCGCGTCATCCGCCCACCAGCCGCGGGTAGAACAAGGTTTCTTCCGCCGTCGGATCCAGTGATCGCGCCAGCACCGTGTTCCCGCTCGGTCTCCGCGTCGCCGCCGTATAGCCATCCGAGATCAACTGCTTGAACCGGGCCTCTGCCCCGGCCAATTGCTCGCGGTCCCCAGCATCGAAGTGGTGACGGGTGTCGCCGCTGTGATCCATGACTAAAAGCGTTGCCATCGCGGTCTCCTTCTGCTGCCGTGACAATCGCAACCTGAACCCAAGGTTCCTGCTCGTGCGTACCCTCGGAGCTCTCGCGACGAGCCGTTACGAAGTATCCCGGCGCGCCTGCCGCGCAAGCACGCTCGAGCATCGAGAACAGCGTCTTCGTGCATTAGCTCTGCCGGACCGATCGAGCGTCCGGCCGGCCGGGCCCTTCTGCTCTTACACGCACCGGAATCGATTTCGCGGCGGGGGTCTTTGCCTTCTTCTCGTGATGCCAGAGCGGCAGCAGCGGATTGCACTCAGGATAATAACCGGCCGCGCATCCTTCCGGGATATTGTAGGCGACCACACGCAGCCCCTGGACCTCCCGCGTTACGCCATCGTCGACCGCTGTCGACAGCGTCACCATGCTCCCCTCGGCCAGTGCGAGCCGATTGATGTCGTTGCGGTGCATCAACACGACGCGACGCGACCCATAGATACCACGAAAGCGATCGTCGTAGCTGTAAATCGTGGTGTTGAACTGACCGTTGCTGCGCAGTGTGATGAGTTGCACCACATCTTGATCGCGCACTTCCGCGCCAGGATCGCTCGCCAGCGAGGACGGCACGATGAAGTTCGCTTTGCCGGTGGCCGTCTTCCACTGACGATGACGCGCGCCGAGCGGGCGGTGAAAGCCGCCCGGTTGCCAAAGCCGCGCATTGAAATCGTGAAAGATGTCGGGATACGTCGCCGCAATCGCATCGCGTATCCGGCTATAGTCCGCAACCCAATCGTCCCAGGGAATGGTCGAGCGACCCGGCGCCGCGGCCTTGGCCAATTCCGCGATGATCTTCGGTTCGGACCACAGGTGTGCGCTGGCGGCCGACACTTGCCCCCGCGATCCGTGCATGCAACCGGTGGAATCCTCCATGGACACCGTCTGTCGCCCGCTCGCTTGCTCATCGAACTCGATGCGTCCGAGACATGGCAAGATATAAGAGACCTCGCCGTGGACCAGCGCGGAGCGATTGAGCTTGGTCAGGATGTTGACGGTCAAACGCAGCTTGCGCCACGCCGGCTCGACTAGGCGGTGCTCCGGAACAGAGCGCACGAGGTTGCCGCCAAGCAAAATCATCGCGCGCACCGAGCCATCAATGATTTTCGCGCAAGCTTCGACCGTGGTCAGGCCTTTGCCTTTGGGCACGTCGATTCCGAACAGCTCCTTGATCCTGTCTGCCGGCACCATCTCCGGCTTTTCCGTGATGCCGACCGTCCGCTGCCCTTGCACGTTGGAGTGGCCGCGCACCGGGCAGATGCCGGCGCCGGGCCTGCCGATATTGCCCCGCATCAGCGCCAGATCGACCACGGTCTGCACGGTTTCGACGCCTCGCTCGTGCTGCGTCAAGCCCATGCCGTAGATGAACATGGCGGATTTCGCCTGCGCGTAGACCGCAGCGGCAACCTCCAGCGCATCCCGACTTAATCCCGATCGCTGCTCGATCTCAGACCATTCGCAGCGATTGACCGCCGAAGCAAAATCGTCCCAGCCGTGCGTATGCTCGCGGACAAACGCCCAATCGATCACGTGAGCGCCTCGATCAGCCCGCGCCTCGCGCGCGAGCAGTGCCTTCGCGATTCCCATGATCGCCGCGGTATCGCCGCCGCTCTTGACCTGATGATACTGCGAACTGATGCGGGTCGGCATATCCGCCAGCATCTCGCCGGGTGCCTGCGGATTGACGAACTGCTCGAGCCCGCGCTCCCGCAGCGGATTGAACGTGACGATCGGCACGCCGCGGCGCGCCGCTTCTTGCAGTTGGTGCAACATGCGCGGGCTGGACGTGCCGACATTCTGTCCAAAGAAGAAGATGCAGTCGGTCTTCTCGAAGTCGTCAAGCGTACAAGTCCCGACCGGCACGCCGATGCTTTCCGGCAGCGCGACCGAGCTCGTTTCGTGACACATGTTGGAGCTGTCGGGAAGATTGTTGGTGCCGTAGGCGCGCGCAAGGAGACCGTACATGAACGCAGCTTCCAGCGAAGCCCGGCCGGAGGTGTAGAACACGGCACGGTCCGGCTCCGGCTGAAGCGCCTGCAACTCCCGTCCGATTTCCGAAAACGCCTCTTCCCAACTTACCGGAACATATTTGTCGATCGTGGCGTCCCAGCGCATGGGATGGGTCAACCGGCCAGCGGCTTCGAGCTCGTGATCGTCCCAGCTTTCAAGCTCGGTGACCGTTCTTTCAGCGAAGAACTCGGGCGTGACGCGCTTATGCGTGATCTCCCACGTCGTCGCCTTGGCGCCGTTTTCGCAGAACTCGAAGACGCGAGGATCGGCAGGCTTTGCCCAGGCGCAGCTCACGCACATGAAGCCGCCGGTCTTGTTCTGGCTGAGCAGCACGCGGCTGCCCCTCAACGGCACATGCTCACGGGTGAGGCTCTTCGCCAGCGATCGCACCGATCCCCACCCTCCCGACGGCCCCTCATAGGGCTCGACTTCAAGGATGCTACTCAGTTTCCTCCTGATCGCCATCGTCGTTCCTCGTCGAATGCAAGATAAAATGAGGGCGCTGTATCGGCTTGACGCGCTACACAGCGCATCAGTCATGCTGCAGGCCGTGCTTTGGCGGCGTAAGCCGACGGGTCCCGCGATTCCCGCGCCGGCGGCCCCTGATGATGAGGGGTCGCGGATCAAGCAACGGCCCCAGAGGCGTCGTGGGGATCGCGACGGTCGTCAACCGCTGCTGGACCCGTTCGTTCCTATTCGACGGTGGAGCCGGACAAGCCGAACGGCATGTCGCTGGGTTCCGCCGGCAGAACCTCGTGTGCGCGCGAGTGCCTCACCGCCGGCTGGCAAATCACGCGTGCGGGCGTTGAAAGCTACAGTGACTCGACCAGCACCGTTTTGATATTGCAGAATTCGCGGATTCCAAATGCGGACAACTCCCGCCCGTAGCCGCTATTCTTGACGCCGCCGAACGCCAGCCGCGGGTCTGAACGGACGTTATCGTTCACAAAGGCGGCGCCGGCATCGAGCTCCTCCGCCGCGATACGCTCTCCTCGACCGGTATCACCGGTTATCACAGCCGATCCAAGGCCAAAACGACTGTCATTGACTATGTTGATCGCATTCGCCTCGTCCTTGGCGGAAATGACGGCGGCGACCGGTCCGAACACCTCATCATCATGCGCGGGCTGCCCCGGCCGCACGTTTGAGAGAACTGTGGCCGGATACCACGCGCCGGGTTGCTTCGGCACCTCGCCGCCGAGAAGAATCTTGGCGCCATGCTTCACGCTCTGACTGACCTGACTCGCGATCTGATCGCGCGAGCGCACGCTTTCCATCGGTCCCAGTTTGGTCTTCGGATCGTTCGGGTCTCCCATGACATAGGAACGCATCTCTTCGACAAATGCGCGCTCGAACGCTTCGCGTATGCTCTCAACCACGACAAACCGCTTGGCTGCAATGCAGCTCTGGCCGCTATTGACCATCCGTCCGCGCGCGCAGATCTTCGCGGCGGCAACCGGATCCGCATCCTCCAGGACGATGTAACCATCTGATCCGCCGAGTTCGAATACTCCCTTCTTCATGACGGCGCCCGCAGCCGCGGCGACAGACTTGCCGGCTGCGACGCTGCCGGTCAGCGTGACAGCGGCGATATGCGGGTCCTCGATCAGGGGCTTGAGGTCCTTCGACGACAGCAGCACTGTTCTGAACATGTTGCTCGGAAATCCGGCTTCTCGAAAGATCTCCTCAAGCGCAAGCGCACAGCCCGGCACATTGGAAGCGTGTTTGAGAATACCGGCATTGCCGGCCATCAAGTGCGGAGCCGCGAATCGCATCACCTGCCAGAAGGGAAAATTCCACGGCATCACTGCAAGGATGACGCCGAGCGGATTGAACGTCACGAAAGCGCGCGGCGGAGGCTTGGGCCCGGTATGGTTAGCGCTCATATCCTGCGGGATCGGCCGCAAGAATTCTTCGGCATGTTCCGCAAAGAATTCGCAACACAAGGCGCACTTCTCGAGTTCAGCCAAACCGTCAGTAACGGTCTTCCCCATCTCGTCCGTCATCATTCTGGCATAGCGTTCGCGATTCCTGCGAATGACTTGCGCCGCGCGCTTCATCGCCTCCGAGCGCACGCCGACGGCAGCTCGCCGCCAATCGACTTGCGCCCGATGCACCTCGGCCGCAATCGACATCGCTTGATCAACGGTGTGCCCTTGATAGGCGGGGCCATTTTTGCCGGTTGCCGGATTGATGGTCTGGAATGAATGAGCCGCCGCTGCTTCCAGCGTCTTTGTCTTGGCCATGTCACGCTCCTATGTCTTCGCCTTGCCCACCGACTCGCCCTTGGTATATCGCTCCTTCGGCCAGAACGGCTGGTCGAGTGCGCGAACTTCACGGTCACGCTCGCTCTCTCCTGACTTGCCGCGCGGGCTTGTCGGTCCGCATGCCCAGAAACACGGGGTGACGCATCTCGCCCTCGTCGGTCCATTCGGTGAACTTGACCTGGCATACGAGCCGCGGCCTGATCCAGGTTGTCCGGTCCTCGTGCGGAATGTCCGTAAACGGCTTCTTGTCTGTCCTCAACTTCATCATGCGTGCATGCAGCGTCGCGAGCATCTCTCTGGAGAACCCCCCACCGCTGTGGCCGACGTAGACAAGCTTGCCCCGGTCGTACACGCCGAGCACCAGCGAGCCAAAATGTTCGCGGCTCCCGCGCGGTTCGGTGAATCCGACAATGATGGCTTCCTGTTCATGACCGGCCTTGATCTTGAGCCATTCGTTCGTGCGCTTGCCTGAATGATAGAGACTTGCGGCGCGCTTCGCGATAATCCCTTCTTCGCCCGCACGTCGCGCCGTGTTGAACGCCGCCTTGCCGCTCCTTCTCCTGTGCCCGCTAAAGCGAACCAGTGAGTGCCGCCCAAGAATGCCGCGCAAACGGTCCTTGCGCTCAAGCAATGACTTCTGACGCAGGTCCCGGCCATCCAGGAAAAGCAGATCGAACACGTAATAGCGGAGACGGGCCTTGCCTTTCAGGGCGTTCTGCAGCAACTGGAATCGCGATCGCCCCTCCGCGTCGAGCGCCACCAGTTCGCCGTCAATCACCGCTTTGCGCTTGATGACGTCGAGCGCTTCGGCAATTGCGGTATAACGCCTGGTTACGTCGGTGCCGCTGCGCGAGTAGAGCGAGCCGGCGCCCCCTCCGGTTTTTGCGACGAGCCGAAAGCCATCCCACTTCGTCTCGAAGACCCATTCCTTGTCATCGAATGGCGCGTCGATGAGAGTCGCAAGCATTGGCTTGAGATCACTTTTTCGCATGCGTCTTGATCAGCAGCCATTGCTTCGGGCGTTTCAATCGCACCAGCGAATACACGCCTCGAAGCTTGCCTCCTTTGAGAACGAAACTTGCGCGGCCCCGCCGCAGTCCTGCTCGCATGGCCCGCTCACTCTCCGCTGCGCTGGTCGTGCCTTCGGCTGCGTAAGTGCCGTGGTCCCATTTTTTCACGAGCCCGGCGCCATACTCGCCTTTCGGTATTCGCCCCTCGAAGTCCTTGTATGCATACGGGTGGTCCTCAACTTGCACCGCGAGGCGCTTATCCGCCGGTCTTCGGGGCGGTCCCTTGGGCACGGCCCAGCTCTTGAGGACGCGATCCAGCTCCAGGCGAAAGTCGTGGTGCAGATGCGACGCTCGATGCTTCTGGACGACGAAAATCAACTCCTTGCTTCGCCGATGCGCACGCGCGCGCGGCTCCGGTGTCGTCCGAAAATTGCGCTTCCTGCGATAGGCGGTCAGCGACATCCGCAATCCCGATCTCTTCTTGGCGGGACTAGCTCATCGATCAAAACTCGCGTCGCTGAGCGCCGGTTCCAACGCACGATTGCGAACCGGAGCGCGCGTCGCTTTTTGGAAATCCGCGGCGCGGCCGCAGTTGATTCAGGTGGAACATCGCCTTGCAGTCTAGATGCAGGAACCGATGGCTAGGACCAGCGTCGCCAACACACATCTCGATCATCGTCGTGTCGCGCCTGAAGGCCGTTTCCGGCGACCGCGGCTCTATGTGGTCGGCGAAGCGCCCGGTGCGGAGGAAGCCACGCGGCGCAGGCCCTTTGTCGGTCCGGCCGGCAGGGCATTGCGCGAGATGTTGGACGAGGCCGGGATCGACCCCAAACAGGTACGCCTTGCGAACGCCATCCCATTCCGGCCAATCGCGTATTCCAAAGACCGGAAGCCACGCAATCGCAGTCCAACCATCCCGGAGATCGATCACTATGGCAAGGCCGTTCTGAACGACATCCGACGTTCCAAGCCCAGCGTGATCGTTGCGCTTGGCAGCACGGCGTCCCGCTTGTTTGGCGAGTCGCAGTCGATCAGCGTGACGCGACGGACGAAGCGCCAATTTAACGGTCACGTGCTCCGCATCACGTTCCACCCGGCCTATGTCCGCCGCTTCGGTGGACGTAATAGTGATGTCTGGCGTCGGGCGGTCGCCGATCTACGTCGGGCTTGGCAAGATTCGGCGGCTCGTTTGGATCCAAATCGCGCTTGAAGATCTCGACGGTCATGCCTGACCACTCAATCGGGCAGGTTCTGGATCCGACCCCAGGTGCTCTTGGTGCCCCAGATGCCCGAGCGCAGCGCTTCGAGCTGCACGATCTGACTGTGGTCAACGAACAGATTGACCTCGTTTCCGTAGTTCTTGACGTACCATTCGAACACCGGCGGATCGGCGCCTTCGAACATCACCTTTTCAAGCCCAAGCTGATTGATGATGCGGGCGACCACATCGGTGCGCCAGGTATCGACGTTTTCTGTGATGCCTTCGCTTTCGATCATGATGATGTCGGCCCCTGCATCGAGCGCGCGCTCGGCCTGCGCGATCAGCCAGCCGACATCCTTGGTACCCTCGGCTGCGAGTTCCTCGGTCGACGTGCTACCGCCGGCGCCGAACTGAATGCCGAGTTCTGGCTTCGCCTTCAGCCCGGCTTTTTTAACCTTCTGTACCAACCGCAACAGACCATCTGTCGGAAGGCTGATAAAGCCCGTGGAAATCTCGATGACGTCAAAGCCGAGCGCCTTGGCCTCGGCGATATAGCGATCGATCGCCTCGACGCCGAAACGCACGACATTTTCGATCCAGCCCCCCGTCGAGACGTAGACGTCATGATCGTGTGCCAGCCGGTTGATTGACCTGACCGCGTCGGGTGGCATGAGCGCAAACGAGCCGCCTGCATATTTGAGGCCGTCGACCGCGGTGCCGACCGTTTCCAGGATATCGGCCAGATGGCGGGGACCATAGGCGCTGTAATAAGGACCCCGGATTTCGGTGATTCCGATCCGGCGCGGCTTGGCCGAACGCGCCGCCCGGGGAATGAAGGAAAACGCGGTTTCTGCCATGGCTTCGTCCTCCTCAGAAATGTGTTCGCGCCTCTATGGGCGGAACTGAGATGTCGCCGAGCAATGACGTGAGGGCGGCGACCGGACGCTTCTCCAGCGTCGCGATCACCTCAGCAAGCGCGTCGCGTTGGGAAGCCGTTGTGAAGGCTGACGTGATGCGATCGAACTTGTGGCGTGCCATCGCCCAATCGAACGGCTTGGTATGAAAGCCGCGATAATCGTCGCGCTGGGCGCGAAACACCGTTTCGTCCTTTTGTTCGACTTCGAGATCGGCAGGGAGCCGCTTCGGGAACTGCGCCGAGAGGCGGGAATCCGGCGTCACGGTTACCCTCCGCAGCAACGTCTGGACATCCTCGGCGGCGATTCGTTCGGGTGTGTATTGCTGCGGCTGCACCTCACCGTCAATCAACGCGACTGCCAGCATGTAGGGCAGACTGTGATCGGCCTCTTCCTTGGTTCGCACTGTTCGCTTGTCACCCTCTTCTCCGCCGCCGATAATCCGATGGGCTACTGCAAATGTCTCGAGCCGTATTGCGGAGACAGCCGCCGCGTCGAAACCCGGGCGCGCCCGAATGTCGAGCGCGGCATCGAGCGCAGATTGGGCGTGAATCTCGGCATTGTGCCGCTTCACGATCGTATGGCGGACGCCTTCGAGATCCTCTTGTTGCCAGTCGATGTCGAATGGGCCGCTGATTACCTCTTTGAACCCCTTGGTACCCTCGAACACAGCTTCGGGCCCGCTGATCCCGCGGCTCGCGAGCAATGCGGCGTGTGTCGCCGACATCGCCGTATTCGGATAGGCAAGTCCCTTCCAGTGAGACAGCGCGCCCGTGCGAGTAACGCGCAGTGCATTATTGGCAGTGCCGCTGATCGCGAGCGCATGCGCGATCTGTGCTGACGGCAATGCAAGTGCCTTGGCCGCCCCCGCAGCGGCCGCGTATGCTCCTTGTGTCGTGTGATCAAAGCCCTTGTCGCGGACCGGGGCGACATCGCTTAGCCGGATGTGGACCTGGTAGGCGACGGCGAGCGCAGTGAGCAGATCGGCTCCATTCGCCCCTCGCATCTCAGCCGTGGCCAGTACTGCGCTGAGATTATCGGATGGATGGCACGTCTCGCCGACAGCGATGTAGCTGTCCATGAAATCAAGATAACGGCTGAGAGCCCCGTTGTAGAATGCGGCGCGATCCGGCGCGGTGCGGCCGCCACCGATGAGCGTGGAGCACGGACGACCGCCCAGGTCGGCGACGAGGCTGCGAATCGCCGCGACGGGCGGCGAGCTCAGTGCCCCAATGGCCACCCCGATCGTGTCGAGCACGCGAATCTTGAGCTGCTCCAGCGGCTGCTCGCCCAGGTCGTCCAGACGAACACGTTCCACAAATCTGGCAAGTTCCTGGACCTCGGTCACGACCGCGGGCTCCTTGTCTCGATCTGCTGCCGGATCAGAGGGAAACAGCTTCGTGGCGAAATGGGAGTTGGTCACACCGTCGATCGAAGCGATCGCATCATCGGCAGCGAAGTGTATCCCTTGGGCCACCTCGCCGGGGACGCAGGATCAACGTAACAGCATGAAAACAGTTGCAATACGGGAGCCGGGAGCGCCAACCGAGTGCGCTCTGCTGATTTCCGCTCTCCACGCTCATCCGAAGAGATAACTGCGGAGCACGATCGACATTCAGTGAGAGCAAGCTGCAGCGCGGCCGCCTGATGATCGGCAGATAATAAATACCAGCCATACTACGGACCCAAGCAACCGCACGGAACTGGAACGAGCAGGCCATCGTTGGCGAGTAACGGCGTTGGGCCACTTTATCAATCAATCGATCGTGGTTGCGGTCATGACGAAGTACCTCGAAACATCGCATCTCAACATCGCCTACGAAGAGACTGGTGGACCGCACGGTTCTCCCATCGTGCTCGTTCATGGCTGGCCGGACGACGTGCGATGCTGGAACCATGTCACGCCGGAGCTCGCCGCAACCGGCTTCCGAGTCCTTGCGCCTTACCTGCATGGCTGTACGCCGACCACCTTCCGTTCAGCGGAGACGCTGAGAAGCGGAGCAATTGCCGCGCTGGGACAGGATTTGGCCGACTTCATCGCGGCTCTCGATCTCCGCGATGTTCTCGTGGTCGGGCACGATTGGGGCGCACGAGCCGGTTACGTCGTCGGAGCCTTGTTTTCCGAACGCGTTCGAGGACTTCTTGCCATGTCGGCCGGTTACGCCACGGCAAAGCCGATCCGCGAATTATCCTACGACCTGGCGAAAGCCTATTGGTACGAATGGCTTGTAGCGACCAAGCAGGGCCGAGACGCGATGGACAAGGATCGCCGCCGCCTATGCCGCTATCTCTGGGAGACATGGTCCCCCGGTTGGCGGTTCACTGATGCAGAATTTCCCGCGACCGCTGCATCCTGGGAGAATGACGACTGGGCCCCAATCAGCATTCATGCCTATCTGCAGCGCTGGGGTGAAGCTCAAGGCGCGCCAGAACACGAAGCGCTCGAGCAGAGACTGCGCGAAATCCCTCCCGTCCAGGTGCCCACCGTGATGCTGCACGGCGAGAACGACGCTGACAATTTTCCAGAGACGTCCGAGGGCAAAGAGCGCTTCTTTGTTGCCGGCTATGAAAGGCGTCTTCTGCCCGGCGTGGGACACTTCATTCCTCGCGAAGCGCCAAGCGAAGTGTTGGCCGCAATTCGACAACTCGCGCAGGCCCACCCGTCACAGAATATTCAGCGGCGCTGACGAGATATCGTTGCGGGGAAGTAGTTATCCTTCGCGAGGAACTTCGTCCGTGCCTCCCTCGTTCTTCATCGGCGCCAGTTGTGGTGTTGCAGGGATCCGAACATGGCTATCGACTTCAATCACACGATTTTGTCAGCTCGCGACAGCAAGGCGTCGGCCGATTTCCTGGCTGAGATGCTGGGACTGCCGGAGCCGCGGCGCTGGGGACCGTTCTACATGGTCAAGACCGACAACGATGCCAATCTCGACTATATGGACAGCAAGGGAGAGCTCGCCCGCCAGCACTACGCCTTCCTGGTTGGCGATACCGAGTTCGACGCGATCTTGGATCGGATTCGTACGCGGAAACTGACCTACTGGGCTGATCCCGCGCAGCGACATCCAGGCGAGATCAACGATCACGATGGCGGGCGCGGCCTCTACTTCGAAGACCTGAACGGGCATCTGCTCGAAATCATCACACGTCCATATGGCAGCGGTGGCTGGAATCCGTAGGCGCGAGCCGAGCCGCGGGCGGTGAGAGTGATCTCGCAACTTTCTGCTACGGCACGGGATCCTGAACGATCCGATCACCTTCCATGCGATCGAGTGTGCCTTCATACAGCGACACGGGCGGATGCGCGCCGGGATCGGTTATGACGTCGAGCAAGCTGAGCGTCGACGCCTTGGCCGCTTCGGCCAGGGCCGCGTCGAGATCACGAGGCTCCATGACGCGACGGCCTTGGGCGCCGACCGCGCGTGCGATGAGAGCGTGGTCCACCCGCCGCAAATGACCAGATGAGGTATAGCGGCCGAATTTCACCTTCTCGGCGTCCTTCTGATAGCCGAGCACGCCGTTGTTGAGGACGACGACGGTCACTGGAATATCGCTGCGTACAGCGGTCTCCATTTCTGCCCAGGCATGACCAAAGCCGCCGTCACCGACGACAGCGATGACTTCGCCTGCCGGCCGCGCGAGCTTCGCGCCAAGCGCCAGCGGCAGTCCCCAGCCCAATCCCGCCAGACCGCGGGGAGAGATGATCCGCGTTCTCGGATGTGATGTGCGGAGCTGGCCTACGATCCAGTTCGAAGCATAGCTTGCGTCGGACACAACGACAGTGTCTGGGCCGAGGCGACGCTGGATGGCAGCGAGAGTCCGCTCCGGCCGAATCGGTGAGGCATCGGTCAGCCGAGGTGCACGATCGCGTTCGAAAGCTTCCCATGCCCCGGCGATGAAGCGGTCGAGCTCGGCCCGGTTGCGGGAAGAGTTCAGCGCTCTGCCCGAAAGCGCAGCGGTCAAGGCGTTCAGTGTCTCCCGCGCGTCGCCCAATAATCGCACGGATTGATAGTTGCGGCCGATTTCCTCCGGCGAAATGTCGATATGCAGGACCTGGGCATCCCTGGGGATCATCCGCCAACCATCCGTACCATCTTCGTTGGTCCGGGTGCCTATCAGCAGGACCACATCAGCATTGGTGACAAGCGACCGGGTGTGCCTGCCGAGCGATCCGGGACCGGTCAGCGAGGCGATCGGTCCGGCGGCGAGCGGGTGGGTTTCGGCGAGGGCGCCCTTGCCCATATTGGTGGTCGTGACGGGGATGCCGGCGGTTTCCGCAAAATGCAGCAGGGCGGTGCCTGCGTCGGAGCCATGAACGCCGCCACCGGCAATCACGACGGCTGCCGAGGCATTGGCGATCAAATCGGCGGCTTCGCGGATCGCAGCCTCCGACGGGCGCGGCCGATCAATCGGCCAGGAGGAAAGTCGCGCCGTCCGGTGCGCGGACTTGTCTGCTTGTGCCTTGTGCAGGTCCGCGGGAATCATCAGAACCGCAGGACCCGGCTTGCCGCTCGCAGCGGCGATGAATGCCTGATCGAGATGATCTTCAATTCCATCGACGCTCTCCAGCAGACGAAACCACTTGGTGACGGGCTGGAACAACGCTTTGTGGTCGTATTCCTGGAATGCGTTCTTGCCAATATGTTCGCGTGATATCTCCTGCATGAGTGCCACGATCGGAATTCCGGCCTTCATCGCTTCCGCAAACGGGGCCACCGCAAGCGCGGCGGCGGGGCCGTTCTGGCAGATCAGAACCGGCACGCGGTTCGACACGCGCGCAAAACCATCAGCGATTGCGCCGCCCGCATTCTCTTCGCGGTAGGTGATCTGGCGAATGCCGCGATCCTCGCAGGCAAGGACGAGTGCAGACGGAACACTCTGGCCCAGAATGAAATCGATGCCGTGGCGGACAAGACTGTCTGCGATGACGTCGACGACGGTTTGTGATGGTTTGCTCATGCCGCGGCTCCAGCACGCTGCCTGCCGTCAAGCAAACCGGCCCCGACCCGAGACGTTCCTGTGCTGATCAGTTCGATGTCGGAATCCTGGGCGGCGCTTGGGTCACGGCCAGCCTTTGCCAAAAGTCGAGCACGGCCGCGACGATCGCCTCGGGCGCGTCCTCCTGCACGAGGTGCTTGGCGTCGGGGACTACGATGAACGACGCGCCTGGAATACGCCGGGCGAGCTCCTCGCCGTCCTTTAGTGGAATGAATTCGTCCTCGGCGCCCCACAGGATGGTGACAGGACACCGGATTTCGCCGTACCTGTCTTCCACTTCCTCTGAGTACTTGTCGTCCATCTGCGCGATCTGGCGCCAGAACGCCTTCTGTCCTCCTTGGCTCAGCCACGGTTCGAGATAAGGCAGCATCTCCTCCTCGCGCAGCCTGTATTTCACGGTGGCGCCGATGTAGGCGCGAAGGATTGCCTCATGAATGTAGGCGGGCAGACCGGAGAACGCATGCTGGTGCGCCTTCGCGGCCTGGACAAGTGCCGAGCCCTGCGGGCTGATGGCGACGGGATCAATCAACACGAGACTGCGATAGTCAACTCCATCCAAGAGGTGCGCGCGCAGCGCGGCCGAGCCGCCGAAGTCGTGGGCGATGACGTCGGGCCGGTTGATCCTCCAGTGATGCACGAGGGCAGTCAACAACCGGTTTTGGGCGCTGTGCAGGACATCCGCTTCGGGCTTGGCTGATTGACCGTAACCGAGAAGGTCGTAGTAGAAGACGCGCCGATGCCGCGCGAGCCACGGCGCGATCCGCCGCCATACGCGCGACGAGAAGGGCGAGCCGTGCATGACGACGGCCGACGGCCCTTCGCCGATCATGCCCCAGGCGATCGCCTGTCCTTCGAACAAAAATCGCTCCGGCAAGGTCCATTGAACCATCGTCTGTCCTCGATCAGGTGTAACTGCGGCCCTACGAGTTTTGCGTTCCGCTTCATCGCCTCTTTGATTTTCACGAACACCTTCTACGCGTGCCATTGGCCGCGCGTTCCTACGATGGCTTCGATTCTGCATCTCATGCGAATACCAATTCAACGGACCCGGTGTGTTCCCGAGCGGGAGCGGTTCGCGAGTGTTTAGGACCAATCCAGGAAGGTCCACGCTTGGCCGCTAACGCCGCTCCTGATTTGTGACGGTGTTGCTGCGCAGCGACCGCAAAGGTGAAGCTTTCGGAACCAAACCGGAAGCGCCCCGTTTTGACGGCAGGAGACGGGAGCTTGTTGACGCCGAGCCAAGAGACTGTGGGCTCATCCAATCGGAGAGCGGATTTCAAGCACGCGTAGGAAGGACGTGTCCAATGAGCAGCAAACGCGAAGAACTAACGTTCCTCTCCTGCGGTGATACATGCGCTGCGTGGTTGTACCCGCCCATTGCGGATGAAGGTGCGAGACCTGTCATCGTTATGGCCCACGGATTGACTGGCACGCGCCGAGACCGCCTGGGCGCGTTCGCCGCGCGGCTTTCAGCAGCCGGTATCGCGGCGCTGGTTTTCGACTATCGAGGTTTTGGCGACAGCACCGGCGAGCCGGACCTATATGAACCCTCTCGTCAGTTGGACGACTGGCGCGCTGCGATCGCATTTGCTCGTTCTCTTCCCGGCATCGATGCTGAACGCGTCGCGACGCTTGGCTCCTCGTCGGGTGGAGGCCACGCACTTGCTGCGGCCGCGGCGGATCGCAAGGTGGCCGCGGCAATCAGTCAGGTTCCGATGCTCGACAGGGAGACCCAGTCCTACGACAGAGCTCAGAATGTGATTGAGGAGATGAAGGCAGCAGCAGCCGAAGGTCGCTATTTGCCTGCTGTTGGTCAGCCCCATGAGGCCGCGCTGATTTCCGCTCCGGGAGCCGAGGTCGGTTGGCGTCGCGTCGTTGCGATCGGCGACGAATCCCGGTGGCAAAACCGCGTCTCGGCGGCGTGGCTGCTGGGCGAGCCATATCGGCCAATCCAACATGCCGCCTCGCTTCACTGTCCTTGGCTGGTTTGCATTGCTGCCGACGATCAGGTTGCCAAGCCCGGACCTGCGATCGACGCGGCGCGCCGCGCTCCGAAAGGTGAACTCCGACTCTATCCAGGTATCGATCACTTCGACATCTATGACGGCCCAGCCCACGAGGCAGTCGTCGCCGACGAAGTCGAGTTTCTCAGCCGGCACCTTCTGGGCCGAAACCTGTGCGGAACAACCAAAGCAGGTTCGGAGCTGCCACGGACGTCATGAAGCAACGATTTGCGCGAGATAACTCGGCGGAGGGGTCTTTTCGGAGGCCCGCTACGGTAGTGGGTCATACGTGGTAGCGGGGAGGGCTACCTACGTTCCCCGACAGGATGTGCCCGAGTTCTTGGTATCAGTGGCGTAACCTTGGGGTTGGCAGGCGGTGAGCGCGATGATCTACAGAATTGGATCATCTGCGGAACTTTGGACATACCGCCAGCTACGTCGGCGATCGAAGCCCCGGCGACGTCAGCCATTCCGTGATGTGCGCGGCCACTTCGATCTGACGAGCCCTTTTCAACATTGCTTCGCGTTCGAGACTTGGCGAGAGTGCCTCTGCCTCAGCGCGGAGGTTCTCCGCTTCTAGCTCCAACCGCTGTTCGAGCGGAACCGTTTGCCTGAACCGGCGGCGACGCTTTGTCATGCGCAACCTCCCTGATCTGGTGGCAGCATGTGACGCTCGGTCTGTTAACGGCTACCCCAATGCCGAGGTTGCCATTCACTTTGCACACAGTTCCCGGAACAAATTTCTCGCTTTGGAGTCATGCATCGGAACTGGGACTACGAGGAGAAGGCGGCTTGCTCTCGGCGGAATATCATCTACGACAAGCTGAAGTCGCATCTCGGATGGCTCTTGTCGAACCAAATTTTCACAAGGCAGCGCATCTGCAGCTTCTTGCTCTGGAGCACTACGCCAAGGCTGAAGAGGTTAGAGCCAGAGAGGAGCAAGTTCTCAAACCGGCGGCTTCCCAGTAGCACCGGTCAATCGTCGTCCCAACCCTCGCTTACACAATCTCAACGGCGGCTTCCGTTCCCTGAACCGCATGATCATCGTTGATGGGAGCGATTTGGCGAAACACCACTCCAGAAGCGATCAACCAAAGATCGGGCTTTGTCCCCTCTCCAATAACGATGGTAGCGTTCTGGGTCAGGTAGACCCTGAAACATCTTCACCAACTTGTGGACGTTCATCTGCGCTACCCACTGACACCCCGCGAGGCGGTCCCGACCGGTGGAAGTGATGGGGTAGCCGGGCCCGCCCGCGCCCGCGCGCTGGCCGCTACGCTGGCGCACGTTGGACCCTGCCGGCGCGGAAGTGCCGAAAGTCATCGTCAGCCGATGACCGCTGAGCTTTGATGGAAGTCCATTGATTGTTGGGTTGAGGGATGATCCTTGCCGCTCGCCGGTTAGACGAGTTCGCACAGGAATCTTGCTTTATCTGGGGATGTTGGAGAGCGATTAAATAGATGAGGAGGCAACTGCAATGAGAACTCTGTTACTGGCTGGTGTACTGGCGGTTGCAGGCTTCGCTATAGCGACGCCGGTCTCGATTGCACCCGCGTCAGCTCAAGTTGCCGTTGATACTCCGCTCGGCGAAGAGTGGGCCCGCACCACCGTTACTACCGAGACTATGATCGACCCGCCTATCGCGCCTACGGATATGATCGCGGATATCGTGGATGCCGCACTGTCACGATCGAGCGTGACGACGGATCGGTCCGCAGGGTCCGTCGTTGCGATTAAGGTAGCGCCGGACTGCTCACACAAGACCGTCCTAGCCGGGCTGTCGCAATCAACGAACTGGGAGTTATCCACTAAGGCCGCTTCAATTGGCGGCCTCCTTCATTTCGCGATGCTGGCACGGAAAGGTCTCTAGCCCGGCGCTTAGGGTTGAAGCATCTTGATTGTCGAGATCGGCCACTTCCCGATGTGGTCTCTGATCGATATGCGCAGCCCATGAGACTCGTCCAGAAACACATCCTCGACGGTCCCCGCAGTCCCATCGGTGAGCACCGCAGCCCTTCCGACAAGCTCAGCCTCCGCTTGCACGTACTCTCGCAGGATGACAGTGGCGCGGTGTTTCACGAGCTGTAATGCGGCTTCGGGTTGATGAGCCCTACGCAGTAAGGCCATTCGCTTGGCACTCCGTGAGCGCGTGGAGAGGGCGCGGCCCGACCGAGGCTGGCTGTGGCCGGGACCCGCGCTTGCTCCGCGCTGGTGCGCCGAATGTCCTTCAATACCCGGATGGTGCGGAAGGTGCCGAAAGTCATGTGGAACCGAAGTTATCCGTAGGATACCGGAAACCACTTCCCTCTTAGCGGTGAGCTGCGTTAGCCTCACAACCGAGGCGAGAGGTGATTATGGCGAGCCAGGTTGTACGCGCCGATAGGATAGAGCCGGCGATCCTGTCCCGACTCCGTCGCGTGCAGGCGTGGCGCAGGGCACGGTTGCAGCGTCTCCTATCTGATCCAGACATTGCCAAGAATGACCCGAAGCGGCGGAAGTCCATCAAGGCAGCGCAGCATTACACGGCTGTCTCTGCGCGCGCTGAAGCCCTCCTGCGAGGTCTAATCGACCCCTAGGACCGGCGCGTTTTCTGCTCGGCTTCCTTTGCGAGCTTTCTCCATTCCTCTGCGGCCTGCAGCCAGGCTTCTCTTGCGATCGCAGTCGTGGCCTTAGCTGCCTCATCCTCGCATTCCGCGGCTTGCCGGCGGTAACGTTCAAGGTCTGACTTACTCATGCCCGGAGCTGACCGACGGAGCCCAAAGAGTGCCAGATTAGCGGCTCGGTCTACCTCCGCGCGCCCGTACGACTACGGTGTTGCCGACGGCTTGAGTCAATTCCATGTTGGACCGGCTGATGAGGCGTCTGTTCACCTCCTTGGGAGGCCCTTCCGTGTCGTCCCCGGTTTGCACCGCCTGCGACGTCGAGCGGAGGCTCATAAACCTTGCTCCTATCGCGGGGCACTATCAGATTCGCTCGTTTAAGTGCCCGCTCTGCAATCACGTGCTGCACCTTGTCGCTCACGAAAGCGAACGCGTTCCGGTTTATGGCGTTCCGGAGCAGTTAATTTTGGGAAATGAAATTGCCGCCAGCCAATTGCTGCAGCGGTCGGTGCCCGACGATACCCTTAAGATCGTGCTGCGCGACGACGAGACGGCAGCTTGATCGATGTTCCCGAGAGCCTTGCGGGCCTTCACGGAGCGGAGGGACCGACCGCGCTAGGGGGGCTGCCTAGCCCGGCTAACCCGATCTCAACCTTTGCCGCCGGAGAGCCTACTCACGCCAGCGGCTCCCTGCTGGGGCAGAGCCGCTTCTAATTCTGCAACGATGTCGTATAGAAGCCCGCGTGCAAGCGGATCAGTCACGTCGCGCTGCATCATGCGGTAGCGCATGATGCGATCTTGAAGCTCTCGTTCCTCGTCGCCGTCCATAACGCGCTCCACGTTTGAGCAATGACGCCGAACGACGCCAACGGTTGCAGGGAACTTTGGAAAATTTTCGCCGAAATTGAGGCGGCCTAGCTGAGGTCCACCGGCGCGCTTAACTGGGCGGCTGCAATTCGGCCGATCCCATCCACCGACTCGTCCGAAGCGCCGCTTCGATCTGGCGCAGCCTTCTCTCGATTAATTCTCCTTTTTGTCTTTGCCGAGCATTGTCCAACTGGACTTGAAGCTGTGCCTTTACCACGGACAAGAGTTCGTGGAACGTAGCGGGGACAGAGCGTTCGCGAAGCATCGCTCTCTCCGATGTGAGTTCGGCGGGAGAACGTATGTGAGTTCGACGGGAGAACGTCATTGATTCTCGGCCACCGGCGCCGGGTCAATGCCACTTAACAAGCTAGTCGCCGGGCCGGTCCGACGTGAACCGCAAATCGCCATAGTTCCGCGCGAGATGCCCGCTCAAAACAGTCCGAGGAACGCGAACAACATGACCTCGATCAGGAAAGTGACGCTCATAATGGCCACGGTGAGGAAAACGTCACTCGCCCGCAGAGTGTCCATACCACGCCTCGCATGTTGCGAAGCCCCATGAGTCTACAACAGCTCGCGCACGGAAATGTTTCGGTCCATCCGCCGAGGATCGAAGCGCATTAGCGCATTTCGAGTTCTTGGATCGCAAGCGCGGAAATCTGAGCGGCATCTCTAATGCCGGTCTGCGCGATTTTGATGATCTTCTTTGCGATCATTTCCGTGAGCGGATCATCGCGATCTTTGACGCACAACGTGTGCAACGCCTGCTCGTAAGCCTTTATGACAAGGCTGGCCTCTTTCGGTGACATGGCGTCCGTTTGCACGTGCAGGTAGATCGACATTTGCGCACCTCCAGCCGACCGGTTCCCAGGGAACTTTAACACAGGAACCGATGGGCGGGGACAAATCGGCGGGTCTTGTAAGTCGGCCTTTTAGCGGACGGCGAGGTCGCACCGGCCGACAACTAGCCTGCAATCGGCTGGGACGGCATGGGGAACGAATTGGCTGGAGCGATGTAGCGCGTACGTCGGGACATGCCCCTGAAAGCACAACGACTCCCGCCGGCCAGCCCGCCGAACTGGGGTCGTTTCTTGGATCGGAGAAGCGCCACCGCCCCGGCCGCGCTGCCTGACCATGTCGTGCAGCACCGCATCGGAGAGCGCTATGGACCAACGCGCCGGGCACCGTCGGCTTGGCCCTCGTCCTTGCGGGCGGCCGACGCTGGTTCAGTCACCCACTCAAAGCCAAGGATCGCGCGTCCACCGTGCTTAGCAACGCTGCTTGCGTTGCCCATGTCTCATTCGCTCTCCTCTTCGAACGCAACGCCGACCCGAAACTCGTTCCGCCAGACTACGCGACAAGGCAACTTCAGATCGTCCTCGGGCATTAGCAACGTGAACTTCGCCGGGATCATCGTGGTTGAATAAGCGAACTCTATTGCTGCGCCCGTCGTCGATATATCGCGGATCATGCAAGCGATCCTGTCGCCACCGTGATCGATCTCGGCCGGCTTCTTGACCCGGTAACGTGGCGCGGTCCGCGTCTCGGTCATTCAAGCCTCAACCGAATGTCTGATCTGCCGCAGCGCCGCCATGACGGCATCGCCGAATTGTCGTTCTGTGAGATACCGATCGACTGAGTTGCTCTGAAGAGTGCAAGTGCCGCCGTCGCCAAATTCCTGATCATGGTGGGCGTCAAAACAGAGACCGCCAACCAGGACTCATCAGGCAAAGAATAATTCGCCGTCGCGCGTAGCGACCTATCTACAAATGATCAAAGGCTGACAGGAATTCGTGACGAAACAGTAAAATCTATGGAGTAAGGCTTATGCGGAAGATGACCGGACGGTGAGGATCGATATCAAGGGCCGCCCAGCCGCTCTCTGCGGCAATCCGGCTTTGTTCCCCAATCTGGCCATGTCGGGGGATCGTTGGTAGCGGGGGAGCGCTACCGCCTTTCCCCACACCAGCGGAACCTACGGTATCTCATCCAATCTTTCGCATGAGGCAGTCTGTGAGGTCTGCAGCGCGCTCTATAGTCTTGCAGACGCACTCTGAAGGGTCACAAACCTGAGTTTCCGGCTAAAGCGGCAGGAGCGGGCGGAATCAAGCTTTCAATTCGTGGCCAGATCCGTTCGGCAGCATCATGCCTTCGCTCCGGCCTTTCCCTGACTCGCGGCGATCCATTTCCGTGCGGCCAACAACAGCTTCTCGAGGAAATGCGGATCGGCATGCGGCACGAAGCGATCGAAACATTCGATCGTGGTGGTCGCAAACAGGCCTGCGCGCGTATAGGGTTCGCCGGCGAGAAAGGTCTCGACCCCCGCGCGGCTTTCGTGCCTGAGGATCAGGAACATGCCTTCGACGGCGCCGTCCGGCGAGACCAGCGCACCGCCCTGCTCCAGAAGGCGGCGATTGGCGATCATGTATTCGACATGGACGTCGCGGATGTGCAGCCGCTCTTCCGCGGCGCCGGGTCTATAGAGACATCGTACGACCGTCAGCATGACTTTGCTACGCCGCTCCCCTGCTCTGCTCGGAGAGCGGTGCACGGATCGCATCGAACTGCGCGAGCAGATTCTGCTGCTCCAGCTCGACGGCGGCGAGGCTCCTGGCCTTGACGTGGCCAAACCCCCTGATCTTTTCGGGAAGGGCCGCCAAACGCACCGCCGTATCGCGCGTCGCCGTTGACAGGCCGGCCAGCAGCCGTTCGATCAGCGCGTGATAGTCGCCGATCAGGTGGCGTTCGGTCTTGCGCTCCTCGGTGTAGCCGAAGAGATCGAGCGGCGTGCCGCGCAGGAATTTCAGCGATGCGAGCAGCGCAAACAGATGCATCATCCACGGACCGAAACTGAGCTTGCGCGGCGCGGCGCCGCTTGCGCCGGGCTTCGTAACGAAGGGCGGCGCAAGATGGAAGTGCAGGGTGACGTCGCCCTCGAACTGGCGTTTCAGCGCCGCCGCAAATTCCGGCGATCGGTAAAGCCGGGCGACCTCGTATTCGTCCTTGTAGGCCATCAGCTTGAAGAGATTGTTCGCGACCGCGCGCGTGAACGGCCGATCGGCGCCGAGGTCGAGCCTCTGCTCGGCCGCGGCGCAGCGCTCTACAAGGGCGCGGTACGGCGCTGCATAAGCCGCGTTCTGGTAATCGGCCAGTTGGCCCGTGCGCCGCTGCAGCAACGCCCGCCAGTCCTCGGCCTGTTCCGGCACGATCACGGTCGGCACCGCCTGCGCCCCGCCGGCGGCGACGACGCGGCCGAATGCGAACGCACGCCGGTTGGCCTCGATCGCGACTCCATTGAGCGCGATCGCCTGCGATAGCGCCGCTTCGCTGACCGGGATCAGTCCCTGTTGCCAGGCATGTCCGATCAGGAACATGTTGACGCCGGTGGTGTCGCCGAACTCCGCCTGCACGCGCGCATGCGCGTCGAAGCTGGTCAGCATCTCCTTGGTGGCGGCATGGCGCACCTTCTGCAACAGCTCATCCGCGCGGGAATCGAAATCCGGGTTGCGGGTGAATTCCGCGGTCGAGCCGATATGCGTATTGGCAAGCACCCGCGTCGTGCCGTGGCGAATGGTGCCAAGGCTGTCGGTCAGGCAGCCGACGATGAGATCGCCCATGATCACCGCATCGGCCTCGCCCCAATCGATACGGGGCTGGTTGATCTCCGTACCGGCACGGCCGAGCCGTAGATGGCACATGACCGAGCCGCCTTTCTGGGCCAGCGCCGTGAAGTCAAGCTCGGCGACCGCAAGATGATCTAGATGCGCCGCCATCGCAACGATCGCGCCGACCGTGATGATGCCGCTGCCGCCGACGCCCGCGATGAGCAGGTTGTGTGGACGATCCAAAGGGATTGCGAGCTTCGGCTTTGCGAGCTGCTCGGCCCACGCGATCCAGTCCGTGCCGGAAGTTTGCGGCTTGCGCAGTTTGCCGCCGCTCACGGAGACAAAGCTCGGGCAAAAGCCGTCCACGCAGGAGAAATCTTTGTTGCAGGAGGTCTGGTCGATCGCCCGCTTAAGGCCGAGCTCGGTCTCGAGCGGGACGATGGACAGGCAGTTGGACGCCTGGCCGCAATCGCCGCAGCCTTCGCAGACGGCGCTGTTGATGAACATCCGCTTGTCGGGATCGGGATAGGTCCCCTTCTTGCGGCGGCGGCGCTTCTCCGCCGCGCAGGTCTGATCGTAGATCAGCACGGTGACACCCTTGAGGGTGCGCAGCTCGCGCTGGATCGCGTCGAGCTCGTGGCGATCATGCACGGTGACCCCCGGCTCCAGCGCGACATTCGCGTAGCGGCCAATATCGTCGGTCGCGACCACCACCTTCTTGGCGCCCTCGCTCAGCATCTGGCGCGCGATCTGCGGCACGGTGAGCTGGCCATCGACCGGCTGCCCGCCGGTCATCGCCACCGCGTCGTTGAAAAGGATCTTGTACGTGACGTTATTGCCGGCTGCGATCGATTGCCGTATCGCGAGATAGCCGGAATGAAAATAGGTCCCCTCGCCCATGTTCTGGAACACGTGCGGCGTCGCGGTGAAGCCGGACTGTCCGACCCAGTCGACGCCTTCGGCGCCCATCTGGGTGAGACCGAAGGTTTGCCGGTCCATCCAGCTTGCCATGTAGTGGCAGCCGACCCCGGCGAGCGCCACGCTTCCTTCGGGCACCCTGGTGGAGGAATTGTGCGGACACCCCGAACAGAAGTAGGGCAGGCGACGCATGCTGTCGGCGGCGTTGCTCAGCGCCGGCGGCTTTTCGAACGGGGGCACGTCAACCGTCAGCGCAAGGTCGGGACGAACCGTCGCCAGCCACTTCGACCAGGGCGCCAGCAGCGATGACGGCCGATGCTGGCCGAGCGCGGAGATCAGCGGCGCGCCGTCGAGATCGTGGCGGCCGGCGACGCTTGGCCTGACATCCGCCGGACGATTGAACAGGATGTCCTTGATCTGGCCTTCGACGAGGCTAGTCTTCTCCTCGACGACGAGGATGTGCTTCAGTCCGGCGGAAAACGTTTCAAAGCCCTCGCGATCCAGTGGGAAGACAAGCCCGGGCTTCCAGATGCGCACGCCCTGCTCTGCCAAGCGCTGCGGCGACAGGCCGGCGCGCGACAAGGCCTCCATCAGATCGAGTGCGGTCTTGCCGACGGCGACGATGCCGATGTCGGCGCGCGGCGCGCCGATCACAAGGCGGTCCAGCGGATTGGCGCGCGCAAAGGCCGAGACCGCCTCGAGCCGGCGCATCATGCGCAGCTCGATCGCGGGCGTGAGGAAGTCGCGCGTGTCGTAGCCCAGGTCGCCGAGCGCCGGGCTCTCGCGCGGCGAGATGGCGAAGTGCGGCAAGGCGTCGGCTGTAAAGTTGCGGCTGCTCTCGACCGTCTCGGAGATCGCCTTGAACGCGACCCAGGCGCCGGAGAAGCGCGAGGCGGCCCAGCCCCACAGGCCGAACGGCACATATTCGTCCACGCTCGCGGGATGGATGATCGGCATGCTCCATCCCATCAGCGAATTGTCGCTGGCGTTTGGGATGCTGGACGACGTCGCGGCGTGATCGTCGCCGACCACGAGCAGCACGCCACCCTTGTTCGAGGCGCCTGCCGCATGGCCGTGCCGGATGGCATCGCCGGCACGATCGACGCCGGGCCCCTTGCCGTACCAGAGCGCAAACACGCCATCGACGGTGCGCTGGGGATCATTGCCTACGCGCTGCGTGCCGGCGACCGCGGTCGCGGCTAGGTCCTCGTTCACTGCCGGCAGAAATCTGATCTCGTGCTCGGCGAGCGCCGCCTTGGCGCGCCACAATTCCGAATCGACGCCTGCCAGCGGCGAGCCGCGATAGCCACTGACGAAGCCCGCCGAGCGGATATCGTCGCGGCGATCGGCGAGCCGCTGCATGATCATCATCCGCACCAGCGCCTGCGTGCCCGACGCAAAGACGCGCCCCTCGGGCCTCGTGACGGCATTTTCGAGTCGATAGTCGAGATCCACGCTGGCCTGGCCGGGTTCAAGAAGAGTCATGACAAGCTGCTCTGTTCGTTGTTGGCGCGGGTTCTTCCGCGCATTACGCCTTTTACTGATAGGGGCGGTAAGCCCCGGCATCCAGAATCTTGCCGGGGTTCATGATGTTGCGCGGATCGAGCGCGCGTTTCACCGCGGCGAGCGCCATCATCGCCTCACCTCGCTCGGCCGCAAGATAGCCGATCTTGCCGGTGCCTATGCCGTGCTCGCCGGTACAGGTGCCGCCGACGGCGTGGGCGCGCGCGACCATCCGGCCGTTCAGCTCGGCGACGCGCGCCCGCTCGTCGCGATTGTCCGGCTCGACCAGGATGCAAAGGTGGAAATTGCCGTCGCCGACATGCCCGCACATCGGCGCGATCAGGCCGAGCTCGGCGATGTCCTCCTGCGTCCTGGCAATGACGTCGGGCAGCGCCGAAATCGGCACGCAAATATCGGTCGGGATTCCCTGCGAACCCGGACGCAGCGCCAGCGCCGCCCACCAGATATCGTGACGCGCTTGCCAGAGCCGGTTACGCTCCTCCGTCGCCACGGCCCAGCAGAAGTCACCGCCGCCGTGCTCCTCCGCGATCTCGGCCATCAGCTCGACCTGCTCGTCGACGGCGCGATCTGTACCGTGAAATTCGAGGAACAGGGTCGGCCGAACGGCGAGGTCCAGCTTTGAGTAGCGGTTGCTGGCTTCGACCTGCAGCGCATCCAGCAACTCGGCACGCGCCAGCGGGATCGCGCTCTGCAAGGCCTCCACCACGGTCGATACCGCGGCGCGCACGGTCGGAAACGCACAGACCGCCACGGCGATGCGCTGGGGAACTGGCGCGAGCCGCAGCGTCACCTCGGTGATGATGCCGAGTGTTCCCTCAGCGCCGACGAAGAGGCGCGTCAGGTCGTAGCCGGCGGAGGATTTCCGCGCCCGCGTTCCCGTCTTGATCACCTGGCCGTCGGCGAGCACCACCGAAAGCGACATGACGACCTCCCGCATCGTCCCGTAGCGCACGGCATTGGTCCCGGACGCCCGCGTCGACGCCATGCCGCCGATCGACGCATCGGCTCCCGGATCGACCGGGAAGAACAGGCCGGTATCTCGCAGCGAGGCATTGAGCGTCTTGCGCGTCACGCCCGCTTCCACCGTGCAGTCGAGATCATTAGGCGAGACCCGCAGGATGCGGTTCATGCCGGAGAGATCGATGGTGAGACCGCCTTGCTCCGCGCTGATCTGTCCCTCGGTCGAGGTTCCGGTGCCGAACGGCACGATCGCACAGCGATGCTCATGACAGATCCGCACCGCATCGACGACATCCGCGGGCGCGCGCGCAAACACCACCGCGTCTGGAAGCTCGGTCCGATGCGCGGTGACGCCGGTGGCGTGATGGCGACGGACCGCATCGGCGGTCGAGAGCTGATCGCCGAAACGACCACTGAGGCAGGCGATGGCCTGCATGACGTTGCGCTCCATCATCGCCTCCCCGAAAGCCGCTGGCGCACATCACCGGCGCTCGCCATCGAGCCGCCGAGATAGGCGTCGATGACGCGTGGATCGGCCGCGATCTCGCAGGCCTTGCCCGTGAGATGGACGGCGCCGTTCTCCAGCACATAGGCGCGATCGGAGATGCGCAGCGCGGCTCGTGCGTTCTGCTCAATCAGGAGAATCGAGACGCCGTCCTCCCTCAGACGCTGGATGATGCGGAACATCTCGGCGACGATCATCGGCGCAAGGCCGAGGCTTGGCTCGTCGAGCATCAGGAACGAGGGTTGCAGCATCAACGCGCGGCCGAGCGCCAGCATCTGCCGCTCGCCGCCGCTTAAGGTGCCGGCCCGCTGGTCGCGCCGCTCGGCGAGGCGCGGAAACAGCGCAAAGACCTCGGCAAGCCGTGATGCCATGTCGAACCCGGCCTCCCGGCGCAGCGCAAAGGCGCCGAGCCTGAGATTGTCGAGCACGCTCATCGGTCCGAACAGGTCACGCGTCTCGGGCACCAGCGAAATGCGCGCCCGGATCCGCGCCTCGATCGAACGCGACGCCTCGGGCCAGGCCGGGAACGCAAGACTGCCTTCGTAGGGAACGAGGCCCATGATTGCGTTCACGAGCGACGTCTTGCCGGCGCCATTCGGACCGATCACCGTCGTGACCTCGCCGGCACGGGCTTCAAGCGAGACATTGTCCACGGCGAGCAACCGGCCATAGCGGACCGAGAAGCGCTCGATCTTGAGAAGCGCCGTCATGCCGCCACCCCGAGATAGGCTTCCTGCACGCCGGTGTCGGCGCGCACTTCCTTGGGGCGGCCGAAGGCGATACGGCGGCCGAAATTCATCACCATCAGGCGATCGGCGAGACTGAACACGAAATCCATGTCGTGCTCGACCAGCACGATCGCGAGGCCTTCGGAGCGCAGCTCTGCCAGGAGTTCCGCCAGGACGGCCTTTTCGTTTGCCCGCAACCCGGCGGCGGGCTCGTCGAGCAGGAGCAGTACCGGATCGGCCGCCAGTGCGCGGGCAATCTCCACCAGGCGCTGATGGCCAAGCGACAAATTGCCTGCGAGCTCGTACGCCTTGTCCGCGAGCCCGACGCGATCGAGCAGATGCATTGACCATGCGAGCAATCGCCGCTCCTCGGCGCGATCGAGCCGAAGCGAACTGGCGAAGAGACCGCAACGGCCGAGATGAGTGACCCCGATCGCCACGTTCTCCAGCACCGTCATGTCCTGCACCAGCGCGGTATGCTGGAAGGTTCGCGACAGGCCGCGCCGGCACATGTCGCGCGCGCTCACTTTCGACAGCGGGATGCCGAGAAAGCTGAGCTCTCCCTTGCTCCGCGAGAGGGCGCCGCTGATCAGGTTGAACAGCGTGGACTTGCCGGCGCCGTTCGGACCGAGGATGCCTAGGATCTCGCCGCTCTTGACGTCGAAACTGATGTCATCGACGGCGACGAGGCCGCCGAAGCTTCGCCGCAGGTGGCTTGCCGAAATGACGGTCAAGCCATGTTCGGGCTTGGCGCGACGGCGGGGCAGCACAGCGGGCTCGATGTCCGCAACGGGAGCAACATGTGGCGCGAATCTCTGCTCCAGGAGCGGCCAGAGGCCTTTGCGCGCCTTCTGCAACACGACGATCATGATCGCCGCGAATAACAGCAGCTCGAGCCGCGTGGTGGGACCGAACACGAATTTGAGGAGATCCTGCAACTCGTGCTTGATGATCGTCACGAGGCCAGCGCCGAGCAGCGCACCCCATAGTTGGCTGCTGCCGCCGATCACGGTCATGAAGAGATAGTCGATGCTGGCGGTCAGCCCGAAGGGCGTCGGGCTGAGAAAGCGCTGCACATGGGCGTAGAGCCAGCCCGCGACAGCGCCGATGACCGCGGCGAGAACGAAGGCCACCAGGCGATAGTGGTGGGCATTGGCGCCGAAGGTCTCGGCGATCACGGGTCCGGTCCGAAGCGAGCGCAGAACGCGCCCGGTCCGCGACGACAAGAGCTGCCGGCACCAGGCGATCACCAGCGCCAGCATCGCGAGCACGAGATAGTAGGTCTGCCGCTCGCCGCGCAGCTCCAAGCCCACGATACTGACGGGTGCAATACCGGTCAGGCCATTGAAGCGCCCGAGCATCTCGGAATTGCCGACCAGGAAATAGAAGCTGATGCCGAAGCAGAGCGTCGCCAGCGCCAGATAATGCCCGCTCATGCGTACGGTGATGGCGCCGATCAATCCGGCTGCGAAGCCCGCGGCGATCACCGCGCAGGCTAGCCCGATCCAGGCCGACCATCCGAGCTGCGAGGACAGATATCCCGACACATAGGCGCCGAGCCCGACAAAGGCCGCATGGCCGAACGAGACCATGCCGGCGATGCCGGTCATCAGCACAAGGCCAAGGCAGGCGACGGCGGCGATCATCACATTGGTGATGACCGCGACCTGATAGGTCGGCAAGAGCAGCGGCGATAGGGCGGCCAGCGCCAGCGTGATCAGGGGCGTGGAACGGATCAAGGCACGTGTCATTCGAGGCCATCCTCCTGCGCAAGCGCCGCGACCGAGCGCCAGAGCAACACGGGAATGATAAGGAGGAAGACGATGACGTCGCGGTAGGCGCTCGCCCAGAACGAGGCGAAGGATTCGATCGTGCCGACCAGCAGCGCGCCGGCTGCGGCGAGCGGATAGATAGCCATGCCGCCGACGATCGCGCCGACAAAGCCCTTCAGGCCGAGGATGAAACCGGAGTCATAATAGAGCGTCGTCGTCGGCCCGATCAAAAGGCCCGAGATGGCGGCGGCAAGGCCGGCCAGCACGAACACGGTCCGGCCAGCCGCGACCGTGCTGATGCCGACGATCTCCGCGCCCCGCCGGTTATGGGCCGCCGCGAGCAGCGCGCGGCCGCGCAACGAGTAACGGAAGAAGAGATAGAGCGCGACGACGACCACGACGCTGCTCGCGAGCACGCCGGCTGCCTGCGGCGTCACGATCATGCCGAACAGAGCGTGCGGCGCGCCGGAGAAGCCTTCCGTGCGCACGCCCTCGGGGCCGAAAACATGCAGCCCGATGCTGTTCAATCCGAGATGCGTCGCGATCGCCGCGATCAGCAGCACAAGCGGCGAGGCCGCCGCCATCGGCTGGAACACAATCCGGTAGATCAGTGGCCCGAGGCAGGTGATCAAGCCGGCGCTCACCGCCATCTTCCAAACCAGCGGTGCGGTTTTCGGCACCAGGAACAGTGCGGTCAGCACAACAACGGCCGGAACGAGGCCGAAGCGCAGCGCCGAGCGCACCGCGCGGCCGCGATCCCGCTGCCGTGCGGCCTCGAGCATGTCAAGCGCCAGCGCGGTCGCGGCGGCGAAGGCCACGATCCATGCCGTGCCGGGCCGCTCACCGGCCTCGAAGGCGGACAAAGTGAGCGCCGTGAACGCGACCAGATCGCCCTGCGGCACGAAGACCACGCGGGTGACCGAGAACACCAGCACCAGCGCGGTCGCGAGCAGAATGTAGATCGCGCCGCTGACCAGTCCGTCCTGCAGCAGGATTAGCGCAACATCCGTGTTCATGCCGCCTCATCCGATTCTCGGAGGCATGCGAGGCACGTCGGTCCTGCAAGCGACATCATTGCACCAGGCGCCATTCGCCGCCCACGATCTGCGTCATCACACGCGAGCGTTCGTCGAGCCCGAGATGGTCCTTTGGCGACATGTTGTAGACGCCGTTCGGACCAGCGACGTCCTTGACGTTCTCGATGGCGTCGCGCAACGCCACGCGAAACTCCTCGGTGCCGGGCGTGGCGATATCGGAAGCGACGGCGATCGCCCTGTTGAGGATGAGCTGCGCATCCCAGAGATAGGCGGCGAAGGTCGAGCGCGCGCCTGCGCCGGGGATCGCTTCATAGCGCTTGATGAAATCGAGGCCGGCTACCTTCGCCGGATGGCTGTCGGGCAACTGCTCGGCGACCAGCACCGGACCGGCCGGCACGAAAGTGCCCTCCAGCGCCTTGCCGCCGACACGGAGGAAGTCGTTGTTGGCGACGCCGTGGGTCTGATAGACGAGCCCCTTGTAGCCGCGCTCGGCCAGGGTTGCCTGTGGCAGTGCCGCGGGCGTGCCGGATGCCGCGATGAAGATGGCCTCGGGATTTTGCGAGATGATCTTGAGGATCTGGCCGAGCGCACTGGTGTCGGTGCGCTGATAGCGCTCGGACGCCACGACCCTGATGTCAGCGCCTTCGAGCAGGCCCGTCATCACCTTGATCCAGCCTTCGCCATAGGCGTCGCTGAATCCGATCAGGCCGACGCTCTTGATGTTCTTGCGCTTCATGTGCTCGAGCACGATCGAGGCCATCTGCGCATCGCTCTGAGGGGTCTTGAAGACCCAGCGGCGCTTGTCGACCGGCGGATCGACGATCAGCGCCGAGCCGGCAAGGCTGATCATCGGCGTCTTGCTCTCGGCAATGACATCGAGCAGCGCCAGGGAATTTGGCGTGAGGCTCGGGCCGACGATGGCGTCGACCTTTTCCTCTGTGATCAGCTTCCGCGCATTGGTCACGGTGGTCGACGTGTCGGAGGCATCGTCGAGCAGGATGTAGCGGACGTCCTGCCCGCCAAGCTTCTGCGGCAAGATCGGCACGGTGCGCTGCTGAGTGACGCCGACGGATGCTGCCGGTCCGGTGGCCGAGACAATCACGCCGATTCGGACTTCCGCGCGTGCCGAGGTCGCCAGCGCCAACGCTGCCACCAACGTGATGAGCTGCTTCTTCATGAATCCTCCTCCCGCCGACTGTTTTCCTCTGCCGGCCTTTACGACCGGTGCGGACCCAATCCGTGATCCGCCTTCTTTGGGCGTTCCAGCTCTTTACTTAGACCAAACGTTCGGACTAAGAAAGGCAAAAATAGAGATGCGAAGCATTCCGAAGGCCCGACCAGGCCATCGGTGCGCCACCGTGGGAGGAACCGACATGATTCACTCTGAGATCGAGAGCCTCGACTATCCGGCGATTCAGGCCCTGCAGCGCAAACGGTTGTCCGAACTGGCTGCACGGCTCGAGGGACAGCCCGATTGGGCGGCACATTTCTCCGCGGCCGGCATGCGACCGTCGGACCTTGCCGCCAAGGACGGGCTCGAGCACGCGCCGTTTCTCGACAAGAGCGCACTGCACGGGCGCTATCCGTTTCCGTTTCTGACCGCGGCCATGCCTTCGGTGCGTCGCTTCATGGCCACAACCGGCACCACCGGGCTGCCGGTCCTGTTCGGCATGACCGAGAATGATTATGGCAAACTACTCCCCTACCAGATGGCCAGAATATTGTCGGCCGCCGGTGTGCAGCGCGGCCAGCGCGCCTATCAGGGCTATGGCTATGGATTGTGGATTGGCGGCCCGGCGCTCGACGTCGGATTTGCCGCGCTCGACTGCACCAGCTTCCCGATCGGTCCCGGCCGCGGCGAACTCGTGGTGAAATGGTTGCGCGACCACAGCTATGACGTCGCGTCGATGTCGCCGCTCTGGCTGATGTCGCTGATCACGATTGCCAAGCAGGCTGGCATCGACCCGAAGAAGGAATGGTCGGTCAAGCTCGCTATTCTTGGCGGCCAATCCGTTTCGACCGAATTCCGCAACCAGCTCGAGGCCGAGATGCCGGACGGCTTTGTCAGCCAAAACATCTATGGCACGACCGAAGCCGGCGGCCCGGTGCTGGCCATCTCGACCCCGTTCACCCATGCCGACGACGAACTGCAACTCGTCAACGAGGATACCATCATCACCGAGATCCTCGATCCGGCGACCCTGAAACCGGTCGCGCCCGGCGAGGTCGGCGAGATCGTGATCACGACACTCGCCCGCGAGGCCTCGCCGGTGGTTCGCTGGCGGACGCGCGACCTCGTCCGCCTCTCGGCGCACCCTTTCGACTGCAAGTCGGGGCGCCACGGCATGCGCAAGATCGGACGCATCATCGGCCGCACCGACGACATGATCAAGGTGAAGGGCGTCATCGTCTTCCCCTCGCAGATCGAGGATATTGTCGCGGCGACGCCGGGCACGGTAAAGGAGGCTTGGCAGATCTACGTCGACAAGCAGAAGACCACCATCGGCTCGATGTGCGTCGCCATTGAAGCCGATGCGCGCGCCAACCGTCCCAAGGACGATCTGGTTGCCGAAGTCCGCCGCGAAATCCGCGCCCGCCTCGGCTTCAACGCAGTGATCGAATGCTTTTCGGAAGGCACCCTACCCCGCTACGAGGCCAAGGCAACGCGCGTGCTGCATCGCGCGGAGACGAGCGAGGCGGCGACGCCTGCGTGACCGAAGCGATTTGCCTCGGATCAAGCGGGGCTATATAGTCCGACCGTTCGAACGATCATGCAGGATAGCTTGTGACGAGACCGCGCTCGCCGGATTACGACAACATACAGGAATCCATCGTCAAGCAGGCCGCCTCGCTGTTCGCTCATCGCGGATATGCCGCCACCTCCATCAGCGATATCGCCGCGGCATGCAACTGCTCGAAATCACGGCTCTACCATTATTTCGAGTCCAAAGATGCGATCCTCGTCTTCATGCTGACCGAGCATGTCGACAAGCTGCTCGCCGGATGCCGCGACATCCTGGCCGCCCGCGAGGACGAGGTGGCGCGCTTTCGGCGGCTGATCCGTTTCTTCATGGAGATCTATGCCGTTTCGCGCGACAAGCATGCGGTGATGCTGACCTGCCTGGAATTTCTCCCGGCCAATATCCGCAAGGACGTGATCAAGAAACAGCGCCAGCTCATCCAGATCGTCACCGATGTTCTCGCGAAAATCCGCCCGGACCGCGCCAAGGACGCTTCGGGCGCCCATATCGATTCCATGCTGTTCTTCGGCATGATCAACTGGACTTACACCTGGTTTCGGCCGGACGGACACGTGCTGCCGACCGAACTCGCCGATCGGGCGGTGAGCCTGTTTCTCGACGGCTACGTCAAGTCGAAGGTCTCCTGATCCGCCCGATGCCTCCGTTCACCCGCCTCTTGTCGGGCGATCGTTATGCAATGGATTGAGACCCAACCGGGCGTGATTGGTGCACGACACCGAAGGCGCGCTCGCCAGCATCAAACGGCGCATTGCCGCGGCGACCGACTCATGGGCGCGAGCCGCGTCCCTTGCCGAAATTCGCGCGAGTTTTGACGCGCTGTTTGCTGATGACGAAACTACGTGATTTCGAGTCATTCGCCATTGGAACCATGCGTGCTGCCTCGATCGAGCCGCCACTCGATGCGAACGGGCGAATCATCCTGTTCTGTCATGGCGGCGGCTTCCAGGTCGGATCGATCCGCTCTCACCTCAGCCTGATACGGCGCCTCGCCGACGCCGCCGAAGCGCGCGTTCTCGCGTTCGAGTACCGCCTTGCGCCTGAGCACAAATACCCCAGGGCGATCGAAGATGCCTTTGCCGCCTATCGCTGGCTGCTCGACCAGGGACTTCCTGCCTCTCGCATTGCGCTTGCTGGCGACTCGGCGGGCGCCGCGCTTGCAATACAGGTCGCGCTTCGCGCTCACGATGAGCGAGTTGCCGTGCCCGCCTGTGCCGCGCTGATTTCACCTTGGCTCGACCTGACGATGCGCGGTGCAAGCTACGAAAGCCGCGCGGCGGCGGACATCTTCTCGAAACCTGAACAGCTCGCCGCAATGGCACGGGCCTATCTCGGCCGCGATCAAATCGCCAGGGCATCCATCGCATCGCCGGTGGAAGCGGACTTGTCGGGATTACCGCCCATCCTGGTTCACGCAGGAGACGACGACGTTACGCTCGATGATTCATTCCTTCTCGCAGACCGAGCGCGGCGATATGGCGTCGATGTGCGGGTTCACATCTGGAAAGGCATGTTCCACCATTTCCAGATGTTCAGCGATCTCCCGGAAAGCAGAGAATCAATGATCGAGCTGGGCAAGTTCATCATGGAGCGCGTGCCGGGCGGGATCGAGGTACAGGAACCATCCCGATCAAAAGGCCGCGCCGCATCCCATGCCGCCGGAGACACCGATCGCCTCCCCGGTGACAAAGGACGCGGCCGGTGACGCCAAAAAGCCGACCACGGCAGCGACCTCGTCAGGCTTACCGAGACGGTGGAGCAGCGTGAGATTTTCGAGATCGGTGCGCACCTTCTCACCAAACTCCTCGATCGCCTTCTCGACCATCGGCGTGCAAATCGGGCCGGGCAGCACGGCATTGACGGTAATGCCGAATCGCGCATTCTCCCGCGCGATCGACCTGGTGAAACCAAGCACGCCCGCCTTCGCAGCCGCATAGACCGCCCCGCCCTTCGAACCGAGCCGGCCGGCCTCGGAGGCAATGTTGATGATACGGCCATAGCCGCGCTTCTGCATGTACGGCAGCACGCCATGCGTGAAGGCGAAGGTCGCCTCGAGATTGACGGAAAGTAGTCGGCGCCAGTCTGCGCGATTGGTGTCGGTGAAGAAGGCATGCTGGTCAACGCCGGCATTGTTCACAAGCACGTCGAAGGGACCCGCCGCCTCGAGCCAGGAAGTCACTGCGCGATCGTCGGTCACATCGATCGGCGCAAAGCTTGCGCCGATCTCGCCGGCCAAGGCCTTGCCGTGGGCAGCATCGCGGTCGCAGAATTCGACCGTCATGCCGTCCCGCACGAGCTGGCGGCAGATCGCCGCGCCGATGCCGTTAGCGCCGCCGGTCACCAATGCACGGCTTGCGCTCGTCATGCTCAATGTCCGGTGAAGACCGGCGCGCGTTTTTCCAGAACGGCGGCAAGCCCCTCGCGGGCGTCGGCGGTCGCCGACAGTTCCGCAACCGTTCTAGCCTCTTCCGGCAGGCAGGATTCGACGCCAATCCCAAGGCCGGTCCAGAGCAGTCGCTTGGCCGCAGCCATCGCCTTTGGGGCGCCCTTCGCATAGTTTAGCGCCAGCGTGCGCGCATCGGCGGCGAGTTCCTCATCTTGTGCCAGTCGCGTGATCAGACCGATCGACAGCGCTTCCTCGGCCGCGACCGCCCGGTTGGAGATCACGATATCGGCGGCGCGGCGGAAGCCTACCAGCCGCGACAGGATGACCGAAGCCCCGCCGTCCGGCGCCATGCCGACGCGCGTGGCACCAGCGAGGAATTTCGCGGACTTGCCGGCGATCACGATGTCGGAGGCGCACACAAGACCAAGCCCTCCACCGCCAGCCGCATATCCATGCACCTCAGTGACCACGATGCTGTTCAGGCGGATCAAGGCCCCGACCGCCATCTGCAGGTAGGCGGTGACCTCGCGCAGGAAGTCACCGAGCTGCTCGCCCTTGGAAGCAAATTCACGAACGTCGCCACCGGCGCAGAAGTTCGGCCCGTTGCCGCGCAGATGAACTACCCGGACCCGCGGATCAGCGTGGCAGAGCATCACCGCTTCATGCAGTGCGCGCATCAGGGCGATATTCATGCCGTTGGAAGCTTCGGGACGGTTGAGCGTCAGAGTCGCGACATGCTTGCCGTAGTTCAGCAAGACCGGCCCCTCGGCCATCCAGTATTCTGCGTGGTCTGTACCGACTTGATCAGTCATGGACAGTCAACCTCAGACCAGGAAAGAGAGCGTGAAGATCGGCTTGTGATTGTTGACCAGCGAGACCTTCTTGCGGACCAGCTTGAAGCCATCCTCCGTCATACGCAGGCGATATTCGTTGCGTGCCGCCCACAAGGTCTCGCCGCGCAGATTATCCTCAAAAATGAGGACATTGGCGCGGGCGTCGACCTCGTTGCTCGCCTGCCTAATCAACTCGACATTGGACACGATGCGGGCGAGCTCCGATCGCGGCGTCTGCGTATGGTGACGGCCGGTCTTGAGCTGGTTGATCCGCACGCGGATGCGCGAGCGATTGTCGTAGATGATCGACATCTGGGTTTCAGGATCAGTTGCGCCATTCGCCGGCACCCAGTAGATCGCATCGTCCGCCCATAGCGCTTCCCACTCGTCATAGGCATGCGTGTCCTGCAGTCGCGCTTCCGTGAACAGAAACTGCTCGATCCGATCGAGCAAATTGCTCTTCTCGTTCCCGGCCGGCTTCACGGCCGTCAATATCTCCTGCTGGTCCATTGAGAGCCTCACGCCATCATCAGCTTGGCGTAGTGCCGCCAGATGCCCCGCTGCGGCACCTCGTCGGTCGAATGACCTATGAGGTAGCCGTTTTCGTCATGACGCTCGCGATGCAGGCCGCGGCTCAGAGTAAGCCACTCCGGATCGCTGATCAGTGCACCACGATGGTTGCGCTCATACATCTCGGTGTCATCGGCGAGCAGAAAGCCGGCCGGCCCGACCGAGCCCATTGTTTGCTGCCGCAAGCGGCGGTTGAAGTCCGGCGCTCCCTTGAACTGCAGGGCGGTCACATGCTGAATCGTCTCGTTGACTGCTAGCGGCTGCAGCACGAACATCTGAATCTCGGCAATGAACAGGTTTGGGAAAATCATGATATGCGGCGAACCGTCGATCATGATCTGGCGCGCGCGCTCGCCTCCATAACTTGTCTGCATTGCTTTAACATAGTCGGGCAAGCGCTCTTCAGTCGCACCGAACCAGGCAAGCGGTTCGCCGAGGCGGCGCCATTCGGGCCTGAGATCGAACTCGGTGTGGCCGTTGCCGAAATCGCGCGTTAATGCCGTCGATTGTGGTCCGTAGAGCTTGCCGATGGCGCTGTCGGTGACCTGGAAGACGGAGCTGTGAACGAAACCGGGATGATATCCGTCGGTCTCGTTCTCCAGCATGAATTTCCAGTTCGCCTTGGTGCGATGCTGCAGAAAGCCGGCCGTCACTTCCAACTCACCTTCAGGAGAGTTATCGAGAAGCTGATCAATCGAAGCCTTGGCGCCGCCGAGATATTCGTCCAGCGAGGGCCCGTCGGTTGCGAGCGAGCCGAACACGAAGCCGCGATAGATGCCGACCCGCGGGACCTTGCCAAGAGAAAACTTGCTCTTGTCGACGCCCTCGTAACCGTCCGCATAGGCGAATCCGGCGAGTTCGCCGGTGTTGCTGAAGGTCCAGGCGTGATACGGACAGGTGAAGGTGCTGCGATTGCCCTCGCGATAGGCGCAGAGCTGATTACCGCGATGCGGACACTTGTTCAGCAGTAGCGTGATCTGCCCGGTTCGATCATGGACCAGGAGCACCGGCATCGGCCCGATCGACTTGGTGACATAGTCGTTCCGATTCGGCACCTCGCTGATATGTCCGACATAGACCCAGCTCCGATACCAGATGCGCTCGAGCTCCTGCTCGAAAATGGTCTGATCGTAGTAGAGGCGGCTGTGAACCCGTGTCGGCTCAATCAGGGCACGAGAGTCGCAACTTGAAGCAGGCGGCATGGCATTCACTTTTCTTAGTCCGATCGTTCGGACTAAAAATAACCAGCCAGTTTCCTGCGTCAAGTGTTAATTTGCAAAGGCAATCCCCGTCGGCTGCGCACTTCGAGATTGGGCAATTCCAAGAGGGAGCAAACGCCGGAACAGTATCGCTGCGTGCAGTAAACGAAATGGGTTCGCCAACTGACGCGACCTTGCTCTGTTCGCTTACCGGCGCTAAACGCTGGCTCTTGGGTTGGTGGGAGTAGATATACGGTGAGCAAGGCCCGCGAATTTATCGAGTTCTGGATCGAGAATAGCGTTCACCCTGTCGAGCAATATCGGACTATCGGCGCGTCGCAGGATGTGGCTGAGCTGACCCGCCGTCTTGTCGTAGCCGCCAAGGAGCAGGGTTTCTCGGAGGCCGACTTGCAAGATGAGATCGGCGAGATCTCCGACTACATCGGAGACCGGCTTAGGGCCACGAACAAAGCTGAGAGCGAACGGCGTAAGCTTTCCTAGGCGCCTCCAATGCCGGAACCTTACTTTAATCTGTAAACATCGCCGGGCTTGAGGTTGAGTTCTTCGATCGTTTGTCGCTGCTTGTCCGTCAATTCCATGTCCAAAATCTCCGCTGTCCAGCCTTCCGGGACGGCGGAGAGCACCAGCGTCAAAGCCTGACTTGGCTTGGCTAATGCGATCCAAATTTGAGGCCGATCCGGCGAAGCGTCGTCCGCCGTTACTGCAATGACAGCAAAGGAGTTGCCGAAGGACTCTCCCATGCCCTTCAACGCGGCAGCCGGGACGCTTGTTTCTACCCACGGGCCTCGGTTATTGGTCCAAATAGCCAGCCGTAGGTATTTTGGGGCCTGCCCTCGCAAGGCGGATACGCGGCACACCGGCTCGGTAAGCCGGATTAGCCTCGGCCTACGCAAAAATGTAAGAGGCACAGTCTACAGCTTGCGCGATTTCGCGGCTTCTGTTGGCATCGTGCATTATGCGGGGCGGGTTCGTCATTTTGCTCCTGGGTGTCACGGCCCTCGGAGCCTATTTTATTGGTCGTCAGGAAGCGCGAACCACGAGCGCGCCGTCGGCATTTGTTTCGGCGCCTCCGGCCCCCGCGAACCCGCGCGCATTCGCCGACGCCGCTGTCGTTGCTGCACCGCCCAAGCCGCCGCCGAGCCCACCGGCACCGACCAACACCAATGCAGCCCCACCCGCTTCCCGGACGAGCCTGCCCGACAAGCCTCCTCCGCCGTCCGAGACCAAGCGTAAGGTTGAGGTCGTACTAACCGCCGCCGCCATCGCGGCAATTCTCATCAAATCCAGCCGCGATCAATATCACGCAACCGGCAAGCCTTGCGCATGCCCTGACGACACAATGCGGAATGGCAGGTCATGCGGCGGGCAAAGTGCCTATTCGCGGCCTGGAGGCGCGGCGCCGATCTGCTATCCGCACGATGTAACGACTGCGATGGTAGATAAATTTGCGGCTGGGTGATACGGCGGATGGCTGAGGAATCGAACCCCCATCGCTCGCGCGAGCCACGGTTTCCAAAACCACTGTCAGACCAATCCGACGGGACCGTCCAATTGGTTGCCCGGCACGACTCGAATTGTGACCTCCACCTTCGGACGACGGCGCTGTACTCCACTTTGCCTCCCAATCAATCGGGGACACCAAGCCCCGGTTGTTTCACTGGAAGCAATTAGAAACCGTCTTCTAAGCCTTGCGTTGCGTCGCATGGCTAAACTCACCGATGGATCGCCCAGTAAGGCCAAGCACATCGCCGCCGAGGTGATTGGAGACGGCACGTTCGTCGAAAAAGGCAGGAGCAGCCCGAAAGGACGACAAGGTCTCCCAATCGGACCATTCGGAAATTTGGACAAGCTCACTCCATGGACAAGCTTTTCATCGCCATCATTGTCGTAAGTATCGCCATCCTACTTGGCACGTGCATCTACATTATCATGCTTTGAAGCGATTTCGTTTACCGGCTTCTCCAGTAGCACATCGCGAGCCGAAGCAGGCTGAAGGAGTGCAGCCTGACGTCGAACTTCCCTAGCGCATTCAGCGCGCAATTTCCGACTCAGTCATCTTGACTTGTTTTCCAGTTCTTTTCGAACGGCTGAAGCGGAATTCCCAACCTTCTCGACGATCTTGCGAAGTTCGTCCTTCGAGACACTGAGTTCATGAGCCCAGCATTTAACTTCGTCGGACGAGTGCAGATTGATCTTCGACCGCTCGAATTGCTCTTTTTTCGTAAGGCGCGCCATGCTCATCAATTCTCGCCCCAGACATACGTTCCTAACTAGGAACTGGTGGTCGGATTCGAGTGTTCATCGGCCAGGAGGTGCGAACATGGCACAAGCAGCATGGAGACGGACCGGCTCCCCAATCGGCAGGTAGGGTCCGCGCAAGGCCAATCCGAAATACAGGCGCCTGTCGCGTCAACCCTGGATCGACAAGGAAATAAAACAGCTCCGCTCGTTGGCGAAGGCGAATACACCTACCGGGATCATCAGCCTAAAGATGCAGCGGCCGAAAGCTTCGATCGCCAGCAAGGCACAACGCGAGGGCATCTCGCTGAAGCCCATCAACCGCTCGCCCTATAATCGCAAGAAGACGGCCAACAGGGAGCGATAACGTCTCTCGGGCGGGGTCTCTTCGAGTGCCCCGCTCGAGTCCGGCCGCTCGATATCCAGATTGACGTGATCCGCGCCATTGCCGTCGCGCCTCATCCTTGCCCGCGCTGCATCAGCGTTGTGGATGGTCTGCGCAAACTCAGAGACGGTGCCGGCTCCCACGCAACAACAAATGCTAATTGGGGCGTCAATGTATCCAATCCTCGAACTCAGGCGGGCCGTTTCAAATCACGGTATCGCTTTTGACAGTAGCAATCACTCCCGTTAGGTAGTTGTTCGGTCGCCTCGGGCATATCGCCGGAGCTTGCTTGGTCTCGTCGCCGTCGAATTTGGGCGTGTCCGCTAGACGCTTGATTCAGGCCGCCATTGTGGCGAGCATTTTCGTAAGCTCCCACGCGTCGCGCAAGAAGACAAAAGACCGATGAGGACAAGCCCGCCGATCCGGACACCGGTGAAAGCACGGTCGAGGAGAAGACGCTCGGGCGGCGGAGCGACGGATCCTGCTGGACCGATGTCGGACAAGGTGCTGTCTTCGGGCTGCGTACGACGCCCAAATTCTAGGGCGCCGAGCTCATAAACATCGTGGCTGCCATGCCGATGATGCAGAAGCCCATCGCGAGCGTCGAGGCCCAGCCCAACCAATAGAGGGGCCCCTCCACAACGAACTTCCCCATCACTTTTGTCCTGCGAACGAGCATCATCAACATGACCATCACCGGTGCTGCAAGAACACCGTTGACGACCGCGCTCCAGTAAAGCGCCTTGATCGGATCCAAGGCGGTGAAGTTCAAGCCGATACCGCAAAGACCCGAAAGGCCAAGCACGGCGTAGAATGCGACGGCCTCCTTCGGCTTGCGCCCAAGGCCCACTTTCCATCGGCAGCCTTCCCCGACGGCATAGGCTATCGATCCGGCAAGTACAGGGACCGCGAGAAGCCCCGTCCCGATTATGCCGAGCGCAAAGACCAGCTCGGCCAGCGGGCCCGCGATCGGCTTCAAAGCCTCGGCGGCCTGAGCTGAACTTTCGATGTCGGTCTTACCTTGTGCGTGGAGCGTCGCCGCCGTCGTAATGATGATCGCTATCGCGATCACGTTCGACAACGCCATTCCGACCCTAGTGTCGAGGCTAATTCGCCAGAATTCCTGCTTGGCTCCCGACCTTTGATCCTTGAGCGGCTTCTTATTCCCATCAATGCGCTGCGCCTCGGCCTCCTGCGACGATTGCCAAACGAAGAGATAAGGCGAGATCGTCGTTCCGAGAATCGCAACGAGCGTCGTCAAAAACGCCGGGCTCCAGCGAACCGTTGGGATAAGAAGTCCTTTTGCGGCTTCGGTCCACGGGACATGGATGACGGCCAGCGCGATGACATATGCAAAGAGACTCAGCGAGAGCCACTTGAGAACCGCCACGTAGCTCTCATAGTTGAAAAAGATCTGCGCAAGTACCGAGATGCCGCCGAAAAGCACCACATACAGAATGCCCGGGCCGCCGACGAGAAGCTTGACCGCGTCCGCCATCGCACCGAGGTCTGCCGCGATGTTGATCGTGTTGGCGACGAAAAGCAGGGCGACCAGGCTCCAGATGTAGGTCGGGCCAAAGTTGCGACAGACGTTTCAGACAATGCCATGTCCCGTCACGCGCCCGATCCGTGCGGAAATCTCTTGAATGGCGGTCATCAATGGGTAGGTCAGCAACATGGTCCAGCCGATGCCGAAACCAAGCTGCGCGCCGGCCTGACTATAGGTGCCAATGCCCGATGGATCGTCGTCTGATGCGCCGGTAATGAGCCCCGGTCCCAGCCTTGATAGAGCGCGACGAAGGCGAGACGTCTTCTCCCGCTGCAACTTCGTCCGCCCCACGCTGGTATCCATCGATCGTCCTCAGGCCCTAGGTCGTAACGGCCGAAACACTTGCTGGTTCCTCTCCGCCCACACGCCTGGCACCGGCGGTGTGCGCGGCACCCGCAAGCGATGCCGGCCTGACCGAACTTACAAGGTTCTCATCAGGAACGTTCGGCAATGGCTCCTATTGTCGAATGGGGCATCTTTGGAGGAGAGGCAAAATGAAAAAGCTTGTCGTCGGCTGCGCTTTGGCGAGCGCTCTAGCCACCGGCGCCTATGCCGCAACGACCGTCATGACGACGGCGCCTGGTGAAAGCTGGACCGTCACAAACTACTACAAGCAGGCCGTTTATGATCCGAAGGAAAGCAAGATCGGCGACATTGACGATGTCCTTGTAGACAAGTCCGGCAAGATCACAGGGCTCGTCATCGGCGTGGGCGGCTTTCTCGGCGCCGGAGAGAAGGACGTTATCGTCCCATTCGGGTCCGTGAAGGCGACAAAAAAGAACGACAAATGGTGGCTGACCCTCGACGAGACCAAGGATGACCTGAAGCAGGCCCACGGATTCAAATACGATAAGGCGAGCACCACTTGGGTGTCAGACAAGAAGTAGTGCTACAGAGCCGGATCGAATGAGTCTGGTTATCAGACATCGCTGTGTTGTCGTCGGATATCCATGGCCTGACGCACGCCTCCATGGTAACGGTCAGGCCCACACCGTCCTGATAGCATCCGCGGATCGATTTGCTCCCGCTTATGCCCGTAGGGCCTGATCATATCTCGGAAGTCCCGGCCGATGGAGGAGCGGGCGATCCGCTCCTTCATCTGCCTGCTACGGTTTGGCCGAGCAGCGCCGGTTTCGGGCAAGAACCGACCAGATCGGCCGCAATTATCAGCCTGCGAGAAACCGGCGGAGGGGATACATGAACCAGCTAATCTATCTGATTGGCCTGATCGTCGTAATATTGGCCATCCTTTCGTTTTTGGCTTGCGCTGAGGGGAGCGACCATGACGCGCGAAGCTCCCACGCTCGTGGAAGACGAGGTGCCGACGCTGCCAGGTCGAATCCACCATCTACGGTGGACACCTATCGTCGCCGGAGCCCCTGCGGCAGCGGCATTTGCCTTCATTCTGATGACATTTGGCGTCACCATTGGACTTGGCGTTAGCTCAGCCTCGCCAACATGGCGAGACGCATCCGCGGCACTTTCGCTGCTGTCGGGCCTCTATCTGATCCTGCTCGCAATCGTCAGCTTCGGCCTCGGGGGCTACGTTGCGGGTCGTGCTCGCGGTGTTGAAACCGAGCGAAATTCGGAGACGGAAACGAATGACGGCCTTCGTGGCCTGACGGCGTGGGCGCTCGCCGTTCTCCTTGGCGCCATCCTGACGGCGATTGTGAGCGCCTCATCGCCTATCGTGGGAAATACCACCTCGGCCGAACCACTCCTCAGCTACGAGCTCGATCGGCTCCTGCGCTCGGCACGCCGGCCTCCGAATGCTGACATGGGCATTGAACGCGCCGAGGCCGGCCGGATTCTGATGACCTCGTCGAGCCATCATGGCGTGAACGGCGATGATCGGACTTATCTCATTCAGCAGGTCCAGACGCTGACAGGTCTTACGGCTGGTGACGCAGAGCGGCGCGTCGATCTGGCGATTGCGAGCTCGAGCGCTGTGGTTGCTCACGCACGTCGCAGCGCGATCATCCTGGCGCTCTCGGTGGCAGTTGCTAACCTGCTCGGAGCCGTGACTGCCTGGGCGGCTGCAGTTGCCGGCGGTCGACACCGCAACGGTGCGCCGCTCCTCGAATGGATGGCGCTTGCCGACCGGGTCGAGCCGCGAATGATGAGGCAATAGGCGGGCTGGCTGTCGGGCAGAGCCGGCGCCCGCCAGATCCAACGGTATGCACGATGAGCAGGCCGCCGCGCTCCGGAAAACCCGGCGGTGGCGCGCTGAAGTGACATCAGCCTCGTTTCGAAAGTGACCTGATTGCTGCTTCGACTGTGCGACGACGGGGTGAGACGAGTGGTGGCGGACGCAGCAGCCTTGCCTCACTAGTTATCAATGAGCGAGCCGACCGGCTTGCACTAGTTGCGGGACATGCTGCGCCGGCGAAGATGCGTCTGCTTCCAGAAACTCTGCAGGGGCTCGATGAAGTCGGCTGGCAGCACGCTGGATGCGCGCATCATTCGCGCTGGAAACGAGCCCGATCAGATCGGTAATCACCATAGGAACCGCGTTCTCCTGCTTTCGTTGTTGCCGCGGACCACGGAAGCTAAGGAGATATTCACATGACCAATCGCTTGTTGATTTCAGTCGCGGTTGCGGCGCTATTTGCGGGTACTGGCTTGGCGAACGCGCAGGGAACCGGCATGAGTAAGGATCAAGCTGGCGGCGGCGCGGCCACGCAGCACAACGAACACGAAAAAGGAGGCATGAAGGGTTCTGAACATTCCACCAAGGGTGAAGCGTCGGGCATGAAGGGCGCGGAATCCGAAACGGGGCAAGCGGGCGCCAGCGGCAAGAGCGCGCAGGAAGCCGCTCCGGGCCAGAAGTCCAAGAGCACCGAGCATGAGACACAGGGCAAGGACATGAAGGCCGAGGAAGGCCGCAAGGGTGGTACCGTCGGCGAGGGCCGCGAGAAGAGCGGCGCCATGGAGAAGCAGAAAGGTATGGAGACCCAAAAGGGTGCGACTGAGCAGAAGGGCATGGAGACCCAGAAGGGCGCGACCGATCAGAAAGGCGCAGAGACGCAGAAGGGCGCGACCGATCAGAAAGGCGCAGAGACGCAGAAGGGCGCAACCGATACAAGCCGGTCGCAGACGACTGGCACGGCAGCCGCGGGCCCCCCAGCCGAGAAGCGCACCCAGATCACATCCGCAATTAAGTCGGAGAAGATCGAAGCGGCCACCCACGTGAACTTCAACGTCTCAGTGGGCACGACGATCCCAACGTCCGTCCGGCTCCATCCGCTTCCTCCCAAGGTCGTCGAGATCTATCCAGAGTGGCGTGGCTACGAGGTCGTCCTGGTCAAGGGAAGATACGTGATCGTAAAGCCGGAGACGCACGAAATCGTCTACATCATCGAGGGCTGAATCAGTCGGCCCTGAAGAATCTCCCAGGCCATCGAATCTGGAGACGTGATTCCTTTGGTTGCATTGGAGGGGACGATGCGACCGAAGGAACCGCGGCACGGTCCGATCAGGAAGGTTTCCGTCTCACCGCCGTGCGATTCCACTGCTTCGATCGAACGATGTGACCGGGCGTTTGCCCAACTAACCTTTGCAGTTTCGGTTGGTAAAGTGCGCGTTGCCGAGACCCGTCCCGATGGTCAACACGCCCCAGCTCTTCACGTCCCGCATGAAAGGCATCTCGGACAAACCCTGCACCACACCGTCATTGTGCATGACGATGGCGGTATCTTGCTCGCCGATCTGCGGAATGGCCTCGATCAGGCTGGTGGGCAAGTTGAACTTGCTGCTCTCCCAGTTGCCAGGCAGGTTCTGCGCGCCCTTCTCAATAGAGCCGTCGCTCTTGATGATGCCCGGACACGAGATGCCTATGAACGGCGCGAGTTCGAATCCTTCCTTTTCCGCTCTGGCTATCAGACCCTCGAGGATCTTGACCAGATGTTTGACTGCCCCGTCCCGGCTCGGCTCGTCGTCAGTATGATGCCAGACTTCAACCTTCCAAATGGTCGCCTTTGAGAGGTTCGACGATTTCTTTCGTCGGGTCTCCACGATGCCACAGCGGATGTTCTTTCCGCCGATGTCGACGGCCAGAATCGAGTCGTGACCATCAAATATCCAAGACGGCGCAAGGTGCACGGCGCCAATCAATCCCGCTTCGTCCGGGTCATGGTGGATTGGGACCATCTCAATTTTGAAGTCGTCCGCCTTGAGGATGATTTCGGTGCGGGCAATGGCGAGCTCGCCGAGTCGGCTTTTACGAAAGCCACCGCCCACCACGATGCGTTCGGTCCTCTCCCAGGCTTTCGACTTAAGGAAGCGCCGGGTCACATACGCGAGCTCCTGGGCGAAGTCCTCAATAACGCTATGCATGACCGCGGCCGCTTCGGTGTCCTCGCCCACCAATACGGCGTCCAGGACCTTCTTGCTGAGGCTCTCCGAGGGCTCCTCCCCGAAGGGGTCTTCGCCGGTCTTGCGCAGCGGCTTCCGCCATTTGTCCAGGATGCCCCGGAAGGCGCCCTGGCTGGCGCGGTCTCCAAGAAATCCGTCTTCGTCCTTTAGCTCGATGTTGAAGCTATCAATCTCCACCAATTGCAGGCGCGAAGCCCCATGGGTGGCGAGGCCCGAGGTCGTGATCGTTTCGTCTACCATCCTGATTCCCGAACAGGCGTGCAAAGTGGCCTGCGTCAACGTGGCCTGCGGGCCTCCGTTCCTCTCGGGGTCCGCCGGTTGCGTTGGTCGCGGAGGAACGGCCGCCGGCCGGTCGCGTTGCAATGCCATCATCGCGAAAGGAAAGGTCGAGTATGGGTATCTTCACCAAGGACATCAAATCGATGGACGACCTGCTGATCCACGGCCTGCAGGACATCTATTATGCCGAACAGCAGATCCTTAAATCGTTGCCCAAGATGATCGACAAGGCTACGAACCGGGACCTCATTGCGGGCCTGAAGAACCATCTTGAAGAGACCAAGAACCAAGTCGAGCGGCTCGACAAGGTCTTCGCCAAGCTCGGCAAGCAGCCGAGCGGCATGCAGTGTCCGGCGATCGAAGGCATTGTCCAGGAGGCGGATGACACCGCCGGCGAGATCGAGGACAAGGCCGTGCTGGATGCCGCGCTCGTTGCGGCCGCACAGGCCGTGGAGCATTACGAAATATGCCGTTACGGGACACTGATCGCCTGGGCCGAACAGCTGGGCCACGACGAGATCGTACGTTCCCTCACGACCAACTTGAACGAGGAAAAGGCCGCAAACACCAAGCTCAACACAGTGGCGCTCCGGAAGGGCGTTAACGCCAAGGCATCTGCGGCCTGAACAATCGACCCTACCCGTCCTAGCGGTCCCGCGACGCCACGGGGCCGTTAGATCGTTCCGCTCCACGTACAGAACGGATCTTGCGGCGCGCGAACCAAGCCGCAACTGAGACCACAATCCACGCCAGCGACGCCGCGGCGAACGCGCTGGGGACGTTGCTTTCGGCCAACACCCAGAACACCGCCGCGAACGACAGCATGCCGAGCGCCCCGAGGGCAGCGCCAGCCGCATCAAGCGCAGTCGCGTTTTGCCCGCGCCGCCGGCCCTCAAGACCTGCATCCCGCTTGCGGCCAATTTCGTGTGCCTCAATCAGCGTGGCGCTGGCGCAGAAGATCGCAGGGAGCGCGAGAAAGAGACCGCCGACTGAGGCACCGTAGCGGCTGCTGACGATGCCGGTGAAAACGGTCGCAGCGCCGCCGAGCGCAAAGCGGACCAGGTGTTCGTACCAGCGGCTCTCTCTCAGGGATGCGGTCGACACGCGGATCGCGGTCATGTCTGCCCTCCGGAGAAGACGGTCCACAGGCCGAGGGCCGCGATCAGCCACAGCACGAGCGACAGCAGCGATGCGGGCAGGGCTCGTATCCGTGCGCGGACGAGAAGCTGGCAAACCGCAACGCTATAGACCGCCAGCGCAATCGCGCCAGCCATCATCGAGAAACTTTGCAGGCCGGCATAGTCCGCGCCGTGCTGATAGATCGCGATTCCGAGCGTCGCGAGCGCGACCGATGGCGCGGCTCCGAACAGGCCCGCGAAGCTCTTGGGACGCAGCACGTCTCCAAGGATCGCGAAGGCGGATACCGCGGCGCCGCCGACGAGGAAGCGCACGACGTATTCGCTCACTTCCGTTGCCTCCGGCCGCGGTGCGTTCGGCCCTTCGGCGGAGTAGCCGGTCCACGGCCGAAGGAGTCGCTCCAAAATTGCTCCCAATGCGAATCCCACGACGACGTCGCTCGCCCAATGGGCTAAAATGGCAATAACGGTCTGGTTGCAGGTTCGAGCCTGTGATGCGCGGAAAACAAGATCTTTATTGACGGAATGGAAGGATCGACCGCCCAGTGACAAGGGTCGTGCGCACCGCCACTAGTCACCGACGTCCGATCGTTGCCGTGACGATACGTCCACTCCTATCAACTCGTAAAGCTTCGTGCGTCCCATGCCGGTCACTTCGCACGCATCGTCGATCGTGCAGGTGAGCCGCTGCGTGAGTGGCATCGTGCTCGGTTCTGCGGCATTCGGAGCGGATAGCGGCGGCATCAGAGAGCACATAAAAAGGAATTCGCGCTGCTGTTGCATAGCTGGCGCACTGCGATCGTTCTGCTCGTAACCTTCGGCCTGACCATCGTTGAGAACCTCACGACCGACACAGTGGTTGGGTGTGCAATGGCCGCGATCCTTCCCGCCACCTTCCGATCCCGAGAGAAGACGACTAAGGGTTCGGACACGCAGACGCGCGATTATGTTCGGTGGTGGCCCCATCTGCGACCTTGGAGAACGACCGCGAATAGGAGATTCGTGGTATAAGTGGAACTTGCGTTCCGCGTCGGGCGTCGGCCAATGCCATATCGACCGCATGCCAAAAGACAGCAATATGCGGCGGAAGAAATCGGGATTTTGCGCAAGGCCTTCAGCAGCGAAAGAGCCTTGGTCGTGATGGGCGTCAGTACGGCAACTCTCGTCGCGTCGTTTGCTCTTCTAATATCGGCCTTGTAAGGCCGACCCGTTGGCGGCCCCTTTCATTTGGACGCACCCGCATTCTCAGGCAGTACGCCCTTGGCACTCGCCCGAGTCGGAACTTACGGGCCGTTCGAGTCTTTGCCTTACTAGCGCGACGTGAGCCCGTTTCAAGCAGAGTTGCGACGGTCTTTTCGGTACTTCACGTGGTCGTGGGCCAAACGAATGGACTCATCAACCATGGACAAGGGGATTGAGTATCGAGGTCATAGACTTGTGGTGATCGAGCAACCAGGCGGCGGGTCGTTGGTTGAGATCACGCCTCTGACCGGTGGGCAGACCATCCGGACGATGACTTACCAAACCAGTCAGGAGGCACTTGCGGCGGCAAGGGCGAATATTGACGCTCATCCGGACGCCAAGCGGTGACCGAATTCGTATCGAGAAACTAACGTGTTGGAGCCCGAACGTCGCGGCACCCGTTTGCGGCTGCCTAGCGAGGCGCGCTACGCGGCCGAATACTTCGACGACAGCCGCGCAAATAGCTGCGCGATGCGCTTCCCGCGACAACGGGAATCTGCCCTGGTGCAGGCTGGTGAAGCGATAGATTTCCTGCCAGGACGACCGAGCTGCGCTTCCAAGGGCATTCAACTGCTTTAACTCCACCGGGATCGATATCTGAGAGCTCGTTTAGCGGCAACGTCGAGCTTTCCACGCGAGCGATCACGTAAGGGCGACAGCCGTTACGGGCATCGTGAATGCTAATACTTGCCCGGGCGGGGCCTCGTTGAGCGCCCCGCTCGCCTCCGGCTCCCTGATCCCCGTCTGATTAGAGCTGTTGCATTCGCAGCGCGATGCCGACGCCGCCGATGCAGCCGGTGGAATCGATCCGAGCACGATGCGGATGGGTTCTCGCACACCCAGCTGAGGCTCGGCAGATGAGGCACTTGGAATTGGTCACAGCGTATCGGGGGTGCGCAAGGGAGAGCCTTTATCCTCGTTGATCAGTTCTTGCTCGGCAAGCCGCCAGAACTCCGCGTCGCGCCCTTCCGGCTTGCCGGCCTTCTCCCATAGCTGATAGGCCCGCGCCGCCACCGCTTCGTCGATCCGTTTGTTCATCGAACTTCAACGGATGGGAGCCCCATGCGTTCCTACTTTCTGGACGAGGTCCTCAAACCAACTAGCTCGCAGCAACCGTCTGACGTGATGTCGCGGTACCCCATACTGCGATGAACGACGGCTCACTCCATGTAGCTGCTCAGCATCTTGACCGGCTGCTGACTCTGCTATGGAGACCGGCTCTTGCCTTGCCGCTTGCCGAGTTCAAACGCCGGCGTTCCTGCTCATGTGCCGTGAGACGCAAGCACAATGGTCCCGACATCTATGAAGCAGGCCACGGCGCTTTGTTCGCCGAGAGGCGACACATGGGAAAGAACAAAGGAAACGCTGTGTCCCCACAAGTTCAACGAAACAACATGCGCGTCATTGGACCGACCTAGGCCGGCCGGTTTGGCCGCATGTCGTCTACCTGGAGGAACTGGGCCGACTGAATTCGTTGTGGCAGGGACTGCAGCGATCACCCGCCAACCGAACGGAGGCGCAAATGTAAGCGCGCTCGGACGAGATTGACAACGGCAAGTGACGCAATGGAACAGACGACCGGAGCACTTGTTCTTGCTAGAGGCGGTGCCACTGCAATGACTCTCATTATTCGGGTCGGAGGACGATCGTGTCGCGGCTCGGCCAACAATGCAGAACAGTCGGAGATTCACCCGTCATGTCCGTGCCGAGACGATTTCCCTCGCATCGGAATTCCAACCGTAGCCTCGCGACGCTGCTCATGTATGCCTTTGCCGGCATCGCCGGCGCAGCCGCGGCCGCTGCGCTGACACGTCGATTGCATCCGATTGGCTACGAGCCCAACAGCCGGGTGGCGCAACTCGGTGTCACACCTACGCGGCGGTACTACACCGGCTTTAACCCGCAATATGCGATTGCCGTCTCAGATCTGCGCGCGATGACTCACAAGCGCCTGCCGCGTTTCGCGCTCGAATATCTCGAAGGAGGCTCGCAGGACGAGGCCACGCTATCTCGTGAGCGGCGTGCCTATGCCGATTGGCGCTTCATGCCGCGGACGCTTGTGGACGTGTCCGACAGGACACTCGATAGCAAAATTCTCGGGCGCTCTGCGAGCATGCCGCTGGTGGTCTCACCTACGGGTCTCAATGGTATCTTTCGTGCCCACGGGGACAGCATGCTGGCCCAAGCTGCGCTACGTGCGGGCGTTCCGTTCGTCCAGAGCACGATGTCAAACGACACCATGGAGCAGGTCGCCCAAGCCGCGCCCGGTTTGCGTCACTGGTGGCAGCTTTACGTGTTCGGCGGCGACGAAGTGTGGCAAGAATTGCTGCGGCGGGCCGACCGCGCCGGTTGCGAGGCGCTGGTGTTGACGACCAACACTCAGATCTTCGGCGACCGCGAATGGCAGCGGCGCAATCAGTCCGCGAACCAGCGGCTTTCAACCTCCGCAGCATTGGAGAGCCTGGCACATCCGCTCTGGCTGGCTGAGAATCTCGCCTCGCACGGCATACCCACATTTCCGAACGTGATCGATTTCGTTCCCAAAGGCGAGCGAAGCTTTTTTTCAGCCTCAAACTGGATACGCAAGCATCAGCCGACTTCGCTGAGCTGGGACCAGGTTGCAAAAATCCGGGAGTACTGGAAGAAACCCTTCATCCTGAAAGGAATCCTCAACCTTGAGGACGTCCGCCGCGCCATCGATAGTGGCGCCGACGGCGTCGTGCTCGGTAGCCATGGCGGTCGACAACTCGACTGGACAGTCGCGGCGCTCGATCTGCTGCCGGCCGCTCGCGACGTCGTCGATGACCGGATCGCTCTCTATCTGACCGGCGGCATCCGCCGCGGAACCGATATGCTCAAGGCACTTGCACTCGGCGCTGCTGCCGTGTGGGTCGGGCGCGCACCGCTCTACGGACTGAGCGCCGCCGGTGCCGCCGGTGCGACACGCGCGTTGGAGATCCTCAAGAGCGAAGCGCTGGACGGGATGGGGCTGTTAGGCGTCAGCCGAGTCGACCAGCTAGGACCTCATCTGCTTGCGCATTCGGTCAGCTCGGAACCGCAGATGTGAGGGCAGCGAAGCCTGACATCCCATTCCGCGTCACCTCGAAAGCGTTTTCCTGGCCGGGCTTGCTGCCTTGGATCGGCCAAGTGCCCAGTACAGCAGAAGACCCGCGGCGAGTGTCGCGCCTGCACCAGCGACGACAGCCCTACCCTCGAGGCGCGCCGGCGTTTCATGATAGGCTTCTGCTGCTTCGCGTGCCGAAACATCCTGCTTCGCCTGGAGCGCCAGTGCCAGCAGTTCGGCCGGATGAATGGCCCAGCGACGCGCGCCATGCCAAATCTGCTCGCGGCAGCTGAAACCGTCGGCCAGCACAAGGGTATCCGCCGGCGCTCTGCGCACAGCAGGAAGTAGTCCCTGCTCGCCGATCTTCATCGATAAATCGTAGTGTCCGGCCTCATAGCCGAATGAGCCGGCTTGGCCACAGCAACCGGCCTTTGGGTATTCGACCTTGAGGCCCATGGCATCGAACATCCGCTGCTGCATGTCGAAGTCGAGAACGGCTCGATGATGGCAGTGCGCATGGGCGAGTGCGGCCCTCTCAAAGCGCGGCGGTTTCCAATTGGCGTTCCTCATCAAAAATTCGCTGAGCATCATCGTCTGTTTGGCGAGACGATGCGCATCGCGGTTGTCCGGCATGAGATTGACGAGCTCGTCGCGAAACACGGAGACGCAGCTCGGCTCAAGGCCCACCACCGGCACACCGGCTCGAATAGCGGGACGTAACTCTTCGATCACCCGATTCAGCTTCCGCCTTGCAAGCCCAAGCATTCCGTAGTCATAGAGTGGCCGGCCACAACACAGTTGCGCAGCCGGAACGATGATGCGATAGCCCGCGTCCTCGAGAACCGTCACCGCAGCTTTGGCGGTGCCGGGGAGAAAATAGTTATTGAAGGTGTCGGGCCAAAGAATGACCGGCGGCCGCGTCCTGTCACGGACACGGCGACGCTCGTGGAACCAGTGCTGAAAGGTCTCGGCACTGAATTTCGGTGCGTCGCGCTCGCGGGCGAAACCGGCCGCACGCCGCAAGGCTCCGCCGAGACCCTGCGAGTGAATCAGGAAATTGGCGAGCCCGGGAGCCGCTGCCGCGATTCGAGCCCAAGCAAAGACCAGCCCCATCGAATAAGCGGCAGCCGGCCGCAGACGACCGGAATAATAGTGCGACAGGAATTCCGCTTTATAAGTCGCCATGTCGACGGAGACGGGGCAATCATGCTTGCAGCCTTTGCACTGGAGACACAGGTCGAGAGCGTCATGCACGGCTCTCTCACGCCAGCCGCGCGTAAGTTCGTCGCCCCGCATCATTTCAAACAACAGATGCGCCCGGCCACGGGTCGAGTGCATCTCCTCACGAGTGGCCTGGAAGCTCGGGCACATCACCTGGCCGTCAAGCGCGCGGCACTTCCCTACCCCGAAACAACGTTCGGTTGCGGTGGCAAAGGAACCGCGGTCATTGGGAAACTTGAAATGTGTCTCAACCGGCCGCGGATGATACTCGGGCCCCAGTCTTAAGCTCGTATCGAGCGGCTGCGGGTCGACGATCTTGCCCGGGTTCATTCGCCAGTGAGGATCCCAAATCGACTTGAACTCGCGAAACGCCTGGATAAGCTCGGGCCCGAACATTTTGGGCAACAGCTCGCCTTTGGCCTGTCCGTCGCCGTGCTCGCCGGAAAGCGAGCCGCCATGAGCGAGGCACAGATCCGCCGCCTCATCCATATATGCGCGAAATTTTGCGACGCCTTCCGCGGTGCGTAAGCCGAACGTCATGCGGGCGTGGATGCAGCCGTCGCCAAAATGACCGAAGACCGTATAGCCATATCCGTATCGCTCACACAGATTTTTAAAGTCGCGCAGATAGGGGCCGAGCCGCTCGGGTGGAACGGCCGCGTCCTCCCAGCTCGGCCAGGCCTCTTCGATATTCGGAATGTGGCTCGATCCAACTCCTGCTTCCCGGATTTTCCAAACAGCAGCTTGGTCGTTTGGATTGCCGATGACCTGCGCGCCCGTCGACTTGGTGCGAGCCCGCTGCAGCCGTCTATAGGCGTCCCGAGCTTTGCTGTTCGCATCGTTCTGGTCCTCACCACCAAACTCGACGAGGAGCCAGGCATGGCCGTCCGGCAACAGAGCAGCGCCGGGCGCCGCCTTCCCCTTGCGCTCCATGTTGGTGACCACGTGCCGATCGATGCCTTCGAGCGCGACCGCGCCGAGCCCGCGGATCTCCGGCACATCGTCCCCGGCTTCGGCGAAATCCGCATAGCTGAGTACCAGCAGTGCGTGCGCAGCAGGCGATGGGCGCAACCGCACTGTCGCAGATAGCGTGAGGGCACACGTGCTCTCGGATCCGACAAGCGCCCGCGCAATATGGAAGCCGTTCTCCCGCAGGAGCGAATCGAGGTTGTAGCCCGAGACACGCCGCGGGATATTCGGATAACGGGTCCGAATTTCGTCCCCATAGCGCTCTGCGAGTTCGCGCAGTTTCTGGTAGATTTCGGCGCGACGACCGCCGGCGCGGCGGACTAGCTCAAACGCATCATCCGAGGTTTCCCCCACGCGCATCCGCAATCCATCATAGGTGAGGATCTCGAGTTCCTCGACATTGTCGACGGTCTTGCCGCCCCAGAAGGTGTGCGCGCCGCAGGAATTGTTGCCGATGTTTCCGCCGAGGGTGCAGTATTGGTGGGTGGCAGGATCGGGAGCAAAGGTCAGGCCATTGCGCTTTGCTGCTTCCCGTAGTTGGTCGTTGATGAGGCCCGGCTCAACCTTGGCAAGCCGCGCATCCGGATCGAGCGCGAGAAGACGGTTCATATGCTTGGAAAAGTCGATCACGACTGCGACGTTGCAGCACTGGCCGGAAAGACTGGTTCCGCAGCCCCGCGCGAGAATCGGCACGTCGCGCGCCCGGCAGCTCTCGACGGCAGCGCTCACGTCATCTGCGTCGCGCGGAATAACCACTCCGATCGGAACGTGACGGTAGATCGAAAGATCCGTCGCATAGAGCGCGCGTGATCCGGTATCGAAACGAACCTCGCCCTTGAGGCGGCGCTGCAGTTCGTTCTCAAGCTCCCGCGCCGCGTTGCGACGGCGGCGCTGCACCATCGCGGATTCATCGTTAGGCCCTTCGCGAACCAGCGAGGTGATCTCGGAACCGACGCTCATTCCTTGCCCCCATCCCCGCCAGTCAGCTTTTCGATCGCGCGGGCGGCCGCACCGAAGGGGCTGCCCGCGAAACTGAATTCCTGGGCGGCATGGCGACCAATGGTGAGCCCGATCGGTCGTCGGTTCACCTCGCCGCGAGCCAGCGCGATTGCGAGCTTCTTCGCCTCGTCGTTGGTGACGACGGGTGGCCATGGCGGCTCGAGCGGATCGACGACGCACTCGATCACCACAGGTCCCTCCAGCGCGAGCGCCTCCCGCAGTTGGTCGCGGCAACGTTCCGGTTCCTCAATGCGTATGCCTCGAGCACCGCAGGCCTCGGCGACCTTGACAAAATCGACTGGAGCGAGGTCGACGCCGTATTCTGGATTGCCCAGATAGAGCATCTGCTCCCACTTGATCAGCCCGAGCGTATTGTTCTTCAGCACCACGACTTTGACCGGGAGCTTGTTCTGTATCAAAGTCACGAAGTCGCCCATCATCATGGTGAACGATCCATCGCCGGTGAAGGCGACAACTTGGCGATCGGGATACGCAGCCTGCGCGCCAATCGCATAAGGCAACGCCGCGGCCATTGAGCACATGGTTCCACTGAAGGAGAATTTCTGGCCCTCGCGCAGACGCATGCGCGCGGCCCAGGTGGTCACGGTACCGGAATCGCCGCACAAAATCGCATTCGAAGCCATCAGATCGGGCAAGTGCCAGCTCACCGCCTGCGGCGGCATCGGACGTCGCAGGTCCATGGCGCGCTTTTCCATCAGCGCCCACCACTCTTCCATCTCGCGTTGCAATTTCGCGAGGAAGCTGCGGTCCTCGTTACGCTTCAATTTTGACAGAAGCGCGCGCAGTGTCGCCTGCGCATCGCCGACCAATCCGACATCGATGGGGTGACGAAGTCCGATGTGCTCCGGCTTGTCGTCGATCTGCACGCTAACGGCCTGACCGGGCTTGGGAAAGAATTCGATGTAGGGAAATGAACTGCCGACGATTAGCAGTGCTTCGCAGCTCTTGAGCGCTTCCACGGACGGCCGCGTTCCCACGACGCCGATGCCGCCGGTCGTGTATTCACTGGTGTCAGCGATGCAATCCTTGCCGAGCATAGCTTTGATCACGGGCGCGCCGAGCCGTTCGGCGACCTGCTCCAGTTCCGCGCCGGCGCCACGCGCCCCCGCTCCAGCGAGGATCGCGATTTTGCTCTTGCTACCCAGCAGCTTGGCGGCCTGCTTGATCAGGGCATCATCGGCCGGCAGGCGCCGTGGTTGTTGATAATCAGCCGACGTGTGCCCCTTGACGTTGCGCTTGAATCTCCGCTCGGCACTTGCCGGCATGACCTGGATATCGATGGGCAAGGCTACGTGGGCGACGGCTCGATTAGCGAGCGCGGCGCGGCAGGCGAGGTTAACGACGTTCTCCAAGTGCGCCGGCCCCATGACCCGTTGATTATAGATAGCCACATCCTGGTAGAGATAGTCCTGGTTGATGTCCTGCAGATAGTGCGTCCCGATCAGATCATGGTAAGTCATGCCAGTGACCGCGAGCACCGGCGCGCCGTCGATCTTCGCATCGTAGAGACCGTTGAGGAGATGCACGGCGCCAGGCGCAGCAGTGGAGAAGCACACCCCGAGGCGTCCGCTGAATTTCGCGTAGGCCGACGCCGCAAGCGCCGCAGTTTCCTCGTGCCGACAATGGATGTAGCGAATACGATCCTTCGTCTTACGGAATGCTTCGACCAGGCCATTGATGCCGTCGCCCGGCAAACCAAACACCGTGTCCACGCCCCATTGCAGCAGGAGGTCAACGAGATGATCGGATACGGTTGTGGGCATTGGTCGCTCGGCGAGATAATTGCGCAACATTGGTGCTAAGCTACTGCCGCATAAATCGTTCCTGTAGCGCGGCGACGGTCGTGGGACACCCGTCACGCGACCGCTGCAGCCCACCGCTTTGCCGCGTTTGCCAGGCCGGTCCCCTATAACGCCGCCTGAACGTGCAATAGCTCATCGCTCTGAATCACCAGTCGCGGAACTGCGTCGTGGCCGCTCGGCATAGGACCAACGGCTTGCTCATAGCGTCGATGCCTGCCGCCCCTCTAGCGTAATGGCGGCAGCACAGGTTCTCTGGTCCATCGCAATGGCGCACTGGCGCCCGTGCCACCGGAACCGCGGTGGCGCGGCAGCCGCGGACAGCTTGATGCATGTCCCGAGACGCTCGCTGTGCAGCCAGGCGGCCGACACCCTATGGATATGAACGCCACCAGGATGTTGGCTTTCGGGGAAAACGCGATCGCGAAGGCCGCTGCGATGCAGCGCGCTCGCATTTCAGTACCGTAGCTGCCTTACATGAAGGGTTTACCGCCGGTGACCGGGATGGTGGCTCCTGAAGTGTAGCTCGAAAGAGGATCGGCCAGCATCACGTAGGCCGTTGCGAGTTCAGCCGGCTGCCCGGCGCGCTTCATCGGCACCTGCTCGCCGAACGTCGTGACCGCGCGTTCCGGCATAGTGGATGGTATGAGCGGCGTCCAGATCGGTCCTGGAGCAACGGCGTTGACCCGGATTCCTCTTTCGGCCAGCATTTGAGCCAGCCCGCCGGTAAAGTTCTGGATTGCCCCCTTGGTGGTGGCGTAGGCAAGCAAGATAGGGTTTGGCATATCGGAGTTCACGGACGCGGTATTGATGATCGCGCTGCCGGGTTTCATGTGGGGCACGGCCGCTTTCGTCAAATAGAACATGGCGTGAATGTTCGTCTCAAACGTTTTCTGCCACTCTTCGTCGCTGATCTGGCCAATGTCCTTGAAAGTTGCCTGGTGAGCGGCGTTGTTGACGAGGATATCCAGACCCCCTAGCTCGTCGACGGTGCGCCGAACTATTGAGCGACAATGATCGGCGCTGCGGACGTCGCCAGGAATAAGGACGATCTTGCGCCCCTCGCCTTCGACTATTGCTTTGACCTCCGCAGCGTCTTCATCCTCGCAAAGATATGCGATTGCCAGATCAGCTCCCTCGCGCGCAAACGCTATCGCGACTGCGCGTCCGATACCACTATCTCCGCCCGTGATGATCGCTCTTTTTCCCGCAAGCCTGCCGGCTCCCCGGTAGCTCTGCTCTCCGTGGTCAGGCCTGGGGTTCATCTCGACGGTTGAGCCCGGCATCGGCTGTGTCTGGGACGGAAAGGGTGGCTTTGGGTAACGCGTCATGATGAGGCTCCGAAGGTTCGTTCAACCAACCGGCGCTTGCTGCGGCCGTTCCTTGTTGGTCGTCGAAAATCGAGGGCGGAATCTGCTCCGCGGCCGCCAATGCCGTCGTATGTCGGCCGGTGGTTGGCACTTTCCTTACTGCGTCGCGTCACCGCCCAAGCGGAAATCATGTTCCTTTCGAAGTGCGCGGGAGGTCACTTCGGTGCGCCACCGCTGAACTATCGCGAGCACGGCCTCATCATCTCGTGTTGGTGGCGGTCGGCGCCAAGCCTGAGTTCGGCTACCACCTCATCATTTGTGGCTCGCCCCGGTCGGTAGAACCATCCATTCCGGAAGCGGCGCGCCGTCGCGGTGCCGACCGCCGGCAACCGCCGCAACCCAGGCACCCACGGCTCCGAGCAGGGTGGCAACCGCCACCGAAAATGCCAGAATGACCATGCTATGGCGGGCGTGGGCGATCGTACTCCTGGAACTCGCAATTGCCTGATCGACGCGCCTCTCGGCGTCGACAGCCGCAAGGCCAGTCAGGGTCTGGACCTGCTGTATGAGATGCGCTCGATCATCCCCGTTCACGCCATGCCGGCTCGATCCAGTCATCAGAATTCGGCCGGCCTCGGCGCGTTCGACACTCATGTCGGCATTCGGAAGCCGATGCGGCGAGCGCAGAAGTCGATCGAGCTCGTAACTCAGGAGTGGTTCGGCGGAGGTGGTACTCCCGGCGATGCGTGATGAAGAGGGACCGGTGACCGCAGCTGGGCTCACCATCCCCATCACGATGGCGCCAAGGAGGACCGCGAGCGCCCACGTTGTCAGGCCATGAAGGCCATCGCGCGTTTCCATGTCCGAATTTCGCTCGGCTCCAACACCATCGCGAACACGGCCCGCAAGGTAGCCGCCGAGGCCGAAACTGGCGATTGCGAGCAAGATCAAATAGAGACCGGAGAGCAGCGATAGCGCGGCCGATGCGTCTCGCCAAGTTGGCGATGCTGAGCTAACGCCGAGACCGATGGTGACTCCAAATGTCATCAGAACGAATGCAAATGCCGCTGCCGCAAACGCGCCAGCGATAATAGGTGTCCACTGCAGATATCGAATTTGAACTGGCAGTGTCGCTGCCTCGTCTTCGACGAGTGCGGGAGCTTCGCTCGTCATGATCGCTTCCCTCACCGCAAACCAAAAAACGAAAGAATGGCCATTATCACCACGATCAGGCCAATCAGATAGATCAGCTGGTTCATTTGATCTCCTCCACCGCTTCCTCCCCGAGGCGGATAATTGCGGTCGATTTGGAATGTTCCTGTCCGATCTATCGGCACCAGGCCGGGCGTAGCAACCTTTCTGACGGCAGGGGCGGACTGCTCCTCCGTCGGCTGCGGTGTCCGAGATGCGACCCGCCCCTTGCGGGCATGACGCCGTTATCGAGAGCCGCTCCGCGCCACCACCCGTTCCCGTGCGAGACCTGGTCCCCTATGGCGATGGCCAGATACGAATAAGATCGGCAGTCGAAGCTAGCTCGATCTGGATGCTGAAGCGCTCTCGATATAGCTGCAACGAGGCGCTATGGCTTTGGTCCGATGAACTGCACAGCGCGTCCGCCGCGAGAATGACCCGATAACCGTGGTCAATAGCGGCAAGTACGGTCGCCAGCACGCAGACATCCGTTTCGCCGCCCGATATTACGAGTGTATCTACCCGATGCGCTTCGAGGTAAGTCCGCAGGCGCCCATTGCCGAACGCGCTGTAGGTGCTTCGGTCGATGACCGTCGCGTTCACGGCACTCGCCGCGAGTGCGGGCATGAGCTCGATCAGTGCCGGATCGAGGTGTTCGCCGGTGACGCATTCCCATTTCTCGTAATAGGTTCGCCAAATCCCGTGTGCGTCGTGCTTTGAACGCGGCGGAATGAAGCGCGTGAATACTGTGCGACAAGCGCAATGTCGCGTCAGCGCTATGGCACGCGGGAGAACACGCTCCATCCACGGCGTCGCCCAAGGCGCACCCGGTTCGAACAGGCGCTGCATGTCGATGCAGAGATGAACCGCATTGGGGCCGGGTGAACTGGGGAGCCGTCCCATAGCTCACGTTACGGTCGACGCGGCCCGCTCGGTCGAGCCATCCGTCTTTCGCGAGATACCGCGCACGATCCCTATATCGGCTTTGGTCGATCGAACCATGATCGGCATGACACTTTCGCCTGAGATAGCGACCCGGGGGCCGCAGCAGAGATCTAGCAATGTGTCCGAGCAGTTCGCGCTTCCCTCCGTCGCATATCTCGCAGACGGCCGGGTCCAGCGACGCTCAGGTCGACAGAGTCACCACTTCTGGCGACCGTACCAGTCGTTCACTTCCTTGCTGGCCTTATCCTTCGCGTAGCCATAGCGTTGCTGCAGGCGGCCTTCGAGCTGGTCCTGCTTGCCTGCAATCATATCAAGATCATCGTCCGTCAGCTTGCCCCACTGCTCCTTGACCTTGCCCCTCACTTGTTTCCAATTGCCTTCAACCCGATTCCAGTCCATCGCAACTTCTCCATCGAAACAAAAAACTATCCAACCAACCGGCCTGAGAGCGCTTCGTTCCGCGACGACGTTGCCTCGCGGATTCGCAGGCGACGCTCGCGAATGGCGGAATAGGAACCTGCCTGCCCCCGCGCGGGTTGGGCAGCATTCGCTATCCCGAACCGCGGAGCAACCCCATGCCCCATCAAGATCTCAGCGCACTCTTCCTCGATACCCTGAAAGACATCTACTACGCCGAAAAGCAGATCTATAAGGCGCTGCCGCGCATGGCCAAGGCAGCCGCCTCCGATGATCTGCGTGGCGCGTTCGAGAAACATCACGATGAGACCGAGACCCATATCGAGCGGCTCGAGCAAATCTTCGAACTAATGGGTAAGCCGGCACGCGGCAAGAAATGTGACGCCATCGAGGGGATTATCGAGGAGGGCAAGGACGTGATGGAAGACTACGCCGATACGCCGGCGCTCGATCCCGGTCTCCTCGCCGCGGCGCAAGCGGTCGAGCACTACGAGATTGCGCGCTACGGAACGTTGAAGGCCTGGGCAACCAAGCTGAGCATGAACGATGCCGTCAAGCTGATCGACCAAACGCTGGCCGAGGAAAAGAAGACGGATGACGCGCTCACGAAGCTCGCCGTCACTGCGCTCAACGCCAAAGCTGCATGAGGAGGCAACCGATGAGACGAACCGTTATGGCGATTGTTGCCGCTGGCCTCCTGACCTCGACCGCGCTCGCCCAGTCCGTTGGTGAGAAGACTGGCGTCAATTCCGTCCTCGGCGTGGCGCCGAAGACGGCGGACTTCATCAAAGAGGCCGCGACGAGCGACATTCTGGAAATCGAGGCAGCGAAAGTCGCCCAACAGAAGGGCAATCCGACAGAGAAGAAGTTCGCTGAACAAATGATCACCGATCACACTAAAACGAGCCAGGAGCTGAAACAACTCGTCGACGGAGAGAACAAGTCCGCGTTGCCGACAGGCCTGGATGACAGCTCTGAGAAGAAGCTCGATCGACTGCGCGATACCAAACCGGCGGACTTCGCCAGTGAATATGACCCAATGCAGGTCAATGCGCACAAGGATGCAGTCTCCCTGTTTGAGCGCTATTCGAAGGGCGGCGACGATCCGAAACTGAAAGACTGGGCCGGCAAGACCCTGCCGGCGCTTCAGCATCATCTCGAGCTGGCACAGGAGATGAACAATAGCCGGAAATGACCGTAGCGATTCGGACGCTCCTCTTCTCCGCGCGATGCTTCGTAGTCCGCGACGATCGCCATCCCTCCGCCGTTGTCCTGCGGCAGCCGCTCTTCGCTTCCAGGTGAAGCCGTATTGAGCGGCGGGCATCGCTGGCGCTTCAATTGACATCAAAGCGATAGACCGGCCCCAGGGGCACCAGTGTCGACGATCGTTATCAGCCGTAATTCAGACGCCCGAGGCATCAAGTGGTGGTTTAACCTGAGAGCCGCGCGAAGCAGGATGCGGACGGTTTTCACTCGAGCCTTCAAGGTTTGCAGCCGATGTCGATTCCCGCGGCTCTCTTGCCTCGGCAATAGGAACATCCCTTGAGCCGCGCGATTGAAGAATTCGAACTGCTAGGTCCTTGAGAGCACATGCGGGCACAGCACCTCACTCTGATCCTCGCGCTTGCGACCTTCATGGCCGGATGTCAGCGGGAGGAGAGAGAGTTGCGCCTCGATCCGCCCGTGGCCGACGCTCTCAATAAGGTTGCGCTGATGCCGAACCGGATCAGCGGGGCCCCGCCCGAGGTCTACTATGCGCTGGGAAAGCCTTACGAGGTCAACGCCTATAATCTCAGTCAAGGCAAACGGTTGTACGCCTGGTTCGGCTGCAGGGTGTGCCACGGCGATGGGCAAGGCGGTACTGGCCCAAGCTTTCTCGATGGCTGGTGGTATTATGGCCCTGAGATGGTATCGATCTTCGAATCGATCCGTGATGGGCGGCCGCATGGCATGCCGGCCTTTCGCGACAAGCTGACGACGGATCAGATCTGGCAGCTTGCGGGCTATGTGCAAACCATCGGCTCTTACGAGGGGAAGACTGCAGCTCCTAGCCGCAGCGACGACAAGCAAACTCGCCCGTCGGAGAACCGCGCGCCCGCGAAGCTGCTGTTCGACGAAGGGCCCACGCCGATCCATCCCGACCAGGGACCCACGCCGTGATCGGGTCTCGCAGCAAGTTCGCGGCTTGCGCGTCGCTCACAGGGCCTCTCGCAGGTTGCAGCGGCTGGCAGTCGGTCCTCGACGCGCACGGCACGTCAGCAATCAGCTTGAGACAGCTGATCATCCTGATCGTCGTGGCCTGCTGCATTGTGTGGATGCTGGTGATGATCGCCCTCATTTGGACGTTGTGGCGGGGCCGCCGGTCGACAGACCGCTCCCCCCCGGTTCCGGAGCGACGAAAGACGATCGCAGTAACAGCCGCGACAATCCTGACGACCCTGATCATCAGCGCCTTCACCGTCACCAGCTTCTTCGCCACACGTTCACTGAGCGTTGCCGGACAGGACGACCTGCAGATCACGGTGCGTGGACTGCAATGGTGGTGGAGCATCGACTACTTTAGCAATGACCCCGAACGGCACTTCGAAACCGCCAACGAGATCCATATCCCGGTCGGACGCAATGTCCATTTCAAGTTGGAAGGACTCGACGTCATTCATTCCTTCTGGGTGCCAAGCCTGGCCGGCAAGCAGGATCTCATCCCCGGCCGCTCCAATGAATTAACGGTGCGCGCCGAACGCCCTGGGATCTATCGCGGACAGTGCGCCGAGTTCTGCGGCATGCAGCATGCGCACATGGCATTTCTGATCATCGCCGACGACCAGTCCGCGTTCGACGCCTGGACCGAGGCGCAGCGACGGCCAGCTCCGGCGCCGGGCGATGAGACTCTCACGGCCGGGCAGCAAGCCTTTCTCGAAAAGCCATGCTCCGGTTGCCACACCATTCGCGGCACAGCCGCAGCCGGCACCGCGGGACCCGACCTCACCCATGTCGGCAGTCGGAGGTACATTGCGGCCGGACTGTTCGAGACCACACCGGGCTCGATCGCGGCTTGGGTTGCAGACCCGCAGACGATCAAACCCGGCAACAACATGCCATTGGTGCCGCTCGCGCCCGCCGAACTGCGGTCGATTTCAGCCTATCTGGCCAGCCTGAAATGACCCGCGACGCCACAGCGACCGATATACGCGATATTGACCTGCCGCGCCCCACGCTCGAGGCTACCCTCGCGGACACCTGGAAGACGCCGCCGGGTTTCTGGAGCGCACTCGCGAGCGTCGACCACAAGATCATCGGCCGCCGTTACATTGTGACGGCCTTTGTGTTTCTCGCTCTCGGCGGCATTCTTGCGGTCCTGATCCGGCTCCAGCTTGCCAAGCCAGAGTCACGGTTGATTGGGCCTGATCGTTACAATCAGATCTTCACGATGCACGGCGCGAACATGATGTTCCTGTTCGCAGTGCCGGTCATGGAGGCTGTTGCGGTCTATCTCGTCCCGCTCATGGTCGGCACCCGAAACATCGCTTTTCCAAGGCTGAATGCCTTCTCATACTGGATGTACCTTGCCGGCGGCGCGTTGCTGTGGAGCGCATTCGCAATGGACATGGCTCCCGATGTCGGCTGGTTTGCCTATGTGCCTCTGTCCGGCCCGCAATACGGTACTGGGAAACGCGCCGACATCTGGGCCCAGATGATCACGTTCACGGAGTTGTCGGCACTCGCCGTTTCGGTCGAACTGGTCGTCACAATCTTCAAGCAACGAGCACCAGGCATGACGCTCGACAGAATCCCGCTATTCGTATGGTCGATGCTCGTCACGTCGTTCCTCGTCATCCTGGCCATGCCGGCGATCATGGTCGCAAGCAGTACGCTGATCCTGGATCGTCTGGTCGGCACCCACTTCTACAATCCTGCCGAGGGCGGCGATGTGCTGCTCTGGCAGCATCTGTTCTGGTTTTTCGGTCATCCCGAAGTGTACATTATCTTTCTTCCAGCCGCAGGCATGGTCTCGAGCATGATCGAACCGTTCGCGCGCCGTCCGGTATTCGGCTATCTCGCGCTCGTGATGGCCCTGATCGCGACGGGAATTCTCTCGTTCGGGCTCTGGGTCCACCATATGTTCGTGACGGGGCTGCCGAGGCTTGGCGACAGCTTTTTCACCGCCTCGAGCATGGCGATCGCCGTTCCGGCCGGAATCCAGATTTTCTGCTGGTTGGCGACGCTCTGGGATGGGAAACCTGTATTCAAGACCCCGCTGCTTTTCGTCATCGGCTTTATTGTCACGTTCACGATCGGTGGCCTCACTGGAGTCATGGTCGCATCCGTGCCGTTCGATACACAAGTTCACGACACCTACTTCGTCGTCGCGCATTTCCACTATGTGCTGGTCGGCGGCGCCGTCTTTCCGCTGCTTGGCGCGATACACTACTGGTTTCCCAAAATCACCGGCAGATTGATGAACGAGATGCTCGGGAAGCTGTCGTTCTGGCTGATCTTCCTGGGCTTCAACGCAACGTTCTTCCCCATGCATATTCTAGGTCTGCAAGGCATGCCGCGTCGAATCTATACCTACCAGCCGGATATGCCTTGGCAATACACGAACCTCTTCGTGAGCCTGAGTGCGATCGTACTGGCGACGGGATTCCTTCTCTTCTTCATCAACGCAATCTGGAGTTTGCGATCCGGCGGCGCTGCCGGCGACAATCCGTGGGCGGCACCGACGTTGGAATGGGCGACGTCATCGCCGCCGCCGGACTATAATTTCGCGTTCATCCCAGTGGTGCGCGCAGTGCATCCACTTTGGGACGAGCCCGACGTTCCGGCCGCTGCCGGATTGCGGACCGACCGTCGCGAGTTGATTGTCACTTCGATAGACAGCGCCGAACCTCAGGCACGGGAAGCCTCCCCGCGTAATTCGATCTGGCCCCTTTGGGCAGCAATTGCGACCACGGTCATGCTGATCTGGTCGATCTTCTCGCCTTGGGCGGTCGTGTGGGGATCGGTTCCGATCGCCATCGCGTTGATGGGCTGGTTCTGGCCTAAGGGAACGCCGGAGGACGAATCGTGACGCAACGCATCGTTCTCGATCTCGCGAAACTTCCCCTGCACGGCTTGAGCACGGCTAGCGTCACCTGGTGGGGCACGCTCGCCTTTATGCTGATCGAGGGCACAGGGTTCGCGCTCGTCCTCGCCGTCTATCTCTATCTGATGAGCCGGGCCGTCACGTGGCCGATCGATGCGCCACCACCAGATCTTCTGCCAGGCACGCTGGTCACCGTCACCCTGATCGCGAGCGTCGTTCCAAACGTCCTGATAGCACGCTGGGCGAAACAGCAGAAGCTGAGCCGGGTCCAGGCCGGACTCATCGTGATGTGCCTGTTCGGTATCGCTCCCCTGGTCATCCGCATCTTTGAATTTCCTGCGCTCAGGATCAATTGGGACGCCAACGCCTATGGTTCGGTCGTGTGGACGCTGCTTGGATTGCATACCACGCACATCATCACTGACCTTGTCGAAACGTTTGTATTGGCGGCCCTGATGTTCACGCGACACGGAAGCAGTTCGCGACGGTTTGGCGACGTTGAAGACAATGCGATGTATTGGAACTTTGTCGTTATCACTTGGCTTCCGATCTACGGCTGCCTCTACTGGGTCTCACGGTTATGAGCGCATCGCAAATTGTTCGAAAACTCAGCGACTGGGCGGGCCTTTGGCTGGCACCCTCGCTTTGGGCGGTGAACATGCAACTCGGGCAGATCCTTCCCTACCGCGACTGCTATACCAACTCGCACATTTCGGCCATGGCGTCGTTCGTCGCTGCGGTCCTCGCTGCATTGTCCGGCGTTGTGTCGTGGGAAGGGGTTCGACGGGTCGGTCAGGAGAGAGTGCAAGCCGCGATTGCCGTGTTTGCTGGCTCTGTGAGCGCTCTTTCCGCTCTCGTGTTTACGTTTGCCCTCACAATGCAGGGAATCGCCGCCGTGGTGCTGACGGGATGCGAAAGATAGCATTCTTCCTCGTGGCGTGGGCGTCGATTGACGCCGCTCACGCCCACTCTTACGCCGAGCCGGCCGATGGTTCGCGCTGGACTTTCGATCCCTGGGTCGTGGTTCCCCTCCTCGTTGTCGGCTCGTTGTATGCTCTGGGAGCGATAAGGCTGGCGCGACGCTCGACACGGCGCACCGGTCGAGCCTGGCGGTACCTTGCGTTCCTGATGGGCTGGCTTAGCCTGATCGCTGCGCTGGTGTCTCCGATGCATTGGTTGGGCGAACGCATGCTCGCCTTTCACATGGTGGAGCATGAGATCCTCATGGCCGTTTCAGCGCCCCTTCTGGTGCTTGCGCGACCCGTCGGCATCTGGATGTGGTCGTTTCCGAGACGGCTGCGTGTTGCTGGCGGCCGCTTGATGCGGAGTCCGCTCGCCGGCTCGCTCTGGGGCTTGCTCAGCGGCGGGCGCAACGCGACGCTGCTCCACGCGATGGCAATCTGGGCGTGGCACGCACCTCCCCTTTTCGACGCCGCAGTTTCTGATCCGACGTTGCACCGGCTGCAACATCTAAGCTTCTTTGCAACCGCCGTGCTGTTCTGGTGGTCAGTGCTTCGACGCAGCGCAATTGGCGCGGCTGCATGGCACGTGTTCGTCACTATGCTGCACACCAGCGTGCTCGGCGCGTTGATGGCGCTGTCGCCGCGGTTGCTCTATCAACAGGACTACTCCATTGCGGGATCCTGGGGGCTGTCGCAACTCGAGGACCAGCAACTGGCCGGCCTGATCATGTGGGTGCCAGCCGGTACGATCTATGCGGGAGTCGCGCTCGCGCTGATCGCGATTTGGATCAACGGCACCGCGAGATCCGTGAGACACAGCAATGTTGTCGGCGTTTCTTAAAGCGCCAGGCCGAATGGCAGCGTTGTCAGCGCTCGGCTTCGTCCTGGCCGCGGTCGCCGGTGGCCTGTGGTGGCAGGTACAGCATCAGGTCGTTGAGGTCGCTCGCACGATTACCGGAGGGGACCCTTCGCGCGCCCCCGATATCCTGCGGCGTTACGGGTGCGCGGGATGTCATACCATCCCGGGCATATCTGGCGGCGATGGTAAGGTCGGGCCGTCGCTTGCCGGCTTGCGCCATCGCGTCTACATAGGCGGTGTTTCGACTAACTCGCCGGACAACCTGGTGAATTGGATCGTCCGTCCGCAAAGCCTCTCGCCGAACACCGCGATGCCAGCTTCCGGGATAACGGAGGCAGAGGCACGCGACGTCGCGGCCTATCTCTATGCACACTAACGCGGGGTCGCTCTACGGGGTCGGCGTCGGTCGCGGCGACAACGATTTGATATAGACGGCAATTGCCGTGCGATCGCGGTCGGACAACATCGCGGTGTTGGTGACAACATCGGCCATCGATGATCCTACCCTGCCGTGGTTCGGTGTGTTTCCGGTTCGAAGTAGCTCAGCGAGATCTTGCGTCGACCAATTTCCAATCCTGGTCGGCGTAATATTCGGGTAGAAGCCCGTTCCTTCCGGATCCTGTCCGCCGGCATAACGGGTGTTCGATCTAATTCCACCGAGAATGTTGCGCGACGAGTGGCACTCCGCGCAATGTCCCACGGCCTCGACCAGATATCGCCCGCGATTCCATTCATCGTCGTGGCCACGATCCGGCCGGAGTTGACCCGGCCGGAGGTAGAGAAGCTTCCACAACCCAATCATGCGACGAACGCGGAACAACGGCGTCAGCTCATGCGCAGGCGGTCGCCCTTTGACCGCTGGCAATGTCCGCAGGTAGGCCATCAGGTCGCTGACATCCTCTCCGCGCATATGAGTGAAGCTCGAGTACGGAAACAGGGGATAGTAATGGCTGCCACCGGGAGAGACGCCGTTCAGCAAGGCATTGGCAAGATCCTCGGTTCGCCAGCGCCCGATGCCGTCTTGCGGATCCATGGATATGTTGGGAACACGAAAGGTCCCGTACGGCGATGCCAGCGCCAATCCGCCACCGAGGCGCAGCCGATCGGACTGACCTGGCGAGGCATGACATGACGCACAATCGCCGGCTGCGAACACGAGCTTTCCGCGAATAGGGTCGCCGCCCTGATTGGACAGCCTGATACGATCTGGAGATGCAAGAAATTGCGGCGACGTGACCAGCCAGCCACCGACGCCCAACGCCCCGACAATCACTCCCGCGACAATCCACCAACGCACTACGTGCATCTCAGCCTTGCAGTATAGACGGCAACGCCATGTAACGTGCTGCTTGCATCGATGTTCCTGGCGCGGAGGACGCGCGCTCTAGATCAGAAATGCGCCATCTATCGGCGCGTCTGTCATTCGAGCAGTCTCACTTTCCATACGGTGCTGGCGTTGGGGGCCTGATCAACGTGAATGCGAGCTCACTTTGGTCGGCGTTTTAAGATCGCGTCGCACGCCTCGATGTTCTCTGACGACCTTGATTTTGCGGTTCGAATGCCAGCCTTTGGCGAAAATGCCGAGCGCTACGGCTCTCATCGTCACGTCACCCGGCACGTCGTTACGAACCATTCAGCCCGGCTGCGCCCATTGAAGGTCACGTGCTGTGGAGGCCGCCGCTGCGATTGAAGGTTGTGGACCGAAGCAAAGCTGTGCTGAAGTTCTCAGATCTGCCAACTGCTCCTACGTCGGTCTGAGGCGGTAATACAGCCGACCACCAGACATTGGCATTGTCACCCCTGCGGGCTTCGCTTCGTCTGCGTAATGCGGTGCACCGTATTCACGAGGGCGACATGGGTAAATGCTTGAGGAAGATTTCCAACTAGCCGCCCGGGCTCCGGCGCGTATTCTTCCGAGAGGAGACCAACGTCGTTGCATAGCCCAAGGAGCTTCTCAAGCAAGGCTTTGGCTTCGGCCTCGCGGCCGATCATATGGTAGGCGTCCGCAAGCCAGAAGCTGCAAGCAAGAAACACGCCTTCTCCCTGTGAGATTCCGTGCCCCGAAGGAGGCACATCATAGCGCCTGACTAGTCCATCAACGAGCAGATCTTGTTCGATTCTCGCAATCGTTGACAGCATCCTTGGATCATCCGGCGGCAGGAAGCCGACAACCGGGATGCGAAGCAGGCAGGAATCAAGTACGCTCCCGCCGTAGGTCTGTACGAATGTTTGACGATCTGGATCGTATCCATTGCGACAGACATCTTGGTGGATTTGCTCGCGCAACCGCTTCCAATCATCCACCGCACCTCTCATTCCAAACTCCTCGGCACTTTTGATGCCGCGGTCGAAGGCAACCCACGCCATGACCTTCGAATATGTGAACTGGCTTGGCTCGCTCCGAATTTCCCATATGCCATGATCCGGCTTGGCCCAGATTTTCGCGAGATGGTCCAGCAATACGCATTCAACGGCCCAAGCTCGTTTGTTCTCGGCCAGTCCACCATGTCGGGATTGATAGAGCGCGTCCATCAATTCACCGTAAACATCGAGTTGCAACTGTGTGTGTGCGGCATTTCCGACGCGGACAGGCCGCGAGTTTTCGTAACCCGGCAACCACGGCACCTCCCATTCCGCCAACCATCGTTCGCCCGAAACGCCATACATGACCTGGAGCTGTGCCGGGCTACCCGCGACGGCCCGGATCAACCAATCTCGCCAAGCGGCAGCTTCATTGAAGTAGCCCGACTTGATCAGCGCCAATAGCGCCAAGCTTGCGTCGCGGATCCAGCAGAAGCGGTAGTCCCAGTTTCGGTTGCCACCAATTTGCTCCGGCAAAGACGTCGTGGCTGCCGCCACGATACCGCCGGTCGGACGAAACGTGAGCGCCTTCAACGTAATGAGCGAACGCCTCGCCGCTTCGCAATAGGGACCAGCCGCTTGATATCGCGATGACCAATCGCGCCAGAACTGCTCGGTTGAGATGAGGAGAGCATCCGCGTCTGGAGCATGAGGCGGAGCCGCCTGCCAAGACTCCTGATAGGACAGACTAAAGCGGATGCGCTGTCCCTTCTCAACGCGAAATGAAGCGACACTCTCCATGTCGCGTTCCTGCAGAGGCACTTCGCTATGCAGCAGCAGCATATGCGGACCGGCAACCAGACTCAGTGAATCGCGATCGAGATGATTGACCCATGGCACGGTTACCCCGAAGTCGAACCGGGCCACGAGCTTCATGTTCATCTCGACATGTCCCTCGAGGCCCTCGACTATCCTGACGATCGTTGGATAGCGCTCCCTGAGCGGCATGAAATCGACGATTCTCGCGGTTCCGCTGCCGACGGCCAATACCGTTTCAAGAACCAACGTCCCAGGGATGTACCGACGCATCACAGAGCTGGGATTGCTGCTGGGAGCCAACGACCAACGGCCATTCTGCTCGTCTCCGAGCAGTTTCGAAAAGCAGCTCTGGGAGTCGAAACGAGGCAAACACAGCCAGTCGACAGAGCCGTCGCGACCAACTAGCGCCGCGGTCTCGCAATCGCCAATGAGTGCATAATCTTCGAGTCGAGCCATTGTCCAGTTCGTCCGCGCAATAGCGAACCTGCCTTCCTTCTCGGCAGTTCAGCTCTGTGGGAGCTTCCGTGCTCCGCATTGATATCCAGCAACGGTACCCGCGGGTTCAAAGTTCCAATCCAGTGCATTTAGGAACGAATGGGCGCCCCTAGCTTTTCATCAGGGCGGAAAGCGCCACTGCTCCAATGGTCCTTAAAAGCGTGCGATTGTATTGCCTCAACTTCGTTGGACCGATTTGTCGCCTGGACCGCCCTGCCCGGCGGGGTTGCATTGATAATGTCAATCGCCTGAGGCAGCGTGGATGATATATTCGTTTCGTACCGTGGGTTCGCGAATGGAGCTCCGCGACACTGCGGCTCTGGCGGCCGTTGGCATGTTGCTCGCGGTTGCCTTCGGCTTGAGTACCCTCATCACGCCGCTGTATCTGCTCTATCAGCAGAAGTTCGGCTTCTCGCAGATCACACTGACGCTGATCTATGCTGCCTACGCGATCGGTAACATCGCCGCACTTCTACTCCTTGGACGTGTGTCCGACAGTATCGGTCGGCGTCCGACCGCACTCGCCGGTATTGTCGTTTTGATCTCCGCCGCGTTTGTGTTTCTGTTCGCCGGCAGCAACATCTCTCTCTATGTTGGGCGCATTCTCAGCGGCCTCAGCATCGGAATCGCGAGCGGCACCGGCAATGCCTGGTTGGCCGAGCTGGTCGACAAGGACGATAAGGGACGCGCCGCCATTATTGGCACGAGTACCAACTTCCTCGGTCTCGGCCTCGCGGCGTTGCTGTCAGGCCTGCTCGCACAATATGCACCGTGGCCGCTGCACCTCTCGTTCATTGTCTATCTCGTCATCGTGTGCTCGACTGCCGCGCTGGTCTGGTTCACTCGGGAAACAGTTCGGCATGCTGACTCCGGCCAAATCGCGGTTCGGCCGACATTGTCGGTGCCTCGGGAAATTCGCGCGCAATTTGTTGCCCCCGCCATTACCGGCTTTGGCCTCATGGCGCTTGTCGGGTTCTACGCAGCGCTCATGCCTTCGATGCTGTCGCATGACCTTCACATCGAAAACCGCGCTGCGGCAGGCGCGCTGCTGTTCGAGCTTGCGGCGCTGGTCGCGCTGGTGATCGTCGCAACGCAGGCGCTCACGAGCCGCACCTTGATGATGTGGTCGCTTGCACTTATGATTCCGGCGACCACGGCTGTCACGGCAGCGCAGGTTTACGCCTCGTTGTGGGTCATGCTGGCGGCGACCGCAGTGGTCGCTGCGGCTGCCGGCCTTGGCTACCGGGCTAGCTTGCAAGTCGTAAACCAGATCGCGCCAGCGGATAGGCGCGCCGCGGTGGTTTCGAGCTACTTCATATGCTGCTTTGTCGGCAATGCGCTGCCGGTGATTGGAATCGGCGTCTTGTCGAGCCTCACGAGCTCCGCCACGGCCGACATCGCATTCTCCGGTATGATCGCAGCCTTTGCCCTGATCGCGCTGATCTTCGAGTTGCTTCATCGGCGCTGAAGCCTGGCGCCAGCACACTAAGCTCAGGGCAACTGGAGAGAAGCAAGATTCGGCGCTGGGTCGATTAGCATGATTCTGCCAAGGCGTCCTGCCGCTGTTCGCGTCCGGGCGGGTGCGTCTGTTGGACAACCGCCGGCTGGTCGGCCGTTCGCGGGACTCGAAAGAAAAAACCAATTCGACGGGTCGCGACCGCATCGACCATCCGCCGGGCGCGCACGACGATCTCTGCAACAGTGCGGCCGGTGCGATCGTGGCCGCCGTCGCCGCAGACCACAGGCCGAGGCTTCTGTTCGGCTGAACTGAGCGACCAACGAAGCCAACACGAAGGATACCAAGATGACGACCACGATCCACGCTGTAGCCACCCGCCCGGTCCACATACCGACTAGCCTCACCCCCACCGCGCTGCTCAACACACTGGGCCGCCTCGGCCTCATCGTGCCGAGCAGGCTCTCGGCCACCGCAGCGGCCGGTCAGTCGCTGCGCGCCTGCGGCTGAAATGCACTCTCGCGGAGATCGATGCCGCGCTCACCAATAGCAACGTGCCGACCTGCGACCGCTTCCGCCTCAAGAGCGCGCTGGTCGACAACTGGCTCTTGGAAACCAAACGGTAGAGGGAGCGATCGCTGCTCAAGAGGATCAAGGAAGCCGCGGCGATGACCATGACCGGCCAACCTAACGGCAGGGAGCGGCTGCGGCACGTCGCGAGCGACCTCGCCAAGGCCAACGCTGCCGCGGCCGACTTGGAGTCGCTCGCCGGCATCATCAGAGACATGGATGCGGCACAGGCGGCCGTGCAGGGGATGATTGCAGACGACGGCGGCGTGTCTTCGCTGGCCGGCTACGCGGCGGGCAACGCCAAGGACGACAAAATCGCCAAGCTCATCGCAAACAAGGAAGAGGCGACGATGGCTGCCGCCGTCACAAGGGATGCTCTGCCGGGCGTTCAGTCCATGCTGGAGAATGCGCGCGGTCAGGTCCGCGAGCTGGAGCGCCAGACGAAGGACGAGGTCTCGCGTGTCTGCGCGCTCGCGCAGACGCCGTCGCGTTCGAATGCCGCCAGGCGTTCGACGCGCGCTGCCAGTTGCACGATCAGTTGGCGCGCATCTCCGCCGCGTTTGGTCCAGAGGAAACGGTCAGCGACGTTCTGAAGTGCCATCCGTTCTTGATAGAAATCCCGAGGTTCGCCGCGCGGGATTTGTCCTTGCTGGCCGAACCGAGCGCCGATTATACACCCGTGCGGCGCTCCGTGAGCGAATTGACGGTAGACACCGCGACGTCGGACTGGCAGAAGGCGAGAGCCTCACGGAGAATATAGAGGCGGACATCGAAGACCTAATTTCTCCGCCGGGCGAAGACGGCCCAGCAGCCTGACCACAAAGGTCGGCCGACGCCGTCACGTGGGCCAGCTGATGCACTCTGTGTCTTATTTTGGGTGGAAATTCTGCTTGCTGAGGTCCAGGTCCTTGGCACGATCGTGTTAGCACTGTCGGCACTCGGACAGCGACGTCACGTATTGCTTGCACTCATTTCGGAAAAACGTCCTAATGCGCGATCTTACCCAGTAACTGGCCAGCAGTCGCGCCCCGCACGGCGCGTGAACAACGGCTGCACTGTTGCATCTTGGACTGGCCCGGCTTTTTAGAGGCTGGGCTCAATGTACCGCGCCACGGCTTCGTGGACCTTGGCGCGGTCCGTCCGGTCCTGAGTCCGCTAGCTGCGCAACAGGGTGTGGATACGAGCTGGGATCGTCAGCGGACTACAGAGGTTTGTTTGCCCATCGCCACCACTGATCGAAGGCGTCCGTCGAGCGATGACGGGATAGCTGGTTTTGCCTTCGGCAACTTGACTGTGAACACACCAATGGCAACACCAAACGTTGATCCAGCTCCATCGCATCAGCTCGAACAGTTCAAGCACCTCGGAGAGCCGAGCTTGGGGCCGTCCGGCAAATGGTCGAGCAGCAGGTGCGCCGTATTGGCGGCGATCTCGTCGCGCTTGACGGCGTTAGATCCCTTGTAGACTTCTGGAGATTGGTCGCGCACCGGCGAGCCGCCCCCAGCGGGATCTCGATCGGCTTTCGTTTGAGCATACGCGCGGGATAAGTATCCCGAGACGGCTTCGAATCCTTCCGCGCCGTTGGCTCCAGCCTCAAATCAGTTGGACTGGTCCGTCACCAACCTCCGCTTTACGTGTTCCGCCTGCTCTCTCGTCAGCTTCTCGGCGAAGGCGCCGGTCTCCAATAGCGCCGGCCCTTTGCGTTCGCGATCGTAGACCATCCAGCCAGTGCCGCCTTGCCGGACGAGGAATCGAGCCTGCGGAGATGCTGCCTGATCCAAGTTGGCCCCCATTTTGGCGGGTGCAGGTTTGAAAGAAGGGCCCCAGCAGAGGCATCACCGAGGCTTAAAGATGCGCGTTTTCCAAATCGTAGCCATAAACGCCCACGCCGCCGGCTTGGTTCCTTATCCCTGATTTCGGCATCGCCGCGTTTTCGTAACGCGGACATTCGGGTCTCGGATAGCGGGTTTTCCAAGGCTATCTCGGCGAGCCGGAGACGACGGGCCGGCGCGCTGACCCGAGCGCAAGCCCCGCGAGCGCCGCCGCTTGCGGGCTCTCATCTGAGGCAATGTGCAATCGCTGAATCGGTACCCGCGGCGACCCCGTCTCGCGGGCGGCGCCAGACGCGGCCGCCTGCTCCACGGGCTTTAAGCTGGGGCTAGCCACTTGACGGGTTGGCTAACGTCTCCTGGACTTAGGGCTTACCGCATTTGTCGCGCAGCGCTGCTGCTTAAAGTCCGGACTGCCGGTTCCCCGTATCGACGGGCTCTGACGCGACGAGATCGGATAGGCCCCTGGTGATCTTTCAGGTCGCTCTGACGATGACGGGATACTCGACTGCGACGCCTTCAGGGGCATGCTCCTCAAGCCAATGTTCGGCGGCCTCGTTCGAGGCAAATACTTTGAGATATTCGCCATCACCAACTTGCTTGTTTGTATCTACGTAGATCCAAACGGTTTTCATTGGTCTCTCTCGCGGCTGTCCCTGCCTCACTAGGGTTTTCGATCCGAGCCAAACTCGTGAACCTTGCGCGGGTTCAGCAGCGTAAAGGCGACACGCGGCAAGCATGGTTGGCCCGTGTGGCAGCCGACTGTCCCGCGGTGCGAAATTCCTAAACGACCCCCGGCGCCAAAGAGCGCCAGGGGTCGTCGACCTGGTCGGGGAGACAGGTCTTCTCCAGGTCTACGCCGGGGCAAGCGCCTAGAACCAGGAGGTGCAGATCAACTTGCTGCGCGCAATGAGGTTCCAGATAGCTGTCCTAGTCTACCGAATGGCTGCATCCAAAGTTGCTGCCAGCCGAGGCGGCATTACAAGGCCGATATCAGAAGAGCGAGCGACGCAACGAGGGTTGCCGTACTGAGGGCCACCACGACTAAAGCTCTTTCGGAGGAGGCTTGCAGGTCTTTGTCATCCATTGCAGCGCAACGCCGGCGCGCGCACGCCGTTCCTGTCGGAACTCATTCTATGCGCCTGAGATGGACCTATCGCAGACCGATCCGGGCTACGGCCGTTTCCGCGATCTCTTTTGCCGATGCACCAGCCACGCCGACCTCGATAACCGTACGAGCAACCATCTCGCAAAGCGGATCATCACGATCAACCAAGCCTAGTGCGCGCAAAGCTCGGTCGAAGGCCTCGTTCAACAACTCGATTTCGTCGGGCGTATATTTTCTGGTTTTCAATAAGCGACGGATTGGCATTGGATGCGCCCCCTGGCTATCGGTTCCACCAGTATCATGGAGCTTCGACCAACCATAGAGGACAGAATTCCACGTCAGAGGACGGGTGTTCGCATCATAGGGACTTTCAACCTTGAACTAGGACACGAGGGATCGAAGACGGACAGCGACGAGGTGCGAGAAATGGACTCTGCCGCCGCGGCAACGCTCCAGTCGGCCGCGCAAATAGGAACGGGTCCTCACGAGGAGTGTTTTTAGCGCAGCCTGTCGAGGCTAACCTCTAATTTCTGGCCTTTCCAACTGCCATCAGGCGTGATGCCAACAATGGACGAGGGGCTGAAACACTACGTGGCCTTTGAAGTCGACGCGGCGGGCGTAGCGCGCGCGACCTACGAATTTAACAGCCTGGACGATACGGAGGCGCGCAGGCGAGCCGAAACATATTTGGCGACCCACGATATCATCGAGCTTTGGCGCGATCACAGGCGCATCGCTCGCCTTCAGCGCGCAACTTAGCTGTGAAACGGGACATAGCCCTGATCGTGCTCTGGTTGCTCGCGCTGTATGCAGTTATTTGGTTTGGGTGGGACCTGCCACGAGAGGTGCCCCGGCTGGTGCCTCACGGGAGCGCTAGTTCGAATCCTGTCTGAGTGTTTATCGCCCCGCCACCCCTCGCGCTGAGGTCTCTACGACAGGTCGAACTGTCGGCCCGAACACGCGTTCGCCTTCATCGAAGGGAGGCCGGAATAGCAATGAAGGCGAAGAAGCGTACTGCGCGGGGACGCAAACTAGATCGAGCACTCGTCGCCGGCGGACAAGACTATGAGGTGCGTTACGAGTCGAAGAAAGGCGGCAAGTCCGCTAGTTCGGTGAAGAAGGCGGTCAAGAAGGTTGGCAGCAGCCGGAAGAGGGCGAGCGGGCGCTGGGCGGCTCTAGATCGAAAAAGCGTAGCCGCTAGTTTGTCGATCTCTAAATTCAGTCACCTCTTGGCCTCGGGATGACTATCGACATTCGCTCTTGCCGCGGCCAGCGCCTCCTGACTGGTTTGGTAAGTCATTGTCCGGACCGTCTGCCCGCCGGCCAGGGGCGTGATCTCAACCAACGAGCCGCCGCCTGGTTGCTCGACCACGACGAGTCGATGACCTCGATACTCAATCCCCTTATCCATCGTAGGTGAATCCGTATCGTTAGCTTGGCGATATCTGGAATGCGCGTACAGATCTCGACGGAACCGTCACCAATCAGCTCGGAGGCTGTGTGATGGCCTCGTTGCGGAGGTTAAGAGAAAGACGTCCCGCCTCACCTCTTCAGCAAGCCTGAGCCAATCTGCAGTTAGCTTTAGCCATGCCTGTTTGTCGGGCGGACTGATCGCTTGGTCCGCTCGCCTGCGGGAATGCGTGGGGCGGAGAAGGCCCGCACACTTGGGACAGCGACGACCACTCTTCTGCGTTTGGAGCGTTGGCGGCAGGCCTAGCTTATGCGCATTCATGGTAACGCACCGGCGCGGATGAGAGACCGAATCACAAATGCAAAAAGTGCACATTCGTTCCCAGCCGGGAGTTACATCTCATTCCTAAGCCGAGCTTACACCAAAGAGGTACGGTCGTTGCGCGACGATGTGGTTGATCGCGGCCTTCCATTCGGCCGGCATCACCTCGAACTCGGAGGTCATCGGGTAGTTGGCCTTTCGACCAGCAGCCGAACGTCCATATGGGGCTCAAGCCCGTTGGCGAAACCGCATAACCTTGGGCCCACGATGCTCCGCTTTCGCGCACCGCTCTCCGTCAGTCTGCACGTACTTCACCGGCTTCCCTTTATCGTTCGCCCGGCCACCAGGCCGAAGGCGGGTTGCTGGCTGAAATCTTGGTTGTCCGCAGCGCCACAACGTGGCCGCGCTTAAAGCGATAGCCCGCACGTCAGAGCCGTCGTTGCAGCGCATCTACCGCTCAAGCTCGTGGACGGGCGTCGCCTTGTGTCGTCGGCGCACGATGTCGAGCGGCACGGTCAGGTCGCTCATAGGCATATCCGGCGTTCAAGGCGTCGCTGAGCGTAGGAAGGCTGAGCCGGTCCTTGGAAGGCGAGTATGCGCGCATTCTACGCCTCGTAGGCGAGCCGCTCGGCCTCCTTGCGCGGCGGCCGTCCGCTCCGCCGAAGCCGCGACGGCGCCGCCGTAGATTCTCTCCCTAGACTTGCTGCCCATCCACTCAACATGCGATGCGGTGGTGCGGTATCGCAAGCCGCCAGGCCTTGTGGATCGCGGGGCTTACTCCACCCAATCAGAAGCTCGCCAGATGATCGGTACGGCCGAGAAGCCGATGATCGCCTTGTCGGCAAAATTGATCAGCATGAACATGATGAGCACGCTGACAACCGCCCAAGCCCGCGCTGAGGCATTTGAGCTGCCGTTGATCCCAGTCATCCCTCGCTTCTCCCTCCCGTGACCGTTATCGCGCTTCTTACCGATGATCGTCGTCGCGCCTTCTTGATTCCTTTGCGGTCTGCTCCGGCGCCTCGGCCATCACCTCGAGCAGAACAGGCACGCCGGTCGCGCAGCAAGGCGATTACAGCGCGCAGTCCGACTTCGGTGGTCGGGTGGATTAAGCGCATGTCGCCTCCACCCGCGGATCAAGCCAGCGTGTTGAACAGCCGATGGCGGAATCAGAGCAGGCATGCAGCGTCCCTTCAAAGGTCGGACGCGATTCTTGGGCATGTCGTCTCGTGAGGAGACTGCAATCCCCGGCGACGGATAGCGCCAAAGACGCCGAACCTGTCAATCTGAAATCAGGTTCCGCCAGCGCGTTGTTGCCTAACTGTGAAGCGCAACCGCGTTCTTGCGACGCAAAAGCCCTCTCCGCGACCGGTCCACGATCGCAGACCAATTTAGTGGCCGGAGAACCGCTGCAGAAGAAATGATCTCAGTGCTTCTCGTCCGGATGCACTCGCCAGTCCCGACCTACCGTCTGATGGTCCCCATCAGTGTTGTCGACGCGCCCTGTGCGATTGGCGTCGCTCTCATGCGCCTTCCAGTCACGGCCTAATTGCACATCCTCTCCACGCGCCCGCTCATGTGCACGTGATTGCTCGGCTTGTTGAGGGGGCTGGTCCGGCTGCACCGGAGCTGTCTGGGTTTGGTCAGTCCTTCCCGCGTCTTCGGCGAAGGTTGGAACGAGACCACAGGACAGCATTGCCATTGTTACTGCGACACTACGCATTACGTTCCTCCTCCATTCGGATGAAACGCTAACGGCTTGCTTGAGCTTCGGTTCGGGATTTTTCGCTCGTTCCGGTACAGTCCTGCGTGCGGCAGTACGTGGAGGCCACAACGTTGATGCCGCAGGCTCAAAGCGAGTGGACTGCGACGATCACCAATGGGTCCTTCGTCCAGCGTCCAGCGCGCGGAAACCAGGGCTGTTATTGAGAACGACAATTGAGCTTTTTCGGCGCTCGGACTAGTGTGCCTGTGGGGACGTAGCAGCCTCCCCGTCAAGTGGGCCATCCCATGCAAGCGCTGTTCGCTTTGTTATGGAGCGAACACATGGATGGGACGTCTCTTGAACTTCCGCTCCTCATTGCTGCGACCTTCGCCGGTGCGCTCGTTGCCGGCATGTCCGGATTTGCATTCGGCCTGATCGCCGCATCAATCTGGCCCTACATCCTTGCTCCCCTGCAGACCGCCAGCTTGATGATCGTGGCTTCAAGTTGTTCGGCCACATCGGCGAGGGTGTCTTCCGCAAGATCGTGTTGGTGCTGCTGTTAGCTTCGGGCGCGGCTCGTCTACTCGCTGCAATGGATCCGCTCTGCGGGCCGCCCGATACCGGTGCTGTACATAAATGAACACGCAATCATAGAGATCAACGAACCCGGAGCCGTTTCCATGCTTGAACCCACAGCTCGCTTAGGCCGCATCGCAATCCTCTGGCGCGGGGACGAATCGGCGCGCCGCACTGCCTCGCCAGAGACCAGCCGGTTCAGCGCCGTGTTCACGGCGCTCGCCGATGTCGGCGTTGATGCCGAACCGGTGGTCTATGAGGACGATGTCCTCAACGCAGTGCGCACGCAGCTCGCCGCGTTCGATGGCGTGCTCGTTTGGGTCAACCCGATTCACGAGGGGCGCAACCGCGCCAATCTCGACGCGCTGCTGCGCGAGGTGGCGGCGCGCGGCGTCTGGGTGAGCGCCCGTCCCGATGTCATCCAAAAAATGGGCGCCAAGGAAGTACTCCATCGTACTCGCATGATGAGCTGGGGCTGTGACACGGCTCTCTATCGAACGCTTGAGCAGATGAGAGCGGAATTGCCCTTGCGGCTCGCCGCCGGTGCACGCGTGATCAAGCGCAACCGCGGTAATGGCGGCCGGGGTGTCTGGAAAGTCGAGGCGCTGACACCTCCACCCGACCGGCTGATGGTACGTGTGCTTGATGCCACCAAGGAAGAATCTGAGGACATCGCTCTGGATGAGTTTCTCGAGCAGTGCGTCGATTATTTCGAAGACGGCTCTGTGATCGATCAGCCGTTCCAGGCGCGCCTGAGCGAGGGGGGTGGTGCGCTGTTATATGGCAGGCGATCGCTGCGCCGGCTTCGGCCACCATAAGGTCAAGGCCCTGGTTGACGAACCGACCGCGCGCGCCGAAGCCGGACCACGGCTCTATGCCAGCAAGGCCGATCCGCGCTTTCAGGTCCTGCGTCGGTTGATGGAAGACGAGTGGACGCCGCAGCTGACAACCTTGCTGGATATTCCGAGCAGCGATCTCCCGATGATCTGGGATGCGGACTTCATGCTCGGTCCGCCCCGTCCCGACGGGACCGACAGTTACGTGCTCGGCGAGATCAACGTCAGTTCAGTCTTCCCGATCCCCGATGAGGCACCGGCCGAGATCGCCCGCCGAGTTGCCGATAAATTGCAGTCGAAGCTCTGAGGCGGCGCGAGCCAACGAGGCTTCCAACCCTTTCGCGGCCAGCACAACAATCGCTCGAGCGAGTTCCGACTTGCTACCAGAGGAGCGCAAAATGGGGGAAAATCGTAGTTTCGCGTGGAATATCGTAAGCGTTTGTAGCGCTACAGCTTAGCGACCCCACCCATAAACCGCTGTTCCGAATACGGGCTGGATGACTCAGAGAACGCTGTCCAGCGGACGGCCGGCTGGCCGCTATCCAAGACCAGCCAGGCCAGAATAGCGCACCGGTGGATTCGGGAGCGGGCGGCCGCGCACTGTTCGCGTCAACCGAGCAGTCGACGCTCTCGCCCATCGATCGCAACCTGCTGTATTTCCGTCTCTCGCTATTCTGGATGGCGATTGTTGCCGTCTCCCTGATCTACGTTCAGGTTATCTGAAGAGATAGGAACGGGTTAGCAATCTTCTGGGTTTCCCGCGTTGCCTTCAGACGGAGGCAAGCATGCATGAGACGGTCCCAGCTCGCCCCCCATTGCCCCGAGCTGGGGCCGCTTTTTCCTTTGAATCGTCATGCCTTTCGCTACAGCTCCGGAACCTTTTTGTCCGTTCGTGGCTTCATGGATATTCCGCCAGCGCGGAACGCGGTGATGGCAATTCATCCGCCAGCCCCGGATATCAGGGACCGCTTTACTCCCCTGCTACGGCAACCAGTCCCAGAACCGCTCCGTGCATGACCTTCGTCCCACGCAGTGCGCCCGCAGGGTCGCGGTTCACGCGGCTAGAGCGGTGTTAATCGCGGCTTCCAGCTTCGAAATTTGAACCGGCTTTTCAACTAACAATCGATCCTGAAACGGCTCGGGGAGGTCCGTTCGCTTGTATCCACTCACAAACAGAAACGGCACACCCCGCTTCTCAATGGCCTGTGCGACCGGCAGGACGTTCCGTCCGATGAGGTTGACGTCGAGGATTGCGAGATCAAATTCGGCGTTCTCCGCCAGCAACTCGCCGTCCGGAACGTTTCCGGCGACTGCAATCACCCGGTGACCGAGGCCCTCCTCAAGCATGTCTACCAGCATCATGCGGATAAGGGCCTCATCCTCGATCACCAGAACAGAAGCCGCACGACTCGCCATGACGGTTCCCCCGCAGGTGCCCTAAAACGTCCAGATGGGCACACTTGTTCCAAAAAGCGGCAGGGGGAGACGAAGCCAGCTTCCGACGGTGAGCCCGCGACTAAGGTTTCCGGAACGAAATTCTCACGTTGGGGTTCACTGCTCGGGATTGGGACGACGGGGAGAAGGCGGCGTTGCCATCGGCGAAATATCATCTACGACAAGCTGAGGTCGCGTCTCGGATGGCCCTTGTCGAGCCAAATTTTCACAAGGCAGCGCATCTGCAGCTTCTTGCTCTGGAGCACTACGCCAAGGCTGAAGAGGCTAGAGCCAAAGAGCAAGTTCTCAAACCGGCGACTTCCCAGTAGCACTGCCCGAACCCCCGCTTACACAATCTCAACGGCGGCTTCCGTTCCTTGAACCGCATGATCATCGTTAATGGGAGCGATTTGGCGAAGCACCACTCCAGAGGCGATCAACCAAAGATCGGGCTTTGTCCCCTCTCCAATAACGACGGTAGCGTTCTGGTCAGGTAGACCCTGAAACATCTTCACCAACTTGTGGACGTTCATCTGCGCTACCCACTGACACCCCGCGAGGCGGTCCCGACCGGTGGAAGTGATGGGGTAGCCGGGCCCGCCCGCGCCCGCGCGCTGGCCGCTACGCTGGCGCACGTTGGACCCTGCCGGCGCGGAAGTGCCGAAAGTCATCGTCAGCCGATGACCGCTGAGCTTTAATGGAAGTCCATTGATCATTGGATTGGGGGATGATCCTTGCCGCTCGCCGGTTAGACGAGTTCGCACAGGAACCTTGCCTTATCTGGGATGTTGGAGAGCGATTAAATAGATGAGGAGGGAACTGCAATGAGAACTCTGTTACTGGCTGGTGTCCTGGCGGTTGCAGGCTTCGCTATAGCGACGCCGATTTCGATTGCACCCGCGTCAGCTCAAGTTGCCGTTGATACCCCGCTCGGCGGCGTAAGAGTGGGCCCGCACCACCGTTACTACCGAGACTATGATCGACACTACCGAGACTATGATCGACCCGCTTATCGTGCCTACGGATATGATCGCGGATATCGTGGATGCCGCACTGTCACGATCGAGCGTGACGACGGATCGTTCCGCCGGGTCCGTCGTTGCGATTAAAGTGGTGCCGGACTGCTCATACAAGACCGTCCTAGCCGGGCTGTCGCAATCAACGAACTGGGAGTCATCCACTAAGGCCGCCTCAATTGGCGGCCTCTTTTATTTCGCGATGCTGGCACGGAAAGGTCTCCAGCCCGGCGCTCAGGGTTGAAGCATCTTGATCGTCGAGATCGGCCACTTCCCGATGTGATCTCTGATCGATATGCGCAGCCCATGAAACTCGTCCAGAAACACATCCTCGACGGTCCCCGCAGTCCCATCGGTTAGCACGGCAGCCCTTCCGACAAGTTCAGCCTCCGCTTGCACGTATTCTCGCAGGATGACAGTGGCGCGGTGTTTCACGAGCTGTAATGCGGCTTCGGGTTGATGAGCCCTACGCAGTAAGGCCATTCGCTTGGCACTCCGTGAGCGCGTGGAGAGGGCGCGGCCCGACCGGGGCTGGCTGGGCTTGGGATGGCCGGGACCGCGCTTGCTCCGCGCTGGTGCGCCAAATGTCCCTCAATACCCGGATGGTGCGGAAGGTGCCGGAAGTCATCTGCAACCGGATTGTCCGGAGGATACCGGAAACCGCTTTCCTCTGCCCCGTGAGTTGCGCTAGTCTCACAACCGAGGCGAGAGGTGAGAATGGCGAGCAAGCTTGTACGCGTCGATAGGATAGAGTCTGCGATCCTGTCGCGACTCCGTCGCGTGCAGGCGTGGCGCAGGTCGCGGTTGCAACGCCTCCTAGCTGATCCTGACATTGCCAAGAATGATCCGGAGCGGCGCAAGTCCATCAAGGCCGCGCAGCACTACACGGCTGTCTCTGCGCGCGCGGAAGCCATACTTCGGGGTCTCATCGACCGCTAGGGACGACGCTTGCCACATGCCGCCAATTTCACCCACCGCCGCCCCCGCGCTCAATTCTAGACGGGTACTTCAACCCGTCTGATCAAGGCATGCTTTTTATGAAGACTGCTCCTGCCCTACTACTTCTGTTTGTCAGCGGTGCATCGTCATGGGCTCAGGGACTTCCAGCCGGAGCTGCCCCATGTACTCGAAACACGCCGGTCGGTGTCGCCTGCTTTTTAACCGCTGGTCTTATCATCCGGGCTGGATACGCGACGTGACGGCACTGGGGCACTCGGCAAGACCGGGCTCGCATGTGTCGGCGATCAAGGGCATGCACGGCGGCGGCAGGGTTTGTTACCGAGATAGTTAAGGTCGTAGCCATATCCACACCCCGACTACAGGTACCTGGCGGACGCGCTGAGCCTCAACGGATTGATAATTTGTCGAGAGCCCGGCGACGCTCTTTGATTGTTGGCATGGGCAGGAGGTCATGAGAAAGGATTTATGGTGCGTCCGTTCCGCGGCAGCGTTTGCATTTCCAAAGAATGCAAGCGCCAAGGCGTCGATGAGAACCAGCAGTTCGCGTATTAAATGCAGTATTGAATCGAGCACTGTGATTAGCTCCCCCAAGCCGAAGTTTGAGTCCTCCCAGCTCGTCGGGCTTCATCGCCATCGTCACAAACGCCAAAGCAATCGCTGGGCTGCGATACATTTGAACTCAGCGAAACGGGCCGCGTGTCCCGACTGGTTCGCTTTTGGCTTGGCGTCGGCTTCCGGCGTGAGCCAGATGATCGTCATCTTGCCGGTCAAACGATCTAGCCAACCTTGCGTGAACCAAGTCGAAGTCTGCAACGGGGCTGGCACCGAACCCGATATCGTTCTCATTGACCGAACCGATGCTATAGGTTCCCAGCGGGGGCGATCACTTTCCGGCCGGCAAGGTCTACCGCAGATGCGGTGGGGGCACCTAAGCGTCAAACGTGTCTGGCTCGAAGACACGAAGCGTTCCGCTGCACGACAGCTTGTCAACCGTCAGTCCGGGAGCGATCTCGGCGCAACTACCGATACCGACATTCGGTCCAAGGTGTGGCCGAAGAGCACTGATGACCCATTGGTCATGAAGGGGCCCGCAGCATCGTGCGTCACCAGCTCGAGCCAAGCTCGCGAAACGGACTTGCAGCCGATAATGCGCACGTCGTGACGACGTCTCAGCATCTTGGCATGGGCGCGACCATCAGCTGTCCGCGACTCATTGCACGGCCATAGCTCCGGACATCGGAACCCACCGCTCGCCATCGAATCGCTGCGGGCGCAGTGAGGTAATCAGGCGATAATCATCCGGGCTGGTGTTGACGGTGATGCCCGGGATCAGGCCGGGAAGCGCTAGATTCGTCAGCGCGGTGGCATGCTTCATGATGTTCTGCCGCGAAAGATCGTCGCCGCAGGCCTCGAGGACCTTGGTCATCAGAACGGCGATATTCCATCCGGTGAAGTTGAGCTGATCCTCGATGTCGCCGTCGGGATAGTACTTCTTCATGAACGCCAGCCATTCCAGATAGGCCGGATCGTTGGCCCATTCCGGGTCGCCGACCGACTTGGTCGGCGTCGCGGAGATCGCGCCCTTGGCGTTTTCGAGCCCGGCCGGCTTGAGGATCGTCGGCAAGAAATTGCTGCCGATCGGCAGGAACTGCTGCGCTTTCCAGCCAAGCTCGCCTGCCTTGCGGATCGCCTGCGAGGTGAACTTGCCGGTCGACGCATTGAGGAAGACGTTGGCGTTGGTGCTGGCCAGCGAGACGACCTGGGAATCGACCGTCGGCGACGTAACCTCGTAAGGCGCGGCGGCGAGGATCTCGGCCTTGGGATCGCGCCGTGCCAGTTCGGCCTTGAAGCTGCGGAGATATTCGCGGCCATAATCGTCGTTCTGGTACAGCACCGCGACGCGCGAACCCGGGGTGTTCTCGGCAACCAGCCGGGCGTAGATTTCAGCTTCGGTGCTGAACAGCGTCATGCCCGCGATGGTGTACGGGCTGGTCTTTGGATCGGCGAAACGGTCGCTGGCGGCGAACACGAACAGCTGCGGAATCTTCTTGGCGTTGAGATACTTCTGGACCGCGGCGTTCTGTGCGGTTCCCATGCTGCCGAAGATCGCGACCGCCTCGTCATTTTCGATCAGCCGGCGCGTCTGCTCCACCGCCTTCGGCGGGCTATAGCCATCGTCAAGCGAGATCAGCTTGATCTTGTGGCCATTGATGCCGCCGCGATCGTTGATCATCTGGAAATAGCGAGTCTGCACCTTGCCGATGGCGCTCAGGGCCGACGCCGGCCCGCTATACGGCATGGTCTGCCCGAGAACCAGTTCAGTGTCGGCCGCTTTGGCCGATCCGCAAGCAGCCAGTGCAGCCGCCAGCACCAATGTCGCGCGACGTCCGCGCATGCGCTCCTCCTGGTTTTCCTTACCTGAAATATTCTTCCTAGGAAGGTATTTGTCAACAGCGAAGCAGGGTGGCAATTGGCCACTGCGCTGCGGCCATGCACAGGCCGGAGCGATCGGAAACTTGCGAGGCGACACCTGAATTTGGCGGTGCTAGATTGCTGCGGGGCATGATGCCGGTGCAATTGGGCCGCGGTGAAGGGGACTGGAAGGGGATGAAGAAGAGCAGCGTGTCACGGCGCGCCGAAGCCGCGATCAAGCAGCCGCCACCGCCTGACAGCACCCTTTACGACGATATCGAGGCTGCCTGGCTGGAGCAACGTCCCGACCTCGACCTCGCCGCCGCCTGCACGTTGTTGCGCCTGGAGCGCGTCAACCAGCTCCACGAAATGCGACTGCAGGACATAGCGAAGGCCGTCGGTCTGCAAACCGGCGAGCTCTATGTGCTGCTGGCGCTGCGGCGCTCGGGCAAACCGTACGAGCTGCGTCCCACCGACCTGTTCCGGGCCCTGCTCGTCACATCGGGCGCGATGACCAAGCGCGTAGTACGGCTGCAGGAAGGCGGCTTCGTGCTGCGCGTCTCTGCCAGCGACGACGGCCGCTCCGAGCTGGTCCGCCTCACCGCCAAGGGTCTCGCGACCGCCGACCGCGGCATCGCCGAGGTGGCAAGAGTCGTCGCGCGCACGATCGAGGCAAGCGGGCTGAGCAAGGCGGAGATCGCGATGCTCGACCGCTGCCTGCGCAAGCTGCTGGCGGTGCGGACGGTGAAGACGCCGAAGAAGTCCGGCCGGCTTACGGCGGCGGACTAGCTGCGGCACCTGCTACGCGACGGCCCTGGCACCCCGCTTTCAGCAGCGATCTGAGATCGCATGAACTGTCCTCGGCCTGGCTCGGCGTCGGCGAAATGCCCGCTGCTATCAGGCGTCGCGCCACCATCTGATCCCCGGTATTGTTGATGCTGTCGACGCCGATTAGCCTGCCCTGCCGGTAATTGAACACGGAGAACCGGCCAGCTTCGATCGAGCCGCGGATCACGATGTGGTCCCTACGCGCGCCGTGACCGACGATCTGAAGCTTGAGATCGTGCTGATCCGACCAGAACCGCGGCACGCTGTTGTATGGCTCGTGTCTTTCCGCGATCGCAAGCCCGACGGTGCGTCCCTGGTCCTGCGCGTGCTGAACCGACTCCAGCCTGATCCAGTTCTCGGCAAACCGGTTGAAGTGCGTGGTGCAGTCGCCAGCGGCGTAGATGCTCTCGCGTGCGGTTCGACCGTGCTGATCCACCACAATGCCATTGGCGCATCCGAGCCCGGCAGCGGCGGCGAGCTCGTGGTTCGGGATGCCGCCGATGCCGACGACGACCAGGTCCGCGCCGAGGCGGACGCCGCCCTCCAGTTCGATTCCCATCACTCGTCGTCCATCGCCGACCATTGCCGAAACAGACCTGCCGAGCTTCACCGCCACGCCCGCCCGGGTATGGATGTCGAGCAGGAAGCGCGACACCACCGGAGACACCGCCCGCTCAAGCAGCCGGGAGGCGGCCTCGATCACCGTCACCCGCTTGCCAAGCCTGGCCGCCGAGGAGGCCACCTCGAGCCCGATGAAGCCGCCGCCGACAATCACGATCTCGCTCGTCCGGCCGAGCCGCGCCTTGAGGTCGGCGGCATCTGCGGCCGATCGGAGATAGCAGACCCCGTCGAGTTCGGCCCCGCGGACCGCTACCCGCCGCGCGCGCGAGCCGGTAGCGATGACCAGTCTGTCGAAGCCCAATGCGGCGCCGCCGGCCAGCACTACTCTTTCTGCATGGCGGTCGATCGCGACGACACGGTGACGCAGCAGTAGTTCAATCCGCCTGCTCGCGAAAACAGCCTCATCGCGCAGAATGAGGCTCTCGGCGTTGACCTGATCAAGCAAGAATTCCTTCGAAAGCGGCGGCCGTTGATAGGGCAGCAACGTCTCGTCGGAGACCACGACCACCGGTTCGGCATAGCCGGCCTCACGCGCGGTGAGCGCGGCCTCGATGCCGGCGTAGGATGCACCGATGACGACAAGGCCGCTCATGGCTCGACGTCCACGCCGCCGTCACCGGCGGCTTGCAGAGCAGCGTCGCCGTCGAGCTCGACATAGACCTCGCCGTCACGGATCTCGACCTTGAACGCCTTGATATCCTTGTAGGCGCTGGACTGACATTTTCCGTCACGGACATCGAACATCGCCCCATGCAGCGGGCATTCGATCATATGGCCGTCGAGAAACCCCGTCGACAGCAGCGCAAATGCGTGCGAGCAGACGTCATCCGTTGCGAAGACATCGTTGCCGACCTTGTAGATCGCGATGCGCCGATCGCTCACCTTGAAGCCCAACGGCTCTCCCTCCGATAGTTTCGCGACGGCGCACAGGCGCTGCCAGATCATGGGACGTCTCCTCGATCAGAGCTGGGACATCGACGCGGACAAGCAGTCCGCGCCCTTTGCGTTCGATGCAGTCAACGGGGAATCTGCCGCCAATCCTCGGAGGCGGAAGCGAGCCGACCGCCGACGGCGCGGATGTCCTTGTAGGACATGGCTTCGCTCTGGCCACTCTTCGGCGGCTTCCCCGCCATGAAGCCGCGCACCTCGTCGAGCAGCTGGCGACGCACCCTGACGATCGCCTGGTCTGCCGAGCAGAGATATTCCTGCGAGCGGTCGACCATCGGGCCCATGCTGACCATGACAACGAAATCCTCGATGACGATCTCATGGAAGCCGGTGCTGTTGCCGGCATCCATGATCTGCCGGTTCTGGCCCCAATTGTTCGATTGATCACCCGGCAGGCCGCCGGCCATCGGCCACTGGTTGGCACGCTGCACCTTGCGCCAGGAATCCACCGGCTTCTCCGGATTGTAGAAGATGTACCACTGGATCAGGTTCTCGTCGTCGATCGGCACTGCGATGATCGCAGTGCGATCCTGCTGGGGTCCGGAGAAGATCGGCGCGATCAAGCCGTAATACGGCATCACGAACTCGGTGACTCGGGCGAGGCACGATCCATCGGGCGCGGTGCGCAATGCCGCGGCACGGAAGCCATAGGGCTTCTTCTCGAATTCATAGCCGACTTCGGTGTTGACCCGCGTTGCGCCGAAATCAGTCGACGAGGTCGCAGTCCAGCTCTGGTGCAGCAGCGCGACATGCGAGGAATCGATGGTGGCCTCGACGCCCTGCAGCCAGTTCGCCTTCAGCTCGATGCCCGCCGCATAGACCTGATCCGGCGGCAGATCCATCCATTCGAAGTCGGGCGCGGGCGGCGCGGCGCCCTCGCCGAGCCAGACCCAGATCAGGCCGGCGCCCTCGCGCGTCGGATAGGCTCTCGCTTTGACGGTCTTGGCGAATTCCTTCGGGTTGTTCGGCTCGTTAGGAACGTCCAGCACCGCGCCATCGGCGCGGATCTTCCAGCCGTGAAACAGGCAGGTCAGCGAGCAGTCATCGACGCGCGCAAGCGCGAGGGAGGCGCCACGGTGCGGACAGGCCTCGTCGAGGAATCCAATCGTGCCGTCCTTGCCCCGGAACGCCACGAAGTTGCGGCCGAACAGCTTGACCCGCACGGGCGCCTCGCCCTTGCGCACGCGCACCGAGAGAACTGCGGGTAGCCAGTAATGCTGGCGCAGCATCCGTCCCATCGGCGCGTCGCCCGTGACGCGGCACAGCAATTCGTTCTCTTCTCTCGTGACCATCGCGAGCCTCCCTGGTTGACGCCTCCTGCGTGCTCGGCCTACTATCTTCCTAGGAAGATTATTGTCAAGTTATCTTCCGAAGAAGCCATATCGGGGAATCGCATGACCAAGGGACGGCTCGGAGACTGCATCGCGCTGGTGACGGGAGGAAGCCGCGGGGTCGGCAAGGGCGTGGCCATCGGCCTCGCCGAAGCGGGCGCAACCGTGATCGTCACGGCGCGAACGCGGAACAGCGGCGGATCGGAATGGCCGGGCTCGCTCGATGAGACCATCGCCGCGATCGGCGCAGCCGGCGGCCGCGGCATCGGCGTCTTGTGCGATCATTCCGACGATACGTCGGTGTACGAGGTGTTCGATCTTGTCCGACGCGACTACGGCCGCCTCGACGTTCTCGTCAACAACGTGTTTGCGGCGCCGAACGTAATGCCGGTCAACATCCCGTTCTGGCAGGTGCCGGCATCGCTGTGGGACACCATGCATCGCGTCGGCCTGCGCTCGCATTTCGTCGCCAGCCAGTTCGCCGTGCCGCTGATGCTGCCGCAGCAGCGTGGCCTGATCGTCAATACGTCCTCGGGCGGCGGCGTCCGCTACACGTTCAACGTTCCGTTCGGCGTGCAGAAATCGGGCGTCGACCGGATGGCGCGCGACATGGCGCATGAGTTGAAGCCGTTCGGCATTGCCGCGGTCTCGATCTGGCCCGGCTACATCAAGAGCGAGAAGCTTGCGGCGCAGCCCGACCGCGTGCCGCCGGCGCTCGCCAAACTGATTGCCGAACGCGGCGAGACGCCGGTGTTCGCCGGGCGGGCGGTCGCCGCGCTCGCCGCCGATCCCGGCGTGATGACCAAAAGCGGCCAGATCCTGCTCGCCTCGGAGCTGGCGGCCGAATACGGCTTCACCGATGTCGACGGAAAGGTGCCGCCGCCGCCAAGCCGCGATCCCGCGCCGCTGTCCGTGTTCAAGCCAAACGTCGCGACCTGAGGGGGAGAAACTCATGCGGACCGCAATCGCAGCCCTGGCACCGTTCGCGGAGCGCGACTGGCAGCCGCTGTCACTGGCCGTCGTCACCGGCTTCGCCTGCGCGGTCGGGATCGCCAAGACCCTTGCGCTGGCGATGAGCGCGACAACAGCAATCCCGGCGCCGCTGTGCGCCGAGATGTCTTCGTCGGGCACGTCGCTCAACAAGGTCGAGGTGATTTCCTCGCACGCACTACCGAATGTACCGGACAAGCGCGTCACGGTGGTGCGCGTCAGCTACGGGCCAGGCGGCTTCACGCCGCCGCACCGCCACGGCGGCTCGGTGACCGCCTACATCACCAAAGGTCAGATCCGCTCACAGCTGAGCGGTGGCCCGCTGGAGACGTTCGAGGTAGGGCAATCGTTCTTCGAACCGCCCGGCGCGACGCATCTCCTCTCCGCCAACGCGAGCAACACCGAACCGGCCGAACTGATAGCCGTCTTTGTCGCTGATGAGGGAGCCGAATTGACCACCGTTCTCGAGCCATAGTTCAACGGACCGGCCGGCTTCTGCTGGCCAAGGGGGCCGAAGAACACGGTCTCGCAGTCGCCCTGCGGATCGACGTCGAGACTGTGGACGACAATACCGGACCCGAGCTCCGTGCGCTGACGAGAGTTGCACCGCCTTCCGCCGGACAGCTGGGTCGGCCGCCAAGTCCTGTGCTCCAAAGCAGAGGAGCCATCGTATCGAGCCACCTCGGGGTTCGGTTACCGATCAGACGGGCGCCTTGAAATCGTAGGAGATGCGCCCGGCCGGCAGATAGAACAGCGCAATGACCGCGCCGCCCCTGACCTCGGGATAGTGCCTGCTGCCGGGGTCCGGCGCCGTCCAGCCCGGTCCCTGCCATCCCTGCAATCCCTTCAACTCCGCGCCCTCGTTCAGGGGCACCACGAGGTTGAGTTCACCATAGGGATGACCGTGATACTGGCCGCGCAGCACTTCGTGATCGTCCTCGTCCTTGAAGCGGCGAGGATCGGCGCTGTTCATATACACGGCGGTGATGCTGAACTGGAAGGTTTCAGCCGTCGGCTCCAGGATGCGGCTACGACGGTAATTCGGGCCGTCCACCTCCTGGTTTGCCGCCCAGCCCTCCTCGACCCCGGCCTTGATCAAGCGGGCGAGATCGCGATAGAGGGCGCTGTCTTCCCCATAAGTTGCGTTGAGCCAACGCTCCATCTCGGCGCCGGGGGTCATGTCCTTGATCTCCCGGAGGAACGGAATGCTACGATGGATGAGTTCTTCCCGGCTTCCCATGGTGGTCTCCTCTTCGACCAAGTCTTACACTTCGAATCCCTGAAACGTGGCGAACTCATCAATGTCCGCCCGTGGCATCAATGTTTCCTGTCCCTCGACCATGGCCTTCCCGACGGAGATGCCGCACACCACCATCTGCCCTTCCGGTATCGACAGCAGGCGGCGCAAGATCCGGTGATATTTCGCAAACGTCTCCTGCGGACAGGGCTGAAGCCCGCCTCCCGCCGCCGCGAGCATCACGTTCTGCACTAACATTCCGAGGGACCGGATATCGCCGCATTGTTAATGCCCATCTCGACTTCGTTCTATGGCAAAGAGCGATTAGTGCGGCCAGGCGGAGCCAAGGATGATCGAGCAGAAGTTCTGACGGACATAGTTCATGTCCTTCAGCGCCAGGACATCGGCCTTCACGTTTCCGAACGTCGTCAGCGGCTTCTTGATGATGCCGTTGGCGAAGTGATCGATGATATTCTCCTTGAAGTTTGCCTCGCGCGGATGATGGACGCAGACATGATCGCGCTGTTCATGCGTGAAGTCGTGATAGGCGAGGCCGAGCACGTCCATTTCCACACCGGCGGTCACCAGCGCGATGGTCGGGCGCATATGCTCGGGGATTCCGGGCGTGGTGTGGAGCGCGATCGCGATCCAGACGTCCTCGATGTCACGCTCGGGCACGCCATAGCTTTTCATGAAGTTGCGGGCGGCATTGGCGCCGTCGACCTCGAAGCGCAGATCGGGGCTCGAATATTTCTCGGTGAGACCCATGTCGTGGAACATGGCGCCGAGGTAAAGCAGCTCCGGGTCGTATTTCAGCCCGCGGCGCTCGCCAGTGAGCGCGCCCCAAAGGAAGACGCGGCGACTGTGGTTGTAGAGCAGGTCGTCTTCGCTATCGCGCACGAGCTGCGTGGCGGCGCGCGCGATGGCACTGTCAGGCACGCGGATGCCGGCGATGATCTCGGACATGGAGCAATCTCCTCGGTTGAGCAGTGGGTTGGTTGCTAATCGGTATTAGGCAATAGAGCCCTGCTCCGGACAACGAACGGGATGCTGCGGATCAGGACAACCGTACGTCGTTTCCTGACAAAAGGCCTGCCGACGCCTTCGCTCCAGCAGGAGACAGCGTTTTCGTCTTAGCTCGCGATCTATTCCGTTTCCGCTCGTCGGAAGCTGGCGCGGTACTGGATAGGGGTCACGCCGAGACGAGTGCTGAAGACGATCCTCATCCGGTCAGCCGACCCGAAGCCGCAATCGAAGGCAACCGCCTTCAGCGGCCGGTCGCTTCCTTCCAGCATCATGCGCGCCGCATCGACCCTGGCGCGCTCGATGAAGTCGTGCGGCGTGGTCCCGGTCGCCTGCACGAAATGTCGGGCCAGATTCCGGGCGCTCATGCCGGCGACCGCGGCAAGCGACTCCAGGGTGTGGCGATTCCCAATATTGGCCATGACATGGTCTTGGATGCGCGCGATCGGCGACTCGGGATCGGCAGGTGCTGTGAGATAAGGACTGAACTGCGACTGTCCGCCCTGGCGCTGGGCAACCACGACCAGCCGCTTGGCGACTTTGAGCGCCGTTTCGGCGCCGTGCCGCTGCCCGACGAGTGCGAGGCCCAGATCTATCCCCGCAGTCACGCCGGCCGCGGTGATCAGCCGTCCATCGCGCACATAGATCAGATCAGGTTCGACTCTTGCCCTCGGAAACCTGGCCGCCAGCGCCTGTGCATCCTGCCAATGGGTTGTGACACGCCGATCGTCGAGGAGACCGGCATAGCCAAGGACGAACGCCCCGGTGCAGATCGAGCCATAAACGCTCGAGCGCCACGGCAGCTCCTTGACCCACTGAAGCAGGCGCGGCTCGGGCTCCGCTTGCGGTGGCGTCGGAGTGCCGGCCACCAGAACGATGTCGAAGCCGCCCGCCGCTTCATCGAAGGTCAGGTCGGCGACCATGCGTATGCCGTTCGACGCGCGCAGCGGATCGCGGTGAGCTGCAACCAATACGGTTTCGTAGCGATCCGCGCTGCCGAGAAACGTGTTCGCCTCGCTGAACACATCCATCGGCCCCGCCACGTCCAGGGCCTGGACCCCCTCACCGACGACGATCGCGACAGCTTGTACCGGCACCTGCTACTGCCTCTCCACTCTGGAGCCTTATTATGCAGGTAGTCCGGACGGTGCAAAAGGCCTGGCGTGAATCCGGGAGGCGACAGAACGAACATCCGTGCATCCGGGATCCCCACGGGCTATGGACTTCTATTGGTCGATTTTGCTCTCCCAGCGGCCAACCAGGCGGCCCATGCAGGTCCAAAAAAGATCGTCACGGCAACAGGCGAATTTGTCGCCATTATTGCGATCCCGGCGCCTTGTCTGGCGTCGTCAAGGGCTCGTCCTTGGAATCCACAACGAAGACCGCCAGCAAGCTGGCGGACTCCTTGTCACTCGCGTTCTCACTGACCCTGTGATGTGAACCGGGCATTTCGTAAAAGCTTTCGCCTGCGTGATAGATCTTCGCGGGTTCGTCGCCGACCTGGCTGCGGATGGCGCCGGACAGCACATAGGCGTAGATAAATGCTGACGCTGCGTGGTGATGAGCGAGCGATTTGGCTGCCGGAGGATAAGTCACCGTCACAGCAATCAGCCTCTTTCCTTCGACATTCGGCAGTGCGTGCGCGAAGGCGACTTTCACCTGCTCCCGGTCCTGCGCGATCGCCGGCGAAGCTCCCAGGGCGATCGCTGCTGCTATCAGCGGGACGGCGGCCGTTCGCATTGCTCGTCTCGCCGCCTTTGCCGCTGTACCTCGAGGGTTTGACACAGCACCAATCCGATAGGCAAAGCCATTGATCGACATCATCGCACCTCCTCTTCTAACGAGCTCACGCAACTGTTTGAAACCAGGACGCAGAACCGAGCTGATGGTCATGGTGACGCTTCCGATGTGAAGCCATCGCCGCCGCCGTCACCTTCGGCCTGATGTGCTGCTGCCGCTGAGCAGCACCGATAATAGAGCTGCCAGAGCGAATCCCGCAGCCACCCAGCCGAGCCGCTCCATCGCGCCATTGGCAATGACCACAGCGCCCGCCGCGGCACCCATCGCGCTGCCGAGGTAGATCGCCGATGAATTCATCGAGAGGCTGATCGGCGCCAGCGCCGGAGCCAACGTCACCAGCCGCGCTTGCTGCGCCGTTATCAGCCCCCAACTGGCGAACCCCCAAATCAGGATGGCCGGCAGCAGGACGGGCATTGCCCGCGCCGGCTCGAGGGCCGCGCTGAGCGAGAAGGCAAGATAGGCCAGCAGGGCAAGCCATCCACCAACGATCACGACACTGCGCGCGCCCCAACGGTCCGCCGCGCTGCCGCTGAGCTGGGTGCCGACCGCACTGGCCAGGCCAAAGCCCAGCAGCACCGGTGCCAGCGCTTGCGGGCCAAGGCCGCCGACGGCGGCTATGAACACACTGAGATAAGTGTAGACCGTAAAAGTGCCGGCCACGGTCAGCACGCTCGTCGCCAGCACGCCCAGGATATCGCGACGCTTAGCCAGCGCCAGGCGCTCACCCAGGCCGGCCGTGACGCCGGGCCGTTGGCGCGGCAGCCGGATGAGAATCCCTGACAGCGAGAACACCGCCAGCCCCGCCACACCGAAAAAGGTGGCGCGCCAGCCGAAGCCCTGCCCCACCAGTACACCCAGCGGCACTCCGGCGATGATGGCCAGAGTCAACCCGGTGGTGATGGTGGACAGGGCGCGGCCACGCCGCTCCGGACCGCCCAATGCGGCGGCATATCCGCTGGCCGCCGGCATGAAGCTTGCTGCGGACAGGGCCAACAGGAGCCGCGCGGCCAACAGCCCGGCATAGCCCGGCGCCAGCGCGGCGAGCAGGTTACCCAGGGCGAAGCCGCCCATGGCGACGACCAGCAGCCGACGCCGTTCCAGCCCGGCCGTTAACACGGCCATGACCGGCGCGCCGATGGCATAAGCGAGGGAGAAGGCGGTAACCAAATGACCGGCGGCTGGCAGACTGACGTTCAGATCTCGCGCCAGGGCCGGGAGCAGCCCGGCGATCATGAACCCCTCGGTGCCGATGGCAAAAGCGCCGAGGGTTAGCCAAATGAGAGAGGCCAGCGAGTCGGCGCCGGTAGCCTGCGCGCGATCGAGATTGGGCTCCTGGAGCACAGGATAGGTCCTAGTCATGATGGTGAGCCCTGTGCTGGGTATCCGAGAAGGGCGAAGCAGCGATCAGGTCGCAGGCGTTGGGACTCTTGAACCCCGGGATGAAACGTTCGCAGACGGCGGCGTTGACGGTGCCATACGTCGTCGCCGGCTTGTGCGCAAAACCGGCGAAATACTCCTGAATGAAGCCTTCTTTGAAATTTGTGCGCGGGTACTTGGCGACGATTTCCTCGCGCAGGTCCGCGGGAAACTGATCGAAGCCCACCCCGATGACATCGAGGAGCACACCGGAGTTGAGGAGCGCCACTTCGGGTCCCATATGCTTCGGGATGCCGGGGGTGGTATGCAGCGCAATTGCTTCCCAGACGGTCTGTACCTGATTTTCAGCAATGTTGTGGGTAGAAAGAAACTGCCGGGCGGCATTTGCGCCATCGACCTCGAAGCGCTCGTCTGGGCTCGAGAACTTCTTGATCAGGCCGAGATCGTGAAATGCGGCGGCAATGTAAAGGAGCTCGGAGTCGAAGCGCAGATTCCTCTGACGACCCTGCTCAGCAGCGAACAGGTAGACGCGGATCGAGTGATTGAACAGCAGATCGGTGGAATGTTCGCGCAGGATGTCTGTCGCCTCTTTCGCGAGCAAGGAATCGGGAATGACGAGAGCCTGGGCGAGATTTCGGGTTGTCATTGTTGCGTCCTTTCAAGAATTGCTGTGGGGCTTGGCTGCGCGTTGCACGCGAGCGCAACGACGAAATTATGCTGATCAACTCGCTCCGACGTCGAGCACGATCTTTCCTTTCGGCGGAGGCCGCACGCGTTCCAGCATCAAATGAGCCTCGCGCGCATCCGCGAGGGGCAAGACTGCCCCGACGTTTGTTCGCAGCTTTCTATCATCGATGAAGCGAGCGATCTTCGCCAGATATTGGCTCGTGACGTCGACCAGAAAGAAGGTGGCTTCAACACCGTAGCGCTTTGCAAGATCCTGATCCGGACGGAACACTGCCGAGATCAGCTTGCCGCCGCGACGAAGGACCTGGAATGAGCGGTCTTGGGTTTCGCCGCCGACCAGATCAATCACAGCGTCCGCGTTCTGAACTTCTTCCTCGAAGCGCTGCGTCCGGTAGTCAATCACCGTGTTTGCGCCGAGGTTACGCACAGCGGAAATATCGCCCGTCGATGCGGTTGCGATGGTTTGTAGACCCGCGTGACGGGCCAGTTGAACCGCATAGGATCCAACGTTGCCGGCCGCGCCGTGAATAACAACGGTTTGACCTGCTTTGAGTTGGGCGTGATCAAACAACGCCTGCCATGCCGTCACGGCGACGACAGGAACGGACGAGGCTTCAACGTGGGTTAACGAGGTCGGCTTGTTCGAGACCATGCCTGCGGACGCTAGAGCGTATTCGGCGTAGGCTCCGACAAACTGCGGATTCGTAACACCATAAACCTGATCTCCCACACGCAGTTCGGAAACCCCGGACCCCATCGCGACGATTTCACCGGACAGATCCGAGCCCAAAGTGAGGGGGAGCGGTTGCGGCAAAGCGCTCTTGCCGGATCTGATCCAGCCATCCCATGGGCCAACTCCAGCGGCCTCAACCTTGACCAGGACCTCGCCAGGACCTGGCTCGGGTCGCGGCACGCGCTCGAACTTCATAACGTCTGGCGATCCAAATTCGTGTACGCGCCAGGCCATCATTGTTGAATGAGTTCGCTCTTCGTTTGCCTGAGGAACCGTGCTGCTCGCGGTCATCACATTCTCCTTGCGCTCAGCTCGTTCGTCGGGTTGTGCCGACGACTTCAAGTTGCCTTCGCCGGCCAATCCCAGGGCGAGGCCTCGCTTGTCAATATATCGCAACCGGTCGTGTCCAGGACAACGAACGCGATCCTGCGGATCAGGACAGCCGTACGTCGTTTCCTGACAAGACCCGTCGGAGTCTTCGCGGCAGTAGAAGCGGTTTCGCTGTCCGATGATTCTCGATCTATTCCGATTCCACCCTGCCGGAGCTGCTGCGATGTTACGCGAAAGCGGGTGCTTATCCTCACGATCCGAAGGCGCGATCGGAAGCTGCGGGATGAGGAGACTTCAATGCCGTTGGCGGTTTGCGCTGCGAAAGCATCAAGGGCGCTAAGCATCTTCGGGAGGTGGTCAACCATCAAGGCGCAGGACGACAGATTGCCGAAGCGTCGTGTGGCCGGATGTAGAGCGGGCCGGAGAGCAACCGGATAACCGCGGAGGACGATGCTTAGGGCGCGTCATCGCACTTTGGGTTTCCGAATATCGAGTACGCCCTGTTCGGGAAGCACTCACGAGTCTTCCCATCGCAGCTTCGGCCTACTGGTCAATTGCCGTCATCCCGCGCGGAAACGGCAGCGCGCGGCGTGGCGCCGCGGTCCAGCGTCTCACGCAATGACATAGAGCGTGGTTTGGTGCCCAGGTCGATCGGGATGCCGAACGCTGACTGTTCCAGCCGCCAAAATGAAGGCCGGCTGGGACCATGTCGTGCCTTTGTCACGGCAGGCACTCTGCGCAGCGTTCAAAAGCTGACCGGCCGTCGCCGGTATACGTTTTCCTGCTCGAAGGACGCGCCGCTATCAAACAACACGCTCAACAAGCGCCGGCGGCTGCTGGGCATTGACACCAAGACTGATCATTGCGCCCATGGCTTGCGGACCACGTTCTCGACCCTGTATCACCACGAAGAGATCAAGGACGCCAAGGCATGGGATGGCGATGTCGTCGAGCAGGCGCAGTTTCTTTTTTCAACCTCACCCGCCCGGGTGATGACGAAGTGCTGCTTCATCCGATAAGTGCGAAGGCTACTCGGACAGAAGACGTTGATTTATCGCTTGCTCAATCAAGGGGTCGGCAATGGCCAAGCTTTCCTCAGGTGGTGTGCGCCCGACGGTACGCGGTCTCACCGAAGAGGAAGCGTCCACTTATCGCAAATGGGCAAAGGGTTGGTATGTCGTCCTTTTGATCGCCCTTGCAATCATCGTCACAGCGGGCCTGGTGCTGCAGGACAGGAAAGACGAGGCTATCAGGATAGAGGCGATTCCGTAGATCGCAGTACCAACGTTAGCTAGATCTGCAAGAGGGCATTTCCCGAAACTCTCGTCGACAACTTCGACATAGTTGAGGGTTAAGAGAGCTCACCCTGTTGGGTGAGGCACCAACAACTTGGATAAGCAACTTTCTTAATACCATCTTGAACTAGAAAGTTCTTCACAAGACTTGAACGCGATTGCGTTACGGAATTGCAGTGAACTTCTCGAACGAAAAGATCGAACAAGTTCTCGACCTGATCTACGACGCTGCGGCCGAGAACGGCCTCTGGCGTAGCGCGCTCACGGCGATAGCCGATTTGACGGGCAGCCAGGGCTGTATTCTGTTCGGTCAATCCGTGACTGCGCAGCGAGTTTATTTTGATTTCAACGGCCGCCTCGACGAGGAGTGCAATCGCGCTTACCAGGAACGGCGCATGATCAATCCGTGGTCGGTCGGTATGGAGAACCAGCCGGCAGGACGACTGGTCCTCTCCGATGAATTGATACCGCTCTCCCAACTGCGTTTGACGCCGTTTTACGAGGATGTGTTGCGGCCGCAGCGCATCTCGCACAACGGAATGATGGGGCTCGCCGCGAAGGAAGATTTCAGAGCCGCCTTCAATATTTGCCGAAGCGAGCGTCACGGCGCCTTTGACGGCAGCGAGCAACGGTTATTGGAGCGGCTTTCGCCGCATCTGTGCCGCTCGATCGCATTGGGGTTTCGAATTGACGGCTATCTGAGCATGCGGAATGCAGCATTCGACGTATTGGAAAAACTCGCAGATGGGTGGTGGTGCTGGACCGCCGTGCTCGCATCTTATTTGCCAACAGGGCGATGCGACAGTTCGAGATGGAGGGCATCCTCAACCTGCGCCACATTCTCTCGACCTATTCCCAATCCCATTCAAGGCGCCTCGCCGAGCTGATCAGCGCAGCGCTGCTCGGCGCGCCCGTCGGGACCATGAGCATGCCACGGCCTGCAAGCGGCCGCCTGCTGACGATCCTGGTGTCGTCGATCCGAAGCAGGGATCTCGGCCGCCTGTCCGATGCGGGTTTGGGAGACGTCGCGGTCATGCTGTTTGTCGTCGATCCTGCCAGCAGAAGCTCGATTCCCGTTGCCCAGATGATGAATGCCTATGGCCTGACGCAGGCCGAAGCGAGGGTGGCGCTGACAGCCTCTTCGGGCAGCACGATCATCGAGACGGCTCAACTGCTCGGCCTTTCGCCTAACACGGTCAAGACACACCTTCGGCGCGTCTTCGCCAAGACTGCTACCGGCCGTCAGGCCGAGCTCGCGCGTCTGATTGCCGCCATCGGAGGCGTGCGCCTCGTGGACACCAACGATAGGTAATTGCGCGGCTGCCGGTCAATCAATCGCGCTAGAACGGTTTCGCGGCCATCACGATACCGGAGAACACCAGGAACAGTGCCACGACGCGGTTGAAGCCAGCAGTGCTTAAGCTTTCAAACAGACGTAATCCAATGTAGGCACCGAGAAGCGCCGGCGGAACATACTTGACGAGACCCACGGAGATCGCGCCGACGGGATGAAGGAAGGTGAGTGCGGCAAACGCCCAAAGCTGGTTGACAAGGATAAAGGGCTGAATGATCGATCGCTGGCGTTCCTTGCTGAAACCCTGCGCCTGACACCAGATGGTGACGAACGCGCTGGGGAACGCCGCCACACCGCCGGTCAGCCCGCCGAGCGCGCCCATCGCGATACGCCCGAGGAGCGGATTGCTGCCGCTTCGAATGACCGGCTTGGCCAGCACGAACGCGCCATAGCCGATCAGCAGCCCTCCGAGAACCGGCAGGTAGATTGTGGCGTGCGTACGCAACAGCAACAGGAGCCCGAGCGGCAGTGTCGTCAGGCTGCCAACAAGGTAAGGCGCCAGTTCACCAACGTTGACGAGGCTACGCAGCCACCACGTGCAAAAAACCTGTTGCGCGATCGAGGCGATCAGCAGGATTTTTATGACGAGGACCGGGTCGGGCACGAGATGAAACAGAATGGAGCCAGCGAGCGGCGAGAACGCAAATCCTGCGATGCTCGACAACAGCGCGCTGATCAAGATCGCCGCCAACGACACTTCCGAGCTGAGGGTACCAGGGGACCAGAGCGCGACCAAAACAACGCACGAAAGGAGAATCCAGAGTATCATCTCCGGCTGTTGCGAATGGCCCCGATCCAGCTTCGGCAACGATGGCCGGTGAAGTGAACTCATCGCCGATCCCCCAGTGGTCACGTGAACTAGGCGAGGTTGCGGCTTCGTTGCCGCAATCATGCGAACCGAGCCGCCGCCATCAGTCTAACGCATCGGCGGTGTCGTCGCGTCACCCGCCCGGGTGAGCAAGCGATCATGCGTCACGAGATTTCACTGCACGTTGGTCGCGTCTCGTCTGCTGCATCCGCCAGGCAGGCGCACAAGAGCCTCCGCGAGTTGATCGGAATAAGAGCAGTATGGATGAATATCGGCGCCTGATCGAGAGACCCGGCATAGATCAGAAATGTGACATTGCACATGGCGACGACCCGCGGCCCAATCATGTTTTTCATATTGTAAGATCAGGAAAACAAGCGCCGAAGCGGCATTACCGGCTAAATCCATCCACCACACGGCAGATATCCGAAGAGCTCCACTCAGCCAGATGCACCCACACGCACTCCCCCGTCATAACCCCAGGTGATCGCATGGATTATTCGCCGTCCAGCGGCGGACGCAATGTTCCGACCACTGTGATGAATACAGCCAGCTCTACCTGCGCCCGGAGCCGGCTTCAACTTAGTCCGGATACGCGAGGCCCTCCCCGCACCCGATCGACTGAACGGCCAATGGCAAGCTTCGGCGCGCAACAGGCGCAGCCGAGCAGTTTGTGGGACGTTTATGAGCTCTTGCCAAGATGCCGAGGCCCGACCGGAATCGATGCAATCAGTCGAGCCAGGGCAGCGGAGGAATGCACGCCGGCTTTGGCGAACACCTGACGTGCGTGTGTTTTCACAGTATTCGGCGACACGGCGAGCACCCCTGCGGCTTCGGTGAGACCGAGGCCGCTACCCAACAGCGCGGCGACGCGCGTCTCGGCAGCGGTCAATCCGACCACGAGCTGAAGCTGCCCGGCCTGTGCGTTGACAGCCGCCTGCGGATCGACAATCTGGACCATCACCCGCGCGCCAGTGTCGATTGCGTTCCATGGTGAAAAGGCAGGTGCCGGCAAAGGCGTCACCTGCACCAGCAGCGCGCGCCGGCCGGACGGGCGGTTGATCTGTAATGCTTCCCCCAGGTCCTGCGGTTTGCCGCGCGCTACGGCGAGCGCATGCTTGATGCACGTTGCGAGGCGCGAGGAATCGAGACGCCTCTGTGCGCCGAGAGTTAAACCACTGCCCTTGACTGCCTGGAGCCCATCGCGCTCTCGAAGCAGCTCTTCGGCCAGCGGCGTCATCTGCAGAACGCGGCCCTGGCGGTCAAGTAGAATAACGGCACCACCAATGCTCGCAAGCAGACGACCGATCTGGCGCTCGCCGGCATTCAACTGGCTCGTCAGCAGCGTGAGATCGATGGCACGGAAGAGATGAGAAACGAGGTTGTCGAGGCGCTTCGCTGTACGCTCAGTATCATTCGCGCGGCTTCGAAACATTGAATAGGATACCGCCGGCACGTTCTCGCGACAGATCGGCATGCCTTACCGCGATGATCTCCGCGATTCGTTGGGGGCGAGAATATCGGCATAGAAGGCGCTGTGACGGAAATTCTGTTTCTCTATGAGCGCGTCGGTCGCCAATGCTTTGCCGATCGGCGCACGCGCGAACGCATACGGATTGTCGGTGTAGTGCTGCAGAAAGAGCTCGTTCAGGTCCTCGCGCAGACGTCTATGGACAATGAAATTGCGATCTCGCGAGGTCGATAGATACAGCACCATGCCCCTGTCGGCTCCAAGGTAGTCAGCGACCATCTCCAATGTTGCAGCCCACAATTCTGGCCGAGCTGCGGCCTGGTAGATTGCATCTATAGCTGACGAACAGCTGGAGCGTGCCATAGATTAGCCGCCTATCTCTCGCACCTGCCAACGGCCCGAATTTGGCAATTCCCGTAGGACGCTTGACCGCGGCGATCTGCGTGTCCACCCAATCCGAGAACTCGTATGGAAACTCACCCGAGTTCATGAGTTCACATGGGGTTAAAACAGTAAAGTGAGCCTCAAAAACCTAATTTAGCCGCGTATCATGACGTTTGTCATATCCAATCATCGCGCTCAAGATATCGTTCGGCGCGCCGCGTCTGGACTTTGGCCCCCAGGCCGATCGCGCGGACGCTGTGTTTCGTCCGACCTGGCACGTCCAAGTTCCGGCGCAAGGGAGGTCCGTGGCCGGTAGCGAACAATGAGGACTTACATCAACGTCAAGAGCCGCACCAACTCGACCCGACTGCTGGTGCCAGTCTTGGCGAATATGTGACGCAAGTGAGTTTTCACCGTGTTTTGCGAAAGTTTTAGACTATCGGCAACCTTGTGCGAGGTTGGCTGCGAGGCGACCGCGATGGCAACTCTCGCTTCGGCGGGCGTGAGATCGTATATGGCGGCAAGCGCTCCAACTGGCGCTTGCGATGGCCGATGCGGATCATTGATGAAGACCAGGGCTGCGCCTGGTATCGCAAAATCGCTGCTCCGGGCCGATAGTGGGCAGACTTCCACGCCGTATCGCGCATCACCGGATGGCCGCGATACGCCGATTACTCCTCCGCCGCGCCGTGCGGGGTCACAAGCTGCGGCGAGCAATCGCTCAAGCATCCTCTGCTCTCCAGGGAGGCTGGCGGTCAGCCGTCCTGTCTTGACCGACAGACCATTGTTGTTGCGGGCAATCTCTTGTGCGGCCGGATTCATCCACATCACCTTGCCGGACTTGTCGACGAGCGCGACTCCCGTTCCGAGGCGTTCAACTACGACAGCGATGGCCTCCCGTTCGATGCTTTCCCGCTTGAGTCGCGCCGTCACGCGCAGCGCCCGCGCCATGTGTGTCAGGAGGAATGCCAATTCCTCGTTTTCCGCCGCGGTCAGTGGTTCGCAGCCCACGGGTCCTTGCACAAGGAGGGGCGCAAACGTGCCGCCCTCGCGAAAGATGATCGCCGCCGAGCGGCTCCAGATCCGCTGCGGCACAAACAGATCCGAATAGATCTCTGTCTTGTGAAAGACGTTGCGACCACCCATGGCTGCGACGAAATCAAAGGGTCGCGCTTGAGCCGCCCTCAGAAGGTGCGGGATGGCCGGATTGGTCTGCGGCGTTGCATAGCGCGTGAAGAAGACCGGCTGTAGTTCTTCATCAAGACGTGCGATCGCGCTGAAGATCGGGCGGTCCGGCAGCGATTGAAGCCAGATGATGGCAGGCGAGCCGCCAAACCGATCGCCGAGCCGATGCAGCGCGTGCGACCAACCCTGCGGATCCGTTGCCGCATCGTAGATGGAGTCGATGACCTGTTCGACGGCTGGTCGGTGCCGCATGGTCGCTCCCCCAATCACGCCAGTGTGCCTATCGTACGAGCTTATCACAAAGAGCGGAAGACTTGGCGTCAATCCGCAAGAGAGCGTAATCGTGTCGGATGCACGAGTGATCTAGCTTCTGGCGCCACAACTTCCCGAGTGCTGTCCGCGAAATTGGGTTGCGGATGATCGGAAAGATGTCTGCTCCGACTGGGCCCGCGGCGCGTGCTGTGGCGGGGGCGCCACACCGACTGCAGGGGCAAATCGGAGAAAGGGAGACGGCCAGGAAGGATGCCGGTCAACACGAATAGCGAACCACAGCCTTGCCGGCACGAGGGGAAATTCACATTTTTACTCATAGAGCCGAGGCGGACGCCAAACACGAGCCATGCGTCAACAACTGTGCCGCGCACTAGCGCTTGATTAAGACCCGCACGATCAATGGTCGGCTGCTGGGCCCGTTGCTGACCCTTTCAGCTGCGGGGTCTGACGGCCGAGTTTGCCCCAGACCCATGCACGGCTGCTGGGCTTCGCAAGCGGCAGCCAAGTTGGGTAACGATCCGTATAGCGGCGCCCTGTACGGCCGTGCGCCCGATTGATCCCGCAAGACACCCTTCGATTCAGAGTTGGCCTCGGCAGTAACCTTGTCAGCCGTTGAACTCACCAGCGCCGCGGCGATCATCACAATGACGGCGACCGTCGAATAGAATGAAGGGATCGCGATGGCCCAGCGGCGCGCCAGCGATCGATGCTCAGTACTGAGCTCGGTACCCAATGGACGTCTCATTTCGTACACTCCAGAAAAGCATTTTCGTTTTGAACTACGAGGGCTGCGTAGCGAGCCGAATAAACGTGCTTCAGATGCCGCCCTTCGCTCCAGGACACGAATTAAAGAACTTGGGCAAATGCGGTTATCGCGACCTCTAACAATTGAATTGCAGCGATAGCTGATTGATACGCGGAGCCAGTACAAGTGGATTTCTAATGACGGCTCGTTGGAACGTTGTGATGGCGCTCACAAGATGTACTTTTTGCATGTTGGCCCGACGACGATCCAATGTAGCTTACGCCACAAACCCTCCTTTCGCGTCACCCGGACGGGTGAGAGTGACGTTACTGGAGCTCGACCAAGCCGGGGTTCTTCACCCCAGGCCGATCGGCGTACCCCAACATCAGCGACGGCTGAGATCGCAAAAGATCGCATAGCGTAGCCCGTGAAACACCGAAAACGGTAGAGATTTGCCGAGCGCTTTGGTGAATGCCTCGTCGCAAAGCCCCCGGGGCTAAGCAACGGAACATCAGGAGGCTGAGATGGTCCCGGCGGGTCCGCTTTCTAAGCTCAAGCGACATCGTTGAAGATGAGCGTTGATTTCCGCCCACGACCCTTGCCGTGTGAAAACGCTGTACCGCTGTTAGCTGCGAGTGGAAAAATTCTTCCGATCCTCACCCGGTAGGAGGACGTGCTGGGAAACCGCTCTGCGTAGAACATGCAAGCTTCCCTTCTTTCGGAAATGCACCATGTGGTTCTCAGAGGCTGGACCGGCATTGCTTACAGGCGTGTGTTCAGGGTTGATGGTCGCAGCACCGATTGGTCCGATGGGTGTATTGTGCATCCAGAGAACACTCAGCGGTGGGATGGCGGGGGGCCTCGCCACCGGACTAGGAGCCGCGACAGTACACCTCGGATACAGTGCGTTCATAGTGCTGGGGCCGGGCGCGCTGGCCCAGCCCTGGATAGCTGCGAATGTCTTTCTGCTCCGCGCCATCTCCGGCATCAGTCTCATCTGGTTCGCGATCAGGATCTGGCGGAATGACGTTAGACTTCCGACGACGGCCGAGGAGGTTCGATCTCGTTTTGCGGATACCTATCTGAGCGCTCTCGTTCTGGGCATGGCCAATCCTCTCACGATTGTGTTGTTCTTCGCGGTCCTGCATGCTTCGGCCGGCATCGCCGCAGTGCCATCCGTTATGGTTGGTGTGTTTCTTGGATCAGTCATGTGGTGGACCGTCCTGACCACCGTCGTCGCCGCGGCACGCTCGCGACTAAGCAAGAGGCGTCTCGAACTGAGCAACAAAGTGGCCAGTCTCATTCTCGTAGGGCTGGGCCTCGCCGCACTTTCCAAAAGCGCGATCCGCGTGCTGGGCTACTTAACTTAGGGCGAGCGATCTATCATCTTCACATCAAGATTATTGGCTGCGAGTCTGGCTCCAGCGCGGTGGCGTCAGCCGCCTTTCTCCTCCGGTACGAGGAGCAACAAAGAAGAAAACGTGACGCCAACCGCTGGCGGTATTTCAGGGAGATTGCGCAGGGAAAGAGTTCGCGCCGGTCGCTCTGCTTGATTTTGCCACCCTGGCGCTCGATTGCCTTGAACAGTGCCTCGAAAAGCGATGGTCGTTCCGTGAGCTGGCGTTCGCGCTCGGCGGCTTCTCGTTCCTGTCGTTGGCTGGCGTGAACTCGCTGCCGTACGGGATTTCCTGAGCACACTCCGTTCAATGGATGTTGATCGATCGATTGAGATCGATGGTCGCAGTGTCCTTGACGGGAACCTGTGTGCACGTTCTCCGCTTTCTCGGGGGTTTGAGTGGGTCTCCACTTCAAGACTTCAGCCGCCCGCACTGAGATCTTATTTTTATGACTCACATTCATGCTGACAGCGCGATAGCCGGCACACGTGGAACTGTCAGTCCTACCGCGCGTTCGCCTTCATCAGAGGGAGGCCGGAACGGCAAAGGCGAAGAAGCAGGCTGCCCGCGGACGCGAACAGGATCGCGCTCTTGTCGCTGGCGGCCAGGACTATGAAGTCCGCTATGAACCTTAGACAGTCAGGTCAGCCGCCTCGGTAAAGAAGATCGGCAGCAGCCGGAAGCGGATCGAGCGGCGCTAGGATCATCCAGAGCAAAAATGCGCAGCCGTTAGTTTGTCGAGGTGCGAATTCACTCACCTCTTGGCCTCGGGATGACCGTCGACGTTCGCTCTTGCCGCGGACAGCACTTCCTGACTGGTTTGGTAAGTCAATGTCCGGACTGTCAGCTCCCCGGCCAGGCGCGTGATCTCAACCAACGAGCCGCCGCCGGGGGTTGCTCGACCACCGCGAGTCGATGACCTCGATACTCAATCCCCTTATCCATCGCAAGTGAATCCGTATCGTTAGCTTGGCGATCATCTGGAACGCGTGCCGATCTCGGCGGGACTATCACCGACCAGTTCGAGGCTGGGTGAATGGCTTCGTCGCGGGAGGAAAGAAAAGGACGTACCCGCGTCTCGCCTCAACGTCCTCAGCGAGCCTGAGCCAATCCGCAGCCAACTTTAGCCATGCCTGCCTATCTAGAGGACTGATCGCTTGGTCCGCTCGGGTTGCCCTCCGCTTGTCGGCGGTAGTATGTTACACTCGTGTCTGCCACTGCTGCCTAACCAGTCAACTCCCCCATTGTCCCATACAATCGCGCCGCAGCCACATCGGAGAATGTGTATTGTCTCGCCTTTGGTGCTATCCAGCACGGAATGTGCGAGACGGAGAAAGCCCGCACACTTGGGACAGCGGCGGCCATTCTCCTGCGTTTGGAGCGTTGGCAGCGGGCCTGCCTTATGCGCATTCATGGTGGTGCACCGGCGCGGCTGAGAGATCGAATAACAAGTGCAAAAAGTGGACATTCGTTCCCAGCCGGAAGTTGCACCTCACTCCAAAGTCGGGCTTACACCTAAAGAGGTAGGGGCGTTGCGCCCGAAAAAGGGATGAGCTAACCGTGCTCGACGATGTGGTCGATCGCGCCTTCCATTTGGCCGTCACTATCTCGAACTCGGAGGGCATTGGGTCGTTGGCTTCAACCAGCAGCCGACCGTCCATATCGAGTCCTTTGGCGATCTTCATAATCTCGCGCGCTTGATGTTTCGCGTTCGCGCGCCACTGTCACCGGGCTTCCCTCTATCGTTCGCCCGGCCACCAGGCCGAGGGCGGCTTCCTGAGCTCCTATCCCGCCAACCGGTGGCTGCTGAAGTCGGGTCTGAAGGAAAAGATGTAGCGCCCGGAACAAAGCGCTGCAGGCAACGAGGTCACGCCCGATGGCAGTCGGACCGCACTTGAGGAACGGCAACGCGCCTCGTCGGTTTGTTCCCGACCAGCCTGGGAGACCGCGACGTGAGCACGAAAGACACCTTCGTCGGGACGACCAAGCGGATCGTCGCCGAAATCGTAGGAGACGGCAGACTTGCCGAGGAAGGCGCGCGCCAAGTCCGCTCGGCAAGCGGCCCCGCCACCAAGGTCGGTCCGCCGCAGGGGCCGTCGACGCTGCCGCCGAGCACCACATCCCGATCGGAGTCGCCACACATGGACGAAACTCAGTTCGCTTCCCTGCTCGGGCGTGCCGCATTGAAGGTGGACGGCACGCTCGGACTCGACGAGATACCGAAAATCTGAACCAGGACGATTAGGATTGCGGACATGAAGGATCGCTTCGAAGACAAGGTCGTCATCGTCACCGGAGCAGCATCAGGCATCGGCGAAGCGACCGCACGTCGTTTCTCGGCCGAAGGCGCGAATGTCGTGCTCGTCGACCGCCAACGCGAGGCCCTCGAAAAGGTCGCTGCAGAGCTCCCGCCCAAGCACACGCTCTCCCATGTCGCGGACGTGTCGGACTCGCGTGCCGTCGACGGCATGGTAGCATCAGCCGTGAAGCGCTTCGGCCGACTCGACGTGCTTGTGAACAATGCGGGGGTCCATGAAGGCGGCGATCCGTCCAAGATCACGGACGAGGAGTGGCGGAAGGTCATGGCGACCGATTCCGATGGCGTGTTCTTCGGCTGCCGGGCCGCCATTCCCCATCTTGAGAAGACTAAGGGCTCGATCGTGAACACCGCCTCCGTCTCCGGAACTGGCGGCGATTGGTCGATGAGTCCCTATAACGCCGCGAAGGGCGCCGTCGTCAATCTCACGCGCGCACTGGCGATGGATCTCGGAAAGAAAGGCGTACGCGTAAATTCGGTCTGCCCCAGTCTGACGCGCACCGGCATGACCGCCGACATGATGGAGGACAAGAAGCTGCTGTCGAAGTTCGCCGAGAGGATCCCGCTCGGGCGCGTCTGCGAACCACGGGAAGTCGCGGCGGTCATCGCCTTTCTCGCGAGCGACGACGCCAGCTTCATGACCGGCGCGAACGTCGCCGTGGACGGCGGCGTCTCCGCGTCGAACGGACAGCCGCCGCAGCAGTAGCAAGCGCCGTAACGCGAAGGGCGCTGCCCGGATCCAGTTTCATCTCGAGCTGGAAGCTATTGCACAGCAGCGTGATCTCGATCCGGTCCGTCTTCAGACCTTTCCGATGATGTTGCGGGCCGCCGTCTCGACGGCCTCCGGGGCAGCTTCTGCTGTCGCCCGTGGGCCGCACGGATGTGGCCGGCGCTCGCCCAGCCCGATCACTTCTCCGGACGCCTCACTTCGAGCCAGCGTACCTACGCATCCGAGGTGAAGTGGACAACGCTCACTCAGATTTTGCGGGTATTCCAGCGCGCCGTGGCCAAGGTGATCGTCGGCGCGGTAGGGCCGAACGCCGCGCAATTGTTGCAGGCAACGAACTTCGTCTCGAGGTCACTGCTGATCCAAAGATTCGATGAGGCGCAGAAAGGGCATGGTTGCAACGTCCCGGAACTGACGAAACCGGGGGTTCGATCGGAAACAGGCTTTTCTCCGGGTTTTCCTGCCATCACTAGGCTGGTTCTAGTTCGCAGCCACGGCGCCGTCGGCGCTGGCTATGCTTGGCTGATCATCGGGCCGGCATCGGAAGCGGCAATACAATCTCTAACGGATTCCCAGGTTTGATGATTAATCTGGTACACTATTCCATCGTATTAGCGGCTTCGCTGCAGGCCGGTCATTTGCTCGCTTCGCACGCTGTATCGACTAGTTCGAGGAACGCTTGAAAGCCGGGTCAACCAGAGCTCTCCCAAACGCGAGAACCATCGCCGCCGCTTCATGCTCTCCGCGATCGTCCAGGACGTGATAGAGCAATTCCATTCTATCTCGGAAGGCGGCCAAAAGCGATGGATCCCGCTCGCACAGAACTCCTGCAATACAGAGAGCGAGGGCTTCGGTCCCCATCTTAACCTGAGCCAAGGAGGCGGAAGTCATCGCGTCCTCCCGGCTTGATTTGCGGTTCTGCGCTTCACTCCACTAACTTCGCTCACGAGAGAAGTCCTTTCTCTCTTCATCGCAGCTGCCAAAGTAGAGCTTAGCAATGCTCAACCTCGCAATTCTTCAGCGAGCCGTCGCTCTATGTCGCTCTATGAAGTTGCGTTCGAGGTCCGTCAGCTGCGTGTTTACGAGTTTTCGGTATCGCCTCACATTTGTCTCGCGCGTCCACCGCGAATGCTTCTGCGTGCGTGAGGCTTGCATTGGCCGATACCGTCTCGTCGTCGCTTGCTGACCGATCGAACGCTGCGCCTGGTCGAGAGCAATGCAATTGAGCTTGCTGAAACGAGGCTGCCGCATCGCCAATCCCCCGCGTGGCGGCGGGTTATCTTCACCATCCAGCTGCTTCAGCGCCGCCAGAATATCGTCCAGCCGCAACCTGTGCGGAATGCCGGGGACTTCGCGCAAGGCCGGATAGGATTCGACAATGTACATATCGGACGCCCACGACGACAGGATCACTCGTTTCTCATCCGTCGAGAGTTTGGGATCGTTCAAGACATCGTGGGGTGAATTGTAGTGCGATACCGCGTGGAAGAAGGGCTCAACATTCTTGATGGTACGATTGACCTGGCTCATCCTTTGTCTCCTTTCTACTCCTTTCGTCGAGAGACGGTGATATGAGTCTGGGGACGAAGGCGGCAACAATGACATCGCCGCCTTCGAGGCTTAGGCCGCCTTCTGCGTGATTTGCGTGCTAGAAGCGCCACCACCGATCGCGATGCGCCGGGGTTTCATGGCCTCCGGAATTTCGCGGACAAGTTCGATCCGAAGCAGGCCCTTGTCGAGCGCCGCATTCTTCACCTGGACGTAGTCTGCAAGGTTGAACTGCCGCTTGAATGGGCGAGCCGAGATGCCCTGGTAGAGATATTCGTGCTGGTCCTTATCGCCCTTGCGGCCTTCCACCGTCAGAACGTTCTGCTCGGCGGTCACCGTGATCTCATCCGAGCTGAAACCAGCCAGTGCCAGTGAGATCTGATACCGATCTTCGCCAAGTCGCTCGATGTTATAGGGCGGGTAGTTGTCCTCGGTCCGATGCTGGGTTTCGTCGAGGAGATCGAAAAGACGGTCGAAGCCGATGGTCGAGCGCCACAAGGGAGCAAAATCGTAAGTCCTCATAGCCAGGTCCTCGTAAGAGCAAGATGGTACGAAGAAGCGCAAGACACGTTGCAAGACACCTGTCTGGCGCCCTGTTCAGTCTGCCGGACCCAGAGCTGGCGACCGGCACCGCCGCAGGCGGCAAAAATCGAAATAGAAGAGTCGAGGTCGATTTCAAGAGCCTCCGCAAAACATTTTGTCAGGATCTTCTCCCGGTTAATTTTGGATTGCTCGCGAAGCTACGCCTTGCAGACAGACTTCAGCCTCGGTGAGGAGGCGCGTCAGCCGCCGATGGTCTTCGGTGGGCAGTTTTGGACCTTCAAGCCGCTCCGCAATGGGAAAGGGACCCGCCGTTCGCTTTCGATCACGAAGCTTCGAATGGGATCGTCCACAGTCCGGACAGGTCAACCAGGCGGAGACGGCCGCATTTCGCAACCCGCATTGCGCCACCAACAGGATCGGTCAGCTGAAGTTCGGCGAGGCTTTTGCCCGATTCTCGGGAGTTTGCAGGACACCCCACGGCGTAACGCTCGGGAACACGAGCGTATCGATCCTCATCGTCGGCGTTGAAGCGTTCCATTTCATCCAGGGTGTCGCGTCGAGATAACGGATCGGAGGCAGCGTCAGGGTGCCGCCGGGTTTCGTAGCTACCTGTTGCGGTGAACTCTCCATTCCCCATGCGGCCAGCGAGGGTAGCGTAAGGACCGACGCCAGCAACGCTGTCATGAGATTTCGGATGATGCGATTTGTGTGCTTCCCCGCACGAGCGGAGTCAATGGTGTGATCTCTGATCATCTCATCCTCCTATCGTTCGAAATCATGCGATGGTTGCGAAGCTCGAGGCCAGCATGAACCAGTTCAGAGCAGCCCGGCTTCGATCTGCATGCTCATTATGGTCTCAGTTCCCCTTGTGTGTTGGTCGGCTCCTTGTGCAGCACTTGAGGGAGCACCCGGCCGTCAGGCGGCCGGGCGCAGTCTTGTCAGAAGTCCATCGGCGGCGCGGCCGAAGTGTGAGCGTCCGGCTTCTTGGGTTTGTCGGCGACCAGCGCTTCCGTGGTGATCAGCAGAGACGCGACCGAGGCGGCGTCCTGCAAGGCAGTACGAACGACTTTCGCAGGATCGATCACACCAGCCTTCACCAGGTCCTGGTATTCGCCGGTTGCAGCGTTGAAGCCCCAGTTGTAACTGGCATTCTCAAGGAGCTTACCAACTATCAGTGAGCCGTCTTCGCCAGCGTTCTGGACAATCTGCCGCGCAGGAACCTGGATAGCGCGGCGTACGATGTCGACGCCTGCCTTCTGATCGGCATTGGCAGTCTTGACCCCATCGAGCGCCTTAAGCGCGCGGAGTAGCGCGACGCCGCCGCCGGGAAGGATTCCCTCCTCCACTGCTGCGCGCGTGGCGTGGAGCGCATCGTCAACCCGATCCTTCTTCTCCTTGACCTCGACCTCGGTGGCGCCGCCGACGCGGATCACCGCAACGCCGCCGGCGAGTTTTGCGAGTCGCTCCTGCAATTTCTCGCGATCATAGTCCGACGTCGTTTCTTCGATCTGCGCCTTGACCTGGGCGACGCGGGCTTCGATGTCCTTCTTGGCACCAGCCCCGTTGACGATCGTGGTGTTCTCCTTGTCGATCACCACCTTCTTGGCGCGGCCGAGCATATTCAAGGTTACATTTTCGAGCTTGATGCCGAGGTCCTCCGCGATCGCCGTGCCGCCAGTGAGAATGGCGATGTCCTCGAGCATGGCCTTGCGCCGGTCTCCAAAGCCCGGCGCCTTCACGGCAGCGACCTTCAGTCCTCCGCGCAGCCTGTTGACGACAAGCGTTGCCAAGGCTTCGCCTTCGACGTCCTCTGCGACGATCAGGAGCGGCTTGCCCGTCTGCACCACCGCCTCCAGCAGCGGAAGCATAGTCTGCAGTCCGGACAGCTTCTTCTCGTGGATCAGAATGTAGGGGTCCTCGAGCTCGACGCGCATCTTTTCGGCGTTGGTCACGAAGTATGGCGAGACATAGCCGCGGTCGAACTGCATGCCTTCGACGACCTCGAGCTCAGTGTTGAGGCTCTTGGCTTCCTCGACCGTGATGACGCCCTCGTTGCCGACTTTCTGCATGGCGTCAGCGAGGAAACGGCCGATTTCGGTGTCGCCGTTCGCCGAGATCGTCCCGACCTGCGCAATCTCGTCATTGGAAGTGACTTTCTTGGCGTGCGCTTTCAGGTCGCCGACGATCGCCTCAACCGCAAGATCGATACCGCGCTTGAGATCCATCGGATTCATGCCGGCCGCGACCGACTTTGTGCCTTCCTTGACGATCGCCTGCGCCAGGACGGTCGCGGTGGTAGTGCCGTCGCCAGCGAGATCGTTGGTCTTGGACGCGACCTCGCGCACCATCTGAGCGCCCATATTCTCGAACTTGTCCTCCAGCTCGATTTCCTTGGCAACGGTGACGCCGTCCTTGGTGATGCGCGGCGCGCCGAATGATTTCTCGATCACCACGTTGCGTCCCTTGGGACCGAGCGTGACTTTCACCGCATTGGCCAGTGTGTCCACTCCCCGCAGCATGCGCTCGCGGGCCTCGGTCGAAAATTTTACGTCCTTGGCAGCCATGTTCTAAATCTCCTTTCTGTTCGATGACTGTCAGCTTCCCGGCGGCGTCAGGCCGCCTTCTTCAACTTGCCTGTGTGCTCGACGATGCCGAGCAAATCGCTCTCCTTCATGATCAGCAGATCCTGGCCGTCAATTTTCACCTCGGTCCCCGACCATTTGCCGAACAAAACCCGATCCCCAGCCCTCACATCGAGCGGGACCAGTTGGCCTTGCTCATTCCGGGCGCCGGGGCCGGCGGCAATAATCTCGCCTTCTTGCGGCTTCTCTTTTGCGGTGTCGGGAATGATGATGCCGCCGGCGGTCTTCTCCTCGGCATCGATGCGACGCACGAGCACACGGTCGTGCAACGGACGGAAATGCATGAACATCCTCCTTAACAGCCTAGCGATGTCATTTGACCGGTGCCGATAACGAGCCTCCGGCGAAGTTCCACCTAGGGAAGAGGGAGTTGGTTTCAAGACCCGGAACAAAAAATTTTGGCACTCTCATCCAATGACTGCCAGACGGACTTGAGGGCGGGCCCTAGCCACCCAGTTAAGCGGACGCGCATCCATAATTCATTGTAATATAATGAGAAAATAATATCGCGGCCGCTACTGCGATCACATCGCCGGGCGGCGGCAACGTTGGGATTGGCTTCGCCGTGCCCCATCAACATGCCAAAGAAAGCCATGATCAGCTGATTGCGACGGGCCGCGTTGAGCGGGCCCAACAGGCACGGCGCCAAAGATGCCCCAGCCGCCGGTCACCTCGAAGGACGAGGATCAAGGAGATCAGCTCAGGCTCTTCAGCCGAGCGTGCGGGCCTCGCCCAAACGCGATATCATCGTGAAGGCCAACGACCCCCTGATCCGGAGCGCGACGCAGGTGCGGAATCTGATTGGGCCTACGCCAGTTGACCAACAGGTGCATCTGCTCTCGTTGGGCAAGCCTACGGACGCGAAAGCGTGACGGTTGAGGTGCTTCCGCTAGTGGAGAAAGAGTCTAGGTTAGAACACCCAAAATCTGCATCGGCTGCTCATGCAGCCGGTTCAGATTTCATCAGTTTAGCTTTGCTTCGTCTCAAGCACCGCGGCTTCCGCTTGCGCTTGCATGACGGCGTGCCTTAACAGCTCCCCACCATGCGCGCTTTTGGCGGCCTGCCGCCGAGAGATCCGATGCCGATGTATGCGGCGCATTTCGATCTGACTTCAACGACGAGCAGGTCGCGTAGGCGGTAAGGGCTGTCTGTCCTCCAACGGTGATGCCCGCGAGCTTTTTCCGTCTCTAGCCAATGAGCGCTGCGCAGCAATGAACGGCAGTGGTTGCCACGATCAGGATGTTAGCGAGCATGATGCCCAAGATCGCTTCCGTGAACATGATGGTGACCTCCCACGACAATGTCGATAGAGCCACGCCTTTTTTTGCCGCTGGAATCCACTGTTTCAGAGGAGGCTGTTTTGGCCGAGACCGCCGCGACATGGGAAGAGCTCGCGACCCGGGCGCGCACTGCGTTCCTCACTCGCTGAAACGCACGTTGCTCGATCTGCCGGATTCGTTCGCGCGAAATACGAAACTGCCGCGCCAGTTCGTCCAGCGTCTTTGGCTCGTCCGCGAGCATCCGAGCTTCGAGGATTTCTCGTTCGCGCCCCGACAATAGCTCAAGTGCCTCCGAGAGAGCCGCCTCTCGTCGCCCGTAGTCATCCATGTCCATCAGCTGGCGTTCGGGATCAGGTGAGGGATCGACCAGCCGGTCTTGCCAGTCCTCCGTGGTCTCCTCATCGCTGATGGGAACGTTAAGTGAGATATCGCCGCGGAGCCGCCGATCCATCTCGACCACCTCCGGGGGAGTAACCTTCAGTTGCGCCGCGACGTAGCTTATCTGATCGACGCCCAAATCCGTTTCCTGAAAGGCGGATAGTCTGCTCCTGAGCCTGCGAAGATTGAAGAATAGTTTCTTTTGGGCAGCTGTGGTCCCCATCTTCACGAGCGACCACGACCTCAAAACGTATTCCTGGACCGATGCCTTGATCCACCACATCGCATAGGTGGCCAGCCGAAAGCCCCTCTCCGGCTCAAAGCGCTTAACGGCCTGCATCAAACCAAGATTGGCTTCTGAAATGAGGTCGGCGATTGGCAGGCCGTATCGGCGATACCTCATCGCAACCTTGGCTGCCAGCCGAAGATGACTCGTGACAAGACGGTATGCAGCCTCGCGGTCGCCGTGCTCACGCCAACGCCTTGCGTAGCTGACCTCTTCGGATGCGGTGAGAAGCGGGAATTTCCGAACCTCGACAAGATAGCGGGAAAGCCCTCCCTCGGAGAGGGATGGCAGTGCCGTGATGGTCGCCATGGCGGTCGCTCCTTCCTTCACTCACGTGCGCGAAAGCTTACCGAGAGATGGTCGCCGCCCTGGCAACCTTGCTAGCGAGAGACCTCAGCTTGCTCCGCAATTGCGGAACCTGCTTCAGGTAGACTCTCGCAAAGCATCGCGCGGAAAAGCGGAGACGACTCGACCGCTGGTCGAGTGAATTCAGGAGATGATCGAACCTCCGGCTGAATCGCCGGACAAAGGCGGAAATGCGTCCCATAGCCAAATCCTTCAAGAGCAAGTTGGGTTGGGTACGAGAGAATGCCTTCCTGCATCGATGGACCCCTTCAGGCGTCCGATGGCAAAAAGGCGATCACAGAACTCCAATTCAGCAAAATTGTTCCGACCGTGTGCCCACCGAAATCAGTATCGAAGCAGGCCGAACGAGGGGTCCATCGCGGCTAAGGCTTGTCGGCACTCTGGATCGCGAATGAACGCACGTCTGCCTTTCGATCGAATGCGTGCTGCAGGGCGGGCGTCCACCAAGTCATCGACGGGATTGAGCTCGGCGCTTCCGCAACGCGGGCAGCGCCCTGTCTCGGGGATTTCGAGTAGGGCACCGCATGCCGGCCTCTCAAGTAAGGCAGCTCGCGCTGGACCTCCGGTGATTCATCATCTGCCGGCTGCAGGCGGTCGCGCCGTCCGCGATTCAGTGCGCGGCAAGAAGATGGGTTTGCGTGCGACGACAGGAAAACCTCTTGAAAAACAGCAGCCCACTTCTAATTCGAAGGGTGCAGGGGCGGCACGCCGCCCTGCGCCGGGCGCCTTTAAGGGTCCGGCTACCCGGGCGCCGGACACGGTGTCCGTGCGCTCGTAACCATGTTGCTCGAAAGGAGGATGTGGCTATGACCACCTTTGATCTTGCTACCCTGTGGCGGTCGACAGTCGGGTTCGATCGCCTGGCTGACCTCATCGAGGATTCGGTCCGATGGACGAACGGCGACAACTACCCACCTCACGACGTCGAGCGGGCCGGTGAGGACCACTATCAGATCTCGCTGGCATTGGCTGGCTTCACGCCCGACGAGGTCACCATCACTGCAGAGCAGAACGTGTTGACGGTCGAAGGCCGAAAAGCGGATAGGGGCGCGCATCAGTACCTGTATCGGGGCATCTCTGCACGTCCCTTCCGGCGGGTCTTTAACATCGCGGACTACGTGCAGGTGAAGGGCGCCTCGTTTAAGAATGGTATGCTCAAGATTGATCTTGTGCGTGAGGTTCCGGAGGCGATGAAACCACGCCAGATCCCCATCAACGTCGGCAACGACAACCGGCAGCTTGAGCACAAGCAAGCGGCCTGAGCGTCTGCTGTCACGAGTGGGGTTCGACCCGCGGCGCGGTTAGCGCCGCGACGCGGGCGATTGTCGAATACAAGGAGGAAAATCATGGCCATGACTGATCTCATTCCCTGGGGCCGCGGTCGGAACGTTCCGGCGCAACGCGGCGGAGACGTGAACCCATTTCTGGCCCTGCATCGTGAGATGAATCGTCTGTTCGACGACGTCTTTCGGGGCTTCGATCACGCGCCCTTTGGCGAATTCCTTGAGCGGTCGACGGGCTGGCCAAACATCGAGGTCAGCGAAACCGACAAGGACATAAAGGTTGCGGCGGATTTGCCGGGCCTCGAGGAGAAAGACGTTGAGGTCGAGCTTGCTAACGGCCTACTGTCTATCAAAGGCGAGAAGAAGACCGAAACGGAAGACAAGGATCGACGATTCAGCGAACGCTACTACGGTCGCTTCGAACGGCGCATACCGGTCGACAATGTGGACCAGGACAAGGTGTCCGCCGCGTTCAAGAACGGGGTACTGACCGTAACGATGCCGAAGCTTCCAGAGGCTCAGTCGAAAGTGAAACGCATCGCTATCAACGGGAAATAAGAACGGGGCGGGAGCGCATTTTCGCTCCCGCTCCCCATCGCGTCGATGAAGCGGCGAAGGAAGCAAACGACATTGCTCCCGCACGGAGATCGTTGCGTTGAAGCTGAGGGCCCACGTCACGGTCCCGCGCGCAGCCGCGATCTTGAAATGTCGCGAAGCTCTCCTATCGTTTAATGCGCTCTGGTCGGCCCCGAAAGGCCGGTAGGTCCCGGAGAATGGTTTGACCGTGGACAAGAAACGTCGATCCAGCTTTGCCGGTGCAGCGGAGCTAGTCGTGCATGCTGAGGCGGCGGGCAGATATCTGAAGGAATTGAGCGCAGCCTGCGCGAACGGCGACAAAGCAGCGGCGCGGGCGGCGCTACGCCAAGCAATTAGCGAGCTGGAGACGGCACGCGCCATGTTACGAACCGGTCTCGACTGACATGGCCGAGGTTTGAGGATCTTGTGACGTGGAAAGGATGGTTGCGAAGGTCCATGACGTACTGACGGAAGCCCTTGAGTGCTTCAAGGCGAGCGGACTTATCCGCAGGTATGCCTTGGTCTGGAGTGGCCGGAGCGCTGCGCCGCGCATCATTGTCTGGAAGGCGGCCGACACATCAGACGAATGGCTGCGTAATCACCTTGCGCAATCGCTGGCCGGTCTCGCGACAGAATCGCACGTCGCGATCGAGAAGGACTAAACAGTGCTTGCAGCATTGGCCATCGAAGATTTTGCGCGAAGCGCAGACTTGACCTGGGCTGAGAGTTCCCGGGTGGAATAGGGTTGGCAAATTATGAGGTCACTGTTCATCCGCTTGCAGGTCGTGTCGAGGTCTGGGTAACCGCTGCAAAAAAGAACGGACAAGCCATGCTGGCGTTGCGGCAGTTGCTCGTCCCCGCATCTTGGAGATGCGCAAGTGGCGCCGCTCCACTCCGTATTGCAGCGCGACGGTTTAGGTCATCGCCTTCGTCAGTGAGGCCATCGAGAAAAAGGCCAGTGCACCGTTGCTGAGCAAAAAAATGCTTTTAGAGCGATCACCTGCCGGCGATGGCGTAGTGGATTCTGGGCGAGCAACCGGATCTCGGAAAGGCTGTCGAAAACAACGCGCGAGGGTCCGGCCTGCTTCACCTCATCAAACGTCATCTTCGTGGTTTCGCCGAGTTCGAGATCGGAGGCGGGCCTCAGATGCAGGCGACGCTGTCGATGGCGCAGCAATCAAACGCTTCTTGGGCAGGACCGGCATCAATGTTATGACCCGCGTCATGGCCGTCATCGTCGCCGTGATCGGCGTTAATTTCATTATGACGTGCATCCAGGAGCGAATTGCCGGGATTGGCAGGATGGGCGTCCCTATTCTGTCCGGCAGAGCCCTCGCTGCCGCACCAGAACCTGGCCAGTACGAGAAGCAAGCGCCGCACGCATCGCTCATCGGTCGTAACAGAATATGACAACAAATCAATAACTTACATCCATGGTGACTGACACTATGGCAACTAGCACTCACCTCTTGAAAGTGCCAGCGATCGTTCCAAATCAAAGCGTCGAGGGGCGATCATGATCCTTCCTCGCCCCATCAACAAAAATAGGGGTTGCAGACATGATCATGGGATTTGCTGATCCGTTCGACACATTGCTCAACCTACAACGCTCCGTTGAATCGACGTTGGCCAGCGACTGGCTGCAGGATCTCACCACGAGTCGCGGGCCATTCCCACCGATCAATGTTTTCCAGCAGGGCGACGACATCTTGGCGATTATCGAATTGCCGGGCGTAAACAAGAGCGACCTGCAGATCCAGGCCAAGGAGAACTCGATCCGCGTCTTCGGAAAGAAGGCGGTCGGCTATCCCGATGAGACGAGCCTGCATCGGCGCGAGCGCGTTTCCGGTGAGTTCGATCGAACGCTATCATTGCCGGTGCAGATCGACCCGGATGGTATCAAGGCCGAATATCGGGACGGCATCTTGGCACTATTCCTGCCGCGTGCGGAAAGCGACAAACCGCGCACCATCAAGATCACCTGAACCGTAATCTGTCGCCGCCGGTTCGACCGAACGGCGGGGGACCGCGTGGCGTGTCAGCATTGAGGAGCAACGATCATGGCTTCTAAAAAGGAACTGCAAGTTGCACAGAAGCGCGAGTTGGAAAAGAAGGAGGAGACTACCATCCCCGCGCGGATATTTATGCCGAGCGCGGACATCTATGAGACCAAGGATGGGCTCAACGTGGTACTCGAGATGCCGGGGGTCGACAAGAATAGCGTCGATATTCGAGTTGAGGACGACGTGTTGAAGGTCGATGGAAAGCTCGATTTCTCCAAATACCGCGGTCTCCAGCCCCTCTATACCGAATACAATGTCGGGCACTTCTCTCGAAGCTTCCGTCTCTCGAGCAAGATCGACCAAGGCAAGATTGCAGCTGAACTGAAGGACGGCGTTCTATCGCTCGTGCTACCTTTGGCGGAGAAAGCCAAACCGCGAGCTATTCAGGTCAACTGAAAGGCCGAGTTGCCTCGGATGGTCGAGAGGAAAACTCACTTGCCGCACCGCCCTCTTGAGTTCGCGCTGGTAAACGTTCTTCGAAGGAATGACCATGACCGCAAAGGAGGTACGATTCTCGACTGACGCCCGAGACAAGATGCTTCGTGGCGTCGACATTCTGACCAATGCCGTCAAGGTGACGCTGGGACCAAAGGGCCGCAACGTCGTGCTTAAAGGAGTTTTGGTGCGAGGCCGGGCCGCTGTGCCCCCCCCGCCCGCCTCTGCCTGATGCAGACCAACCGGCTCGCCCCCGGTGTGGTACAAGGGCGTCATGGACCGCAACATGCTTCTAAGGCACCTCGCGATCGCCGAGCCTCACGTCGCTCTTGGTGAGAACCATCTCGCGAGGCAGGAGCAACTGATCGCGAGCATGGACCGTAAGGGACGCGACACAACGGATGCTCTGGCGGTGCTCGCAACGATGCGCGCGACGCAGACGCTACATGTCGCGGATCGAGACCGCCTGTTAGCCGACGTGGGTCGCTAAGGCTATTCCACATGTTGTTTCGGGAATGGCTTGTGTCCTGCGTGCAGCGAAGCCATCGACCACCTGGCTCTCGCCGAGAAACTGTCGCGCCAGATCGATGATCCCACACGCTCTTGTTCGGCGTCTTGTCTCTTCATCGTCTCTGGCGAGCGGAATCAACGTCAAAAGACGTAGCGCTGGTTACGTCCCTGGAATGCCGCAAGCAAGTTGGGGAAGTGCGCTCTCCAAGAGCAGACCGCCGTCTGCGATCGAGACGCCCACGAACAACTCGTTACGGTCAGTTCTGCGCTGCATTGGCCTCCCGTGCCCGCCGCTGCGCCTTTGAGCGCTCGCGATTTTCCTGGAAGGACCGCTGCGCTTTTGCGTAGTCAGTCGTTGGGGTCAGCGGCTCGTGGGCTTTGAACGCTTGGTTGGCCTCGCGAGTGGCCCGATCACGGGCAAACTCTCTTTCGCTCATCATCTCTCAAACTCCAATGAGCGGCAACGCATAGGCGCCCTTCACGCCCGCTTATCGCCTCGGTCGGCAGATCGACTTGCCTTTCGGCGGTCGACGCGAACGCGGCTAAGCTCTTCAGGCCCGTCAAGCAGGTGTCGCTTGCTCGCAACTTTAACGTCGGCAGTCATGTTGGCATTGATCATAGCGTCGATCGTCTCGCCGGCCATCTTGCGTGCGCGCCGCCCTTGCCTGTGTCGGGATGGGCCCGCTTCTTTCACCTCGAGACCACTTTAGACCAGCTCACACACCGCCTGCGGTAAGCCCCTCGCCTTGGCGCTCCGCCCACTTGATGATCGCGGCCCGCAGCAGAGGTGTCGGCCGAAAGCCCATTGACGCATCGCGATTGCTACGGCTCCTCGATTTCGCGTTCATCTGCACCGCAGGTTTGTGGTGGGAGGTGGGATGGTCGGCGTCGTTTTGGGTACCAGGGACAACAGGTGGCGCCTGCATCGGTTCCAGGAGGAACGGACTGGCGCACTGAGGACAGCCGAGCTCGCACGCGCTCGCAACGCGCCAAGCCGGGTGAGGCGCTTGTTCGCCTACAACATCGTCAGCTTGATCAAGCCGTCTTCGATCTGGCCAAGCGCGAACCGCTCGCGGGCTAGTTGCTCGAACCGCTTGCGGTGCTTATGCAGATAGTTGAAAGCCTGATTTTGCGTCGCGAAGTTGGTCTGAAGGCGGCACACCTGCCGCACGGCGCCGATGGCCAGCACAAAGGTGACGGTATGTCCGTCACGCGAGTTGACCTTGGGAGCGATCCGCACATCGTTCAACATATGCCGTCTTCCCGCCTTTTGACGAAGCCCTGACTTTTATCGCGGTGCTGATAGCGGCTGAACTCGGCAGCCTTATCCAGCATTCCCTTTGCTGCGCTTCTTCTTTGGTGGCGGCAGAGCTGTCCGCGCACTCGCGTCCTCCAACAGCCTGGCTTCTCGCAACGCGCGAAGCCGCTGCATGTTCAGACGGACTTCGACGGCCCGCCGGTTCGCATCTGCCAGAGCTTGCGCGCCTTCCTCCCGGGCCACACGCTGCCGGTTGGCGCGCGCGACGCTATCAGGGGAAGGCTCGCCCGTCCTCTTGCCAGTCATGCCTCATCCAAATTGGAACGTGCAATGCCCGCCCAATCCTGTGATCGAGCGGGCCGCACTGCCGTCTCAGTACATCCGTGAAACGGCGCTACGATATCAAGCCAGCGAGAGGTTCTCAGCGCTGACCTTGCCTCGCATCTTGTCGGTCTTGATCTCGAAAGCGACCTTCTGACCCTCTCCAAGTCCGGAAAGGCCAGCTCGTTCAACAGCGCTGATATGAACGAACACATCGTTGCCGCCGTCGTTCGGCTGAATGAAACCGAAGCCCTTTTGGCCATTGAACCACTTAACAGTACCTGTCGTCATTTTCTTCTCCAAAGCGCACAAGCGCGTGCCGCGTGACAATCACACGGTGATCTTCAACTTCGTCGATGTCTTTGGAAAAGGAGCCCGCGGGCGCATTCAACAAGGCACAGCGGCTAATCGAACAATTCCTAATATACATCACCTTTCGGATTTTGCAAGGAGGAAAGCCCATTTTGTTTCGCCAGCCCATATCTGGTGCTCCGACCGGAGAGGCTTTGAGTGGGTCTGTCGGTCTGCATGAAGGGCATTCTTGATTGACACCCGTCAACGAGAGTGGTCACGTTGATGTCGCCAGGCCGCATCGCTGCTCAAGCAGATCAGCACCTCGACTGCGGTGACGAATGTCGCCGCCGCTATCCTCAAAATCGCAATGAGGCTCCTGCGCATTTGGCTGCATGCAGGAAGTATCGCATTTGCAGCCACAAGGGAGGACAATCGATTGCAGGTACTTGTCAGAGACAACAATGTTGAGCAGGCCCTTCGTGTTCTCAAGAAGAAGATGCAACGCGAGAGCGTGTTCCGCGAGCAGCGGCGCTCCTACGAAAAGCCGTCGGAGAGAAAGACCCGCGAGAAATCCGAAGTTGTTCGCCGAGCGCGCAAGCTCGCCCGCAAGCAGGCGATTAGAGAAGGACTGCTGCCCGCGCCGCCGAAAAAGAAGCCTTTCGAGCGCAAGCCGCCCTTGCCAGAGGTCAAAGCACGCGTTCCTACGACATGAAATCGATGCCTCGCAGCACGATGCCGGGTAGCGTGCCCTCGAACTCCGTCGCGCGATATTTGCTTGCGGCACGTGCTTCGATACGATCCCGCAGGCGGGTGAACTGGGCTTCGCGCTGCTCGGGTCCGACTTGCGGCCCGCCCTCGAGATGGTCCATCGCAGAGGTTGAGATCGCGCAGGGAATCTCCTTGGCTCCATCGTGCATCGAGAACCGAACAATCATCCGGTCGTATTCGTGGCCGATGAAACGGCCGCTGGTTAGGGTCATGGCTTTACTCCGTTAGGCTGATTGCATGCGGCATTATCGCGCGCTCAAATCACGGCGTCCCGGGATGCGGGTGCCACCAGTGACTGACCACACTGTCGATCTCGACAAGCATCGCGGCATGGCCGCGCAGAAAGCGACCGATTTGCGAAACCATCGCGTTTGGGCATTCTTTCCGCATCCGGGGCATCGAATGGCCTGTGCCAGCAGGCCCCAACCGCCGCGAGCGGAAGTTCATGCACGCTTGCCCTTCGCAAGTGAAGCCCGACCGATGCCGGCCGGGACGACCATGCTCCCACGGTCCGACAATAGCCAGCACTATCCTCACCGGCGGTAAACGACTTCCTCACGGCGCGACCGTCGCATCCGACCCATTTAGCGCTCGCTAAAGGCGCAGCAGGGGCGTAGGGTCGCTGCCATCACCGCACTTCTCAAACGGCTTCCACCGGTGAATGAGGGTCACGCGTGCTCCCGCCGAAGGCTTCGCAGGAGCGTTCGATGCAGCGTTTTCGCTTTTCGGAATGGATCGTGCCGCCGGTGGTCGTTCCCTTGTTTCTTCTACTTTTCGTGTGCGGAGCCGCCCTCCTCCATGGCTAGGGCAACACGCGTGCCATATCTGGTCAGTGGGACCAACGAATACGGCAGCTCCAATCTCGGGCGTGGCAGTGCATCAGTCGCGCTACGGCTCGCCAGAAGATTTCTGCGTGAAGGCTACATGGACGTGAGGGTCTGCACTCCGCGGGGTCGCGTGCTGCAGTCGGATGAACTCGACGAACTCAAACCACCAAAGGAGAACGGCATGGCGAAGGGACAGCAACGCGGCAATCGCGAAGCCAAGAAACCGAAAAAGGAAAAGGTCAAGGTGATCGCCGCGGCCCCGAGCCGCAAGGAAGCCGCCTGGCAGCCGGACTTCGGACCTGCAAAGAAGAAATAGCGAAGCGGACGGCTTAGAGCCAAGCGCTGACGTTGGTCCTCGCCGCTGTCCCAGAAGGTTGGACCGCGGAAGTGCTGGACGTTGCACTGACAATCGAGCAGCAGCGGACGTTCGAAAAGCTTAAACTCAAGCCAGGAGATGTACACAGGCTGACGAAGTGAGATCCGGTTGGCGGTCCTTCAGCGCCTAGGTGGGCTTCCGCCGTTCGCTCTCAGCTCTGTTCGCTGCCTTGAGCCGGTCTCGAATGTAGTCGGAGATATCGCCTATCTCAGTCTGCAAGTCGGCTTCCGAAATACCCTGCCCCTTGGCAGCCTCGACAAGGCGTTGGCTGAGCTCGGCCACATCCTGTGATGCGCCGACAGTCCGATATTGCTCGACAGCGTGAATGCTATTCTCGATCCAGAAATCGATGAACTCGCGAACCTCACCGTATTCCTCCCAGGCCGATCCGATGGCCAGCGTTACCGCCGGTGGGCGAATAGAGCAAGGCCGCCTCAAAGACAACGTTGAAGCTGGCGTTGCGCTGCGCCCGACCCTTGAATTACAAAGAGCCTTTCGCCCGTCTGCAGCGATGTTGGACGGAAAGTCATGCTGGCACGTCGCTCTACGCCGCGGCGGGCTGCGCGTCATGGTCCTTGAGGTGGTCCTTCGCGCACGCTTCTGCTCCAGACCGGGTGACTGGAAATTACGCAAGCGTTAGTCGAGCGTCGCAAAATTCTGGACAAACTGCCGGAGAGGGATTGCGACGCTTGGCTCCTTCAACTGCTTATCGGATAAAGTCCTTGACGATGGGCCCCGTTACGCGAAGCGCGATTTGGCATGCCAGTCACCGCCCGAACCCGACCTCCGCAGTGGGCGATCCGCGAAGAATAGTCATGCTCCACTTTCGCTCATTCGCGGGAGCAGCATCACGGTATTAGCACCTGACATTTCGAACACTTAAAGCTGCTGGTCTCCGGATCAATGCAGGCAAAGCCGACCGGCACATGATCGGCACGGGTAGCGCTGTCTCCTCTCGCATAGGCGTAGCCATCCGCTTGTGAGAGTCGCGCCACGTCCAGCCTCCCACAACGTGGACACTCAAGATCTACGGTCCATCTGTCGCGCAGGGTCATTCCACGGCTTTTCGGGGCAAAACCACGTGATCCCAGCTCATCGGCTTGGCCAGAATCAATGAATTCCTGGGCCTGCGCCTTGGTGGCAAAGGTGATGAGTGCATTGCCGACTACACCACCCTCGAGGAGTTCGGCCACTGCGTGCCGCCAATGGAGGGGCAAGTCGTCCATCCGATGCGGTTTTTCATTTGTCGAGTATGCGCCGTGGCCGGTCAACGTGCCAGCCCGAACCTCACCACAATCGAACTGACCATCGTCTAAGATTGAGGAATGCTTGGAAGTCGGCTAACTTGGCACCATCACCGATCCGGTCCGGGCATTTCCGGTGACAGAGAGAGGCTACAGCGCTCCCGCCTTAATCGGGAGCAATTGCTTGCGTAGGTACTTTTTTCGATCAGCGCGAAGGTTGAGATGATCCCCGACGAACAGGGGATAGATCTCGTTTCGCTGGAAGCTATGCAGCACGAAGCAACCTTGGCGCTGGCACTCTTGGCCAAGATGAAGTTCGACGCTGCACTGTCGGCGCTTCTGCACGCCGTCTTGCAATCAACGTTCGCGACGAAGATGGACCGGCGTTACGGGCGACGTTCACCTGCGAGATTAGACGTTTCCAGTGACGCCCCATATCCGCCTCTCGCTCGGCGCGAGAGGTCGACAACTGCACGATACACCTGCAATAGAGCCATCACAGCGATCAAAAGCAGGAGAGCCAGTGGGACGACCACCGGCGGCACAATCCAGCCCGACCAGGCGAAACCGTGAATGGACGCTCCTCGTCTTTGGCGGGAGCGCACTTAACTCTCAGTTACCGATGGATGCCGAGAATGGGCGGTGATGGCGCACATGACGCGTCCGCCTGCGGAATAGCAAGCGTTTTGAGGCGTTCCGGGCCGCGACATCGGGCCACGAGAAAACGGTAGCTAATGCCGCCGAAAGAGCGCATGGTGGCTTTTGGGGCGAGCCGACATCGGCGCCCGAGCACTGGCAAAGGGCGGGTGTACATGAAAACTCGCTCGCGACGGGAAGTTGTCACCTTCAAGCATTCGTTCCAGATCAGGGGCATCGATCACCCTCTGCTTGCCGGACGCTACGAGGTCATCACTGACGAGGAGATGATCGAAGGGCTTTCCTTCGCGTCTTATCGCCGCGTTGCGACCATGATGATCGTGCCGGCGGCCTCGCACGGCGCCAGGATGGAGATGTTTTCCATCGGCCCGGTCGACCTGACGGTTGCACAACGGATCGACGCGAGCACCCCAGATGAGCGACGAACCGTTCGATCTGGATAAACATCGCGGGATTGCCCGCGCAGAAGGCGACGAAAATCCGCCGCGCAATGACGGATGTCGAGCGCCGTGCGCGGGAGCTGCGCGAACGGCAAAGCGTGCTGGAAAGTGGACTGCTGTCGGTTGCCGCGACCTCATGGCCGGAAGCGGCCGCCAAAGCACGCTACGTGCTCAACATCTACGCGGCGAGCCTGTCGCCTGACGACACAAGGCATCGCGATCTCGTCGCGGCGATTCTGGCGGATTTTGCCCGGCTCGATGGACAGGGCTGAAGTTGTGCCGGCTTCGGCCAACGGCAACGGATTTAGTCGCATGGCACTTGAACAAGCTTGTTTCACCAGTTTCGAGTACAACCGCATGATCGTCCAGTTCTCGGTGCGCGACGGCGCGAAGGTCATCCCCTGCGCGATCTCGACCTGCGCGATGGATGAGCTGGAAGGTGCGGGACGCGCACCATCGAGCGAGCGCGAAGCACAGTTCATGCGACTGCGAGAGCGCATCGAAGCCCGCGCCACCGTCAAATACATGGCGGGCGAGTTCGAAGGTGTCCCCGCCGGGATCATGCTAAGAAGCATCGACGTCAGGAAGCAGTGAGGGTCGCCGGCCAACGGTCGCGAAAACAAGGGAGGTCAGGCTTGAAGGGCGACATAGTCAACAGTGGTGGCGTACACGTCGCCGTGATGATCGATTCCGCTAATTTCGACCTTAAGGGCCGGAAGCTTTACGATCTGAAGGGCAACAGGATTTATCGGCTGTCGGGTGAGCTGGTTGGTCACCTCAACGAGACCGGCGGCTCCTTAAGACGGCTCGACAAGGCGACGGAGAGCCTGTTCTAGCAACCTCAGCACGGAAGCGTTGTCGCCAGGAACCGGAGCAACGCCGGAACGTTTAACGAAGGCAAAGCGAGAACATGAATCGTGATGGCCGCCGCCGGTGACAGACGAACACACCGGGGCCTAGGCCGAAGGCGCGTCTCCCGAGACCCGTCTCATGACTTAGGGAGGATCGAGTGCGAGGGATGATCAGAGACCGAGTCTTCGGCCGCCAGGGCTCAACCGCCGCAGCGCGAGAAGCCAACAAGCTGTTCCGAAAAGTGGAAGTCGCTCCGAGCGAGCAAGCCAAAGCCGACAAGGCATTCCAAGCCAACCGCGAGCGTCTCAAAGCCGAGCGACTGGCGCGAGAATCCCAGCGTCCCGTCAAACCGCCAACGAGGCCCGCTAGATGACATCGCATCATCGCGAAGCGAGGCAGGCGATCGTTCGTGAATGGGACCACTGGATCAAGACGCAGCCGCTTGATGGAAAAGCCTGCACACGCGACGCGCGGCGATTTTTCCTCGAGATCAAAGCCAGACGCGAGCCGACATTGCTGGACTTTCGGTCAGGCGCCGGGGACAAATGGCAGATCGTCCATCAATGGCTCACCGCAGAGCAGCGGATCTCAAGCTAGGCGATTGTGACCAAGCTGAGAACCGAGAGCGAGAAAGGCGGCCAGCTGCGCCCTTACCGCCTCGTCTCGTTTCTATCGAAAATGAGGGCAGCTTGGAATACGCGTCCAACGACGGTTCTCACCTGAACCGAGAGGTCCGGTCGATCGTCCAGGGTGGCAAGGTGGCGCGCTAGGCCCGCCAGCGATTCTGCTGCCTCGACTTCAGCTTCGCGCTGCGTTGCGAATTCCATCCCTTCCTCATCGGGATGAATTCCGTTGTCGTCTCTGATGTCGAAGTAGTAGCGGATCATCCGCGTTTCCTTTCGGCGGCAACAGATGGTATGCGGATTTCGATCCTCGTATTGACGCGGTCAGACTTCTGCTCCCTCGCAATGCCTTTTCACAGAAGGGCGTATAAAATCGCACAATATCGTAGCTTTGGTGCCCAGGGAGGGAAGCATACGTAACCACCGACACGGCGAACCGCTGTTTGTCCTCAGTATGATGGCGTGAACGCTTGGCAGGTGGCGGAGGTTCCGCCCACCTTCGAATCGTGTCAAACGTCAAACCATCTCACCACGTCAGGCGGAAGCCTCCCGTGCCCTTGTAGCCGTGGTTCACATCCGGGTTGTCGAGGCTGGCGCGGTAGCTGACCTCGCCGTACACGGCGTAGCGGCCGCTCGCCCAGCTATGGGTGCCGCCGCCGCCGATGCTGCCCCACAGCCGGTCGAGCGCCACGTCGTTGTCGGCGCGGCCCAGTGTGGCGCGGACCAAGACGACGGTGTTAACGATGACCATGGCGCCAGCGGCCGCCACAGACAGGTTCAAGGCGAGCAACCCGCGCAGACGGGGCGTCGCGAGGTAGATCCTCATACCTTTGGTGGCCTTGGCATAGAACGATTGGTCTCGATCTGTGCCCGCTGTTGGCGATGGCAAACGGACGGATACGACAAGTGCCGCCGAGCAAAGGAAACCGACAACCGTGCCAGCGAACAGAAGGTTGAAGGAGATGATCGTCAAGAGGGCGGCAGCCAGCGTCGGACTGAGCAGATTCTCGAGGTCGTAGGCAAGCCGCGACAAGGAGAGCGCGTTGGTATAGTCGCGCTCATCCGATAGCACGTCCGGGATGGTCGCCTGGAATGTCGGCGTGAAGGATGCGGAAGCCGCCTGCAGGAGGAAGATCAGAACGTAGACCTGCCAGACTTGAGTCACGAAGGGCAGTGCGACAGCAACTAACGCGCGGAACAAGTCCATCGCGATGAGAAATGGCCGACGTGGCGCGTAACCGGCCAAGCTGCCGGCGATTGGCGCAATGCCGACATAGGCAATCATCTTGATGGCCAACGCCGTCCCGAGTACCGTGCCTGCCTTGTCCCCTGCGATGTTGAAGGCCAGCAGGCCAAGCGCAACCGTCATCAGGCCCGTGCCGACCAGTGCAATGACCTGGGCCGCAAAGAGATGGCGATAGGTTCGGTTCGCAAGGACGGAAAGCACGGAATCTCCAACTATTCGGCTGCACGACTCGCCGCGAACCCGCTCGCTCTATCGATTCCCGAGCGTCGGGCCGCGACGTTGACGTAGAGAGCCGGCAGCACGACCAGCGTCAGGATCGTGGCCGTCAGCAACCCACCGATGACGACGGTTGCGAGCGGCTTCTGGACCTCCGCGCCCGTGCCCGTGGCCAAGGCCATCGGCACGAAACCAAGCGACGCCACCAGTGCCGTCATGACGACGGGACGAAAGCGTGTCAGGGCTCCCTCGCGGATCGCACGGACGGGCGACACTCCGCGCTCGATCAGCGATCGAATCTGCGTCAGCATGACGAGACCATTGAGCACAGCGACGCCGGACAAGGCGATGAAGCCGACAGCAGCGGATATCGAGAATGGCATTCCGCGCAGCCACAGCGCCGCGATCCCGCCGCTCAGCGCGAGCGGCACGGCGCTGAAGACGAGAAGCGCATCGCGAGCCGAGCCCAGCGCCCCAAAGAGAAGCAGGAAGATCATAGCGAAACATGCGGGGACGACGATGGCGAGCCTCTGGCGTGCGACCGAGAAGCTCTCGAACTGCCCGCCCCAGGCCAGATAGCTGCCGGGCGGCAGCTTGACCTCTTCCGCGACCTTCGCTTGGGCTTCGGTGACCAACGACCCGATGTCCCGCCCGCGGACCTCGGCGGTGGCGACAACGCGCCGCTTGCCGTTCTCGCGGCTGATCTGGTTGGCTCCTTCCGTCTGCTCGGATGTCGCCACCGCGCGCAGCGGCACGGTTGGCGCAGGCGCGTTCGGGTTCGAATGCGGCAGAGGCACCGGGAGGTTTTCGATCGCGGAGATGTCGCCACGTAGCGCGTCGTTCAGGCGGACCACAATCTTGAAGCGCCGGTCTCCCTCAAACACCAGTCCCGCAGCGCGCCCGCCGACCGCGGTCTCGATCAGATCCTGGACGTCCGCCAGATTGAGACCGCGCCGCGCGATCTCGGCCTTGTCGATCCGGATCTCCAGGAAGGGAAGCCCGCTGGTCTCCTCGACCTTCACGCTTTCGGCGCCGTCGATCTTGCGCAGGACGTCCGCGATCCGCGACGCGGTCCGCTGCATCTCCGAGAAGTCCTCGCCGAACACCTTGACGCCGAGGTCCTCGCGGACCCCCGCGATAAGCTCGTTGAAGCGCATCTCGATCGGTTGCGAGAAGCCGACCTTATTTCCGGGCAGCTTGGTCGCCTCCGCCTCGATCTCTCGGATCAGATCGTCCTTCGTCATCAATGGGTCCGGCCATTCGCTTTGCGGCTTGACGATGATGTAGGTGTCCGACGCACTTGGCGGCATCGGATCGGCCGCCAAGTCAGGTGTGCCCGTGCGCGAGAACACGAACGCGATCTGCGGGAACTTGCTGATCACCTTCTCGATCTCGAGCTGCATGGCCTGGGCCTGGGCCAGCGCCGTACTGGGTACGCGCTTTACTTCCATGACGATGTTCTTCTCGTCGAGCGTCGGAGTGAACTCCTGCCCCAGACGGGAGAACACGACGAGCGAAACTGCGAAGAGGACGGCAGCAGACACAATGACGAGACTGGGTCTCGCGATGCTCCGCGACAGGATGGGCGCGTAGGCAGCCTTGAGCCGGCGCACGATGAAGTTCTCGCTCTCGCTTACCGGTCTGGTTAGAACGATCGCAGTCGCGGCCGGAACGAAGGTCAGGGAGACTACGAAAGCCGTGGCCAGCGCGATCATCACCGTCAGCGCCATCGGCTCGAAGGTCTTTCCTTCAACGCCGGTGAAGGCGAGCAGCGGAACGTAGACGAGGATGATGATGAGCTGGCCATAGATGGTCGGTCGGATCATCTCAACCGCGGAATCGGTGATCGTCTTGAGGCGTTCGTCGCGCGAAAGCGCCCGCCCCAGGGCGACTTGCCGCTCGGCGAGGTGTCTGAGGCTGTTTTCGCAGATGATCACCGCACCATCGACGATCAAGCCGAAGTCGAGCGCACCAAGGCTCATCAGGTTCGCACTGATGTGCCCCCGCAGCATCCCGGTTGCGGTCAACAACATGGTGACCGGAATGACGCAGGCGGTGATCAGGGCCGCCCGGAGATTACCGAGCATCAGGAACAGCACTGCAATCACCAGCAGCGCGCCTTCGGCGAGGTTGGTCGCAACGGTGTGGATCGTGGCGTCGACGAGCTGCGTACGGTTCAGCACCGTCCGGGCGTGGATGCCTGGCGGCAGCGTCTTGCTGATTTCCTTGATCTTGGCGTCGGCCGCGGCAGCAACAGTTCGGCTGTTCCCGCCGATCAGCATCAGGGCCGTTCCGAGCACGACCTCGCGTCCGTCGACGCTGGCGCTTCCGGTTCTCAGCTCTTTCCCGATGGTGACGTCGGCGACATCCCTGACCCGCACCGGCACCCCGTTGCGGGTCGAAACCACGATCTGCCCGATGTCCTCGACGTTCTCGACGCGCCCGGCGGCGCGGACCACATAACCCTCGCCGTTCTGCTCGATGTAGTTGGCGCCCCTGCTGGCATTGTTGGCTTCGATCGCCTCGATAACTTGCTTGAAGGAAAGGCCGTAGCCGACGAGCTTCGCGGGATCCGGCTGCACCTGATACTGCTTGACGAAACCGCCGATCGCGTCCGCGCCGGCGACCCCGGGCACCGTCTTCATCTGCGGTCGGACGATCCAGTCCTGCACGGTCCGCAGGTAGACCGTCCGGCGGAAGTCATCGCTCAATCTCTCGCCCTCAGGCGTTAGATAGCTGTCGTCGCTCTGCCAGCCGGGCTCGCCGTCGCGCACGGGCGAGGTGGCGCCGGGCTTTTCGTACTCCACCGCCCACCAGTAGATCTCGCCGAGCCCCGTCGAGACCGGCCCCATCTTCACCTCCACGCCCGGAGGCAGTGAGGATTTGGTGTCGTTGATGCGCTCGGCAACGAGCTGCCGCGCAAAGTAGATGTTCGTGCCGTCGACGAAGACGACGGTCACCTGGGCGAACCCGTTCCGCGAGAACGATCGCGTCGACTCCAGTCCCGGGATGCCGGCCAAGGCCGTCTCCAGCGTGACCGTCACCTGTTTCTCGATCTCGACCGGCGTCAGCGCCGGCGCCACGGCGTTCACCTGTACCTGGACGTTGGTCACGTCGGGTACGGCGTCGATCGGCAGCCGTGTGAGCGACCAGAATCCGGACGCAGCGGCGGCCAGCACCACAAGCAGAACCAGCCAGCGCCGTCTGACGGAGAACTCGACGATGCGCGCGATCATCTCAGTCCTCGTCACCAGGCTTGGAGAGCTCGGCCTTCAGCGGAAAAGTGTTCGAAGCCGCAATCGTTTCGCCGGAAGCAAGCCCGGACGTTACCTCGACCATCCCGTCGTCGCGCCGACCGAGCACCACGTTCCGCTTCTCAAAACCCCCGGGCGTCCGTACGAATACGACCTTCCGCCCGTCCACGGTTTGCACGGCGGTCGCAGGCACCACCACCGGGACTTGGCGCGACTCTACGGCGATGGCTGCCGTCACGAACGATCCGGGGCGCCACAACCGATCCTGATTGTCCAGCGTGGCGACGACCCGCGCAGCTCGCGTTTCCTTGTCCAACAGCGGGCTGACGAAGATGATCTTGCCCCTCCCTACGCGGTCTCCGCCACGGATGGACACCGCTACGCTCTGCCCTTCGCGGACCGCCGGCAGATCGGACGAATTGACCGTCATCTCGATCCAAACTCTACTCAGGTCGACGATAACGAAGAGCTCGGTCTCGAGGTTGTCCCTGCCGACGGCGGTCCCGAGCTCGACCTTGCGTTCGACCACACGTCCGGAGATCGGCGCCCGGACGTTCTGCAGCCGCAGCGCCCCCTCGGGCGCCTGCGGAATCGCGGCAATCTCACTTTCGTCGACCCCGAGCGCGAGCAACTTTTGCCGAGCGATGTCGAGACGCATGGCCGTCTGCGACGCGGCATTCCGCGACCTGATGTACTGTTGCTCGGGTATCGCCTTGCTGCTGTCCCAGGCGGCCTTATCGCGGGCCATCAGATCCTGCTGCAGATCGTTCGACAGTCGCGCGGCCAGGTACTCGCTCTTCGCGTCAGCGACCTCCCGGCTCTCCAGCGCCCCGAGAACCTGGCTCTTCTCGACCTCGTCGCCGATGTTCTTGCGGAGCTCGGCGACGGTTCCCGACAGCTTCACCGACACGTGGGCGACGCGGTCAGCGTCCGGCGCGATGACGGCCGGGACCGACAGCCTCGTCGCCATCGTCGCCGGGCCGGCCTGGGCCTGCTCGATTTTGGCCAACGCGATCCGCTCTTCGTCCATCCGGATGACGGGTTTCCGCTCCTCCGCCTGCGGTCTCGGTTGCTGCGGCGGCTCCGCCGCGGCCAGACTCACCGTCTTGCGCAGCGCAGGCGCGCCTGGCCCCCAGGCCGCGAACGCACCCGCCGCGATGATGGCGGCGAGACCCAGCATCCATATGGACTTTCGAGAGGGCATCGGCCGACTTCCGATCAGAGGTAGCGTGAGATCGCCTTGAACTCGGCGAGCACGTTCTTGGTGGGCTTTGAGGAGCCGCCGTTGGCCGCGACGTCGAGGCAGTTGTCGACGTGATCGTGAATTAGCGTCCGCTTCGCCTCGGTGATCGCCTTTTCGACCGCCTGCAGCTGCTGGGCCAGATCGAGGCAGGAGCGGCCGTCGTCGAACATTTCGATGACGCGATGGAGATGGCCCTCCGCGCGCTTCAGGCGCTTGACGATCTGGGCGTGGCTTTCGTGGATGTGGTGCTTCGTCATTCTCGTATCCTATCCCCTGGGAGGGGATATATTGGCTTGGGACGCAAGTCAAAGCTCCTGGGCCGGGTTCGGCGCAATAGGGGACAACTTGACGCGATCGAGCAGGCGCAAGAGGCGGAACTCGGCTATACAGGCGCCCTCATGCTGGTCGCGATCAAGCATCATGGCACTGCGGTTTTCGGATCCGCTTTGACACGTCGGTTCACGTGGAGGTCGTTCGTCGCCTTCATTTTGGCTGAGTCACGGTGCTCAACTTGTCCGATAAGCGGGTCCAACCGAGCGTTTCAAATTCAGTCGAACGGAGGCAACGATGGTATGTCTGGACCCAATGCGACGCTCCCTGCTCCTGGGGGCTCTGGCCGCCGGAACAAGTCTGGTTGCCAAATCTGTTGACGCCCAGGAAGATCAGCCCGGCAGCGACGAGCGACCGCAAAAGGGTGATTTTCTCGTCCACTCCGAAGGAGAACATGCGGACGAAATCATTAAATCGAGTGATCTCACGCTCGGCGGGCCACCCGTACACGCTTGGCCGAAGGACCCTAAATCGTCGGTAATCCGCAAGGGCTCGCGGCTCAATGAGATCCTCGTGCTAAAGCTTGATCCGGGCGAGCTTGACGAAGACACCCGATCGCGTTCGGCCGACGGCATCGTCGCGTATTCGCTGGTTTGCACTCACGCCGGATGCCCCGTCTCCGAGTGGGTGAAGGCAGCAGAGAGCGACAAGAACATTTTGAAATGTCCATGTCACAACTCCGAATTCAATCCTCGAGAAGGCGCGCAGGTCGTGTTCGGACCTGCACCGCGGCGCCTCGCAGCACTTCCGATCGCGATCGTCGATGGTTCGCTTACGGTGGCCGGAACGTTCGTCGGAAAGGTCGGCGGGCAGCAGGCAGGATGACGATCGCCTCTCGGTTCGTTTCGCCACGGTGGCTCGTGCCAACAACCTCGTTTTCAGCTCCGCGAGCTACTACTTCCTTGAGCGCGTCATCCAGCGCAGGGGCGCGAAGTTCGCAAGCGTAGCCCTTACCCGGGCCGATCAGCCGCAATCCGATCCAATCGCAATCGGTGGCGATGATCGGTCAGCAGGCGTCCGCCTCCCATGACGGCTGCCAGCGTCCCCAATCCGGTCCCGCCGGCAATCAGGAACATGATCAAGAGTTGATATTTCACAGCGTCAATAGGTTCTACGCCAGCAAGGATTTGGCCGGTCATCATACCCGGCAAAGAGACGAGACCGATCGCCGCCATGCCATTTATGGTCGGCATGAAGCCGCTTCGCAACGCATCGCGCAGGACCGGTAGCAGCGCCTGATACCGAGTACCTCCCAGTGCAAGGCAGGCTTCCACTGCGGCCCGCTCCCGCACCAGACCGTTGGTGAGCACGTCCAGGCCCAGGCTTATCCCTGTCATGGTGTTACCCAAGATCATACCCAGCAGCGGCAGCGCATAGCGCGGATGATACCATGGCTCGGGGTGCAGCTGCGTCAGAAGCGAAAACATCGTGACAGTACCGGCGGCCAGCAACGTGCACCCAGCGCCCAGGCCGTAGGTCCAAAACCCCAACAGCCGCCGCTTCTGACGAACCATTATTTCCCGTGATGCGAAGATCACCATGATGAAAGCTGCGAGGCCGGTCCAGATCGGCGATACGGCAGCAAACAGGAACGTCAGCACATATCCGACGAGCACCAACTGGACCACCATCCGCACCGTTGCGATGACGAGTTGTCGCTCAAGCTTGAGGTGAAGCACAAGCGAGAGAACACCATCCATGACAACGAGGCACGCAGGCAGGATAAGGTCGCTGTAAGCCAGTTGGATGTAGGTCAAAGCTGATGTTCCTCGACGCGACCGCCGGCGTCCATCACAAACAACCGCGATCCGACGCGTTGAGCCTGGGCGCTATCGTGAGTGCTCCATATGACACCTGTCCCGCTCGAGATGCGCTCCGCAACGATCGATTCGACAATCGCGGTTGACGTCGCATCGAGCGCCGACGTTGGCTCGTCCAGCAAAAGCACGCGCGACTGCAGCATCAGCGCCCGCGCAAGGCCGAGCCTTTGCTTTTCCCCGGTGGACAGTCTTTGAATCTGCCAGGTTCCGCAGTCGGGCGGCAATCCCAATCGCGCCACTAGCGGGATAGCCTCATCCCAACCGCTGAAATGCTCTTGGACTGTGTCCGCCCACCAGCCCGGTTCAGCCGCAACCTAGGTTACCCGCTTCCGCCAATACGGCGCCCCCACAGCTTCCCTGAGTGTTCCATCCAGTTTGATCGCTCCCTCGTTCGGGTCGAGATCAGCGATCGCGCGAAGCAGCAGGGTCTTGCCCGCGCCGGAGGGTCCCTGCAGGGCGATGCATTCGCCGTCGTTCAGTTCGAACGAAGCGGAGATGTGCAAGCGTGTCAGCGCGCCGACAGTAAGCATGGCCGGGTATGACCTTTCCGAAACAGGCGCCGCCTTGCGCTGGAGGAGACCACTCACTAGCTTATCTGTCCGGGGATGCGCCGTCTCCCCGTCAGACGGGTGTTCCGTCCAAGCACTGGCCAATCCTCGATTTATCGGGATGGTTGCGCATGGACACCACCAAACTTTCCTCCCTCTTTAGAGCCGTTCGACGATCAAGACCGGCCGCCACCCGTGAAATTGCATCCCATCCGCAGGCGATCACTGCGGTTGTCGTCTATTTCTCTCGGGCAGGCGCGCCGATGTATGTCCACGAGAAAGTCACGCTGTCCGCAGTCGCCGAAAGCATCGCTCGGCTTGGCGGCTATCAGTATGCCGGCGTCTTCGATGCTAACAGGCACTCGACCGGGGATCTCTTCTTCGTCCCTGACGACACGCTCATGCTCGACGAGGCACGGAGCCTCGGCATCCACTCTCCCTGCCAGCTATATGGCGCGGTTGTGCCTTATCCCCCGCACCACCCGAAAAGGAAAGAGTCTTTATCGAGCCTGCGCAAAAGCTGCCCAGCACGACCAGCGGCGCACGAAGACATAACGAGCGAGGCGGCTCGTCGTCGGCTGCCACGAGCAAAGCTCTGGGTGTCGCAGCCACATAGCCGCGTGGCGCAGTTGCTAGTCCAGGACGCCTGGCGAGCAGACGAAATGGCTCAGATGCCAAATCCAGGAACAAGCCATGAAATTAAACGAAGCTCAGATCACCAAAACGCTATCTCAGTTTCAAGCGCAGGTGCTTGCTGAGGATCATCCAGCAGTTGCGCAGTTTCGCCAATTGTTCGGGCAGCATACCTTCTTTCTCGACGCCAGGGGGCTGTATGTACTGGAGCTGCTCGAGGTCCCTGGGATGGAAGCTGAGGAAGGAGAGGTCATAAGTCTCGCGGATTGGAGCGATACGGACTTTAGAAAATTGACCACGCATCAGCCCGAACCGACCGGCGTCGTCGTTCGCCTGAAAGAAATCCGACACTGAGGACAAAGCGGCCTGTCGTCCTGTCCGCGCGATCAGCTTCGCTTCGATCCGAACTCCCGCCGCCATCCGGGCCACGCCCGGCGCACCTTTGCCAGGCGCCGAGGAGTAGAAGCCCGACCAGACCCATGTCGAATAGGCGTCAACTGTCCGACCTGTCCCGCCGCACGTTGCGAAACTCTTCGGGGCCCTTCATCAGCTTTCCTTTCCGGCTCGCTCTGGCTTCGGACGTCGCTGCCGGGTCGCCCAGCCGATCGATTGCATCAGAGGCCAGCTCCTTTGCGCGGCTGCGAGAGCTCTCGCGCTTTGACTTGGGAGCTGCACGCTTGGGCCGCGCGGACAGGCTGTCCAACGCCGTCTGAACCAGCCGTTGTATGGCTTCTGATCGGTTGGGCCTGTGCTCCTGGCTCAGCGCCCATGCGTCAACGCGTTCGAGAAGCTCGCGCGTCAGTCGAACCGCCCGGCCCTGCTCGCGACCTGTCGCCGCTGGGGACTTTTGCGGAACCGCTTTCGACCTACTCATCTTGGACAGCATGCATTGTTAAGTGGAGACCTTGATATGGGCGGCGCCGCGGAATCGAGAGTCCGAGCCGAGCATGCCTGCGCAGGATTGAGAAGGGCAATGAAATACGAAGCGCTTTGCCCTCGGGAGGTCATTTGCCCTTCTGCTTAGCTGAATCCTTCGCTGCGGACTCGCGGCTCAATCGTTCAGACCCGAGCCGCCGGAAGTTTGCGTGCAACGCGTTCTGAGCGCACTCATATTCCGATATGACCTTCTTGGTTTCGGGTTGGCTGAAGGCTTCTTTGGGCTTTGCGTTCAGCCGCAGATGGTCTCCTCGATTGTGACTCATCTCGGGCTCCTTCGACCAAAGTGAACGTTGGTTCTTCGACGCGCCGTCTCCAAGTGGGCGCATCCGGCCGCTCCTGTGCGCTCCTGAGCTAATCGACCCAGGCGCTCAGGGTTTCAATGGACGGTGCCTTAGCCTGTGCGCGACGTGCCGGTCTCGGTCAGAGAACATCCCCGCAGGATTAAGCCTGGTGAGAGAGCCGCGCAATATCATCGAAGATGGCAGCGAACACGAGCGCGATGGCGGCTAGCTTCTGGCAACGGTCCTGCGGTGTACAGCTTCAGTAGTCCTTGGGCGTCCTTGCGTCGATCAGCTGCGCGTCGGAGGGTTCATGTCAGCCGACTGATCTACGCTCGGCCGCATGCACGCGACCTGCTGTATTTCCGCCTCCCGTTGGTCTGGATGGTGATAGTTGCCGCCGCCCTATCCATGTTCTGGTTGCTTAAGGGGGAGATCAAATCGCCGTTTGCACGACGGGAGCGGTCCCAAAAAAGAACCTCGGCGCGCTGGGGGCGCAACCGAGGCCGGAGCAAGTCGTGTACCATCTCTCGAACGTTGCCTGAACTCCGGGGCGCTCAGTCTCGCTCCAGGAACGGGTAGCGGTCTTCTGGATTTTCTAGATGCCTTCACACGAAGGCACAAAACGGTCCCAGCTCGGTCCGCGTTGCCCAAGGGAGCTGGGGCCGCTTTCTCCTTTAATCGTCATGCCTTTCGTTACGGCCCCGGAACCTTTTTGTCCGTTCGTAGCTTTATGGAAATTCCGCCAGCGCGGAGCGCGGTCCCTGACGGTTCATCCGCCAGCCCCCGGATATCAGGGACCGCGCAGTTCGCCGTTCGCCGGTCGCGACAGGGAACGGAAACAATGCCGAGAAGGCTTGAACAAGTTGAGCGATCCGGCAGCAGCGCTCCTGCCTCGCCTATCCATTCAAGCGCAGCCATCTGATAGCGCTGCGGCCGACCAAGGTTTCAGCTAATGACCCGCGATCAACGTGGTGGTCGGGTGAAAGGTAAAGCACCGAAATGACCGTCATAACCATCTGGCTCGAGCCAGAAGACCAAGGCCTTTGGGCCGTTGCGGACACACGCATAAGTTCAAGAGCGGATAGCGGAGTGACCGTAACCAGGGATAGCGCTGCAAAGCTGTTTGCAATACCCGTAAAGTGCCACGCGGCCGCGGCCGCACCAAACTTCAGGAGGTCGCCTTACTATACAACATCCGTCGGGTTTGCATTTGCTGGAGATGTCGTTCCCGCGGCTATGACGAAAGCGAACGCGTTCCTGTTTATGGCGTTCCGGCGCAGCTAATCTAGGGAAATGAAATTGCCGCTAGCCGATCGATGCAGCGGCCGTTGTCTGACGATGCGCTTAAGATTGTGCTGAGCGGCGCCGACAAGGAAGACAAGACGGCAGCATGATCGATATTCCGAGAACCTTGCGGGCCTTCACGGAGCTGAGGAACAGACTGCCCGTGGAAGGTTGGGTAACCCGAGCACCTCGACCTTCATCGGTAGCGCATGATGCGGTCTTGAAGTTCTCCATATTCCTCGTCGTGATCCATAACGCGCTCCGCATTTTAGCATTCACGCGGAACGAGGTCGATCGTTGCAGGGAACTTGCAAAACTTCAGTCGGACTTCGAGAGGCCCTCTCCGAGGTCCGCTGGCACGCTTAACTGGGCGGCTGCAATTCGGCCGATCCCATCCACCGGCTCGTCCGAAGCGCCGCGTCGATCTGGCGCAGCCTTCGCTCGATCAATTCTCGTTCTGGTCCATGGCGAGCCGTGTTCAATTGTTCCTGGAGCCGTGTCTTCTCTGCGGATAGAAGATCGCGGAACGTGGGGACAGAGCGTTTGCTTGGCATGGCTCTCTCCTCTGTGGCGTTTGGCGAGAGGCCATCGTTGGTTTTCTCTCACCGCCGGCGACGGGGTAGTTTGCCGGTGGCGATAGTTAACGAATAAGTCGCTGGGATGGTTCAGACGGGGAACCGCGATCCCCGGTAGTTCCAGCGCGACTTTTGCTCAGAACATTCCGATCAAAGCGAAAAACGCAACCTCGATCAGGAAGATGACGCTCATAACCGTGACGGTGAGAAATACGTCGCTCGGCGGCAGAGGAGTCATAGCGTGCCTCCGCAATTGCGATGCCCCATAACCCGAAAACCAATCGAGGACGAAAATGTTTCGGTGGAACGCCTTACCGCATTTCGAGCTCGTGGATTGCAAGAGCCGAAATTTCGGCGGCATCTTTGATGCCGGTCTGCGCAATCTTGATGATTTTCTTTGCGATCATTTCCGTGAGTGGGTCATCGCGGTCTTTGACGCATAGCGTCTGCAACGCTTGCTCGTAAGCTTTCGTCACGAGGCTAGCCTGTTTCGGTGCCATGGCGTCCGTATGCAGGTGCAGGTAGATCGACATGTGCTGGCCCTCTAGCCCAGTTCCAAGGGAACTTTAGCACGGGAACCGCTGTCGTGCGAAAAATCGGGAGGCGTTTTATGGCGCCATGGGCGGTTCCCGGCGATCAGTTTCCAAACGGTCGCGGGAGAGGCCCACAGCCTTTTCGTTCCGTGTTTCGCGGCATTCTTCGGGGCGGTCCCGGAGCATCACCAACCGAGGGCGCCTTGCTCTGCTCACTTACTAGCGCTAACGCTGGGCCTTGGGTTGATGGGAGTAGATGCGGTGAGCAAGGCCCGCGAGTTTATCGAGTTCTGGATCGAGAATAGCGTTCACCCTGTCGAGCAATATCGGACTGTTGGCGCGTCGCAGGATGTGGCCGAGCTGACCCGCCGGCTTGTCGTGGCCGCCGAGGAGCAGGGTTTCTCGGAGGCCGACTTGGAAGCTGAGATCGGCGACATCTCCGGCTGCATCGGAGACCGGCTTAAGGCCGCGAACAAGGCTGAGAGCGAACGGCGTAAGCCTTCCTAGGCGCCGACAATGCAGAAGGTCTACTTTGTCAGTCTGTAGACATCGCCAGGCTTGAGGCTGAGCTCCTCGAGCATTCGTTCCTGCTCACCTGTCAAGTTGACCTCCGTAACCCTCGCTGTCCAACCTTCCGGGACGGCGGTGAGCACTAGCGTCAAAGCCTGATCTGGCTTAGCTAACGCGATCCAAATTTGAGGCCGGTCCGGCGGAGCGTCGTCCGCCGTCACTTCAACGACAGTAAAGGAGTTGCCGAAGGGCTCAGCCATGTCCTTTCAACGCGGCAGCCGGGCCGCTTGTTTCTACCCACGGGCCTTGGTTATTGGTCCAAATAGCCGGCCGCAGGTGTTTGGGGCCTGCCCTCGCAAGGCGAGGTACGCGGCACAACAGTTCGATAAGCCGAATTCGCCTCGGCCTACGCCAAAAGTGTAAGAGGCGCCGTCTACAGCTTGCACGATTTCGCGGCTTCTGTTGGTATCGTGCATTATGCGGGGCGGGTTCGTCATTTTGCTCCTGGGCATTACGGCCCTCGGAGCCTATTCGATTGGTCGTCAGGGAGCGCCAACCACGAGCGCGCCGTCGGCATTTGTTTCGGCGCCTCCGCTTCCCGCGAACCCGCACGGACTCGCCGACGCCGCTGTGGTTGCTGCGCCGCCAAAGCCGTTGCCGAGCCCACCGGCACCGACCAGCACCAATGCAGCCCCACCCGCTTCCCGGTTGAGCCTGCCCGACAAGCCCCCTCCGCCGCCCGAGACCAAGCGCAAGGTTGAAGCCGCGCTGACCGCCGCCGCAATCGCGGCAATTCTCATCAAAGCCAGCCGCGATCAATATCACGCGACCGGCAAGCCTTGCGCATGCCCTGACGACAGAATGCGGAATGGCAGAGCATGCGGCGGACGAAGCGCCTATTCGCGGCCTGGAGGCGCGGCACCCATCTGCTATCCGCACGATGTAACGACCGCGATGATTGAGGCTTATCGTGAGCGAGCGGTGGCGAGGTAAACCTATCTATGTTTGAACCGCATCATTTCGGAATTGTCCAGACGTAAGAAGCAGTCCCTGGGGACGCTACCTGCAGGTGGCACCGTGGTAGACCATCCGACTCGCCCCTTCCACCGCTAAAGTCATACACGTATCGCTCGACGGCTTCCTCAGTACGAGGCGTAAGCATTCCGGAACGCAATGGCGCCTGCAAGTGATCGTGGCCGCGTGCGTACGGCGTGCCCGTCATTACCGCTCTGTACGATCCATTGGCCGTTTTGCTGACCTACGATTTTGCCGACGTGGTGACGCCAAACGACGATCGTACCGATCGAAGGACCACCCGCATTGGTGCCGTACCGTGCCCAGGAGCGCGCTAGATTGAATTGCGGGCCCGGATCGCTACCGACCTGAGTGCGCATGAACCACCCACACCACGCGGCTGGACGGCCCAAATGTGTATTACTTCGATGATGCTGATGGCTGCGCGCCTCTGCAGATGATGTAACGGCTGAAAGCATGGCAACTGCGGCTAGGAGCGTACGCATTACAAAGGTCCTTCGCGTTAGGTCAGATCATTCTTTTCGTGGGGGAGCGCAGTGACAAATCTGCGATATGGTTTCGAGGCGATCAGAACGGCGCGACGAAGCGAAATAGAAGCGGGAACTCAGCCCAATCGAGCGCTGTGGCTAAAATAAGGCAGTTATCTTGTTCGGGGAGAGTGCTGTCGCCTGCAATCAGCCATCACTGATCATCGCTTTGAGCTTAGCCGCGCGTTCAGCGCGTTGATGCAACTCGCGGCGACGATCGCGTTCTGCGTCCAGCATCTCGCCCGCAATGGCTGCGCCAATCACCTGATCGACTGCTCACCAGTGAGCGTGCCATGCTCGACGAGCGCATTAATCAACGCCGTCACCACACCAAGATGCGACCGGATCAACGCCTCGGCCTCCGCGTAGCGCAAGAGCGCATCCACAGCGGGCGCCGCGCAGACGACCGAAGCCAGCGCCCTCGCCTCCATGGCATCATGCTCGGCGCCAAGAACCGGCAGGTCGGGAAACATGATGCGCTCGCAGGCGTTCCCCGCAACCAGCTCCAGGCACATGATCTGCGCACACGCAATCTCCTTGGCCCAGAGCAGCCGCCGCGCTGGTCGCGATGGACAAGAAACCTTCTATTCCAGTGGGAAGCCAGCAGCCTGATGAGCGGCTGGCCGCCCGGATCCTCAAGGATCAATATGGTTCGCCCGCGGTCGTGCTTTAAATCCAGCGGTCGTATTGCCCAGTCTGGGTCAAGCCGTTCTTTTAAAACAAATTCACGGGCAAGACGGTCAAGATTTGCAGACGACGGCTGCTCCGCCATCGGGACGACAGCCAGCACTGTAGTCCGATTGACCTCGGTCTGATTCGTTCCTCTGCAGAACGCGAGCTCGCTATCTTGCCATAAGACCTGAAGGCTGCCGCTCGGAAAGGCTGGGTGCAACTGGGCGCTCCCTGGCACGCTTGTGTCTGCGGTCCATCTCGTTACAGATCGGACGCAACCAGTTTAGGATCGGTTTTGCCCATGACAAGGGTTCAGCACCTAAGCCGAGAAGGGTGCGACCAATCGGCACCCACTCGAGGACGACAAGTGAAGTTCGCTGTCTTCGAGTTCATCCCGTGGAGCTGGTTCGTCTCTTTAGCTGTAGCGAGCAGCCAGATCTCGCAGAGTTGGCGATCGGTCTCCTGGAGGAGAACACGCCTCTTCCGAAAGCAGTGCACTTCCTAGGCGTGTATCGCTGTCGTCCCTCCAAGTCGGAGCGATACCGATCCGCAACTGGATTACGAATATTTGAAGGGGTCCAAGGGCATGTATCTAGGAATTTGCCAGCTCAGGGTGCGGCATATCTCTGTTCAGGAGCAGGACATCGCCAACCAGTAAACCTGCCATCATCAGAGCTCGAAGTTGGGCTAACAACATACGTTTGCAGAGCGCGTTATCCCAAGGAACCTCAGGCGGAAAAGTCTTTAACAGTGTTGTCGTGACTCTGATCGGCGAAGTAGCCAGTCCAAGAGACGCCAAGCGAGCTGTTCGAAGCAATGGCCAGTCCAGCCTGCTTCCGCAGCCAGCGCGTCGCGTGCAATCGGGAAGCCTGCCAACGCGAAGTCCGTCACCGGGATCGCCCGGTGCACACTGCCAACCCAGCGTCCCACGCGCTGGCGTGCCCGGCGTGAGCGCTTGGCGGTGGCGGAGGTTTGCTGCATCGCGAAACCACAATCCCGGAAGCTCTGTTTTGTTATTGGCGAGCAGCCTAGCTCCGCAGCATCTTTATGTGCTGCCGGAAACCGCCGCTTGTTCGAACCCTGGCTAGGTTCAGATCCTGAAGGCACGATACCCGATCTCTGCCCGAAACACGAAAGGCGAACGTCTCCGGCTCGAAGCGGCCAAGTCAGAGTGGTCGAACTCCTATCTCAGACGAATGTCGCTCGAACCATTTTGATTTCTGGGATGGAGGTTAGCTCGCTGTAGACGAAGAAGCCCTGGAGATGGGCCGCTTCCCGAGCTTCGAAAGCCAAGCTATCGATGCTCGCGAAGCCTCAAGCTCTTTGGGCGATGTGCGCAAGAGACAGCACCGCTCCAATTTCAACGGCCCCTTGACTGGTCAAAAAGTGCTCGTGCAAACTTGGTCCGGCTCGACCACTAAAGCATCGAAAGCACAACAACTCCATGTTCGAGCTTGCCTGAAGCAAGGCGTGCGCGTGCCATACGTTCGAACTCCGTCCGAAGCTTGTGTAGATAGCTGAACGCCTGCTCCTCAGTACTGAATGTCGTCGCAACCCGGCACATCTGCCGATTTGCGCCGAACGCGAGAAAGAAGGCGATCGTCCCGCCGCGCTCCGATCTAGCTCTACGCAAGACGCCCCGCCTGTCGCATGATCGGCTCCCTAGATTTCGACGTTTGCCTCACAGGCCACTAAACCCGGGGCTTTCTTGGGCGCTTCTTCGGTGCAGGCGCTGGCAAGGCCGCCTGAAGGACTGCGTCAGCTGCTTCCTTGGCCTCACGAACTTCTCGAAGCTGCGCCATGTTCTTACGAACCTCGATGGCCTGCTTTTCGACATCGGCCAATGCCCGCGCTCCCTCTTCAGCGGCCAAGCGCTTACGATCGGAACGCGCGATGCCTTCTGATGATCGCTCTGCCGGCTTCTTGGCGGTCATCGCTCGCCTGGCTCCACGACGACAAAACCCGCTCAATCCAACGATTGAGCGGGTTGAGGAGCCGTTCCAGTACATCCGTGAAACGGCGCCACGATATCAAGCCAGCGAGAGGTTCTCAGCGCTGACTTTACCTCGCATCTTGTCGGTCTTGGTCTCGAAATTGACCTTTTGGCCCTCTCCGAGTCCGGAAAGACCAGCTCGTTCAACGGCGCTGATATGAACGAACACATCGTTGCCGCCGTCGTTCGGCTGAATGAAACCGAAGCCCTTTTGGCCGTTGAACCACTTAACAGTACCTGTCGTCATTTTCTTCTCCAAAGCGCAAAAGCGCATACCGCGCGATGATCGCGCAGCTATCTTCAACTTCGTCGATGTCTTTGGAAAAGGAGCCCGCGGGCGCATTCAACAAGGCACAGCGGCTAATCGAACAACGCTAATATACGTCAGTTTTCGGATTTTGCAAGGAGGGAACCAATTAATTTCGTCCTGTCACTTCTGTCGAGATGCGAGAAAGAGTTTATCGATTGACAGTCGTCAACGCGAATGGTCACGTTGATGCACCAGCTGCATTGCTGTTGCAGGCAGACTAGCACTTCGCGAACATCGCCGCCGTTACCCTGAAGACCGAAATGAAGCTCCTGCGCATTTGGCTGCCTGCAGGACGTATCGCGTTTGCAGCCCAGCGAGGAGACTCAATTGCAGGTACTTGTCAGAGACAACAATGTTGAGCAGGCGCTCCGTGTTCTCAAGAAGAAGATGCAACGAGAGGGCGTCTTCCGGGAAATGAAGCAGCGCCGCTCCTACGAAAAGCCGTCGGAGAGAAAGACCCGCGAGAAATCCGAAGCTATCCGACGAGCCCGGAAGCTTGCCCGGAAGCAGGCGATCAGGGAGGGATTGCTGCCCGCGCCGCCGAAAAAGAAGCCGTTTGAGCGGAAGCCGCCCTTGCCGGAGGTCAAAGCACGAACGGAGTAGAAGGAGGTCCTCGTTCCGGAGAATGCCGCACGTCAACTGACTTTACTTGTCTATCAGGGCTGCGTCACCTGTGAAGGAGCGAAGAGGATGCAGATCATGCATTCAGCCGCGGCGGTCCTATTATCCTTACTGCCTGAAATCGATGCCTCGTAGCACAATGCCTGGCGGCGTGCCTTCGAACTCGGTCGCGCGATACTTGCTTGCCGCACGGGCTTCGATGCGATCCCGCAGGCGCGTGAATTGGGCTTCCCGCTGCTCGGGTCTGACTTGCGGTCCACCCTCGAGGGAGTCCATCGCAGAGGTTGAGATCGCGCAAGGAATCTCTCTGGCGCCGTCATGCATCGAGAATCGCACGATCATCCGGTCGTATTCGTGGGCGATAAAACGGCCGATGGTCAATGTCATAGGTTACTCCGTTACGTCATCGCGAGTTGGAACGACCCGCCCTCGCAAGACATATCGTTCCCGACTGCCTGCCGCGTCGCGGTCGCAACGAGCCTGACACCGCCTCAGCCTTCCCCCGACAGCCGGGCGAAATCATCGAACAGCGCAGCCACCAGGGCGCGGTGGCGCGTGTCCTCGGCAGGGAGGCTTGCAGCATAGAGATTGAGCAGATGCCGTGCCTTCACCGCCGCCTCCGGCCAGGAGCCAGCTGGCACCGTCATCATGCGATTTTCCAGATCAGCTTCACGCTCCCGCAATTCGCGCAGATTGGTCTCGACCTCGGCCAGCGCCCGACGCAAGTCCGTCGCCTTCTGCGCGGCCATCCCGCGGTGCTTGTCAAGGTCGACCGGCTGATCCGTCATTGACTGATGCTCGCGTCTACGGCTCGCGCATGCGCAAGTTTAACCGAGCCGGCCGACAGCAGCTCCGTGGCTTCGCACGGGCCCTCGAGGGGCACGGTGATCGTCCTGGCAGCGTCGTGACAGGCTGAGAAGCTCGGACGACGGATCGTCTCCTCGTCCGTGAGGACCTCACAGCCCCAAGCCGGCAAGACAGGCTCGCTCCCGCGGATGCGGAAAGCGAGGGCTTCTCGCCGCGAGCGGATGGTCATGCATGCCCGCCTTTCGCAAGTGACGCCCCAACCGACGCTGGCGATCACGACCATGCTCCCGTTGCGTGGCAATAGCCAGCACTATCGTCACCAGGGGCGAACGAGCGTCGCGGCGCGACCGTCGCCTGCAATGCACATATCACTCGCTACTGGCTCGGCGCAGGCGTAGGATCGCTGCCATCACCGCACTTCTCAACGGCTTCGACCGGTGACTGAGGGTCACGTGTGCTCCCGCCGAAGGCTTCGCAGGAGCATTCGATGCCGCGTCTTCGCGTTTCGGAATGGATAGTGCCGCCGGTGATCGTTCCGTTGTTTCTTCTGCTTCTCGTGTGCGGAGCCGCCTTACTCAATGGCTAGGGCAACACGCGTGCCGTATCTCGTCAGCGGGACCAACGAATACGGCGGCTCCAATCTCGGCCGCGGCACTGCGACAGTCGCGCTGCGCCTCGCACGGGAACTGCTGCCTGAAGGCTACATGGACGTCAGGGTCTGTACCCCGCGTGGACGCGTGCTGCAGTCGGACGAACTCGACGAACTCAAGCCACCAAAGGAGAACGACATGGCGAAGGGCCAGCAACGCTGGCAATCGCGAAGCCAAGAAACCGAAGAAGGAAAAAGCCAAGGTGATCGCCGCGGCCCCGAGCCGCAAAGAGGCAGCCTGGCAACTGGACTTCGGACCTACAAAGAAGAAGTAGCGAAGCGCGGATGGCGAGCGGCGGTGCTACCGCCCGTCGACGGCTCAATGACCTCTCACCCGGCGTGATCCGATCGGACGGCTGGCCGTCGGCCTATTGCCAAAGCGGTCTGGGTCGAAATGCCAGGCTGCCGGCCGGCCTTGGCGGCGATCGGGCTTGAAACCAACCCCCATTGGGCGCATTTAGCCCCTGCGCGAGGCATCTCGCCACGAGCGAGCGATCGAATGGCACGATTCTTCGAGACACGCGTCTATCTCGTCCGCGTCCTGACCGACGACCGGACGAGCAGGTTTTGGGTTGCCGCAGGATCACGTCGAGATCAGCGCGGCGGCCGCGGACATCAGCGGCAGCTTCTTCATGAGTCTCTCCTCGCCGCAGGATGCGGCGCTGCATGAACCCATGAATGATGACAATCGTTCCGGGGCCGGCTGGAAGACCTCCTCTTTTTCCCGCCGGCTGATCGGAACGAAATGCCTAGTTGTAGCGTGGCAACGGATCATTCGCCCGGCGCCCGCGGACGGTGCAATCCGACGACGCTGCCGTTGACCGAGCTTTTTCTGGCCGCGTCGGCTAAGCGACTGGTACACCATAGTAGTCGTCGACCGAGCGCCTCGTTCGCGCGTCCCAGCTCCAACTATTCTCGTCGGCATATTTGGGGGCGCCTCTGAGCTGGTCCTGCGTGACCCCCGTGACATATCCGCCGAGGTTGGTGTCGTACTTCAACGTCTGCCACGGCAGCGGGTAGTGATCGTCGCCGATCCCAAACAGCCCGCCGAAGCTGAGCACCGCATACGACACCTTGCCGCTGACCTTGTCGATCATGACGCGCTCGATGTAGCCGACTTTCTGCCCGTCGGCCCCATACACGTTCGTGCCTTCGACCTTATCGCTTCCGATGAGACTGGAGGTCTCGCGATCTTCCATGGCCATGTTGGCCTCCTGGATGTTGCTATCTTCGGAGTCAACGGAGGCCGCGTCGCATCCGTTCCTGAAGCAGCAGCCGGGACGACCGTTAGGCTGAGCGACGCCTTCAGCCGTCCTTCAGCGCGTCCTTGACGTCCCTCACGGGCCAGCTCTCGCCGACGAGCCTGGCGCGCACCTTCCCGCCGCCTCCGACCAGCTCATGCGTGGCGACCTCGTCCTCGGCTTCGACGACCGTCAGTTCGGTCTCTGGCTTCCAATTGAGCGTCACGTCGAGATCGCCCGGAAAGACCTGCCAACGCGAGCCGTCCTCGAGCTCGACGATGTGGCTCTCGGAATGGGAGCGGATCTTCATCCAAGCCGTCCCTGGCGCCAAGGCCGCTACTTCTGGCCCGACGGCGCCTGGGCATTGGACGCGTTGGGGCTCTTCTGCTTGTTGGCCTCATGATGCCCGATCGCGCATCCTGCCGCTGCGCCAAGTTTGCCGTGGGCCGCCATGTGGCCGGCGACGCCGCCCACGACGGCGCCCTTGATGCAGCCCTTCGCTTGTGCCGGCGAATTCGAAGCAAGCGCCAGCAGGCACATGACGGCTAGGATCGGCTTCATGGTGTCCTCCACTTTGCGATTGTGCGCTGGATCAAGTCGCCCGAAGGAGCCACGTTCCGGGGAACCGAGCCGCGAGTCCTTAGGCCGCCTCAGGCGCCGAGACCCGCGAGAGGGCGGCACGCCGGAACTGCCCGGATTCCTCGCTGCCGCACTTGGAGCATCTGAAGGCGATCTCGCGCTGTGCAAACGTGTCCTTGCCGGAGCTTACGGCCATCGGCCAAGCGCCGCACCGGGGACACTTCACCAGTAGATCATTCGTTTCCAGCATCGGACGACTCCTCGTCTGCGCCCCACAGCCGCCAACGACTGGACCCCGCCGCGGTTCCGCGCAGGACTGCCGTTGTTCGACGAGCCTCTATTCGCGTGGTCAAAGGAGCCCAGCGAAGTCACGAAGAGCTTTAATTGCGCGGCACCTCGCTCCGGATTTGCGCGTGCTAAAACTTGACAGTGGTGCGGATCCCGAACACCGCACCGTCCTTCAGAGCCTTGCCCGCGAGCGGACCGGAGGGACTCGTGGCGCCTCCGCCTGGATGGATAAAGTATTGAAAGTTCGGCTGCACGGTCCAGCCATCGCGGACCTGATACTGGTAGACCGCGGTCAAGAGACCCTCGAAGCTGCGGACCGGCCAGTCCGGCGCGACAAGCGTTCGATAATCGGTATCGAGCTGCTGTGCGCGCTTGGAGACATGCGCATACCCAATGCCTATGCCGAACTTGTCGTCGGGCCTGCTATCGTAGAGGCCAATGAACTCAAGGCCCCCATCGGCGTACAGGTCGATCAGATTCCGGTCGGCGGGCGCACCGGATGCGCGCACGAACACTCCGACGCCTCGCTCGTCGCTGTGGGGCACGCGGTAGATCTTCTGCTCGAACACCCCCCACGCGCCAACGTCTCCGGACAACAGAAGCGGATCTCCGCTGCTGGCGGGAGAGGCGAGCGAGACGCCATTCGAGGCGAGCCGCTGATCTGAAAAGGCACCGAAGTGCCGCCAGCCCCCGAGTTTTATTTGCCCGGCAAGATTCGGGTCGCCTTTCTTGTTGTTCCAGGCGTACTGGATTTGGCCGAGCACGAGCGGTGGGTCGTTGATCCGGAAATTGAGACCGTAGGGGTTGCGCTCCTGTGGATCGCCGGGTCCCGGTCCCGCCTGGTTTCCATCGAAGATTCCGATCAGGCCGGAAATTTGCTCGGAGAAATTGACAAGCAGGCGCGTGCCCATTGCCGCGAGCGGAGGGGACGGCCCGCCGCTCGGTAAGTCAATCGACGTGATCGCGGGCCAACCCATTGAGGCATTGGTGAACACGTCGGTGTACTTGGTATTGAAGAACTCGCTGTCCGCCGCGAGCTGTCCGAATTTGACTGAGACCTTTTTGTTGCCCCACTGCTTTTCGAAATAGGCCTCGTAAAGTCGCGTGGATGGCAGCGCCTCTTCATTCACGGCCGGACCCGCTTCAACCGTGACGAGATCACGGGCTTTCGCAGGGGCGCACCGGAAGGCACCCCCGTCACCGGCATCCAGATTCTCCGGCCGAACGATCTCAAGCTCTTCCGCGAAGGCCGCAAGGCGGTGATGCGCGGCCTCGCCTTGAAGGTCGATCAGCGCAATGCCTTCGTCTGGTCCGCCGGCTATGTACCGCAGCTCCTGACCTACCCAGGACGCGAAGTGCCTACGCCCCTCAAGGTCAAGATCGTGTTCGGCGACACCAAGCTTGAGCAAGTGATTGCGGACATCCTCGCCCTCACCAAGGTCAACTTCAACACGTGCATCTTCAACGACGGGCTCCCCGTGACGCTGCGCTTCGCCGACGATATCGGCGAAATCCTCACGGCCATTCCGGATGTAACATCGAAACCTCTTCCGTTCAGGCACTACCTCTAAAGATACGTTCCTGGCTAACGCACCATTGGCGCCACCACCTAGCGTGAGGCATCAACCTGCGGTAGATACATTACCAACCGTGGGGGAGTCATGCAGCAACAAAACGTTCCGATCAGCGCGCTCGTCGATATGTACAAGCGTGGCGAGCTCAGGCTTCCTGAGATTCAACGCCACTACGTCTGGAAAGGAACGCGCGTTCGCGATCTGCTGGACTCGCTGTACCGAGGTTACCCAAGCGGCTCCATTCTGATGTGGGAAACGGACGAGCCCATACCAACGCGCGACTTCGCGATTGCACAGGACACGACAGCCTTCGCGGGACGCAAGCTACTCCTCGATGGGCAGCAGCGGCTTACCTCCCTCACAGCGGTCATCAACGGCGAGCCGGTCACCGTCAAGCACCGCAAGAGACCCATCGACATCCTATTCAATCTCGACCATCCGGACGGACCGCCTAGCGAAGCGCTGGAAGTCGACAGCGACCAGGAGTCACTCCTTTCGGCCGACGACGAGGTCGCAGATGACGGGAACGGAGATGACAACGTAGACGATGACGACGGCGAAGGCGATAAGGGCCTTGCCGAGCGGCTAAGCCGCCGCACCTTCGTCGTCGCAAGCCGGGCGCTCCTGGCGATGCCGAACTGGGTGCCGGTAAGCGAGATCTTCAAGTCAAGCGACACGGCCATCCTTCAAAAGGCTGGCATAACGGGGTTCGATGATCCGCGCTATCAGAAGTATCTCGATCGGCTGACGCGTCTAAGACAAGTCAGGAATTATTCCTACGTGGTTCATGTCCTTGAACGAGGAATGAGCTACGAGGAAGTGACGGAGATCTTCGTGCGCGTAAATTCTCTGGGCGCCAAGCTGCGATCTTCGGACCTCGCGTTGGCCCAGATGACCTCGCGGTGGCAACACCTTTTGCAAGAACTGGAAGAGTTTCAGGACGAGTGTGAGGACAATGGGTTCACGCTCGATCTTGGGCTCCTCGTGCGCTCCATTGTGGTGTTCGCCACCAAGCAGGGCCTCTTCCGCGTCGTCGGCGCCACACCCGTTGCGCGCCTGAAGGAGGGATGGGAGGAAGCAAAAGAGGGGTTACGCTTCGCTATCAATTTCCTGCGCACTAACGCAGGCATTGAGGACGAGAGCCTGCTTTCTTCTCCCATGTTCGTGATCGCCCTCGCCGCGGTGAGTCGCGTCAAAGACAACAAGCTAACGAAAGAAGAGAGCCGTGCATTGCTTTACTGGCTGCTTACGGCGAATGCGCGTGGCCGCTATTCGCGCGGCTCGACCGAAACGCTCTTGAACGAAGACCTAGCCATCATCTTCCGCACCGGCGACATCGCGGCTCTGATTGATCCCGTGAAGCGGCAATTTGGACGGCTCCACGTTGAGGCTGACGACCTGGCCGGACGTGGCGTGAACAGTCCGCTCTTCTCGCTGGCCTATCTCGCGCTAAAGGATGCCGGCGCGAAGGATTGGTTTAGCGGCCTCGGCCTTTCGCTGACGCACCAAGGCAAGCTTCATTTCATACAGTGGCACCACATTTTCCCAAAATCTCTTCTCAAAGATCGGCGATATGAGACCGGTGAAATCAATGAGATTGCCAACATGGCTTTCATTACCGGGCAGACTAATCGTCGCCTGAGCAACAAGGAACCAGCGGCTTATCTTCCAAGCATCGTCGCAAAACAGGGGCAGGAGTCGCTTGATGCGCAGCTCTTGCCGAACGACCCGGAGCTTCTCAAGCTCGACAATTACAGGGCCTTCTTGAAAGCGCGGCGAGCCGCGCTCGCGAAGTGCATGAATGACTTTATCGCCAAGAAGGCCGGTGGCGCCGCTAGTTGATAATGCTTTTTGTTGAAGGGTCTTGGTTTTTCGCGGCTTTCAAGGAGACCGGGCCTCCGCAATGTAGACTTCCAGAGTATTAGGGGGAACGGTGGCAACAAGGGAAGACGACGAGGAACGGCAGGAGCGCGCCTATCGCCTCATCGGCGAAATCGTCGACGGCATCGTCGCTCAGACCTGTGCACGGCACTACCTTGCGCCGACGCAAGAGCACCAGTTCACGAGCAAGATTACGGCGCTCATCGAACGCGAACTCCACGACATGGAGGTGCAGGGAATGCACGTCAAAGTCCACGCCCAGGATTTCCCGGACAAGGGGCGAGGAAGCTGGGAGAAAAAGTCGGGCTCGGATGTTTATATTTCCCTCGTCGTGGATGCCCCTGGCTATCACATCAACAAGGGGATGATCGTTCAGTCCAAGTGGGATGACTCGAAAGACCGGAAGGGGCTTGCTCGGCAAGTGCGCGACCTGAAAGACCGAACAAATTCCTCCTACGTTTGGGCTTACGGACCTTCCAGCATCTCGGTCGTTCCGGCCGACGATGTGGCTGAAGGCAAGATGGACTTTTCCAGCGCTAAAACGGTAGGCCAGCTCATCTCCGATGGCCTCCGCTGCCATGAGGGCGACCCGAAGCTAGGGCGTGATTTGACTATGCCGGTTCCGCAATCGCTCACCGCGATGATGGAAAAACTGGCCCTGAAGCATGCTCTCAGCATCACCCTTACCGAAGGAGACGCCTGATATGCGCGAGCACGCGAACATCCTTGCGATGGTCCTGCACAATGTAGCGGGGCCTGAAATGGATGGCTCATGAGATTTGCCCTCGTCGAAGGTCAAAACTGCGAAGCCACGCCAGGGCTGTCAGGCAGTTGCCGGGCCTGTGGTGATCCCATGACCGCGAGATGCGGTCAGCACCGCATTTGGCATTGGGCGCATAAAGGGGCGCGCACATGCGATCCTTGGTGGGAATCGGAGACGCAATGGCACCGTGACTGGAAAGATCACTTCCCCAAGGAATGGCAGGAATGCATCCACTTCTCCCCCAATGGCGAGAAGCACATTGCCGATGTCAAAACCGGATTCGGCGTCACGCTCGAATTTCAGCACTCCTTCCTGCCGGAAGCGGAGCGGCAGGCACGTGAGCAGTTTTATTCGAAGATAATCTGGATCGTGGATGGGCAACGACGTAAGCGGGACCGGGCGCAGTTCTTCGCCTCCTTGGGAAATGCCATCCACCAGCAACCGCTCGTTATTCCTGCGCGGTTACATGACAGCGCGCTACTGCGAGACTGGAAAGCGAGCCGCTTCCCGGTCTATTTCGACTTTGGCGACAGTGAACCCTCCGATCTTTGCCTATTTTCCGAGCCGACACTTTGGCGGCTGAACCCGAATAGCGACAGTGGGGCGGCGTTTCTTTCCCCTGTCGCGAAATCCTATCTGATCGAGGTTCATCGAAACGGTGTGGCATTCGATGAGCCATTTACCGAAACTCTTCAGCTCGTCGCAGACCTCTTGCGCAAGCGCCAGCAAGCCCGACACGGCATGCCGAGCGCATTTGATTGGCACCTGGTACGAAGGCAACGCACGCGGCGGCGTCTTTAGACCGGGATATAGGCATCGGATAGGTCACCGTAACATCCGTTCGGCTTCGGCTCGCGATTTTGGCAAGAGGCCATTGAGGTTGGCGATATCCGCCAATTCATGGATCGAGCGCGTCTCTAGGGGCCGTGATCCCGTAACATCGAGAGGAATTGAGAACGCGCAATCGAGCGGCTCGCCCTTGTTGATGGCCCGGTTGAATTTGCGGCGAGAATCGTACTCGAGGTCGACGACAGCCGTACCAGCCTGACCGCCGAACAGCGAGATGAACGCGCACGTCGATTTGCCGATGGGAAGAACTGCCAGGACGTGTCTGTTGTCGGCAAGGCCGGCTATCTGCGCAACGATATCCGGAACATCTGCATTGATCGTGCCCTTCAACGATCCGAAGTTCAGATCCTTTTTTCCCGGAAACAGGTGGCTTCGGAGCATCATGCCACCCGGACCGAAGGTCCACTCGGGACCAAGGACACGGTGGCCGAGCCCGAGCGCAATTTTTACCATGAGTCGGGCCCGGGCCTCGTTGAATGCAGCGACGTCGATCGTCACGCTGGCCTTGAATTCTTGCCCCTCGTTCCGGTCGGCGAGAAGAAGCGCGATCTCGATATCCTCGTCATCCGTGATTTCGCCGAATTGGGTATAGAGATGCCTCTTCCGCTGCTTGGCTTGTTCGAGCCGGCCCCGCAGAAAAAATCGAACCCTGTCCTCGGTCGAGCCCAGGGAGATTATCTCTCCGGCGGTTTTCTGCTCGTTCTGAAACATGAACTCGATTTCACCGTCCGGGCTGATGCTCATTTCAGCGGACGCACTGATGTCAATGAACTCTTCCTTCATTTTCAGCGAAGGTACAACCTTGCGGTTTCCCTGAAGCTTGTAGCGGTGGCGCAGCATCAAGAACGGAAGGGTGCTGGCAACCGCATCGTCGATTTCATCGCCGGCTCGGCTGTTTGCCGCCGACGATACATCGCGCGTCGTAAACTGGTTCGCCCCACCTAATGCGAGCGGGATGATATGCTCGACGCTCGGCTTGAGGTCGGCGTCCACCGGATCGAGCACTTTGCCGGTGTAGATGCAACGTACCTGGCTGATGAACGGTCTAGTCTTCGCGGGTTTGGTCATTTCTCGTCACAATGATTCAGAAGCCAGGAGCGCCAGAGCAAAGACGCTTGCTATCGGGTTCTGGAATTTCTGCTGCGTGACTGAGACGTAGGCACCTAATTCAGTTCGGGTCAGACCATGCGCAACCCGCAGCCTTCGCATGCTCGCTCTAATGATCCGGTTGAGCAGGTCAATTTCAGCCACGATTCGGTCCCGATCTAAAGCGGTATTTCGCCAGAACGCGGCCATGAATTCGATCTCGGGGGCGCCGCATGCGGTGAAGGTCGCGGTCGTGCTGATCCGTGCGTGACCCAACCCTGTTCAACGGCACGCCTGCTTGTAGCGTGCCTCCCCCTCCGCAACGACCTCTTGGATTCCGCGATCGGCGCAGTCCAGCGACGTAGGAAAACCTCCTGGGCGATTTTTTAGCTGAATAGCTCAACGGCCCTAGAGCGATAGCCCATCGCCCGAAACCCCTGACTAAGTAACTGCACCAGTTTCGCACCAGAAACGATCCGACTGAAACGCAACGAACGCGATCGGACTTAACCGAAAATGCAGTAAAATCAAGGAATCTGATCGATAGTCTGCCGCTCACAACGGTCTGGTTGCAGGTCGAAACCCCGCCGCATTACGCGACAATGAGCAATAGCGACGAATTTGGGGTGGGTCTATCAGAACGAACTCGCAGTCGGCCTCTACCAAACGACCATACAGTCGGCCAAAAGAAGACATTCAGATAGCGGATGTTTTGGATTCTTGCTGACTACTGGTAAGCTTTGCGACCAAAGCCTATCGGTTCTGAGCAACCGCATTGTGAACTGGAATGACGAGATATCTCTGCTCGAGGCAGCGTTAGCGGAAACCGCCATGTCCGTCTCGCTTGACGATCGCAATATTGCCAAGGATCGCATTGTCTTTGAGTGAGTAGAGCATCGCCGCATGTTGCGTTCTGAGTCCAAGCAAGGATTTGATCTCGACGGCGAGCGCGAGCTTTTGACCATCAGGCGAGAGTTGTCCGGACTCGATTTGGCACTTCTTCGTGTTTACCGCTGACGACACCAAAGGACGGATGATGTCCCAACGATCTCGTCCATCCACGGCACGGCGCCTGCCGGCGAGAAGCTCTTCAACAGGCTGAAGACGACCTGACTCTTCTGACAGATACTGGAAATGAACGGAAAGCCCCAAGAGAGCGCAGGTCTTGAGATCATCCGGATGGGTGGCGGCACCGCTCCACTGACAGTGCTTCGCCTCGATTGGCGCACAGAACTTCCCGTAAGCGGAGCGGATGCCCTCATCTGCTAGGAAAATAGCGTCGGACAGATTGCTCGAGACCAAATGCTCCGCTAGCACACGTTTGCCGCTGACGGAGGATGTCCGAAGCTCACTTGGCAGCACGCGCTTGCCTGTGACGTCGCAGGGTTGAAGGACGTCTGGTGCAACGATCCGTCCAGTCTTGGCGCAGCGTTCGGCCTCACGCGGCAGCAACGTGCGTTTGGTTTCCTGGCAGCGGACGAATTCCCGAACATGTCCGCGCTTACCGGAGACCACGGAGGACGCCTCTTGATCAAGCCGATAGGGCTTGCCCGAAACCTCGCTTTTCCCAAGCTGCTCCAAGAGCACATCGGCCCTGGTGAAGGCGCATTGCCCAAAATGGGCAGGCTCTCCCTTCTTGCCGGTGATGGCGCAAGATTTGAGCAATGTCCGGTCAACGACAGCATTCGTGATGTCTGACATGCCAGCTTCGTCAACAAGGAGCGACTTGCCAGAAAGCGAACAACGAAGGAGATGTTCAGGCAATCCGTAACGTCCGCTCACCTCCGAGCGCGCCAACCGATGCCTTAACGCGCGCACGCCGGACAGTTCACAGGCGGCGAGGCAGTCGGCAGGCACCTCAACACGCGTCAGGCCGCATAGCTCCAGCGCCGGCGCAGTGTCGATCCGATTGGCGGAAGGCGTGATGGCGAGGTCGCTCTCATACAACTCGCCATCCAGCTGGTAACGTACCTTTAGATTTACCCGCCGGGTCACCTGGCCGTCCAAGGCGACAAGTGTTGTGTCAATCTGTGGCGTGAATTCATCTTCCAGCTTCTTGCGCTTCCGAGCATCTTTACCGGCCGACCTCAGTTCAGTGTCGCGCCGCTCGAGATAGAAGCGGTTAAATTCAACGATGTTTGGCTCGCGATTGGCTTCATCCAGAACGAGATTGGAATTGAGACCAGCAACTGCGGGGTACTGAAGTAGATCCGGTATAGCGTCGAGCGCAGCGGCCGCCTGGGTGTGCTCGCTGGGATTGCACGTAATCGTCACGATGCGCTCATAGCTGTCATGGGCAGTTGTCGCGCGTACGCGGGTAATAGCATTACCTGCGAACCCGCGCTGCACGCTCACGATTGTCACCTCCGGCTTCGTTCCCTTAAAAACAGACACCCAGTCGCTGACAAGCGCCTCTATCCGCTCCCGCGGCTCATGATCGGTATCCTGAACGTCATGAAGGCCGGAAGCCGTGACGCGATCAACAAGACGAAGAAAGGCAGGACTCCCTGGCCTATAGAGCGGTACCTTTGCGTAATCGGACCCGGCATCCTCTGTGAGGCGCGCCAATTCTGGCCCACCCTTGCCGGTGATGCGCAGAACACCGGGAGCGATATCGTTGACAGTTCCGCCGAGACTTCTGAACGCCGCGCGCACGAATGACTCGAGGTCCATGGAAGGCTTGATCTTTTCGAGCATCGGCGTCTGGGGGCCGACATAGTCGTAGCCATCCTGCGACCCTAGCGTTTGCTCAATATTCTCTTTCTCTTCTTCGAGGGTCTTCTTGGCAGCTTCGATGCTGCGGGCGATCCTCTCTGCGGCAGCTTTCATGTCGCGGCCAGCAAGTGCCGCAACCACAAGCTCGCGGATCTTTTCGTCGAAACCGGTACCCTCTTCCTCGTCGCCGACGCCCGATGCTTCGAGCAAGGACTCGATATCGCCGATGGCATCGGTCGCCATCTGCAACTTGGTCATCAGACGGCCGACAATATATTCTTCGAACGTGCCGGCGAGCATCACATTGTAGATGATTACGTTCCTGTGCTGAGAGCCGAGGCGCTGAACGCGACCGATACGCTGCTCCACGATCATTGGATTCCAAGGCAGATCGAAATTGATCAACACGTTCGCAATTTGAAGATTGACACCTTCCGATCCAGCTTCGGTTGAAACAATGGCACGGATTTCAGGCGGATCGGCACGGAAACGAGCTATGGTCTCTTGGTTGCGTTGGCCGGATGATCCGTTGATGATGCCGACCTTGAGACTGAGCTCCTCGAGAAAAACCTGAATCGTGGTCTGAGTTTCACGCCGCCCAGTAAATACGACCATACGCCAGCCGGTCGGATTTTCCTGCTTGAGCAACGAAACGAGTTGACGCAGCCCTTCAAGCTTCGCGCTCGTCTTCATGGGTGTGACGATGGCTTTGACAGTCTCCGCGAGCTCCATCGGCACGGTCTCGTTGCGAGCCATAGTCTGAAGCTGGGCCATAAGCGCATGCGGGCTGCTGGTCAGCGCTTGGAGAATGCTTATCTGCGCTAGCCGATTTAGCTTCTGGATAGGCTTGGCGATAGCCTCGATAAGGGCGAGCTCCTCGGCAGAAGGATCGACCTTGTGCAGCTGAATCTTTCGCTCGGGAAAATCCAGATTGGCATCGCCCCGCCGCACGCGCGACATGTAACCATAAACGATCTTTCGAAACTCCTCACGCGCGTCAGGTTTCAGGACCCGCGCGCTCTCGCGCTTGTCCTCGATGAAACGGCGGGCGAACATACCTTCATTGCCGAAGGGGTTTTCGTGACCGCGCGCAACGCTAAGCAGATCGACCAGTGAATAGAGGTCCCAGAGCCGATTTTGGATTGGAGTCGCTGTCAGCATCAACACATAGCGAAAGCGGCGCTGCTGAAGAGTTCGATGAAAGACTTTTGCGACCTGTGGTGTGGGATCGACACCATAGAGATTGCGAAGCTTATGGGCTTCGTCCAGCACTAACATGTCAAAGCGGTCGTCGGGAATCTTGTCCAAGTGCGAGCGCGCTGAATGATATGTCGTGATGACGGCCCCTACGTCGTCAGGCTCAGCGGAAACAAGCTTGCTTCCGGTGACAACCTCACCCGGGATATCGAACTTCGTCCCAAGCTCGTCCTTCCATTGTGGACCAAGCAATTTGGGGGCGACTATTAGGATCTTAGCAACGCGATTTCGGGCGATAAGCTCGCTCGCCACAAGTCCCGCCGATATGGTTTTGCCGAGACCGACATCGTCCGCCAGCAGGGTTACCGGGAGACGCCGGCAGAAGGTGATGAGGTTTTGGACTTGGTGATGGAAAGGATCGAGGCGCTCCTTCCAGCGGAACTCCGATTTAAAATCGTCTCGGCTCTCAATCACGATCGCGTCGGTCAGCCCCATTCCAGCGCGGCCCGATACACCGTATAGTCTTCTGGCGATTTCGCTCGCCGCAAAATCTTGGTCTGTAGCCCCTGCCCCGACGCCATGCACCCGCCCCTTTTACAACCAGAGTGACGCTAGGCGCGGGCCGCGGCAAGCCCTTCTTTCGCCAAACCTTCCAAACACTTAAGTCTGTACGCTGTACGGCCTCCTCTACAGGCGCGGCCTAGCTGGCCACTTAGTGGCCCGCGCACGGCGACAATTCGGCCAGGATGAGTGTCGAGTAGGCCGCGTACCCTGCACAGGTGCTTACAGAGCGCAGGGCCACGAACGAATGCCTAAATATCTAGAAATCGGCGCTCACAATCAATGCGTTGGCATCAATTTTGATTATGCGGAAGGGTCGGGAGGCGCGTTCTCTCGACTAAAGTGTGATCGTCTGTGCCAGTTCGAGGTAACGACAGAACGCATTCGCCAGTTGCATCTGGCGCGGTGTTTTGCATTCGGCCTCAAAGATCGCCGGAGACGCGACCATGATCGCGAGGCACTTGGCACGAGAAATCGCAACGTTCAGGCGATTGGCGCTGTAGAGAAATTCCATTCCGCGCGGCGCATCGGCGTGGGATGATGTCGCTAGAGAATAAATCGCGATAGCAGCCTCTTGCCCCTGGAATTTGTCGACGGTGCCGACGTACGCACCGGGAATGCGCTGCTGAATTTCAAAAACCTGCGCGTTGTAGGGAGCGATGATGATAATGTCAGAAAGTTCCAGCATTTTGGTTTTGCCGTCCCTGTCCGTCCACTGCGTTTCTGAAGACAGCAAAGAGGTCACGATCCGCGCAACGGCGTCGGCCTCTTCAATCGAACTGGATTGGTTGCCGATATGAGTAACCGGGAGGTACCGCAGCCCGGTTCCGAGGAATACCCCGGTGGAGGTCACGTTCTGCTGCGCGCAGTTGGGCACCGCGTGCAGTTTGCTGTCGTAAAACAGCTCCGAATTGAAGGCGGCAATCGCCGGATGCATCCGCCAGGTCTCTTCCAGAAAGAGTCCCTGATCAGGGGCAATCGTCTGGCGACCGGCAAGGATGTGATGAAGCGCCGATACGCCTGTCCCGTCCGGATGTGATCCCTGCATGGGCTGGTCCAACTGTTGGGGGTCGCCCAACAGAATGACTTGGGGAGCGGCCTGCGAAACGGCGAGGACATTGGCCAACGACATCTGCGCGGCTTCATCAACGAAGAGAACGTCAACGCTGTTCGCCACATCCTCGCGCGCCCAGAAGAATGACGTGCCGCCCAGGATAGCGATTTCGCCGTTGCTGATCGCCGCAATCGCCTTAGGATTATCAGGATAAACACGTACGTGATCGGTTTCAGAGCCTTTGTCCGGGCATCGATGCCCGGCCTTGATGGCCTGTCCTGCTGCCAACGCCACTTCGATCGCCTTGTCGATCAGATTGCGAATGACCTTGTGACTGTTGGCGGTGACGCCGACGCGCTTGCCGTCCGTGAGCAGGCGGCAAATCATGTGCGCACCGGTGAAGGACTTTCCGGTGCCGGGCGGCCCCTGGATCGGTAGAATACCGCCTGAAAGCGCAGGAGTGATCCGCAGGGCATTCTCCAGGGTGGTTTCACTTTCGATGCGCAGCGGCGCGGAACCAAGCCGCGGCGGCAATCGAAGCAGAAGGTCACGCGCCGCCTGATATTCCCCCACGCCCTCGATGCCGTGTTCGGCGACGTAGGCGCCAAGGCGCAGAAGCGATTCCTGCTGCTCCTTCGTGGGAATATGCGTGTGCTCGAAGACGGCGTCCGGATGGATATCTGCCGTCTTCTTGGACTTCTTGATATCGATCGTGAGGTCGTCCTGTGAGATGGCGGCGGCTGAGCCGAACTTCTCTCCTCCCAGGGCATGTAGGTCAGCTTCGTCGCGAATATCGGTATCCTGCGGGGCAAACCTATACCGATCTGTGGGAATGCCCTGTTTGGTTCGTTCTACCGTCCCTACGAATTCTAGGGCGCTCAGGCCCGCCTTTTCATCAAGCAGCTCCTCGGCCGTCAGCGCCGCCAGCCGAAAATACTCCCACCAGATCGCTTTTTCTTCCCGCCGGTGCCAGTCGAGTGAGTGCGCCAGAATAAAGCGGCTCTGCTGCTCAGGCGTACGGTCGACAGGGTCGATCGGAACATCGTGCGTCAGCAGCTCGATCAGCTCATTGATGTGCGCTTCATGCCCGGCAATATCATCGCTTGGACCATCGCTTCCAGGCGCAGGCCGATCAATCGCGACACCATCTGCAATCGCTTGCGCGCGCAGATGCTCCAGCCAGTCCCGCAAGGCCGCCGTGGAATTGCAGTCGTCCTGATTGTACGCGGCCACAGTTTGGCGTGCCGCTTCATCGATCGACTGCGCGTCGCCCAATTCCAGTCCCGCCTGAATAGCCGCCAACGCTACATTTGCATCTTGGAGAGGCATCACGCGCGTAAAGGCGTAAAACGGCTCCAGCTTCTTGATCGAGTAGCTCTCGACGCTTGCTCTGATCGCATTGCGCACGACGGCATAGAGATCAACCATAACCTTGCCGCGCAGGAGATCATCCACCTCGGCTTGCCGTGTGGCATAGCGCCCCATAAGGCGCTTCAACGCACTGGGTTCATAGGGCGCGTAGTGGTAGACGTGCATCTCCGGAAACTCGGCGCGCCTTGCCGTGACGAAGTCCATAAACGCCTCAAAGATCACTTTTTCGGACGCACGGTCGAACGCCCACTGTGCTTCGTAATGGTCGCTGCCCGCCGCGTCGCGGTAGCGAAAGCCGAACAGATATTCGAAACCGCCTTCGCCGATGAACGGGTCTCCCTCGATATCAAAGAAGACATCACCCGGAGACGGTGCAGGCAAAAGGTAAAGGCCCGTTCCAGGGATAAAATCGAGCAGTTCGTGGCGCAAAGTGCCGGTCTCACGCGCTTCGACCTGAACACGCGCCTGCTCCCGTGCCTTAACGTAGCTGGCAGCAGACCCCCGCTTCGGCTTCCATGACAGAGGAATGGGCATTGCAGAGAGCGCCTTGGCCGTCGCGATGCCATTGGTCCGCAGCTCGTTCATCTGTAACGCGGACACGTTGGCCACTAGACAGAGATGGTCATCGGCACGCCTGCGCGCGTCGCATTGCGGCTCCCAGCGACATACGTCGCAATGGGTCTTCGGATCAGGATAGACGATGTTGGCAGTGTCGATGCCGCCATCCACCGCCGTCTGGGTGGCGCACTGCGCCTTGCGAAAGAACGCCATATAATCGGCAATCCGGAATTGCTGCGGACGAAAGTCAGACCAGGGCGCCACGACGTAGACGAACTCCGGCTCGACGCCCTGCATGGCAGCAAGGAGCTGCGCGTAGAGGCATAGCTGCAAGATGGTGGCGCCCTTAGTTTCGCGGGCAAGCTTGGTATCGATGATCTCGTAGGACCAGTCCCCCAGGGCACTTGGTGTTTCCACTCGCCGCAGAATGTCGGCGCGTCCCACCCAGTTCCCGTCGCGCACGGCTGCCTGGACGATGATCGCGTGACCAGCCTGCATCGCCTCGCGCGTTTGGGTCACGGCATCATCCGTAACATCGACGCCCTCGATCAGGAACGGCTCGAAGCCGTTAGCCCTCAGGTGACAGAGAAAGGCCTGTTCGTGCTTCTGACCACGCTCACGCAATATGTCGAGGAGCGGGTCCCAGCGCGCGGGTTTAGGCAGCAAACCCTGTGTGACCTTGAGATCGACGCTGGTCAAGTGCGTGCAATAAAGATTGCCCACGAGATCGTGGGCACTGAGCGCTAAAGCGCTGCCGACTTTTTGCATGATCCAAGACCCCAAAAGGCGCAAAGGCAATCGGGCACGCGCCCGCGCTTGGCCAGGTCCGATTATACACTCAACCCACAGATGTCTCGCAATCCCTACTCCATTGAGGATTAGGGAGGAGTATATTGCGGTCCCCCAGATTCGCTAACGGACCCTCAGATGCGTTACGGCCAACCCGAGCTGCTGTTCAATAAAATTGGCATGCACGATCTCATGTATCGCCAGGAGCAGGCTGCCACGGGAGCGCCCGCTGGTATCAACGATAACATTCTTCTCAACACGCCCACCGAGGACCTGGTCGAAGAATTAGCGGAGAAATACCGCCTCAACGTTCCAGTCCTCGATCGATCCAACGCCGAGGCGGAGCACTCCGAAGGGCCTATTGAAGTCTACGACTACTTTTCTCGCGACTATGGTGGGAGCGACGCGCGCCGCACAGTACAGGGCAGCATCGTCGAACTGACCGTTCCCTACACGGGGGACCGAGGGCTATTCGATGTCCAGCCGACGACCTTCGACAGCGGTCCGCCGCGCGCACAAATTGATGGGAACCACGTTGTTGTCAGGCATTCGGATCGAGAGTTAAAGCCCGAAGAGGCTAATAGAGCCTTGAATGGGATACTGGACGACATCGAGCGATACTTGACCTGGCAGCGAGCTACCGCCGAGCCCTTCAATGAGCGGATCAAGGTGCGCTTGCGCGAGGCCATTGAGGCCCGCAAGGTCAAAGTCCTGAAGGACCGCAACTCGGTTGCGAACCTCGGATTCAAGCTGAAGGGTCGCGCGGACGCTCCCAAGACCTATGTCGCCCCAGTGGTGCGGAAGAAGATCGTGCCGACCACTCCGAAACCGGCAGCCCAGGCTACGTTTAAGCCCGAGCCGATGCTCGATGACCAGACCTATTCTGAAATACTGAAGATTATCGAGAACATGACGCTCGTTATGGAGCGTAGCCCGTCTGCCTTCGAATCGATGGGCGAAGAAGATCTCCGGCAACATTTCCTGGTGCAGTTGAACGGTCAGTTCGAGGGGGCGGCTTCAGGCGAGACATTTAACTTCATCGGCAAGACCGACATCCTCATCCGGGTCGAAGGGCGCAATATCTTCATCGCCGAATGTAAGTTTTGGAGCGGTCCGAAGGCGTTCACGGAGACCATCGACCAACTGCTTGGATATTTGAGCTGGCGGGATACTAAGGCCGCCGTAATTATCTTCAGCCGCAACAAGGACTTTTCCAGCGTCCTGAAGGGAATTCAGGAAACAACGGACGCTCATCCTCACAAGAAACGGGGGCCGACGAAAGATGGGGACACTCGCCTGAGATACATTTTTGGCAATCCCGCGGACCATAACCGCGAGATATTTTTGACGATCTTGGCATTCAATGTCCCGAGCACCTAAAGCGAAGGAGCCGCCGCTCTGGTGGCCGATGTTCAGCCTACCGAACGACCAGGTCAACATCCCGATCGAAGTCGAGGGGTTTGCGCTGGTGCCCACCGATGACTTCCACTTCGAGGCCATCAAGAAGAAGCAGCCCCGCCTGGGCAATTTTCTAGAGCGGTTCAAGACCGCATTCGGCGACGCCGTCGAGCCGAGCACCATCGTGGCGCAAGGACAAGCCCGCCCCCTACCGCTCCATCAGCGCTATCTGAGGGAGCACATCATCAAAATGAGTGCCTGAGGAAGAGCGCGTTGAAAGTGAGTTGCTCCCTTAAGTCGCGCGGTTAGTTCGACATGTTGGTGTCAAGGAGCGCCATAAGTGAGTGCACCACCACTAGTCGCCGACGTCCGATCGTTGTCGTGATGATACGCCCAGCTCCTATCAACTCATAAAGCTTCGTGCGTCCCAAGCCGGTCGCTTCGCACGCATCGTCAACCGTGCAAGTGAGCCGCTGGGCGAATGGCATGATCCGCGGTTCTGCGGCTTTCGGAGCAGATAGACTGACTTGTGACTGTTGCCCGCCAGTTTTCTCTCGTCGATTGTATCTCACGTGGCCCTCGTTTCGCACAAAGCTCGACCGGGCAAGAGTTGATTGCGCGACGAGCAACGTCAATGCGAACATCCGAGGGTGCTCGCGTACGAGAGCGCACGTCAGCGGCGGTTTGAATATTTCCGGACACCAAGGGCGACGGAGAAATTTTTCGCGAATGCGCCAGCGACATTGAGGCATCGCGCCGAGGCTGGTCTGCCAATATTGGGAGCAAATTCCGCAAGCGTTCGCAGCTGTTCACCAGCGTCTTATTCAACCATTATTCAACGAATGCGGCTGGTGGCTAGCTAAGTGTCTGAGTTTGCTGGCGCTCCCTAGGGGAATCGAACCCCTGTTTCAGCCTTGAGAGGGTAAAGTCGATCTGCGCTGATCGCGCGCTATCCTTCGTGGGATCATTGCTTCGATACATTATGAACAAGCCAATATCCCTTGCCGCACTTGAGGGCAGCTATTAAAATTTCTCCCGACCCTTCGCTCTAATCTCGGTCTCCAGTTGATGATCGAGCTTGTCGAGGCTTCGCCTCAGAACCTCGACTTCGTGCGGATCGAGCGCGGACATGAGCTTACGCTCGACCCGAACAACGAATTTCTCGATGTCCTTGTAGACCTTGCGGCCATCGGCGGTGAGGCTAAGGCTGGCGCGCCGTCGATCGGCCTTGTCCAGATCTCGATGAATGAGCCCGCGGCGCACCAGCAAATCAATCGCCCGCGCCACCTTGGAGGCATCAGAAGAGGTTAGCGCGGCAAGCTGCGCGGCGGTCAGCGGCTGATGCCTGGCAATGACCGCGAGGCTTCGCCAGGCCGGCATCGTCAGTTCGTAACGTTCTTCATACATGGGGGCGATGAAGCTACCCAGCCGCGAAGCGATGAGACCAAAACGGTATCCGGTCCAATTCTCAAGCGGGAGGATCGTGCTGAGTTTGTTCAAGAAGATTTGCTCGCGATGTTGGGGAGCAGAAACATAACGGGTCGTGCCGCACCTCTCAACCCGTCAGGCGTTCGCAGGCCGCGCCATTGACGCAGGGGCAAATTGTTTGCATAATGAAAATAATAAACAAGAAGCAAGGAGGTCACTATGTCGAAATCGACTGACGGCCAGGATCTGACGCTGGTCGGCCCAGGCACGGTCATGGGCGAGATGATGCGGCAATACTGGATTCCCGCCGCCCTCTCCTCGGAACTACCGGTCGACGGCGACCCGATGCGCTTGATGCTGCTCGGCGAGCAGCTGATCGCCTTCCGCGACAGCTCGGGCCGCGTCGGTGTGCTGGACCATCAGTGTCCGCACCGCTGTGCCTCGCTGTTCTTAGGCCGTAACGAGCACGACGGCATCCGTTGCGTCTATCACGGCTGGAAGTTCGACGTTGAGGGCCGCTGCCTCGAAATGCCGAACGTCCCTCCCCCGCAGGATTTCAAGGAAAAGGTCCGTGCAAAAAGCTACAAGGTGCGCGAAAGCGCCGGCCTCATCTGGGTCTATATGGGCGCCCGCGCCGAGGCACCGCCGATGCCGATGCTCGAGGCGCTGTTCGTTCCCGAGCAGGATTTAACGGTCACCATCCTGCAGCGCGAGGCCAACTGGCTCCAGGGCCTCGAAGGCGACATCGACACATCGCATTTTGGCTTTCTGCACGCGGGACATATCAACCCCGACGAATTCGAGGAAGGCCATCCGGCCCGGCATACCGTCTCCAACCGCGCACCGGAGTACAAGGTCACCGAGACTGACTGGGGAACAATGTACGGTGCGTTCCGACCGGAAGCGAACGGCCAGATGCACTGGCGCATGGCGCATTTCTGCCTGCCGTTCTGGACCCAGACACCGAACGCCGATTTCGCCGACCATGTGGTCGCAAAGGCCTGGGTGCCCATGGACGACACCCATACGATGCTGATCTCGATCTATGGCGGCCGCGCCAAGGGGGCGACTTACTCGAGTTCCAAGCTGAAATCCGGCGGCGGCATCCCGGGGGCCGACGGTCTAGACTATCTACCCAACACCACGGACTGGTTTGGACGCTGGCGTCCGGTCCAGAACATCGGCAATGACTGGCAGATCGACCGCGAGGCTCAGCGCACCAACAAGATCTACACCGGTATCCGTAACATCGTGATGCAGGACCAGGCCGTCACGGAAAGCATGGGGCCGATCGTTGATCATACCAAGGAACATCTCGCGCCGAGCGACGTGATGATCTCGCGGACGAGACGCCGCCTGCTCAACGCGGCACGGGCATTCGCCAATGACGGCACCGTGCCATCGGGCGTTGACGATGCCGAGGTGTTCTTCAACGCGCGCGCAGGATCGTACTACGCGGACGCGAAGCTCGACTGGCTCGAGGCTTATCAGGACAAGTTAAAGACCGCCATTCGCTGGCGCGCGCCGAACCAGCAGGCGGCGGAGTAGCGCCGATGTCCGTGCCGGATTGGAAGGAGCGCGGGCGCATCACGCGCCGCGCTGCGGTGTTCGGGCTGACGACCTCCTCGATCCTGCCAACAATCATGGCCCCGGCACAAGCGGACGAGCAATGGTCCGCACTCGTCGCCGCTGCAAGGAAGGAAGGCCGCGTGGTTCTCTACAGCGCCTTCGTCGGCCTTGCTGCGCACAAGGAGCTCAAGAAGGACTTCGAGTCCGCGTACGGAATCACCGTGGACATCCTCGAAGCACGGGCAAGCGAGGTCCGGGAGCGTATCCGCATCGAGCAGGCCGCAGGTCGCAACGCAGCCGACGTCTCGGAAAACGGGCGGACCACGACCACGCTGCAGATCAAGGAGGAGCGTGTTTTCGAGCCGCATGGTCCGCTCCCCAGTCTCAGCCGTCTCAAGGCCGATTTCCCAACGGACGGCATGCGGCTGCCGATTTTTGCGATCGTCTACGGCATCCTGGCGAACACCATGCTGGTCAAGCCGGCGGACGAGCCGAAGAGCTGGCTCGACCTGACGGACCCCCGCTGGAAGGGCAAGATTCTCAGCGACGATCTGCGGACGCTGGGCGGTGGCGGCGTGCTGTTCTCCGTCCTGCAGGACCTCTACGGCCGCGGCTTCCACGACAAGCTCGCCCAGCAGGAACCGAAGTTCAGCAGGGAGATACCCGCCAACGAGCGGCGAGTGGCCCGCGGCGAGCTGCCCCTCTACATCCCTGACAGCCTGACATCGCTACTCGAACTCAAGGGGCTGCCGGTGAAGTTCATCGCGCCCAAAGAGGGTCTGCCTTATGTCGGCTACGATCTCGCGTTGCTGAAGAATGCGCCTCACCCCAACGCAGCACGGCTGCTGATGGAACATTACCTCGGCAAGACGATGCAGCAGAACCTTGCGAAGCTCGGCCTGCTGCCGACCACGACCGACGCGCTGACCGGTGTCGATCCGGCGGTGGCGCAACTTGAGACGACCAAACTTCTCGGCACCACGGATCCCGAACGCATGAACGAGATGCTGTCCCTGGCTCAGCAGATCTATCGCTGAGAGGCATCCCGGCACAGCCGGTTATGAGGCCGTGCTGGCCTGCTCCGGCACCGCCCAGGCCGACCGCTGCGGAACAACGACGGTCACGTTATCGCCGACGGAGAAATCGCCGAACGATGGTGCATCGACGTTGAGGCGGCCGTAACCGGTCTGCACGACGACCGACCGGGTCGGCCCGCGGAAGATCGTGTGCGCGATCTGCCCGGACCATCGAAGTTCGTGGTCTCTGTGGGCCGCATCGGGCGGCGCGATACGGGCGTCTTCGGGACGAACCATGACGGTCACGGCCTGACCCGGCCTGATCTCGCTTGCCGACTCGCACGCACCGCGCCATCCTTTTCCAACGACGTTGAGCCGCACCCGGCGGTCGTCGATCCGCGCGCAGGCCTCGACGCTGGCCTCGAGTAGGTTCGGTGTTCCAAAGAAGGCCGCCACGACCCGGTTTGCGGGATAGCGGTAAATCTCCTCGGGCGCGCCGATCTGCTGGATCCGGCCGCGATCCATCACGACCACACGGTCGGACAAGGCCATCGCTTCCGCCTGATCATGCGTCACGTACAGGCTCGTCATTCCAAGCCGCTTCTGGATCGACCGGAACTCATCGCCCATCTGCAGACGAAGCTTTGCGTCCAGATTGCTGAGCGGCTCGTCGAGCAGCAGCACCTTGGGTTCGAAGACGAGGGCCCGCGCGATCGCCACCCGCTGCTGCTGGCCGCCCGACAATGCCGGCGCCGGCCGCTCGGCAAAACTCGCCATCTCGACCAGGCGTAGTGCCTTGCCAACAAGATCGCGGATCTCGGCCGCGGATTTGCGTCGCACACGCAGCGGGTACGCGACGTTCTCGAATACCGTCATATGCGGCCAGATCGCATATGACTGGAACACCATGCCGAGCCTGCGGCGCTCTGAGGCAACGAAGAGGCCGCGCCCCGCGTCGCTGACCACCTCGTTGCCGATGCTGATGCGACCGCCGGTATTTTGCTCGAGGCCTGCGACCATCCGCAGCGTCGTGGTCTTGCCGCACCCCGACGGCCCCAGCAGGGTCACGAATTCACCCTCGCTGACGCGCAGGTCGACGCCGTCGACCGCGACGAAATCACCGAAGACGCGGCTCACCTTCTCAAGAACGACATTCGACATGGCATGATCCAGGCCCGGTCACATTCCACCGATGCGGCTGTTGATGAACTTGAGTTGAACCCACCGGAAGATGATCACGAGAACCATCATGATGAGCCCAATGACACTGACCTGCTCCGCATTGCCGTTCGCCCACAGCTTCAGCAAAACAACCGACAACACCTCGGAGCCGACTGAATAGAGCAGAACGGATGCGCTCAGTTCGCGCATGATGCCGAAGAACACGAGGACCCAGCCGACCGCGAAGGACGGCCACGCCAGCGCAAGGACGATGCGCCTCATAGTCTGCAGCCAGCTTGCGCCGTGCACCCTGGAGCACTCCTCAAGGTCGAACGAAAGCTGCGCATATGCGCTCGACATCGCCCGCACCGAAAGCGGCGTCCCGAGCGAGATGTAGGCCAGCATTAGCGCCCAGATCGTGCCGTAGACCGGAATACTGTGAGGCAGGAGCGCAAACCCCCAGAGAAATCCGACGCCAAGGACGATGCCGGGCATCATCCAAGGCAGCCAGGCCATCGAATCGATCAACAGCCGGCCGCGCCACTTCGTGCGGACCGAGACGTAGGCGACGGTTGCGCCTAGCAACATGGTCACGGTGGCCCCGACGAGACCCAGCACCATCGTGTTGCTGAACCCGCGCCAGAATTCGCTGCTGCCGAAAACCTCCCGGTAGTGCTCGAGTGTCAGCATGTCCCACTGATAGAATCCGAAGAACTTGAAGAACGAGCCGATGATGAGTTGACCGACCGGGAGAACCACCGTCACCACAAAGAATAGAACGCAGAACGCAAAGGTCGCCCATCGCCATGCGCCGAGTTTCATCACCGAAGGGGAATAGCCTTTGCCGGTGATGGTCTGAAAGCTGCGGCCGCGCAGCATGCGCCGCTGCAGGAGGATGATCAGGAACAGCAGCGCCATGATGACGAAGCTGACCGCGGTTGCATACTGATATTGCGGCGGCGACCGCTGGTTGATCGAATCGTAGATATCGGTGGTAATGACCCGAATTCCGGCCGGCGATCCGAAGAACAGTGGCGATTCGAAATTTTCGATGCCGCGAATGAAGCTCAGAATGGCCGCGCCGGTCAGCGCCGGCAGCATGAGTTGCAAGGTGACCGTACGAAAGGTCCTCAGGCGCGACGCTCCGCACATCGTCGCCGCCTCTTCGAGACTCGGATCCATCGCGCGGAATGCGTCGACGATGAGGAGAAACAGGAACGGCACCGAATACTGCATCATGTGCCAGACCACGCCGCCATATGAATAGACGTTGATCGGCGCGGTCTCGGACCCCGTGATCCATTGATAGAGCTGGTTGAGCAACCCGACCTGCGGGTTGCCGAGCATGCCCCAGGCCATCGCGGTCAGGATCGGGGGAATGAAGAATGGAAGCGTGATCAGGACTTCCAGCGCTCCGCGGAACGGCGTGTCGGTTCGCGCCAGAATCCAGGCAAGCAGGACGGCCAGGATCACGGAAGGAATGGTCTTGGCCAGCGAAATGCCGATGGTGTTGAGCAGCGTCACCGCGCTCTGCAGCGTGACGACGTCGCGATAGCCGTCCAGATTGAACCTTCCGGCCATCCCCGGCGGCGTCGAATGCAGGCTGCCATAGAGCAGCATCGACAACGGATAGACGGACAGGAAGGCGAGAATGGCGACGAGCAGAGCGAGAGCCGCAATGCGGCCCGCTGCAGTCGCCTGCAGCCACCGCCCGAGCCCACTCAAGGCGGCCGGGCGCCTTTCGACCAGGTCGTTCACTCCCTCTCCGGCTGAAATGCTCATGGCCCTCTCAGGGATAGAGCTTCTTGGCGAGTTCCATCATCGAAGGACGCTCAGCCAGCTTTGCGGGACCGATGATCTTGGCGTTCACGAACTGCTGCGCGTCCGGATTGGCGCGCTCGGCAGCCGCAGCGTTCACCGGCAGCATCCAGGCATTGGCGTAGAGCAATTGTGCCTCGACACTGAGAAAGTGGTCGATGAACAAACGCGCGGCATTGGGGTGCGGTGCATTCTTAAGCACCGCGAGGTCCATCTCCGCGTAAGGTGCGCCCTCCTTCGGAATCACGACCTTGACGGGAAGCCCCTTCAGATCGGAGGTGAAGGCAAAGATCTGCGGGATATAGATGGCGTACTCGCCGCGCGCGACGCGGCGGGCGTCGTTTCGCATGTCGCGGCTGAACACGGGCTTTTGCTCGGCGAGCTTCTGGTTGAAGTCGGCGCCCATGGTTTTTTCCAGGATGGCGAACATGGTGTTTCCGCTGCCGAGCGGCCGCATATCGTCCGAGAGGATCTTACCCTTCCATTTGGGATCGTTGAGATCATTCCAGCTGGTCGGAATGTCCTGCTCCTTGACCAGCCGCGTGTTGATGAGGATACCCATCGGCTGCATGAACGCCGGGACACTGTATTCATTGGCCTTGAAGGGCGGCCGCAGATGGGCGGCATTCGGAATCGGCGGCAATTTCTGCACGAAATCGCCGTTCTTGAGCTGCTCCTCGATCATGGTCGTCGTGACCATTTCCGCGTCACCCAGGAAGCGACCCGCCGCTTGCTCGGTGCGGATGCGTTCGGCGAGCTCGCTTGCGCGGAGGTCGAGGCTCTCGACCGCAATTCCGTACTTCGCTTCGAACGACTTCAGCACGTCCTTGAAGTAGGGCGCGCCCAAGGCCATGTTGTAGACGACGACCTTGCCTTCCTTCTTGGCGGCCTCGACGACCTTGTCCCAGGAACCGTCTTCGGCATGCGCGGCGCTCAACAGACTGAGAAGACAGGCGACAACCGCCGGCATCACTCGCTTGAACAACACGTTACTCCTCCCAAAATCTTTTATTCGCTATTTGCTTCGCCGTTCCTCAGATCTCCAGGACCACATATTCCTTGTCGATGGTGACCTGGAACGTTTCGGCGCGTAGCTCGCCTTCGATCAGCGCCCCGCCGGGCTCGACCTTCAGCTCATAACTCCGCACCTTGGTGCGATCAGGCTCGCACCACGACCGCCCGGTGCGCAGATCGAATTCCCAGCCGTGCCACGGGCAGCGCAGCAACTCGCCACGGCGGCTGTATCGATAGTCGCCTGGACCTGCTGCCTCGACGAGCCCGACGATACGCCCCTTACACAGCGACGCTCCCTCGTGCGGACAACGATTGCCGACGGCGAAATATTCGCCCTCGACATTGAAGATGACGATCTCGCGTCCATTGACCTGGACCAGCAGGCGCTGGCCCGGCGGGATCTGGTCCACGGTCGCAACTACATGCCGCGCCATCAGTCCAGCCTGTAGAACTTACGGGCATTCTCATAGAGAAGCTGCTCGCGCTGAGCTTGCGTCAGGTTGGCGCGAAACGCATAGCGCGGGTCGTCGAAATCCCAATGCGGGTAATCGGTGGAGAACAACAGCCGGTCCCAGCCGATCCTGTCGAACAGATCGGTCAACTCGGCTGACGTCGCCGGCTCTTCCATCGGCTGTGTGCTGAACCACACCTGCTCGCGGACATATTCCGAGGGCGGCTTCCTCACGTGGGGAACCTCGCCGCGCAGGCGCGCCCAGTGCTTGTCCATGCGCGCATTGAGTGACGGCACCCAACCGAGGCCGCCCTCCATGATGACGACGCGTAGTTCAGGAAAGCGCTCCAAGACACCTTCGAATACGAGACTGGCCACCACCGCCTGCATAGTCTGGGCGACCGAGTGATGTTCCTCCATGTAGTAGGATGTCCATCCTCCGCCGGTCGAAGGATGGCCATTGGTGCCGCCGACATGAATCGTGATCGGCAGTTTGTTGCGCACCGCCGCCTCATAGATCGGCCAGTAGCGCCGTCGTCCCAGCGGCTCATCCGTCTTGGGCAGGATCAGGATCTGGGTAAAGTTGGGATCGCCGCCCCTGGCATCGATCTCGGCGACGGAAGCAACCGTGTCTTCCTGGGCGACCAGCACCGAGGCCCGCAATCGCGATTCCTGCTTGACCCAGCGCTCGACCTGCCATGTGTTCATCGCGCGGGTCAATGCGGCGCCGAGGTCGAGATTGCGCTGGCTGCCCGGGTTCCAGCGCAGGGGAATCAACATGCCCACCTCGATCCCATTCGGATCGAGGTGCTGCTTCCGCATCAATTCAAGGCTCGATCCCGGCGGCCCGCCCTCCTCGGGATAGGCATCGATCCGCGCAGCATCGGGCGACATGCGTGGATGCGAGAGCGCTTCGGAGAAAGCATGGCGCAGGTGGCTGCCATAGACCGACAGATGTTCGATCCATCGCTTTTCCAGATAAGGATGCACCTCGGTCCACGACGTCATCGCCGGATGGATATCGCAATCGATAACTTTCAGCTTGTAGCTCGCAGCCTTTGGCCGCTCGAGTTCAACGGTGCTCATGGCACAACCTCCATGACCTGATCGGCCCTGGCCAATCGCGAGTAGGTGGTAAGCGCATTCTCACTGGCGATCTTACGGAACAGTCCGTCAGGAAGCCGGCCGGAGAGGACCGCATCCCCGTCGAAATGCCAATGCGGATAATCCGTCGAGAACAGGAACAGTTCATCCGACTTGATGTGATCGGCGAGCCGCATGATGGCCTCGCCGTCGTCCGCCGCATCGACCGGCTGGACGGTGAAGCGCACGTTGTTGCGGATGACCTCCGACGGCGCGCGCGCGACCCAGGGCACCTCGGCCCGCACGCCTTTCCAGGTCTTGTCGGCGCGCCAAATGAATCCGCTCAGCCATGTCAGCCCGGATTCGATGGCAACGACCTTGAGCCGGGGAAATTTCGCGAACACGCCTTCCGATATTAGGCTTTGGAGCTGACTCTCGAATGCAGCGGATTGCGCCACATAGTCCTCGACATAATGGGACGGCCAGCCGATGGCGGTCGGCGCATATCGATAGGCGCTCCCAGCGTGAATCCCGAGCGCTAGGCCGAGGCGCTCGGCGCGTTCATAGATGGGCCAGAGATGCCGCCGGCCCAGCGTCGTTTCACCGGACACCAGCATGAGCACCTGCACGAAGCGGAAGTCGTCGGCGCGGCGGTCGATTTCGGCCACCGCAAGCTCAGCATTGTTCGACGGTATCACGATCGAGGCGCGCAGCCGCGGATCGTGGTTGAGCCAGTCATCCCTGATCCAGTCATTGGTTGCCCGGCAGAATGCAGCCGCCATGTCCTCGCTGTGAAGGACTTGCGCGCCGTAGAGGCAGTTCAGGATGCCATAGCGCGGCCGAAACCGATCGAGTACATGGTCTCTCATCGCCTTGAGCGAGGAGCCCGCCTTGGCGCCGCCATCGAGCGCCCAGTCGGGGCGACATGATAGCGGCGAGTTCTGCGGATAGCTGGTCAGGCTCAGATTGAGACGATCGAGCGCGCGGACGGAGACCATCTCGCGCCAATAGTCGTCCAGATACGGCAGCAGAATACCCATCCCCGGCACTGCGGGGTGGAGGTCGCAATCGATCGCGCCAGCATACGAGGCTGCCTGACCGAGATTCGCGGCCTGGCCGTTTCCTTCCATAAGGCTCTCCGCCACTTTTGTTTATCTTGGGGATTGGGAGCTCGCCCCTTATGTTGATATGTCAATAAATGTTTTGTCAAGAAATTTGATCTGGATCAATGCTCTGCAAAAACTGAGACTTTGGGCGAAGATTCGATGAGGAGATTCCTTGAATGCCAGCGGCCAAGAAGCTCGAGGTCGAACAAGTGTCGAATGAACGCCCGCGCACTGCCGGAACACTGGCGCGCGAACATTTGGCCGTGCTGGTCTCGACCATCGGCATGCGCCTCAACAGAGGCGCGACTGCATATTATCGCTCGGCCTGGAACATCGGCGCGGTCGAGTGGCGCCTGATCATGACGCTCAAGAGCATCAGCTCGCTCAATGTCGGCGAGTTGTCGGACGCCGCTGATATCGACAAGGCTGCCGCAAGCCGAAGCCTGGCGATCCTGCAGGAGCGTGGGCTCGTATCGGTCGAACAAACGCGTTCGCGTGGCAGAGCAGCGATCGCCAAGCTGACGGCCGAAGGTCGAAAATTCGCGGTCAAGTTGACGGAAGTCTCACGCGAACGAGACGCACGACTTTTCAGGGAATTCACCCCGTCCGACAAGGAGAGATTACGCGAACTCCTGAACCAGCTGTTCCGCTCGCTGGAAAAAGCCGATTGGGAGCGCTAACCGCGGTCAATGCTCTCCTCGATGAGGCGATCAGATGCTTTATCGTTCGCAGCGGTGGTGATGATGGCTGGTATTGATCATGATTTTCCACCAAAACCTAAGGGACCGCGGCTCCCTCGCACATCATCAGCGTGCCACGCAGCACAAACGAGCCGACATTGCACCCACTCCCATCAAGTTTTCCGAGCAAAGAATAGTAACCACTGCGAACAGACGCCTTTTCCTTTCACGCAAACGAGTTTTGGTTAGCGCGCGAAGAACCACGCTTCGCGGGGCCATACGCCTGAGCTGACGCCAAGGACGGTCAAAAATGCCCGCGTAAAGTGGCTCTGATTGGCGAACCCCGCCGATACGAAATCTCGAAAGCTTGACCTTAGCCCTAGCGAGATCGCCCATCCGAAAGGCCTCTTTGCAAGAGTTGACGTCAATTTACAACGATGCCGGCTCAGCGAACGCCGGCAACGATCACGCGCGCTCCCGCATCGGCGAAACGCTTGCACTGCTCCTCAGATGCGCCGACATCAGTTACCAGAGTCCAGCGCGGCGGCAGCGGCGCCCAGGCCATCTGTTCGGCGCGGCCGAGCTTGCTGGCGTCGGCGAGAACGATGACTTCCTTCGACTGCTGCATCATCAGCGACTTCAGTGCGACCTGTTCGAGATCCGCTTCGCACAGGCCACGGCCATTCACCACGCCGTCGGCGCTCATGACGGCGCGGTCCGCTGTCATGCGCCGCAGCGCCTCATTGGCGAGCGGCCCCATGGTGCTCATGCTGGTGGTGCGCAGCGCGCCGCCCAGCACCACAAGCTCTATGCTCGGAGCCTTGGCGAAGAAGGGCAGCAGCGCAAGATTGTTGGTGATGATGCGCAGCCGCCGATGCTGCAGCAGTCGGCCGAAGGCTGCGACCGTCGAGCCGGCATCGAGAATCAGCGTGTCACCATCCTCGATCAGATCGATCGCCGCGCGCGCGATCGCCTGCTTCTGTTTGCCCTGAACCGCGAGGCGCTGCTCGAGCGTCGTCTCGTTCGCGTGGGCGGTGAGAATGGCGCCGCCATAGGTGCGGCGCACGGCATTGTTCTTGGAAAGATGCTGCAAGTCGCGCCGCACGGTGGAAGCGGAGACGTCGAAGCGCCGCGCGAGATCGTCGACATCGATCTCTCCCGCGTTCAGTGCTTCCAACAGACGAGCGTGACGCTCCTTGCTGCGCATTGACATCGAACCTCAGCCCTCGGATTCATTGCCGCCAGCCGAGCCCGACCGTATCGGCTTCGCGGCACGGCCGATGGATACCACGATGCATCGGCCGTGCAATGTCAGCGCTCAACACGCATCTCGCTCCTCATCCTGAGGAGCCCGGGCAGCCCCCCTCAAGCCGCCTTCTTCGGCGCGAGATCGACCGCCTGCCGCAGCGCCTCGATCAGGCTGCGCTCGTCGGCGATGCCCTTGCCTGCGATGTCGAAGGCGGTCCCGTGATCGACCGAGGTGCGGATCACCGGCAGACCAACAGTGATGTTCACACCGGCTTCCAGCCCCAGCACCTTGATGGGTCCATGGCCCTGATCGTGATACATCGCGACCACCATGTCGTAGTCGCCGCGGCCGGCCAGGAAGAACAGTGTGTCGGCGGGCAGCGGGCCGTGCACGTCCCAGCCCTTGCGCTGACAGGCTTCCACGGCCGGCGCGATCTTTGCGGCTTCCTCGCCGCGACCGAACAACCCGTTCTCGCCGGCATGCGGATTGATGGCGCAGACGCCGATCTTCGGATTGGCGATGCCGGCGCGCACCAGCACATCATGTCCGCGTGCGATGACACGCTCGACGAGGCCGGGCTCGATCTTCGCGATCGCATCGAGCAGGCCGATATGCGTGGTCACGTGAATGACACGGAGTTTCGGCGACACCAGCATCATCGATACTTCCGGCGTGCCGGTCAGATGCGCGAGGAGCTCGGTATGGCCGGGATATTTGTGGCCGGCCGCATGCAGCGCTTCCTTGGAAAGCGGCGCGGTGCAGATGCCCTGCGCGAGCCCTGCCTGCACCACCTGCACGGCTTTCTCGATATAGCGATATGCAGCCTCACCTGCCGTCGCCGACACCTTGCCGAACGGCAGATCGTCCGGCACCAGCTTCAGGTCAACGCACTGCACGGCCTTCGACGCAAAATTCGCCTGCTTCGCGTCGCTCAACGCATCGACCTCAAGCGGCACGCCGACGATCTGACCGGCCTTGCACAGACGGTTGCAGTCGCCGATCACCAGCGCATTGCAGATCGCCTGCACCTGCGGCTGCGCCAGCGCCTTCATGATCACCTCGGGCCCGATACCGGCCGGATCTCCCATGGTGATCGCAATGGTCGGACGAGTCATATGAAAATTCCTCTGGTTCGGACGGCGCGAAGCCGCTCGCTGATGCGGATGAGGCTGTTCTCGTCACCGAACGCGCCCGCTTTGGTGGCGATCGGAACAGACAATCGGCCAAGAGTAAGGCCGAGCGACACGCCCGGCTCGATTTCGTCGGCAAGACGGATGCCGTTGACGCCGAAGCGCGACAGCATCGCCGCGGCGGTTTCGCCGCCGGTCGCAGCGAAGGCGCCGATCGCGGGTGCGACGCCCTCAAGAGCGTCGGCGAGCCCCTTGGCGAGCTGCGGGCCGAGCGACATGTCGGGATGATCATCCATCATGATCTCGACCAGCGTGTCGCCGCCGCCGGCAAGTCGTTTCATCACATCCGCGGCGAGCGCCGCCCGGCCGGCACCATCGTTGAGCAGCGTCTCCGGCGCGACCGGGAAATGCGCCACGGTGCCGGTCGCCTCCAGCTCGCGCGCGGCGGCGCGAGATGCTCCGGCGAGCGAGCCCACCACGATCAGGGTGCCGGATGCGCTCGTCGGAATGCGCAGCGGCTCGACGGCATGGCTGACTTCGAGGCCGGCCAGCGCGTGCGCGAGGCCGGCGCTGCCGATGAAGAAGGTTGCGGGCGATGCATGCAGGCTCGCCTCCGCGATCAAACGCAGATCGTGTTCAGTCTCGGCGTCACAGGCCGCGACCACGTCGCCCTCCCAGGCGAGCCTCGCGAACGTAGCTTTGAGATCGCCACCGCGCACGGCAGCGAGCTTGACCTTCTCACCGCGAACGCCCGCGGTCGCGAGAACGTCGACAAGATCGGCATTCGGGTAGGTGTGGTCGCGGTGCCAGACCTCGGCCTCCTCAAGGGGGCGGCCTTTGACCAGGATACGCCCGTCGATGGTGGTGCGGCCGGTGGCCGGAAAGGCCGGCGCGAACACGCCAAAGGCCGGACCCGACCGTGACTTGAGATGCGCAAGCGCGGCGGCAGTCTCCGCTGCAGGTTGCCCCCGCAGCGTCGAGTCAATCTTCTTGAAAAGAATACGTCCGCCTTCGCACAGGCGCACCAGCACATCGGCATGGCGAGCTGCAGCGGCCCCGGTCGAAAGGCCTCGACTCGCGGCATCGTAGGCCAGGACGGGCAGCTGGTAGCCCGACGCGTCGGTCACCTCCCCCCACGTCACCGCAGTCGCACGCCCCCTTCTGCCGAAGGCGATCGCGCAGTCCGCGGCACCGGTGAGATCGTCAGCGACGATCAGCCAGCTTTGGTTTGACGCGCTTTCTTGACGCGAACCGGTATCCACTTCGCTCGAAAACGCTTTAGGGGCCATCTTCAGCGACCTGCTTCAGTGACTTTGCCTCAGTGACTTGCCTCAGTGACAACCGAGCGCGCCGCGGGGGTCATCTTGCCGGCAGAAGCCACGTTGTTCCCTTCTGCAGGCTCCTCGACGTCGCGACCAACAACGCGGGCTGTCCAGGCGGTGACGATCGGCACGAGGATTGCGGTAACCACGACGCACGCCGCGACGAGGATAGTCGCGGGCCGCGCCGCGTCCGCATAGGCCGGATTCGCCGCGGCGACAATCGCCGGGACGGCCGCCGCATTACCGGCCGTCGAGGCCGCCGCAACACCCGCGACACCATTCCCGCCAGTGATGCGATCGGCAAGGAACAGCGGGATGCCGGTCACAACCACCACAGCCACTCCCATGCCGAGGCCGAGCAGGCCGGCCTGCCAAACCTTCGACAGATCGAGGCCGGCGCCGAGCGCGAAGGCGAAGAACGGGATCATCACAGGCACCGCGCGGCTCAGGAAGTCGCGCATCTCTCTGTCGAGATTACCGATGATCATACCCACCACCAGAGGCAGGATAGCACCCACGAGGGTCTGCCATGGAAATGCCGAGAGGCCGGCGGCGCCCAAAGTGATCATGGTGAGGAAAGGACCGCTCTCCAGCGACATGACGGTATAGGCACCGACGTCACGCGGACGTCCATATTGGCCCATCAACGCCATATAGAGACCGCCATTGGTGTCGTTCATGGCGGCGACGATCGCGAGCGTCGAGACACCCGCGAACACGCCGGCTGCGACCGGCGTCTCTCCCAAAATGCGGCCGAAGATCAGGCCGAGGACAACGGCCACGCCAACCTTCACGATCAGCAGAGTGCCGCCCTTCTTCACAATGTAGGGGGTCGCGCGGAAGTCGATGCTCGCGCCCATGCAAACGTAGAACACGGCGAGAATTGTCAGCGCGCCAGAGAACAGTGCGCCGGTGAAGGAGCCAAAAAACTTCGGGGTATCGGGAAAGAAGGTTGCAATAAGCGCCCCGACCAACAGAGGGACCACCATCATTCCGCCAGGCACGCTCTCGATCGCCCGCTTAATTGGAACCCGCATTTCTGTTGTCCTTCGGCGCACGCGCACTTCCGATCATTTTGCGCGTTTTGCTACAAAAAACGAGCAAACGTCAGCTATTTATGCTTATATCGCGCAATGTTCAAGGTCTATTGCGCACTTTACGCAAAAATTGACCCGGTCACTCGCTCGTCAGATGCGATTAATTTTGCTCGCGGGAGAGTATCAGGTGCTCATCGCGCAGATGCTCGAAACGCTCACGCTACCAAATCAAATGCCGTATCCAGCTGAGCGCACCAAAGAAGACGTTGTTCACACGCCCCTCAATTGAAGCGAGCTTGGCATCGACGTTAGGTCGGGAAACGTTCGGTGGCTAACTCTGATCCTTGAGGATGAGAGCTTCGGCGTACGCGATGTGAGCCGCAACTTGGCGGGGAGCAAACGCTTGACCAATATCGGCTTCGGTTTGACCGGAGCCTTTGGAGGCTTGTTGGACTTGAGAGGCGGTATCGCTGATGTGAAACGCGCGTACGAGACACACCACAGACTGGCAAGACCTGCGTAGGAAAGGTAAATCGCCTTGTCAGGCGAGACAGCGTAGAAGTTAGCAGCAGTTTGGCTTGGCAGCAGCTGCCATTTGCCATTTCCGAATATCTGGGCCGCAAGTTCTTGCCCCCGTTCGGGAGCAATGTTCAGGGGTGTTCGGGCGGCAAGTCTGAATAGTGGCTCCGTGACATCTTTCGTCGTGGCGGTCCCGGTCATTCAACTACCTCAAACGGCAAATCGAGGTACGAATACAGGAAAAGTTTCGCACCTCAACAGCTCAAGCTCATTTTGAATGGCTTGGCGGTGCGGCTAACCGTTCGGGCCTTATTGGGCCGAAGGCGCGCGCTTATTGCAGCATTGGTCAGCGGTCTGATCGCTCAGCGGTCTGCGCGACGGTGCGCCCCCGTGCAAACCGGCGGCCTAGCTTGCTCTCGTTTCAACCCTTGGCAGCGAAGTGTGATATTCATCCACGCTGTCGAGATCGATCATGGTCTTGCCTCCCATCTTGTAAGCCCTGATCCTGTCATGGGCGATCAGCTCATAAGCCTTAGTCTTTCCGAACTTGCCGTAGCGGCAACCGTCCTTGAACTCGACGAGCCGGCGCCGCTTGTTGCTATCGTTGTCGGCCATGGTTCCTGCATGCGCTTCGATGATATCAGCCACAATCGGATCAAGCCCCGGTTAGCGAGATGGGCATTTCCACGATGCGACCATCGTGTCGAAGCGGCCTTACCAGGAAGGCGCTACTTTTGTGGTAGCTGACGAGATTCCTGCTGACTTGTTTCGACGCCATCTGCGCGTAGCCCAATTGCAAAAGATGCGTTGGTCTAAATCGCCTGCGGCGTCAAACGAAAGGCTTTCTAATGCCGCCGCTGAGTGCCGCGCGCTGCGGCGTACAAATCGGACGGACCGGAAGCGATCCAGCCGCGATTCCAGCAGGTTCGATTCCGGTCGAGGCGAGTATGCAGACGGAAACGGCGTAGGGCATGCCTGCTGCCGACGCGCCTGCTGTTTTTATTTTTTTCGGCTAATGCCGCGTCATCTTGCCGGTATTTCTGCTGGTATCGGCGCCAATTGCCGGACAAAATGACCTTAAACTCAGATGGTTACGGGAACAGGTGACTGCCGGCCAGGGACACTACGGAAAAAATCATAATAATAACAACAACTTAATCCACTGGTTCGATTCCAGATTTCTCGGAACAACCGTCACGATGCATTGAAAATACAAGCAAAAGCCCACTGCAGCCGTCCGCTTTGCTGGTATTTTTGCTGGTCCCGCCAAGCCAAACGCGCCGCGGCAAATTTCGATATTCCGAACGAGGGAATTGAGCAGATGGCCCGCAAGAACGATGGCGCGAGCGCCAACCCGAACACGTCGCGTGCCAGAGCTCATGTGATGGGGGTAAGAGCCTGATCTGGCTGTTGCGGATCTTGCATGCGAGTTTTCCGGCGCACACGTTCTCGCTCGCCAACGCGCAGCGCGAGCGCGACAAGGCCAAAGACCTGCTCAAGGAAGGCAAAGACCCGAGCACCGAGAAGTAGCTCGACAAGCACAGGTAAGCGTCCGCCCGGCCTTTCGACAAAACAATCCTCACCATAGACCGGTCCGGTCAGTTGGAGAGCGTGTGCCGCATCGGGATCAGCGGCTTGGCCGTCGCGCGCTTGATCGCGCTTCGATACGCGGGAGACAGCCGCGCCGGATGGACGCTGTTCGAAGTGATCGGATAGATCAACGTCATGTGCTTTCTCCAAGGCGGAGTGCCGCCACGCCGATACCGCCGGCGCCGAACGTCAGGCCGGCGCCTTGAAATCGTAGGAGATGCGCCCGGCCGGCAGATAGAACAGGGCGATCACCGCGCCGCCCCTCACCTCCGGATAGTGCCGGCTACCGGGATCCGGCGCCGTCCAGCCTGGCCCCTGCCAGCCCTGCAATCCCTTCAGCTGCGCCCCCTTGTCGAGGGGAACGACGAGGTTGAGCTCGCCATAGGGATGGCCGTGATATTGCCCACGCAGCACGTCGTGATCGTCCTCGTCCTTGAAGCGGCGTGGATCGGTGCTGTTCATGTAGACCGCGGTGATGCTGAACTGGAACGTCTCGGGGACCGGCTCAAGGATGCGACTCCGCCGATAGTTCGGGCCGTCCACCTCCTGGTTCGCCGCCCAACCCTCCTCGACTCCCATTTTGATGAGACGAGCGAGATCCTGGTAGAGCGCGCTGTCCTCTCCATAAGTCTCGTTGAGCCATCGCTCCATCGCCGCGCTCGGCGTCATGTCCTTGACCTCGCGCAGAAACGGAATGCTGCGTTCGATCAGCTGTTCACGGCTTCCCATGACTTTCTCCTGTTCTATTCCTCGAAACCCTTGAAGGAGGCGAACGCCTCCACATCCGCGCGCGGCATCAGCCGCCCGCTCGCCTGTTCCCTGGGCTGGCCCATCGAGATCCCGCAGACCACCATTTGCTCGGCAGGGATCGACAACAGCGGACGCAAAATCCGGTGGTACTTGGCGAAAGTTTCCTGCGGACAGGATTGCAGCCCCCGTCCCACCGCCGCCAGCATCACGTTCTGGATGAACATGCCGAGATCGAGCCAGCTTCCCATGGCGAGGCGCCGATCGACGGTGACGATCAATCCAACCGGCGCGCCGAAGAACGCGTAGTTCTTCGCGGTCTGCCGGCTCCTCGCCGCAGCATCGCTTTGAGCGATCCCGAGCGAGGAATAGAACAATCGCCCGAACTCCTGGCGACGGCCGAGATAAGGCTCGGGGAAATCGGTGGCGTAGTATTGATATTCGGAGACGTGCTCGTTCGGCTCGTTCTCATATGCATGCAGAAGCGCAGCCGATACCTCGGCTTTGGCGGCGCCGGCCAGCACGTAGACGTGCCAGGGCTGGATGTTTGCGCCACTCGGCGCGAACCGCGCCACGCGCATGATCTGCTCGACGGTCGATCGCGAGACGGGACGACCGGAGAACTCACGACACGAGAGCCGACCGGCGATTACCTCGTCGATCGGATTGCGCGCAACTCCGCACGCCGCGTCCCGGTCGATCACGACTTCTTCACGAGCGAGCATCCGCCGTCCTCCATCGGTCTGAAAGCCTCTTCCCCCGGGATCGTGGCCAGCAGCTGGTAGTAGTCGAACTGGTACTTCGACTCCTCCGGCGACTTGACGCGGAACAGATACATGTCACGGACCAGCCGGCCGTCCTGCCGGATCCTGCCGTTGCGGGTCATGAAATCGTTCACCGGCAATTCGCGCATCTTGGCGGCGACAGTCGGCCCACCGAGCGTGCCGGCGGCTTCGACCGTCTTGAGGTAGTGCATGACCGCACCATAGGTGCCGGCGTGGATCATGGTGGGCACTTTCTTCGTCTTCTCGATGAAGCGCTTCGACCACGCGCGTGTCTCGTCGTTGAGGTCCCAGTAGAAGGCGGAGCTGAGCATTAGGCCCTGCGCGCTCTGCAGCCCGAGGCTGTGGATGTCGGCGATGAAGACGATCAGGCCGGCAAGCTTTTGCCCGCGCGTTACGCCGAACTCGCCGGCCTGCTTCACGGCGTTGATGAAGTCGCCGCCGGCATCGGCGAGCGCGATCACGTCGGCCTTGGAGGCCTGAGCCTGCAGCAGAAAGGACGAGAAATCCGGCGTGTTGATCGGGTGCTTCACGGCGCCGACGACCTTGCCGCCGGTAGCGTCGATCACCTTGCGGCTGTCGGCCTCGAGCTGCGCGCCGAGCGAATAGTCGGCCGAAAGGAAGAACCAGGACTTGGCGCCGAGGCGCGAAATCGCCCTCGTCGTCCCCTGCGACAGCGCATAGGTATCGTAGGTCCAGTGGATGCCGGTCGGCGAGCACTCGTCGCCGGTCAGCCGGGACGTCGCCGCGCCGGTGGCGAGAAACAGCTTCTTCTTGTCGCGCGTGATGCCCTGCACGGCCAGCGCTACCGCGGAATTCGGGACGTCGAGGATGGCCTCGACATTGTCGCTCTCCAACCAGCGCCGGGCAATCGCCGAGCCGATATCCGCCTTGTTCTGGTGATCGCCGGCGACGATCTCGATCGGGCGCCCGAGGACCTTGCCGTTGAAATCGTCCACCGCCATTTGCGCCGCGACCACCGAGCCCTGACCGCCATTGTCGGCGTAGAGCGACGACATGTCAGTCAGCACGCCGAGCCTGACCGTCCCGTTCTGTGCAATCGCCGACGTCGCTGCTGTCACGAGCGCCAGCGCCAGTCCGAGCGACTTGTGTGCGCCACTTCGAGCCGATCTCACCCAGGCCTTCATCGTTTTCCTCCTCCCAACCCGGCGCCGGCAATCTTGGCCAGAACGGCGCGTTCCGGAAGTGAAAGTCTTGCAGGGTGATCCTGAACCGGCTTCAGATGGCCGGCACGGCAATACGCGCCTGGAAAATCCGGTCGGTTGCATTCGCCAGACGGCTGGCCTTAACTGCCATCGATCGCGGAATTTTGCCGAGGCGAGCAATCCGCTACAGACAGGACTCTCAGCGTGTCCGTTTCCTTCAAGACCCTGGATCTGAATCTGCTCAAGGTATTCGACGCCGTGATGGAGGAGCGCAGCGTGCTGCGCGCCAGCCAAAAGGTCGCGCTGAGCCAATCCGCCGTCAGCCACTCGCTCGCTCGGTTGCGCGAGATGCTGGATGACGAACTGTTCGTGCGCACCGCAACCGGCATGCAGCCGACGGCGCGCGCGTTGACGATGGCGCCGCAGGTTCGCCAGGCGCTGCGATCGCTGGAGGCCGCGGTCGAACTGCCGACCTTCAATCCGGCGGTCTCCACCAAGCCGTTCACGCTTGCGGCCAACGACTTCACGACGATGGTGCTGGCGCCGCCGCTGCTGAAGATCCTGAGCCGGGAGGCTCCGGCGATCGACCTCACGATCAAGCCGGTGACGCGGATCGATCTTGCCGAGCAGATCGACCTCGGGCGCATCGACGTCGCCATCGGCGTGTTCTCGTCGCCGCCGAGCCGCTTCCGCACAGCGCTGCTGTTCGAATATGACGATGTGCTGATCGTCGGCAAAAAGCGCAGGCTTGGCCGCCTCGACAAGGCAAAGCTCGCGACCTTGTCGCTGGTTGTCGTCTCCTTCGGCGGAGAGCAGGAGGGCGCGATCGGCGGCTTCATCTCCGAGCGCGGGCTCGCCAGACGTTCGGAGATGTACGACCGTCCCGCACTCGAACGGGCGCTGTCCGACAGCGACCGGCCGCCACGGATCGCGGTCTCGCTGCCGCATTTCCTTGCCCTGCCTGCACTGCTGGTCGATTCCGAACTTGCGGCCATCGTTCCGCGGCCGCTGGCGCGTGCGCTCGAGCAGGCGCATGCGATCACGACCCATGAACTGCCCTACAGCACGACCCCCGTGGAGGTGCGGATGCTGTGGCACGAGCGGATCGAGGACGAGCCATCGCACGAATGGCTTCACGAGATGCTCCGCCGCGCGACCGAAGAGCTGAGGCGCGGGGGTTAGTTTATCTCGGGCGGGATCGATGACCAGTGTACCATCCTCGTTCAGGGCGCCACAACATATCGATCTCTTTGCGGCTCAGATGGCGCGCGAGTGGTCCAACTATCGAGCCGGGATGCACCGAGAATGCCCGGACGTTGTGTTCCCTGCCGCGTGCGTCAGGCGCAATCGCGAAGAGGATTGTCGTAAGGACGGCGAACGAAATCGATCGCGGCCTGCACACTTGCCTTGATTTACGAAGGCAGAGGTCCGTCGCAGCAGTATTCCCCGCTGCTATGGAAACTATACATGCCGGCTATTGGAAAATTCTGTCCCACGCTGCGATCAGTGGATACCACTGTCGCGGATTTCAGTGAGTAACGCCCAGGGCAACCTCAGTCCGAATCCAATCTCCTCGAATATGTCGCATCGGACAACTTGATCCGGCGAAGAAACTCAATGCGCAGGTGTTCGTCGGCCGTTCACTCCCAACGCGCTCAAGAGGCATCCATGGCTTTCACGTTAAAGATCAACGGCACATCCCACGAGGTCGATGTCGACGGCGACATCCCGCTCTTGTGGGTGCTGCGCGACGTACTCGGCATGACCGGGACCAAATTCGGCTGCGGCCAGGCGCTGTGCGGCGCCTGCACCGTGCATGTCGGCGGTCAGCCGGTCCGCTCCTGCCAGACGTCGGTCGACAGCATCGGCGACAGCGCGATCACCACGATCGAGGCGATCGGCCAGGCGCCACAGGGCGCGGCCTTGCAGAAGGCGTGGCTGGAGCTGGAGGTGGTGCAGTGCGGCTACTGCCAGTCCGGCCAGATCATGTCGGCGGCGGCGCTGCTGAAGGACAAACCGAAGCCGACGGATGATGACATCGACGCCGCCATGTCCGGCAATGTCTGCCGATGCGGCACCTATCAGCGCATCCGCGCCGCGATCAAGCACGCTGCAGGAGTTTGAGATCATGGATGAGCTTATCCTGAGAGAGCAGATTGTCGACGAAACAGCGATGTTGCGACGCGCCTTTCTTCAGGGCACAGGTTTGCTGCTTGGTTTTGCGCTGACCGGTGCAAGCACGGAGTCTGTCTTCGCGGCGCCCGCTTCGCAGGTAGTCGAAAACGAGGTCGCGGGTACTTTCGCGCCGAACGGATTTATACGTATCAATCCAACCGGCGCCGTGACCCTGGTCATTCCGATGATCGAAATGGGACAGGGGGTTTACACATCGCTCTCGATGCTTCTCGCTGAAGAACTGGAAGTGAAGCTTGACCAGATTCAGGTTCAGCATGCGCCGCCAAATCATGCGCTTTACGTCAACTCGATTATAGGCATTCAAAATACAGGCGGTTCCGCCTCAGTCCGTGCCTTCTGGACACCGCTGCGTCAGGCAGGGGCAGTGGGTCGTAATCTGTTGATTGCGGCAGCCGCAAAGCGCTGGAATGTCGATCCGGCGACTTGCCGCGCCAAGGATGGCGTCGTGTTCGATGCATCAGGCTCGAAGCATCTGAGCTACGGCGAACTTGCGACGGCTGCGGCGAAATTGCCTGTGCCGCCTGCAGCAGACGTCAAATTGAAGGATCCAAAGGATTTCACCCTGATCGGCACGCGTGCCAAGCGCGTGGATTCATCGATGAAGGTCAATGGGCGCGCGCTCTTCGGCATCGATACGCGACTGCCGGGTATGAAGGTTGCGGCGGTTGCTATTTCGCCTGTGCTCGGGGGCAAAGTGAAAACGGTGGACGAAAAGGCCGCGCTGGCAGTGAAGGGTGTCCGGCAGCTGGTCAATATCGATGAAGCTGTTGCCGTGGTGGCAGATCACATGGGTGCGGCGAAGAAGGGGCTCGAGGCCGCCGCCATCGCGTGGGACGACGGACCGAACGGCAAGGTCAGCAACGCCGATATCGTCAAGCAATTGGAGGAGGAATCCAAAAAGCCGGGAGCTGTTGCCCGTAACGTCGGTGATGTAGGGAAGGCACTTGCGGAGGCAGTGCAACGGGTTGACGCCATCTATCAGGTGCCTTTCCTGGCCCATGCGGCGATGGAGCCGATGAACTGTACCGTTCATCTGCAGAAGGATCGTTGCGACATTTGGGTCGGTACACAGGCGCCTACGATCACGCAGTCTCAGGTGGCCGAACTCACCGGCCTGCCAAAGGATGCGATCAAAATTCACAATCATCTGATTGGCGGTGGCTTCGGTCGAAGGCTGGAAGCCGATGGCACGATCCTCGCCGTCAAGATCGCCAAGCACGTCGACGGCCCGGTGAAGGTGATCTGGAGCCGCGAGGAAGACATCCAGCACGACATGTATCGGCCCTACTATCTCGATCGGCTGTCGGCCGGACTGGATACGGCTGGCCAGCCGGTTGCCTGGACGCATCGGATCGCCGGCTCCTCGGTCATGGCTCGCTATTATCCTCCTTACTTCAAGGACGGATTGGACCCCGATGCCATAGAAGCGGCGGCCGAGCCGCCCTATGCGCTGCCCAATATCCGCGTCGACTATGTCCGGGTCGAGCCCCCTGGTGTCCGGACGTCTTGGTGGCGCGGCGTCGGACCGACTCACAATGTTTTTGTGGTCGAAAGCTTCATAGACGAGCTCGCTCATGCCGCGAAGCAGGATCCCGTCGTTTACCGCAAGGGATTGCTCGGCCACAATCCGCGAGCGCTTGCTGTTCTGTCGCTTGCCGCGGAAAAAGCAGGGTGGGGATCACCCCTTCCCGCGCGGCATGGCCGCGGGATTTCGGTACAATTCGCATACGGAAGCTACACGTCGCAGGTCGCCGAGGTCGAAGTGGCGCCCGACGGCTCTGTCAAAGTCAAGCGGATCGTCTGTGCGATTGATTGCGGCATGTACGTCAATCCCGATACGATCGAACAACAGGTTCAGGGTGGAACGCTTTTCGGGCTGACCGCCGCGCTCCATGGCTCGATCACCTTCAAGGATGGACGCGTCGAGCAGAGCAATTTCGACACGTATCTGCCGATGCGTATCGACGAGGTGCCACTGGTGGAGACGCACTTGATCAAGAACGCAGAAGCTCCAGGTGGCGTTGGTGAAGCTCCGACAGCTATTGTCAGTGCGGCGGTCACCAATGCGATCTTCGCCGCGACCGGCAAGCGTGTACGCAGCCTGCCAATCGATACAAATTCGCTGAAGTCGTCGTCTTAGTCCTCGCCCATCATCCCGCGCGTCGCTGCGCGCACGGGATGACGGTCCGGGACTAAAGCCTCGGAGCATAATGACTTTGGGAGCGTTCGCGGTCTCCGCTCGGAAAAGTCGCCTCTCAGAAGGACGCCGTCTCGGGTTGCAAACTCGATCCGCTTCGAAGCTGTAATGCGGGCTCCCTAGGTAGTGCCGGCAACCGAACTACGGCTTGGTCCGTTCCAATTTCGTCTCGAGACGTCGCGAGACGAAATTGGCGACAGACGAAGTGGCTCAGTACAACTTTTGGCTTGCCCGCAGCACGCCGCGTGACGGCGTCGAAGACCTTAGTGTTGTCAGCTTCGATCTGAAGGCGGCTCAGGATCGATCTGCAAGAATTTCACTTCCATACTACGGTGTTCTGATCATGATTGCCCCATCTAGCTTCGGGGAAGACGGTCAGTCAGTGGCGCGAACGAGCATGGCGACGCCCTCGCTGATCTTTGGAGAACGGGCTTCGGAGCACTATCGGCACCGGTAGCCGAGCAGTAAAGGGCTACTACAGTCATGCACACTTCGAAAGCGGTTCCAACACAGGCTCTCTTCGGGCAGAACGTTTCGCTGGCCACCGGCTCCACTGTCAAATTGTCTACAACAGACCTCGACAACTTGATGCAAGCCCTCGACATCGATGTCATCGCGCTGACTGAGATTCTGGTGCCGCACGGCCATAGAGTCGAAATGGGAATGATTGACGCACCCGGGATCCACTACAACTTGAGTGGCGTGGGTCGCATATCGATCAACGGCGGACCCGAGATGCCGCTGAGCCCTCATTTGCTCATCATTGTGCCGCCAAACACTCCGTTCACGATCGAGGTCGACGGTGGAAGTGGCCCACCGAAGCTCATTTCGAGAGACTGCTGGACTCGTCAAGACGGCATCCTCCGCGTCGCAGTGCCGAATGAGAAACCCGAAATCGTTCAGATATGCGGCTTTTTTAATGCATCCTTTGGTCAGTCTGTGAGGCTGTTCGGAGAACTCCGCGAACCAGTGATCGAGCAGTTCGAGCCAGCGGACAAGATCGATCTGAAGCTTCGCGAGGCTATGGACGAGCTGCTACAGCAAGAGGTCGGCGTTGGAGCCATGACAGCATCTCTGCTCAAGCAAATTGTTGTATCATTGGTGCGACGGTCCCTCAGGTCATCCCAGCGTTGGACTGAGCGATTCTCGATACTTGCCGACAGGCAGGTCACTCGTGCTTTTGCAGATATGGTGGCGCGGCCAGGAGCCGCCCATTCAGTTCAAAGCTTGGCACATAGTGCAGGTTTGAGTCGTTCGGCGTTCATGGCGCGATTCTCGGACATCTTTGGACAGTCCCCGATGTTCGTATTGCGAGACTTGAGAATGCGCCAGGCTGCGATCAATTTGACGACAACGACGATGTCGATCGACGTCATTGCTCATAATGCGGGGTACGAGAGCCGTTCAAGTTTTGTGCGAGCTTTTCGGAAGGCGTACAATCGAGATCCGAGCGAATATCGGCGGATAGCCAAGGTGGGCAAAGCCGAGAATGATATCTGAGAACGACGTGCGATCCGATGGTAGGCGCTATGCACTCTACGATGGATACCTGAGCATCCTAGACGGAGTACGCCGCTCTGGCGGCGGACTGGGGACGCAGTAGCCCGAAGCGCTGGAATGTGAACATGCGCCTCGATACCGAGGAAGAAATCGGGCGACTGGGACAGTGAATTGCTTGATTCGAGCGTCACATGCGATCCTCGACATCGTCCACCCTTCAGCGTTCCCTGACTTTGAGCGGTTCCCACGGGCTTCCCTGTGGGCACTCCGATTGAATCCTTCACGGCGTTAAGTGGCGGCGGTCGCCAAAATGCCAATCCAACCGAACGAATCTAACGTCAAAGCCCAACAGGATTAACGTCTTCCCTGCCCTGAAGCAGGGAGATTTTTTGCAGGGAGCGTAGGCCTTCACCCCAGATTCGCGAGTTGGCGTGCGCTCGGGGCTAAGTTCTCCTGGTCGTCTCGAACAAGAACCATGAGCGACTTTCCGTCTCGTCGATCCAGTTTTCGATCAGGCTGGCCGTGGCGATATCGCCATGCTCGTCGCAGACATTGTGAATCTGCCGCATGCGTTGGCTCAGCGCGAAGTTGTCTTCCTTCAGCTCGGCCAGCATGCCTTCGGGTGTGACGAAATCCGCATCATTGTCCTGGATATGCTTCATCCTGGCGATGTGGCCGATTGATCGGATCGTTGTGCCGCCGATCTTGCGGGCTCTCTCCGCAATTTCGTCAGTCATCGCGAGTATCTCCGTGGCCTGCACATCAAGGAGCAGGTGATAATCCCGGAAATGCGGGCCCGATATGTGCCAATGGAAGTTCTTGGTCTTGACGTAAAGCGCGAACACGTCTGCCAGAAGCACAGTGAGGGCGGCTGAAATATCCTTGGTGGCATTGGAGCCGAGACCGCTCGGCGTGTCGAGGGGCGCCTCGCGGCGCTTTCTCGCGTCTTCCAGATTCATCTTGATTCCTTCCTCGTTGATGCAATCTTGCTGTTCGCCGGGGGATGGCCTGAACAAACACGTTTGCGAAACTGTTCCCCCAGTGGCAGTGGGTCACGATCACGAACACTCCGCCCGCCTATCCTTCTGACAAGAGCACAGACGCCTCCCACGCCGCCCACGGCGGGCATCGGCGGGAGACCGCGGCATCGCTGTCGCCGGCTTGCGCCAGAACTCCCTAGGTCCGCTTCAAATCCTCGACCAGCATCGCCGTGGCGTGGCGCGCAAGCGCTTGGGTCGGGGCGTTGGTGTTGCCGCTGGTGATGTTCGGCATGATCGAGGCGTCGATTACCCGGAGGCCGTCGACCCCGCGGACCCTGAGCCTTGCGTCGACCACCGCTCGCGCATCCTGGCCCATCCGGCACGTGCCGACCGGGTGCCACATGGTCGTCACCACACGCTTCACCCATTCGCCGATCTCGGCGTCTGACTGGATATGCGGGCCGGGATCCATCTCTTCCTCGATCACCGACGCCAATGACTCCTGTGCCATAACCTTGCGGACCGCGCGCACCGATTCCACCGCGGCCCTCAAGTCTTCCTCCTCGCTCATGAAGTTCGGGTTGATGAGGGGCATTGACGTCGGTTCGCTGTCGGCTAGCCGCACCCAGCCGCGGCTCTTGGGCTGAAGCACCACGGTTTCGAAGGTGACGCCGGAGCGGTCGCCCGCCGGGCCGAGTTGCTCGTTCAAGACGATCGGAGAGTGATAGCATTGGATCGTGGGGTCGGCGCTGAAGTCGGATGGATTCCAGTGGGTAACCGTCTCGATGCCGTTGCCCGCCGCCGGGCCATCCTTGGTGATGAGATAACGCAAGCCCGCCTTCACGGTGCCGAGACCGTGCGCGGCAGCCTGATAACCGAGATCGCCCTTTACGTAGGCGCGGACCGGCACCATCGGGTGGTCATGGAGATTTTCGCCCACCTCCTGAGAATCCACGATCACCGCGATGCCATGCTGGCGAAGCTGCTCTGCTGGACCGATGCCCGAGTGCATGAGGATTTTCGGGCTATGGACGGCGCCGGCAGACAGCACAACCTCGCCAGCCCTGATCATCTGGTTGTCCATGAGCTCGACGCCAACGGCCCGCTTGTTCTCGACGAGGATCCGAACGACGGTCTTGCCGGTGAGCAGCGTCACGCGGCCGGAGGCGAGGTGTGGACGCAGATAAGCGTCGACCGCGCTGCACCGCCGCGAATCTCCGACCGTTGACTGCACCGGCGACACGCCGATCTGGCTCTCGCCGTTATAGTCGGGATTGTACGGGACCCCATATTCCTGGAAGGCCTTGAGGCAATATTGGTTCAGCTTGTTGATGCCCTTGGGCAACTGCACCGCAAGACCACCATTGATGCCGTGATATTCGTCGTGGAAGGTGTCGTTGCTTTCCTGCGCCATGAAGACGGGAAGCAGATCTTCATACGACCATTTGCCGGTATCGCCGACGGCGTCCTGCCACGCGGCGTAGTCGCGTATCTGACCACGGACGTAGCACATCGCGTTGATCGACGAGCCACCGCCGAGCACCTTGCCTGAGCGATATGCTCGCTTGGTGCCGTGCTGAGGAACCGTCTCGTACTTCCAGACATGCCGGTCGTGCACTAGTATATTGGCGAAGCCGGCGGGAATGTGGATGAATGGATCGCGATCCATGTCGCCCGCTTCGATCAGCGCGATTGACGCATCGGTGCGTTCGGCGAGATAACTCGCAACGACGCAGCCGGCCGCGCCCGCGCCAACAATGACAATGTCGTACCTCTCCTGGGACATCAGTGTCTTTCTCTTTCGCACCATTTTTATCGTTCAATCAACGCCCGTAGCCGGCGGAGCGCCATCGCGGCGGGCGATCCAGAGATTGATTGGACCCACTTTTGGAGAGTGACCTTGCAACGTCGGCGAGGGAAATCACCTCTCGCCATAGAGTCGATAGACGATCGTTATCGTCGCTCGCCGCGCCGCATGATGCCGTAGCGAGGAATGCCACCAGCCGCATCGCACCTCGAAACCGACGTTTTATTCTCTTCAATTGTCTGAGACGAGATGGCGATCAACGAAGCTCCACACGTCCGCCAGGAGCATTGCTTCGCTGATTCCTTCGCTATCGCTCACGAGGTTCAATGGCCACCCTCTTCAGCCAGTAATCGGCTGAGATTCGTCCCGGTCCCCACGCCATGATACCAAATGCCATTGCGGCCCAAGTGAGATGGATTGGCCAGCCGTAGGGCACGGTGAGCTCCACGATCAGTGTCATAAACAACAGCCCGAGTGCGGCGAAGCGGGTGCCGAAGCCAAGCAGCAGAAGAACCGGAAACATGACCTCGCTGCAGCCGGAAAGGAATGCCATCACCGTCGGCACCGGAAAATGATAGGGGCCGCCCGGCAAATGCAACATGAACTCGTCAGTGAACAACATCACCGCGGTGTCGCTGAGCTTGAAAAAACCAGCCCATTTCAGGATGCCGGACTTCCAGAACGGCACCGCCAGCGCCGCGCGCATCACGAACTGCACCAAAGACGGCGGCGCGATCGCCTGAACCCGGCGCTCGGCCTTGTCGATGTGGAGACCGAGCCGGAGGAAACCTGCGCCAATATGCCGATCAATGACCATCATCTTTCTCCGGAGCAACTGAAACGAAGACGCCCGCTCGGATCACGCCGGCGATGTTGGCGGCAAGGTCGAAAGACGGCGAAGATCGCAGTGCCGATGCAGCGGCCTCGCCGAGCGGGCGTCCGGCCGTCAGGCTCGTCAGGAACGCCGCCGCAGCGTCGGGCAGATGCCGGACGACAACGTCGGCATCGGGGCGCGTGATCAGCGCATCTTCGGGTGCGCTCGCATCAATCTGACCTGACGCGCCCTCGCCGCGATTGGCGGCAAATACTGTGACAGCCGAGAAGGACGAGCGTATGATCCGCGTTGCCGGGTGCGGGACGAATACCGCTTCTGCCAGCCGTTCGGGCGGGATCGCCGCCAGCGCGTCCGCCTCGAGCGGCTCGGCGTCCGCCGCGTGATAGGCATCAAGCCAGGCGCGCTCGATCCGCGCGACGTCGGCGAGCCACGGCATGGGCTGTGCGAACTCATAACTTTCGATCAGAGCCGGAAAGTCGCGACCATAGTCAAGCAGCAGCGGCGAGCTAGGTGGCGTGGCGCGGACATGTTGACGCGCCATAGCACGGAAGAACTCGACTCCGGTGATCCGCTGGACCGCGGGGAAGATTGCAGCCAGCGCATCAATCAAGCTGACCGTCACGTTGTTGCGATAGACGTTGTAGCGCCTGACTGCACCCTTCCCTGCGGGACCAGTGACAATCGTGGGCGTCGGGCGACGAGGATTCGTCAACGTTGACGCGAAGGCCGCCGCATAGGACAACGATTCCTGCTCAAGCGACTGCATGGCAGACGTCTCGCTGATGGCGGTCGAGGATCGCTTGCGCCGTCGCCGCTTCCGCCCTCAGGTTCGGCCAATCCGGAAGCTTGCTGTCCCATTCGATCATCGTCGGAATCGGACCGCAGCGCGCAATCACAGTCTCGTACAGCTTCCATACGGCGCCGGCGACCGCCGCGTCATGGCTGTCGATCAGGAGCGGGGCGCCCTCGTCGTCGGCCTGCTCAGCATGACCGGCGAGATGGATCTCTCCGACAGCCGAGAGCGGGAAGTCGGCGAGATAGTCGCGGGTGGCGAAGCCGTGATTGGTGGTGGACACGAACACATTGTTGATGTCGAGCAGAAGACCGCATCCTGTTTGGCGCGAGACGGCGCGGATGAAGTCTGTCTCGCTCATGGTCGACTGGCGAAAGGCAACATAAGTCGAGGGGTTTTCCAGCAGCAGCGGTCGGCGGATCGCCTCCTGTATCTCGTCGATATGATCGCAGACCCGCGCGAGCGTCGCTCCCGTATAGGGCAAGGGCAGCAGGTCGTTATAGAACGTGGTCTCGTGTGTCGACCAGGCGAGATGTTCGGAGACGAGTGCAGGCTCGTACCGCTCGACGAGATGGCGGAAGCGCGCAAGGTGTGCCTTGTCAAGCGCCTGCGGACCGCCGATCGACATGCAGACGCCATGCACCGATATGGGATGGTCGCGTCGCATGGCCTCAAGCGCGCGATGCGGCGGCCCACCGGCGCCCATGTAATTCTCGGCGTGAACCTCGAAGAACCCGCTCCACGCTCCTTCCGCAAGGATCGCGGCGAAATGCTCATGCTTGAAGCTGGTCCCGGCAAGTCCGTCAACTGAAAACGCGGGAAAGCGAAGAGGTATGTCGTCCGGTGCGGTTGGGGCGATCGCCGCGTTCATGCCGTCTCTCCGCTTTCCTGATTACTCATCGCCCCGGCTGCGCGGTCTAGACCGGCTTAAGCGAGCCAGTCTTGCCGTTCGGCAGCTGGATGTTGGTGCAGGTGCCACCCCGAACGAACTTCCACGCGTTGCTCTGGAAGTCTACGGTCGAAGTGCCCTGGCACGTCGTTCCGGGACCCGCGGCGCAATCGTTTTGGCCCTTCAGCGCAACGCCGAAGCACTTCTCCTTCCTGGCGGCTATCGCAGCGTCGGCTTCCGCCTTGCTCAGGGGAGCGGCGGCGGCAACGGTCGCAAGCGCGGTCGACACGGCGCCAGCGAGCACGAGTGAACTGATCATCGTCTTCATTAGTCTCTCCACACGGGGGGGGGGCTAGTCGCGCGCGAAACGTGGCCTTGCAACGCCGGCAAGGGAAATCACCTCTCGCCATAGAATTGATAGACGATCGTTATTGTCGATCGCCGCGCGGCGCGATGCCTAGCGAGGAACGCCACCAGCCGCGTCGCACCTCGAAAGGGCCGTTTTATTCTCTTCATTGTCTGAGACGAGATGACGATCAGCGAACCTCCACGTGCCTCGATCCAGATTTCGCCGAGAAGCTGCAGATCGAGCGCGAACCGCGTCGGCACGCATGACGAAGGGTGCTGACAGTGAACGTTTCTAAGCGTTTGTCGCCGTGGTGGTGGCCGCGTTCATCCTTGCGGGCCGCGTGTTCACGCCGGCCGCCGCCGTCGCCTAGCTGATCCGAACCCCGCACATACCCGCGATGATCGCGGCCGAGATAACGGCGCAAATCGCGACGCCCGCGCCCCACAGGCGATTTGTGGCGCGTCGATCGACATCGTGCGCGATCAGCACCACCCGCAATCCCGACGCGAGGTGGGTTAGGACAAAAAACACACCAAGGGCGTAATGAGGCAACAGACGGATATTCCATGCGTCATGAATGAGCCCGGCCGGGGCCCCGATCGCAAAATTCCAATCGGCCAGTATACCCCGGCACGCCAACCATTAGAAATGCCTGGTCGTTATCGTTTCCATTCCACTCGCCCGGCGCCATGGAAGCGGGCTAGCTTGGCACGTCGACGGCGAGTGTCCGAGGCGGTGCTTCAGTGTCCGACTGCCGAGGTTGGGGAAGGCTTGCGAAGACACCGTTGTTCGCTTCGTGCGAAGCGCATTCGGGTGGCTTTTGAAGCAGCCGTGGTGACCGCATGCTCTCCTCGGATGCTGGACGCATTCCGCGATTTCACGCGCTCCGAGCGACGACCGACCAGTCGCGAAGCCGCGTGACCTTGACGAAAGCTTCCAGCGCCGGAGAGTATCGACGCCCCTGAACAGCCAATAGCCGCACCTCCCGCGAAACTGGGTCGCCTTCGAGCGGAATGGTCTTGAGCGTCGGAAGGCGCGGCATGTGCTCGGGCGCGAGTACCACGCCGAAGCCAGCCGCTGCCATGTGCTGCAGGTGCAAGTCGTGACCGCTGCAGTGGCCGAGGTTAGGCGGTTCCTCGGAGAAATACGACTGTCGGATCTTCGGGGCGACGTCGCACTCGACGCGCTCCAGCAATACGGTCTCACGGAGGTCGTCAATGCTGATCGAGGGACGATTTGCGAGCCGGTGTGTCGGCGCGAGAACCACGACGTAACGCTCCTCAAACAGCGACCAGTCGTCGATCCGGGCGGGCACGTCCTGCACGTCCCCGACCATTGCGGCGTTGATCTCCCCTTCAAGCAAGAGATGGACGAGCTTCTCCGCCACGCCCTCGCGCAGCTCAACGTGAAGTCCAGGGATGGAGTGAGCGATCTCCGCGATCGGATCGAGGACGAGTGACGCCGAGATGGACGGGGCAAGGCCAATCTTCAGTGGCGCGACCTCCTTGCGTTGGAGCTCCTGGGCCCTCCGACGCACTGCCTCTGCCGAGGCCACCGTGCGCTCCAGCATTGGAAGTACTTCCCTTCCGAGGTCGGTGAGTTGAGTCAGCTGGCGCTCGCGGTAGATCAACTGGCCGCCGAGTTCCTGCTCGAGCTTCTGCACTCCCTTGGTCAGGGCGGGCTGCGTGACATTGCACTGCTCGGCTGCGCGGGTGAAGTTGAGTGTGGATGCGACGGCGAGGAAATAGCGAATTTGATGAAGCTCCATGGGTTGTTCTCCATCAAGTTGCTGCGAGCCCGGCGAGATTGACGAATCGATGCGTGTCCCGGCCGTCATGCAGCGCGCGACACAGCGCGGACACATGGACCGTGCGGCTGGCAGGCTCGACCAAGACATTGGGCCAAACTCGGACCATCAAATCCTGCTTGCTGGCCAATTCATCGCGGCGTTCAAGCGAAACGGTCAGGATCTCTAGGGAACAGCCTCCGAATGGCACGGGCTTCTCGCGTTTGAACAAAAGAAGCTGCTTCGGAAGCAGGCGAAATGGTCCGAATGACACTTGAGTTGGTCGAACAAGGAAGGCCTGGTCGGTATCGAGAGCTTGAGAAACACAATTTACGTCAGATCCCGGTTCGGGATGCTCCAAGTTACCGATTGATGCGCGCATGATTACCTCGCGTGCCTGGAAAGGCGTTTTCCGAGGAGAGCCTTGTTGGCACGCATTTTTGATGGTTGGAGCGCTGCGGTAGATTGCGCGGAGGTACTGTGAGGTTCGCTTGTCGCTGCTCGTGCTAAGCGATCGCTTAGAAATGAGGACGTCAACATCGCGCCCGAACCCGCTAGCAGGATGGGCACCTAAAGGAGAAGGTCAGCGGCACAGCGAAATGCGGCAGACGCGATTTGACAGCAAATGGCGCCCTCGCACGAAAGCACCGAGGACATCGCTTTGGCTCAGAAGTTCTGCGGCTGGTGTAGTCTCATACTGAGAAGGTCCGCCATCCGGCTGAGCTCGGGAAGTGAACGCGCCTTCATCTTCCTCATTAGGTTCACGCGATGCACCTTCACGGTGGATTCGGCGATGCCGATATCGTGGGCAATCTGTTTGTTTAGGCGACCGGCCACGACGCCGAGCATAACTTCACGCTCGCGGGAGCTGAGCATGTCGAAACGCTCCTTGAGTGCAGCCAATGCGCTATCACTCTCTCGACGGGCACGATCCCGAGCGAGGCCGGCCTCGATGGCGTCAAGCAGATCCTGATCACGAAATGGCTTTGTAAGGAACTCCATCGCGCCGCCCTTCATCGCTTGCACTGTCATCGGCACGTCGGCATGCGCTGTAATGAAGATGATCGGCACTTGCCTGTTTGCGGCGACAAGATCGCGCTGAAGCTCAAGACCGCTCCGCCCCGGCATTCTCACGTCGAGCACCAGGCAAGTGGGACCGTCCGGCGGTTCGGCCTTGAGAAACTCAGGAACCGACGAAAATTGTCGGGCAGTTAGGTTGACTGTCCGCAACAGACGCACGACCGAATCGCGAAACTCGGGATCGTCATCGATAACCAAGACACTGGGATTTACCTCACCCATTCTCGGAGTCCTGCGGAGGGAAGCGCATTCCCTATGTCATTCTACGCACAATCAGTCGAGCTGAACAGGTATCGTTCGCCTGAGCGTGTAGCCGAAATCCTAAGCCATCGCTTAGGCACGAGGTCATTGCATTATAGGCGAAGTTCTCGGACACTAGAAATTCCATGCGGGCGCGAGGCATGCCGGCAGTGTGATGGAGCGACGAAGGTGCATGGAACCGGCAACGTTGAACCGAACATTGGTAATCATCGTCGACGACGATCGGCCCTATCGAGAGTCAATGCTAAAGCTCGTAGGATTAATGGGCTATAGTGTCGAGACGTTTCCATCAGCAGCCGATTTCCTAGCGTCGCGCTTTTTGCCAGAAACCACCTGCTTGATCGCTGACGTTCACATGCCCGGAATGACTGGCGTCGAGCTGCACAGGCATTTGGTCGATGCAGGGTACACGATCCCGACGATCCTCGTTACCGCCTACCCCGATGAGGTCGTCAGGGATCGGGCTCTAAAGGACGGGATTGTTTGCTACCTCAGCAAGCCAGTGGACGACGGCTATCTCGAGCGATGCCTGCGTTCGGCTCTACAGTCGGGTACGCCGATTGAAGACAATTCATGAGTCGTTGTCCGCCGGCAGGGTGAACTGAAACGTGGCGCCACGAGGTTCGTTCGCTTCCGCCCACAACTTGCCCCCATGAGCATGGATAATGGAGCGGCATATCGACAACCCCATCCCAGTTCCACTGGACTTCGTGGTGTAAAAGGTATCGAAGACTCGATCGAGATGCTGCGCATCAATGCCGGGCCCAGAATCGCGTACGGCTACGAGGGAGCCTGCCTGATCCTGCTCGATACTGATCAATAGCTCTCTTGCGCCTTCTTCAACCGAGCCCATTGCTTCAGCCGCGTTCAGAATCAGGTTCAGCATGACTTGTTGCAGCTGAACGCAATCCCCCATAACCGGAAGCAGTCCGTCTACAAGCCGAGTTTGGACCAAAATGCCGCTCCTGTGAGTCACGCTTTGTGCCAAAATAAGCACTTCGTTGATCGCCGCATTAAGATCAAAGCGTTCCTTTCGCAGGGGCGCCTTCTTGATGTGATCACGCATCCGTCCGACGATATCCTTGGCCCGGTCCGTGTCCCTGACAACGCAAGCGAGCGCTTCCCTGGTCTCGTCCAGATTTGGCGGATTCATTTCCAAAAAGCGCATCCCCGCACGGGCGTTGTTGCGAGCGGTCGCGATCGGATGCAGAATTTCATGAGATAGCGAGGCGGCCAATTCTCCCATCATGCTCACACGATTCATGTGGGCGAACTCCAATTCGAGCTGGCGCAGCTTTTCACGTTCGTCCTGTGCCCGCCTCCGTTCCGTCACATCGACGGTTGTGGTGACAACCTCAGACAGCGCACCTTGGGGGGAAAACACATGATGGCTGGTTCCTTCGACCCACTTTAATGTTCCGTCAGGTAGACGAATTCTGAACTCGGCCATGAAATCTCTTTTCTGATGCACGGCCTCCTGAATCGCTCCCCACACTCTGTCGCGGTCTTCTGGGTGAATGCGTTCCCACATACTTTGTCGACTAGGAAGCCCCTGCAGCGGATCAAACCCCCAGATCCTGTAGCTCTCGTCCGACCAATAGAGGTAACGCATAGTTGTCGCGTTGTAGACCCAATTGCCGGTGCGGCTAAGTCTCTGTGCTTGGCTAAGCGCTTCCTCGACGCGCTTGCGCTCTGTCAAATCGAGCACGAAGGCAACGCCCTCGTCGCCTCCTTCTTTGAACAGAGCGGCGCCAATAAGCACAGGAACGCGACTGCCGTCCTTCCGAACATACTCCTTCTCAAAGGGCTGAACTCTCCCGGCGGAGTTCAGTTCGGCCTGAGTCAGCATGTCGCGCTCGCGCCATTCGGGCGGGGACAGCTCGGTCCAGCGCACGCGGCCCGAAACCAAGTCTTCACGGTCATATCCTGTGATGCGTAGAAACGCGTCATTGGCTTCAAGAATTCGACCTTCGCGGTCGGCAATGAGGATCCCAATGATGTTGGCGTCGACCAAACGCCTAATCTTCCGCTCCCGATCCGCGAGGTCGTCATAAAGCCGCGAATTTTCGAGCGAGATTGCCGCCTGCGACGCAAGTACCTTCAACACTGTGACGCGCTCAGGTGTGAAAACGTGGGCCGTCAGGTTGTTTTCGAGGTAGAGCACACCGGCCAGTTCTCCCCGCTTGAGCAACGGCAGGCAGAGAATTGAACGGGCGTGATGCTGATGAATGTACTTGTCGGCAGAGAACGGGTTCGTCGCTGCGGCATCTTGGAGAAGAACGCTCTCTTTCGTCCGGATCACGTAGTGTAGGATGGACTCCGGCAGATCTGCAGCGGTTACATTTGCTTGCCGCTGACCGACGGTCACCGTATTACTGCTTGTCGTGACTTCCGCCTCAATCCGATACCCATCACCTGCCGCAAGGATCAACAGAGCCCGCCCGGCACCCGCGTGCTCAATCGCTGTGCGCATCAGCGTGTCGATCAGTTTTTCTAGAACGATCTCACCCGACACGGCTTGCGAGACTTTGATAACTGTAGCTAGATCCAGTTGTTCGACGGGTGCCTCGATCGTGCTTGTGGGGCCGGCAACCGGCCTTTCCTCCCTGAGGTGCGGATACAACTCGTCGAGTTGGCGTACTTTGCCGTAGGCTCTCCAACGGATGTATCCGTTCCGCGCATCCTGCAGATAGGCATGCGCGATTTTCTCGAACCCGCGTGCGGCGTAAAAGCGAGCGGCGACTTCGTTGGCGAGCGCCTCGTTGTGAACAAAGCCGTGCGTGCGCGCCGAGTGAATAGCGCGCTCGTACAGATGTTCGGCATCGAGCGCGCGGCCTTCTATTCGTGCGATCTCCGCCCCGACGAGTGCGGCGCGGTTCTCGAAGTTGTCCGGGCAAGCCGTCGCCCAGACCTCGAGCTGTCGGTGGTGCGCGGCCAGCGCGTCGACATGCTGCTGGCCGGGTGCTGCGGACTCGCAGGATGCCGCTTGGGAGAGTGCGCCGTAGAAGTGATACTCTGCCGTTTCGAGCATTGATGGCGATGTCCAAAGCAGCCGTTGGGCCCGCGACGAGGCCTCAATGGCCGACGCATAGTCGCCGGCAAAGAAGCGCGCCTGCAGCTTGCGGACCCAGTACCAGCCCTCGGCTAGCGCCAGATCCGGGTTCCTGCAGAAACGGGACTCCAGTTGGAATTCGTCAAACTGCCCATTGTCAAAGCAACCGAAAATCGGCGTCAAGCCGCGGAGTGTCCGAATCAGCCCAAGCTGGCCGGCGACGGCATCAATCTCAAGACCGAACCGCATCTTCTGCGCAAACGCGAGGCCACGCTCGGCTTCGCCTTGCACCTCATCGAGTGGATCGCCCGCCGCAAGAAGGTTCGTGTTCAGGTGGCCGCAGCAGTACGCCGCAAAAGTGCGGTCACCGATCTGGTTTGCCGTCTCAAACGCACGCCGCAGCAGATCACGACCTTCCCGGACATGTCTCGTCCAGGGCGTGACTAAACTTCCAAAGTTCAGATAGATCCTGGCCTGGAAGCGCTTTAGCCCGTGCTGTTCGACCAGTTCATAGCCGAGACGGCAGAATAGGAGGCCCGCCTGGTAGTCGCCGAATTTCGGCCCAGCAAGCCTGCCAAGCACCGCATAGGCGTAGCACGAGCCGTCACAATTGCCACCCTCGAGGCTAAGATTGACTGCTCGACAGATGACCAGGGAAGCTAGGTTTGCATCCGTATGCCAGGCAGGCGGCCCGAGCTTCGTCAGGACATCGAGGGTCGCGAGCGATACGGCATTGCTCATCAAAGGCAGATCAATGAGGCTTTCTATCGTACGGGAGCCAAGTTGGGACCAGATCCGCTCATACTCGCGCCGAGCCTCGTCTTCCGTCGGGTGCGGCGACCAGTCGAGGCCCAGGTGGCGGAGATAGTCGAGACCGACTGCGATCGCGCGCCTGGCCTGATCCAGGGTCGTGTAAAGATCCACTTGCAGGCACGTAACGCGGGCTCGTTCGATCGTCGTTGCGGCACGGGCCGACAGCACCGCCAGGCGCTGCTCGGCTTCCGCCAGTGCACCAGTGAGGAACTCACATTCCGCCCGGTGCACCTCCAGCTCAAAGATCAGGCGGTGCTGGCGCTCCCAAGAGTCCTTCGGCAGCAGTGCCGCGCCGGAGACCAGATGGTTCAGCGCTGAGGCATACGCTGTCGAGGTCTTGGCGCGTCTGCCTGCAATGAGATTCAACTCTGCGACCCGCTCAAGCTCCTCAAGTGACGTGATGAGATGCGAGCCGCGGTTGAGCTGATTGACTATTTCGAAGATCGTCTCCTCCAGCTTCTCTGGAGGGGTCTGCGCTGCGAGCAGCATCCCTATTCGGAGATGGGCTTCGGCACGCGATTCCTCCGGGATCAAGGAGTAGGCGGCTTCCTGGACACGGTCGTGGAGAAACTTGTAGGAATCTTCCGAACGAAAGATCAGCCCTGCTCGCACCGCTTCCCAAAGCTGGCCATGCATCTCCTTCTCGGAGTCCTGGTAAACGATCCGCAACATCGTGAACCCTGCGTCGTTGCCCAGGCAGGCGAGCTTCTGCAATGCGTTCTGGGTTTCGGCGGACAGGCGGTTCAGCTTCCCCACCATGAGGTCCACCACATTGTCGGCGTAACCTTTGGCGTGAATGCGATTCAGGTCCCAGCACCATCGCGCCTCGCCATAATCGAAAGTGAGCAATGCTTCGTCGGCGAGCGCTGAAATGAACTGAATAGCGAAAAGCGGATTGCCGGTTGTCTTCTCGTGGATCAGCTGTGCCAGCGGCGTGATTCTCTCTGGTTCGCTGTGAACAGAATCCGCGATTAGTTGTCCCACGTCTTCACAGGTTAGCGGTGCCAACACGATGTCTTGCAATATCGCTCCAGCCTGGCGCATCGCTTCGAGCTTGCGCATCAGTGGGTGGATGGGATCGATTTCGTTGTCGCGGTAAGCGCCAATCAACAACAGGTTGTGCACATCCGGCCGGGTCAACAGATCCTCGAGCAAATCGAGCGTTGCTGCATCGAGCCATTGGAGATCGTCGAGGAACAGGGCGAGCGGATGTTCCGGCCGCGCGAATACGCTGATAAATCGGCGGAACACCAGCTGAAAGCGGGCCTGCACATCCTGTGGCGGCAGCTCGGGGACCGGTGGCTGTTCGCCGATGATGTGGTTCAGTTCCGGAACGAGATCAACAATGAGCCGACCGTTCGGTTCGAGCGCCTCGAGCAGCGCCTCCCGCCATTGCCGCAGCTCCGCTTCGCTCTTGCTCAAAAGCGGGCGGATCAGACTCTGAAAAGCCTGCGCAAGAGTGGCATAGGGGATGTCGCGCTTGTACTGGTCAAACTTGCCCGATGCAAAAAGACCGCGGGGCGGAACAAGTGGCTTATGAAGCTCGTTGACGACCGCGGACTTGCCGATGCCGGAGTATCCGGAAACCAGCACCAACTCCGGCCTGCCGCCGGCGACGATACGGTCGAAGGAGGCAAGCAGGGTATCGATCTCGGCTGTCCTACCATACAATTTCTCGGGGATCAGCAGCCGGTCCGGAGTGTCGTGTTCCCCGGGCGGGAATTCGTCGATATCGCCTCGGGTTTCCCATTCAGCAAGGCAACGCCGTAGATCGCTCTCGGCGCCTGCAGCCGTCTGGTAACGCTCCTCAGCAGTCTTGGCGAGCAGCTTCATAATGATCGCAGAGACGGAGCCTGGGACGTTTTTTAACCGTTCGCCGGGCGGCGGCGGTGCTCTTGCAATATGGCAGTGCACCCATTCAATCGGATCGGCCGCCGTGAAGGGCAGGATGCCCGTGAGCATTTGGTACAGCGTGACGCCGAGGGAGTAGAGATCGCTGCGGGCGTCGACTGAGCGGTTCATCCGCCCGGTTTGTTCGGGTGCCATGTAGGCAAGCGTACCGGCGATGGTCTCGGGAGGCTCGGGTGCCTGCCGCTCGCGGGACAGGCGCGACGCGATACCAAACCCGGTGAGCCGCACGTGTCCATCCGCGCAGTCCACCACAATATTAGCTGGCTTGATGTCTTTATGGATGAGCCCGCGCTGATGAATCTTACCCAGAGCCGAGGTAACAGCGATAGCAAGGCGCAAGAAGCGCTCTACATCCATCGGCCCACCGAGCATACGATCGAGCGGCTCCCCGCCGGGATCATCTAGCACCAGTATGGTCCGACCGGCGTCGCGCGTGAGGGCCAACGGCCGGACCGCCCATGCCCCGTCGAGCACGTCTTTCAGTTCGTATTCATGGGCCAGGCGATCGAGTCTAGTCCGCGACGGGTGGTCGGCGGCAGGGGCAACAAGCAGCACGGCGACCCGGTTGCCCTTGTCGTCCAGTCGCCAGCCGCGGCTGAACACGCGCTCGCCGTCCTTCCACAACACCTGAGAGCTGCCGTCCGAGTACGCGACGTTCAGCGACTGCTGCACCATCTGTCAGACTCCGGCGTCGGGCTTCGGCTTGAAGCCGGCTGATCAAGCTCTTCGCCACACGTGACCTCACTCCAGCCTGGAGAAATCGTACTCCATCACTCGGGAAACGCCAGACGCTCCCGCGCCTCGCCGGAACGGCTATGCTGATCCTCCTCCTCACGGCAGCCAGCCTTGTTGCTTTGAAATTCCTCAGAAATCCTGTGTATTATGGGAGCCTGAAGATCGAGGCGTGAAAACCTCTCCGCTATGGGCCGGTAGTTTCGCTCGAATCGAAATCCTCCCGGAACGAGCGCCGCGCACTCGCCGCCAAACCCAGGCGCGCCCCAGCCAATCCAATAACGGCCGGCTATCAACTCCATGGCGAGAGGTGACTTTCCTTTCAACCGGCTTGAGCTCAATCTGCAGTCAATCGTCCCTCGCCCTCGATATCGGCCGAAGTCGGCTTCCGTTGAGCGGTCGCGGGCCAGAGCTCCGAGGTGCGTCGATCGCTTTGCGACACGCCACCAGGGCGACCACGTTAGATAGGCTGGTACCAACTCGCTTGCGACCAGTCGCTCGGAAACCGCGCGGGGGCGTCATGACGCTTCAGATCTCACAACGAGGCAAAGAATATTTGAGGACATCGCAGATCTTGCTGCGCTCTGCCAAGGCCAGGATGGACCAAGTGATTGCGGCTCAGCTTAAGGCTCTTGCCGAGGACCACGAGCGGCGAGCCAAGAAGGCTTGGCCCAACGCTGCAAGGGATTGCTCGATCCGCCGCTAGACTTGGAGTGAAATACTTCCGACGAATAGGCGTCGCCGCAGCGGCCCAGCGGCCGCTACGTTGGACCTGCCAACGTCGAGTCGACACATGGACGTCTGGCGTTACGCCGGCCGGTTCGGTTCCGATCAACAGCGTGCCCCCTGGTGTGCGGCTTGACCGCAACGGTTACGACCCGGTCAGCATCCGAAACGGGTGATCAGCCTGGGCCGATGCGAACGTCGCGGCCAAGGAACATGACTTAGACGTCTTTGCCACCCGCGTGAGGCGGCCCCTGCACATCGTCGGCGTTCTTGATCTACCGTTTCGACTAGTCGCGCGAGTGTCCCGGCTTTATCGCGCATTGCAGCGAACCGCGGCTCATTCCGCCGCGGCCGCGGCCGCGTTCCTCTGAATAGGCTTGCCCTCGTTCTTTCCTTCCGCGAGGTTGCGCACTACCATGTAGAAGATCGGCGTGAAGATTAGGCCGAACAGGGTGACGCCGAGCATGCCGAAGAACACGGCGACCCCGACCGCCTGCCGCATCTCCGAGCCCGAGCCGGTCGACACCACCAGCGGCAGTACGCCGAGGATGAAGGCGAACGACGTCATCAGGATCGGCCGCAGCCGGAGCCGGCAGGCCTCGATCACGGCCTCCAGCCGCGACCTACCCTCAAGCTCGATATCGCGCGCGAACTCGACGATCAGGATCGCGTTCTTGGCGGCAAGTCCGACCAGCACCACGAAGCCGATCTGAGTCAGGATGTTAACGTCCTGTCCCATGATGCGTACCCCGACCGTGGCTGCGAACAGGCACATCGGCACGATCAAGATCACCGCGAACGGCAGCGTCCAGCTGCCGTATTGCGCCGCCAGTACCAGATAGACGAACAGCACGCAGATCGGGAACACATAGAGGCCGGCATTGCCACCAGTCACCTGTTGATAGGACAGATCGGTCCATTCGAGGGAAAAGCCGCTCGGCAACGTTTTGTCGGCTAAATGCTTGATAGCGCGGAGCGCCGTCGCCGAACTCACGCCCGGTGCCGGCTCACCTTGTACCTCGGACGCCGAGTAGAGATTATAGCGCGCGACACGATCGGGTCCCGAGACATCGTTGAAGTCGACGACGCTGCCGAGCATCACCATGTCGCCGGCCGCGTTGCGGGTTCGCAACCGCGCGAGATCGGAGGCCTCCTTGCGGAACGGGAGATCGGCCTGCGCGGTGACGTGATAGGTGCGTCCGAACAGGTTAAAGTCGTTGACATAGGTCGAGCCGAAATAGGTCTGGATGGTGTCGTTGATGCTGGCAATCGGCACTCCGAGCTTTTGCGCCTTGACGCGATCGATATCGACGAACAGCTGCGGCGTATTCGCCGTGAAAGGCGAGAACACAGAGGTCAGGTTTGGCGACTTCCGCGCGGCGGCGACGAGTTCGTCGGTCACGGCTGCGAGTAGCCCGGGACCGTGGCCCTGTCGATCCTGGATGCGGATGGCGAAGCCGCCGCCGGTTCCGATGCCCGGCACCGCTGGCGGCGGAATCACGATGATAAATGCGCCCTGGATCGCCGACAGGCGCTTGCGTAGATCGGCCGTGATCGCGTTGGCCGTCAGCCCCTTCTTTTGCCGCGCCTCCGGCTCGTCGAAGACCGGGAACAACGCTGCGGCATTACCGGCCTGAGTGCGCGTCGCACCGGAGAAGCCGCTGAACGCTCCAACGCGGACGATGCCTGGTGTATCCAGCGCAATCCGCTCAATTTCGCGCACCACCGCTGCGGTCCGCGCGAGAGACGCCGCCCCCGGCAATTGCACCGAGATGATAAGGTAGCCGCGGTCCTGCGCCGGGATGAAGCCTTGCGGCGTGGTGACGAGAAGCCATCCGGCGCTGCCGATCAGCGCGAGGTAAATTGCGATCATCACCATCGTGTGCCGGATCACGAAGCCGGCGGCGGCTGCGTAGCCGTGCGCCAAGTAGTCGAAGATGCGGTTGAACAGGGCCGTGAAGCTCTCCCAGCCCCGTGCCAGGATGTTCCAACGCGCCGGCGAGCGCTTCTCCTCGTGCGGCACCAAGATCTGCGAGGCCAACGCCGGCGACAGTGTCAACGAGCAGAAGCAGGAGATCGCGGTCGCCACTGCAATAGTGACGGCGAATTGCTGGAAGAATTGCCCGGAGATGCCGCCCAAGAAGGCCGTCGGCACAAACACCGCGCACAGAACTAGCGCGATCGAAACCAGAGCGCCGCCAACTTCTTCCATGGTCTTAAGCGCTGCCTCTCGCCGGCTCATACCGTGCTGGAGATGTCTCTCGACATTCTCGACAACCACGATGGCGTCATCGACCACGATGCCGACCGCGAGCACGAGGCCGAACAGCGTGAGGTTGTTGATGCCGAAGCCGAGCGCCGCCATCGCCGCGAAGGTGCCGACCAGCGACACGGGGATCGCGACGATCGGGATGATCGCAGGTCTCCACCCCTGCAAAAAGACCAGAACCACGATGACGACTAGCGCCATGGCCTCGTAGACCGTCTTAATCAGCTCATGGACGGATTGGGCGATAAATTCGGTGGGGTTGTAGCCGATATTGTAGTCGAGGCCCTTCGGAAAGCTCTCCTTCAGCTTCGCCATAGTGGTGGAAATCGCCTTCGCCGTGGCGAGCGCGTTCGATCCGGGCCGTTGCGTCACCACCATTGCGACCGCCGACTTTCGCAGTATGCGGCTGCTGGTGGCGTAGGACAACGCACCGAGCTCGACCCGGGCGACGTCACGCAGCCGGACGGTACGGCCGTCGGAGCCGGCCTTCACCACGATGTCCTCGAACTGCCTGACATCTTTGAGGCGGCCAGTGAAGACGAGGTTCGGCTGGAACGCGCGATCGGCGATTGGCGGCTCCGCGATCTGTCCGCCGGTGATCTGCAGGTTCTGGGCACGGATCGCCGCCAGCACCTCAGCCGATGTCAGACCAACATCAGCTATCCGGTCGGGATCAAGCCATAACCGCATCGAGTAGTCGCGTGCGCCGAACATCTGAATGTCACCGACGCCATCGAGCCGCAAAAGCTGATCACGGACCTGCAGCAGCGTATAATTGGAGATGTAGAGCTGATCGAACGTATCGTCGGGCGACAGCACGAACACGGCCATCAGGATGTCAGGCGAGTTCTTGCGGGTGACAACGCCGTTGCGCTGCACCTCCTCGGGCAGCCGCGGTTGCGCGATCGCGACGCGATTCTGCACTAGCACCTGGGCCTTGTCGAGGTCGGTGCCGAGCTTGAAGGTCGCGGTGATGGTGAGCTGGCCGTTCGAGGTCGCCTGGCTGTACAGATACAGCATGTCCTCGACGCCGTTGATCTCCTGCTCGATAGGAGCGGCGACGGTGTCGGACACGGTCTGCGCCGAGGCGCCGGGATATTGCGTGGTCACCGTGACTGTCGGCGGCACCACCTGGGGATATTCCGAGACCGGCAGTGTCTGGTAGGCGATCGCGCCGACAATCAGGAGCACGATCGACAGCACCATCGCCAGGATGGGCCGGTGGATGGAGAGCCTGCCAAGATTCATGGCTTCGCACCTGTCGCGGGCTTGTCGCCTGATACGGCCTTTTCACCTGGCACGGCCTTGGCCATCTGCGGGGTCACTTTGGCGCCGACGCGGGCGCGTTGCAGCCCGTCGATGATGACGTGGTCCTCTGCCTTGAGGCCTTCGCGGATCACGCGCAGGCCTTCGTCGAGCGGCCCGAGCGTGACCGGCCTTGCTTCCACGGTGTTGTCATCCTTGACCACGAACACGATCTTGCGCGACTGGTCGGTGGCAACGGCGGTGTCCGGGATCAGCAGCGCCTCATAGGGCGAGGAGCCGATAATGCGGACGCGGCCGAACTGGCCGGGCAGAATCGAAAGGTCGTGGTTCGGGATCACCGCGCGGCTGCGCAGCGTCGCGGTGGAAACGTCGAGGCGGTTGTCGAGGAAGTCCATCTTGCCTTCATGCGAGGGCTTGGTCTCGCCGGTCAGCGTCACCTGCACCGGGTTCGGCGTATCGCGCGAGCTCGGGCGCCTACCTTCGAACCATAGCTTGCTGTTGCGCTGATAGGTTGCCTCGTCGACGTCGAAATAGATGTAGATCGGATCGAGCGACACGATCGAAGTCAGCAGCGTCGCGCCGCCCTCGCTGCCTTGCACCAGATTGCCTGGCGTGACCAGATGCCGGCTGACGCGGCCGGTGATCGGCGCCAGCACATGGGTGAACTCGACGTTGAGCTGCGCGGCCTTCAGCGCACCCTCGGCCTGCGTCTCAGCCGCATGAGCCGCCTGCAAAGCCTGACGGCGCTGATCGACGACCTGTTCGGAAACTGCGCTGGTCTGGACTAGGGTCAAACCACGGTCGAGTTCACGCTTGGCAAGCTCTGCCTTGGCCCGCGCGTCGTCGAGTTGGCCCTGGGCCTGCAACGCGACCGCTTCGAACGGGCGTGGGTCGATGATGTAGAGCAGATCGCCGGCATGGACGATCGCACCGTCCTTGAACGCGACGCTGTTAATGTAGCCGCCGACGCGGGCGCGGACCTGGACCTCCTCTATCGCCTCGAATCGGCCGGTGAATTCATCCCAGTCGGTAACGGTACGCTCGACTGGTTGCGCGACTGTCACCGGCGGCGGCGGAGGCGCGGCCGTCTGCGATCGCGCCTTCTCATCACAGCCTGCAAGCGCCAGGACGAACAGCATACCGATCGGTGCGAGGCCGTATCGTCGAAGGCAACGAAACGAACCGCGATCGAGCCGGGGCGCCGGAGCCGGATGTTCCGTTCTGTCAGTCGTACTCACTTCCGTCTCTCCAAGGACCTAAAACGTTGCAATTGAAGTGGACAAGTCGCACCGTTAGCGTCGGTTGGTCTTGATACAGGCGGCAGCATTCGCACCGACGTGCCGATGCCGACCTCGAACTTGATTTCAATGGCGCTGCCGCTTGCTCGGACAAATCGCTGAACCCGGCCGAGACCCGAACCTTGCCATGCGGAGCCGCAAGTTTCGACACGACGATGTTTTGGAGAATGACCTTGCATCGCTGGCGATGGAAATCACCTCTCGCCATGGAGTCGATAAACGGTCGTTATTGCCGCTCGCCGCGCGAGCGTGATGCCATAGCGAGGGATGACACAAGCCGCGTGGCACTCGAAGCCGACGTTTTTATTCTGCAGAGACTTCTAAGCCGCGTTCAGTGGCTAAATCAGCAATCAATGCCATCGCGGCTTGCACAACTGGTGCCGCGAGATTCGCATAGCGAGCCGCGAGAGAAGCTCGTACATGGCGTACGAGAACGGCAAAAAGCGCGCGGGGCGCTGTGGGTCATTCATGACCAGCATGAATAACGACTTTCACGGAGCATTCCTAGCGGTTATGGATATGATAGCTTTACGCGAATGGTCGCCGGATTTAATTGCTGAACGCACTGGCTGGAGCGGACGCGGCGCTGGGATCTCGCACGAACTCTAAAACTTATTTTGCGGCGCTACTGGCGTACACACTCGTCGAAGCCGGTGGATCAATCGTTCGAACGATCGGGGCCTAATCATGACCAAGATCCGCGAAGTTGTCGTCGCAAGCGACCCCATCAATCATGGCGCGCTGGTTGGCCATGTCGGCGAATCTCAGTTTTCTGTCGGCGGCCCGGATGGCGTCGGCCACGTATCTCCCGGTCCCAATCCTTACGACCTTCTTAGCGCATCTCTCGCTGCATGCACCGCTATGAGCGTTCGTTTTCAGGCTCGGCGCCAGAAACTTCCGCTGGAACGGGTGGAAGTTGGCGTCAGCTTCCACCACGGCACCCAAGGCGAAAGAGATTCGTTCGAGCGCACCCTCGTGCTGGGGGGAGAACTCGACGCGCAGCAGCGCGCATTCTTGCTCGAAGCCGCAAACCTCTGTCCCGTTGGCAAAATTCTCGGCATTAGTACGGATATTAACACACGCCTGGACGCTACTAACTCTGGCCACAACGAAAGCCCTCAGGCCAGCTATGAGGATGATCTGGCTGAACTCCAGATCCCGAATATCAATCCGGATTGAGCGTCTCCGGTGCCGTCGATCACTGGGGCACCGCAGCCTATCATGCCCGCCGGGTCTCAAGTTTCAGTAAACCCGTGACTCTGGATGCCCCGACTGACCGGCGATCGTCGCCTAAGCGCGTCCTCTTTCCGCCTCCACGGCTCTCAAATCGCCGTCCCGAGACGAGGAGGCCCTATCGATTGTCCCAATGACGGCTGAACAAGCGGTCGGCTTCTCAGAAAGTGAGAGAAGATGGATCGTTTAGAAGCAACGGAATATTCAGTTGCTGCAGTTGAGGCTGGAAGCTCTCGGCGGCCGGGCGCCAGTTGAACGTTCCTCTTCCTGCAGCCAGCCGCAAGGTTGCTGATCTTGAGGCTGATCTCAATACCCCAACTCTCTCGCGTCCGCGCCGGGCATTCGCTCCGGTTCACTGCTGCGTTCGACGCGCTCTGATTTTCGCGCGCCGCGTCGGTGGCATCGATTCCATAGCCACTGGTCATTGGACCATCGAATTTCGCGGTCGTATTTTTCCCGATCTGCAAAGGAATTCGGAAGATGACAGCATACCACAAGCAAGGAGGTGGACGATGAAGGCAATCGTCGTAACGGACCAGGCTGCGGGAACGGCCGGGATGAAGCTGGTGGAGCGGCCCGAGCCGCAGGCAGCGATCAACGACGTCGTCGTTCAGGTTTATGCGTCCGGATTCGTCAACACCGAGCTGAGTTGGCCTTCGACCTGGACCGATCGCCTCGACCGCGACCGAACACCGTCGATCCCCGGGCACGAGCTGGCCGGAGTGGTCACCGCCCTCGGCTATGGCACGACGGGGCTGTCGGTCGGGCAGCGGGTGTTCGGCCTCACGGACTGGTCTCGCGACGGCACCCTGGCGGAGTACGCGGCCGTCGAGGCACGCAACCTCGCGCCGCTGCCGGGCGACGTCGACTTCACGGTGGGCGCGAGCCTGCCGATTTCGGGCTTGACTGCGTGGCAGGGACTGATCGTGCACGGACGCCTTCGGGCCGGGCAGCGCGTGATCGCGCACGGCGCGGCCGGCGCAGTCGGGTCGATGGTGACGCAACTCGCACGTGAGCTCGGCGCCTACGTCATCGGCACCGGACGCGCCGCCGACCGTCAGACGGCGCTCGACTTCGGCGCCAACGAGTTCGTCGACCTCGACAATGACGCGCTGGAAGACGTCGGTGAAGTCGATCTGGTGTTCGATCTCCTCGGCGGCGACATCGGGAAGCGGTCCGCGCGCCTGGTTCGAGCCGGAGGAACGCTGGTGTCCATCGTCGGGCCGTCTGAGGCGCGGCCCGCCGACGGCCTCGCGGTCGACTTCGTTGTCGAGTCCGATCGCGCCCAACTGGGTGAGATCGTCCAGCGGGTGCGGGACGGACGACTGCGGACGAACATCGGCACCGTCTCGACCCTCGACGATGCCGTCGCCGCCTTCAACCCGACCGAGCGACGCAAGGGGAAGACGATCATCCGCGTTCGTCCGTGAACGACACGCGCCTTCGATGCACGCGGCCGGCTGCGTCCTATCAGACGCCCCGGGGACAACCTGGGAAACTACCAATGGCCCCTGACATGAGATGTCGAACGGGCTCCATCTCTGCAGCATTGCCGGCAAAGAGAGACAAAGCACTCTCGTACCTCAACCTATCAGTTCACCCATAGGAATCACCATGACTGACGGAATCACCATGACCAACGCCGTCATCGAATGTATCCTGAGCCGCAGCTCCGCCAAGTACTACGATCCTGCCGCCACCTTGAGCGACGACCAAATCCGCGAGCTGGTGCGAATCGGCACTACCGCGCCGACATCCTTCCACTTGCAGAACTGGCGCTTCATTGCCGTACGCACGCCGGAAGCCAAAGCCCGGCTGAGTCCGATCGCTTGGAGTCAGCCTGCGATCACCGAAGCAGCCGTTACCTTCATCGTCTGCGGCCAGTTGGCCGATTCCAGCGTAGTACCAGAGCGCCTGGCACCGGTGGTGGAAGCTGGCATCATGCCGGCGAAGATGGTGCCGGAATGGGAAATCCCTGCACGCGATCTGTACATGGAGTACCCGCAGCGCCAGCGCGACGAGGCAGTACGCACCGGCACCTTCGGCGCGGCGGCGATGATCTATGCGGCCCGCTCGCTAGGCCTGGGTTCGACGCCGATGATCGGTTTCGATGCCGAAGCGGTGCACCGCGAGTTCGGACTGACCAAGGACGAAGTCCCGGTCATGTTGCTGTCCATAGGGGCGGTGCGTCCGGGAAATTGGCCGCAGAAGCCGCGCCGTCCGGTGGCCGATGTGTTGAATCTCGTTTGATTATTGGCGAAACCAAAAATTTGCGGAGAAAGTGATGCCAAGAATTGCGGCTCTAAAGCCGGAACAGGTGCCGGTCGATTCGAAACCGACCCTCGATATGTTCAGCAAGAGCATCGGGTTCATCCCAAATATGATGGCGACTTTCGCGGCAAGCCCGATCGCGTTCAACGCATGGGCCGCGCTGCTCGGCTCGTTGAGCAAGGCGCTCGACGTGAAGACGCGTGACAGCATCGGCCTCGCTGTCTCCGAAGTGAATGGCTGCGACTACTGCCTGACGGTTCACAGCTTTACGGCCGATCATATGGCCAAGCTGCCGGCCAATGAAATCATCCTCGCTCGGAAAGGCCATGCGAGCGACCCGAAGCGGGACGCCGCCATCCGGTTTGCGTGCAAAGTCATCGAGACCCGCGGCAAGGTCAGCGACGCCGATCTGAAAGCCGTCCGCGATGCCGGCTACACGGATGCGAACATCATCGAGATCGTCGCGCTGGTGGCCATGTACTCCTTGACGAACTTTTTCAATAACGTGTTCGATCCCGAGAAGGACTTTCCCGCCGTTGCCCCGGCTGGCTCGATCTGAACTCTATCCGGGTCGCATCGCCGATCTCTGAGGGTGCTCGGAGCTTTTATGTGATGCGAGCGTAACGCCAGAGCCCGGATGCACCCAGGAAAGATTAATGCGTCCGGGCTTTTGATATGTGCCGAGTCGAAACCGTCAACACAATCGGCGTTGAAGCTGACCAATATCTTCACAGGTGAAGCGTGAACAAGTCACAGAAGGTTGTTGTTGTCACCGGTGCATCACAAGGCATCGGCGCCACAGTCGTAAAGGCATTCCGAAAGCTCGATTACCGCATTGTCGCAACCTCACGTTCGATCAAGGTGTCGGACGACGTGAACATCCTGAGCATCGCCGGTGACATCGGTGATCCCACGACCGCCCAACGAGTCATTTCCGAAGGCGTCGCACGATTTGGCCGGATCGATACCTTGGTGAACAACGCCGGCATCTACATCGGAAAGCCTTTCACCGAACACACCGCCGAAGACTACGCTGCCGTGATGAATGTGAACATGGCGGGCTTCTACCACATCACGCAACTCGCGATCGCCGAGATGGAAAAGCGTTCGAGCGGCCACGTGGTGAGCGTCACGGCCAGCATAGACCAAGTGGCAATCAGTGGGGTCTACTCGGTCTTGGCAGCTCTGACGAAGGGGGGCGTCAACGCCGCCACGAAGTCACTGGCGATCGAGTACGCGAAGAAAGGCATCCGCGTGAACGCCGTCGCTCCCGGAAACATAAAGACGCCAATGCACGCGCCTGAAGTTCACGAAGCGCTGGGAGCTTTCAACCCTATTGGACGCATAGGTGAAACAACCGATATCGCCGACGCCATCCTCTTTCTCGACTCTGCACCGTTCATCACTGGCGAGATCCTGCACGTCGACGGCGGGCAAAGTGCTGGCCACTGAGCTGCGCCATCACTGATCGTGAATCACGAATAGGGCGATGTCTGATCCAATTTTCATGCGCTGGCGGGCGCAGTTCCCCGATCGGCTTTTACGAAGCGCGCGAGCTCGTCGGCTTCGGCCGCTTTCTTCAAAGCGTGGCTAGACCGCGGCCTCGCGCGTCCAGCGGTGCAGCGCGGACTAAAAGTGACGGCACTGACCGAAGAGAGTAAACTATGAATAATATCCTCCATATTGATTGCAGCCCGCGCGCGGAATCGCACAGCCGGCAGCTTTCGGCGGCCATCGTAGAGAAGCTCCTTGAGGTCGCGCCCGACGCGAGCATCTGTCGGCGAGATTTTGGCGCTGCCCCGCTGCCGCATGCCGCTTCTAACTACGCCACTACCCTATCGTCGCCGGCGACATTGGCCGCCCCGCTGAAGGGGTCGCTGGACCTTTCTGAAATGCTCATCCAGGAAGTCGAGGCGGCCGACGCGATCGTCATTGGAACGCCCATGCACAACCTCACCGTTCCCTCGGTCCTCAAGGCGTGGATTGACCAGATCCTGCGCGCCGGCCGCACCTTTAAGTCGACGCCGACCGGGAAGGTGGGAATGCTCCGTGATCGTCCGGTGTTCATCGGCATCGCTTCCGGTGGTGTCTTCGCCGGCGACCGGGCCAACCAGCCCGATTTTCTCACGCCGTATCTCGCAGCTGTGCTGGGCTCCATTGGCCTGAGAACAGTGCAATTTCTCCCCATGCAGGCCACCGCGTTTCTCGAGGGGGACAACGCCACATCAGCGAGGGAGAAAGCGCTCGCGACGATTGACCTGGCGGTCATGCGGGAAGTTCCATGTCCCGCGACTGTCGAACGAGAATAAACCATGAAGGTCGTCGTGATCGGCGGCACCGGGCTGATCGGCTCGAAGACAGTCGCCATTCTGCGCCGGGGCGGCCACGAGGTGGTCGCGGTGTCGCGCAAAGCTGGTGTCAACACCGTCACCGGAGAAGGGCTCGAGGGAGTCATGGCCGGCGCGCAGGTGGTGATCGACGTCTCCAATGCGCCGTCGTTTGACGCCAAGGCGGTGATGGAATTCTTCGAGGCCTCCGGACGGAACCTTCTCGCGGCGGAGGCCTCGGCGGGCGTTCGCCACCATGTCGTTCTATCTATCGTCGGGACCGATCGGGTGCCCGGCCAAGCCTATTACCGCGCCAAAGTCGCGCAAGAGAAATTGGTCGAGGCTTCCGGTATCCCCTACACGATCATTCGCGCGACCCAGTTCCTGGAATTCCTCGGCGCTATTGCCGACGCGAGTACTGATGGACACGTCGTCCGACTGCCGCCCGGCCTGCTTCAGCCTATCGCGGCCGACGACGTCGCTGCCATCGTCAGCGAAGTGGCCCTCGCTAGGCCTCGAAACGGGATCATCGAGATCGCGGGCCCGGAGCGAGCGCCGTTCAGCGAAATGGTCGGTCGCTATTTGGATGCTGTGGGCGACCCGCGGGAGGTCGTGAGAGATCCCGAAGCCCGATATTTCGGCGGGCGCCTAGAGGAAGAGTCGCTCGTGCCATGGGGCGAGGCGCGTCTCGGCTGCCTCAATCTGGAGGAGTGGTTACGCCGCTCGCGTAAGGAAGCATGATCGCGTTTCCATGATATCCATGATTGAAAATCACCGCCGACATGGAGGCGATCGTCAAGCGGGCGATCCTGTCGTTCGTCGCGACAGTCAACGAGGAGGGAACGCCCAATCTTCCGCCGAAGATGTCCCTGACGGTCATGAACGGCGTTCTCTACCTTTCGGCGATATCGCATCGCCTCGGACGATACTAAACTTGAAGCGCAATATCCGGGCAAGGTAGCGATATCTTATGTCCCAAGTCGATTGGCTAAGTCATCTCCTGCAAATGATCACCATCACCGGCCAGCTCGAGGTCCGTTGCGCCTACGGTGCACCGTGGCGGGTGGCTTGGCCGCGGTCCGCGGCGAATGAAATTCCCTACCACGTCGTGCTAAAGGGCCGGGCCATTATCGAGGATCCGGAGACGCGGACGACCAGAAGGCGGAGATATCGTGCTGCTGCCTCACGGATCGGCGCACGTGCTGCACGATGGCAGTGGGCATACGCCAGGACCAACCTACAATAGCCAGCGTTCGGCCGGATGGATGCTCAGCGCAAATGATGGCCAGGGCGACCGTCTGGACATGTTGTGCGGGCGATTTTTCATCGGGCCGCCCATGATCGGCTGATCCGCAACTACCTGCCCACCAATCTGGTGGTGCGGGCCATGGACGGCGATGATGAAGAGGGCGTCGGGTCCGCCGCGAACCACCTTGCCAATCTTGTCGGGCTGATGCGGATCGAGTCCGCCGGAGACAAGCCGGGCAGCAACGCCATCCTGAACGCGCTTTCCTCGGCGCTATTCACACTGACACTGCGCGCGGCAAGCGAATCCGAGCAAGCTCCCGAAGGATTGTTGGCGGTGGCCGGAAATCCACGACTAGCCCCGGCCATTTCAGCCGTGTTGGCCGATCCGACCCGGCCCTGGAATCTGCCCGATCTGGCTGACTTGTGCGGCATGTCACGCGCCACCTTCATGCGGCACTTTCAGGACAAGCTGGGCCGCTCAGCCGCGGATCTGTTAGTCGATATCCGGATGAGCCTGGCCGCCAACGAGCTGAAGAAGCCGGCGATCACCACCGAGGCTGTGGCCGAGGCGGTCGGGTATCAATCCGTATCAGCATTCCGGCGCGTGTTCGCCGACAAGGTGGGGATGACGCCGGGAGAATGGCGCCGTCTGGCGCGCGAGAGCGTGTAAATACGTCTCGCGTTCGGTTCGGACCGGACGAGAGGCTAGGCGCCGAGCGCGCAGTCCTTCGCGTGACCGATGCGCGAGACGCCCCTCTATACCTGCAGCACGTAAAGCTCGATGTCGAGGAGACGACTTGGTCTGCGCCACGCCGTTGGGGGAAGGCATCAACTACCCGCGCTGGTTTGATCCTTTTGGGCACTTAGTTGAGCCAATCGCGTCTCGAAATCGGCATCGCGAGGCCTAAAGTCAAGGTCGTTAATCACCTGATGAAAGAGCCACACCATGAGCCATATCGCTATCCCTGCCACCGAACCTGCAACCGGCGTCGCCGCCGCAATCTACACGCGGGCCAAGAAGAGCAGAAACACTCTCGCGCCCCAACCTTCCCATTCACCCAAAGCACCAACGATGACGAACGCCGTCATCGAATGTATTTTGAGCCGCAGCGCCGCCAAGTACTACGACCCTGCCGCCACCTTGAGCGACGACCAAATCCGTGAACTGGTGCGTATCGGCACCACCGCACCGACATCCTTCCACCTGCAGAACTGGCGCTTCATCGCCGTACGCACGCCTGAAGCCAAGGCTCGGCTGCGTCCGATCGCCTGGAATCCGCTCGCGATCACCGAAGCAGCCGTTACCTTCATCATCATCGGCCAGTTAGCCGATTCCAGCACAATACCAGAGCGTTTGGCGCCGGTTGTGGAAGCGGGCATCATGCCGCCGCGCATGGTGCCGGAGTGGGAAATCCCGGCGCGCGGTTTGTATTTCGATCAGCCGCAGCGCCAGCGGGACGAGGCAATACGCTCTGCCACCTTCGGGACGGCCGCAATCATTTATGCCGCTCGTTCGCTTGGCCTGGGTTCGACGCCGATGATCGGTTTCGACGCCGAAGCGGTGCACCGCGAGTTCGGACTGGCCGAGGACGAAGTGCCGGTGATGCTGTTGTCGGTGGGGCCGGAGCGCCCAGGCAACTGGCCGCAGAAGCCGCGCCTGCCCGTGGCTGACGTGCTGCACTTCGCATGATTTTCAACAAATCCAAGTAACTGACGGAGACCACGATGCCAAGATGTACGGCTCTAAAGCCGGAACATGTGCCGGCCGATTCGAAGCCGACCCTCGAGACGTTCACCAAGAACATCGGTTTCACCCCGAATATGATGGCGACGTTCGCGCACAGTCCGATCGCCTTCAACGCATGGGCCGCGCTGCTCGGCTCGTTGAGCAAGGCGCTCGACGTGAAGACGCGCGACAGCATCGGCCTCGCAGTCTCCGAGGTGAACGGCTGCAACTACTGCCTGACAGTTCACAGCTTTACGGCCGAGCACATGGCCAAGCTGCCGGCTAACGAGATCATCCTCGCCCGAAAGGGCCATGCCAGCGATCCGAAGCGCGATGCCGCGGTCCAGTTCGCCCGCAAAGTCATCGAGAGCCGGGGACACGTCACTGACGCCGATCTGAAAGCCGTCCGCGATGCCGGCTACACGGATGCGAATGTCATCGAGATCGTCGCGCTCGTGGCGATGTATTCGCTGACGAACTTCTTCAACAACGTGTTCGATCCCGAGAAGGACTTTCCCGCCGTTGCCCCGGCTGGCTCGATCTGAACTCTATCCGGTCGCATCGACCATCTCTGAGGCTGCTTGGAGCTTTTATGTGATGCGAGCGTAACGCCAGAGCCCGGATGCACCCAGGAAAGATTTTTGGGAACGTGTCCGGGCTTTTGGTATGTGCCGACAAGGTTTTTCACCAAAGGCAAGGGTGACAAGCGGCCGATTGTCATCATGACGACCGGCCTGACACTTATCGGCGCCAGGGCCGGGAAGGTTCGGGCCGGGCCCGCTTATAGGACAGCGATTGTCGGTGATCATGACACGAGGCGCTTGGCCTTGTGTCTTCATAACTTGCGCATCAGCCTCTTTGTGCCTTGGCATTGCGGCTTTGAACAAGCACGTCGAGGACGAAATCATTCTGATCGACGGCCCGCGAAAGCCACTGCTTCTTACTTCTGCATCGATGGCATCGATTCCATAGCCAAAGGTCATTGGAGCATGGAGTTTCGTCCGTCCTATTTTGGTTGGCTGCAAAGGAGATCGGAGGATGAAGACATATAACAAGAATCTCGAGGCAGTGTTCCGGCTGACGCCAGAACAGTACCGGGTCACGCAGCAAGACGGCACGGAGCAACCGTTTCAGAACGAATACTGGGACAACAAAGAACCAGGTCTCTACGTCGATGTGGTGTCGGGCGAGCCGCTATTCGCGTCTGTCGATAAATTCGACAGCGGCACCGGTTGGCCGAGCTTCAGAAGGCCCTTGGAACCGGCGAACGTCGTCGAGAAAGTCGACCGGTCCCACGGAACGATCCGCACCGAAGTTCGCTCCAAGCACGGCGACAGTCACCTAGGCCATCTGTTTCCTGGCGGACCTCGGGATATGGGAAGTCTGCGTTACTGCATAAACTCCGCGTCTCTGCGCTTCATTCATCGTGATCAGCTTGAGAGCCTTGGACATGGCGAATACCTCAAGCTTTTCACTCAGGAAGCCTAGCGATGCTACAAAAACTGACGGGTCGCGGAACCCAAGCCGATGTGATCGAGATCATCTTCAACGCCGACCAGACAACTTATCGGGATCTGCTCGGATCTTTCTTCCGGATCCATGATCCGACAACACTCAACCGCCAGGAGAACTGCGCTGGATCATGACGAAGACGCTATGCCAACTAAGAAATTGAACGAAGGTATCGCGTATTCGCAAGGGACCCGCAGGAACTGCGATTCAAATTGACAGGCAGCTCCAATAACCGGCCTCAGTCCGATCTATCAGGCGACGACCGCTCCGATCGAATGATTCGAGCCCGTATCATATCGGCTCGAACTCATAGCATGGAAAGGAACGACAAATGACAGTCGCAACATGGAACGGATCAGTGATAGCGGAATCGGAGAAGACCGTTGTCGTCGAAGGCAACCATTACTTCCCGCCCGAGTCCGTCAATGCGCAATATCTCAAGCCGAGCACGACGACCAGCCGATGTCCATGGAAGGGCCTTGCAAATTACTATTCGCTAATCGTCGATGGCAAAATTAATGAAGACGCAGCCCGGTATTACGCCAAGCCCTCCGATGCAGCAGCGGCCATCAAGGGCTACATCGCTTTCTGGAAAGGTGTGGATGTTAGGTAATCGACTGACCGTCGTCATCACCCGAATTTCCGCCCAAATATGGTGTATTCAGCCAGCACATGAATGGGCGGGCAATTGGACGATCGGCCCGTTCAGTAGCGAATGAGTCCGAACAGGCCGAATAGCTCGTCCGCATCCTGCCAAGCCTCGGCGACCCTCCATCCACCAGAGCGGGCAAGCCGCTCGAAGCTCTCTGCAGTATATTTTCGGGAGCTCTCAGTGTGGATGGTTTCCGACATTCTGAAATGGAACGTGTGTTCACAGAGTGTAACGCGCTGATCGCATAAGCTTACCAGGTGCATCTCTACGGCTTTCTCGATCTCGTTCCAGCGCGCCACGTGCTTGAACTGCTCTAAACGGAAGTTGCCGCCCAGTTCGGTGTTGATCCGCTCAAGGAGGTTGAGGTTAAAAGCCGCCGTCACACCCGCGCTGTCGTCGTACGCACGCAGAAGCATATCTACGTTTTTCTGGAGATCGACACCGATGATGGCGCGTCCGTCGTCGCCCAGGTGTCGCCCCATCTGCGTAAGCAAGGTCTTCGCCTCGATCGTATTCAAATTCCCCATCGTCGAGCCCGGGAAAAATCCAGTCCTGCCGCCACTGGCGCCATCAAACGGAACCTCAAATACATCCAGGAAATTGCCCTCGATGGGGCGGACGCAGAGCGATGGGAAGCGCGAAGCGATCCTCTTTGACGTTTCTGCAAGGAAGGCATCGGCGATATCGATCGGCACGTAGCCTCGTGGGTCACGCAGCCCTGCCAGCACAAGCTCCGTCTTAAGGCCGGCTCCCGCACCATACTCGATGAGAATAGAGCCAGACTCTACAAAATCGGCGATGTCACTCTGCCGCTCTCGCAAGATCGACGTTTCGGCTCGAGTCAGATAATACTCATCCTGCCTCGTTATCTCCTCAAAAAGTGCAGATCCACGCTCGTCGTATAACCAGCGGCTCGGCAGCGTCTTCACATCAGCGGATAATCCGCCGACGACGTCTCGGGCGAATGCATTTTCAACAGCGTCGATGCTGTCATTTACGTGAAGCATATTTTCCGCTTTCGGTGACACGGTCGATAACGGCCGCGGTAAACTCGCGGCCGACATCGTCACGGTAGATTCTCGGCTGGCGCAGCGAGTATGTTATTTGACCGGCGTGGTCAGCGCTTTGTCATTGGTGTCGAGGACGAAGACAGCGAGCAGCTTTGCCGGCTCTGTCTTGCTCGCGTTGCGGCTGATCGAATGGAGCGCGCCCGGCGGTTCCGACCAGCTCTCGCCTGCCCGATAGATGCGCGTCTCGCCGTCATTCACCTTCGACTCGATCGCGCCCGAGATCACGTAGGCGTAGATGAAAGCCGACTTCGCGTGTGTGTGGGACGGAGAGGCAGCGCCCGGCGCGTAATCGACTTCCACGGCGATCAGCGACTTGCCAGGAATATTGGGAATGGCCGCCTCGAAGTTCTTCGTGACGGTTTGCGCTTCGCTATTTTGGGCGGCCATCGAGAAGGCGAAGGCGACGCAGGTGGCGGCGATAGTGGTTCGGATCTTCATGGGCTTTCTCCTTCTGGCTATAGGTTGGTCTTCGTTCTTCATTGTTTCCTCTCGGACTTGCTGGCCAGCCGATTACGGACACCGAACGGGTCAGTCTCGCGGAATGAGGTCGACGTGGGGCCCCGGCTCGATAACGAACACGGCGAGCGTGGCGAGAAGGCAGGCGACCGCGGCGACGGCCATCGCCATGTGGAATCCCGAGAACAGCGGAGGACCGCCCTGCTGCAGGACGCCGCCGAGCAGGGCGATCGCGAAGAGCGACCCGGCGCGCGAGACCGCACTGTTGACGCCAGACGCGGTTCCGGCGCGATCGGGTTCGACGGAGGTGAGGACGAGGGTCGTCAACGGCGCGATCGCCAGGCTCATGCCCAGCGCCAGCAACAGGATGCTGGGAAAGATGTCCGCCCAATAGGTCGCGTTCGGACCGAAACGGAGCGCCAAGGTGCATCCCAAGGCGACAACGGTGCCGCCGGCGAACAATGGCAAGCGCCGGCCAAACCGGCGGCAGAGCATACCGGCGAACGGCGAGACGACGGTAATCAGCACTTGCAGGGGAATGAAGGCCAGGCCCGCCACCAGCGTCGGCAGGTGCGCGCCCCGGATCATCACGAACGGGATCAAGGTTAGCATGACCGTGAACGGCCCATAGAGGAGCGCGGTGAACAGGTTCGCGCCGACGACCGACCGCGAGGCGAAGAGGGACGGAGGCAGCATGGCGTTATCGCCTAACCGCCGTTGGCTCACGATGAGACCAGCTAAGCCGCCCAGACCGACAATCAGAGTGACGAGCACCCAAGAGTTCGGACCGGAACCGTTGGTCAGGCTGGTCAGCCCCGCGCCCAGGCCGCCGAGCCCGACTGTTGAAAGGACCGCGCCACCGACATCGACCCGGGCGTGGCTGGTCGGGGCGTCCTTGGGTATCCACACGGCGCCGACGGCCAGCGCGCCGGCGACGATGGGCAGGAGCATCAGAAAGGCCGTCCGCCAAGACCCGTGATCGAGGATCGCACCGGCGATCGCGGGCGCGACGCCGCTGGCGACAGCCGCGGCGGCGGACCAGATGCCGACCGCACGGGCTTTCTTGTCGACGGGAAAGGCCTGCCCGAGCACGGAAAGGCCGTTGGGCAGGATTACGGCTTCGCCGAAGCCTTGCAGGAAGCGGCCGACGATGAGCGGCGCGAAACTCGGCGCGAAACCACTCGCGGCCGCGCCCAAGCCGTAGAGAGCGATCCCCCCGAGGAAGATCCGCTTCTGTCCGAACCGGTCACCCAGAGCGCCGGCGACCAACGTCAGGGCCGCGAGCGGCAGGAGTTCGGCGTTCATCACCCACTGCAGGTCGAGCGAAGACAGGCGCATGTCTCGGCCAATCGCCGCGAGCGCGACCGTGACGACGGCGCTGCTGACGAACACGAGGCAGCCGCCCAGGCTCGACGCGGCGAGCACCTTGACGCTGCCCCGCGCGCCGACCGCATTAGGTTCGGAGAGCGCCAGGCCACCGTCGGTCAGGATCAGGGACGCGCTGCTCACGACCTAATTCCTCATGGGTACTACGCCAGCCAGCGCGTGAAGATCTGATGATCGAGTGTCACTTTCGTGCTCCTAGACGATCCGGCCAAGCTGTAGGGACATGGCCGATCTTCCGCCTGGATGCGTGCCCAAGCCGGCGAGGAGCGCAGAACCGTTCTCCGCCCGCAAGTCCTCACGGGCGAACGCGAATGATTGTCTTCCCCTTGCGGCGCTCGGTCCGATTGAAGGCGGCGACGGCGTCGTCGAGCGTCGAGACGGTGCCGATGTTCGTCCGCAGTCGTCCGTCCCGCAGCCGCTGGACGATCTCACCCAGTTGGGCGCGATTGGACTCGACCACGAAATCGACCGTCAAACCGTTGGCGGGCCGTGCCTCGGTTGGGCCGGCGATGGTCACCAGCGTTCCTCCGGCTCGAATCAGGGCTGCGGACCGCTTCCCGATATCGCCGCCGAAGATATCGAAAACCAGGTCAACTTCAGCGACGTCTTCAAGCGCGTCGTTCTCGAGGTCGACGAACTCATTCGCGCCGAAGTCGAGCACCGCCTGACGGTCGGCAGCGCGTCCGGTGCCGATGACGTAAGCGCCGGCCTCACGTGCGAGTTGCGTTACCATCGAACCGACTACGCCGGCCGCGCCGTGCGCGAGGACGCTCTGCCCTGCCCGAAGGCGGCCGTGCACCATCAGTCCCTGCCACGCGGTCAGACCCGGCATCGGCAAGCTCGCGCCCACCGTGAAGTCGACATCGCCCGGCAGCGGCGCAAGGTTGCGCGCCTCGACGGCCACATACTCGGCCAGGGTGCCGTCGCGAGTCCAGTCCGTGAGGCCGAACACCCGCTGCCCAACTGACAGCCCCGTCGTGCCATAGCCGAGGGCGGTGACAACTCCGGCCAACTCGTGCCCAGGGATCGTCGGTGTTCGGTCACGATCGAGACGATCGGTCCAGGTCGGGGCCCACGTCAGCTCATCCCAGGTGAATCCCGATGCATGAACCCGAACGACGACGTCGTTTATCGCTGCCCGTGGCTCGGACCGCTCTACCAACTTCATCCCGCCCGTTCCCGCGGCCTGGTCCGTTACAACAATCGCCTTCATGCGAATTGTCTCCTCGGTTATTTGCCTCTTTGCTGGATATGTTCCGGCGATAAAAGCCCGTTCGACATCTCATGCCAGCGGCCATGGTTAGCTTCCGAAAGCGAAGGTCGAAGAGCGCTTTGCCATTGGAGCATCACAGTAAAGAGTCGACGGTCCATCGATTCGAGCCGGCGAGACCCAGAAACAGGGCGCAGCACATCGCAGCGAATACAGAGTAGTCGAATGGCGGCTTGATCCCAAAAGAGATCGCCATGGCTGAACCGAATAGGAAGAGCAGGCCCGCGCTGCCGAAAGCCGCCCACCGCAGCGCGAGTCCGAGTACCAGCGTAGCGCCAAATAGGAGCTCCAACACGGTCGCGGCCGTGCCGAGAAAGGGCATCATCCATGCTGGTGCGAACGCATTTACCTTGGCCGCGTAGTCCAAAAATCGCTCGAATGTTCCCCAGGAAACTCCGCGCTCGCCTGGATTGCCGTAGAACCCGAGCCGGTCGCTGACCGACAACAGGAACGAGACCCCCAGTGCCGCGCGGCTTCCCAGCGAAAGAAGATCGAGGGCAAGACAAGCTCGTTGGTCCGCGGATTTCAGCTTGAGGACGGGTTGGCTACGCGAAGCGCGCAGGACGCTGCGAAGCGTTTCGGTTGTTGCCATCATCGCGCAATCCTACGGGTGGGTGGGCGCAGCAACCTCGGGGATCGGTACTGTGAGCGCGCCGTTGCCGACATTGTCGACAGTGACGGCGCCAATCACAAGCATCCTGCCAGGGCGACGCCCAATGACACTGTTTCCTGTGTTGGTGAACCAGTAGCGTTCGTTGACGATTTCATTTGTCCAGCAGCGGATAGAATTGGGTCCAGACGTCGTCTTTCTTAGCGCTCGCCATGTGGCAGAACGCGCATTCGGACTTTGGCTGCAGCTTGGCTGTCGGCGCCTTCGGCTCGTGATGATTGAAGTTGTAGTAACCCCAGCCTCCGGTGTCGGCGTAGCGCTTGCTATCCTTGACCGCAACGTCCGCACCGTTCAGCTTTCCCGGGAAGAAGCCTCGCCCGGAGGCCTCGGTGCGCGATCCATCCGGATTCTCGGCTGGGAGTGTCAGCTGTAGTTCTTTGAAGAAGATCGTTCCCTCTGGAAACTCACCTGTGTTCTTGTAGATCTCGTATGAGCCTGGTTCGATATAGACGTTGTGAAATTCAGGAAAATTGGCCTTCCCGCCGTTGAGCGCGTTGGGAGTGAGCGGGGAGCCGACGAACACCCACTCATTGAAATTCTTCGGCAGGATCAAGTCGCCCGATGCGGTATATTCTGGGAGATAGCGCTTCCTCGTCGGTGCGCCGCCGTTATTGGATTCGGACTGCGCGAATACAGCTGTTATGGCAACTGCGCTGAAAACCGCTCCGGCGATCAGTAGGGTAAGGCGCCTACCTTTTTTCTCCATGACCATACTTTTCTTCCCACGCAATTGAGTAATATTCGTCCCTGGTTGCCCTGGGCGTTACTCGATGATGAAATCCGCGACAGTGGCACCCATTGATCGCAGCGCGGGACGAAATTTTCCAATAACCGGCATATATAGTTTCCATAGCAGCGGGGAATATCGCTGCGACGGTCCTCTCTGCCATTCGCAAATCAAGGCAAGTTGCGCAGGCCGCTACGGCATCACGCCGCACGGCGAGACAATAACGATCGTCTATCGACTCTATGGCGAGAGGTGATTTCCCTCGCCGGGGTTCGACCGCCATGGTGCAAGACACTTTTCTGTCGAAAGCGGTGAAGGATCATTCGGCGCTTTGAGCGAAAGACATTTCAAACAAGGAGCGCAATTTTGATGCTGCAGAATAACGATGTCTTTCCCTCTCTTACCTTTGCTCGCGTCGGTGGCGGCGAAATCCATTTGCCTGCCGATCTCGCCGGTTGGTTAGGTGTGGTCCTATTCCACCGCGGTTCTTGGTGTCCGTACTGCAACGCCCAGCTTGCCGCTTTTGCGAGAGCGGCGGACAAACTCGCTTGGGAAGGCATCAAGGTCGTCTCCGTATCTGTGGACGATCAGGAAAAGTCGGAGATGCTCGTCGAAAAGCACAAGCTCAAGTTCCCGGTCGCTTACGGCGCCAACGCACGAGCCGTTTCCGCAGTCACCGGCGCCTTCGTCAATGACGATCCCGTCTGCCTCCAGGCAACCGGCTTCGTCCTCAATCCCGAAGGCCGGGTGGTGACGGCCGTGTATTCGACCCGCGCGATCGGCCGTCTGATGCCCGACGATGTGCTCGGATTTATCCGTCACCTCAAATCTTTGGCAAAGAACTGAAGACCAACGGCAGACTAGCGGGGAGGTCGGTGAATGGCGCAGCCGTTTGTAGAGGGGTGCAGCCGCGGCGTTATCGATGCAGAACCCTGCCCGCGAGAGCTCGGGCGGGAAGCGTCGCCTCGGTGCCGGCGCATGGTGCTGACGGCCTGTGTGCTCGCGTCCTCGATGGCGTTCATCGATGCGACCGCGCTGCCCGTTGCGCTGCCGAGATTGCGCGCCGATTTCGGTGCGGACCTCGCCTCCGTTCAATGGGTTCTTAACGGGTATATGCTGGCGCTCGCCTCGCTGACATTGATCGGCGGCGCACTCGCGGATGTTTATGGTAAGGCACGCATGCTCGCGCTCGGCTGCATCCTGTTCGGTCTGGCATCCGCGGCTTGCGCGATGGCGCCTTCGCCCGCCTGGCTGATCGCCGCCCGCGTCGTGCAAGGAGCGGCCGCAGCGATCGTCACCCCCGCCAGCCTCGCCCTGATCGGGGCCACATATCCGCGCGCGGAGCGGAACCGGGCGATCGGGATATGGGCCGCGGCATCGGCGCTAACCACAGCCGGAGGTCCTGTCCTGGGCGGTTGGCTGACCGAGACCTTTGGCTGGCCATCCGTGTTCTGGATCAACCCGACGATCGCAATCGTAGCAGTAGGGGTTCTGCTGGTCTTCGCACCGAAAGATGGCCGCATCCAGCGAAGGTTCGACGTGATTGGCGCCGCGATCCTGACTTCGGCGCTCGGGGCGCTCGCCTGGGCGCTCAGCCAAATCGGCCCCGGTGAAGCCCGCGCGGCGGACGCACCGGCCCAAATGGGCACGGTGCTCACGATCGTCGCCGGGCTCGGCATTGTCGGTCTGGCCGTCTATGCGTTCTGGGAGCGCAGAACGAAACACCCGATGACGCCACCTCGCCTAGTGAAGAACCGCGCCTTCCTCGGGCTGAACGTCGCGACACTGATGATCTACGGGGCGGTTTCGATCATGTTCTTCCTGCTCCCATTCGATCTCGTCGACCGCCGCGCCCTGCCGGCGACCGATGCCGGTTTGGCGTTCTTGCCCTTCGCGCTCGGCGTCGGACTCCTGTCGGGCGTGTTCGGCGGGTTGGCCGACAAGATTGGCGCGCGGGCCATGCTCATCGCGGGGCCCGCAGGTGCGGCGCTTGCTTATGTTTGGATGGCGCTCGGTCAGGAAGAATCCCTGATGCTCGGCGTGATTGGACCCATGACACTGCTTGGCCTGTCCTTCGCAGTGCTTGTGGCACCGCTCACCGCGTCAGTCCTGTCGAGCGTTGACCAGACGGACGAAGGGCTTGCTTCCGGCATCAACAATGCAGCGAGCCGGATTGCGCAGCTCGCCGGCGTGGCACTGGCCGCCGGCGTCGCGTCTTTCGAGTCTGGCTACGATGTCGGTCTCACCGTAGCCGCCGTGACCTCGATCGGCGGCGCCTTTACAGTTGCAATGACCCCGACCCCGGCTGACCCGCGCCAGGCTTTATGAAGCGCGTCCCCGTGGATAGCGTCGGCATGAACAATGCCGCTCGAATACGCTTATACTCTCGTCCAGGCGCAATACTGCTGCGCGAACGTGATCTGGCTTCGCGCCGAGGTGACGGCTTCGCGCATGCGGTCTTCCAGCGTATTCAGATCGATCTTGGCCGCATCGATCGAACTTCCGCTTTCGAGGCGCGGCCATAGGCTGCGCAATGTGAGCGTCGCCCACGCGTAGAGCGGCGAGGCGGACCCGCCTCCGGTCGGCGTTTCGGAAAAGATCGCGGGCCGATCGAGGCCGGCGTTGCTGAAATGTTCGATGAAGCGGGCGCCTGCATCTGGATGGGACATCCCCGTAGCGAAGCCGGCAACAATCCAGCTCCAGACTTCGTGCCAGAGGGGAACACGGGGAAGCGAATTGATATCGCCGAAGCACTGCACTTCATGAAAAGCCACGGCCCCTCCCGGGCGCGCGTAAGACGCCGCCAAGCGGATAAATTCGGCTGGTTCGCTTTGATGAACCAGCACGTAACGGGCGACAACCATATCGATCGAGCGTGGAGCGAGATTGGCACGCGAACTTTCGAGGAATTCAATATTCGTGTAACCAGCGCAGCCGGCGCGATCGCGCGCTGTGATCAAAATGTCGGGGTTGCGATCGAGACCAATGACCGATCCGCTCGGTCCCACCATGTCCGCCGCGAGCATGGTCACGTCCCCAGCTCCGCAACCAAGATCAAGCACGCGCATGCCCGGCGATAGACCTGCCTCGCGCAACAGCCGGTGAGTGATCGGACGAATAATGGCTGACTGCAGTTGAAGTCGATTCTCTTCTTGTCGGGTATGTCCCAATACGTACCTTACGTCGTGCATATCAATCTCGTTGTATTCGCGCCCCGGGTCCGACCTCGTGTTTCAATGACCGAGCACCAGATCGGGAAAGGACAAGATATGGTGATGCGGTTTCAAAAACTCATATTGGCGCTTGAGGTCGGGCAGCTCATTCATCTGATCGAAGGCAGCCAGCTTCCTCGGCTGGCTGCGCTCACGCTCGAACATCTTCTGATCGAGACACAGGTTGTAGACTAGCCGGCAGCAGCCAACCGTCCGCCGAAACAGCTTTCCTGCGTCATGTCGGGATAGATCCTGAACCTACAGACCCTGCACACCAGCATGTGTTCGTGGGTGGGAAACGAATTCCGGGGCAGGATCATCCATCGCAAAACTCAGTCGCGAAGCTCTGACTATCGCAGCCGATTTTTGCGACAGGGTTTTCATTGAAAATTCCGCGCTGCCGACTTTGTCGGGAACTCAGGATTTCCGCGACATTCAACCGCGTGACCGTGGCGGGCGCTTCATAATCAAAAGCTCCGTCACCTCATGCCGATCAGCTGCTGACGAGATTGCAACTGTCAGAAATCTCCCGTCAGGGTATGTTTTGGCTTCATCGTAGAGCTTGACCAACTGCGAGCGCCAGGCATAACGCCGCTCCTCAAACTTCTCTCGTTCAGCTCCCCCCAAGACCACCACGACTGAAAGCCGTCTGTATTCGGGCAGAAGGGTGCAGAACGCCTTGGTCTTCTTGTAGCGCAGGGACCAACCGCGCTTCTTGCCACCATAGAGCCACTCCGGCGCGAAAACGCCGGGGTAGTATACCTCGATCCAGTTCCGCAGCTCGGCCCAATGCTCGGACGCCTTCGGCCCGATCCAGTTGCGGACGGTGTCGTCATCAGGCGGCGATGATTTGTCGGTGATCCTGTCGCCGATCTGGGGGGACTGTTCCATACCGCTTTCCTTCCACCACAACTTTATCAAGTACGTTTCGGAAGACTTGGCGCCCGCACCTTCATCTTGCGCGACAGATATGTCGCCATATTCCCGAGGTTTGAATCGGTGTTGCGCCTGATATCTCTTCCGTGCTCAGCCCGGCATTGGGGCGTAGGCGAGTTGCCCGTCAAGACAGAAAGCCGGGACGCGGATTCGCGGACACGGAATTTGGACTTCCGACACGTTCTTGGAGGACAGGCCTAGGTCTTGCCGTCAATCACGGACTGGACTTGATCGGCATTCCGCACGCCAATGCGATCGCCGATCAGCTCCGCCGAATGCAGGCAGGACGCACCGAAAGTATTCAGGCGCCTCAACTCCATCTGAACCGACGAGCGCTGCTGGTAGTGGCTCCCATCAGAGCGAAGGCCATTCCGGCGACCAGACAAAAGACGGCACCATGATCTCCGCCCAAGCCGAAGATCAGTGAGACCAAGGCGGAACCAAGTGACCATCCGACGTAGCGAGCCGCGGCATTCATCCCACTCGCAGCCCCGCTACGCCCAATGGGTCCAGCCGTCATCATCGCAGTGTTGTTCGGGGTCTGGAAAAGGCCAAAGCCAATACCGCAAAGGGCGAGGCGCCAAACGACATCCCACTTCGCCGGAGTTGTCGGCAAGAAGACCATCAGAAGCAAACCGGCCGCCAATAACGCCAAACCAATGCTGCAAATCACCGAGGCAGGGTAGCGCATTGTCAAGCGGCCGGCGATTGGAGCCGTGATGGCAGTCATGAACGGCCAGGGCGTCAAGAGAAAGCCTGTTTCCACGGCCGAAAGATGCATCCCCGCCTCAAATAGAAACGGCAAGGAGACGTAAGCCAGGATTTGTGCGGCATAAGAGCAGACAGATGTCCAGACCGATAGGGTAAACAGAGGTATACGGAAAAGATCGAATGGCAACATTGGCCTAGGGTGCCGGAGCTGTTGTCGAACGAAGAGGCCAAAGCAGAAAAGACCTGCGACGATCTCTCCCATCGCAATGCGCCCATCGCCAATACCCAGCGTACCGACACCTACGACAAAAAGCCCGAACGCTAACGCATTGAGAGCCGTCCCGATCAGATCGAGAGGGCGAGTAACCCGAACGTCTGATGGTGCAGCGGCAATAAATAGCGGTACCGCGAGGCCGAATGGCACATTCACCAGAAACAACCAGGGCCATTTTGCCACGGCAAGTATTGTTGCCGCGATGGTAGGCCCTACAGCTCCGGGTATCGCCACCGCTAATGCGACCAACGCGAGACCGTTACTGACCAAGCGGTGCGGATAGATCACGCGTACAAATGCAACGCCGGCCACAGAAACCCCGGCCGCTCCGACGCCCTGAATCAAGCGCGCACTCACCAGCATCGGCAATGTTGGAGCGAAAGCGCAACCCAACGACGCGAGGACGAAAATCGCTAGACCAGCGGCGTAAACGCGTTTCAGACCGAATGATTCGACCAGACTTGCAACGGGCAACAAGCAGACCGTTGCCGAAAGCTGATAGGCATTCACGACCCAAACGGTCGCCGCGTCACTACTTGCGAATGAACGCGAGATATCTGGCAAGGCGATATTCACGATCGCGCTTCCGAGGGAACTTAGACCAAGTCCAAGCAAGACGCAGAGCATCGTCCAGCGGCGCTGAGACGCCGTTGAACATTCGACGCCGCCCATCAGGATGTAATCTCCGGCGCGATGACAACAACAATCTTGAAGGCTTCGGCCCGTGTCGCGCGCCGCGCCCGCCTCTCACGAGTAGTCACCGCCGCTCTGCTGACTGAGGTTACCGAGATAGTCGCGCTTCCCGATCTTCGCTCCGAGGTGCCGAAGGATCGCGTGCGCAATCGAGATGTGGAAGAAGAAGTCGGGAAGCACCAAGTGCCGGATGTAGTCCTCGCCGCCGAACCACCCGCGCACGATAGGCGGCGTCAGCTCGTATGTGTGCGACCGCGCGCCAGCAATCTCGTCCGGCTGCACGTTTTGCAGGAAGCCGCGCGTCTCAACGAGCCGCGCTTTCAATGCCGGGTACATCATGGGTGTGTTGCGGGGTGATGGCGCGTCGCGCAGCATCAGCTTCGCCATGTGCGCGTCGACCTTGTTGCAGCTTACGGAAAACTGTTCTCCGAAAGTCGGCATGTCGGGCGCAAGCCGCTCGCCAAGGATCCTCCCAGGCTCAATTCCCCTAGCCCGCTCGAGCGCTTGGGCGTGGTCGAGATAGTCGTCCATCACGTTCAGTCCGTGCACCATGACAGGGACCGTGATGTCATAGACCGAGAAGGACACGCTGAACTCCACGCGTTCGTTTGTACTCTGAACGTCGGTCGAACCCGAAAGGTCGATAACCGAAACGAATAGTCACAACAGGCTCTTCAATCTTCCAGCTTGCCGCACCAGCTTGCGGGATTCGACATTACCTCCGCGAAACGGCGGCAACAGGAGAGCGTCCACGCATACGGTCGCCTAGTGACCCAGGACGGGATATCCGTTCACATAAATCCAGTCCGTGGCCTGGGCCGGCACGTGGCACCCCTGGCAATCGGAATGGTAGTCCGTCGAGGTGGTCTTGAGCGGCTTGTCCGCGTCGAACCACGACCATCCCCACCCGTCGCCCCACAACGGGTTGCCCGCGTGCGTTCCCTTGCTGTCTCTCACCATGACGAACCAACCCTTGAGCTTGTCGGCGTGGCTTACCGTGCCGGTGGTCATCTCGTTCGTCGAAGTCTCGAAGACCTCTTTCACCAGAACGACGCCGTCCGGGAAGTGCCCCGTTTTCCGATAGGCGTCGATCGCCCCTGGGGATGCGTAGACGGTGTGGATTTCCTTCGAGCCCTGGCCGCTGTCGGCGGCAATCGCCCAGTTGCCGAGCGCTTGGTAGAGGGTTCGGTAGTCTGCCGGCACGCGCAGGTGCCCCGCGGCGTCCACCACGTTCGCGGTTGGGCCGGCCGGAGCAGCTCCGCTGATCTGCGCGAGTGCTACTACGGCGCCGGCGACCAGTGAGATGGCGACGGCCAGGCCGACGGTCCTCGATAATTTCATGGGGATCTCCTTTGCTACTCGCGCGCGGCACTGATGACTCGGCGCAACCGCTTCAATCACTGTTGAGGCGACCGCGGTGCTCGGCCGGTCTAGCAGGCCCAACGATCGGACGCCGCCGACGAATTGAGAAATTCCCTTTGGATATGCATTCGATAGGCGGGAGATATCGTTGTCCAAAAGCGCTGTACGCGCCGGCGTCCCGTCCGTCCGTATCAGCCGTCGAGGAGTGCGCCGTACTCGGGGTGTCGGGCGGCGTAGGAGGACATGAAGGGGCACTTCGCGATTACTCTTTTCCCGTCGCGTTGCAACGCTTCGAAAACGCCATGCGCCAGCCTCGATCCGTACCCCAGGCCGGATAGCTCTTGTGGCACCTCCGTGTGGAGCAAAACGACGCGACCGTCTTCGATCTTGTAGTAGGCGACCGCGAGCGCGCCGTCGCCGAGGGACATTTCAAACCGGGTCATTGCCGGATTGTCCCGGATGTCCTTTTCCACCTTCGGCCTCCCTCACTTGGACGTAGAAGCGGCCTGGCGCAGCGAGGCCAGGATTTGCGCCGGCTCCTCCCGGATCGTGAAGTCTGGCTCGACGAACGCGCTGCGGATCCGACCTCCTGCGTCGATCACGTAGGTCGCGGGAATGGGCAACATCCAGATCGGTGACCCGTGCCGGGCGCCGAAGTCGAAGCCTTGCCCGGAATAGTGCACTTTGGTCTCGTCAGGCACCCGGAACAGCACGCCATACGACATGGCAACACCGTAGTCGACGTCGGAGAGCACCTTCAGGTCCAAGCTCAGGCTGCGCTTGAGCTGCCGCGGGAAGTCCCTCGTCTCGGGTGTCACGACGGCGAGGGTCGCGCCGACGCTCTCGAACTCATCCTTCGCAGCCTGGAGGGCGCAGAGCTCAGCGGTGCAGAACGGACACCAGCCGCCTCGGAAGAAACTCAGGACGAGGGGTCCGTTGCGGCGCAGCTGTTCGGAGGAGTGGAGACGGCCGTCAGCGTCCGGCAGGAGGAAGTCCGGCGCGTCGTCTCCGACCTTCAACGCGTGCGATGCCATGTCTGTATCCCGGAGCCAGCCCACGAGGTGGTTGTATGACTCCCAGTCCGCGGTGCTGAACGTCGTCAACAGCTCGGTGCGAATCCGGGCGAGTGTCTTGTCGGTCTTGTTTAGCATCTGTGGGGAGTCATCAGGCTGAGGGTCGATTGGCGGGAAGCGGTTGGCCGCTGGCGTGCGTGTCGTGGTCATGCGGGCGCCTCGCCACCTCCGGGGCCGCTGCGTGCGTCACGCCCCGGTCGGGCACTTCGACCGACCAGTCGCGAAGCCGCGCGACCTTGACGAAAGCGTCCAGCGCCGGGGAGTAGCGGCGCCCCTGCACTGCCAGTAGCCGCACCTCCCGCGAAACCGGGTCGCCTTTGAGCGGAATGGTCTTGAGCGTCGGAAGGCGCGGCATGTGCTCGGGCGCGAGTATCACGCCGAAGCCAGCGGCGGCCATGTGCTGCAGGTGCAAGTCGTGACCGCTGCAGTGGCCGAGTTGGGGCGGTTTCTCGGGAAAATACGATTGCTGGATCTTCGGGGCGACGTCGCAGTCGGTGCGTTCCAGCAAGATGGTCTCACGAAGGTCGTCGATGTCGATCGAGGGACGATTTGCGAGCCGGTGTGTCGGCGCGAGAACCGCGACGTAGCGCTCCTCGAACAGCGACCAGTCATCGATGCGGGCGGGCACGTCCTGCACGTCCCCGACCATTGCGGCGTTGATCTCCCCTTCAAGCAAGAGGTCGACGAGCTTCTTCGCCGCGCCCTCGCGCAGCTCGACGTGAAGTCCAGGGACGAACTTTGCGATCTCCGCGATCGGACCGAGGACGAGTGACGCCGAGATGGAAGGGGCGAGGCCAATCTTCAGTGGCGCAACCTCCTTGCGTTGGAACTCCTGGGCTCGGCGACGCACCGCCTCTGCCGAGGCCAGTGTACGCTCCAGCATCGGAAGGACTTCCTTTCCAAGGTCAGTGAGCTGCGTCAGCTGGCGTTCGCGGTAGATCAACTGGCCGCCGAGTTCCTGCTCGAGCTTCTGCACCCCCTTGGTCAGCGCGGGCTGCGTTACATTGCATTGCTCGGCTGCGCGGGTGAAGTTGAGTGTAGACGCTACGGCGAGGAAGTAGCGAACTTGATGAAGCTCCATGGGTTGTTCTCCGTCAAGGTGCGGTTGTCTGTACTGACGAGCCTCCGCACTCGACGACGTGACGAGCACGTCGCAATCATGGGGCCTAGATGCAACTTGCATGCGCGTGTTGAAACGGTTCGGTCGATTGATTTGGACGCACGGACACGCTTTCAGGAACTTCTGAGTGCCGGGCCAGTGCGCTGCGAGGTGGGCGAGAACCGGACGGCCGCCGCGCCGCGTGTACGCGATCCCCAGGCATGATCGTCAGCGCTGAGATCAATCGTTCGACAACAAGCGGAGCAAGCCTCAACGACAATTCGTCAACCGCCAATACCTCTGTTTCTCACGAAGCCTGGCTAAATGCGGGACTGGGTGGCAGGGCGAACGCAGAGTCGAGCTCGCGGCAGACCGCCCTTCCCGACGGAGCGGTATCAGGCGCGGAGGGTCTCGCCGCCCTTTGCGTCCGGGTAGTACTGAGGCGCCTCCCGACGGTCGTATTTCCCGTAGTCGCGCACGATCCGCACTCTCCGGATCCTCGCCTTGTCATTCGGCGCGGATGTGTCCTCGTAGGCCTGCGCTGCAGCGGCATCCTTCCAGGATATGAGCAGAATCAGGTCGCCGGGCGTGAGCACGGCGTCGAAGATCTCCCAGGACGTGCTGTCGGCCGCCCACGGGTTCAGGCCGAGCCACTCGGCGCAGTCGTACGGATTGGTGGTCTGCTTCCATTCCGAGGGTCGAGTCGCGTTGATCAGCGTGAGCGTCGTTCCCTCCCCGACTTCGGTCTCGTCGAGCCGCTGCTCCGTGAGGGCGTACCCCGCGGGGATCTGATTGTCGGCAGTGATCTGGCCGACACGCAGGTGATAGTCTGCGAAGATTTCGCCGCGGCCCTTCTGCTGAGCCTCGTGATGGCGCATGCGGGTGCGCCAGCGGACGAGCGACTTCTCGTCCCGCCAGTTCGAAAGCGAAAGGATCCAGCCCTCGCGGATCAGGCTCTTGTAGCGGATGTTGTCGACGAAGCCCTCGACCTGCTCCAGCTCGGGGCGCAGCATCTTCGCGTTGTCGAGGTAGTCATCCCAGTTCTCTTTATTGGGGAGGACTTCGAAAATCACTGAAAACATGGTCGTATCCCGCTCCTAGAGTGCTGCGATGAGGTCGATCTCGGCGTCGAAGTGCCCCGGCCAGGCGTGCCGTTTTCAAGGCAGAAGACTCTCAAGCCGTCGACATCGATCGTTTTGGACCGCATCCGCGTGGCTCCCGTTTTCTTCGCCGACACTGGCGCTGGCCTGGTGGATAATCTGGCGTTTACGAAAACTAGCCTCTCGCAAAACGAGAGGGATCGTCTCTCAAGCGCCGTAGCGTTCGGTCTTGATCGCCCCGGCTTTCAGTCCCAAAGCGAGCGCCGCTTCCGCCGCGATGTCGACAAAGGCGTTCGACCCGCACACGAAGGCGCAGCCGGGGGACACAGGCAGCCGCCCCGCGACGTCCGCGACCATCCCGGCGTCGATCCGTCTGCTGAAGTCGGTGCGGCGCGTCGCAGGCTCGCGTGTCAGCGCCAAGGCGAGCGCGAAATCGGGAAGCGAGCTCTCGAGCTCGAGGAGCTCGTCCCTGAACAGCACGTCACCCCAGGTCCTGGAGGAGAGCAACAGCGCGACAGGCACGGGCTCACCGCTGGCCTTCCGATACCGGATCATGGCCATGAGCGGCACGACGCCGGAGCCGGCGCCGATCAAGAGCACTGGTTCGTTGGAAGGCCCCGGCCAGAGAAAGTGTCCGCCAAGCGGCCCGCGAAGCTCGATCGTGTCGCCTACTTGGGCGATGTCGTGGAAGAACGGGGAGACCTCACCGTCCGGGAGGCGCTCGATCGCCAGCTCGATCACCTTGGAATCGCTCGGGGCCGAGGCGATCGAGTAGCTGCGCATGGCAGTGTAGCCGTTGGGCGCAGTCAGCCGCACGTCAACGTGCTGTCCGGCCGTATAGTCGAACGTTTCGGAGAGGCGGAGAAAGAAGCTCTTGATAGCCGGCGTTCTCGCCGCGATCTCGACAATCGCACAGCTCTGCCAGCGCGCGGTTGCGGCAATCGCTTCAGTCATTCGTGTATCGCTGCTCATTCCACGGATCGCCGTACATGTGGTACCCGCGCAGCTCCCAGAAGCCGGCCTCGTCGCGCTCCGTGAACTGAAGCCCGTTCACCCACTTCGCCGACTTCCAGAAGTAGAGATGCGGCACGAGTAGGCGCGCCGGCCCCCCGTGGTCGCGCGGCAGCGGCCGGCCTTCGTACTTGAGCGCGACCATCGCCTTCCCCGTTGCGAGGTCGGCGAGCGGCACGTTGGTGGAGTATCCGTCGTAGCAATGTGCGAGTACAAACGGAGTGGGTGCGCTAAGGCCAGCGTCGGCGAGGATGTCGTCGACGGCCACGCCCTCCCAGGCAGTGTTGAGCTTCGACCACGAGGTCACGCAATGGATGTCTCGCGTCATCTTGGTTCGTGGGAGCGCGTTGAACTCCGACCAGCTCCATGCTTTGACCGGACGAGGTCCGACCTTCAGCGTGAAAGTCCAGTCCGCGGGCTCGATTCGGGGCGTGGGGCCGGCCGTAAGCACCGGGAAATTGTCGACGAGGTGCTGCCCCGGGGGAATCCGGTCCGATGGTTCTGATCCGGATTGGCGGCCTGTGAAACCGCGAGTGATCATGGCCGGATTTCCTCCGTCGGCGGCTGAAAGGAGCTCAGTCCCGCACAACACGCTAAGCTGCTGTGCGCCGGATGAGCAAGGTACCGGCGAAGCATGGAATTCCGCGCGGCGAATGGGAAATGACGTCACGCCATGAAGTCGATAGCCCCGCGTTATGATGACCGTCTGAGTGCCAAGAGTCGATCGTTCCTCGCTCGCTGCACAGTGGCCGGCGCCAGCGCGAAGGCTGTCAAGACGAATGTATCGGATGCTCGGGCACGTATTTCGGACCTCTGGAGCGACGGAGTTGCGAAGACTTGGTGGTGCCGCCGTTTGTACGAAGCATATACACTCTCGTGTGTCCGTACACGAGCCGAACTGCGGGTCGCCATGAACCGAAAATCGGCAGTGTAATCTTCCGCCTTAGCAGGTGCGGGCCTGTTGTTCCCGTTCTCGTCGGCACGCGTTGCGCTGGATATCATCGCGCGTGATGTTGGTGAAGCGTTCATCCGCACCTTCGGCTTCTCCCCTCGGGAGATGCGCCGCAATGCGCGACTGACGGAGCGATCCCGCATGTCGAGCCGGGTCGACGCAGTAGGGGACACCAGCCTCTCGCAGCATCTTGCGTGTCGGCTCGATCAGGTCGGTGAATCGATCGGCCGCGCGCTCGCCCAATGGGCACGCGGAGGGTCAACAGTTTCGCCGCCTGAGCAATCGGCGAAGTCGGCCGCTCCGAGCCCGAATACCAGCCCCGCGGCGACCGGAGCGGCCGACTATATCTCTCGCTGGGATTGCATCATCCAGGGCGTCACGAACGCCGTCTGCGCCGGACGATGTCGATTCGAGCGGGTGGGATGCCGCATGAACGCGCCGATCCGCTCCATGGCTGGCCTGGTCGAGGCGCTGCGACAGCGCAGGGACGAGCTCAACCTCAGCCACGAGACGATTGATGCGATCTCCAGCCTCCAGCCGGACTGCGCCGGCAAGCTGCGCGCGCCGCGGAACATGTCGTACAACTCGCTCGGGCGGATCCTGGGCGCGCTCGGGGTCGGATTGCAGATCTTGAAGGTGGTCGACCGACATCAATCGAAGCGAGTGAGCGTCCGAAAACCGCCGATTAGCGTCCTTCGCCTAGCCGGTCGATCTCGATTGTAGGATCGACCGATCCTTAGGAGAAAGTAACATCATGCGCGCAGGTCAGGTTTTGCTCCCTCTGATGTTCTGCTGTGCGAGCAGCGAGCAGCCACAGGCCGCTCCGGCCGCCGATGCAAATGAGATCAGTGCGACTCTCTCGGCGGACGATCCGGGCTATATCGAGGAAGACCCGGTATTGGCAAAGCATGTCGGCCAACCCGCACCGGCGCTTACGCTGAAATCCATAGACGGAAAGCCGATTGATCTCGCGGACCTCTACGAGAAGCGACCGGTCTTATGAAGCTTTGGGCGACTTACTGCATTCCTTGCCGGGCTCAAATGCCGGGCCTGAGGAGGATCTTCGCCTCTCATGGTGATGAGATGACCGTCATTGCGGTGAATGCCGGAGTGGGGGACGACATCGGGAAGGTGAAGCATTTCGTCCAAGCCAATGACCTAAGAATGCCGGTCGCCATCGACGATGGACTGCTCGGCGAGTGGATCGGCATGAATGCGACCCCCATTCACCTGGTGACCAGGCGAGATGGTCGTGTACTTTTCGCGGGCCACCAGGATGGATAACGCGAAGTGATGGGCCCGGGCGCTATCCCCTCAATGCCCGGCTCGCAAACGGGGCGGCCTTTCCCCTTGGGGCCGGCCGTCGTCATTTGCCGACGAGAAGGACAATTTGCGAAATGGTGTGAGCTCGCGTCGGCATTTCGGCCGGCACCGAAAGCTCACTCAGCCTTCGCCTTTAGCGCCCCGCCCATACCAATGTCCGAGCAGGAGGATGAGCAATCCGGCCAGCAGCATCGGGATCCCTGCAACGTAAAGAATGTGCTGCGCGCTGAGGTGATACGCGAGGAAGGCCCCAATCAACAGCGGGCCGCCAATGCCGCCAAGTCTGCCGATCCCGAGGGCCCAGCCCACACCGGTGGATCTGATCGCGCTCGGATAATAGATCGCCGCCAACGCGATCACACTCTTCTGTCCGCCACTGATGCAGAAGCCGGCACAGAAAGCGGTCGCCGCCATTATCCAGCTCGGTTTGTCAATCGAATAGCCGAACAAGACAACAAACAGGACGCCAGACAGATAAACCGTGGCCAGAGAGCCATAGGGGCCGATGCGATCCATCGCCGGCCCGACCGCGAATGCGGCGACGATACCGCCGACAGTGGTCATGCTAGTGGCAAGCGCGACCGTGTTGAGGGAATGGCCGGCATTCGTCAGCATCGACGGCAGCCAGCTTTGCAGCGCGTAGAATTCGGCCAGATTGAGCATGAACACGACCCAGATCACCAGCGTTCCGGCAGCGCGCCCGGACGAAAACAGACCTCCAACGGCACTGCGCCGCTCAGCCGCCTCGGTGACGAACCGCGTCGGCCCTTGCACGGGCAACGCACCGTCAACGCGACGCACCACACGCCAGACGGCATCCGGTTGCGCCTTTGTGCGAATCAGAAAGTCCATCGACTCCGGCAAGAACATCAGCGCCAGGATCGCGACGACCATGGGCGCGGCCCCACCGATCCACAGCATCGATCGCCAGCCATATTCAGGGATAACCCAAGCTGCGACAGCGCCGGCCGCGACGAAGCCCAGCGAAAAGCCGGCATAAATCGCCAGGACGAATGTCGCGCGCAGCCGCGCCGGGCTGAATTCGGTCGTCAATGCGATGGCGCTGGGCACCACTGACCCGAGCGCAATGCCCGTCAAAAAGCGCAACGCAATCAATTCAGTGACATTGGTCGCGAAAATTGTCGCAACCGTCAGCAAGGCGAAAGCAAAGGTGGAGATGATGACGAGCTTGCGATGGCCGAAGCGATCCGAAAACGGCGAAACGAGCAGATAGCCCACCATCAGTCCAGTCAGCGCCGACGAAAAGATCGGTCCAAGAAGCTGCTTGGTGAGCCCCCACTCTTTTGCGATTGAAGGCGCCATGTAGCTGATGGCTTGCGTATCGAAGCCGTCGAGGAACATGACGAGACCGCACAACAAAACGATTCCATACTGCGTGATGCCAGTACGGCGGGAATTAATGAACGATGGCACGTCAAAAGCAACCTCGGTACTCATTTCCTCACCTTTGCTGGCCAGATTATTTCCGGCCCGATTGGTTTTTTGACTTGATGACAGAGCGGCAATCGCGTGGCGCCGCAGGCGCGAAGAACGCGCAGAAATGGTCAGCCTGGGGCTTGAAAGACTTGCGGCTGGTTTGTGTCGGAAGATCCACTTGGCACGAACGCATCGGCATAGAAGCGGTCCCTGTGCACACCACCACGCGCCTGGAATTCAGTGCGCGCGGCCTCGATCATCATAGGATTGCCGCAGGCATAGACATGCCGGTCCGACAGATCGGGAAGATCCTCAAGCACGGCAGCGTGCACCAGACCACGACGCCCCCTCCAGTTCGTGTCGGGCTCGGACAGCACTGGAACGAACGTGAACCACGGATAGCGCTTTTCCCATTTCTCGCAGGTCTCCGCGAGATAAAGATCGGCCCTGCCGCGTCCGCCCCAATAGAAGCGCACCTCGCGATTGAGCCTCCGCCGGATCATATCATCTAGGATCGATTTCAACGGCGCGAAGCCGGTGCCGGTTGCGACGAACACGTAACGCGCTTGGTCGTCTTCCCGCAGATGAAAATCGCCAAACGGCACCTCGACCTCGAGCTTGTCGTCGAGCCGCAAGGACGCCAGCACCTTTTCGGAGAACGCGCCGCCGGGCACGTGCCGAATGTGCAACTGCACGCCGTCGCTCTCCTGCGGCGCATTGGCCATTGAAAAGCTGCGCTCGTCGCCATCAGGTGTGCGAATGCGGAGATACTGCCCGGCCTTAAACTTGGCGCGAATGCTGGCCGGGAATCGCAATTGCAGGATGACCACATCATCCGCCGGGCGCGACATGCGAAAGACCCGTGCCTGAATTTTCTTCCGCGCCAACGGATCGTGGCGTTGGATCCGGCGCGGTCGGATGGTGAGATCGCTCTTGGCGGTGGCGGTGCAGAACAGGACCTTGCCAACCGGGCCCGTCATTTCCTTCGAGCGCTGCTTGACGTCGCCCTTGCTTAAAAAGCCTTCGCAGGACGCGCAGACGCCCTTCCTGCAGGAGTAAGGCATCGTGTAGCCCGCGCGCTCCGCCGCGACGAGGATGGTCTCGTCGTCATTGCAGGTGAAGCTGATGTCGGCGTCTTCGATTGCGATTATGTGCGTCATGCCGTTTCCTTGAATTGGTTGGCACCTGCGACGAGCTGAATACAGCGCAGGACGGGCGTCGGATCGGCGATGCCTTTGCCTGCAATGTCGAAGGCACTGCCGTGGCCGACGCTTGAAAACATCAGACCGGCGCCGATCGACATCGCGGCCGAATTCCGGCCCGCCAGCAGCTTGATCGGGATGTGTCCCTGATCGTGATACATCGCCACGAATGCATCGAAGCCTTGATGACCAAGCATCAGGTCTGCGCCTACCGGCCCCTCGATATCGACGCATTCCGCCTTCAGCCGTTCGACCAGTGGCTTGACGATACGGTCGTCATCATCGCCAAAAAGACCGCCTTCGCCCGCGTGGGGGTTGATGCCGAAAACGCCAAGCCGCGGATGCGGAATGCCGAGATTTCGCAAGGCGTCGATCGTTGTGCGAATGGCGCGCTCGATCAGCGTTGGCGTGATCCGATTGAGGGCGTCGAAAAGCCGCTCATGCAAGGTCACATGAACGATGCGCAAGCCGGCGCCGACCAGCATGAGGAACACATCATCTTCCGACACCTTCTTTAGCCTCGCCAACAGGCTCGGATAACCGGAAAACTTGATGCCGGCGGAGTTCACGTTGGTCTCGGAATGCGGACACGCCACGATGCTGTGGGCGCGCCCTCGCGTCATGAGGTCGAGCGCCGCCTCGACATAGGCGACGGTCGCACGGCCACCCTCCGCACACCCCTGCCCCGGCTGGAAGGCTTTGGCGTCCAAAGCCGTAACGGGATGATAAAGCAGCGCCTGCTTGTCAGTGGATGGCCCACCTTGCGTCAGCGGCCGGCCGGGTGCGAATTTGTCCGTGTAGAAGCGGATGACGTGCTCATCGCCAACCAGAATCGGACGCGATTCGGGCTGCGCCTCTGCGCACAGCATCGCGGCCTTGACGGCGATTTCAGGGCCGATGCCATTGGGATCACCGATGGTCAGCGCGACGATTTTCGGCGTCATAACGGCAGCGCCAGCAGCGTGTCGATCCGCGAACTGTCACACACCACCGTGCGCTCGTGCAGTTGCGCTGTACCATTCACGATCTCATAGACATCGAAATAGCGGCCGGTGGCATAGATCGACGTGTCACCATCCTGCAGGATGCGCGCTACCATGAACGGTGTTTCGCTGCGCACTTTTGCTCCCTCTTCCGACAGGATCGATGGCAGGCCAACGATGTGGCGATAGCTCTGCCGCTCGTAAATATTGGCTTCGCGTAGAGCGGAGACGCGATCGGTCAGCATGCCGCGCGAGTTGGCGAACACGATGCCGGCCTCGAGCCCGTCGCGATAGTTCGACGCGGTGGTGATCTTGTACAGGCACGGACCGTGAAACAGATTCGGCCAATCCTCAAGACGATCATCGTCGATGCAGCGCGCGTAATCGGCCTGCGCCTTGGTGATGTATTGCAGAGAGTTACCACTCATGGCGCAGTCCTCAGATTCCCATGTTGGCGCGATACGCCTTCCAGAAGCCGCGCACCGACGCCTCGGTCACCCGGCTCTCGCTGCCCTTGGCATCGGCGCCACCCATCTCGAGGACCGCGTGATCGTCGCTTGCGCCGGCAATGCCACGCTGCACGAAGCCGCCGACACAGCCGTCTTCCATCGAGATGTACCCGGCCGGGCCAACCAGGTTGCCCTGCTTGATGCGCGTCAGGCGCTGCTCGGGCGTGTCATCGGCGAACCCGAGATAGGTCCAGTTCAGATCGGTCCTGTCGACCGCGCGCGGCACTATCTGGCGCACCGCGATCGCGTTCTGGATCTGCTGCAGCACGAAGGTCGGAAACACCGACAGTATCTGCAGCGTGCAGCCGTCGTGATACTCGTCGAAGCTTTCCAGCAAGGTCGGATCGGCGAGCTTGTACTCGCTCTCGGAGCGCAATTGCTGCTTGGCGTAGTCAACGTCCTTGTCCGCCTCACGATCGATCGCTGAATAGCTGACGTGATGCCCGCCACTCTCATCAACGATGATGCCGCCTTTCATCGACAACCGATTCAATTCGAAGGTCGTGAAAAAGAGATGTAGGATGCTGGCGTGATAAGAGTCCTTGACGTTCTCAATGTAGAGCTTCCAGTTGTTCGGAAGCACTTGGGTGAACCGCCCGAGCACCACGGGGGTGCGGCCGCCGAGCACCCGTTCGATGCGGTTCATGATCTCCTCGCCGAGATACTCCTCGATCGACGGCACGTCTTCGGAGAATGAGCCGAAGATCAGACCGTGAATGATCGCGATGCGCAACTTGCGCGGACCGTGCTGCTCCATCTTGAACGAGTCGGGCATGCCGCCCTTGCCCTTGATGCCGTCCTTGAAAGCGACGCCTGTCAGGTTGCCCTGCGGGTCGTAATTCCAGGCGTGATACACGCAGCTGAAGTCCTTGCGATGCTTGCCACGGTTTTCCAGGCAGATCAGCGCGCCGCGATGGGCGCAGCGGTTTTCGAACGCGTAGATTTCATTGTCGGTGTCGCGGGTGACGATCACCGGCGTGTCGCCGATGTGCGTCGTGAGGAAATCGCCGGGCTCCGCCAACTCAACTTCCAGCGCGAGATAATGCCAATTCGGCCCCTGGAAGATCTTGCACTGCTCCTCCGCGTAAACCGATTGATTCTGAAACACCCAATACGGAACGCGGGTGAGCCCCTCCGGCCAGTTGACCGGATTCGCTCGTTCCGGCGGCAAAACGATCTTGTTCATCGGCGCTCCTCACGCTTGACATCACGTTCGATGTGTTCGAATATCGAACAAATAGCTATATTTCGAACACTTTGAGCTGCTCTATACGGGCTGTCAAGGCGGAGCCCGGCTATGACGATCGCGGAAGCCAAAGAGAAGCGTGAAGGAATGGCGGGGCTCGCAAAGGGCCTCGCGATCATCGAGGCGTTCTCGGTTCACCCGGTGATGAGTGTCGCCGACGCCGCGCGTGCATCAGGCGCCACACGCGCAGCAGCGCGTCGATGCCTTCTCACCCTGGTCGAGTTGAATTACCTGGAACTGTCGGGACGAGACTTCCGTCCCCTGCCTCGCCTGCGCCGGCTAGGCGGCATGATGTCCGAGCGCGACAAACTTGTGCAAATCGCGCAGCCTCTGCTGGAGCGCGCCCGCGACGAAGTCGCGGAATCGGTTTCGCTGGCGGTGCTGGACGACGATCAAGCGCTCTTCATCGCGCGCGCGCAAGCCGAGCACTACGTCCAGACCGGCGTTCGCGTTGGTGCCTATCTGCCGCTCTATTGCTCGGCGACGGGCCGCATTCTGCTTGGTCGCCACACCGATGATGACATCACGCGACGGCTGAGCCGGCATCCGGTGAGTGCGCGCTCGCCGCGGACACTGACCGCCATCCCGGACATTCTGTCCGCGATTCGGGCCGCCGCGAAGAACGGCTATGCCATCAGCGACGAGGAGCTGGCGCCGGGAATCAGATCGATGGCGGTCCCGGTGTTTGTCGCCAACGGCGACATCGTCGCCGCCGTTAGCGCGAGTGCCGCCTCGGCCCGCGTCAAAGTCAGCGATCTGCGCAAACGTCTGCTTCCTGTGTTGCTCAACTGCGCGAACCAGATCGCACAGCCGTTGAAAGAGCTGCGCTGAACCGCTTCGCCGCCATTCGTACAGCGAAGGCGGTCATCGATACATGATCGTACCCACGAAACCTTGGTCCAGGTGGTCCTGATGATGGCCTGGACGAAGGTCGGCCCGGGCGCGCTGATCGTCCATTGCTCTGACCAGATGATTTGCGCTACGCGATCCGCATCAGTCGGCAATCCAAATTGCCTCCCGCGATGAATCGTGGCAGCCCATCGAGCCTACGGAGAGTTTGTCGTGCGCCAGCCGACGAGCGACGATTGAGCAAGGTGCCAACGGCGCGGCCGACCTTGTCGGTCCCCGCGTGCGCTCTTCGGCGAGAGCGGGATTCTTGCAGACGACGAGGCGTCGTTGGCGCACCTCACCACCACCGCAGCGATGCGAGCTGGGCCGAAGCCGGAAGGCCGTTTGGCGCACCTAGCCGGCACGTGGAATCAATCATCTGGCGCGGCCGCGAGCGCCCGGCGCCCGGGCCCGCGCGGGAGCACGGTCATGAACGCCGCGCGCCGCGGTCCCCGCCCTAGGGGAGCGTCAGGCCGAAAGCGGCCGGGTCGGGCCGCTTGCCGTCCCGGGGGACCAAGAAGCGCTCGAACCCACCTGGCACGAAGCTGACTAGCAGGGTCGCCTCGTCGCCGACCACCTCGATCGTATGCGGCACACCGCGGGGAAGAGCCGCATAGGCACCCGGCCCCACCTCGACGCGAGCATCGCCGACCCGCGCGATTAGCTGCCCCTGCACGACGTAGATCAGTTCGTCCTCGCGCGAGTGGGTGTGCAGCGGCGGCTCCTCCCCCGCCCGCACTGTCCACAGGACAGCGCCATAGTCGCCTCTGGACTGGCTGCTCTCCACTTTCATCTCGACGCTCGAGCCTCCGCTCGAGGTCACTGTCTCGCCGCCGTGGGGCGGCGTGAGAACCGGCTGCTTCACTGACATTTGTAGCCTCCTGATTGTGGACCCTTGTTCGGGTGTCGGAGTGGCGGCGGAAGGTTGCCGCTCACGCTGGTCAGCATGGGATTGCGCGCGGCGAATAGGAAATGACGTCACGCCATCAAGTCGATAGCCGAGCGTTATGATGGCCCTGGGCACGTGAACATCTCTTCGCGATCGCCGAGAGTTCCGCTCGGGCGAGTGCTCCCTCCGCAGCGTGCCAAGCGTCTCTCAGCCACTCCGATAACGGTCGGCTATCGACTCCATGGCGAGAGGTGATTTTCCTTTAGACCGTCACAGACTCAATCTTCGAGCTTTAGTCGCTCGCGCTCGTGCACGGGCCGAAGTCGGCGTTCCGTTGAACGATCGCAAGCCAGGAGGTCCGACATGCAGATCAAAGAGAGACCCCACGTTTCCTTCCCCAGCGTGGTCGAGAGCCCCCCGCTGGGGGATGTCGTCGTGCTCGCGGACAGCGCCGGCGTCGTGCTTGGAGTACAGCGCGCATTCGGCGCGAGGGTGCGAAGCGTCCGCGATGACGGCAGCGGCCTCATCGCGTCCAGGTGCGTGGAGATTCCGCTCGTCGGGCGTGGCGGCGAGATCTCCGGGGTCCTGTGCCGGACCGCCCCACGGTCCGACACGCGCGGCGCGTTCTCCTCGCGCGGGCCGGAGGGGGCGAGGGCGATCGGGGAGGTGGCGCAGTTTGTGGTCCACGACATCAACAACCTTCTCGCTGTGATCGGCAGCGGCCTGCGGCTGCTCGAGCGCCAGAGCGACGCCACACGCCGAAAAGCCATCGTCCGCAAGATGCAGGAGGCGATCGCGCGAGCAGCGTTGCTCAGCCGTCAGCTCCTCGACGCTGCGCGACCACGGTTCGAGTCGATCGGCGGGTTCGTCGCAGGCAGCCGCCTTGCAGCGCTGGCGGGCACGCTGGACCAGGCGTTGCGTCCCGACATCACGGTCCGCACCGATATCGCGCCTGATTTGTGGGACTTCGACGCTGACCCGGAGGAGCTGTACTTCGCGCTGCTGAACCTCTACCGAAACGCCGCCGATGCTACGCCGAACGGCGGCACGATCACCGTCGCGGCGCGGAACGTCGAGCCGTCCGACGGCGCGGTCCGGGGGTTCGTCGAGATCGTCGTCGCCGACGGCGGGGAGGGCATGACCGAGGAGGTCCTCTCGCAGGCGTTCATCCCTTACTTCACGACAAAGGCCGCTGGCAGCGGCACAGGCCTCGGACTTGCCCATGTCCGGCGATTCGCCGAAGGGCGAGGCGGCGCGATCGGTATAGAGACCGAGCGAGGTGCCGGCACGCTGGTGCGTCTCTTCCTCCCGCGCGTGCATGCAGCTGGGCTCCCCAGCAGGATCGTCGGCACGAAGATTGCGTACACGCCGTCAGCCAACGGCGGTATATTCCACGTCGTCAACCCAGCGACCGCTGCGCCGACGTGATAGCCGGCGCACATCTGGAGACCGATTCAGAGATGGAGCTCATGATCCCGCCCGGCCGCCTCGACCGTCCGGTCGACCACGAGACGGACCACGTGCTCGGCCCCGCCAATGCCGAGATCACGCTCGTCGAGTACGGCATCGTCGACGACATCGGTGCGATCGTCGTCGTCGCTGTGCTCTACTCCAGGGGGGGCTACCTGGCCGCATCTGCGGCGATGGTCGTTGCGCTGGCGCTGCTGAGCCGATCGAGCGTCTATATGCTGCCGCCCTACGTCCTGTTGGGCGTCGCGTTGTGGGCGTTCGTCTACGTGGGCGGCCTCCTCGCTACGCTGGCCGGCGTGGACTTGCACTGTTCATTCCGACGCGGCCGCCAGCCGACTTGGCCGCCCCGATGACGCAGGCCAGCACCATCATTGCTTCTGAGGCCCGGTACAAGGGCGCGGCTCTCACGCACGGCCCCTCCACGCCGGCTCTGCATGCGCTTGACGCAATCTACGACAGACTTGAATCGCCCGCGGACCGGCTGCGGCGGCGCGCCGGCGCGCGCTCGAACTACGCTGTCCTTCCGATCTTCGCACTGCCAAATGCGGGCGTGGCGATCAACCCAGGCGTCTTCGCCGGGCATGGTTGGCTCATGGCAGCGATCATCGCCAGGTCTCGCCATCGGAAAGGCGATCGGCGCCTTCCGCGCCGCCGCTGCGGCCGTGCGCGCAGGCGTAGCGGTCAAGCCGACGGAGTACACGTGGCGGGAGTTGGCCGGGGCGGGAGCCCTCGCCGGCATCGGCTTCACGATGTCGCTCTTCATTGCCGGGCAGGCGTTTCCAAGCGCCACCGACTTCTCGGCCGCCAAGATCGCCGTGTTCGCCGCGTCGATTCTATCGGCCGTCGTTGGGACCGCCCTGCTCTGGGGAGCTTCGGGCCAGGAGCTTATCGAAGAGGCGCCGCAGAGCGCGCCGGAGTGCAAGCATCATAGCCCGCGGGTTGAACAGGAGGTCTTTCGATGATTCTACCTATCGGTACGACAGTAGCAGTCACCGACGGCGAGACGATCCGCCTGTTCCACAATACAGGCGTGAAACCTGGAGTGCACTTGGTTGAGATCACAGCGGCTCCGCCTGCGCCCGCCCGCTCACGCTCGGGTGCACGGCATCACACCGGCTCTGCCAACCCCGATGGCGGGCGGCTCGTCGAGGACGACTTCGCGGCAGCGACGGCCGCATTCCTGAATAAACTCAGCCTGGACGGGACGATAGAACACCTGGTCGTTGTCTCGGACCCCCGGACCCTGGGGGAGATGCGCAAGCACTTCCACCGCGACCTGAGAGGCAAGATCATAGGCGAACTCGCGAAGGACTTCAGGCGGCGTTCGCTCGAGAACATCGCCTCATTGATCGCCGACGCCTGACGCGCCTCTGGAAACGGATGCCTGCGCAAAGCCTGTCCAATCATAACCTGCGCGATTAGCGGCTACGACCGACACTGAAGACAGCCACCTCATAGCGTTCGGGAAGAACCCACCGTTGCAGCCGCGTGGCCTCTCGCCGGGCCTGCGCGCGGCCGCTGCAGGAAGGCGGCAATCTTACGAGCTTCATGTGTTCACTTGGGCGCGCCGACTCGGACGGCGGTGAAGCGAACGAGCCGATCGTTGCTCATTCGCGACCTGCGCGCCAACCGCTACCGGCAAGCGAACGACATCATAGAGAATCGTAGTCTGGCGTTGAAAATCGTGCAAATGGCGGACAGAGTGGGAGTCAAACCCACGATTTCGATCATTCCGCTCGAACAGCTGAGACTAACCTCGCGGTCGATCCCTCCGGAGGTTCGGTCAGAGTCGGGTTCGATTCCGATCGGCGCGATTGTGGAGTCCGGAACGGCATAGGCGTGCCCACTGCGGGAAGCCTGCTTTTTATTTTGGTCGGCGAATACCGCGCGTCATCCTGCTGGTATTTGTGCTGGTATCGGCAGCAATCGACGATAAAAGTGAGTTCAAATTCAGATGGTTATAGCTCTAGGCAATTATCGGCCAGGGGCACCACGCTTCGCCGTCGCGGGCTTCGCGTGGCGCGGCTAGGCGAAAGCTGCAAGGACGAAGCGTCTCCGGCGAAGGTCGAGCAGTCTTCAGCTCCCGCCAATTCTCCTATCTTTGGCTATCTTTGGCAAATCGCCGTACCCTGCGCATCATCGCCAACTCAATCATCGACCGGCTCCTCTCTCTTGAGCCGCTCCATCAATTTGTGATCGTGCTGCACGAGTACGGCGTCGTTGATATTCGGGCTGGCACACAATGGCGCGCGTTGTTGACGCTGCCTTCAATACGGCGGCATCAAGTCAGTGATTTGCTGTCCACTAGTTCGGTGAGAGACCACGGTTCGGCAGCACACAGACGGCCCTTTGGGGCCGCCTGTGTGTTTGCCTGAGATCAGATGATCTATTGGCACATATGCCGGAGTCCGTCGCCGGCCTTGTAATAAGTTCCGGGCTTGCAGACGATGCCGTTGCGCGCGGCGTAGGCGTCCCAATCGCCGGACCAGCCGTAGTAGTCGCCGTAGGCGGCGGGTTGGCCGTAGGCGGCGTAGGAATTGCTCCAGCCGCGGAACGGCGCGGTCGCGATAGCTGCGGCTGTACCGACGGCAGCACCCGCCACGCCGGCGGCTGCACCGGCCGCACCAGCGACTGGCCCCACCGGCTGACGGTAATAGGCCATGCGCCGATGATGAGAGCGCCTGGAGTCGTACGGACTGCCGGCTCCCCTATTGAGGCAGTTGGCACCGGCAAACTGAGATTCGCAGGCCGCCGGATTGGAGAAGACCGCCTGCGCATGCGCAGGGCTCCACAGCGCGGATGCCATTATCACGGCCGCGCCAAACACTTTCAGATTCGTCATGGCTTACTCCCTACGATTTGGTTGCGACGCTTGAGAACCATGGCTGATTAAGACGCCACGTCGGGAAGGTCCCGCTTTTCCCGCAGTTAGCTAAATGCAACTTCAGGGAGAGGTTCCAACTTGCCTCGCGTGCAACATCAAATCGGCGTGACGTATTGGAACCAGAAGATCGACTTCAACCGCAAGGGCACCTGCCCCGATGCAACGTTGATCGAGAGCGTGTCGTGCTGAAGCTGAGGGCTATGACTATCCGGCGTCTCGCGCAGTTGCGCGCAAGCGACATCGCATGCCTGTGCGATGCCGACATCGCCGCCCTGTTCGATCAGCACACTGTCAGGCGCATCGGCTTTCGCGAACTGCCGCACGCGAAGAGCTAGATCATCGCGGCGACTTTTTCCAATCCGATCAGGCGCGCCAGCGAGCGCACCTCGCTCTTCTGATCCTCGCGAAGCTGGAAGAGCAGCGGCATCGCGGCGGATTTGAGCTGCTGGACTTCCTCGGAGTCGGGATCAATCGGCATGTTGCCCGGCGCGGGCTGGCCCTGGTGCTTGGCGTGGATCTTGCGCGCAACGGCACGCAGCGCACTCTCGACCGCCGGCCAATAATATTCCTGGTCCGATGTCAGCCTGAGCCGCTGCTTGATGCTGGCGATCTGCGCGTCACTCAGTAGCGCGTAGTTCTTCTGCGGCGCCGGCTTGGCGGCCGCCTTCGGTTTCGGCGGTGCGACCGCAGGCTCGGCGGCCTTCGATTCAGCGCCGTCGGGCTCGTCACTCTTGGCCTCAGTACTCTTTGGCTCCGCCGTCTTTGGTTCAGCGGTCTTGGCCTCGGCGGCGTTGGGCTGGCCGCCGTCCACGGGCTCCGTGTTCGGAATGACGTCAGTGGGTTCGACGGAGGCATAGGCCTGACGCACCGTCTCGGGCGCGCCCGGGATAGCCGCCTGCGCGCGCAACAGCAGCGGTGAGGGCGCGGCGGGCGGCTGGGCCGGCTGCGGCGGCTCGAAGGCGGCGGCCGCCAGCGCAACCACCGCGAGCTTGTCCTGCTTGCTCGCCCTGTTGGCGACTGGAGCTTCAGCAGGCGCCGCGGCAACCTCGGACCGCGCCGACGGCAGGCTGTCGCGGCCGAGAATGGCGGTAATTGCCGCGCCGGCGAGGAGCACACTGGTCAGCGCGGCAAGGGTAATGGCTCTGGTCAAAAACGTCTCCATGCCCGGCCGGTGTCGTCGCAGGGTGACGGCCAAATGAGGCCTTAGCGTGCCCCTACGGCGGCAAGGGGCTGCCACATTGGGTAAAATCGCGTCGGAGCGGCCCAGACTCAGGCCGCTGCGGCGAGCTCGTAGGCTTCCTGGATGTCGGCCACGATCTCATGGGCGGTCCACAGGGCGCCCGGCTGGACCGTACGCATGCTGACGGTCCAGTTGGTCCGGCGCGTTCGCGGCGTGCTGACGATGTCGAATTCGACCTGCCTGCACAGCGGATGCCGCTGCAGGGCGTGGAAGACCCGGATCCTGAGTTCGTCGAGCGTTGCCGGGGTCTTGGCAAGGAGCGCCTCAAAGGCCATGTCGCATTCCCATGATGCCGGGCGGCCGGCCGTGGCGGCGGACCATCCTGTGGCACCATTGTTGCGGCGATCATGGTTAATGGCGCGTTAAGGCGGGAGGCAGGGCTTTATCGGTGGATATTCACCCGCGCTGCTGCGGCCGCGTATTCCGCAGCCGTTCGCGCCACGAGGTCATCGACCGCGAGCACATCGGTCACGCCGGACGTGGAATGCCCGCCGCTCCAGATATCGCGCCAGCGTTTGGGGCGGCTTTCGCGGGCGCCCACGTCGATGTCCTTGCCGATGTCGATCGCGCCGCGCGCCGGCAAATCGTCGGGATCGAGACCGGCGGCCTCGATCGAAGGCCGCAGCATGTTGGTCTGCAGGCCGGTGAACGCGGTGGTGAGCAGAATGTCGTCGGCCGTGCTGTCGACCAGCATCTGCTTGTAGCTGGTATCGGCCATGCTCTCGCGGGTCGCGATGAACTTGGTGCCCATATAAGCGAGGTCGCAGCCGAGCGCTTCCGCCGCGCGCAGCGCATGGCCGTCGCTGATACCACCGGCGAGCACGATCGGGCCGTCGAAGAAGCCGCGCACCGCGCGCACGAACACGAACGGATTGAGCCAGCCGGTCTGCCCGCCGGCGCCCGCGGTGAGCAGCACGAGCCCGTCGGCACCGGCCGCGACCGCGCGCTCGGCATGGCGGATCGAGGCGACGTCGGCAAATACGAGCGCGCCGGCATCATGCAACGGCGCGAGCACCGGCGCCGGCGAGCCGACCGATGTGATCACCAGCTCCGGACGGTGCCGCAGCAGCACGGAAAGATCCTGCGCGAGACGCGTGTTGGAGCGATGCACGATCAGGTTCGGGCAGACCGGCGCCGGGCGTTTTCCGCTGGCATCCTCATGCGCCCGCAGGCGGTCCTCGATCTCGGTGAGCCAGGCCTCGAGCTGTTCCGTCTCGCGGCAATTCACCGTCGGAAACGAACCGATCACGCCGTTGCGGCACGCCGCTACCACCAGCTCGACACCGGACACCAGAAACATCGGCGCGGCGATCAGCGGCAGTCGAAGGCGATCGCGGACGCGCGCAAGAGGATCGGCATTTGGCAAGTTGTTCCTTCCCCGCATCATTGTGTTAGCGTTGTCGCCAACATTGGCACGCGAGAGGCCAAACACAAAGTGGGAGGAGACGACGAGATGAGCAATCCGCTCTATGCATTTCCGGCGGTGTGCGAGCAGACCTTGCGGGCGCTGGCGCGCTATCCGTCGCGCACCGCGTTCGCCTGGCCGGGCGGCTCGCTGAGCTATCAGGGCGCGACCGACCTGATCGGACGGATGCAGAGCGTGTTCATGCGGCTGGGCTTTGCACCGGGTAGCCGGGTCGCTTTCCTCACCGCCAACCGCGCCGACACCTGGTGCGCCGGCGTCGCCGCGCAATTGTCGCGGCTCGCCATCACCTGGCTGCATCCACTGGGCTCGCTCGACGATCAGCTATTCCAGATCGAGGACTCCGAGGCCGAGATGCTCGTCGTCGACGGCATCACCTTCCGCGATCGCGGCGGCGAGCTTGCGGCGAAGGCGCCCGGCCTCAGAAGCGTGTTCACGCTCGGCCCGGCGAGCTACGGTGTGGACCTGTTGCAGGCGGTCGAGGCCGCCGGCAGCGCGAGCCCGCGCAATTTCGCCGGTGCCGACGACATCGCGACGCTGAACTACACCGGCGGCACGACCGGCAAATCCAAGGGCGCGCTGCGCTATCATCGCGAATATGGCGGCTTCGCCAACGCGATCCTCGCCGACTTCGAGATTCCCGACACTCCGCGCTATCTGACGGTGGCGCCGATCAGCCACGTGGCCGGCACCAAGGTGCTACCGACGCTGATGCGCGGCGGCACCGTGCATATGCTCAAGGGCTTCGATCCGGAAGCCGTGTTCAAGACCATCGCGCGCGAGAAGATCAATTTCACGCTGTTCGTGCCGACCATGATCTACGTGATGCTGGATCATCCGGCGCTTTCCAGAACCGATCTGTCCTCGCTCGAGCTCCTGCTCTATGGGGCCTCCGCGATGTCGCCGAGCCGGCTGGTCGAGGGCATCGAGCGGATCGGTCCGGTGTTCTCGCAGCTCTACGGCCAGACCGAATGCTATCCGGTGTCAGTGCTACGCAAGGGGGATCACGACCCGAAGACACCGGAGCTGTTCCTGTCCTGCGGCTTCCCGATCGCGGCCTGCCAGGTGAAGATCCTCGATCAGGACGATCAGGAGGTAGCGACGGGCGAATCCGGCGAGATCTGCGTGCGCGCCAGCCACGTGATGGCGGAATACTGGAAGCGGCCCGACATCACGGCCGAGACGCTGAAGAACGGCTGGCTGCATACCGGCGACATCGCGCGCATCGACGAGCGCGGCTATATGTTCATCCTCGATCGCAAGAAGGACATGATCGTCTCCGGCGGCTTCAACATCTTTCCGCGCGAGGTCGAGGATGTGCTGTCGCAACACGCCGATGTCGCGATGGTCGCGGTGGTCGGCGTGCCCGACGACAAATGGGGCGAGGCCGTCACCGCGGTGGTGGTGGCACGCGATGGCGCGATGCCGAACCCGGACGAGCTGATCGCACTGGTGAAGGCCAAGAAGGGCTCGGCGCATGCGCCGAAGCAGATCCAGTTCGTCAAGGAGCTGCCAATGACCGGCGTCGGCAAGGTCGACAAGAAAGTGCTGAAGGCCGCCTTCTGGTCCGGCCGCGACCGCATGGTGGGGTGAGCATAGCGACCGCTTTCGTCATCCTGAGAGGCTGTGAACTTATGTGGCTCGTGATTGCGAGGAGCTCGCGACAAAATTGCAAAGCAATTTTGCGCTGAAGCGACGAACCAATCCATGCTTCCGCGTACGCCGCGCGATGGATTGCTTCGCGGAGCCTGTCATCGGGCGTGCGTTCGCGCGACCTGTTGGCTCGCAATGACGGGGATGGAGCGATGCGCACCGGCCACCAAATTGCTCCGGGAGACTGCATACATTCACAGCCTCAGAACACCGCGCGAGCCTGACTCCTCAGGGTGGCAGGGAGACAACGCCGGAGGACGGCGAGAGCGGACGTGTCTGCCCCGGAAGCTCGGAGGCGCCCTGCCCCAGCACCTGATCGAGCCGCTCGCGCAACTGATCCTGGTCGTAGGGTTTTGCCAGCCGCGGCAGGTCGACCTGGATGCCTTCGGACAATTCCGCGTAGCCGGTGGCGAGCAGGACAGGAAGCTCCGGCCGGATCTCGCGCGCGGCGGCAGCGAGCTCAATGCCGGTCATTCCGGGCATCATGTGATCGGTCATCATCAGGTCGACCGACTGGTCGCTCCTGAGAATTTCGAGCGCGTGCTGGCCGGAGCTGGCGCCGATCACGTGATGGCCGAGATCCTCCAGCATTTCCGTGGTCGACGTCGCAATCAGCGGATCGTCGTCGACGAACAGGATCACCGCCGAGCGTTTCTTGTTCTGCCGCGCGGGCGCGGGACCTTCCAGCTCAGCCGCGGCGGTCGCGACGGGCAACACCAAGGTCGCGTTGGTGCCCTTGCCGACCGTGCTCGAAAGCTGCAGCGCGCCGCCGAGCTGCACGGCCAGTCCGTGCACCATCGACAGGCCGAGGCCGGTGCCCTTCCCCACGGGCTTGGACGAGAAGAACGGCTCGATCGCCCGCTTCAGGACGTCAGGCGGCATGCCCGTGCCGGTGTCGACCACGGACAGTTTCAGGTAATTGCCGGGGCGCAGCATTGGATCGTTCTTCGCCTTCCAGGCCGCGAGCCTGATCTCGATCACGCCGCCCTCCGGCATCGCATCGCGCGCGTTGATCGCGAGGTTGAGGATCGCAAGCTCGACCTGATTGGTGTCGACATAGGCCGGCGGAAGTCCCTCGGGGATATTCAGCCGCAGCGTGACGCGCGGCCCCAACGAGCGCTCGAGCAGGTTGCTCATGTCACGCACCAGCGTTCCGAGATCGACCGGCACCACGCGCAGATCCTGTTGCCGCGCAAATGCCAGCAGCCGCTGGGTCAGCGACGCGCCGCGCTGGGCGCCTTGCAAGGCGCCCTCGACCAGGCGATGCAGGCGCGGGTCCTCCGGCAGCCGCTTGCGCAGCAGATCGAGATTACCCATCACCGCCATCAGCAGGTTGTTGAAGTCGTGCGCGACGCCGCCGGTAAGTTGGCCGATCGCTTCCATCTTTTGCGCGTGGCGGAGCTGCTCTTGCGCCCGTTCGCGCGCAGCGACCTCGTTCATGAGATCGGCGGTGCGCTGCTCGACGCGCTGCTCCAACGTCGCGGTCAGCTCGGCGAGCGCCGTGCGCTCGGCGGCGAGCTGCGCCAGCAGCGCCTCGCGTTCGATCTCCGCGGTCTTGCGCGCGGTGATGTCGGAGCAGACGCCGACCAGCGACTTGATGTTGCCCTCGGGGCCGCGCACCACGCGGGCGCGGACGTCGACCCAGCGCTGGGTGCCGTCGGGCCAGATGTTGCGGTACTCGATCTTGTAGTCCAGTCCGGTCTGCAGCGTATGCTCGATGGTGTCGCGACGGCGCTCGCGATCATCCAGATGAACCGAGTCGAGCAGATCCTGATAGGTAAAGGGCTCGTCGGGCCCGCGCCCGAAGAAGCGCTTGCAGGTGGCCGATGCCACGAGCTCGAAGTCGGGCAGATGCAGCTCCAGCGCGCCGAGATGGCCTGCATCGAGCGCGGTCTGCAACAGGCCTTCGCTCTCGGTCAGGTCTTCAAGGATCGCGCGGCTCTCGTACTGGCGGCGCCGGCCGCGCACCGCCGCCGCCACCAGGCTCACGAGGGTCGTGGGATGGAATGGACGCTCGATGAAGGTGACGTTGCCGAGTTGCCGGCCGAGCCGCGCCAGTTCCGGATTGCGCCCGGGTCCGCCGGCCTCGCTCATCAGCACGATGGAGAAGTCCGACCACGATGGCTGCTCGTTCAACCAGCGCACGAGGCTGGAGAGATCGGCATGTCTGATCACCTCGTCCGCGATGATCGCAAGGCCCGCGCCGCTAGCGATCTGGCGCTCCAACTCGGCAAGATTGCCGCAGATGTTGGCGTAGTAGCCGGCCTCCTTGATCAGATGGGCGGTCCTGGCAGCGTCCCGCTCGCTCGCGGCGAGGATGACCGCGCGTTCGGAGGACGGGCCGGGCTTCACCGCGGCTGCCTTTCCGCCCGCAGCGCTTCGCAGACCGAGCCCAAGCCGCAAAATCGCTCGGCCCCAAGAGCCAGGACGCCGGCGGTGAGATCGACACGTGTCATGAAGGCCCCTTACGGGGCGAAAACTCGTTTGCGCCGCCAACCGTTCCCGGCAAGCCGGATTAATTTTCGGGCATAGGCCGGCCGCTGCCGCCGCGCTGCCCTGCCCGGCCGCTCCTGGAAAGCGGCGGGCGGGGCCAGTCTAGCGCCGCTCGATCACCAGGCTCTGGATCGCCTGGCCGAAATAGCCGCGCTGGTCGGCAAGGCGTGACATGGCGAGCCCGGCGCCGTCCGGCCCGATCCAGGATTCGCCGTCGAGCAGGATCCAGTCGCCGACCGGCTCTCGCGCCAGGCTCACCGTCAGGTCGGCATTGATGAAGGTCCATTCGCTGAAATCCAGCACTGGCGAGGTGCCGTTGGAGAAATCCGAGGCGACCACCGCGCGCATTGCCTGCGAGACGGCCGCGCCCGCGATCAATGGCCGGTCGATGCGGAACCAGATTGCGCCGCGGCCAAGCTGGCCAAACCGGCCGCGCGCGGCCCGCATCGAGATGCATTTCACGAACGGACTGTTGGCGAGATTCCCCGGCTCGACCACACATTGGTCGGGCGCCGGGAACCCGGCCGGCAGGTCGGCGATCCCGGGCGGCAGCTCCGCGGCCTGCTGCTTGATCTTCAGTACGCTCGCGGAGACCACGAGGACGCCATCGGCCTTCAGCCTGATGCCGCAGAGCTGGATCTTGCGACCCTCGCGGAGGACCTCGCGCTCGACCGTCAGCGGCGCCACCGGCACAGGCCGCATCAGGTCGATGGTCACGCGTGCAATCCGCATCGGCACAGGCGTGGGAACGGCTTCGGCGGCCCACACCACAAGTGCCGCCGGCGCGGAGCCGTGCTGCATCCGCGGATCCCATGGACCCGCGGCATCCGGACTGGTGACGACGCGCTCGCCGTCAACGCGAAAGATCGGCTCCATCAAAGCATGATCCGGAAAAGTGTGGTGCGGTTTTCCGCGCGACAAAGGCGATGCGTTTGCGCGGAGATCATGCTCAAACAGAAAGCTAAAGCGCGATGGTTCATTCTGAGCATCGCGCTTTAGTCCAGCGCCCGGTCGATCGCTTCCTCATATTCCTTCTTAAACCGGGCGATCAGCTCGGCCGCCGGCACCACCTTGGAGATGCTGCCGACGCCCTGGCCCGAGCCCCAGATCTCCTTCCAGGCCTTCGGCTTGGCGCGCTCGCCGGAGGCGTCGGTGCCGAAGCTCATCTTCGAGGGATCGGAGGTCGGCAGATTGTCCGGGTCCATGCCGGCCGCGACGATCGAGGGCTTCAGGTAATTGCCGTGCACGCCGGTGAACAGGTTGGAATAAACGATGTCCTCGGCCGACGAATTGGTGATCATGGCCTTGTAGCCCTCGACCGCGTTCGCTTCCTGCGTCGCAATGAAGGCCGAACCGATATAGGCGAAGTCGGCGCCGATGATGCGGGCGGCGCGGATCGCGCGGCCGTTGGCGATGGTGCCCGACAGCGCGATCGGCCCGTTGAACCACTGCCGGGTCTCTTCGACGAAGGGGAACGGCGAGATCGTGCCGGCATGGCCGCCGGCACCGGCCGCGACCAGGATCAGGCCGTCGGCGCCCTTCTCGATCGCCTTGTGGGCGAACTTCTGGTTGATCACGTCGTGGAAGACGATGCCACCCCAGCCGTGGACGGCCTGATTGAGCTCCTCGCGCGCACCGAGCGAGGAGATGATCATCGGCACCTTGTGCTTCTCGCAAAGCGCCATGTCGTGATCGAGCCGGTTGTTGGACTTGTGCACGATCTGGTTCACCGCGAACGGGGCCGACGGCCGCTCCGGATGGGCCCTGTCGTGAGCGGCGAGCGCTTCCTTGATCCGGTACAGCCATTCGTCGAGCAGCTCCGGTGGTCGCGCGTTCAGCGCCGGAAACGAACCGACCACGCCGGCCTTGCACTGCGCGATGACCAGATCAGGCACCGAAATGATGAACAGCGGAGACCCGATCACGGGGATAGACAGGCGGCCCTTGAACAGAGCAGGCATGGACATTGAAAACGGATCCTTCGGGTTGCTGCCGGGACGGAATAGCTGATGGCCTCAAGGGCCGGCCGTCATACCAACAAGGCAATCTTTCCAGTGTCAAGTATTGCGTTTTGGCGCTGCGAAATGGATGACAAAACCTCATCCCGATAGGGCATTGCCCTGGCCGGCTGGCATCCCAGACAACGAGTCAGCCGCGTCACTGGCAGAGTGCCCGTATTACGAAATTTTCGGTCTTGCAGTCGTTCGGGCCGCGCTTGTGGCCCGGCAGATAGACCAGCGGCGAGCACTTCTCGGAGGCATCGGTATCGAGGCTTTTGCCTTCCTTGAACCCCTTGCTCTGACACAGCCTGTCGGCGCCGAGCTTACAGTCCGGCGCGCCGTTCGAGGCCATCACGCAGGCCGCGCGTCCCGTGACCATCGACGAGGGACGCGCGAGATCGGAGAGGCCGTTCATGGTCTCGCCGGGGCTCGTCAGCGACGGCAGGATCGATTTCGACTTCTCGAACAGCTTTCCGATTTCGTTGATCAGACCCGGGTTCTCATGCTCGACCGGTGCAGGCGGCAATTCGATCTGCTGCGACGGCTGCGGCTGCGCAGGCAACGGTTGCTGCGCCGACGGCTGCACGCCGAGCGCCGGTGCCCCAGCCTGCGCCCAGGCTCGATCGATCGTTGCCATGACCATCGATAGAGCAAGGCCTGCCATCACCACGCGAACCCTGACGGGCCGCAGCCTGGCGCGATGCCGCAGATCGTCGATTCCATCAGCCATTGCGACGAGCGTAACCCGAAGCCAGCGCTCGGCAAAGCCGACTAGCGGCTAGATCAGCTTGAATGCGACAACAAAGCCCAACACCAGCACGATCGCGCCGATCGCGACCCAGGTGCCGAGCCGCTTCTCCAGCTCCTTGCGGATGAAATCGCCGTAGCGGTTGAGCAGCACTGCGACAAAGAAGAAGCGGCCGCCGCGCGCGACAATCGAGCACAGGATGAACAGCCAGATGTTGTAGCCGGCGAAGCCCGAGGTGATCGTCACCAGCTTGTAGGGGATCGGCGTCAGGCCCTTGACCAGGATGATCACCGCGCCCCACTCGGCATAGGACGCGCGGAAGGCATCGACCTTGTCGGAGAGCCCGTAGAGATGGATCAGCCATTGCCCGAGCGAGTCGTAGAGCAGCGCGCCGATCGCATAGCCGAGCACGCCGCCGGCGACCGACGCGATCGTGCACACGGTGGCGAACCACCACGCCCGCCGCGGCTGCGCCAGCGACATCGGCAGCAGCATGATATCGGGAGGGACCGGGAAGAAGGAGCTCTCAGCGAACGCGATCGCCGCGAGAAGCCACAGCGCATAGGGCTTGTCGGCGGCGTCGATGCACCAGTCGTAAATCCGTTTCAGCATGAGCGCGATGAACCATCATGGAGCGCATTTGTCCATGCCGGGAATTGAGTTGATTTTCGGGCGGTTTAAGACTGCCGCTTGCGCAGGCGGTTTTCCAGCGCCACGATGCGGCGCCGAACGACCGGAACGGGCGCGGTTTTGGGCAGCTTGACCGGGGACTTCGGCAGCTTCTCGGCAATCCCGAGCAGGCGCTCGCGCCGTTCCATCTCCCGCCAGACATCCTCCGGCTTCACGCCGGCCTCGGCCCACAGAACGGTCAGGTTGTAGAGCAGATCGGCACTTTCCCGAACGACGGCATCGGGCTTGCCGCTGACCGCGTCGATCACGACCTCGATGGCTTCCTCGGCGAGCTTTTTGGCCATCTTGGCCGGACCGCGCTGAAACAGCCGTGCCGTGCGCGACGTTGCCGGATCAAGATCCCTGGCCGCGATCACCGCCCGATAAAGCCGATCGATCGAATCACCCATGGCTCGCAAGCCTAGTCGAAACGCGTCGCCAGCGTGTTAACGGCACAGCCGACCACGAAAAAATCCGCCGGCGTGCAGCCGGCGGATTCGATTCTTCCATGACAGTTCTACGACGCGCCGGCCGCCAAACGTCAGTACGGTACATAGGGCAGTTGCGAGCGGCGCCCATAATAGCCGCGATAGCCGTAATACGGTCCACCACCGTAATAAACCGGACCGCCGTAATAGGCAGGACCCCCGTAATAACCCGGGCCGCCGTAATAAGCATACGAGTCGTAACGGTTCTGCGCGGCAATAATCGCAAGCGTGGTGCCGACGATGCCGGCGAAAGCGGCCGCGACCGCTGCACCACCGCCCCGATAGTATCGGCGGCGCGCGCTGATATCGGTCGCGTCGCTGGTCCCGTGCGACGTGGTCACCGCGGCAGCCTTGCCCGCAGCAGCGGAGCCCGCGAATGCCATCGTCGGCTCAACGGCGGTCAACCCCACCACGGCAACGGTTGCCAGCGTGGCTGCCCGGCCAATGGACGAAAAGATACCCTTTCGCGCAAACATTGCAGTCATCCTTATGGAAGGGCCTGACGGGCCCATGGATAGCTAACCACAGGTTTCACATTCGGTTCCGCGAGCCGGGTGCAAGCTGAGCGAGCTCGGGCGAAGTGCATGCCAGTCATCAGACATTCAGCTTGCAAGAGGCAGAATGTCGGCCAAACTGACGCTTGAAAATGCTGCTTGTCTTGGCGCATTCGATGCTTGAAGCAAGCGCGGGCGCGGCACTTTGTCTCGCCTCCCGGAAGTCGTGATGCACGTAAGTCGAACCACCCTTCTCCGCGTCATGCTGGTTGCCGTGATCGGCCTCGCGTGCGGCATCGGGTCGGGCACAACGCGGCTCCGTGCCGCGAGCGATCCGCCCCAGCCAACCGCCATCCAGTTCACGCTCGACCGTCCGCTCGATGCCGTCGCAGCCCCGTTTGTGATGGCTGGAGTCGGCGGCCTGTTCAGCGGTGAGGGCCTCGCTGTCACGACGAACATCGCCACCAGCTCAGCGGACGCGATCGCGCGCGTCGCCGACGGCGCGAGCGACTTCGCGCTGATCGACATCAATTCGCTGGTGCGCTTCCGCGACAAGCCGGGCGCCGCGCCGATAAAGGCGGTGTTCGTGCTGTTCAACCAGGCGCCCTATGCGATCGTGGCACGCAAGAGTCGCGGCATCAACGCATTGTCCGACATCCAGGGCAAGAACCTCGGCGTCGCCGAGGGCGATCTCTCGATCCGGCTGTGGCCGGCGATCGCCAGGCAAAACGGCATCAAGCTCTCGAGCGTGAAGCAGATCAGCATCAGCGCCGCCGTGCGCGAGCCGATGCTGTCCGCCGGACAGGTCGATGCCGTCACCGGCTTCTCCTATCTGTCCGCGATCAACGTGCGGGATCGCGGCGTGCCGGCCGACGATCTCGCGGTGTTGCGCTTCGCCGACTACGGCTGCGAAGCCTATGGCTTCGCCGTGATCGTCAACCCGCGCTTCGCTGCGGCAAAGCCGGACGCGGTGAAAGGGTTCGTGCGCGCGGTGATCGGCGGCACCATCCTCGCGATCAAGGACCCTGCCCGCGGCGCGACCGAGGTTGCGAACCGGATGGACGGCGGTTCGCGCGAGCTGGAGCTGGAGCGGCTGCGCGCCATCATCCACGACAACATCCTCGCCGGCGAGGTGAAACGTAACGGCATCGGCGGCATCGACCCGGCGCGCTTCGAGCGATCGATCGACCAGCTCGCGGAGGATTTCAAATTCCAGAAGCGGCCGCACGTATCCGACATTTTCGATGAGTCCTTCCTGCCGCCACGTGACGACCGGCTGATCAATTGAGGCATCTGCGCCCCGGACGTGTTCGTCATGCCCAGGCTCGACCCGCGGGCAATCGCATATGGCACGGGGAAGCTTGGCGCAGGCGTCCCTGCCTTCGTCGCGGCCGGGCTTGTCCCAGCTATGTGCTGTACTGCACCTGCTGGCCCTTCGCCGCGAACCCTGATTAGATTGCATCCCGCCTGATCGGGCGCATCTACCGCTCAAGGGTCCCGCCGGCATGTCCATGCTCCGCCTCTATACTCGCGTCCTGGAATTGCTCGGCAAGGAGGCCCGGCTCGGCTGGATTCTCGCCGCCGCCAATCTGCTGCTCGCCGGCGCGCAATTCGCCGAGCCCGTGCTGTTCGGCAAGATTGTCGACGTGCTGTCGGGCCGGCCGGTGACCGGGATGTTCGCCACCACGTCACCGTGGCCGCTGCTCGGGGCCTGGGTGGCATTCGGCCTGTTCACGATCGCCTGCAGCGCGGTGGTTGCGCTGCAGGCCGACCGCCTGGCGCATCGCCAGCGCCAGGCGGTGCTGACCGATTACTTCGAGCACATCCTGCAACTGCCGCTGACCTTCCATTCCGGCACCCATTCGGGACGGCTGATGAAGGTGATGCTGAACGGCACCGACGCGCTGTGGCGGCTATGGCTCGGTTTCTTCCGCGAGCATTTCGCCGCGATCATGTCGCTGGTGGTGCTGCTGCCGCTGTCGCTCTACATCAACTGGCGGCTTGCCATCCTGCTGTTCGCGCTCTGCGTCGTCTTCACCATCCTGACCACGATGGTGGTACGCAAGACCTACGGCATGCAGAGCGAGGTCGAGGAATATTACAGCGACCTCTCGGCGCGCGCCTCCGACGCACTCGGCAATGTCGCGCTGGTGCAGAGCTTCGTGCGGATCGACTCCGAGGTGCAGGGGCTGCGCTTCGTCGCCGACAAGCTGCTCGCCGCGCAGATGCCGGTGCTGTCGTGGTGGGCGCTCGTCACCGTCATCACCCGCGCGTCGACCACGATCACGGTGCTCGCGATCTTCACCGTCGGCATCGCGCTCAACAGCCAGGGCCTGACCACGGTCGGCGAGATCGTGATGTTCGTCTCGTTCGCCACCATGCTGATCCAGAAGCTCGAGCAGGTTGTGAGCTTCATCAACAACGTGTTCATGGAAGCGCCACGGTTGAAGGAATTCTTCGACGTGCTCGACGCGGTGCCGGCGGTGCGCGATCGGCCGGGCGCGGTCGATCCCGGCCGGCTCTCCGGCCTGGTCGAGTTCGACGACGTCTCGTTCTCCTATGACGGCAAGCGCCCGGCAATCGAGGATCTCTCCTTCACCGCGCTGCCCGGCCAGACCATTGCACTGGTCGGGCCGACCGGCGCCGGCAAATCCACCGCGATCGCGCTTTTGCATCGCGCGTTCGATCCGCAATCCGGCGTCATCAAGATAGACGGTATGGACATACGCGCGCTGAAGCTGACCGGGCTGCGACGGAATATCGGCGTGGTGTTCCAGGAGGCGCTGCTGTTCAACCGCTCGATCGCCGAGAACCTGCGTATCGGCAAACCTGACGCCACCGATGAGGAACTGCGTACCGCCGCGGCGCGCGCGCAGGCGCTGGATTTCATCGAGCGCAGCGAAAAGAAGTTCGATACCCATGCCGGCGAACGCGGCCGCATGCTGTCAGGCGGCGAGCGACAGCGCTTGTCGATCGCGCGCGCATTGCTGAAAGATCCGCCGATCCTGATCCTCGACGAGGCGACCAGCGCGCTCGATGCCGTCACCGAGGCCAAGGTGAACGCTGCTCTCGATGAAGTGATGAAGGGACGGACCACGTTTGTGATCGCACACCGTCTCTCCACGATCCGCCACGCCACCCGCATCCTGATGTTCGACCAGGGACGCGTGATCGAAAGCGGAACTTTCGATGAACTGGTGGCGAAAGGCGGCCGTTTTGCGGACCTCGCGCGCGCCCAATTCATGATTCAGGAACAGCAACGCGCCGATCTCGAGGCGCCATAATCTCCGCTTTCCAATTGAGGCGGCTGCCGAAATTCAGCCGATTTCGTCCACGATTTAGTTCGGCGGGCTCTGTTCTCCGCTGGCAAGCCGGTATAGGGTTTGCATCGCCGCACCGCGGCCCCCGGACACGCTTGAAACCCGAACGTCACATTTGCAAAGCCCTCCTGTTGAAGGCGGGTCTCAAAGGACCGGAACCGGACTCGTGCATTTCCTCCGCCTGCTGCGCAACCCGTCGTTGAAGTGGATCCTTGCCGTCGCGCTGCTCGCGGTTGCGGCGCCGCGCACGGCGCAGGCCGAGGCGCTGCTGCTGATCGAGGCCGACAGCGGCAAGGTATTGCAGGCCGACAATGCGACGATGCCCTGGTACCCGGCATCGCTCAGCAAACTGATGACGGCCTACGTGACGCTGACGGCGGTCAAGGAAGGTCGCGTGTCGCTCGACACGCTGCTCACGGTGTCGCCGACTGCGGCCTCGCAGTCGCCCTCGAAGATGGGCTTGCGGCCCGGCACCCAGGTCACCGTCGACAACGCGCTGAAGATGATGCTGGTGAAATCGGCCAACGACATGGCCGTGGTGCTCGCTGAAGGCGTCGGCGGCTCGATCGACGGCTTCGCGGCGATGATGAACCAGACCGCGCGCAAGCTCGGCATGACGCAGACGAGCTACGTCAACCCGAACGGCCTGCCGGCCGACGGCCAGATCACCTCGGCACGCGACATGGCGATCCTCGCCCGTGCCATCATCCGCGACCTGCCCGAATACGAATATTTCGTCCACATTCCGTCCATCCGCTTCGGTCGCCGGATCACGCAGAACTTCAACAAGCTGATCGGCCGCTATCCAGGCGCCGACGGCTTCAAGACCGGCTTCATTTGCGCCTCCGGCTACAATCTCGTGGCCTCGGCAACGCGCGACGGCAAGCGGCTGATCGCCGTGGTGCTCGGCGCTTCCTCGGGCCGCATGCGCGCGGTGCGCGCTGCACAGCTCCTGGACCGCGGCTTTGCCGGCAACGGGCTGGCGTGGCTGCGTCCCTCGCTCGGCACCGTCGAGAATCTTGCGCCGATCGACGCCTCGCCGCCCAATCTGCACGAGGAGATGTGCGGCCCCAAGCGCAAGCGGCCCGCCAGCGACGAGGACGAGGACACCATTGCCAGCAGCGCCGGCGGTTCGGCCACCAACGGCGAGGGCGGCAGCATGTCCTTCTTCGCCACCGGCCTGCAGGCGGCGATGCCGAAACCCTCCGAGCTGCTGGGGCTGCCGGCTGCGCCGTCGGAGCCGGTCGTCGTCTATACCGGCCCGACCAAGACCGGCGCTGCGCTGGCCGCCGCGGTCGAGGCCGACAGCGAGAAGATGCAGCCGGCCGCCAAGCGCGGCAAGCGCACGCGTGTCGTCATCAAGGTCGACAAGAAGTCCGACACCGCGGCTGACGCCAAGAGCGAGGCCAAGGGTGAGGCTAAGGGTGACGCCAAGAAGGACGGCAATAAGTCCGACAGCAAGCAGGCCACAGCCAAGCCGGCGCGCCACGCCAATGCGAAGCCGGACAACGCCGGCGCGAAGCCAGCCGGCGCAAAGTCGGCCGCCGCCAAGCCCGCCGACAAGCAGGCCGCCGCAAAGCCCGCGGCGAAGCCGAAGGCGGCGACGAAGCCGAAGAGCGACGCCAAGCAGCCGGCCAGCTAACCGGCTCCCTGCGATTCTCCGCCCAATGCGTCGATAGCGCGCAGCGGCTTGCCATTGGCCGCGGCATTGCTCAATACTGCCCAAAACAACGCGGCCAAGCCCGAAAACCCGGAAAGAAATCCGGGACAACCGGCAACGTCATGAGAGGGGAATGACCACCATGGAGCGCATCTGGCTCAAGCAATACCCGGCCGGCGTGCCCGCTGATATCGACGTCACGCAGTATTCGTCGCTGGTCGAGCTGCTGGAAGAAAGCTTCACGAAATTTGCCGACCGCAAGGCTTTCATCTGCATGGACAAGTCGATCACCTATCGTGACCTCGACCAGATGTCGACGGCGCTCGGCGCCTATCTGCAGAGCAAGGGGCTCCAGAAAGGAGCGCGCGTCGCGCTGATGATGCCGAACGTGCTGCAATACCCGATCGCGACCGCGGCGGTGCTGCGCGCCGGCTATGCCGTGGTCAACGTCAATCCGCTCTACACGCCGCGCGAGCTCGAGCATCAGCTCAAGGATTCCGGCGCCGAGGCGATCGTCGTGTTGGAGAACTTCGCCACCACCGTGCAGAAGGTGCTCGCCAACACATCCGTCAAGCACGTCATTGTCGGCAGCATGGGCGACCTGCTCGGCTTCAAGGGCGTGATCGTCAACCTGGTGGTGCGCCGCGTGAAGAAGATTGTGCCGGCCTGGTCGATTCCCGGCGCCGTCTGGTTCAACGACGCGCTGGCGGCGGGCCGCGGCATGAAGCTCGACAAGCCGGTGCTGACACGCCAGGACGTCGCCTTCCTGCAATACACCGGTGGCACCACGGGCATTTCCAAGGGCGCGACCCTGATCCACCAGAACGTGCTCGCCAACGTGCTGCAGAACGACGCTTGGTTGCAGCCGGCGCTGAAGAAGCCGCCGCATGTCGAGCAGCTCTTCATCGTCTGCGCGCTGCCGCTGTACCACATCTTCGCGCTGACCGCCTGTTACCTGCTCGCGGTCCGCGCCGGCGGCGTCAATCTGTTGATCCCGAATCCGCGCGACATGGCGGGCTTCGTCAAGGAGCTGGCGAAGTACCAGATCAATAGCTTCCCGGCGGTCAACACGCTCTACAACGGCCTATTGAACACGCCCGGCTTCGACAAGCTCGACTTCTCCAAGCTGAAGACCTCGTTCGGCGGCGGCATGGCGACGCAGAAGCCGGTCGCCGACAAATGGCTGAAGGTGACCGGCTGCGCGTTGTCGGAAGGCTACGGCCTGTCGGAGACCTCACCGACGCTGACCTGCAATCCCGCCGACATCGATCGCTTCACCGGCTCGATCGGCGTGCCCGTGCCCTCGACCTGGCTCTCGATCCGCGACGACGACGGCAACGAGCTGCCGATCGGTCAGGCCGGCGAGATCTGCGCCAAGGGCCCGCAGGTGATGGCCGGCTATTGGAACAGGCCCGACGAGACCGCGCGCGTGATGACTGCCGACGGCTACTTCCGCACCGGCGACATCGGCGTGATGGACGAGAACGGCTTCACCAAGATCGTCGACCGCAAGAAGGACATGATCCTGGTCTCCGGCTTCAACGTCTATCCGAACGAGATCGAGGAAGTGCTCGCGAGCCATCCGGGCGTACTGGAATGCGCCGTGATCGGCGTGCCCGACGCGAAGTCCGGCGAGGCGGTGAAGGCGTTCGTGGTCAAGAAAGATCCGAACGTCACGGCCGAGGACATCATCAAATTCGCCGCCACCGAACTCACTGCCTACAAGGTGCCGAAGCAGATCGAGTTCAGGACCGACCTGCCCAAGACCAACGTCGGCAAGATCCTGCGCCGCGAACTGCGCGACGAGAAGAAGGCTGCGGCGTGAGGCGAGCCACGGCGAGCATCGAACAATGACTGACGCGGGCCTCGCGACGGCGGCCGACGTCCTCACGTTCTGGCGCGGGGCCGGACGCGACCGCTGGTACGAGCGCGACGACGACTTCGATGCCGAGATCCGCAATCGCTTCCTCGCCACCTGGCAGAAGGCTTCCGCCGGCGAACTCTCCGCATGGGAGGCAAGCGATGATGGCGCGCTGGCGCTCACCATCGTGCTCGACCAGTTTCCCCGCAACATGTTTCGCGGGGATGCCCGGACCTATGCGAGCGACGCGCTGGCGCGCGAGGTCGCGGGCCGCGCGATCGACCGCGGCGTCGACGGACGGATCGATCCGCTGTTGCGGGAATTCCTCTATCTGCCCTTCATGCATTCGGAGCATCTGGCCGACCAGCAGCGCTGTGTCGCGCTGATCCGGCAGGCCGGCGGCCATCCCGACAATCTGAAATATGCCGAGGACCACGCCGACATCATCCGCCGCTTCGGCCGCTTCCCGCATCGTAATCGCGTGCTGGGCCGGCCGACGACGCCGGAGGAGCAGGCTTTCCTCGACGCCGGAGGCTTTTCCGGCTGATGACGGAACAGTGACCAGCCTCCGGCATTGCCGTTCCTCCATCAGCTCGTATTGTGCCATGCGACCGCCGGGGTTAAGACAGTTCCGCTTCACCGAGGGAGAACAACGATGACGATCAAGGTTGGCGACAAGCTGCCGGAAGCCAAGTTTCGCGTGATGACCGCCGAAGGGCCGCAGGTCAAAAGCACCGACGATATCTTCAAGGGCAAGAAGGTCGCCCTGTTCGCGGTACCCGGCGCCTACACCGGCACCTGCCACAAGATGCACCTGCCGAGCATCTTCCTCAACGCCTACGCCATCAAGAACAAGGGCGTCGACACCATCGCGATCGTCTCTGTCAACGATGCCTTCGTGATGAACGCCTGGAAGCGCGACACCGACCAGCGCGACGAAGCCACCTTCCTCGCCGACGGCAATGCCGACTTCACCAAGGCGATCGGCATGGAGCTCGACGCCTCCGCCAACGGCCTCGGCATCCGCTCCAAGCGCTACTCGATGCTGGTCGAGGACGGCGTGGTGAAGAAGCTCAACCTCGAGCCCGCCCCGGGCAAGGTCGAGGTCTCCGGCGGCGACACGCTGCTCGGTCAGCTCTGAGCTGAACGTCACGCGCACACTGTCGTCGCCCGGCTTGCCGCCTCCGCTAAAGCTTCGGCGCGCCTGAATGGCAAGCCTCGTCGAAGCCTTGGCGGAGACAGGACCGGGCGCCCCAGTACGCCGTGGCCCCCGTTTCGAAAACCACCGCTTCTGGAATACTGGATCGCCCCGCCTTCGCGGGCGATGACAGTGTTGGGAATGCGTTAGCAGGGAATCGTAGGATGGGTAAAGCGCAAGCGAAACCCATCGCCTTCGTGCCGCGAGCCAATTGGTGGGTTTCGCTTCGCTCTACCCACCCCGCGCGATACGGCGCCGGCCAGCGTCCTACAGCTCCTTCAGCCTCGCCATCGCCACGCCCTCGCGCGCGAGCTGATCGGCGCGCTCGTTCTCGGCGTGGCCGGCGTGGCCCCTGATCCAGTGCCAGCGTACCTCGTGCGGCTTCATTGCCGCGTCGAGCCGTTGCCACAGCTCGACGTTCTTGACCGGCTTCTTGTCGGCGGTGCGCCAGCCGTTGCGCTTCCAGCCATAGATCCAGCCGGTGATGCCCTGGCGGACATATTGGCTGTCGGTGGTGAGATCGACGACACAAGGCCTCTTCAGGGCTTCGAGCGCCGAGATCGCTGCCATCAGCTCCATGCGGTTGTTGGTGGTGTGCGGCTCGCTGCCCTTTAATTCCTTCTCGACGTCGCCGAACCTCAAGATCGCGCCCCAGCCGCCCGGTCCGGGATTTCCGGAGCAGGCGCCATCGGTGAAAACAGTGACGTGCGGCTTGTCGCTCACGCCGCGCATCCCGCCGGCGTGACGCCATAGTCGTTGAGACCGGCGACACTCTGCTGGAAGCGCAGCTTGCGGACATATTCCAGCGGGTCCTTCGGCCGCACCAGCGCGCCCTCCGGCACGTTGAGGAAGTCCACCAGACGCGTCAGCAGAAAGCGCATCGCAGCGCCACGCGCCAGCAGCGGCATCGCGGCCTCTTCCGCCACCGACAATGGCCGTTCGCGGCGGTAGGCATTGAGCAGCGCGCGGGCCTTGGTGACATTGAAGGAATGATCCGGCTCGAAGCACCAGGCGTTGAGGCAGATCGCGACGTCATAGGCCAGAATATCGTTGCAGGAGAACGGAAAGTCGATCAGCCCCGACAGCTTGTCGCCGAGAAAGAAAACGTTGTCGGGAAACAGGTCGGCATGGATCACGCCGACCGGCAGATCGGTCGGCCAGCTTGCTTCGAGCTGGTCGAGCTCGCGCGCGATGAAGTCGGACAGCCCCGCCTGCACGCTGTCGGCCCGCGCCGCGGCGAGGTCAAACAGCGGCCGCCAGCCGGAGACCGACAGCGGATTCCTGCGCACCAGCGGAAAGTCGCGGCCAGCCAGATGCATTTTCGCCAGCGCTTCGCCGACGCCGGCGCAATGCGTCGCGTTCGGCCGCCGCGGCCAGAGGCCTTCGAGGAAATTGATGACCGCCGCCGGCCGGCCGGCCAGCCGACTATAGACCTCGCCTTCGCGATTGCGCGCCGGCTGCGGGCAGGAGACGCCGCGCTCGGCGAGATGCGCCATCAGCGACAGGAAATACGGCAGGTCGTCTTCCGCCACGCGCTTCTCGTAGAGCGTGAGGATGTAGGCGCCCTGGCTCGTGTGCAGCAGGAAGTTCGAATTCTCGACGCCTTCGGCGATGCCCTTGTAGGAGAGCAGTTCGCCGATGTCGTAGCTTTTGAGGAATTCCGCGAGGTCTTCGGCGGCAACGTCGGTGTAGACCGCCATATGGTTTATTCCGCGACGGCCGCGTCAGGCCGCAGCGAACGCGGCAGCGGGAAGAACTCGTTCTCTTCCGCAGCCGAGACCGTCTCCACATGAAGTTCGTAGCGTTCGGCGAAGGCGCCCATGATCTCCTCGACGATCACCTCCGGCGCGGACGCGCCCGCGGTGATGCCGAGGCTCGTGATGCCTTCGAAGCGCTTCCAGTCGATGTCGCTCGCCCTTTGGGCGAGCACGGCAATGGGGCAGCCTTCGCGCTCGGCGACCTCGCGCAGGCGCTGCGAGTTCGACGAGTTCGGCGCGCCGACCACGATCAGGGCATCGACCACCGGAGCCACCTTCTTCACCGCGAGCTGGCGGTTGGTGGTGGCGTAGCAGATGTCTTCCTTGTGCGGACCGTTGACGTTCGGGAAGCGCTCCTTGAGCAGCGCCACGATCTCGGCGGTGTCGTCGATCGACAGCGTGGTCTGGGTCACGAAAGCGAGGTTGTCCGGATCCTTGGGCGTGAAGGTTTTCGCATCCTCGGCGGTCTCGATCAGGGTCACGGCTCCCGGCGGGAGTTGGCCCAGGGTGCCGACCACCTCGGGATGGTGCGAATGCCCGATCAAAAGGATCTCCCGGCCGCGCTTGAAGTGGATCGCAGCCTCCCGGTGCACCTTGGTCACCAGCGGGCAAGTTGCATCCAGCGAGAAGAAATTGCGGGCCTTGGCCTCGGCCGGAACCGATTTCGGAACTCCGTGGGCCGAGAACACCACCGGCGCGTTGGTGTCGTCGGGAATTTCGGCCAATTCCTCGACGAAAATGGCGCCCTTGGTCTTCAGGCTGTCCACCACATACTTGTTATGGACGATCTCGTGCCGGACATAGACCGGAGCGCCATAGATCGTGAGCGCCCGTTCCACCGTATCGATGGCACGGACCACCCCGGCGCAGAAGCCACGCGGGGAACAAAGCACGATTCTAAGGTCGGGTTTTTTCGCTGACATAAGGCCATCTCGGGACCGAATCACCCCTCGCCGCCGGGCGGGGAACGGTCAATTTGAGTAAGGACTTGGGACTGCTTTCGGGCTCTGTCAAGGCGATTTTGCTGGCCCATTGCGCCATTCCCCCCTGAGGGCTTATATAGGGCCAGAATTCCCGTCATCGCCGATGACTACCAGCTTCGCCTCGACAGAGGTGGGCGAAGCACAAAGGAGATTTGCCATGAGCAACGCACCGCTGATGCCGAAGGCGACTGCCGTGTGGTTGGTCGACAATACCGCCCTGACCTTCGATCAGGTGGCCGATTTTACCAAAATGCACCCCCTGGAGGTGCGCGCCATCGCCGACGGCGACGCCGCCCAGGGCATCAAGGGCATGGACCCGATTTCGAACGGCCAGCTTACCCGCGAGGAGATCGAAAAGGGCGAAAGCGACCCGAACTACCGCCTCAAGCTGCAGGAGAGCAAGGTGGTGCTGCCGGCTGCGGCCAAGAAGAAGGGCCCGCGCTACACCCCGGTGTCGCGCCGCCACGAGCGGCCGAGCGCGATCCTCTGGCTGGTGCGCAACCATCCGGAGCTCAAGGACGCCCAGATCATGCGCCTGGTCGGCACCACCAAGACCACGATCGCGAGCGTGCGTGACCGCACCCACTGGAACGCCTCGACGCTGACGCCGATGGACCCGGTGACGCTCGGCCTGTGCTCGCAGATCGAGCTCGATTTCGAGGTGCAGCGCGCCGCCAAGGAGAAGCCGACCACCACCGTCTATGGCGGCGCCACGCTGCTGCCGGCCTCCGAGACCACGCGCAAGGACGAGCTGGACGATCAGCCGACCGAACGGCACGACGATCTCAACGTCGATGCCGTGTTCGCCAAGCTGAAGACGATCGGCGGCAAGAAGATCGACGACGAGGAAGAGTAAGCGCGTCAGGCGATCGATCGACGAATTACCAAGCGCGGCGGGGCAACCTGCCGCGCTTTTGTTTGCGCGCGAGCGGGTCAGGAAACGCCACGGGATGATGCGCCGACTTATGTCAGCCGAGTTCGATCTCGCCCGATACGTCGTGAACGAGATTGACGCCGGCGATGGTCAGCACAACCTTCGCTGGAAGCTTCTCGTTGCCTTTGAGCCGCCCGCTCGCGACGGCCTCGCGCACGGCCTTCTCGATTTCGCGTTGGGAAGTAATGCCGACCTTCTTGAGGAAACCGCGAAGGCTGGCGTTGAAGGCGTCCTCGTTCATCGTCGCCTCCTCATGGCGTCTAATGCACGTCTGGATGGTTCATCATGTATTCGCCGAGATCGCGCTGGCGGCGATCCGAGCGGGCCTCGGCGTTCTGGCGCTGCACGTCGCGGTCTTTGCGGCAGGCGACATATTCGGGCGAGCCGACCTTCACCGTGCCGTTGGCCTGGCAGTACTGATCGTCATCGCCCATGCTCTCCGCGACCGGCGAGCGGCCGCGCTCGAGGCAGCCTGCGAGCAGCGGCAGCGCGAGCAGCAGTGCGAAGGGCGCGCGTGCGGAAATCATTCGCATCCGTGAGTCCGTATTTGGTGACGACAGGGCGTGTGATGCCGGGAATGACCCGGCATTCCATCAAAATCAAGGCGGTTTTGCTTCCGGATGCGGTTCGGCGGCGTGGAGAGCGGTTGTGCGATCGTCAATCATCTCGTCCGCGGCTCACCCCTCTCCCCAATCCTCCCCCGCAAGGGGGAGGGTTGCGGAGAGGGGTGGCCACACGGCGTGCTCTCTCAATCGCCAGCCAGAATGACGAACGCCTACACCTTCCCCTTCAGCGCAGCGCCGATCTCGTCGAGCACCTTGGGATCCTCGATCGTCGCCGGCATGGTCCAGGGTTCGCCGTCGGCGATCTTCTTGATGGTGCCGCGGAGGATCTTGCCGGAGCGGGTCTTCGGCAGCCGCGCCACCGTGATCGCGAGCTTGAACGCGGCGACGGGGCCGAGCTTGTCGCGCACCAGCGCCACGACTTCCTTCTCGACGTCAGGCGCCCCCTTCGCCACGCCAGCCTTCAGCACCAGGAAGCCACAGGGCACCTCGCCCTTGATCGCGTCCTTGATCCCGAGCACCGCGCATTCGGCGACGTCGGGATGGGACGCCAGGATCTCTTCCATGCCGCCGGTGGAGAGTCGGTGACCGGCGACGTTGATGATGTCGTCGGTGCGGCCCATCACCCAGACGTAGCCGTCCTCGTCCTTGTAGCCGGCATCCGAAGTCTTGTAGTAGCCGGGAAATTCCGAGAGATAGGCTTCCTTGAAGCGCTCGTCCTGCTGCCACAGCGTCGGCAGGCAGCCGGGCGGCATCGGCAGCTTGATCACGATCGATCCCATGGTGCCCGCCGGCACCGGCTTCGCCGACTCGTCGACCACATCCACCTGATAGCCCGGCATCGGCACCGTCGGCGAACCGTGCTTGACCGGCAGCATGCCGAGACCCATCGGATTGCCGGCGATGCACCAGCCGGTCTCAGTCTGCCACCAGTGATCGATCACCGGTACCTTGAGCTGCTGCTCTGCCCATTCCACCGTCGGCGGATCGGCGCGTTCGCCGGCGAGGAAGAGCGTACGGAAGTTCGAGAGATCATGCTGCCGGATGAACTTGCCGTCCGGGTCCTCCTTGCGGATGGCACGAAACGCGGTCGGTGCCGTGAAGAGCGCCACCGCCTTGTGCTCCGAGATCAAGCGCCAGAACGCGCCGGCATCGGGCGTGCCGACCGGCTTGCCCTCGTACATGATCGTGGTCGCGCCGTGGATCAGCGGGCCATAGACGATGTAGCTGTGACCGACCACCCAGCCGATGTCGGAGCCGCACCACCAGACCTCGCCGGGCTTCACGCCGTACAGATTGTACATCGACCATTTCAGCGCGACGAGGTGCCCGCCATTGTCGCGCACCACGCCCTTCGGAATTCCCGTCGTGCCCGAGGTGTAGAGGATGTAAAGCGGATCGGTCGCGAGCACCGGCACGCAGGGCGCGGCCTTGCCGGCGTCGAAGGCGGCACGACGCAAGCCCGCCCAATCATGATCGCGGCCGGCCGTGAGCTCGCAACCGTGCTGCGGCCGTTGCAGGATGATGCAGGTTTCCGGCTTGGCGCCGGCGAGCCGGATCGCTTCATCGAGCAGCGGCTTGTACTGCACGATGCGGCCCGGCTCGAGCCCGCAGCTTGCCGAGAAGATCAGCTTCGGCTTGGCGTCGTCGATCCGGCTCGCCAGCTCCTTGGCCGCGAAGCCGCCGAACACCACGCTGTGCACCGCGCCGATCCGCGCGCAGGCGAGCATCGCGACCACCGCCTCCGGCACCATCGGCATGTAGAGGATCACGCGATCGCCCTTGGTGACGCCGAAATCCTGCATCACCGCGGCCAGCGTCTGCACCTCCGCCAGCAGTTCGGAATAGGTGTACTTCGTAACCGTATTGGTGAGCGGAGAATCGTGGATCAGCGCGAGCTGCTCGGCACGACCGCCGGCGACATGGCGATCCAGCGCGTTGTAGCAGGTGTTGACGACGGCACCCGCGAACCAGCGCCCATACACCCCGATCGCGGGATCGAAGATCTTCTTCGCCGGCTCGATCCAATCGATCTCGCGCGCGGCTTCCGCCCAGAAGCCTTCGGGGTCCCGAAGCGAGCGGGCATACACCTCATGATACCGGCTGTTCTGCTGAACGTTCATCGCGTTTCTCCCTCGCCGCTCTCCGTCGTCATGGCCGGGCGCCTGTCCCCGACCCGATCGGGGACGACCCGGCCATCCACGTTCAGGGCCGGGCATGCGGACTACGGATGGTTGGCTCTCTTGGAAGTCATTGTCACGGGCTCACCCGATAATTCAAGCCGCAAACTGACCGACGTTAGCACTAGTATCCGTCTGCGCCATTCAGCCGCTGCAGGCGCTCGCGCATCGCCTTCTGCAAATCGTAGCCCGGCTTGCCGAACTCACCGTTGCGGCGGGCGATGAACTGATCCTGCTCGCGTTGCAGCTCGCGTGCCCGGCGCGGATCTTGCGTCTCGCGGATCGCACGAACGGTCGATGCGTTGATCTCGCGATCGAGGTCGGCGAGCTCGGAATTGGCGCAGATGGCTTTTTCCACCGCGCGGCGCGCCTTGCGGCAATCGAAGCTCGGCTTGCCGGCAACCGCAATCATGGCACCCATCCGCTCCAGCTCGAGCGACAGCGACTTGTAGTTGGCTTTCGCCGCGGCGTGATTTGGATCGAGCTTGAGCGCGGCGCCGAAATCCATGATCGCCTTGGGCCGGTCGCCTTTCCGGCGCCACAGCTCCCCGCGCGCGTTATGCGCATCGGCCTGCGCCGGATCGAGCCGCAGCACGGTGTCGTAGTCGGCGATTGCGCGATCGATCGTCTGCTTGCGGCCATAGGCTGCGGCGCGCGCCATCAGGGCCTTGATGCGGTCGGACTTTGCCGCCTTCTCGTTGTCGATGAACCCGCCGCAGACGTCGATCGTCTTGTCGTCGTCCGCCGCGGCGGCCGCCGCCAGGCAGGGCCCTGGATCAACCTCGACATCCTTGCCCGGCTCGCTGCCGGTTGCGCCTGCGACACCGGCCACGACCATGCATGACAGCGAAACACTGAGCGCCAGGGCCAGATGTCCAGAGTTGCGTCGCATCACAATCGCCGACAGGGCGCCCCTCTCCAGCGCTCGAACCAACCAGGCGCACCGTCCTTCAGTACGCGCAATTGCGGCAAAACCACACGCTGGATTATACGTCAATTGCGACGATCGGCTGCACGGGGTTCATCTTGCTGACATTCGAATGGATCATCGGCCTTCTGCTGGCGGCCGTTGCGCTGTCGGCGCTGGCCCGGCGGCTCAAGGTGCCCTATCCGACGTTCCTTGCGATCGGCGGCATGCTGCTGGCCCTGCTGCCGTCCGGCCCGTCCTGGACGCTGGAACCGAAGCTGGCGCTGGCGCTGTTCGTCGCGCCGGTGCTGCTCGATGCGGCCTTCGACACCTCGCTGCGCGACCTTCGCAACAACTGGCTACCGGTCTCGACGCTGGTGCTCGCGGCGGTCGGCATCACGACCACTGCCGTCGCCGCGGTCGCGCACTGGCTGCGCCCGGAGATGCCGTGGGCGGTTGCGATCGCGCTCGGCGCCATCGTGGCACCGCCCGATGCCGCGGCCGCCACCGCGATCCTGCGGCAGGTCAATCTGCCCTACCGCATCCAGAAAATCCTCGAGGGCGAAAGCCTGCTCAACGATGCAAGCGCGCTGTTGATCTATCGCGTCGCCGTCGGCCTGGTTGCCGCCGAACACATGAAGGTGCGGGAATTCGTTCCCTCGGTCGCAGTGGCGCTGCTCGGAAGCCTCGCCGCGGGCTATCTGTTCGCGCAGGTCTGGACGTTGATCACGCGCCGCATCACCGAGGCGCCGAGCGCGATCATCACGCAATTCGGCGGCACCTTCATGGTGTGGATCGTCGCCGAGCATGTCGGGCTGTCCGGCATCCTCACCATCGTCGCCTACGCGACCACCATCGCCCGCACCGCGCCGGCCCGCACCCCGGCACGGCTGCGCGTGTCCTCCTATGCGGTGTGGGACACCGTCCTCTTCGTGCTCAACGTGCTGGCGTTCATGCTCATCGGCATGCAGTTGCGTCCGATCTGGTCTGGTCTCGACGCCGACGTGCGCTTCCAATACGGCACGTTCGCCGCCACGATCCTCGCCGTCGTGATCGTCGTCCGCATCGCCTGGGTGATGCCCTATGGCGTCTTCCTGCGCGCCTTGAAGGCGTATGGCCTGCTTCCTCCGCGGGTGGAGATGGCGGTGCCCACGGTGCGGCGCGGCATCGTCGTGTCCTGGTGCGGGATGCGCGGCATCGTCACGCTGGCGGCCGCCTTTGCGCTGCCGGAAAGCTTCCCCTATCGCGATCTCATCCTGCTCACCGCCTTTGCCGTGGTGCTGGGCTCGCTGGTGCTGCAGGGCCTGACGCTGCGGCCGCTGATCCTGGCGCTGAAATTCAAGGAGGACGATCCGGTCGCGCGCGAAGCCGCGTACGCCCGCGCCGTCGCCTATCGCGCCGCGCTCGATGCGGTCGAGAGCGATCCATCCGAGGAAGCCGAGATCCTCCGCCTCGAATATCGCGCCGTGTTGCTGCGCGCCGAAACCGAGCCCGATGGCGGCGTGGCGACGAGCGAACTGCCGGCCGATCCGCTGCGCCGCCGCGCCATCGCCGCCGCCCGCCTGGCGCTGCTCAATCTGCGGAGCATCGAAGTGATCGGCGACGATGCCTTCCATCTAGTCGAGGAAGAACTTGACCGCGCCGAGCTCAGCGCGGAAGTGTGATCCGTCGCCGCGCGCGACTGCCTCTCACGCACCCGACTTTGAGGTGATGCCGCCATCGACGATGAGCTCGATGCCGGTGACATATTTCGATTCGTCGGAAGCCAGAAACAGAGCGGCGTTGGCGACGTCCCAGGCATCGCCCATGTGCCCCATCGGTACCTGCGCGTCGCGGGCGCGCCACATCGCCTCCACATCGCCCTTGGCGTAGCTTTGCGCCAGCCCCGCCGAATGCGCGACCATCGGCGTCTTCATCAGCCCGGGCAGGATCGCGTTGACGCGGACATGCTTCGGCGCGAACTCGACCGCGGTCGAGCGCGTCATCTGGTTCATCGCGGCCTTGCTCGCGTTGTAGCTGACATAGGAAATGCCGACATGGCGGATCGAGGCGATCGAGGAGATGTTGATGATCGAGCCGCCGCCCTGCTTGATCATCACGGGAATGACGTGCTTCATCGCCAGATAGGCGCTCTTGAGATTGACTGCGAAAACGCGATCCCATTCGGCTTCGCCGACCTCGACCACGCTGCCGACCTCGGCGATGCCGACATTGTTGTCGAGCACGTCGATGCGGCCATAGGTCTGCAGGCAGGCTGCGACCATTGCTTCAACCTCGCCGGCGCGTGAGACGTCAGCGGTGAATGCGGTCGCCCTGCCGCCCTCGCCCGTGATGATTCCTGCGGTCTCTTCCGCAGCCTCACCGTTGCGATCGACGCAAAACACGCTGGCGCCCTCGCGCGCGAAGGTGACGGCGGTCGCCTTGCCATTGCCCCAGCCGGGTCCGATTGAGCCCGCGCCGACCACCATCGCAACCTTGCCCTTGAGCCGATCCATCGATTGTTCTCCCCTTTATTGTTTCTTCCCGGATGGAGCGGAGCGCAATCCGGGAACGCTGGTCCCGGATTTCGCTGGCGCTCCAATCCGGGCTACCGATCGTGACACACGCTCATCGTGGTGACATTAGCACCGATCGGGTGCCCGAAAATCTCCGATAGCGTCTGGCAGTATCCCTCGTGGCATAGATGCCATTCGCCGGCGGCACCGGAATTGCCGAGCACGACCTGTGGCCGTGGCGCCCGCGGTGGCGTCCACTGGAACCAGCCGTCGACGAGGCGTGCCTCCGGCGGCGGCTCCATGCCCGCACCGAAGCCCTTGATGCGAGCTTGCACGAGGTCCAGCCCGGCGTCGGTGACACGCCAGTCTTCCTGCCAGGCCGTCTTCTCGATCGAATGCGTCCAGGCCAGCGTGAAGGCGGCGACCGACAGCGCCCTCACGACACCTGCCGAGGCGAGGCAGAGGCTCAAGCCGCCGCCACCGCACTGCGCGACCGCTGCCGCCACTGCCACAGCAGGACCGCCGCGGCGAGTGTGAAGCCCGCAGTATCCGAGAACGGGAAGTCGCCGAGCAGGCAGAGCGCACCGGCAAACGCCACGGCCAGTTCGATCAGCGTCAGCCGCGTGAACAGGAAGCCGATCGCGACCACGCCGAACAAGGCGATCGCGACCAGCGCCTTCAAGGACGCGAGCGCCACCGCGCCGTAGAAGCCGAGTTGCGCGACCATCGGATCGCTGGTCTGCAGCATCAGCGCCGGCGAATAGACGAAGATGAACGGAATGACGTAGCCGGCAAGCGCGATCCGCATCGCCTCCCAGCCGATCTTGTCGGGATTCTCCTTGGCGATCGGCGCCGCGGCAAGCGCCGCGAGCGCCACCGGCGGCGAGAGGTCGGCCATGATGCCGTAGTAGAACGCGAACATGTGGCTTGCGATCAGCGGCACGCCGAGCTTCGCCAGCGCGGGCGCTGCGAGCGCTGCGGTGATGATGTAGGTCGGAATGGTCGGGATGCCGGTGCCGAGCAGGATCGACAGCAGCATGGTCATGATCAGCGCCAGGAACAGGCTCTTGGCGCCGAGGCCGATGATCCAGCTCCCGAAGATGGTGCCGACACCGGTTTGCGTCATCATGCCGATGATGGTCCCGACGATGGCGCAGGCCATGCCCACGGTGAGCGCCGATTTGGCGCTGTCGGCGAGCGAATCACGGCATGCCGCGAGCGTGGCGCGACCGCCGCGGGTGATCGCCGCAAGAGCGATGAGGCCGGCGACGATGCAGGCGACGGAAACGATCTCGAGCCCGTTGCGCGAGACCGCCGCGACCACCAGGGCGAGCCCGATCCAGAAGATGTAGCGCAGGACGGTGTTGGAGAAGCCGAGCGTGATGCTGGCGCCGAGGATCAGCGCAACCGTCAGCGCAAGCCCCATGCTGCCGGCGTAGAGCGGCGTGAATCCCTCGAACAGCATATAGACCAGCGCTGCGAGCGGCAGCACCAGGTACCAGCGCGCCACCAGCGCCTTCCAGGCGCTCGGAATCTCCGAGCGCTTCATGCCGACGAGACCGTGCTTGCCGGCTTCGAGATGCACCATCCAGAATGCGGAAGCGAAGTAGAGGACCGCCGGGATCACCGCGGCCTTGACGATCTCCGAATAGGGGACGCCGAGCGTCTCCGCCATGATGAAAGCAACCGCACCCATCACCGGCGGCATGATCTGCCCGCCCATCGAGGCGGTGGCCTCGACGCCGGCGGCGAAGGCGCGGCGATAGCCGAACTTGATCATCAGCGGAATCGTAAACTGGCCGACGGTCACGACGTTGGCGACACCGGACCCCGAGATCGTCCCCATCATGCCCGAGGCGAACACCGCGACCTTGGCCGGTCCGCCGCGGGTGCGGCCGAACAGGCCGAGCGAGACATCGGTGAAGAGCTGGATCATGCCGGCGCGCTCGAGGAACGAGCCGAACAGAATGAACAGGAAGATGTATGTCGCCGAAACATAGATCGGCACGCCGTAGAAGCCTTCGGTGCCGAACGAAAGATGCGTGACGATCTGGTCGAAATCATAGCCGCGATGATTGAGCGGCGACGGCAGGTACTGCCCGAAGAACCAGTAGAGCAGACAGGCGCCGCACATCAGCGGCAGTGCCGCGCCCATCAGCCGCCGCGTGCCTTCGAAGATCAGCGCCGCGAGCAGCGTGCCCACCGCAAGATCAGTGGTGGTCGGGTCACCGTCGCGGGCGATCAGGTCGGCGTAGAAGATCCACTGGTAGAGCCCACAGAGGAAGCCGGCGGCACCGACGATCCAGCTCACCGCGCGGCCGAAATCGGTCTTCGCGGTGAAATTACCGATCAGGCCGAAGGTCAGCAGGATCAGGAAACCGACATGGACGCCGCGCACCACCTGGCTCGGCAGGTAGTTGAAGGCCGCGACATAGAGCTGGAACACTGCAAAAGCGAGACCGATCGCGTAGGCCAGATAACCCCAGCCGCGCGGTCCGAAGCCTTCCGGAAAGCCGTGCTCGAAATTGTCGAATTCAACCTTGACCGGCTGCTGAGCGCCCTCGGCCTGCTGCTGCATGAATGTGTCCCCCGCCGTCCCCGCGGTCACCGTGTGTCATGCGCGGGCTCGACCCGCGCATTCATCGAAAAATCAACGCCTTTAGAAACATCGATGGCCGGGTCATCCCCGATCGAGTCGAGGCCCGGCCATGACGCATTTATCCACGCCGTCTCTTACTTGATCAGGCCCTTTTCCTTGTAATAGCGGATTGCACCGGGATGCAACGGCACCGGGCTGCCGCTCGCGGCCGTCTCGAGCTTGATCTCCTTGCCCGCGGCATGGGCATTGGCGAGCTCCGGCAGCGATTCGTAGACCAGCTTGGTCATCTGATAAGCGAGATCGTCGGATACGGCACTGGAGGTGACGAGATAGTTCACCACTGCCGCGGTCGGAACATCCTTGTCCTGGCCGGTATAGGTGTTAGCCGGGATGATCACCGAGACGAAGGGGGGACCGATCTTGTCGACGGTCTCCTTCGGAACGGCGACCACGGTGATATCGGTCGAGGTCGAGAGGTCTTTCAGCGAGGCGACACCGAGGCCGGCGGACTGCAAGGTCGCGTTGAGCTGACGGTTCTTCATCAGATCGACGGATTCCGCAAAAGGCAGATACTCGACTTTTCCGAGATCCTTGTAGCTCATGCCAGCGGCCGCGAGGATCGCGCGCGAATTGAGCTCGGTTCCGGATTTCGGCGCTCCCACCGACAGGCTCTTGCCCTTGAGATCGGCGAGCGTCTTGATGCCGCTTTCGCCGGTCGCGACGATCTGGATGTAGTTCGGATAAATCGCGCCGATGGTGCGCAGCTTGTCGAGCTTGGTCTTGAAGCCGGCCTCCGCATCGCCTTCCCAGGCCGCCTTTAGCGAATCGCCGAGCGTGAATGCGAGCTCGCCACGGCCCTGCTGCAGCAGCACCAGATTCTCCACCGACGCCTTGGTGGCCTGGACCTGGGTCTTCACGTTGGGGATCTTGTCGCCATAGATCTTACCGATCGCGACGCCGAGCGGATAATAGACGCCGGAAGTCCCACCCGTCAGTACGTTAATGAACTGCTCGGCCCGTGCGACAGGCGCCGACAAAACGCTGGCTGCCACAACCGCAGCAGCCACCAACTTCGAATTCATGAGTATTATTCTCCCCTTGAGCCGGGCGGAAATTGGCCGGACACCCCCGCCGGGTCAACCCATCCAAACGACGCATGTTTGTCGCACTCGCGCCACGGCCGTCACCACGGATGTGGGAACCCGGCCCGTGTGACTGGATTGAGCATGAGCCGCATCGCGTGAGGTATTACTTGCAGCCGTGCTGATCGACCTAAGCCGCGAGCCGCGCCAAACACACGCCGGTCGTCACGGCTGCTCTCCGCATGCCGCCGCGTGCCCGACACTCCTCTGCTCGTCGCGGGCGTCGCGTGCATCGGATCGATCGGCGGCTGCGCGCTGATGCGGGAGGCGTTGCCAGCAGCAAGCGTGACGCGAGGCTCGGCGGCACGGACCGTGCCAAGCAGATCGGCCGGCGCATTTCCATCTCTCTCGAAAGATCACAGCGCGACGGGCGCATCATCCGCGCGCTGTTGATTCGCGTCTGATTCGCTCCGCGCCACCCGACTTGATGTCCAACAATGGTGCAGAGTCACGCCGGCGTGAGCCCCTCAACACAGACATTAACGGCGTCCCTCGATGAAACACGACGTCGTCAAGTCCGGCGACGGTCGTGGCCCGCGTCAATCGCGCGTATGAACGCTGGATGACGCATTTATTGCAGCCGGAGATGCCGCGTCATGCGCTCTTTCGCTCGCAATTTGATTCGAATTTGCGGCCTTAAGGTTAGCGAAGCAACGCATGTATGATCCCAAAATTTCCATGATTGCTCCAGCCGCTCCGATGTACGACTCGCTCGGGGCTACTCGGAATAGGGCGAGCATGAACCACATCAGTCATATCGGACGCGCACGAGCCGGCTGGTTCGGGCAGCGCAAGCTGACGCCGCGCGCATGCATCGCGGACAGCAAAAAACACCTTCGCACCTTCCTTGCGGAGGCACTGGAAGACCTCGGCTTCATCACCAGCGAATGCGGTCAGGCCGACGAGCTCGACACCGTCTTGGACGCAGAACGACCCGACCTGCTGGTGCTCGGCGTGTCCGTGGACGGGATCGAAGTCAGTAAAATTCTCGAGACTTTGGTGAGAAAGGAGTATGGCGGCAAGGTCCTGGTCATCGGCCTGCCCGACTCGATCATCGTCAAGGCCGTCAGACAAATCGGCGACGAGTACGGTATCGCGATGCTACCGGCGTTACCAACCCCGTTCAGCGCCGCAACCCTTCGTGACACTCTTGCGTCACTGCTTCCGGTCGAACCTGCGCCGAGCCCGGCGGTTGACGTCCCCGAAGCGCTGAAGGCCGGCTGGCTCGAGCTCTGGTATCAGCAGAAGATCCAGCTCCGTACGCTCGTTCCGAGCGGAGCCGAGGCGCTGATCCGGATGCGCCATCCGGCATGGGGGATCGTTCCGCCTGCATATTTCATTCCCGATGACGGCGACCCGCACTTCCAGGCCTTGTCCGAATTCGTCATCGAACGGGCGATCGAGGACTGGCGATATCTGCTGGAGCAGAAGGGGCCGGTTGATCTCTCGATCAACCTGCCGATCTCCTTCCTGGCCAACGCCGATGCGGTGAGCGAGCTCTGCCGCCGGATGCCGGATCACCCGGCGTTCGCGGGCCTGCTGATCGAGATCGACAGCGCCGAGCTCATTGACAATCTGGACCTCGCGATCGATGTCGCCAGGCGCGTGCGCTTGCACAATATCGCAATCTCGGTTGACAATGTCGGCGCCAATTGGCCATCGTTGCTCGGGCTCGAGACCTTCCCCTTCGTCGAACTGAAGGTCGACCATCAGTTCGTCACCGGCTGCGCGGATCAGCGCCTGAAGCAGACGGTGTGTCGCCGGATCGTTGAACTAGCTCACGACAACGGTGCGCGCGCGGTCGCGCAAGGGATCGAGACGCGCGCGGATTTTCTTGCCGCGCACGATCTGGATTTCGACCTGGTCCAGGGATACCTGTTCGGAAAGCCGATGGGCCTCAGGAAGTTCGCGAGATCGCGCTTGCAGCTTCCGGCCGAAAAGGACATCGCGTCCTGACGCGTGATTGGGTCAAAAGCGGCAGAGCGGCGCTGAGCGCGGCCTGCGCATCACATCGCCCGCGCCGCCATCACTGGAACGTCATGTCGAGGCACTTCGAGATGTCGGAGCCGAGCCCCGACGAGATGGTGATGCAGCCGCGGATCTTCTGCGTGTTGTTGTCGCTCGCCCAGATCGCATAGCCGCCGGGGCCGAAGAACGAGTTGGTGTTCGGCGGCTCGGTCTCGGTGGCGTCAAACGAGTAGTTGCCGTCGGTGTCGAAGATGCGCGGCTTCTTGGTGCAGCCGCCGTCGGCCTGAACGTTGATGACCTCCTTGTTGTCCCGCGTCAGTGCCAGAGACACCTGGCAGCGGAAGTATTCCGAGGTCTTGGCGTTGAAAAGATAGGCATACGACCGGCAGGTCGCCGTATTGAGCTTGCCGGCCGAGAGGCCCCGGCTGCAGGAAATCCGCTGGTTGTTGGAGAGCTTGAATTCGTCCGCCCGTGCGACCGAAGCCAGCATCATCAACGACAGAGCGACACCGAAACCGATCTTCACGACGTGGTGCATACGAATCATCCCAAGGTGTGTTCTGGCAATGAAGTGCTTGTAGACGGAAACGCGAAGATAGTCGCACAACAGGAAATCACAAAGTCGCAGACATGCGCGAATGGGCCGCGCCCATTGTCGTATTGACGGCCGAGCGACGTTCGTGATTTGTTCAAGACACTGATACGACGCCATTTTTCGGCCGGAGGTGGATCATGACGCATTTTTCAACCAAGACCTTTTTCGCGACAATCGCCCTGACCGCGCTGTCGACATCCGCCTTCGCTCAAGCGGCAACGCCGTGGGAGCTGAAGACCGACATGGGCTATGCCTATGGCAAGGACGGCAAGACCTGGTCCTACAAGATGGGCACCAACAACGCCGGCACGCTGTTGAAGGGGGCCAAGAAGGTGCCGAGGGGCACGCTGTTCTTCATCGGTCAGAACGGCCAGCTTTACATGCGCTCCGGTCCCTATCTCGAGGGCGACGGCAAGTTCATGTTCGGATCCGAGTAGCGCTTCACCCGCATCGATCCGCCGCGGTGGCAGGTGGGAGTCAGAACGCCGAAGCGAGCTCCTTCGCACCGGGCTTGCTGCTGTTGTAGTCCATCCGCTCGTTGGTCACGGCAAGCAGCTTCGCCACCGTGTTGTGGCGGATCGCCACCGGATTGCGCTCGTAGCCGGAACGCTGAAAGAAGTTCGAGGTCGGCACCTGCTCGCGCAGCGCCTGGGGCATGGTCACCATGTCGAAGCCGGTGCCGTCCCCGGTCAGGTTCATCATCTCGAGCTCGGCGGCGGTGAGCGGCCGGTTGTAGCCCTTGGCACGCGCGAAGAGCACCGAGGTGAAGAGCTTGTGGGTCTGCAGCATTGGGCCGACGTCGATGTCGAGCACCATGGCGTGCACCGCCCAGCCCTGCGGAGTGTCGGCGAGCCGCGCATGCGCCGACCAGTCATCCGGCACCGTGCGCGTGAACGCGACCATCTTCTTCAGCACCGCGAGCTTGTGTTCCATGGCCTTGCGCGCCGGACCCGAGGTGGCCGCAACCCGCTGCGTCAATTCGCGCACGAACTCGTGGCCCTGCTCGGCCATCAGCTCGACGCTGTTGGTGGTCAGCAGTTGGTTGTAGCCGACTGCAGTGGAAATAGCGCGCTTGCCACCATGCTCGATGCCCGACTGGACGTCGTAGCTGCCGGTGCCGCCGGTCTCGAACGAATAGACCCGCACCGCCTGTTCCGGCGTCAGGCCCGCCGCGCGCGCATACCGGGCATAGGCACGCTTGAACTCCATCTCGGAAGCGGGACGCTGCGGCGTGAACTGGAATTGCTCGGCTGCCGCCCGGACGAAATCCGCGACCACCGGGATCGGCTTGCGCGGCGGGCGCGGCCGCTCCTCTTCCTCCTCCGGCGCCGGGTTCACCGGCCGCTTCGGCCCCTGATAGACCGGCGGCTGCTCCAGCACGTAGTCGTCGAGCGTGACCTGTACGCGATCGCGGCGCTTGGCATTGCGGGTGCGCCGCTTGTCGGCAATCGCGTTCCAGTAGGCGTCCGCCTCCTGCTCGAACGCGGCGCGCGCCTCCAGATATTCCTTCAGCTTGCGGCGATATTCGGCGATCGCGAACGGAGACACCGCCTGCGCCATCGCGCTCGCGGTGGCCGGCGGCAAGGCGCGAGCCTCGTTCGCTGATACGGACGGCGCCGCCGCGGTCAGCGCGAGCGCGACAAGTCCAAGGTACGGGCGAATCAATTGCGGGCGCATGAGCCCCTTGTAGCAAGCACCGGCGCGAAGTCAGCCCGGAATTCCGCGGGGCCGCGCGTTGTGATGCCGCGGAGTTGCGCCGCGAAAACAACATCTTTGCAGCCTCACGCCGGGTATGTGGCACCCCTTGCCCGAAAGATGAACGGACGGTTTCGCCGGCAATTCGAGCCCCCGCTATTTCCAGGCAAACACCGGCTGTTCCAGATCGGCGACGCGGGTCGCGCGCCCGGCCAGCACTTCGCTGAACTGATAGATCAGCGCCGCCGTCGGCGCATGGATGAGCTGGCCGCCGAGGCGGAAGCGGATCACGCGCCGCACGCTTTCGGGGATCGAGACGAAGGTGAAGGCATCGGCGGCTTCGACAGCATCCAGGGCGATGCGATGCACGGAGGCGACCTCGTCCGGGTTTGGCGCGATCTCGGCCTTGCTGCCTGCCCAGACCACGACCGGCGTGATCAGATAGCCGGATCGCGTCGGATAATCATCGAGCACGCCGAGCACGGCGCTGTTGCCGAGCGAAAGTCCGAGCTCCTCGTGCAGTTCGCGCAGCGCGGCCTGCGCCTGCGTCTCGCCGGCATCGCAACGCCCGCCCGGCAGCGCCCATTGCGCGCTGTGCGCGCGAAGGCTGGCACTGCGGCGGGTCAGCAGAAAGGCCGTGTCGTTGTCGTCGTCGCCTTCAGTCAGCGCGATCGCGACCGCCGCACGCTTCAGCGTCGGCGCGGCATCCGCCGGCGCCAGCCGCGTGAACGCGGCGCAGAGCTCTGCGATATTCCGCCGGGTGGCATCGTCAAATGGGCGGGCCATTGATCTTGACTACAACACAACGGCGTTTGATGAAATGACGCGTAGCACATACCCGCCTGCAACCAATGGACCCCATCATATGACGGCGAAGGCCGCGGACAAACTCAAATCCGACGGCTGGAAGATCGTCGACACCACTGGCTTCCTGCATCTGGTCGGCCCGCTGTGGCAGCGGATGGACGATGACCTTCCCGCATACGCGCTTGTGACCGAGGACAAGCATCACAACCGCCGCGGCCTCGTGCAGGGCGGCGTAATCATGACGTTCGCCGACCGATGTTGCGGCATGACCGCGCGCCACGTCTCGGGCAAGCCGACGCTTGCGACGGTGCAACTCGACACCCATTTCGTTGAAGCCGGCAAGATCGGCGAGATCCTGATCACCCGCCCGCGCGTGGTGCGCTCGACCCGCAGCCTGATCTTCATCACCACCGAGGTGACCGTCGACAAGCGCTGCATCGCAATGGCCAGTGGTGTGTTCAAGATCCTGAAGAGCGAGAGTTGAACCCTTGTCATTCCGGGCATCGCGCAGCGATGAACCCGGAATCTCGAGATTCCGGGTTCGATGCGGCCGCATCGAATCCGGAATGACAACGAGAGGGAGTGCCCGATGCAATACCGTCAGCTCGGCCGCAGCGGCCTGAAGGTTTCGCCGATCTGCCTCGGCACCATGATGTTCGGCGGACCGACCGACGAGGCGACCTCGGCGCGGATCGTCGCCAAGGCGCGCGAGGCCGGTATCAACTTCATCGACAGCGCCGACGCCTACAATGGCGGCAAGTCCGAGAAGGTGGTCGGCCGCGCGATCGCCAATCAACGCTCCAACTGGATTCTCGCGACCAAGCTCGCCAATCCGATCGGCGACGATCCCAACCATGGCGGACTGTCGCGGCGCTGGGTGCTGCAGGCGGCGGACGAGAGCCTGAAGCGGCTCGGCACCGACCACATCGATATCTACTATCTGCACAAGGAGGATCACGCGACGCCGCTCGAGGAGACGGTGCGCGCGATGGCCGACCTGATCCGCGCCGGCAAGGTGCGCTACTTCGGCATCTCCAACTACCGCGCATGGCGCGTCGCCGAGATCTGCAACATCTGCGACCGGTTCGGCGTCGACCGCCCGATCGCGAGCCAGCCCTACTACAACGCGATGAACCGGATGCCGGAGGTCGAGCACTTTCCGGCCTGCGGCTATTACGGCCTCGGCATCGTGCCCTACAGCCCCTTGGCGCGCGGCGTCCTGACCGGCAAATACGCGCCCGACGCGGCGCCGGCCGCCGACAGCCGCGCCGGCCGCAACGACAAGCGGATGATGCAGACCGAATGGCGACCGGAATCCCTGCAGCTCGCGCAGGAGATCAAGCGCCACGCCGAGGCCCGCGGCATCACCGCCGGCCAGTTCGCGGTGTCTTGGGTGCTGAACTCCTCGTTCGTCAGCTCGGTGATCGCGGGCCCGCGCACCGAGGCGCAGTGGGACGAGTATCTCCGCGCGCTCGACTATCGCTTTACCGCGGACGACGAAGCGCTGATCGACCGCCTCGTCGCGAGCGGCCATCCCTCGACGCCGGGCTTCAACGACCCTGCCTATCCGATCGAGGGACGCCGGGCACGCACGGAGCAACCGTGACCGCATCGCGACGCGGCCATTCATCTCGGCAACGCCGAAGCGGCGCTTCGTAGGTTCCGAATTGCGCGAAGGCGGAGTCGGCTGCAGCATCAGCGCACGATAATGCCGACGCCGGTGCGCTCATGACCGCATCCAATGTGCTGGACTGGACTGTGGCTCTGCTGGTTTGCTGGGCAAGCCTGACTGCGATCGTCCAATCTCCGCGCGACACCGCGCGATGCGATGCGCCGTATGCGGCGAACAGCGCGCCGCCGACCCCGCTGTCAGCTCCGACGCGGGCGGAGGTCGATGCGACGATCCAAGACATGATGCTGCACGATTGAACGGGATGGGCAAATCTCGAAAGACCTTTTGTCGAATACGACCCCTGAAATGAATCAGGGCGGCGCCGAGGCGCCGCCCTGAAGGATCGTGATTGCCGGACGCTTACTTGTGGGCGACCAGGTCGAAGCGATCGGCGTTCATCACCTTGGTCCACGCCGCGACGAAGTCCTTGACGAACTTCTCCTTGGCGTCGGCAGAGCCGTAGACCTCAGCGAACGCGCGCAGTTGCGAGTGCGAGCCGAACACCAGATCGACGCGGGTGCCGGTCCATTTGAGCGCATTGCTCTTGCGGTCACGGCCCTCGTAGACGCCCTCGCCGACATCGCTCCACTTCGTCCCCATGTCGAGCAGGTTGAGGAAGAAGTCGTTGGTCAGCGTACCCGGCTTGGCGGTAAAGACGCCGTGCTTGGACTTCTTGGCGTTGGCACCGAGCACGCGCAAGCCGCCGACCAGAACCGTCAGCTCCGGTCCGGTCAGCTTCAGGAGTTGCGCACGGTCCACCAGCGCCTCTTCCGGCGTCATGAACTGCGGCTTGCCGCTGATATAGTTGCGGAAGCCGTCAGCACGCGGCTCGAGCGGGGCGAACGACGGAGCATCGGTCTGCTCCTGCGACGCATCGGTGCGTCCGGGCGTGAAGGGAACCTTCACGTCGGTGCCGCCATCCTTCGCCGCCTTCTCTATAGCGGCGACGCCGCCGAGCACGATGAGGTCGGCCAGCGAGACCTTCTTGCCGCCCTTCTGGGCTGCGTTGAACTCGCTCTGGATGGCTTCGAGCTTGCCGAGCACCGTCTTGAGCTGCGCCGGCTCGTTGACGTCCCACCCCTTCTGCGGGGCGAGACGAATGCGCGCGCCGTTGGCACCGCCGCGCTTGTCGGACCCGCGGAAGGTCGACGCCGACGCCCAGGCCGTCGACACCAACTCGGATACCGATAGGCCGGATGCGAGGATCTTCGCCTTCAGCGCTTCGACGTCCTTGTCGTCGACCACGGGATGGTCGAGCGCAGGGACCGGGTCCTGCCAGATCAGCGTCTCCTTCGGCACCAGCGGGCCGAGGTAGCGCTGGATCGGGCCCATGTCACGATGCGTGAGCTTGAACCAGGCGCGGGCAAAGGCGTCCGCGAACTGGTCCGGATGCTCGTAGAACCGGCGCGAGATCTTCTCGTAGGCCGGATCGAAGCGCAGCGACAGGTCGGTGGTCAGCATGGTCGGCTTGCGCTTCTTCGACGGATCGAACGGATCGGGAATGATCGCGTCCGCGCCCTTCGCCACCCATTGCTGCGCACCGGCCGGGCTCTTCGTCAGCTCCCATTCGTATTTGAACAGGTTCTCGAAGAAGTAGTTGCTCCACTTGGTCGGGGACTGCGACCACACCACTTCAGGACCGCCGGTGATCGCGTCAGCGCCGACGCCGGTGCCGAATTTGCTCTTCCAGCCCAGGCCCTGGTCTTCGAGCGCCGCGCCTTCCGGCTCCGGACCGATCAGCGAGGGATCACCCGCGCCGTGGGTCTTGCCGAAGGTGTGGCCGCCGGCGATCAGCGCGACGGTCTCTTCGTCGTTCATCGCCATGCGGAAGAACGTCTCGCGGATGTCCTTGGCCGCAGCGACCGGGTCCGGATTGCCGTTCGGGCCTTCCGGGTTGACGTAGATCAAGCCCATCTGCACGGCGCCGAGCGGCTCGGAGAGCTGCCGCTCGCCGCTGTAGCGCTCATCGCCGAGCCAGGTGCCTTCCGGGCCCCAATACAGCTCTTCTGGCTCCCAAACATCCGCGCGACCGCCGGCGAAGCCGAAGGTCTTGAAGCCCATCGACTCCAGCGCGACATTGCCCGCCAGGACCATCAGGTCGGCCCAGGAGATCTTGCGGCCGTACTTCTGCTTGATCGGCCACAGCAGCCGGCGCGCCTTGTCGAGGTTGGCGTTGTCAGGCCAACTGTTCAGCGGGGCAAAGCGTTGCTGCCCGGCGCCGGCGCCGCCGCGGCCGTCGGTGATGCGATAGGTGCCCGCGCTATGCCAGGCCATGCGGATCATGAGACCGCCGTAGTGGCCGTAGTCGGCCGGCCACCATTCCTGCGACTCCGTCATCAGGGCGTGCAGGTCCTTGATGACCGCGTTGAGGTCGAGAGTCTTGAACTCCTTCGCGTAGTCGAACTCCTTACCCATCGGATCGGACAGGTTGGAATTGTGATGCAGGACTTGAACGTCGAGCGTGTTGGGCCACCAGTCACGATTCGTGTGTCCGCGGCTGCCCGTAAATGGGCATTTGCCCGCGCCTTCGTCGGTTTTTGCGTCCATGTTTCTTCTCCGAGGTGATGGTTTCTGGAATCTGCTGGGGCTCTTCCAAAAACGACTCTACGCGCCCGATTCCATCAGGTGAAATTGACTTTAATGATCGCGTCGATAAGATAATCTGATGATAAACGTCACACTCCGGCAACTCAGGTATTTCGACGCGCTGGCCCGCCATGGCCATTTCGGGCGTGCCGCCGACGCCTGTGCGATCTCGCAGCCGGCGCTGTCGATGCAGATCCGGGAAATGGAACAGGCGCTCGGCGGCGTGCTGCTTGAGCGCGGCGCGCGGCAGGTGACGCTGACGAAGTTCGGCGAGGAGCTCTTGCATCGCGTGCGCGACATCCTGCGCTCGGTCGACGAGCTCGGCGACTTCGCACGCGCCTCGCGCGACAGGCTCGCCGGGCGCCTGCGCGTCGGCATGATTCCGACGATCGCGCCCTATCTGCTGCCCAAGGTGATCGAGAACCTCGCGCGGCTGCATCCTGAGCTCGACATCCATGTCCGCGAGACGCTGACGCCGAAGCTGATCAAGGAAGTCTCCGAGGGCCGGCTCGATACCGCGATCGTGGCGCTGCCGGTGTCGGAGCCATCGCTGACCGAGGTCGCGCTGTTCTCGGAAAATTTCCTCTTGGTTCGGCCGGACGCGGATGCCGCAACGCCAGTGCCGAGCAGCGAACGGCTACGCGACATGCGGCTCCTGCTGCTCGAGGAAGGCCACTGCTTCCGCGACCAGGCGCTGTCGTTCTGCAACATGCAGTCCTCGCCGCCGCGCGAGGTGCTGGATGCGAGCTCGCTGTCGACGCTGGTGCAGATGGTCGGCGCCGGCATCGGGGTCACCCTGATTCCGGAAATGGCCGTTGCAGTCGAAACGCGCTCGGCGCCGGTCGTGGTCTCGCGCTTCAGGAATCCGCAGCCCTCGCGGACCATCGGCATGGTCTGGCGCAAGACCAGCCCGCTCGCCGCACAGCTCCAGCAGATCGCCGAAGTGGTCTCGCTCGCCGCCGACGCGCTGCACGCGCCGAAGGAGGATGGCAGGGTGAAGGAGGTGACCAAGCGCGCGATGCGGCAAAGGTAGCGCTGCTCGTTCCGTCGTCCCGGCGCAGGCCGGGACGACGCCGCGGATAGTTCTCGCTCGCTCTCTCACGCCGTCATTGCGCGGAGCCAACGGATCGCGCAACCGCGCGCGCGATGACAGCCTCCGCGACGAAGCAATCCATCGCTCCGCATATGCGGGACCATGGATTGCCGCGGCGCCACGCGCCTCGCAAATGACGGGGATAATTCCAGGTTCACATCTCAAGCAGCGCACTGTCATCACCCGCGAAAGTCCGGGATGACCTCGCGACAGTGCCAAGTCTCCGCTGTCGTCCCTGCGAAAGCAGGGACCCATAACCACAGGATTGCGCTGTTGAAGCGCACTGTGGCTCCAACCTCGCAAGACAGTGCGCAGTCGTGGTTATGGGTCCCGGCTCAAGGCCGGGACGACAGCGAGTATGTGGCGCAGCTTGTGAGTCATACATTCGCATTCTCGCGACATATTTTGTCCGAGCTTTGCATCTTATCCGCCCTCTCGTGAGCAGAGGGCGCAGGGAAAGCCGGGTGCCGATCGCACCCATGGGCCCCGAGCAATGGTAGAAAGCTCGGGGGTCGGACCACAGGTGTAACCGGAGCAAGCCCGGCTTACCCTGCACGATGGGTCACGGCTTATACGTGCTCGCCCCGGCGAGACTTGGCTTGGTTGGCAGCCTGGGCCGAATGTCGCGGCGCGACCTATGCGCCGGTCACGCGCCAGATCACGTTGCCGACGTCGTCGGCCACCAGCAGCGAGCCGTCCGGGCCGAGCGCGACGCCGACCGGGCGGCCGTAGGACACCTTCTCATCGGGCGCGAGAAAGCCCGACAAGATGTCACGCGCAGGACCCGAGGGGCGGCCGTTCTCGAACGGCACGAACACGACCTTGTAGCCGGACAGCGTCGAACGATTCCACGAGCCGTGCTGGCCGATCACCATGCCGTCGGGAAAGCCCGGCAGCGTATTTGAAGGCATCCAGCACAGGCCGAGCGAGGCAGTGTGGCCGCCGAGCGCGTAGTCCGGCTGGATCGCCTTGGCGACCATCGCCGGATCCTGCGGCACGCGGTCGTCGACCGTCTGCCCCCAGTAGCAATAGGGCCAGCCGTAGAAACCGCCGTCGCGCACCGAGGTCAGGTAATCCGGCGGCGTCTCGTCGCCGATGCCGTCGCGCTCGTTGACCACGGTCCAGAGCACGTTGGTTGTCGGCTCCCAGGCGAGCCCCACCGGGTTGCGCAAGCCGCTTGCGAAGACACGGCTGGTGCCGGCGGCGAGATCGAGCTCGTAGATCGCGGCGCGGCCCTCCTCGACCTCGAAGCCGCTCTCGGCGATGTTGCTCAGCGAGCCGACGCCGGCGTAGAGCCTCTTGCCGTCGGCGCTCGGCAACAGGCTGCGGGTCCAGTGCCCGGCGGGCTTGAAGGTGACGAGCTTGCGTCCCTGCGCCGTGATGCGGTCCGCACCCACGGTGTAGGGAAAGGCCACCACGCCATCAGTGTTGCCGACATAGAAGGTATCGCCGACGAGCGCCATGCCGAACGGCTGGCTCAAGCCCTCCATGAAGGCGCCGCGCACTTCGGCGACACCGTCGCCATCACGATCGCGCAGCAGCGTGATACGGTTGGCGCTGACGCCGAGCGCCGCGGCGCGTCGCATCGTCGCCTGCATCGCATAGTGAAACACGGTGCGCGGCGTGCCCGCGATCTGCGTTGCCTCCGCGATCAGCACATCGCCATTGGGCAGCACGTTGATCCAGCGCGGGTGATCGAGCCCGGCTGCGAATGCGTTCACCTTGAGACCGGGCGCCGCGGTCGGCTTTTGGCCACGGTCCCAGCCGCGTGCGGTCGGCATCTTGAGCGTCGGAATCGCACCTTGCGATTTCGCCGCCGGAATCTCCGGCGCGCTGCCCCAGGCCGGCTTGGGCGCCTCGCCCTGCATCCGCCGCCAGGCCAGCGCGACTGCGCCGATGCCCGCCACCACGCGCGCAAACATTCCGGACATGCTCATCAAACTCCCCCATTTCCGATCGCGCGCAACCGCAGTCGCGGCGCTCCCTGGCCGGCCCGCCGGCACTTGCGAGCATTGGCATAATGCCGGCGCCGATGACAGTAATTATACGATCTTCGCAGGCTTCATCGAATCGGCGAGCCTGCAGGTGGGCGTTCTTCGTGAGCGCTTCCTCCCTGAGACCTTGCCCGCCGCACCGGCGGGCTTCTTTTCCTGATCCCAGCCATGCAGCTCATGTGCGGCTGCTCGTCACGTGGTGCAGATCGTGCGCCCCGGAACGATATTCGCAGCCCTCGCTCACATCGGAGTTGATCGGAAAAGCGGGAACGCTCGCCCATCGAGGTCGTTGGTCGCGACACCAGCAAGGAGTTCGCAATGCAAACGAAGATCAAAGTTGTGTCACTGGCCGCAGCCACGCTGTTCGCAACGACGGCAGGTGCATTTGCGCAAGGCTACTATCCCTACGGGAACTCCGGACCCTATTATAGGGGTGGCCCGCGTTACGAGGCCGTGCAGCCAAACGTGATGTACTATCCGGCGCAACCGGGCTGGTATGGTTCCCTCAATGGCGCCAACCACCCGACGCCCAGCTCGACGCAAGGCGACGTCGGTCCGGAGGGCAACAACAACGGTACGCTGACCGGCCCATACTATTACGGCCAGTGGTAATTCACCCAGACCAGAACCAAGGCCCGTCGCTCGTCGAGCGGCGGGCCTTGTTCATGTTCCGGCACAAGCGACGTCGATGCGGTGATGTCGCTCACTTCACCATTGCGCCATAGACGATGTCCTGGACGTTCTCGCGATAATATTTGCGCAGCTCGCCCGGGGCTGCCGTTCCCACCACCACGACGAGGCGCTCCTGCGGATCGCAGAAGAATTGCGTGCCATAGGCGCCGTTCCAGGTGAATTCGCCAGGGCTGCCGGGCACCGACGACAGGCCCTCGCTGGTCCGCACCGCCACCCCGAGACCGAAACCGAAGCCGCCGCGATGCGGCTCGACGTTGGCGACGTTGTTCTTGATCTCGGGCCCGAGATGGTTCGACGTCATGTGATGCACCGTCTTGGGGCTCAGGATACGCTTGCCGTCGAGCTCGCCGCCGTTGAGCAGCATCTGTCCGAAACGGAGATAGTCGCCGACGGTGGCGAACGAGCAGGCGCCGCCGCAATCGAACCTGGTTTGCGCATCGAGTAGCTTGATCGCCTGCGGCTTGCCGGTGAGTGGATCGTTGGCGAATGGATGGGCAAGACGTGCACGCTGCGCCTCCGACGGATGGAAGGTCGCGTCCTTCATGCCGAGCGGCCCCCAGACATTGGCTGCGAGGTAATCACCGAGCCGCTGGCCGGAGACCTGTTCGACGACCGCACCGAGCACGTCGATCGAGAAGCCGTATTCGAACGCGGTCGACGGCTGGTGCGCCAGCGGCAGCTTGGTGATGCGCTCAATGAAGGCCTGGGTGTCGCCCTCAAGCGCCGGCGCGATGCCGTCGGGATAGAGCCGCACCAGCGGGCTCGAACTGTCGGGTCGCCCGCCATACATCAGGCCGGAGGTGTGACGATAGAGGTCGTGAATGTGGATCGGGGAGGCCTGCGGCTCCATCTTCAGCGAGCCGTCCGGCTGCGGCACGCCCACCTTCATCTCGCCGAACGCCGGATAATATTCGGTGAGCTTCGCTTGCAGCGGCAGGCGGCCCTGCTCCATCAGCGTGAGACCCGCGACCGCTGTCATCGGCTTGGTCATCGACGCCAGCGCGAACACCGCGTCAATCGGCATCGGCGTGTCCTTCGCCAGGTCGAGCTGGCCATAAGCCTTGTAATGCACGAGCCTGCCGTCGCGCGCGATCGCCACCACGGCGCCCGGCACGCGCTTGGCCGCGATCTCGCGCGCAAAGAAATCGTCGATCCGCGCGAGGCCTTGTTTCGAAAAGCCGACCTGACTGGGCTCTGCCTCGGGCAACGGGGCCGCGTGACTCATGCCGGCGACGAAGACAGCCGCGGCAGCCATGATGAATCGTCTCATCGTTCCTCCCAGGATCGCGGGCGATTGTTGTTCGATGCGCTGCCCGCCGGCCGCAGGCTTAGATCACGCTGCCAGCAGCGGCAAGGCTTGGCCTTGCGTGGGCAGCGTCACGCGCGCGCATGCCTTCCGCGAAGAACGGCTCGACCTCATGCGCGAACGTCGTGAGCGCGGCGGGCCGCGTAACAAAACTGTGCTCGTGACGAAACTGTTTTGCGCCGGCGACGAAATCGAGCCGCAACACGAGGGCTCTATGATAGCGCCTGGAAGGGAATTGCGTCTGTACCACTGACTTTTCAACGGAGAGTAAGATGGAAATCGATAGCGACCGCCTGAACTCTTTCATGGGAAAAATGATCGGCGACGTCGGCGCGGCAATGAATGCTTCGCTGATACTGCTAGGCGACAAGCTCGGTTTATACCGCGCGCTCGCCAAGGGCGGCTCGATGAACTCCGCCGAGCTTGCAAAGGCGACCGGAACGAGCGAACGATATGTGCGCGAATGGCTGTCCGCCCAGGCGGCCTCCGGCTATGTCCAATACGATCCCGTCAATGGGACGTTCTCGATGCTGCCGGAGCAGGCGATGGCACTGGCGGACGAGGATAGTCCAGTGTTCCTCGGCGCCGCGGGTAATATCATCGCGGCGGCCTTTCTGGACGAGCCGAAAATCTCCGACGCGTTCAAGTCCGGCAAGGGCGTCGGCTGGAACAGGCGGAGCGAATGCCTGTTCTGCGGGACGGCGCGCTTCTTCCGCACCGGCTACAAGCATCACCTGGTGCAAGAATGGCTTCCTGCGCTCGAAGGCGTCACCGAGAAGCTCGAGCGCGGCGCTGTTGTCGCCGACGTCGGCTGCGGCCATGGCGTGTCGACGCAATTGATGGCGAAGGCCTTTCCGAACTCGACATTCTATGGCTTCGACTATCATGACGGCTCGATCGCGACCGCGCGCGAGACCGCACGCGCCGAGGGATTGGCCGACCGCGTGCACTTCGAGGTCCATTCGGCCAAAACGTTCCCGAAGCGGGGCTATGACCTGGTCTGCTTCTTCGATTGCCTGCACGACATGGGCGATCCGGTGGGCGCGATCAGGCACACCCGCGACAGCATGGCCGACGACGGCACCTGCATGCTGATCGAGCCGTTCGCTAACGATCGGTTGCAGGACAATCTCAATCCGGTCGGCCGGCTCTACTACGCCGCATCGACGATGGTGTGCACGCCGGCCTCGCTGGATCAGGAGGTCGGCCTCGCGCTCGGCGCCCAGGCCGGCGAAGCGCGGCTGCGTGATGTCGCCCGTCAGGGCGGCCTGACGCGCTTCCGCCGCGCCACCGAGACTCCGTTCAACCTGATCCTGGAAGCGCGGCCGTAACCCCGGGCTTGAGTTTGCTGAATGGAAGTCCCCGAGGCGGCAACCGCCAAGGGGACTTCGCGTTCGGTCTCATGTCTCGGAGCGGCTCGTGGCCGGATAGACCACCGTGCCGTCGTCGCGGACGACCGCGCCCTCGGTGAGGCGGGCCGGCTCCAGCCGGCCCCGCCCCATGATATGGATGACGGTCTCGCCGGCCGCGATGAGATAATCGGAGACGATACGACGGTGGCAGCGCCACCACACCGCCTCCGAACACATCATCACGCAGCGTTGCCGCTGCCCCTCCTCGCGCAGATGTTGCAGACCTGAGTGAAACGGCGCCGACAGCGCATAGTCAGCGTAGTTGTGAAAGCTCTCATTGCTCCAGAAGCCGTTCACGGACGGCGGCAGGCTTCGCGCCTTGCCGCGGAGCCCGCCGAGAGCGGCGACATGCTCATAGGAGATGCCGGCGGCCGCCAGCGGTTCTGGAAGCGCATCCTTGTTGAACTGCGGATTGGTTCGCGACCGCGGCACCGTCCTGATGTCGACGACGCGCTCGATCCCCGGCCCAGTCAGGAGCGCGATGAAATCCTCGAGGCTTCGGGTGGAGTGGCCGATCGTGTAGAACGGACGTGTCACGCTCCGCCTGCACTACGCCGGATGAAGGGCGCTGCCCTTGTGGGCCGCGACATGATCGGTCTTGTCGCTCTTGATCTCATATTGCGGATCGTCCTTCGAGGCACGATGCGTGTGGCCCTTGTAGTCGAAGTCGCTGGTATGCACGGCAATGATGGTGCCCGAGACCCGGCCGGCCTCGGAATTCCAGCTCACATGATCGCCGACTTTGAACTTCCTGGCCATGTCGAGACGTCCTTCGGATAGCTGGCTGTCATACCGTACGAACGGCAACACGGAAACGTCCGCCGTTGCAAACGACCGGTGGCCTGCGGAGTTCCTGCGGGGATCATGCTATGCTCCGCGACAGCAAATTCGAGCAGGAGCCGGATTGGTCGTGAAGCAGGCGAATTGGACTGACGGTCCCACGGACGGGGTCGCCGCGGCGGTGCATGATTTCTACGAGCGTCATCCCTACCCAGGCGCCGTTGACCAGCTCGGCGAAGATCAGGCCGAAACGCCTGAGCGGCAGGCCCGCAAGAGTGAGCACCATCTGTTCTGGCCGAAGCAGCCATTTCGGGAAGACCGGTCGATCCTGATTGCAGGATGCGGCACCATTCAAGCGGCGAGGCATGCGCGCCGGTGGCCGCGCGCGCGGGTCGTCGGGATCGATGTCAGCGAAGCGAGCCTCGATAAGACGAGGCTTCTGCGCGAGAGGCACGGACTTGACAATCTCGAGCTCAAGCGGCTGCCCGTCGAACAGGCTGAGCAACTTGCGGAGCAATTCGACCAGATCATCTGCACGGGCGTCTTGCATCACCTGCCCGATCCGGATGCGGGCCTCCGCGCCTTGCGGAGCGTGCTGGCTCCGCGTGGAGCCATGCATCTGATGGTGTACGCCCCGTACGGACGGGCCGGGATCTATCTGATCCAGCAATATGGCCGTTTGCTCGGTCTCGCCTCCACGCCTTCCGAGATCCGCGATCTCATGACCGCATTGGAGAACCTCCCGAAAGGTCACCCATTGTGGCCGCTGCTGCAGAAGTCTCCCGATTTCCAGTATGATTCAGGCATCGCCGACGCCCTACTGCATCCACAGGACCGCCCGTATTCTGTTCCGCAATTTCTCGCCTTTGCAGCCCGAAATGGATTGCGCTTCGGACGCTGGATGCGGCAGGCACCTTACCTGCCCTATTGCGGCGCGCCGCGGGGCACACCGCACCAGCGACGTCTGGCCGATCTTGCCCCGTCCGCGCAATACGCCGCGATGGAGCTGTTTCGCGGGACGATGTTACGACACAGCGCAATCCTCTATCGTGACGACGAGGCCGATCACGATGAAGCGGTCACGTTCGAGGGCGAGGCATGGTTGGGCTATGTGCCGATCCGCATGCCGGGAACGTTGTGCGTCGAGGAGCGATTGCCGCCCGGCAAAGCGGGAGTCCTCATCAACTCGCACCACACCGATACCGATATCTATCTGCCGATCACGGCACCCGAGAAGCGCGTCGTGGAGGCAATCGACGGCGAGCTTTCGATCGCGGCCCTGGTGAAGGGCAAGATCGGAACAGAACCGAGCCGGGTGTTGTTTCAGCGCCTTTGGCACCACGATCAGGTGGTGTTCGATACGTCGCACCAGCCATAGACACTCGTCGGAAGGCGCCGATCAGTCCGACCGCAGCGGCCACGCTGTGCCGCGACGGCGCAGCTATTTCGTTGTCGAACGTCGAGTGGCGGCCACGGTGGTGGGTGCCATCGGCGAAATTGAGAACGTCAGCCACGTATTCCAGCCGGCCGGGCGGTTCTCCGCCGCAAACTCTCCGTATCCCTTCAGGTTCAGGAAGCCCTGCATGTCGCCTACCGGGAAGAGAAAGCCGATCTGCGGGCCGACGCTGAATACCCGGGACCGGAAGCCTCCCAGGGCAGGATGCTGACCAAAATCATCGGTGATCTGCTGGTAGGCATAGCCCACCAGGCCAACGAAGAGCTGCTTGGATAGAAACTGGGAAGCAGCCCAATCCACGTGGAAGTCGATGCCGTTCTGATACTGCGTATCCGGATTCTTGAAATTGTAGGTGAAGCCCGCGACAGCGGAAAACTCATGCCCGGCCTGCGGATTGAAATAGGTATAGCCACCGCCGGCATCGATGGCAGCATGACCAATGCCGAGATTGGCGAGGCGGGTCGGACTGTACGCCCCAACGGGAATATCTCCCGTCACATAGGTCATGAAATTGTGAACGCCGGCGTTCCACTTGAGAGTCGCCTGCGGATAGAGATCGCCGACCGACGTAATTGAATCGGCGATGCTGCCCGTGCGCGTTAGCGCCAGCGGGCCAACTGCCGCCGTCAGTGTTCCGTTAAGGTTAGCGCTCGACCGCCCGAACAGTCCGGTTACGCCAATGGCAAGCTGTCCGCCCAGCACCGGCGTTGCGAAAGTGTAGGTCGGGTTGAGCAGCACGAGATCCGCCTGTGCGTTCAAATGCAGGTTCAGATCGACGTTCACCGTCGCAGGGATTCTGCCGACCTGAATCTCCCTTGCGGCCGCTGCATTGCCGAAGGCACTTACACTGGTGTGATAGTAAACTTCCGCCATCGACCAGCCTGGCACCTGAGGGGTCGCTGCAAGACTGCCGAAGCGGCCGGGAAGCCAATATGAAACGCCACCCTCGTCGGCGCGGACGGCTCCAGACGGGATTGACGTTATCACCATTGCCATGGCGATGACTGAGCTTCTGAACGGGAAACGGAGCCCTGACATTGCTTTGCTTCGCCTGCCGGGTCGTCTCTTTCTCGGAAGATCAACTATGCCCATCTCACACCCCCGCATTTCTAGGCGTATCGCGTAACGACCTGTCCCGCCGCACAGTTCTTCCCCTCGACGGCGCACGCTCGCTTGGACCGATGCCGACCCCTGAAGGCCGGCATCGGTTCAACCTCTCAAGCTCCGACCTTCTTGGCGGCAGGAACTGTCCATGTGCCGTTGATGATCGACGGGTCCGTTTCTTGCGGCCAGTACATGCGCAGCATCAGTATGAAATCGCCCTCCGGCGCGGGAAGCCAGTTCGACTCCTTGTCCTTGCCCGGGGAATCTTTCTGAATGTAGAGATCGGTCGAGCCGTCCGGGTTTTCCTTCAGGTCTTCACGAGCGCTGATCGAGTAGCGGTTGATCGGGTTCTTCACGAAGAAGTAGCCGCTATCGTACATCGTGAGCGACCAAAATCCCTCTGCGGGAGGCAGTTGACCTTTGGGAAACCGCATGACGTACTTGTTCGCGCCATTGTACTTCTGGCCCTCCGCATCCTTCTGCGAGACCGGATACACCGCATCCTGCGGACGATTGGCGCCGAGTCCGATCGCGGTCACCAGCGCCCGCATCAGATAGTCGGTGCCATAGATGCCGGTCTTCGTTGTGAAGGCAAAGCCATTCTCATCCTTGATGGCCTTGTTGATCTTGAACTGAAGCATGATCCTGTCGAACGACACCTCCGGTACGCGCTTCAGGAAGTCCGCCTTGAGCTTGCTCTCATCAAAATCCTGTCCGGGGACAATGCCGATGCGGGCAAACTTGGCAAGCTGCGGCGCGTCTGCGGCGTATGGCGGATTGGTCTTCATCAGCTCGCACAGCATCTTGAAGTACGACACGGCGTCCATGCGATTGACCTGTTCGCGGACGGCCGTCTTCATGTCGATCGAGGGATCCACTTTTCCGGCGGGTGGCGTATACGGTTTGCCGTAAGCGCTGAGCGGGACGAGGCTGCACTCGTCCTGCAGCTTGTGGACCGCCGCATAGTCTTCTGGCGTGCCGGTGCAATAGATGCGGCCGAGCAGCCACACGATGTTGGTGGCTGACTTGTATTCCTTCATGCCAGCCGGCAGCGTGCCTTTCCACCCGGGTCCAGTAATCGCGTAAGTCTGCGCACCGGTGCCGGTGGTACGTTTCCCTGGGACCTGAAACACCGTGGTCCAGCCGTCGAGCATCGGCATCAAGAAGTAGCGTCCCTTCATGTCCGGGATGCTGAGCACCCACGGCTCTTTCCCGACATCGAAAAAGGACGTCGTGTACAGAGTGTCCGCGTTCGGCGCGGTGACATCCCTGAACGAAGCGTCGGGATACTGGCGCAGCTTGATGATATGGCCCATCGGCCCTCGCGTTCCAACGGGCTCGGCCACGTTGGTGATGACCCGGCGCGTCATCTCCATCGTCACCAATGGATAGCCGAAGATGTAAGCATCGCTCGCGAGCCAGAAGTCCTCCAAGCCCTGACCGATGCCGACGAAAGAGCCGTCCTGGGCGACAGCCGATCGTCCCATCGCCGCTCCGGTGAGCAGACTCATTCCGCCAAGCGCAAGATCGCGACGCGTGATCTTCATTTTTTCTCTCCTTTACATATTTGATGGTCTTGAAAATCGAGGCAGAGAGGGCTGCGCCGACCGTCGGCGCCACCCGTCGAGCGCTCTGTCCGCAGCTATGGCTGCATCCTGATTCCAAGTTGGGCTCTCATGTCATTGAACGCGCTCGATCCGCATTGCTCAGTAGCAAGGAGGATAGGGATAGTAGCCGCATCGGGGCGCGTAGTAGTACGGATAGGCTGCCGCGGCCCCAAGGGCGGCCGCTCCTGCAACGGCCGCGCCTCGATAGTAAGCACCGCGCCAAGCGGTTCGGCGGGCGACACCGGCGAAGGACAGCGGCGTGAATGGCCGGCCAATGATGTCAATAAAGATCGACGCCGGTCCATCAGCGCCGGCAAGATCTCCCTCGAGCACATCGACATCGAAAGTGAGTTTGTCGCCTTCAAGCTTGGGCGACTTGAGCACAACGACGGCGTCGGCCACCGATGATCCGTCCTTCCTGAATCCGGAAACCGTCGCGTTTGGAGGATCCTTGGCGAAGTTGTCGCTGCCGTTGCCCCAGTCCTCGATGATTCGAGACGTGAGATCGTGACCGGCCGCCCGAACAGGTCGATCGGCAAACACGATGGCATTCGGCGAAAGCCCCGTCAGCACAAGCTTGCCGTCCTTCAGGCTCGCACTGCGCGAATTGAGGACGAAGAGGGAAGGTACGACTTCCGGCTTTGCCTGGCCTATCGACTTCTCGAGCGGAACGTGCGGCTTCTGCTCGGATGCCGTTTGAGCAGAAAGGTCTTGAGGGCAGATGAGCCAGCCGCCGGCGCAAAATACAAACAGAGCAGCACGAAGTTTCATGTTATTCTCTCCGCTAAAAAGTGGATTGTTGTTCTCGGCCGGCTCCTATGGCCTTCCAGGCGCGCCTCGCGCGCCTGCTGCGTCATGTCTCAAAAATGGCTCCTCAGGAGCTGAGTAACTTCAGCAAGCAGCTTCGCTAAGCATTTCGCGCCAATTCAGACCGCGCGTCTTGCCATTTCGCGCCAATGGTCGGCGATTGCTTCAGTCATCAATCACGCGCGTGCGTCTGCGATGGCGTGCCCGCTCCTGCTTACGGGCGAGTTGCTGCTGTCTGTAAACAATGGGTTGAACTTTCATCAAACGCATGAAAGTGCGACTGAAGCTGCTTGCATTGGTATAGCCGAGGAATTTTGCGATATCGGACAGGCGCTTGCTTGAATCCGCGAGCATGTGGCAAGCGATGGCCAAGCGAACCTCCGCAAGCATTGCGCTGTGGCTTGTGCCCATGCGGCCGAGATGACGCTGCAACGTCCGGGTGCTGACTTTGCAGGCGCGAGCCGCGCTACCGAGGGTTGCGTCACCATGTCGCAGCGAGGCGACAATGGCCGCGCGGACCGCCCGAGATGAAGGCAACAGGACAGCTCTCATCGGTTTGTGTGAGGCGTGAAGCCCATGTTCCCTCGAAAGAAAACCGATGCTGCGAGGCTACACACATCTGCAAGACCAATCTGGCCATCAGCCGCCAGGCTTTTTGTCAGATGGAAATATTCGAGCGCCTTGCACGCAACGCCGGGCATGACGCGACAATCGAGAACGCAAGAAGCTCGGCAGCCTGCTAGGCTGCCTCCGCGTCAGAATTCTTGGGTAGGTGATAATGCCCCTCAGTCCTTTGACCCGTTGTCAATTTCTTATGCCATTTGCTGAAATTCATTCAGAGGTCGGCGGACCTACGGCGGCGCTTCTCGCCAAATTTCGGCTGCCGACGTCGTTGGAGGAGAAGGCGGATCACTACGTGCCGCTGCTGCCGGCCGTTCGTTTTGCGATGGCCGCCCAGCAAAAGCAGGGGTTATCCGAGATCGCCTTTCGCGCAGCCCAGAGGCTCTCATTCGATCATCTGAGCGATGCCATGCGGGTTCGCATCCGGCATTCACCAACCCTGCTAGCTGCTCTTCAGCAGATGTGCAAGTGGGCGCCGGTCGAAGATACAAATCTGCGTCTATGGCTGGAGCCATGTGACGAACGCGTAAGAATTTGCAGCAGGCTCATCGGGACGGAGGGCATCTCGCATCTTGAGATATCCCAATGGCTTCAGAACATATTCGTCGTGCACATTGTCCGTCAGTTCGCGGGCGCAAACTGGACTCCGAAACTGATCGCGTTTGAAGCCGACTATGCACCGAGCAAGGAAGTTGAATCGCATTGGCCGGACACCCGTTTCATGTCAGGCCAGAAGGCCTCCTGGATCGAAGTACCGCTGCAATTCTTGAGCTACCCCAATCGCGCAGATGTTGTCCGCTCCAGTGTACCCGAGACGGAGCGACAGCCTTTCAGCAACGACGTCGTCAGCATTCTCAAGTTGACCTTGCCGTCATATCTTGACGAAGGAGGCCCGGCGATCGTGCAGGCCGCTGAGATGGTTGGACTGAGCGTGAGGAGCCTGCAGAGGAAGCTGGCGCTGGCCGGGCTGACATATTCGGGCTTGCTCGAGCAGGTCCGCTTCAGCAATGCGATGCAGCTTCTCAGCGACACCGAGAACAAGATCATCGATGTCGCATTCTCATCGGGTTATGCGGACCCCGCCCACTTCGCTCGCGCTTTCCGACGGATTTCGGGATTCAGCCCGCGCGAGTTTCGCGAAAGGTCGAGGCACGGACAGGCCGACGTCGACCCTTCGCAGCCCAGCTAGATGATGATTGTCTAAAGCGTTGCGCCGTCCGGCCAAGCCTCGCGGACGGCATCTCGGGAATCGTCAAAGGACGAGGTCATCCCGGAGGCCCCGGGAGGTCACTCCGGCAGCCCCGCCTCGCGCAGCCCGGTTACGAATCTGGCGAGATGCTCGGGTCGCCGGATAGGAATCCAACCTTGCAGGCTGGAAATACGAAACGTGGGATCCAGCTTCTGCAAATGTTGGAGTGCGCTGCCCGCCTGGTCGGTTCGACCGGCGAGCGCATGACTTGCGGCGCTGATGGCGACCACGAACAAGAAGCTCGGCAATTGCCGGAAAGATTGTTCGGCCCATGACGAGGCCAAATCATAGCGCCCCGCAAACAGATGCGACATGGCCATACCTGCCTGCATCCGGAACATCTCCGGATCCAGCGGACTGAAACGCATCGCACGGGCGAAGAATTCGATCGCGGTATCGGGGTCACCGCGCTCGGTTCTGAGAAAGCCGCCCAGGAACCAGGCGGCCGCCAGGTTCGGGTTGAGCACCAGTGCCTTATCGAGCAGCGCGATGCCACCGTCCAGGTCGCCGGCAAGATGAGCAAGCGCGTGCCCAGCCCTCGTGAGCGCGACGGCGTCGTCGTTGCCCAATTCCACCGCAAGGCGTGCCAATCGAACCCCTTCCGCGATTTCCTGGGTCCGGTCGGCCATCCAGCCGTTTAGCTTGCGCCAGAAATGACACCACGCTGCCATGGCATGGGCAGAGGCAAACCTCGGATCGAGCTGTATCGCCTTGTAAAACAGCGGTAGCGCCTCATCGATCGCCTGCCGCGTTCCGCTATGCAAATGAGGCATGGCCCGCAAATAGTTGTCGTAGGCACTGAGGCTGCCGGTCGGTTTGCGCCTGGCGCGCTCGATCTCCGCTCGCTCGAGCTGGGAGGCGACCGCTCCGACGATGCTGGTGGCGATCTGGTCCTGAAGCTCGAAGACGTCGTCGAGTGTGCCTTCGAATCTCTCGGCCCAAACGTGGGTGCCGGTTGCCGTATCAACGAGCTGGCCCGTGATACGAATCCGACCTTCGGACTGGCGCACGCTGCCCTCGACGACATAACGCACGCCAAGCTCGCGCCCCACCTGCTTCTCGTCCACCGTCCTGCCCTTGTAGGTGAAGCTTGAGTTACGCGCGATCACGAACAGCCAGCGAATGCGCGACAAGGCCGTAATGATGTCCTCGACGACCCCATCGGCGAAATAATCCTGCTCAACGTCGCCACTGAGATTGCGGAACGGCAAGACCGCGATCGACGGAGAGTCCGGCAGGGTCAGAACGGGGCCGAGCCTTTCACCGCCGCTGGTCGAATCCGTGATCGAGATGTTCGCGGACGGCTTCACCTCCTGGGTCTTGCCGACAAACCGAACGCCTTTGCGAGAGACCGTGCGGATCAAGCGCTGCTCTTTACCGGTGTCATTGATCGCCTTGCGGACCGCGTTGATGTGGCTCGTCAACGTCGACTCGGAGACGATCCGACCGTTCCACACGGCCTGCAGGAGATCGTCTCTGGTCACCACCTGCTCGCGGTTGCGGATCAAATAGAGCAGCAGGTCGAACACTTTCGGGCCGATCTGGATGAGCTCTGAGCCCCGCTTGAGCTCGCGCAGATCGGCGTCCAGGCAATAATCCTCGAATAGAAACTGCACCTTCGCGCTCCACTTGGACAACGGTCCAAGGAAAATTCAACGGCAATTCAAGCTGACTGCAAGGCCTTCCCGCCGGCACGGGCGCATTCTCCCGCTGCTTTTAGCAGCAAGGCCATTGGTGGCTTGGAAAAAGAGTTGAGGGTCATGAAGATTGTCGTCATTGGCGGTACTGGCCTCATCGGGACGAAGCTTGCGGACAGGCTGCTTCGGAAGGGCCATGACGTGATTCGAGCAGCCCCCAGCACCGGCGTCAACACCATTACGGGCGAGGGTCTCGAGAAGGCGCTATCGGGTGCGGAAATTGTCATCGATGTCGCCAACTCGCCCTCCTTCGAGGAGAGGCAGGTTCTCAAGTTCTTTGAAGCCTCGGGGCACAACCTGCTCGCTGCGGAGGTCGCCGCCAAAGCGCGGCGCCATGTCGCGCTGTCCGTTGTTGGCATCGATCGCCTTCCGGAATGCGGCTACTTCCGCGCCAAGCTGGCGCAGGAAAACCTGATCAGGGCGTCAGGGATCCCCTACACGATCCTGCGCGCCACGCAGTTCTTCGAGTTCATTGGCGGAATCGTCGATACTTCCGCGGATGGGCAGATCGTCAGGCTCTCACCCGCTTTGTTTCAGCCCGTGTCATCGGAAGACGTTGCCGACGCACTGGCCGACGTTACGCTCGGCGCTCCCGTCAACGGCATCGTTGAACTGGCCGGCCCGGAACGACTCAGCCTCGATGACTTTGCCCGAAAATATCTGGTCGCGACGAAGGACCCACGCAAGGTCGTCGCCGACATCCACGCCCGTTATTTCGGTGCAGAGCTCGATGATCGGTCACTCACGCCTGGCGGCAACGCTCGGCTCGGCTCAGTGCGCTTTGAGGACTGGTTGGCTGGGCTCCGCAAGTAACAAGCCCGGCCTGCCGCCAATTCCTCATCGCATACACGGCCTTCCCGCTGCGAGCACGAACTCATGAGCAAGTCTATCTTGCGTGATCCTTCGCAGGAGGATCCGCCGGCCGCGTCTGACCAACGCCAAGGGACTCCGCCCGACCCCGATCGGCGTCCCGCAGGTATGGAAATGGCGCGCGTACTCAAGACCGCACCACTTCGCATGGCCTCCGACCCGTCCAGTGGCACGATCGCCCATTGGAAACATGGAGCTCTGCACGATGTCGTCGAGCCCATGGCTGATCATGTCATCATGACGTACACCGGCTCCATGCAGCGACTGGAGCGACGCTCAGGGAGATCGGTTGCGATCGGAACGGCGCGTTCCGGTGTGGTGACGATCATCCCGGCTGGCTCAAGCGCCCGATGGGATATTCCCGGGCTTGTCAACGTCGTTCAGCTCTATCTTCCGCATACAACCCTCCAGCGGGTTGCGAGCGAAGCCGATATGGCCGGTCCCGGCACTCTCCTGGAGCGAACAGGGCACGCCGACACCATCACATCCCGGCTGCTCTTGAGTGCGGCGGATGTCCTGGAGGGCAACGAGGCGTTGGATGCGCTGTTCAGGCAGCAAGTGACAGATCTCCTAGCCACGCGTCTTTTGGCTGCGCACGCCGGATCGCCAACCACGTTCCAGCCGGTCATGGGCGGGCTGTCGCCGAAGGTACTGGTCCGCGCCATCGAACGCTTGCGTTCGGATGTCGATACGGACGTCTCGCTCGCAGCGCTTGCTTCGGAGGCCGGTCTGTCGCGCTTTCATTTCTGCCGTGCGTTCAAGGAGAGCACTGGCCTGTCACCCCATGCCTGGCTGCGCCAATATCGGCTGGAGCAGGCGATGAACATGCTGCGCGATAGCGACGCATCGATCGTCGCGATCGCGGCGGCGCTTGGCTATTCCTCGCAGGCCGCTTTCGCCGCGGCGTTCAGGAAGCTGACCGGCGAGACGCCCAGCGAGTGGCGGCGGCGCGTACGTTAGCAGCAATCGCACTACAGGCACATCAATCGCTCTGGGGCAACGGGTCACTTGGCCCGTTACAACTCGTCGTGACCACGCCAACGACACGGAGAGAAACGAATGGCCTGGAATAACTCCGTCAGCCGGCTTGCCAACGCATCGCGGCGGAAGGTGCTCGCGACCACGCTCATGTATGCGACTTCGCTAACCGTTCGCTCCACCTCGGCCGCCGGCAAAGAAACGAGGATTTCGACCCACCCCGCTCAAAGGACCGACCCCATGACCTTTATCACCACCAAGGACGGCGCCCAGATTTTCTACAAGGACTGGGGGCCGAAGTTCGCCCAGCCGATCGTCTTTCATCACGGCTGGCCGCTCAGCTCCGACGACTGGGACACCCAGATGCTCTTCTTCGTCGAGAAAGGCTACCGCGTCATCGCCCACGATCGCCGCGGTCACGGTCGCTCGAGCCAGGTGAGTGACGGCCACGATATGGATCACTACGCAGCCGATGTCGCGGCGGTCGTTGAGCATCTTGATCTTCGCAATGCCATCCACGTCGGCCATTCCACTGGTGGCGGCGAGGCCACGCGCTATGTGGCGCGTCATGGCAGGGATCGCGTGGCCAAGCTGGTCCTGATCGGCGCCGTGACGCCGCTGATGCTGAAGACGGACGCCAATCCGGGCGGCTTGCCCACTGAAGTGTTCGACGGCTTGCGCGCCCAGCTCGCAGCTAACAGGTCACAGTTCTATCTCGATTTCGCGAGCGGTCCGTTCTACGGCTACAACCGTCCGGGCGCCAAGGTATCGCAGGCGGTTATCTGGAATTGGTGGCGCCAAGCCATGATGGGGAGCGCGAAGGCGCACCACGACGGCATCAAAGCGTTCTCAGAGACCGACTTCAACGAAGATCTGAAGAGCATCGACGCACCTACGCTCGTTCTGCACGGCGATGATGATCAAATCGTGCCCGTCGCCGACTCCGCTGCTTTGTCGGCGAAGCTTCTGAAGCGCGGCACACTCAAGATCTACGAGAGGCTACCTCACGGCATGTGCGCAACTCATGCCGACCTCGTCAATGACGCGCTGCTCTCGTTCATGGCTGTCTAGCTCCTTTTTACCGGAAGAAACACAAACCAGTGAGGAAAACCACATGCGCTTAGTCATCATCGGCGCCGGCTTCGCCGGCATGTACGCGGCCCTTTCCGCTGCGCGCCTGCGCGACATCCAGGGCGTTTCGCCCGAGGAACTCGAGATCGCGCTGGTCGCGCCCGAGCCAACGCTCGTGGTGCGCCCGCGGCTCTACGAACCGAAGCCTGAGACACTGACGGCACCGCTCTCTGACGTCCTCAAGGCGATCGACGTTGTCTACGTGCAGGGCAGCGCCGAGACGGTCGACACCAAGTCGCGCATGGTGCAGATCGCGACCGCCAAGGGCACGCGAAAGACGCTGTCCTACGATCGTCTGGTCGTCGCCACCGGCAGCAGGCTGTTCCGTCCGAACGTTCCCGGTCTTGCCGAACACGGCTTCAGCGTCGATCAACTCGATGATGCCGTTGCGCTCGACCGTCATCTGCACAGTCTGGCCGAACGGCCGGCAAAGAACGGGCGCGATACGGTCGTCGTCGCCGGCGGCGGATTCACCGGCATCGAGGCGGCGACGGAAATGCCCACACGGCTTCGTGCGGTCCTGGGCAAGGATGCCAGGCCCCGCGTCATCATCGTCGATCGTAACAATGCAATCGCCCCCGATATGGGTGAAGGCCCCCGCCCCATCATCGAGGACGCGCTGCGCAAGCTCGGCGTGGAGACCCGGCTCGGCGCCGGCGTCGCCTCGCTCGACAAATCCGGCGTCACGCTTTCCAACGGAGAGCACATCGAAGCCGAGACCGTCATCTGGGCGGCGGGAATTCGCGCCGCGCCGTTGACACAGCAGATCCCCGCCGAGCGCGACAATTTCGGCCGGTTGCTGGTCGACCGCGATTTGCGCGTGCCGGGAGTTGCCGACGTATTCGCCACCGGCGATGCCGCACGCGCGGCCTGCGACGACGTCGGCAACTATGCGCTGATGTCGTGCCAGCACGCCACGCGGATGGGCGCCTTCGCCGGCAACAATGCCGCCGCGGAGCTGCTGGGCGTGTCGACCAAGCCATATCACCAGAAGGCCTACGTCACCTGCCTCGATCTTGGAGAAGCCGGCGCACTCTTCACGCGCGGCTGGGACCGCAAGGTGGAAATGGTCGGCGACGCAGCCAAGAGGACCAAGCAAGAGATCAACACCGTGTGGATCTATCCGCCGTGCGCCGAGCGTGCCGCCGCGCTCGCCTCGGCCGATCCGGAGCGCGTAACGGCCCTCTAGGCAGATCACGACTTCGGCAGCGCACTCATGCGCGAGCGCAAGGTGGCCTCGGTCGATAGCGGCTGCCCAGTCAACCAAAGAAGGAAATTGAACATGAGAAGAGAAAGAGTCGTCATCGTGACGGGTGGCAGCTCCGGCATCGGGCGGGCGGCGGCACTACGGTTCGCCAGACAAGGCGATAAGGTGCTCGTGACCGGCCGCCGTCCCGGTCCCGTCGAAGAAACGATTGCCGAACATGCGAACATTGCCGGCCTGGTTGCAGATGTCGCCTCCGCCGAAGATGCCAGGCGCACAATCGCCAAGGCGGTCGATAGCTGGGGCAAAGTCGATGCCTTGGTCAACAACGCGGGAGCAGGGGCAATCCTTCCGCTGGCCGATGCGACAGCCAATCGGATCGTGGAGATTTTCTCCGTGAATGTGATCGGCCCGACATTGCTTGCCTCCGCTGCTCTTCCCCACCTGAAGGCAACGCGGGGCACGATCATCAACATCTCAAGCACCTTCGGTCATAAGCCGGCGGCTGGACTGTCCCACTACGCAGCCAGTAAGGCGGCTTTGGAGCACCTGACCCGCTGCTGGGCGCTGGAGCTTGCGCCACTTGGCGTACGGGTAAACGCCGTCGCCGCGGGGCCAACGGAATCAGGCGCTCTGACCGGCATGATGGGGCTGTCCCTGGAACAGGCTGCTGCCGTCAAGGAGCAGGAACGCGCGCGCATCCCTCTCGGGCGGCGCGGTATTCCGGACGACGTCGCAGAATGGATCGTGCGGCTTGCCGGTCCAGCTTCGGAATGGATGACAGGCCAGGTCGTCGCTATCGATGGTGGCTTGGGACTGTCCTAGTTGCAGGACGGTACGGCCGCTTTGCAACGCCGACCATCGTTGCGCGAGCGAGCCTTTGTCCTGCGACAGCCCCAGCAATCGGCGCTGGCGCATGCTTAGCAGCAATCGCCCTATAGGGACCGCAACCGCTCTGGGGCAGTCGCACGTCAACTTCGATAGATCATCACGGTGACACGCCGAGAGTGTCACCGATCTCTGAACACCTCACCAACGCCGACCGCACTTCGCACGCGAGAAGCGCGATCCGTCAAGAACACCCAGATCAAACGCAGGAGTTTTCAAAGATGAACCAGATGACCCGCAACACTCAGCCGGAGACAAACATGGACCTCGATATTGCCGCGCACCCCGTTAGATCGAAGCCTGACGAATTGGTTCCGTCGCGCTACGCGCTGAAGGTCGGCGAGATTGATGTGCTGGTGGTCAGCGACGGAGTACTACCGCTGCCGACCAAAATGTTGGGACACAACGCCGACCCGGCCATCCGGGCAGCCTGGCTGAAGGATATGTTCCTGCCGCAGGACGCTTTCGACTGGGCGCTGAACGCAGTCCTGGTGCGCAGCGGCGGTCGGACCATCCTCATCGACGCAGGATTGGGAGGCGACCCGGACTTGCACTTGCCGCGGGCCGGGCAGTTGATCAAGCGACTGGACGCCGCCGGGATCGATCTTGCGTCCGTAACCGACGTGGTGCTGACCCACATGCACATGGACCATATTGGCGGGCTGCTCGTCGACGGAGTGAAGGAGCGTCTGCGTCCGGACCTGCTGATCCATGTCGCGGCCGCCGAGGTCAAATTCTGGGAGTCGCCCGATTTCTCCCATACCGCCATGCCGCCGGGTTTCCCGGACGCGCTTCGGTCGACCGCCAAGCGGTTCGCAAAAGAATACCACAATCAGCTCCGGCAGTTCGATGAGGAGCACGAGGTGGCGCCAGGCGTCGTCGTGCGTCGCACCGGCGGCCACACCCCCGGGCATAGCGTGGTCCGCCTGGCGTCCGACGGCGAGGCGCTGACGTTCGCAGGCGATGCCGTATTTACGGTCGGCTTTGAGCAACCCGACTGGCACAACGGTTTCGAGCACGACCCCGAGGAGGCGGCGCGCGTTCGGGTCCGTCTCTTGCGGGAGCTGGCTGAGACCGGCGAGATGCTGGTGGCCACTCACCTGCCATTCCCGTCCGTCGGACGGGTCGCTGTGGAGGGCGACGCGTTTCGATGGGTACCGGTCTTCTGGGACTACTGACCGGTTGTCGGCTTAAATCGAACTGGGGCGCGTACTCGTTGTGCTGATGAGTTCGCGCCCCAGCGCCGCTTATTCGAACCCCCTGGCGAGGTTCAAATCCTGCGCGCGCAACACCCGATTCTTGCGATTGAACAAATCGTTCCGCGATTGGGAGCTTAGGACCGTTGCCCTCCGAAGGTGGAGGCCACACGTTCGAATCGGGTCGGGATGCGACATTTCGCAATGCGCCATCGCCGCCAAAATGCGCCGGTTACCCGATGCAAGAGAGCAAACGGCAAATTGCGCTGACGGAGTGCGAACCAAGTGCACCGTCACCGTGATTCTGAATGTCAAACGGACAGCACTCTCGGCCGAAGCGGCTGATCGCAGTATTAACTCCGGCCGGGGAACGCTGGCTCAACGGGGAGAGCCGGTACCCGGCCTCGAGACAGTGATGCAACAGGCCCTTCGCAGCCGTCCGTCGGCGGTGCGCTCTCGATGCCGAACGTTGTGGCGAGTTCTCTAACGCCAACCGGAGTCACGACGAGCGCGCGGCTATCCCGGACATGCTCGACCCAATCGTGCTCGAGCGCGTGATGAAGAATGGCAGCGCCGACCGCCCCTGCCAGATGCGGCCGCCGCTCGCTCCAGTCGAGACAGGGGCGACAGAACACGCGGCGCCTGGAGGCGAGGCGAAGATCGACGCCCAACTCATCGAAGAATGACCGACCGGCATCGGTCAATTGTCCGCCATCCTCGTCGAGCAGAACAAATGACTGTTGGACCAGCCGGTCGGCGATTGCGACAGCGATACGGCCGGCCATGTGGTCATAACACGTGCGCGCGTGTCGGAGCGTCTCTCCGCCGCGCCAGAGATTGCGCTGCCGGGCGGGGCCTTCCTGCGCCACGACCATGAGACCTTCCAGCACGCGCGCGACGGACGGAGAGGCCAAGCGGAAATATCGTCGTCGGCCCCGTTTTGCGAGCGCGAGCAATCCGGCGTCGCTGAGTTTCGCAAGATGGCCACTCGCTGTCTGCGGCGCCACGCCAGACACATAGGCAAGCTCCGAGGCGGTCAACGTTCGGCCGTCCATCAGCGCGCTCAGCATGTTGGCGCGCGCCGGATCGCCGATAAGCGCCGCGACTTGGGCGATTTTGGGTCCCGTGTCCATGTCTTTCTCCTAACGCCGACGAGGACGCAGTGCCAAGCGCAAATACTTCGGCCGAGACCGTAGCAGTTCCGCAAGACTGGTTCGATCGCCGGACATAGGTTGCCTGGACAGCAACAAGCTCCGCGAAAGCAAGCGCCGCGATGGGCGAAGGATATCATCCCCGCGGCTCCGAATATTCGATTTGTATCGAATGATGATCGCAAAGCAGGCTTATGCGAGCCGTCAAATTCTCACGGACCACTGAGTGTGATCAATGCAAACAGCTTCGCTCAACACAAGGCGGCCGGAACAAGCCCGCTCCCACAACGCGTCATCCCGTTCGCCTCTCGCGACGGCGCTGGCGCTTGCCGCCACGAGCCTCGGCCTCGGCGTGGTGCAGCTCGATATCACCATCGTCAACACTGCGCTGAGCAGCATCGGCACGTCACTTGGCGGCAGCGTCGCCGAGCTGCAATGGGTGGTGACTGCCTATACCATCGCGTTCGCTGCCTTCATCTTGACCGCCGGCGCGCTCGGTGACCGCGTTGGCGCCAAACGGATATTCATCGGGGGCTTTGCAATCTTCACGTTGGCTTCGCTCGCCTGCGCACTGGCCCCGTCAGCGATGTTCCTGATCGCTGCGCGCTCCGTTCAGGGCCTGGCGGCGGCGATCCTGGTGCCGAACTCGCTGACCCTGCTCAATCACGCGTATACCGATCCGAAGGCGCGCGGCCGCGCGGTCGGCTTCTGGGCCGCAGGTGCGAGCGTCGCACTGACTTCGGGGCCGTTCGTCGGCGGCGTGCTGATCGCGCTGGTCGGATGGCGCGCCATCTTTCTCGTCAACCTGCCGATTGGCGCCGCCGGCCTTTGGCTCGCCTGGCGCTATGCCGAGGAGACGCCGCGGCTCGCGCAGCGCGAAATCGATCTGCCGGGACAGATCGCGGCGATCACAGCGCTCGGCGCGCTGGCCGGCGCCCTGATCGAGGGCGGCGCGCTCGGCTGGAGCCATCCGCTCGTCATCATGGGCTTCGCGGGGGCGGCCGTGATCGGACTCCTGTTCGTATGGCGCGAGGCGCGCGCGCCACAACCGATGCTGCCGCTGTCGCTGTTCCGCCATCGCATGTTCGCGCTGACCGCGCTGGTCGGGCTTCTCTTCAACATCGCCTTCTACGGCCTGATCTTCGTGCTCAGTCTCTACTTCCAGAACGTCAATGGCTGGTCGCCGTTCGCAACGGGCCTCGCCTTCGTGCCCATGATGGCCATGGTGCTGCCCGCTAACCTGATCACCGCATCGGTCAGCGAGCGCCTCGGCGCGCCGCAAACCATTGCGCTGGCTTGTGTGATCACTGCCGCGGGCTGCGTTGCGCTGCTGCCCATGGCCTCAGGCACCAGCTACGGGGCGATCGGCGCTCAGCTCATCGTCCTCGGTGGCGGGCTCGGCCTGCTCGTGCCGTCCTTGACCTCAACGCTGCTCGCCAGTGTCGAGAAGTCGCGATCCGGCATCGCCGCGGGCGTACTGAACGCGACGCGGCAGACCGGCAGCGTGCTTGGTGTTGCCCTGTTCGGCTCGCTGGTCGGAGGGGACAACGCGTTCATTGCAGGCGCACATACCTCGCTGGTGATATCGGCCGCCGTGTTGTTCGCAGGTGCGGTCGCGATCTGGCATGGCCGAGCAAAGGAGGAACGATGAAGGGGGGCCGGTCGAGCTCATGTGGTGCCCCGAGGGGCCGCAGCACGTCCTCCCTTCGGGAAAGGTGAGCTCCATCAGCAGATGGCTTTTCAGTCTCGCCAGTGGATGGATTGCGGCCTTCATCACTCAGCGCAAATACCGAGCGAGTTTGGCCTTCTTGCGGAGTCTCAGCGATGAAGAGCTGCGAGATATCCGCCTTCATCGCGGTCTGATAGGCCCAGCTCTGCAGGATGCCGCCAGCTATCGTGCGTCGAGACAGCGCCCGAACCTCTATTGCGCAAATCGGAAGCCTGACGAAAGCTCGAGGTCATCTGAGCGCCATATTCGGACATACGGCGCGTGAGCCTGTGATCGCGCGCTAATCGAACGCGAGCGCCCTTCGCGGCGATCATCTGGCGAACGCAATCGTACAAGATCGCGGAAAGGCTCATGGTGCCCAGGGAGGGAATCATGCGCAATCACCGACACGGCGAACCGCTGTTTGTGCTTGTTATAATGGCATGAGCGCCGCGCAGGTTCGGTGCATCGCAAAACCCGCGACCTCGCGAGCTCTGCTTTCAGAGAGCGGTCTAATTCACTTGATGGCATTTCGGTAGTCTGCCGCTCCTGCCGCAGCCGCCGGCGTGTCGCACGATGCACTCTTACCATTGATAGCTAAGGGTCCCCTTGCCGGCGAGGCTGGTGCTGGGACCAGAGAACTCGCCCTCAAAGGTTCCGGCAACCGACCAACCGTTGATCCATTTCATCTCGACGGAGGCCGTGGCGAGCGCGGCGTCGGGCGCCAGCGTCGCGCCGCGGACCAGGAAGCTCGCCTGCGGAAGCGCCTGGAAAGTCGCAGCGGCGCTGCGCCCGGTGTCGAAATTGTGCACCCATGCGGCGCGCCCCCGCAACGTCAGGAGCGCACCGCCAAGCGCGAACGATTTGTCGGTGCGCAGGCCGAGTTCAGACAGACTCGCCGTTTCGCTGCGGGATGCATAGTTCAACGCGAACATGTTGTCTCCGGCAAGCGCGCCTTCAGCATAGGGCGGCAGATCAAGCGTCACGAACTGCCCAGCCGCATAGGGTGTGAGCCCGGCGAAAGGCGTCGCAAACCGGTACCCGCCTTCGAGGCGACCGGAGAACGCGTTGGCCTGAAAGGTGCCACGCAGGCGATCACTGCCGGCGAGCGCCAGCGTGCGATCAGTCGTGACGTCCTGCCAGCCGTAGGCGAGCGCCGCTGACAGATAGGCGGTGCCGATGCGGTGATAGGCGTACACACCCGCCTGGAACAGATCGGAGCGCCCGCTGCCGAGACCATTGGCAAGGCCGAAGCCCGTGCCGCCGCCAGCCATCGCGAAGCCGAGCAGAGTGCCCGGCGATAGCCGATAATCCGCGCCGACGGCACCGCCATAGATGCGGTCGGTGAGGGTGTGCGATCCGATGATGTCGTTGCCGCTGGTACTGCGCCCGCCGCCGAAGGCGGCCGTCCAGACACTCCAGCGTTGATCGAACGCGGCGGCCGCCGCCGCGCCGGGAAGCGCCGCGAATGCGTCGCGCGCGCCGCCCAATTTGTCCGACGTCACCGGTCCATAGGCCCAAGCTGCACGGCCGTCGAGCGACGACCATCCGGTGCGGCCGGCCACCGATGGATCGGTCATCGTCGTCATGAATAGCCCCATGGCGTCGAACGTGGTCTGCTGGATGCCGGTGGCGAGTTCGCCCGACGCGAGCGTGAGGCCCGCGGGCGTCAAGCCGCCGACCGCCAGCGGAATGACGCCGGCGGCACTGAAGCCGTTCGACAGCCCATTGGCCACGCTCTGCTGGTTGATGTTCATGCCGCCGGCATAGGTGAGCTTGAGATCGAGGTAGACGTTGTTGGGGTCGTAGCTCAGCGACGGATTGAAGCTCGCCGGCAGGTTGGTGTTGACCAGTCCGCCGAAGGTGCCTTGGACGCCACCGGCGGCGTTGAGCAGCGTGTAGCGGGTCTTCACGTAGTCGCTGCCTGGATAGACCGCGACGACAACGGTCGCGCCGGCGGGCGTCGCCGTGCCGCTGACATTGACGCGATCGGAGGTGACGGAATTGAGTTCGGCGAGATAGGTCGCGGCCGCGGTGAACGCCAGGTTGCCCTGCACGGTGAGCGTACCGACGGAGTTGCCCGGCGACAGCGTGCCGCCATCGATCAGAGTATGGCCAACGATACCGTTGCCACCGAGCGTGCCGCCCGCATGCGCGGTGGTGAGCGAGGACGCTGCGATCGAACCGTTCACGGACAAGCGCCCGGCATAGATGTCGGTCGGGCCGGTGTAGCTGGAGGTGCCGTTGAGCCAGGTGGTGCCCGAGCCGATCTGCTGCACCGACCCGGCGCCGGAGATCGCGCCCGTGAACTCGGAAGTATCGGCCCGGTAGAAGGCGAGGATGCCGCTGTTGGCAACGTTGCCGGCGAGCGTTCCGGAGGCAAAGCCGTTACCGACGATGAGTTCACCGGCCGAAATCGTGGTGCCGCCGGTGAAGGTGTTGTTGCCGGCCAGGACGGTGGTGCCCGACCCGATCTGTGCGAGCGCGCCTGCGCCGCTGATGCTGCCGGCGAAGATCACGGTGTTAGCGCGATCGAACGCCAGCGTGCCCTGATCCTGGACATTGCCGAGGATCGATCCGGAGGTGCCGCCATTGCCGAGTTGCAGCGTGCCGGCGGCGATCGTCGTGCCCCCGCCATACGTGTTGGCGCTGGTCAGCACCGTGGTGCCCGCGCCGAGCTGCTGCACGGAACCTGAGCCGGAGATCGCACCGGCAAACACCGAACTGTCGGTGCGGTTGAAGGCGAGTACGCCGTTATTGGTGACGCTGCCGGTGATCGAACCCGTGGTGCCGCCATTGCCAAGCTGCAGTGTGCCGGCGGCAATCAGCGTCCCGCCGCCGTAACTGCTGGTGCCGGTCAGCACCGTGGCTCCCGCGCCGAGTTGCAGCAGCAAACCGGTGCCGGTGACGTTGCCTGCGAACACCGAAGTGTCGGATCGGTTGAAGGCGAGGACGCCGTTGTTGGTGGCGTTGCCGGTGATGGCGCCCCAGGCGCCGCCATTGCCGAGCATCAGCACGCCTCCTGCGACGGTGGTGCCTCCGAGATAGCTGCTGTTGTTGGTGAGAACTGTCGTGCCAGGACCAAGTTGAACCAGCCTGCCCGCGCCCGTGATCGTACCGTCAAAGATCATTGCATCCGACCGATTGAAGGCCAGCACACCATTGTCGGTCACATTGCCGTGGATCCAGCCCGACATGCCGCCGTTGCCGAGCTGCAGCGTGCCCGCGGTGATCGTCGTGCCGCCGCTATAGCTATTATTGGCGGTAAGAATCGTCGTGCCGGAACCGAGTTGGTTCAGCGCGCCCGCACCGGTGATCGCGCCATCAAAAGTCACCGCGTCCGAGCGGTTGAACGCCAGCGTACCATTGTTGGTCACATTGCCGGTGATCAAACCCGACGTGCCGCCATTGCCGAGCTGCAGCGTGCCCATGGCAATGGTGGTGCCGCCGGAATAGCTGTTGTTGCCGGTCAGTATCGTGGTGCCCGCGCCGATCTGCTGCACCGAGCCGGTACCGGAGATCGCGCCGGCGAACGCCGACGTGTCGACACGGTAGAAGGCGAGGATGCCGTTGTTGAGGACGTCGCCGGTGATCGAACCGGAAGGACCGCCATTACCGAGTTGCAGGGTACCCGCATTGATGGTGGTGCCGCCGCTGTAATTGTTGGCTCCGGTCAGCATCAGTTTGCCACCGCCGTCCTTGACGAGCGTGCCGCCGCCGGAAATCTGGCCCCCAACGCCCAGCGTCGTGCCGGCGAGGGTGTACAGAGTGGAGGTGCCGGTGATGCCGATATTGCGTGTCGTCGCGACGTCGTCCAGGATTGCCAGCGTGGTGCCGTCCCACATCGTGACCGCGCCGGTGGCGGCGCCCAGATTGCTGTCGGATACGATCCCGATCGTACCGCCCATGATGTTGGTGCCACCGCTATAGCTGCTGCTGCCGGTCAAGATCAGAAGGCCGGAGCCGCTTTTCGTCAGTCCGCCGGCGCCGGAGATAGCGCCGCCGAAATAGCTGTCGATGGTTTGATTGATACCCAATGTGGCGTTGCCAAGCGCCACTTGGCCGCCGGTGCCCGACAGCGAACGAACGGTCAGGTTGTTGTTGTTGAGATCGAGCGTGCCGCCGGTGAGCACGTAATCAGTGAAGGCCGGCAACGCACCCGGCGTATCCGCGCGCAGGGTGCCGGCGGTGACCTGGGTGCCGCCGGTCCAGCTATTGTTGCCCTGGAGTTCGAGCGTGCCGTCGCCGAGCTTGGTGAGGCTGCCCGCACCGGTCACGGCGCCGCCGAAGACAGAGGTGATGCCAGATGCGATGTCGAACGCGCCGGCTCCCCGGAGATTGACCGCGCGCCCGGAGACGACGCTCGCCGTGGTCTGCAAGGTCGCGTTATCGAAGGTAAGGCTGCCGCCCGCGGCGCCTAGATTGGGGTCGGAGGATATCTGCAGCACGCCGCCGCTGATGATGGTGCCACCGGTATAGGTGTTGGCTCCGCTCAAGATCAGCGTGCCATCGCTGGTCTTCTGCAGTCCGTCGGTGCCGGTGATCGTCACGTCGACGGTCGCGGTCTCGCCGGCGAGGACGTCGATGCCGGGAACGGCAATCCCGACTGCCGTGCTGTTGACCAGGTTCAGCGATCCGGCCGTGCCCGGCGCCAGCGTATACGCTCCGCCCGCGAATTGCAGCCCGACCGACGTTTGCGCGCCATCGACCGTGACCGTGCCGCCGGGGCCACGGAAGATGCCATAGCCGCTGCCCCAGTTGGACGGCACGATGCCGCCGATCGGATTGAGCCAGTTGGCGTTGCCGGCATTCCAGGTGCCGCTGCCCATGCCGACACCATTGGTGCCGCCGCCCCATAGCTGCAGGACATTGAGGCCATCGGGCGTCACCAGCAAATCGACATTGTGGTAGGTCGTGGTGTCGACCGTATAGGAGTAGGCGATCGGGCTGCTCGGGGGAGAGCTTCTGACCTTCAGCCCGCAATTCGTTGGGCAATTCGTTTCCGACAATGAACCTGTGTATGAGATCAGGCGGTGATAGCCGATGCTCGGGGCCGCGCCGTTGCCGAGAATGTCGAGGTTGGCGCCGTTCAGCGCGAGATTCCCGATGACGTTGATGACCGACGTGCCCGGTACCGGCATCACGGACAGCGACGATGACGGATCGGCGAGATGATACTCGAACGCCGATTCCGACTGCAGCGCCAGATTGCCGTTGATGGTGATGGCGCCGCCGCTGGACGGCGCGATGGTGCCGCCGCTGTTGATCGTGGTCGAGCCGACCGCGCCGAGACCTTCGAGACGGCCTCCCGTATTGACCGCGAGGGCGCCGCCGAGGTTGCCGGTGCTGGCCATCCGCAGCGTGCTGCCCGAGACTGTCGTATTCCCGGTGAATTGGCTGTCGTCTCCGGAGAAGATGGTGGTGCCGGCCAGAAGGTTGATGGCGCCGTTCCCAGTGACCTTGTTGGCGAAGGCGTAGTTGCTGCTGGTGTGGTTGAAGACCAGCGTTCCGTGGCTGTTGATCGCGAGGGTATCGGTCCCGTACAGCGTGCCGGGTGCAACCGCTGCGGCGCCGGCGGCCGCGCCGATATTCAACGAAGCATAGCCTCCCGCCTGCGAGACAACGATCGGATTCCTGCCGCCGAAGACCTCACCGCCATTGGACAGGGTCAGCGCCCCGTTTCCAATCGATATCTGGTCCGATTTCAGCGTTGACCCCGCGCCCGTCACCGTCACGGTGCTTGTCGTGCTGAGGTCGGTGATATTGCCGATGTTGACATTGGCAGCCTCGACCCCGGCGCCGCCGTCTATCATGACGTCGCCTGAGCCCAAGGCCCCGATATTCAAATTGCCCTGCAGGTACGATCCAACACCGCTGACGTGAAGGGCCGCCGAACTGCCGGCGGCACCGGCAAGCACAAAATCCGAATTGATCCTAGCGCTGCCGCCATTGGCGATGCTCACCGTACCGGCCTCGACATCGAGTCCGCGGGCTTGGAACGTTGCGTTCACGCCGTTCACATTGATCGATGCGAGCTGATTGCCGGCACCGGCGGCGATAGTTGCTTGACTGTCGACGAAGAAGCGCCCGCCGCTCATGACATTAAGCGCGCCGGACCCGGTCACGCCAAGGGATAGGCTTTCGAGGGATGCATTGGCGCCCAACGTCAGGCCGCCCTGGTCCACCGCAACAGTCCCCGCAACCGTGCTCCAGCCGGAGAGCGTCCAGATGCTCGCTCCCTCCTTCGCGAAGTTCGTAAAGCCCTGATATTGCCTGCCGAGCCCCGACAGATCGAAGCTGGCATTCTGGTTTCCACCAAGCGCGAATGTGTTAGGATTGTTCGGATCCGGCCTCGCGACGACGTTGCCGATGATGTTCGAGCCGGCCTGAAGCTCCAACCAGTTGTTGCCGCCGCCGAAGGTGATCGCATTGGCTCGCGAGCCGTCGGGATTCAGGCCGCCTTCGATCGTGCCGGCATTGATGATCGTACCGCCGGAGACGCTGGAGATGCCGACGCCAGCCTGTCCATTGAGGCCCGTCGCTCCAGGCACGGCGGAGGAATCGTTCATATTGTAGAGGCTGATTCCCCCCTTGCCGCCGTCGCCGCCGAGCACGCTTGCCCCGGCGCCAACTTGAAGGATGGCGCCTGTCCCGAGATGCACGCCATCGCCACCTTTGCCGCCGTTGCCGCCATTGCCGCTTGGTATCCCCTGAGCGAGACCGGTCTCGCCGTTAGCGCCAGTGTAGCCGCCAAGGCCCCCGTCGCCTCCCTTCCCGCCACTTACCTTGACGTTGTTGCCGATCGTCACGGACGAAAACGCGCCGGCAAAAATGCCGACGCCACCGCCGCCACCGCCGCCGCCATCGCCGCCGTTGCCCTGGATGCCTCCGGGCAACCCGACCACACGACATCCAAAATCGGTGCAAACCATCGTACTTGCGCCGGGACCGCCGTCCGCACCGCTTCCGCCGTCGCCGCCGTTGCCCCCCTTGCCGCCGGAGACCACCGCGTTCGTGCCAACGTTGAGGGTACCGCTCTCAAGCAGGACACCGGCCGCGCCACCGCCGCCGCCACCACCGCCACCACCCATACCTCCGCTTGAGGACACCGCGTACGAGTACGAACCATTGCCAGAGACACCGCCAGCGCCGCCGTCCCCTCCCTGAATAGTGACGCCGTTTCCTGTTGTGGCGTCGACGTTGCCAAGGAGCGCGCCGGCACCACCACCGCCGCCGCCGCCGCCGCTGCTGCCGTCCGTACCAGAGGCAAACGGATTGGTGCGGTCGGTCGGCGCGGTTTGTCCGGGAGTACCAGGCGAGCCAGCCACGCCGATCCAGTTGCCTCCCAGGATCGTCCCCCCTCCCGACCCATCAAATCCGATCGCCCCGGGCCCCCCTCCAGGGGTTGTAGCAAAATCGTTAGTGGTCCCGCCGGTACCGCCAGTGGATTGAACCGCGCCTGAGAAGCCGTTGCCACCCCCACCGCCGCCACCGCCAGCAAAGGTGGGGCTCGGGCTGGCCGCGCCGGCACCGGCCGCGTACATGTTGCCGTAAATATCGAAGCGATTTCCGCCGTTTCCGCCGCTTCCCGATGCTTGCGCAAATGCCGGGCGGCTTGGCATTGCCACCAGAGCGAACGTCGCCGGCGTCGCCAGCGCCAGCAAAGCGCGCGCCATCACCGTCGAGCAGCTGAGAACGCTCAGCCGGCGGAAGCGGGAGAGATGGGGTGCGCCGGCCGCGCTGTTTCGAAAACCCGTCCGCATCCTCATTGCACCCGTCATTCCACGGCCCAGCCCGCGAATTCCGCCTAGCGCGACTGTGAGACTGAGGCGTTCCTCCGCGGCAGCCGTTGCCGGAAGGTCGGTGGCGAATACCTTGGAAATGATTCGAGCCGGATGAGCGATCGCGTATCTGGCTCGACTTCGTGACCCGGAGCGGTCTCGCGGACGCCTTGAACGACACGGTCGTCGCCGCGCACGACGGCGTGCCCTGGTGCGTCGGGATTGAGGTACGTGGCGGTGCCGGTCATCGTCACCACAACCCGCAGGGCGAGGTCTTCCGCCACCAAGCGTCCTGAACGAAACATTCCAATCGTGAGCATGGCGATGCCATGCTCACGCGTCCTCGCAGCCACCATTGCCCCCCGCCACACATTCCTGCGCCGTCCTGCGGCGACGGCGCGACCGCTCGTCGGCACAGTGTTAACTCGATTCGTACAAGAATCCTTAATCACGCGAGTGCAAAACCGGACGAGGAACGTCCCTCGTCCATTCGGCATCCACAACGCGCAGCGCGGTCGAATTCCCAGCCGGTCCCGTCACTCGAACCTCACCCACGCAAAATCGCTGCCATGTTCATTTTCTTTCATCAATTGCCGCTGCCGCAAATGTTCGTCGCGGTCCTTCTCGTCAGCCTTACGGTCTGCTGGCTGGTCATCGGCGCAATCCGCACGCTCGTCCGCCTCGCCGGGTTCGGACCGACCGAGATGTTGCCGATCCGCGATTCGATCATCGGCGCCTGCACCACGATCTTTGCCCTCATCGTGGCATTCTCTGCCGCCGGTATTTGGAACGACGCACTCAACGCCCGCAACACGGTGCAACGAGAAGCGGATGCATTGGAAAATGCATCGGTGCTCGCCGCGGGCCTTCCTGCCGAGGTTCGAACCGCGATTCGTACCAACATCCGCGACTATGTAACGAGCGTGATCAAGGTCGATTGGCCCGAAATGGCGAAGGGCGGCACTCTCGAGGATCCGGTATTCAACACATCGGAGAGCATTCTGGTCACCCTGATCGAATTCCTTTCCCACCAGCCGACCTCGCTCGATCAGCAGCCAATATTCTCGGCGCTTCTGAACCAGGTTCTTGTGGCTCGCAATGCGCGCATCGCGCGTATCGCCGCATCGAATGCCGGCATTACCTGGGCGCAATGGATCGCGATGGTCATCATATCGACATCGGCGCTGACGGCGATCGCCATCTGCAATACACATTCGCTGCGCATGCAGGTGACAGCCACGCACCTATATGTGCTGGTAGCGTCCGCCGCTTACTTCGTGATTCTGGCACACGACCGGCCGTTTATCGGCTCGATCTCAATCAAGCCGCTCGCCTTCCAGAGCCTCATCGCGAACTAGGCGCGAGAGGCGAGCCTGGCCAGAAGAACTGCTGGATTGGAACGCAGGTGAGCTTGGCGAGGTCTGGGAAGAGAATTCCGCGAACGCCCCTCGCGCCGATCATCGAGCACGCAATCGTATTGGATCAAGCTCCAGCGTGGGAAGGCGTATGGTGCCCAGGGGCGGGATCGAACCACCGACACTGCGATTTTCAGTCGCATGCTCTACCAACTGAGCTACCTGGGCGTACCCGGCTTGGGCCGAAAGGCCGAAGCGAGCGGGCGGTTTATAGAGAGGTCGAAGCGCCGTGTCCACCCGGCTTTGCCAAAGGCTTCGCCGCGCGCTGCCCACGACCAAAACTTTCCCCAACTTATTGTGAAATCGGAGCTATTCCGGCTCCTCCTCGTCGTCCTCGCGGCCGGGGACGACATAGGCGCCACTCAGCCATCGGTTCAGGTCGACGTCGCGGCAGCGCGCGGAACAGAACGGGCGGAACGCCTGCTCGGCAGGCTTGCCGCAGATCGGGCAGCTTCGCACGGGGCGCGGGGATTTTTGTGCTTGGTCATCCATGGCTGGGATTGAGCCTACTCCAACTGGAGACTCAAGGGCGCAGGAGGGTGCGAGGTTCCTCGCCGGGACGCCTCAGACGGCGACGGAATTGAGCCAGCCGTGGCGGATCGGAAAGCCCTCGCCGCCGAGCAGCGTCACGGTCTCGTAGAGCGGCAGGCCGACGACATTGGTGTAGGAGCCGACCAGCTTGACCACGAAGGATCCGGCGATGCCCTGCACGGCATAGCCGCCGGCCTTGCCGCGCCATTCGCCGGAGCCGATATAGGCCTCGATGTCGTCCTCGCTGAGCCGCTTGAAGCGGACGCGCGTCTCGACCAGCCGCTGGCGGAACGCCTCCTTCGGCGTCACCACGCAGATCGCGGTGTAGACGCGGTGGTTGCGGCCGGAGAGCAGCCGCAGGCACTGCGCGGCCTCGTCGACCAGATTGGCCTTGGGCAGGATGCGGCGGCCGACCGCGACCACGGTGTCGGCGGCCATGATGAAGGAGCCGCGCAGATCATCGTCGAGATGCACCGACTTCAGCGCCGCATCAGCCTTGGCGCGCGCGAGGCGGTTGGCGCAGGCGCGCGGCAGTTCGCCTCGCCGCGGGGTCTCGTCGACATCGGCCGGGCGCAGCGCGTCGGGCTCGATGCCGGCCTGGTTGAGCAGCGCCAGCCGCCGCGGCGAACCGGAAGCAAGAACGAATTTGGGACGGCCTAGCATGCGGGTTTTTGGGCTGGAATCGGGGGGGACGGACGCGCGCGGAACCTATCGGATGGGGGATCGATGCACAACCTTGGAACCGGCCGCGAATCGCGCTTCCCCTGAAGGCAAGGCTCCATAAGCACAGCCGTTTGTCAGTCTGGCGACAAGGGGCGGTTCTGCGAGCCGGAGCATGCTTCATCTCTTCCTTGAAGAAGCGAAGCCGGCCGTGCGGCCGCTGTCGAGGTTCACTATATGCTTGCCGCCCCCGCTTGCGCAAAGCGGCGGCGGATGCGCAGCAGCAGGCCGTCGCAGACCTCGCGATAGGCGGCGAGCTTCTGCTCGCGGTTGCCGTTGGTGCCGGTCGGGTCCTGCGTCGGCCAGTATTCGACGTCGGCGGCGAGCGTCCGGGTGAGATCGAGCGCCTTATGGTGCGCCTCCGGCGACAGCGTGATGATGAGGTCGAAGTTCAGCCCCTCCCAATCCTCGAGTTCCTCGAAGGTGACGGGCTTGTGGCCGGAGATGTCCTGGCCAAGCTCGGCCATCACGGCGACCGCGAACGGATCGAGCTCGCCCTTCTTCACGCCGGCCGAGCGCACATAGAGACCCTGCGGAAACATATGCTGCAGCAGGCTTTCGGCCATCGGCGAGCGCACGGCGTTGTGGCCGCATGCGAACAGCACGGCCTGCGGATTGCGCGCGCGCGGCGCCTCCATGCGATCAGGCTTTTTTCGAACGGGGCGCGCCCCCGTCAAGATTCGCGTTGACGATCATGCGCCTTCACCCTTCCAGTGCAGCACAGTGATCAGCGTGAACAGCCGCCGCGCGGTCTCGAAATCGACGCGCACCTTGCCCTTGAGCCGCTCCTGCAGCGTGCGCGAGCCCTCGTCATGGATGCCGCGGCGGCCCATGTCGATCGCCTCGATCTTGTCCGGCGTCGCGGTGCGGATCGCCTGGTAGTAGCTGTCGCAGATCATGAAGTAGTCCTTCACGACGCGGCGGAACGGTGTCAGCGACAATAGATGCGCCACCACCGGCGTGCCGTCCTCTTTCCGGATGTCGAACATCAGCCGGTTGCCGGTGATGGCGATGTGCAGGGTGTAGGGGCCGGGCTCGGTGCCTTCGGGAGCAAACAGGTTCTGCTCGATCAGGTCATAGATCGCGATCGCGCGCTCGTGCTCGATGTCGGGCCCGGAACGGCCGATCGATTCCTCGTCGAGCGTCACCGCGACGATGCGATTGTTGGAATCCTCGTCGGCGGGTGGCTTGGTCATGAGAGGTTGAGGCGCAATCCGACAGAGCGTGAATGGGCATCGAGACCCTCGGCCTGGCCAAGCGCCATCGCGGCGGGCCCGAGCGCACGAAGCTGATCCGGCCCGCACTTCAGGATCGAGGTTCGCTTCATGAAGTCAAGCACCCCGAGGCCCGAGGAGAACCGCGCCGAGCGCGCGGTCGGCAGCACGTGGTTGGAGCCGCCGACATAGTCGCCGATCGCCTCCGGGGTGTGCGCGCCCAGGAAGATCGCGCCGGCATTACGCACCTTCCGCGACAGGCCCTCGGCGTCCGCGGTCATGATCTCCAGATGCTCGGCCGCGATCGCGTTGGCGAGCTCGATCGCGTCGTCGAGCTTCACGACCTGGATCACCGCGCCGAAGTCGTTCCACGAGGCGCGCGCGATCGCGGCGCGCGGCAGCGTCGCAAGCTGCGCCTCGACCGCGCGCTCGACATCGGCGGCAAGCCGCGGACTGTTGGTGATCAGGATCGACTGCGCGCTGACGTCGTGCTCCGCCTGCGCCAGCAGATCGGCCGCGATCCAGTCGGCATTGCCGGTGTCGTCGGCGATCACCAGCACTTCGGACGGGCCGGCGATCATGTCGATGCCGACCTTGCCGAACACCAGCCGCTTGGCGGCTGCGACATAGGCATTGCCCGGGCCGACGATCTTGGCGACCGGCGCGATCGTCGCGGTGCCATAAGCGAGCGCGGCCACTGCCTGAGCACCGCCGACGCGGTAGATCTCGGAGACGCCGCCGAGATGAGCGGCGGCGAGCACCAGCGGGTTCAGCCTGCCGTCCGGCGCCGGCACCACCATCACCACCCGCGGCACGCCGGCGACCTTGGCCGGCACGGCATTCATCAGCACCGAGGAGGGATAGGCCGCGGTGCCGCCGGGCACGTAGAGCCCGACCGCATCGACCGCGCTCCAGCGCCAGCCGAGCTCGACGCCTTCGGCATCGGTGAAGCGCTCGTCCTTTGGCATCTGGCGGCGATGGAAGGTCTCGATCCGGTCGCGGGCGAATTCCAGCGCCTCGACCGTCTTGGAATCGCAGGCCTTCACCGCAGCATCGATTTCGGCCGCGGTGACGCGCAGGCCGGAGGCATCGAGCTCGAGCCGGTCGAATTTTTTTGTGGCCTCGATCAGCGCGGCATCGCCGCGGGCCACCACGTCGTCGACGATGGCGCGGGTGGCGCGCTCGACGTCGGCCGATACCTCGCGCTTGGCGGCCAGGAAATCGCGGAATCGCTGGTCGAAATCGGCGCTCTGTCGGTCCAAGCGAACGGGCATGGCGGCTTTCTGAGGATGGCTCGAGGGATCACGTCCCCTGCTCAATGGCGCGGCGGATTATGGCCGTCAACCCTTGGAGGGACACAGTCCGCCGTCGTCCCGGCCTAGTGCGCAATTGCGCATGGGGGCCGGGACGACCAAGAATCATCCCCGCGCCATCCCGAGATCGTCGGTCCCGAGATCGGTCAATTCGCACTCCAGGCACTCGACATCCACCCGCAGCGCGGCGCCGTCGCCGAACATCAGGATCGCGCTGCCACCCGGCGGGTCGGTGGCGCAGAATTCGATTCCGAGCAGTTCCAGGGTGGTGGCCTCGGGCGCCTCATGGTCGATATTGCGCGATTTGCAGGCCAGCACCCGGTCGAAACGCAACGCGGCGATCAGCCGCCGCGAGCAGGGCCCGCCCGACAGGGTTTGCTCCCAGTCCAGCCGGTTGAGACCGACCACCAGGCGCTTCTCGCATTGGCGCCAGACGATGTCGCAGGCCTGAACGCGGGCGTCCTGCACATGGGCGGAGATGACCGCGAGGTCGTCGGCGTCAAGCGCGATCAGTTTCAACGGAGCCGTCGTCGACATGACGGAAGATATAGTGACTTCCGGCGCGGGAGGTACCGGCGTCCAGAACAAAAATGCCCGATGATGTCGCAGCAGCGGAACCCGATTCCTGCAGGATCCTCGTGCGCGCGAGCTGCCGCACCGAGAGCATGATGGCATTAGGTTGATCTGAAACAGCGGCGGACGTCACCTCTCCCCGACAGGGAGAGGTCGACCGAAGCGGCCGCGAGTCGGTTCAACCCAAACTCATCCCGCTTTAGCGCGTTGCGGCCCGCATCTAGAGCGTCGGGCTGCCCTCGTCGGCGAGATAGCCGTGCAGGGCGGCGACCACCTGCGCACCCTCGCCGATCGCGCCGCCGACGCGCTTGACCGAGCCGGAGCGGACGTCGCCGACCGCGAACACGCCGGGCACGGAGGTTTCCAGTTGCGGCACGAACCGCGCGCCCTCGCCGTCCTGAACGCCGGTCAGCACGAAGCCACCGCGATCGACCTGCACGCCGCAGCCGTCGAGCCAGCCGGTGGCCGGATCGGCGCCGACGAACAGGAAGAGATTGCGGATGTCGAGCGTGAACTCGTCGGGTGCGAGCCGGCTGCGCCAGCGCACCCGCTCCAGCGTCTCGGCACCTTCGAGACCGATCACCTCGGTGTTGAACATCAGTTCGATGTTCGGCGTCGCCTCGATGCGCTCGATCAGGTAGCGCGACATGCTGGCGCCCAGCCCGCCGCCGCGGATCATCATATGGACCTTGCGGACATGCGCCGACAGGAAGACCGCCGCCTGGCCCGCGGAATTGCCGCCGCCGACCAGCACGACCTCCTGATTGGCGCACAGCCGCGCCTCGATCGGCGAGGCCCAGTACCAGACACCGCGGCCCTCATAGGCATCGAGATTGTCGATCGCCGGCCGCCGATAGCGCGCGCCGCTCGCGATCACGATGGATTTGGCGCGCAGCGTGTGGCCGCATTCTGTGGCAAGCGCGAACACACCCGACGCTTTCGAGCAGTCGAGCGATCTGACTGAGACCGGGATCAGCATCTCCGCGCCGAATTTCTGCGCTTGGTTGAAGGCGCGCCCGGCCAGCGCCTGGCCGGAGATGCCGGTCGGGAAGCCCAGATAGTTTTCGATGCGCGCGCTGGCGCCAGCCTGGCCGCCAAAGGCCCGCGAATCGAACACCGCGACCGACAGTCCTTCGGAGGCCGCATAGACCGCGGTGGCAGGCCCCGCCGGACCGCTGCCGACCACGGCGACATCATAGAGCTTGTCGTCGGCATGGCTGCCGATCATGCCGAGCGCCATCGCCAGCGCCGTTTCCGACGGATTGCGCAGCACTGCGCCGTCAGGGCAGACCACCAGCGGCAGCTCGGCGCGGGAGGCCGAATAGCGCGCGACGAGATCGGCGGCGTCCTTGTCGGCCTCGGGATCGAGGAAGTGATGCGGCTGGCCGTTGCGCGACAGGAAGTTCTGCAGCCGCGCCATGTTGCCGACCGCCCCGGGGCCAATCAGCACCGGCCCGCCGGCGCCGCCCTGGATCAGGCTGACCCGGCGCAGGATCAGCGCGCGCATGATGCGCTCGCCGAGATCGGCCTCGGCAACGAGCAGCGCACGCAATTTGTCCGGGGGAAGCAGCAAGGTCTCGACATCGCCGTCGGCATGACCATCGACCAGCGCGGCGCGCCCTGAGAGCTGGCCGATCTCGGCAAGGAATTGGCCTTCGCCCTGGTCGATAATCGGTGTGACGTGGCCGAGGCCATCGCGCTGGGTGATCGCAACCGAGCCCGATAGCACGACGAACATGCCGGGCCCCGGCTTGCCGGTCTCGAACAGCGCCTCGCCGTCCCGGTAGGAGCGCAGCTCGCCGAAGCGGCGCATGCGCTCGATTTCATGCGGCGTCAGCGTCGGGAAGGTCTGCTCATGACGTGGAAAGGCGTAAGCCGTGGCGTTCAGTCGATCGATCGTCGTTTCGTACGCAGCCATATCCGCCACCCGCTTCCCCAAACCAATTCGCGCACCGGCCAGTGCTTCGGCCCGCTCGCGTCATCTCGATCACGATGCGATTAAATCGCATCATGATCTCATCTCTCCGTTTGAACATGATCTTTTCGGAAAGCCGGTTCCCGTTTTTCAGGATCATGCTCCAAGGAGCCATCCGCAGCTTCGGAAGGCGCGGCCTCGTCCCGGCCACGCGCCTGCGATTTCCGTCGTTTCAGATTTTCGCGCAGCGCCAGCTTCAACCGGTCCTGCCGTGCCCCCTTCACGCGGGGTCCGGCCTGTCCGCGGCCCTTGTCCTGATCGCCTGTCATTCCCTGAACGCTCGTCGCCAATGCCTTCCGGGAGCGACCATAAACAATGTCTGAACGCCGCGCACCCACCTGGCCGGCTAGGGGTACGATCCGGGTTCAATTGGCGTGCAAAAGACCGACAGAGTGAATCGGGAACCAGACCGGCCCGAAATCGACCGGATTGCAGCGGTTCATGGCACAAAATGCCAATCCCGGCCGCATTTGCAGGTTTCGAGGCCGCTCTTTCGCTTGCGCCAAAGGGAGGCCTGTGGCAAGAACCGCCCGCTTGGACGGGCCCCGTGCGGGCCGATTCTATTTCCCGGGCATGCTGCCGTAGCTCAGTGGTAGAGCACTCCATTGGTAATGGAGAGGTCGACAGTTCAATCCTGTCTGGCAGCACCAGTCTTTTCTCGATACTGGCGGCTGTTCGGCGGTGCGCTGGGTCAATCCCGCGGGTAGAGCGTTCGTGGCGCGACCCAACGGAAGATCCGACGGCCGAAAGCGCCTGCTAGTCCGACAAACACGATCGCCGTCCCCAGATTCCACATCAGGATCATCACGCTCGCGTCGATCACGTGAAACAGCGACAGCGCCGTTGCCGTGATCGCGGCCACGGCGAGACTGCCCATCATGGTTGCTGCGGTCGGGCGGAGCGGCGCCGCGTAGCGCAGCATGACCAGCATGGCGAGTGACAGTGGCAAACTGGTCAGCACCAGCGTTGCAAAACATTGTGCGGCTTCGCCAAAGCTCATGCCGTCGGGGCCGATCGAGACCCAGTCTGTCAGGCACTGATAGCCGATATTCGACAGCCACAGCACCAGCGCCGGCAGCGGCAGAAAGAGCCAGAGGCGCGATCGATCGGGCAGACTGACAAGAAAGGCGGCGACAGCACCGAGCACGCCGGTCAAGGCCGAGGCCGCCAAGCTCACAGCAAATGCCGGCTGATGCAGCTTCTGAACCAGATCGGGGCGGATGCCTTGATTGGCGGCGAGGAGCGCCAGCACCGTGACGGCAAGCACGAGCCAGCAGGCCGCTCGCATCACAGGCGGTCGCAACCGCCGGACCGGGGCGGCGTTCGCGGCAAGCGAAGCAATGAGATCGGATGTCTTGATCACGGCGCGCTCCGATCGACCAGCATCTTCTTGAGCCTCTTGAGGGCGCGGTGGGCGTTCACCTTGAGCGATGTGACGGACATGCCGCTCACGACCGCTGCCTCCTTCAATGACATCTCCCTGAGCTTGAGCAACCGGATGGCGTATCGCTGCGCCGGCGGAAGATTGTCGACCATGCTCTCGAGCTCATGACGGTCCCGGTCCTCATCCAGGTTCGTTTCCGGCTCGCAAAAGGTTTCATGCTCGGCGCTCAAGACGACTTCCCGCTCGCGCCGGCGGCCCTGGCGGCGCAGCCGGTCGATGAAGCGCCGGTTGGCGATCGCGACCAGCCATGGTGCAAACGGCCGATTGGGGTCGTAGGTCTGCCGGATCGCATGCACAGTCAGCAACACGTCCTGGACAGCATCCTCGACGTCGCTGGGGTCCCGATGCCTTCGCGCCGCAAGCGAGCGCAGATAGGGTGTGATCTCCTGCAGCAGCCGATGATAGGCGGCTCGGTCACCGTCCTGCGCATGAGCCATCAGGATGGACCAATCGACATCTCGCGCGACTGGCGCCGCATGCCGGCCGTCTTCGTCTCTCCCGACCAGCCGAAGCGATGGTCCGCCGCCCAGGGGATCATGCGACGTCACGTGCGCCTCCCCGCTTCAGCCATCGTCTATCGAGCCAATGGTCAAGGGACGGCGTCCCTGGGCCGAGTGCGATGATGGCGAGTGCGAGCCCCGCCCAGGGCAGGTGAAAGTTTGCCCAGCCCTCCGGCACCACGAGCTGGATGACGCCGGTCATGACGAGCAGCCCGAGTGCGGAGAAGCGGGTCGCAAGCCCCACCACCAGCAACACGGGGAGCACGATCTCGGCAATACCGTCGACATAGGCGAACACGGCCGGCGCCGGAAAGTCGTAGGTTTGACCAAAGATATGCAGCTTGAATTCGTCCTCGAAGAGATATTCCGCGGCCGGCGAAAGGGAGAGGAAGCCAGCCCATTTGGTCAGCCCGGATTTAAAGAAGGGCACGGCAAGCGCGACCCGCAGCACCGGAGGCGCGATGACCAGAGCGACGCGGGCCAGGTATCCCGCGATCGCTCGCATGGCACGATCGAAATTGGCAATGATCGCGGCGCCGGTCATGTTCACCTTCGATCCGAAGCAAGGCCGAAACCAACCAGGGCACCTGTCCGCATCAGATCAGACAGGTTGGCCGCCAAGTCAAAACCGGGATCGGCGATGAGGCCTGCTTGCAGAGCCGCGACAACCGGCTCCTGGTCAGCCAAGACCTGAATGAATTCGAGGCTGCCGCGCGGAATCGACCGAACCTCAACCTCGGCGAACGGTCGAACGATCAGTACGTCCTCGCCGCCGGCCGCGAGATCGACCGCAGCCGGAATGCCATCGCCGACATTCATCCGCCAGATCGTCAGCGCCGGGAACTGCGAGCGGACGAGGCGCAGCGAGGGATGCAGCGCGAGCCGGATCGCCGGAAGCTGATCGGACGCTATTGTCCTCAGCGCCTCGGGGTCAATCGGCGAGGCCTCGGGCGCGTGATAGGCCTCGGCCCAGGCGCGCTCAATGCGCGCAACGTCGGCCAGATAGGGCAGCGCGGCGGCCGGCTCGAAGGTCCGGATGAAATCCGCAAAGCCCGCGCCATACGCGAGCAGGATCGGCGAGCGCGGCGGCTCGACTGCGACATAGGCCCGCGCCATCGCGCAGAAGAAATCGTCGCCGACCAGCCGGCGCACCGCCGGGAACCCATACTTGAGGGCCTCGATCAGGCCGGCCACCACATTGTTTCGATAGACGGCAAAGCGCTTGGGGTCCGGCTCGCCATCCGGACCGACCAAACCATGGGGAGTCGGCAGCGCAGCGTTCAGCAGAGCCGCCGCGAAGTCGGCCTGTCGTTCAGCGAGCGGTCGCATGACCGACGGCCTTTGTTTGTGCTGCGACCATGATCGCCTCGGCGCGATCGGCTTCGTCCTTGAGCACGGGCCAGGACGGCACTTCTGCATCCCACTCGATCAGCGTCGCAATCGGCCCCGTCCGCGCGACAGCATGGGCATAGAGGTCCCAGACCGTGTCATCGACCGGGCGATTATGGGTGTCGATCAGAAGCAGGCGGCCCTTGTCATCGGCATCGCTGGTGTGGCCGGCGAGATGAATTTCGTGGACATGGACGAGCGGATAGGCGTCGAGATAGGCGAACGGATCGCACTGCTGATTGGTCGAGGCGACGTAGACGTTGTTGACGTCGAGCAGCAGGCCGCATCCACTGCGCCGCACCACCTCCGCGATGAAGTCGATCTCCGAGTAGGTGCTCTCGGCGAAAGCGAGATATGTCGATGGATTTTCCAGAAGCATCTGCCGGCCAAGGGCATCCTGGACCTCGTCGATGTGCTCGACGACGCGAGCCAGGGCTTCGCCGGTATAGGGGACAGGCAGCAGATCGTTGAGAAACGCGCCGTCATGTGATGACCAGGCCAGATGCTCGGAGAACAGTCCGGGCGCATAGCGGCTGATCAGCCGCTTGAGACGCTGGATATGCTCTTGATCAAGCGGCCGATCGGCGCCGATCGAAAGCCCGACGCCGTGCAGCGAGAGCGGATATCGCTCGCGAATCGCCGACAAATAGCGGTGCGGCGGGCCGCCCGCCCCCATGTAGTTTTCCGCATGGACCTCGAAGAATCCGATGTCGGGCCGCTGCTCGACGATCGTGCGGTAGTGCTCTGCCTTCAGCCCGACGCCGCCACGCGCCGGGATGCGGTCAGGGGTGCTTGACGATGGAAGCGACACGGCGGACCTCGAGATGGAGAGGGGGCGGGCGAGAGCGTCGTCCGCCCAAGCCAACGTCTCAGGCCTTCTTCGGGGTCAGGCTTCCCGGTCCGCTCGGTGTCTGAACGGTTGTGCAAGTGCCCTTCGGCTCGAGCTTGAACGCATTGCCCTGGTAGTTCACCGTGCTGGTACCGGCGCAGCTCGTACCGGGTCCCGCATAGCAGTCGTTCTGCCCCTTCAGCGCCACGCCGTAGCACTTCTCCATCTTGCCGGACTTCACCGCCTTGGCGGTTTCGGCCTGTTTTTCCTTCATCATTTTCTCCATGTCGCCCTTGCCCATTTTTTCCATGCCACCTTGTGCGGTGGCCGGTGTAACGGTGAGCGATGCGATGGCCGTGACGAAGGCGCCGGTAACAAGTGCCGATAGCGTGCGATTGGACATATGGGTTCCTCCGGGTTGCTTTGCGAGCCGATGCAAGGTTGCTTGCGGCGCACCGAAGCGGCCGCCTAAGGAAGGTTCGGCCGGAGAGCAGAAAGGTTACCTGGAAATGGGAGATTCTCGGCGGCGGCCCCGCAGGCAGCCCCGCGTCAGCACGATGCATCGCATCTGCCGCACTCGTGGCCAACTGCAGGGAGATAGATGCAGGATCGAATTGCTGACGGGATGGTGGCCCACATGACCGCGCTCGCCCGTCGTTACCCCGGAGCAGAAGCAAATTGACCGGCCCTGAATTCAAGAAACTGCGCGACGATCTCGGCGAGGCGATCGGGCGGAAGCTGACGGCGGCTGACATGGCGAAGCTGTGCGGATTGCCGGCTGCCGGCGGCGCCGACACGATCCGACGATGGGAGGTCAGTGGTCCGAGCCCGCAGGCCACCGAGCTGCTGCGCGTGCTGGCGATGGCGAGCGAGCGCTATCCGATCCTTGAGAAGTTCGACATCTTCAATCGCCACGACGTCGCTGAACAGGATCGCCCGGCACGACGGCTCGCATTCCGCGAGCAGATCCGCGACGACGTGCGGCGCCGGCTCGGCTGAACAAGGCCTGCCTGGTTGACAGAGCCTTCACGCAAGCTTCGCGTTAAGCCTCTCTTCACTCTTCCCGTTAAGCGTCCGTTAGGCACAAGAAAGCGTTTCCGTGCCGATGGGTTGGGTTAACGGCTGCTGTCGTCTTCGAGTGACAGCATTTTATTCAAATTGGGTCTAGCTGCATGGCCTTAAGGATGGCGCCATCAAGCGGCGTCTCCCCATGACTTGTCCGGAGACTGACCAATGAAGAAGTTCCTGCTCGCAACCGTCGCCGCCACCGTCCTCGCCTTGGGCGCGACCGCCCAGGCCGCCGACCTCGGCGCCCGTCCGTATTACCAGAAGGCGCCCGCCCCTGTTTACGCCGCACCGCTCTACAACTGGACCGGCTTCTATATCGGCGGCCATCTCGGCGGCGTGTTCTCGGGCAGCGACAACACCTTCAATGGGCTCGCGCTCACCGACTCCAGCGCCCGCTTCACGGGCGGCGTGCAGGCCGGCTACGACTGGCAGTTGTCGACCAATTGGGTGATCGGCCTTGAAGGCCAGTATTCCTGGGTCGGAAGCCACCAGCTCAACGCGATCTTCCCGAACGGCCTCGTCTACAACAACAACCAGCGCGGCATTGCGTCGGTCACCGGCCGCGTCGGCTACACCTGGGGTCCGGGCCTGATCTACGTGAAGGGCGGCTACGCCTATTCCGACAACAACGAGTCCGTGACGTCAGGCGGCGTGCCGGTCGCCTTCACGCTCAGCGACAATCACAACAACGGCTGGACCGTCGGCGCAGGCGCCGAATACATGTTCGCCCCGAGCTGGTCGGCGAAGGTCGAGTACCAGTATTACGACTTCGGCGACAGCCGGTTCACCAGCCCGGCATCGCTGGCGCCATTCGGCAGCTTCCACAATGACGAGCATACAGTGAAGGCGGGTCTCAACTACCGCTTCAACTTCGGCGGCCCGGCGGTCGCCCCGTACTGAGACCACTCGCCACAACCAGGCGTGGAAAAGGCCGGCTCACGCCGGCCTTCTTTGATTCGCATACGTGCATCGATCCCGGTGCGCGGAAGAAAGCGGCAGCGGACCTCCGTCGCCCAAAAATCGCGCAGGCTGCCGCAATTTGCCCGATTTTGTTAACCGGCCACAACGATACTGCCGCGCGAGGAACATCCAAGGGTAGTGTGACCACGGGGACACGGGGCAATGGCGTTTCGGTTCAAGCTCGGCAAACTCAATCTCAAGCGTATCCGCCTTCCGCAGATGGGCGTCAGGGGCAGCCTGTTCGCGGCGTTCGCCGTCATCGCAGGCATGGCGCTCGTCATCAGCGCCGGCGCCGGCGTGGTCCTGCACCAGCTCGGCGGCACAATGACCAATCTCAGCGGCCGCGACATTCCGCGGCTTGCCGCCAGCCTGCAGCTCGCCGCGCAGAGCGCCGCGCTTGCCGCCCAGGGACCCGGCCTGCTCGCCGTGCAGAGCGATGATGCACTCGCCGAGCACACCAAGAAGGTGCAGGAAGTTGCTCAGCTCACCAATGCCAAGCTTGGCGAGATCATCGAGCTTGGCGCCGACAAATCCGTAGTCAGCGCGCTTCAGGAGACGGTCAAGAACATCGACGAGGCAACCAAGAGCCTGATCTCGGCGGCACGCGAGCGGCTCGACGTTGGCGCGCTGCGCGGCAAGCAATACGACGCGCTGCGCAAGGCCCAGGCGGCGTTCGTCGCCGCCGCCAATCCCGCGATGCTCGACGCGCAGACGCGGCTCAACGCGATCCTCGCATCGGCCGAAGTGTCGGCGGATGACGCCACCGAGGCGGCCCGCACCGTCGGCCAGATCAGCAATGTGCTCGCCGCCGGCAATCTGATGGCAGCCGACATGACCGCGGCGCTCTCGGCCAGCTCCAGCGAGACGCTGGATGCGATCGAAGCCGAGTTCAAGGCCGGGCGCGAACGCGTCAAGTCCAATCTGGAAGACCTGCCGAACAACCCGGCGATCGTCGCGGTGCGCGACACCGCGCAGAAGCTGCTGGCGCTCGGCGAAGGCAAGACCGGCGTGTTCAAGGTGCGCCAGAAGGAACTCGATTCGATCGACTACGGTCAGACCATCTTGGAGGAAACCCGCAAGCTCAATGTCGGGCTCGGCATCAGCGTCCAGCAGCTCGTCGACGGCGTGCAGAAGGAGACGGACAGCTCGACCTTCCAGGCACGGCAGCAGATCTCGCTCGCGACCATGGTGATGATCGGCCTCGGCGCGCTGACGCTGGTCGGCTCATTCCTGTTCGTCTGGCTCTATGTCGGGCGCAACATCCTGCGCCGCATCCGCGGCCTGCAGCGCTCGATGCAGTTGCTGTCCGACGGCGACCTCGACACCGAAATCCCGCAGAGCCGCCAGCGCGACGAGATCGCGGTGATGGCCGATGCGCTGCAAGTGTTTCGCGAGAGCATGCTGGAGGGCCGCGAGCTTACGGCCAGCCAGAACCAGGATCGCATCGCCAAGGCCGAGCGCGCCTCGCGCATGGAGACGCAGATCGCCGAGTTCGAATCCACGGTCCGCGCCGCGCTCGGCAGCCTGCAGTCCGCGGCGAACTCGATGCAGTCGACCGCGCAGAGCATGTCGGCGACAGCCGATCAGTCCAGCGCGCTGGTGAGCGCGGTTGCGTCCGCGGCGGAGGAAACCTCGGTCAACGTGCAGACGGTGTCGGCCGGCACCGAGGAGCTGTCGTCATCGATCGCCGAAATCGGCCGCCAGGTCGTCACTTCCGCGGAGATCGCCCGCAAGGCGGTGGAGGAAGCCCGCGCTACCGATACCACGATGCAGGGGCTGGCGGACAACGCAACACGCATCAGCGTCGTGGTCGATCTGATCCAGACCATCGCTTCGCAGACCAACCTGCTTGCGCTCAACGCCACCATCGAGGCGGCGCGTGCCGGCGAGGCCGGCCGCGGCTTCGCGGTGGTCGCCTCCGAGGTGAAGAACCTCGCCAGCCAGACCGCAAAGGCGACCGAGGAGATCCGCCAGCAGATCGTCAGCATGCAGGAGGTGACGACCACGGCGGTCTCCGCGATCCGCAACATCTCGAGCACGATCGGCGAGATCAACGACGTCACCACAGCGATCGCCGCCGCGGTCGAGGAACAGGGCGCGGCGACCCGCGAGATCGCCCGCAACATCCAGCACGCCGCCGGCGGCACCAGCGAGGTGTCGAGCAACATCGTCGGCGTCAGCAACGCCTCCTCGGAGGCCGGCGCTGCCGCGGGCGAAGTGCTGAACGCCTCCGACGCGCTGCGCCATGAAGCCGACGTGCTGCGCTCGGAGATCGACGGCTTCCTGTCGAACATCCGCGCGGCATAGGCGAGCGCGTCATTCCGGGGCGGTCCGTCAGCATCGCACCCGGAATTTCGAGATTCCGGGTGCGATGCTGTGCATCGCCCCGGAATGACGTGCCGGCTTCATCCGGGCCGCGGAATTCTCGCTTCTGACACACACCATTTCCGGGGACCGCCATCCCGATTTTCGGCTGGCGCGGCCGCCCGTGTCCCGCTAAGCCGGTAGCATGCATTCAAAGACCGACAGCATCCACTCCTCGGCAGAGGCACTGAGATACCCCTGGGAGAACCATCCCGGCCACGACCAAGTCGTGGAGGTGACGCCCGGCGTGCTCTGGGCACGGTTGAAGCTGCCGTTCCGCCTCAACCACGTGAACATCTACCTGCTCGCCGACGGCGACGGCTGGACCATGGTGGATTCCGGCTTCGGCAACGAGGAATCGATCGCGGCCTGGACCACGCTGTTCGAGGGACCGCTCAGGCACGTCAAGGTCACCCGGCTGATCGTGACGCATTCGCATCCCGATCATGTCGGTCTCGCCGGCTGGATCACCGAGCGCTTCGACTGCCCGCTGTTCATGTCGCAGGTCGAATATCTGCAATCGGTCTATCACCAGAACCGCGGCACCGAGGAGCGGCGCAACGCCCAGCGGCTGTTCTTCCGCCGCCACGGCATGGACGAGGACCTCACCGAAAAGCTGCTCGGCCGCGGCCAGGACTATCTGAAGCGGGTGTCGGTGCTGCCGCCGTCCTATCACCGCCTCACCCATGGCGACGAGGTCGTGATCGGCGCGCGGCGCTTCAAGGTGATCACCGGCGGCGGCCACGCGCTCGACCAGGTGATGCTGTATTGCGCGGCCGACAAGCTGTTCCTCTCCGCCGACCAGGTGTTGAGCAAGATCTCGCCCAATGTCAGCGTCTGGGCGGTCGAGCCCGAGCAGAATTCGCTCGGCGAATATCTGGCCTCGCTGGCGAGCCTCACCACCACGCTGCCGTACGACGTGATGGTGCTGCCCGGCCATGGCGTGCCGTTCTACGGGCTGAAGACCCGGATCAAGCAGCTCGCCGATCACCACGAGGAGCGCTGCCGGCTGATCGCGGAGGCCTGCCGCGAGGTGCCGCAGACCTCCAAGGAGCTGGTGCCGGTCGTGTTCCACAAGCACGTGCTGGACGCCCACCAGATGGGCTTTGCCGCCGGCGAGTTGATCGCCCACGTCAATTACATGCTGGTCGAAGGGCGACTGACGGCCGAGACGGCCGACGGGATGCTGCGCTTCCGCACCACCTGAGCGTCGGCGACGCGGGCAAATTGCGCCGGCATCGCGCCCATTTGATCGAAATCAAGCTGACCGGCTCGGCTAGGGCAATTTGCCCAAGGCGCCCGCGCGGCCAAATATGGGCGGGCAGATGGACATTGGAGCTGGAAAAGCTCTAAGAAGAAGCAACAATTCCGGTCAGGTTCCAGGTTCGCCGATGGACTACAGCCAGTTCTTCAACGCCGCCCTCAACCGCCTGCATGACGAGCGGCGTTATCGCGTCTTCGCCGACCTCGAGCGGATCGCGGGGCGCTTCCCGCACGCGACATGGCATTCGCCGAAGGGCCAGCGCGATGTCGTGATCTGGTGCTCCAACGACTATCTCGGCATGGGCCAGCACCCGAAAGTGGTCGGCGCCATGGTCGAGACCGCGACCCGGGTCGGCACCGGCGCCGGCGGCACCCGCAACATCGCTGGTACCCACCATCCGCTGGTGCAACTCGAGGCCGAGCTCGCCGATCTCCATGGCAAGCAAGCTGCGCTTCTGTTCACCTCGGGCTATGTCTCCAACCAGACCGGCATCTCGACGATCGCGAAGCTGATCCCGAACTGCCTGATCCTGTCCGACGCGCTGAACCACAACTCGATGATCGAGGGCGTTCGCCAGGCCGGCTGCGAGCGCCAGATCTTCCGCCACAACGACGTCGCGCATCTCGAAGAGCTGCTGATTGCCGCGGGTCCTGCCCGGCCCAAGCTGATCGCCTGCGAGAGCCTGTATTCGATGGACGGCGACGTCGCGCCGCTGGCGAAGATCTGCGATCTCGCTGACACATACGGCGCCATGACCTATGTCGACGAGGTTCACGCCGTCGGCATGTACGGCCCGCGCGGCGGCGGCATTGCCGAGCGCGACGGCGTGATGCACCGGATCGATGTCCTCGAGGGTACGCTCGCAAAGGCGTTCGGCTGTCTCGGCGGCTATATCGCCGGAAAGGCCGAGATCATCGACGCGGTGCGCTCCTACGCGCCGGGTTTCATCTTCACCACCGCGCTGCCGCCGGCGATCTGCTCGGCCGCGACCGCCGCGATCCGCCATCTCAAGACCTCGAACTGGGAGCGCGAGCGCCATCAGGACCGCGCCGCCCGCACCAAGGCGATCCTGACCGCCGCCGGCCTGCCCGTGATGTCGAGCGACACCCATATCGTGCCGCTGTTCGTCGGCGATCCCGAGAAATGCAAGCGCGCCTCCGACCTGCTGCTGGAGGAGCACGGCATCTATATCCAGCCGATCAACTATCCGACCGTCGCGAAGGGCACCGAGCGGCTGCGCATCACGCCCTCGCCCTACCATGACGACGGCCTGATCGACGCGCTGGCGGACGCGCTGCTGCAGGTCTGGGAACGGCTTGGCCTACCCCTCGGCAAGAAGGCGCTGGCGGCCGAGTAACCCTACTCCGTCCTGATCCCGAAATCGGGCCGGTCGTGCAGTGCGCGGCCGGCCCATTGCGTCTATAATCCGGCGCGCGGCCCTCTCCAGGGCCGGGAAGGGAGATGAGCAGCCAATGCTGCACGACTGGGGCGTGATCGTCACGGCGTTCGCGTATATCGGATTGCTGTTCTTCGTGGCCAGCCGCGGCGACAGGATGTCGCCCGACGAGCGCGGCCGTGCCAGCCAGTGGATCTATCCGCTGTCGCTCGCGATCTACTGCACCTCCTGGACCTTCTTCGGCTCGGTCGGCTTCGCGACCCGCACCAGCGTCGACTTCCTCGCGATCTATGTCGGTCCGATCGTCATGGTCGGGCTGTTCACGCCGCTGCTGCGCCGCGTGATCGCGCTGGCCAAGTCGCAGAACATCACCTCGATCGCCGACTTCATCGCCGCCCGCTACGGCAAGAGCCAGGCGGTGGCCGCCACGGTGGCGCTGATCGCGATCATCGGCTCGGTGCCCTATATCGCGCTGCAACTGAAGGCGATGGCCTCCTCGCTGGAGACGATCCTGAGCGAGGATCAGGCCTTCTCCAAGGTTCCGATCCTCGGCGACATCGCGCTGATGGTGACGCTCGCGATGGCGGTGTTCGCGGTGCTGTTCGGCACCCGCCACACCGACGCGACCGAGCACCAGCACGGCCTGATCCTGGCGATCGCCGCCGAATCCATCGTCAAGCTGGTTGCCTTCATCGCCGCCGGCGCCTTCGTCACCTTCTGGATGTTCTCGCCGGTCGAGCTCTACGAGCGCGCCCTGAAGACGCCGGAGGCGTTGCGCGCGATCGAGTATGTGCCATCGATCGGCAACTTCCTGATCATGACGTTGCTGTCGTTCGTCGCCGTCATGCTGCTGCCGCGCCAGTTCCATGTCAGCGTGGTGGAGAACTCGACCAGCGCAGATGTCAGCCGCGCGCGCTGGCTGTTCCCGCTCTACCTCGTCGTGATCAACGTGTTCGTCATTCCGATCGCGATCGCCGGCCTGATCGTGTTCCCGTTCGGCGCCGTCGACGCCGACATGTTCGTGCTGGCGCTGCCGATCGAGGGCAATTCGCCGCTGCTCAGCCTCGCCGTGTTCGTCGGAGGCCTGTCGGCCGCGACCGCGATGGTGATTGTCGAATGCGTGGCGCTGTCGATCATGGTCTCCAACGACATCGTGCTGCCGCTGGTGCTGCCGCGCAGCGACGATGCCCGCGCCGGCCAGAAGGATTTCGGCGACTTCCTCCTGAAGGCGCGGCGCTTCTCGATCTTCGCCATCATGGTGATGGCCTATTTCTACTATCGCGCGCTCGGCAACACCCAGCTCGTCGCGATCGGCCTGTTGTCCTTTGCCGCGATAGCGCAGCTCGCGCCGGCATTCTTCGGCGGCCTGTTCTGGCGCCGCGCCACCGCCCGCGGCGCGATGGCGGGCATGCTGGTCGGCTTCGCGATGTGGCTCTACACGCTGTTCGTGCCGAGCTTCCTCGAAACCTCGACCACCGGCCTGATGGTGCTGCAACATGGGCCGTTCGGGATCGAGGCGCTGCGACCGCAGGCGCTGTTCGACGCCGACCTGCCGCCGCTGCTGCACGGCGTGCTGTGGAGCCTCGGGCTCAACATCCTCAGCTACGTGCTGTTCTCGCTGGCACGCGCGCCATCATCGATCGAGCTGCTGCAGGCCGACGTTTTCGTGCCCAATGCGCTGGCTCCGATCGCGCCGACCTTCCGGCGCTGGCGCAGCACCGTGACGGTGCAAGACATCCAGAGCACGGTGGCGCAATATCTCGGCCCCGATCGCGCCCGCGAGGCATTCGCCGCCTTCGCGGCCGATCGCAACGGCGCGCTCGATCCGTCGGCGCCGGCTGACTTCGAATTGTTGCAGCATGCCGAGCGGCTGATCGCTTCGTCGATCGGCGCGGCGTCGTCGCGTCTCGTGATGTCGCTGATGCTGCAGCGGCGCACCGTGTCGGCCAAGGCCGCGCTGAAGCTGCTCGACGACTCCCACGCCGCGCTGCACTTCAACCGCGAGATCCTGCAGACCGCGCTCAACCACGTGCGCCAGGGCATCGCCGTGTTCGACGCCGACCTGCAGTTGATCTGCTCCAACCGCCAGTTCAGCGAGCTGCTGGCACTGCCGCCGCACCTGGTGCAGCTCGGCATTCCGCTGCCGGAGATCCTCGAATGCATGGGGGCGGTCAGCCCGCCGGCAACCGGCGACAGCGACAACCTGCTGGAGCAGCGGCTGCGCGCCTACACCACCGAGGGCGAGCCCTATCTGGAGCGCTTCACCGATCGCCATCTGGTGATCGAGGTGCGCGCCAACCGCATGCCGGGCGGCGGCCTCGTCATCACCTTCTCTGATGTCACGCCGAGCTTCGAGGCTGCCGAGGCGCTCGAGCGCGCCAATGCGACGTTGGAAAAGCGGGTGCGCGACCGCACCGAGGAGCTGACCCAGCTCAATTCGGAGCTCGCGCTCGCCAAGAGCGCCGCCGAGGACGCCAACGCGTCCAAGACCCGCTTCCTCGCCGCCGCGAGCCACGACATCCTGCAGCCGCTCAACGCGGCGCGGCTCTACGTGACGAGCCTGGTCGAGCGCCAGAACGGCGGCGAGGATTCGCGCCTGGTCGAGAATATCGACGATTCACTCGAGGCGATCGAGGACATTCTGGGCGCGCTGCTCGACATCTCAAGGCTCGACGCCGGCGCCATGACGCCGTCGATCTCGAGCTTCAGGATGGCCGACCTGATGCGTTCACTCGAGATCGAATTCGCGCCGATCGCCCGCGACAAGGGCCTCGATCTCCGCTTCGTGCCCTGCTCGCTGCCGGTCGAATCCGACCGCTCGCTGCTGCGCCGGCTGTTGCAGAATTTCATTTCCAACGCGATCAAATACACCCCGCGCGGCCGCGTGCTGGTCGGTTGCCGTCGCCGCGGCGATCGGCTCCAGATCGGCATCTACGACACCGGCGTCGGCATCCCCGTGCAGAAGCGCGGCGAGATCTTCAAGGAGTTCCATCGCCTCGAACAGGGCGCCCGGATCGCGCGCGGCCTCGGCCTCGGATTGTCGATCGTCGAGCGGCTGGCGCGGGTGCTCAACCACCGCATCGCGATCGATGCCAATACCAGCGGCGGCTCGGTGTTCTCGGTCAGCGTGCCGGTTGCGACTGCGATCAACCACACCGCGGCAGTCACCAGCGCCACGCCGTTGTCGAAGACGCCGATGAGCGGCGCGCGGATCGTCTGCATCGAGAACGATCCCGCCATCCTCGACGGCATGAAGACACTGCTGACGGCGTGGGACGCCGAGGTGATCGCGGTGACCGATTCGGATGCCGCCATCGGCGCGATCGAGACGGCCGGCGGTCGCGTCACCGGCGTGCTGGTCGACTATCATCTCGACCGCGGCAACGGCGTTGCCGCGATCCGCGAGATCCGCCGCCGCTTCGGTGACAACATCCCCGCGATCCTGATCACGGCCGACCGCAGCCCCGCGGTGCGCGCCGCCGCGCGCGAGGAGAGCATCGCGGTGCTGAACAAGCCGGTCAAACCGGCGTCGCTACGGGCGCTGCTCGGGCAATGGCGCACCCAGCAGATGGTCGCTGCGGAGTGAGTGCGACGGCGCGGTCCGGGCGAGCGTTTCGCTCTAAGAGCGCGATGAGATTGGGTCGAGCGGCGCGGCATCGAAAGATCACCTCTCCCGTGGGAGAGGTGATCCGCATTTGCGCTCCAGTTCAGTTTGGTCCCATTCTGGCCGACGCAGGATGCCCTGGCACCTGAAAGCGCTTGCCCGTGTCGGTGACATCAGTTCCGTCGACCTTGAGGATCGAGAAGTCCTGGCTGAGGTAGTTCCCGACCAGGACATATTTTCCGTCAGGCGTGAAGACGGCTGCCTCGGGCAGTCCGCCGACGTCGATATCTCGAATCTTGGTCACTTTCTTGCCATCGATCTTCAGGACCGAGACGCTGCCGTTCTTCTCATGGAAGAACGCATTCTTCATGTTCGAGCCGCGCAGGATCACCGAGACCGCGAGATCGCCCTTCGGGCTGACGGCAAGCCCTTCCGGTCCGTCGCCCACCACGACGCGATCGATGATGCGCGGCGGCTTCGCTTCGAGATCGATGACGCTGGTCGTGTCGACGCTGCCGTCCGACGCGCCCGCGTTGCCGTTATCCGACGTCAGCGCGATCTTGCTGTTCGGCGTCACTGCGACGTTGTAAGGCCATTGACCGGCCGGCAGGTCGACCTTGGTGTAGGTGACCTTGTCGCCGGCGATATCGAGCACCGATATCTTGTGGGCGGGAAAGCGCGCGACCAGCGCGTGCTTGCCATCCGGCGCGAACGCGACATGCGCGACGCTGTCAGGCATCGAGACCGTGTCGGCGATCTTCACGTCGGTGCCGTTGACCGAAAGCACGCTGATCGAATTGTCTCCGCGGTTGGCGACCAACGCCATCTTGCCGTCGGGACTGAAGCTCAACCCCGATGGCTGCTTTCCGCCGGTAATGGTCGCTGCCAGCTTGGGCGGGGTCGCCTTGAGATCGATCACATAGATCTTGTTGTCCGGCACCTGCTTCAGAGCGTCGCCGTCCTTCACCACGTCGACCGAGTCCGCGACCAGCGCCACCGTCCCGCTCGGATCGATATCGACGTTGACGGGCGGGCCGACCACCGAATTCTTCAATGGGAGAGCAGCTACGATCTTCGGGTTCTCGGGGTCGGCGAGATCAACGATCAGCACTTGATCCTTGCCCGGCGCTGACAACACCGGCTTGCCGTCGTCGTCCCACAACAGCTTCTCGTCGAGGCCGACGATCATCAACGGCTTGGCCCGAGCGCAGCTAAAAGAGCCGGCACCGAGCAGGATTGCCGCAGCCAGCGACAATCCGGCGACACGAGTTGCAGAGATCATGGCGTTCTCCCCAAAAGCACGCAGCCTCTCACGGGCTGATGCCGGGCAGGATAGCCGGTTTTCGACCCCCGCGCACTTTGAGGGAAAATCCGGACACTTGGCGGAAGCCTGCGATCGGCCACGCATTCGCGCCTTCCCTCGGCGCAACGCCTTGGTTCGAGCCCGGCAATCGGAATTGGAGTTGACTACGTCGTCGGCGTGCCCTGGCGCCACTGGCCCCCGGCGATCTTCGCGGCAGCGATCACGGCTTGCGTCCGGCTCTCGACGCCGAGCTTCTGCAGGATGGCCGAGACGTGAGCCTTGATGGTCGCCTCGGAGACGCCGAGCTCGTAGGCGATCTGCTTGTTGAGCAGCCCCTCCGACAGCATCATCAGGACCCGCACCTGCTGCGGGGTCAGCGTCACGAGGCGGTCGCGCAGCCGCGTCATGTCGGGATCGCCGGCCGCGGAGAGATCGGTGTCCGGCGGAACCCAGACGTCGCCCTCCATCACCTTCATGATCGCATCACGCAGCGTCTCCACGCCGAAGCGCTTGGGGATAAAACCCGAGGCGCCGAAATCGAGCGAACGACGGATGGTTCCGGCATCATCGCTGGCAGAGACGATGACCACCGGGATCGCCGGATACTGCGCCCGCAGATAGATCAGGCCGGAGAAGCCACTGATCCCCGGCATCGTCAGGTCGAGCAGGATCAGGTCGACGTCGGAGTCACGCTCCAGCAGCGCGGTCAGATCCTCGAATGATCCAGCCTCGCCGATCGTGGCCGAACTCACGACACTCGACACCGCCTGGCGCAACGCATCGCGGAACAGCGGATGGTCGTCGGCAATGACAAGATGAGAATTGGCAACAGCAGTCATCTCAATCCCACAAGCGGGTGTTGGCCAACCCGCGCAACTTGGTTGTCCCCCGCGCGGCAGTATCACGCAAGTGCTTGATAATGCCAGATGCCAACGCAGTTAACCCGCTGAGCTTGTGCGCTGCAATAGAACTACGCGGATGCGTTCCATCCCGCTCAGCTTCCCGACGATAAGCCGAAGGCGTGGGAAAGCCAAAAGTCTTATTGGGAGGGGTTTCACTGCGATGTTACCCTGAAATTAGGCCTATGACTTGATCTGACCGAACCCGGCAGGTGGGGCATCACGGCAGCGATAAAATCGGGGGGATTAATCCAGATGTCCACAATGACTGCAACTTCCGGGCGGTCCGCCGGCATGACGAAGGACGAACGCTTCGTCATCCTGGCCTCGTCGCTCGGTACCGTCTTCGAGTGGTACGACTTCTATCTTTATGGATCCCTCGCCGGCATCATCGGCGCACAGTTCTTCTCCGATTATCCGCCGGCAACCCGGGACATCTTTGCGCTGCTGGCCTTTGCCGCAGGCTTCCTGGTCCGCCCGTTCGGCGCCATCGTGTTCGGTCGCGTCGGCGACCTCGTCGGCCGCAAATACACCTTCCTCGTCACCATCCTGATCATGGGCCTGTCGACTTTCATCGTCGGCCTGCTGCCCAACGCCAAGACCATCGGGTTCGCGGCGCCGGTCATCTTGATCGGCCTCCGCCTGTTGCAGGGCCTTGCGCTCGGCGGTGAGTATGGCGGTGCGGCAACTTACGTCGCCGAGCATGCCCCGCAGGGCAAGCGCGGATACTACACCTCGTTCATCCAGACCACGGCGACGCTCGGCCTGTTCCTCTCGCTCCTGGTCATCCTGTTCACGCGAAGCATCACCGGCGAAAAGGCGTTTGCCGAATGGGCCTGGCGCATCCCGTTCCTGGTGTCGGTGCTGCTGCTCGGAATCTCGGTCTGGATTCGTCTGCGGTTGAATGAATCGCCGGTGTTCCAGCGGATGAAGGACGAGGGCAAGAGCTCGAAGGCGCCGCTGACCGAAGCCTTCGCCAACTGGTCCAACGCCAAGATCGTGCTGCTTGCGCTGCTCGGCGGCACCATGGGCCAGGGTGTGGTCTGGTACACGGGCCAGTTCTATGCGCTGTTCTTCCTGCAATCGATCCTGAAGGTCGACGGCTACACCTCGAACCTGCTGATCGCCTGGTCGCTGCTGTTCGGAACCGGCTTCTTCATCGTGTTCGGCGCGCTGTCGGACCGGATCGGCCGCAAGCCAATCATCCTTGCGGGCTGCGCCATCGCCGCACTGACCTTCATTCCGATCTTCAAGATGATCACGACCAACGCCAACCCGGCGCTGGAAAAGGCGATCGAAGCCACCAAGGTCGAGGTGGTCGCCGATCCCGCGGGCTGCGGCGACCTGTTCAATCCGGTCGGCACCCGTGTCTTCACTGCGCCCTGCGACGTCGCTCGCGCCTTCCTCGCCCAGTCATCGGTCAAGTACTCGACGACGTCCGGCGCGGCCGGGTCGGGCGTGAAGGTCGTCGTCAACGGCAAGGATGTCCCCTATCCCGACGCCAAGGCCGGCAATCCCGCAGTCTCCGCGGCGATCGCGGCCGCCGGCTACCCCAAGGCAGGTGACGCCGGCATCGTGAAGATGGCGCATCCGTTCGACATCTTCCGCCCGCAGGTCGCTGCGGTCATCGGTCTGCTGTTCATCCTGGTGATCTTCGTCACCATGGTCTACGGCCCGATCGCCGCAATGCTGGTCGAGTTATTCCCGACCAAGATCCGCTACACCTCGATGTCGCTGCCCTATCACATCGGCAACGGCTGGTTCGGCGGTCTGCTGCCTGCGACCGCGTTCGCGATCGTGGCCTCGACCGGCGACATCTATGCCGGCCTCTGGTACCCGATCATCTTCGCGGCGATCACCGCGGTGGTGGGCACGATCTTCCTGCCGGAAACCAAGGACGTCGATATCAGCAGGACCTGATCGGGCTGAGTAGCCATCTTGATCGATCGGCCGCGGAGCGATCCGCGGCCGACGTCATTTCGGGCAAGACGCGAATGCTCGAGCCGACCTTGAGAAGGTCATGCCCTCGTCGTGCCGATGAATTGCAGCACGATCTCGCGCCGGTGCGGGCGGGCGCGGTGCTCGATCAAATAGATACCCTGCCAGGTGCCGAGCGCCATCTCGCCGTCGAGCACGGGGATCTGCAGCGAGGTCCCCGTCAGCATGGTCTTGATGTGTGCGGGCATGTCGTCGGGACCTTCGGTGTCGTGACGCCAGCCGCCGTTTTCCGGCGCGACGCGGTCGAGCGCCGTCATCAGGTCGACCAGCACGGTCGGATCGGCATTCTCCTGGATCGTCAGCGACGCCGAGGTATGCCGAATGAACAGCGTCACCGCGCCCTCGGTCGCACGCGCCTCGCGCAGGAATTTTGCGACATCGCGCGTGATGTCGGTGAAGCCGGCGCCCGACGTTTCGACCATCAATCGCGACGACACGATGCTGGTTGCCGTGATGGAGGACGGTGCCGAGCGCGTGATGGTCTTCGGTGTCGTCATTTGAACTCTTTCAACCCGTCGTCCCGGCGAAAGCCGGGACCCATATGCCGCGGCCCCTCGGTTACGAAGATTTGGAGTTGCCAGCTCAGCCACCCAACTCCCAGCGGTGGTTATGGGTCCCGGCCTTCGCCGGGACGACGCGGCGGAGACAGCCGCATCAAATCTTGCCGCCGTTGGCGTCGCGCTGCACGCGGTTGGCCATCTCGATCAGCCTCCGCCATGCCCGCTCCAGGAACGACATCACGCGATCCATGTCGCGATCGCTCGGCAGCGGAATCTCGATCTTGCGCTCGCCCTCCGCCGTCTTCGGCTCCGCCTTCTTCAGCGAGTCGGACTTCGGCATTGCCTCGTCGGTCTTGCCCGTGGCCGGTTCGCGCGCCGCAAGCTCGGCCTTCAATCTCTCATTGTCGGCCTGCAGCCGCCCGATCTCGGCATCCATCGCGGCGCGCTCGTCCGGCACCGCATAGCAGGACCATCCGGAGCCGGAATTGGTGCAGGTCGACACCGCGCCCGTGCGCGTGTCGAGCCGCAGGAAGCCATCACCTGCCGGAGACAGCGCGTAGCGGCCGTTCTCGGTGTCGGGCGCGGCAGCCGGCTGCGCTGCTGCCGCGCTGCCGATCAGCAACGCGGCCGCCGCAATCGCGACGGAGAATTTCGAGGAAGGCGCCGCTATCGGCATGGCTTGCTCCGCCTCAACCTGATCCCGCACCGCCTGGGCATGCTCCGCCTCGAACATCACTGCCCATTCCACCGATCATGCTTCAACGTTCGAGCTATAGGGCTTGCGACCTGACTTCAACGCATCTTCCAGCAATTCGATCCGGTCCTGGCCCCAGAACACTTCGCCGTCGAGCACATAGCCCGGCGAGCCGAACACATCGGCGCTCAGCGCATCTTGCCGGTTCTGCTCATAGGCCGCGCTGATCGCCTCTGTGCCCGCGCGCTCTACGAGCCGTTGGCCGGGCAGACCGGCCTCGTCAGCGAGCTTCACCAGAGTCGCAGGATCGGCCAGATTGAGCTGGAGCTCCCAGACTGCGGGATAGGCCCTCTGCAGATAAGGCTGGGGATTAAGGCCCGCCTCGAGCGCCGCGATCACGATGCCATCGGCGAGACGTGGATTGAACGGCCAGTTCGCCGGCTGCAGATGGAAACTCAGCCCGCGCTTGTCGCGCCAGCGCTGCAACTCGATCATCCGGTAGCGCTGGCGCACCGGATGGCGCTGCGCGAGCGGCAGCCCGCCAGTCTCCGAAAACAGATCGACCAACAAGACCGGCCGGTAATTTACCTCAAGATTATAGGCACTTACGAGTTCAACAAACGGCCGGTGGCCGATATAGGCCCACGGTGATTGCAGCGAGAAGTAGTAGTCGATCTGGCGCGCCATGCGAATTTCCGATTGCAAACGAGGAGGAATGTTTCGGCCATCCCAACAGAGCTGCGAAACCGGCACAAGATCGCTTCATCGCATACAAGCTGTTGCGCTGCGATCACTGCGTCACTCTGACCTTGAATATCTCCAAATAAATCCAGCGAAATCAAAGCAATAACCCGTGACGACGCAATCTTGACTTGATTAGACGCGGTAAGTATGGTCCGCGCGGCTTTTGACGGGGACGGGCGCAATTTCCATCATCCGCGGCATCGGTTAGTGTTTGCAGCATGGCTGGAAACAATAACCACGGCGCAGATGGAAATCGCGATCAATCGCCTCCCGACGGAGCTGCGCTTTCCGCAAGGCTCGGAAGTCTCGATCATCGGTTGTCTGAAATTCGCGACAGCCGGAAGAGCAAGACTGATCAATCCGGTACTGAAGGCGGGGACAGTGCGGCCAGAGCTTCGGCGATGGCGCTCGGTTTTCGTCTTTCCTCGGAGCTGATCGCGGGCGTTGCCGTCGGGGCGGCGATTGGCTGGGGAATCGACCGTTGGCTGTCGATATCGCCATTCGGCTTCATCGTGTTCATGCTGCTCGGCTTCGTCGCCGGCGTGGTCAACGTGGTGAGGTCTGCGGGCGTGGCCTCAGGCAAGCGTTGAGCGCTGGCGGGAAGTCATGACATTTGAAATTCGATAACCGGCAGGATGGCCGGTGGACCAAGAGCCGCGCGGATGAAAATCGACCCGATCCATCAGTTCAACATCGAGCCCCTCTTCACGCTCGGCCACATCGGCAATCACACGATCGCCTTCACCAATTCGTCGCTCTTTATGTTCATCGCGGTTCTCTTGACCGCGCTGCTGATGCTGGCGACCGGCCGCGAGATGGTTCCGGGACGGCTGCAGTCCATCGCCGAAATTTCCTACGAGTTCGTCGCCTCGACGATTCGCAGCACGGCCGGCGCGGAAGGCATGAAGTTCTTCCCGTTGATCTTCTCGATCTTCATGTTCCTCTGTGTCTCGAACCTGGTCGGCGTCGTCCCCTACACCTTCACGGTGGCGAGCCACCTGATCGTCACCGGGGCGCTGGCGCTGATGGTGTTCTTCACGGTGCTGATCTACGGCCTCTACAAGAACGGTCTGAAATTCTTCAAGATCTTCGTTCCCTCCGGCGTTCCGATCTACATCCTGCCGCTGGTGATGTTCATCGAGATCCTGTCCTTCTTCCTCCGGCCGGTCTCTCACAGCGTCCGACTGTTCGCCAACATGCTCGCCGGCCACATCGCGCTGAAGGTGTTCGCGGGCTTCGTCGCGATGCTCGGCTTCTCGCTCGGTGCGCTCGGCTGGGTCGGCGGCGTGCTGCCGCTGGCGCTCACGATTTCGCTGTACGCTCTCGAAATCCTGGTCGCGTTCCTGCAGGCCTATGTGTTTGCGATCCTGACCTGCATCTACCTCAACGACGCCATTCATCCGGGACACTAAGCGGTCCGGGGAATCTCCACCCACCAATCTGTCTATCTTCCTCAAGGAGCTAAAAATGGAACCGGCAGCAGCTAAACTTATCGGCGCGGGCATCGCGTGCATCGGCATGGGCGGTGCGGGCGTCGGCGTGGGCATCATCTTCGGCAACTACCTTGCCGCTGCGGTGCGTAACCCGTCGGCCGCGCAGGGCCAGTTCGGCAACCTGATCTTCGGCTTCGCCGTGACCGAAGCGCTCGGCATCTTCTCGCTGCTGATCGCGCTGCTGCTGCTGTTCGTTCCGCTCTGAGCGGCACCCCTTCGCGCCGCCTTCGGGCGGCGCGCATGACTGCAACAGGAGAACACCATGGCTGAGAGTCATGGCGAGGCAAAAGGCCAGAATGCCGGTGGCCACACCGAGGCCGATGGGGGAGCTCACGGCGGAACCTTTCCGCCGTTCGATTCCTCCAATTTCGCCTCGCAGCTTGTGTCGCTGGCGATTGCGTTCGTCGCGCTCTACGTGATCGTGTCGCGTATCGCACTGCCGCGTGTCGGCGGGACGATCGATGCACGCCAGAACAAGATCGAAGGCGACCTGGCCCAGGCGCAGAAGCTGAAGGACGAGTCCGATGCTGCGCTGAAGGCCTATGAGAGCGAACTGGCGAACGCCCGCGCCCGCGCGCAGGCGATCGGCAACGAGACCCGCGAGAAGCTGAACGCGGCCTCCGAAGCCGAGCGCAAGGCGCTGGAAGACAAACTGGCGGTGAAGCTTGCCGACGCCGAGAAGCAGATCGCCGCGACCCGCGCGAGCGCCATGAGCAACGTCCGCGGCATCGCGGCCGATGCGGCCGGCGCCATCGTTCAGCGGCTGGCCGGCGTCTCGCCGGACGCGAATGCGGTCAACAGCGCCGTCGACGCTTCGCTGAAGGGATAGACCGATGTTCTATGAACCGGAAACCTGGGTTGCGATCGCGTTCGTCATCTTGATGATCGTGTTCGGCTATTTCGGTGTCCATCGCACGCTGCTGACGGCGCTCGACCACCGCGCCGAACGCATCAAGGCCGAGCTCGAGGACGCCCGCCGTCTGAAGGACGAGGCAAATAAGCTGCTCGGCGAGTACAAGGCCCGCCGGACCAGCGCGGAGCGCGAAGCCGAGGAGATCATCGCCAGCGCCAAGGCCGAGGCCGAGCGAATCGCGGCCGAGGCCAAGACCAAGATGGAGGATTTTGTCGCCCGGCGGACCAAGACCGCCGAGAGCAAGATCGCCCTGGCTGAGGCGCAAGCCCTGGCCGATGTCCGTGCCGCCGCGGCGAACGCCGCGGTCACCGCCGCCTCGAGCATCCTGTCGCAGTCGGTCAAGGGCTCGGTCGCCGACGACCTCGTCAGCAAGGGCATCGCGGAAGTTCGCTCCAAGCTGAACTGAAGCCGACGCCATCCACAACAAAAGCCGGCGCGAGATGATCGCGCCGGCTTTTTGTTTAGATGGTCGGCTTTGTCAGCCGCGGCACGCTATCGCTTCTTGTGCCCGCGCGGCTTGGGTTCGGGCTTCAAGGCCTGCGGGTCGAAGCCGATGTAGAAGACGTAGTTGTCGTTGTCCGCAGGCGACGGCGCCGGATAGACGACATCCTCCGCGACCAGGCTGAACGGCACGCTGCCGGTCTCGTCGATCTGAACCGTGGTCGTGTAGGCCTTGGTCATGATCGTCTTCTCGCCGACGCCGCCCTGTACCACGGCAACGCGCAGCGGCACCTCGACCGTCGGCGGCGCGCCCGAGGGGCCGACGATCACGCGACCCTGGATTCCGATCTTTGCGGTGATCTGACCATGGTCCAGGTTGCATTGCCGCGCCATGCGCGAGATCGACGCCTGGAACTTGATGTCGTTGCCGATCGGCTGCTTGCCGGGCGCGGCCACCGCGTAAGTGGAGGCGCCGGAGCGGACTTGGACCGGCGGACAGGTCAGCTCGGCATCGTTCTCGTTGAGCACAGGCGGTGCGGCGGGCGTGGCCGGCTTCGAGGAGTCCGAACCGCCGCCGAACAGGCTCTTGAAGCGATCGCTCAGGGACTGCGCTGACGCTGCCGAGGGCAGCAGGGTTGCACTGAGACCAATCGATACCGCCGCCGCGATCGCGAGCCTGATCACCCTGTCACCCATCGATATCCTCAAAGCCTCCCATCGAGGTTCCTGTTGCGCGGGCGTTATAGCAAGGCAATGGCGGCGAACCCAAGGCATGTCGGGAGCCGCAGGGAGGGTTATGGCATCAGCCAAAAGACTGAGATCAACCGCGGAAATCCTCGTGCAGCAGGCCGAACAGCAGGTGATCCTGCCAGATGCCGTTGATGCAGAGATAGCGCCGCGCCAGGCCCTCGCGGGTGAAGCCGCACTTCTCCAGCACCCGGATCGACGGGGCGTTGGATGGGATGCAGGCCGCCTCGATGCGATGCAGGTTGAGCTCGCCGAACAGCGAGGGCAGCAGCACCCGCAGCGCGGTCGTCATGTAACCGCGATCCGCATGGGGCTGGCCGACCCAGTAGCCGATGGTTCCGGCCTGCACGATGCCGCGGCGGACATTGGCGAGGGTGATGCCGCCGATCATCACCCCATCCGATTCGCGGAAGATGATGAACGGATAGGAGCGGTCGGTCGCGATGTCCTCGGCGTAGCGGCGCAGCCGGCGACGGAAGCCCGAGCGGGTCAGATCGTCGGAGGGCCAGATCGGCTCCCACGGCGTCAGATAGGCCCGGCTGAATTCGCGCAACTGCGCCCATTGCGGGAAGTCCGACATCTGCGGCGCCCGCAGCAGCAGCCCGTGGCCGCGCGGCATCAGCGCGGCCGGTCCGCTGGATGGCAAACGAAACAGGGCCATAGCCCAATACTCCCCCGCCGGACCACCTCTCCTCCCTCGCCCCGCCCTTGCGGGGAGAGGATCGGGGCGAGGGGGCTCTCCGCGGCTTCGATTTTGCGGCCCGACCCCTCACCCGGCGCTTCGCGCCGACCTCCCCCACGCAAGAGCGGGGCGAGGTGAAACTCCTTCTAATGCAGCAGCGTCTTTGCCTTCGACTGCGTCAATCCTTCCGCAAAAGACACCGCCGTGTCCAGACCCCTGCCGCTGCCCAACGCAACAACCGCGGGGCGGCTGCGCGACAGCAGGGCGCGGGCGGCGTCGCGGGTCGATTCGACGCTGACCGCATCGATCCGTGCCACCAGCTCTTCCACGGTCTGCGGCCGGCCGTAGGCCAGCACATGGCGGGCCAACTGTTCGGCCCGAGCCGAGCAGCTTTCCAGCGCCATCAGCAGGCCGGCCTTCATCTGCGCCTTGGCTCGCGCCACCTCGGCTTCCGTCAGCGTCTCCACCGCGTCGTTGATGACGTCGACGACGACCTCCATCATTTCAGGCGCGTCGGCGGGATCGGTCCCGGTGTAGAGGCCGAAGAAGCCGGTGTCGGTGTAGGGGGCGTGGAAGGTGTAGATCGAGTAGCACAGCCCGCGCTTCTCGCGCACCTCCTGGAACAGCCGCGACGACATCCCGCCGCCCAGCGTGTTGGTGAACACCTGCAGCGAGAACAGCGAGGGATCGGTCTGCGGCACGCCTTCGAGCGCGAGGGTCAGATGCGCCTGCTCGAGCTCGCGATGCACCACGCGCGATCCGCCCTTGCCGAACGTCGCGACTTGCGGCTTCGGCGCCGGCGAGGCGTCGAAGCCGGCGAACTTCCGCGCGACGTCCTCGACGATGCGCTTGTGATCGACGGCGCCGGCGGCGGCCACCACCATGTCGGGCGCGCGGTAATGCGTCGAGAGATAGCCGCGCAGCATGTCGCGGTCGAAGCTCTTCAGCGTCTTCGCGGTTCCGAGCAGCGAGCGGCCCATCGGCTGGTCCGGATAGCAGAGCTCGTTGAGATGCTCGAACACGACGTCGTCGGGCGTATCCTGCGCCGCGCCGATCTCCTGCACGATTACGCTCTTCTCGCGCTCCAGCTCATCAGGCACGAAGGACGGGTTGGCGAGGATATCGGAGAGCACGTCGAGCGCCAGCGCGACGTCGGCTTTCATCACCCGCGCATAATAGGCCGTGGTCTCGGTCGAGGTCCCGGCATTGAGATCGCCGCCGACCGCCTCGATCTCCTCGACGATCTCGCGCGAGGAGCGTCGCGCGGTGCCCTTGAACGCCATGTGTTCCAGGAGATGCGAGATGCCGTGCTCGTTCGGCTTCTCGTCGCGGCCGCCGACACCGGCCCACACGCCGAGCGACGCGGTTTCCAGATGCGGCATGGTGTCGGTGACGACGGTCAGGCCGCTCGGAAGTTTGGTGACTTCAACGCTCATCCGATGGCTCCCTGCTTGGCGGCACGGCTGACCGACAGCACGAAGCGCTCGATCTCTGCGGCATCATTCTTCATGACAGTCATCTGTTCTGACTTGGTCATCAGGCCGCCGAGCCAGGCCGGCAGATGCGGGCGCACCCCGCAGGCGGCCTCGACCGCGTCGGGGAATTTCGCCGCGTGCGCGGTCGACAGCACGATGTTCGGAATTTTCGAGTCCGAGGTGTCGCGGTCCGCGACCGCCAGCGCGACCGCAGTGTGGGGATCGACCAAATCGCCCGCCTCGCGCCAGGCGGCACGGATCGCCGCCGCCGTCTCGGTCTCGTCAGCGCGGCCGGCGTCGAAATCTTTTCGCACGGCGGCGAGCGTCGCATCCGGCAGCGCGAACCGGCCGGACTGCTTCAGCGAGGCCATCAGGCGGCGGATCTGGGCGGCGTCGCGGCCGCTCGCCTCGAACAGCAGCCGCTCGAAATTCGACGACACCTGGATATCCATCGACGGCGACGTCGTGGCATGGACCTCGCGCACCTCATAATTGCCGGTCTTCAGCGTACGCGGCAGGATATCGTTGACGTTGGCGGCAATGCGCAGCCAGCGGATCGGCAGCCCCATCCGTTTCGCCACATAGCCGGCGAAGATATCGCCGAAATTGCCGGTCGGCACCGTGAAGTCGACCGTCCGCTGTGGCGAGCCGAGCGCGACCGCCGACGTGAAGTAGTAGACCACCTGCGCCACGATACGCGCCCAGTTGATCGAATTGACGCCCGACAGCGAGACCGCATCGCGGAAGCGGTGATTGTTGAACATCTCCTTCACGATCGCCTGGCAATCGTCGAAGGTGCCCTCGATCGCGAGCGCGTGCACGTTGGCAGCGCCGGTCGTCGTCATCATGCGACGCTGCACCTCGGAGATGCGCCCATTCGGGAACAGCACGACGAGATCGACGTTGTCGAGACCCGCAAACGCCTCGACGGCGGCGCCGCCGGTGTCGCCCGAGGTCGCGACGACGATGGTGGTGCGCTCCGCGCGCGTGGCGAGCACGTGATCCATCAGCCGCGAGATCAACTGCATCGCGACGTCCTTGAACGCCAGTGTCGGACCGTGGAACAGCTCGAGCACAAATTGATTCGGCCCGATCTGGCGGAGCGGCACCACCGCCGGGTGGCGGAAGGTGGCGTAAGCCTCGTTTGCCATGCGGCCGAGATCGGCATCCGAAATCTCGCCGGCGGCAAACGGACGGATGATCTCGACCGCGACCTCCCAATAGGGCCGGCCGAACAAGGCGGCGATGGCCTCGGGCGTGAGCTGCGGCCAGGTCTCGGGCACGTAAAGCCCGCCGTCCCGGGCGAGCCCGGTCAGCATCACATCGCAGAAGCCCAGAACCGGAGCTTCGCCCCGGGTCGAAATATAACGCGTCAAACTGCCCTCCAAAGGCTTCGATCCGAGCCTTAAGCCTTTGATATCATGGAATTATCATGTTCGCCGCCTGCGAACCGAAGGGCCACCATAGAAGATCGGGCTGACAAAGGGTAGCCCGAACGACGGGTTCGAGAGGCTGCTTGAAACGGCCAGCGGCCCATGACCGAAATGGAGTGAAGGAGCACCCTGCCTCGTCCTCGCGGCGAAGGCCGAGACCCGCACGCCGCGGCCAGAGTCGTGAGACTCTTCTTCGTCGTCCCGGCGCAGGCCGGGACCCATACTCCGCGGCGGGTGTTGTGAACGGGACTCTCTGTTCGTCGTCCCGGCGAAAGCCGGGACCCATAACCACCGCGCTTGATGATGAACGGGATGGTGGCCCCAGCGTCCCGCAACGATGAGCAGTTGGGGTAATGGGTCCCGGCCTTCGCCGGGACGACGGTGGGGATAGGTCTCGCTCGATGCCTCAACGCCGTCATTGCGAGGAGCCAACGGGTCGCGCGAACGCGCGCCCGATGACAGGCTCCGCGACGAAGCAATCCATCGCTCCGCATATGCGGGACCATGGATTGCCGCGGCGCCACGCGCCTCGCAAATGACGGGGATAATTCCAGGTTCACATCTCAAGCAGCGCACTGTCATCGCCCGCGAAAGTCCGGGATGACCTCGCGACAGTGCCAAGTTCTCCGCTGTCGTCCCTGCGAAAGCCGGGACCCATAACCACAGGATTGCGTTGTTGAAGCGCGCTGGGGCTCCAACCTCGCAAGACAGTGCGCAGTCGTGGTTATGGGTCCCGGCTCAAGGCCGGGACGACAGCGAGTATGTGGCGCAGCTTGTGAGTCATGCATCCGCATTCTCGCGACATATTTTGTCCGAGCTTTGCATCTTATCCGCCCTCTCGTGAGCAGAGGGCGCAGGGAAAGCCGGGGGCCGATCGCACCCATGGGCCCCGAGCAATGGTAGAAAGCTCGGGCATAACCAGAGCAATCCCGGCTTTCCCTGCGCGATGGGTTACGGCTTATACCTGCTCGCCCCGGCGAGACTGGGCTTGGTTGTCACCGTCCCGCGAAGATGCTGCGCATCTCGCGAAAGATACCTGCCACTAGGTGTGAGCTCAGGCACGCGCCCGCCACAGCGTGGCCGCAAGCAGGATGAACGCAGCGCAGGTCCATAGCGACTGCCAGTTGGCCGGTCCTTCGTTGAATCCTGCATAGATTGCCGCTGCAGAAAAGATGCCTGCGAATAGCGATTCCGCCATCGGGCGGAGTCCTTTCTTCGGAGGATTGAGCAGCGTCGCAGCCGCAAAGGGCACCGCTGCCATGGTGAGAGCCGCGTAGGGAAAATCAATGAAGCGTGGATCAAACACTAGGCCGAGTGCGATCGCCGTGCCGATCACGACGGTGATGATCCAGGCCAATCCGTGCATGGTCGCGAGCACCGATTCGGTCTGGTGGCCCTGCGGACCCAGCAACTCCAGAAAGCTGGGCGGTGCGCGGCCCGACATCAGGGCGTTGGCGCCAAACAGCGGCGAGGCCGTTGCCGCCGCCAGAAGCGAGCCCCAGAGAACCCAGCCACCTGCTCCATAACTCTCATAGACCATTTTTTGAGCGGCGACCCCAAACAGGATTCCTGCTGTCGTCGCCGATAGCGCGAGCGCAATCCACAAGCCGAAGTCGAGCTCTCCCGGCTTTCCGCGCAAGGTCAGCCATGCCGCGCCAAATACCAGGACCGCCAGCGCCATTCCGCCGCACATTTGCACCTTCCAGAACGGAAAGTTGCTGATCGGGACGCCGGGCGGATACTTCAACGTACGCTGCTCGGAATCGAACAGGCCCCAATATCCGCCGATCGTCCCCTCGATCTCCCGCTTCCAGGATTCATCATAGGCCTCGAACAGATTGACGCGGAAATGTTCGCGCCGCGCCAGCTCGAGCACCTCCGAGACCACCCGCGCCTGGTTGACCGGCGACGCCAGTGACGACTCGCGCATTCGTCCCTCGCTCGGCCAACCTATTTCTCCGACCAGGATTTCCTTGCCCGGAAAAGCCGCCGCGACCCGTCGGCGGATCGTGTCGGCGTGAGCCGCGGCATGTTCTGCCGGGATTGGGACATTCTCCCAATAGGGCAGGATATGGACCGTGACGAAATCGACGGCGTCACCAAGCTCGCGATTGCTCAGCCAGAACTCCCAGACGTCGGCATAAGTGACGGGGACGGTGACCTGCGCCTTGATCGAGCGGATCGTGGCGGCGAGATCGGAAACGGACATTTCCTTACGCAACAAGACCTCGTTGCCGACCACGAGCGCGATGATGGTTTCCGGATATTGCTTGGCGAGCCGTATCCCCGCCGCGATCTGCGTTGCATTCTTTCGTCGGTCACGATCAAGAAAAATGCCCTGAATGACTTTCAGCCCCACCCTGGCCGCCAGTTCGGGAATTTGATCGAGCCCAAGATCGGTCGCATAGGTACGAATGCAGTCGGCTATCTTCGCAAGCTGGGCGAGATCTTCCGCGATCTGCTCCCGCGACACCTGCGTCGCCGGCGAAAGCGACGTCTGATTGCTGCGGAAGGGGGCGTATGAGATGCACTGGACTTTATGATTGGGATCGATCGGTGCGTAGGCCAGGTCGGCTGGCAGGCCCAGCCACCACCACACCGCGGCAATGGCGCCCAGCGATATCAGGAGGAGCGTCAGCGGGATGCGGGGCGAAACCAGTTCCGTCCTCCGTGCAGGAATGACTTGCTGGGCGTCCTCGATGCGCGAGGCTGGCGACTTAGGGAAATGCGTGCTGGCCAAGCATATATCATGCGATCACGCCGCAAGTGTGTTTTTCTTGCTGACCGAGATCTAGCGTGGGTGTTCGAGAGGAAAGCGCGCGTGGCGGGTTTTGAGGACTTAAAGCTGCTCTGCGGCGAAGTTGAAACACCGCACCGTTACCGGAGTTGAGAATGGGCCGCCGGCTCTCCAAATGAGACCGCGCCCCCCAATCCGCGACAGCGGCCTGTCCTTGCAAACCTCCACCGACGAGTAGGCTCATGCGACCCCACATCATCTGCCATATGGGCACATCCATCGACGGCAAGCTTCATCCCAGCCGCTTCACCAAGCCGGCTGCGGGCATCTCCGCCGACGTCCTGCGCTCGCACTACGAGAGGATCCATGACGGCTTCAATGCCGACGGATGGATCATCGGCCGCGTGACCATGAACGAGATGGCCAAGGGGTCCGAACGGCACATCGCCAACCCGCCGAAGCTGCCGCGTGAGCCGCACCTTGCGAAGCGCAACGGTCGCAAGCTGGCGGTCGGCATCGATCCCTCGGGCCGCGTGCATTTCGGGAAAGACAATGTCGGCGGCGATCACGCCGTCGCAGTGCTGGGCGAGCAGGTCTCCGACGCCCATCTCGCCGAACTGCGCGAGGACGGCGCGTCCTACATCTTTGCCGGACCGAGGGGCGATGATCTGCCGGGCGCGATGGCGCAGCTTGCTATGCTGTTCGGCGCCAAGACGCTGCTGCTCGAGGGAGGCGGCGGCATCAACGGCGCCTTCTTCAAGCATGGGCTGATCGACGAATTCAGCACCTTGATTCAGCCGGCCGTTGACGGCGTCGCCGGCGCGCAAAGCATCGTCGACTATCACGGGCCGGAAGGCGATCGGCCGGGTGCCGGGCAATCGCTCCGGCTGACCCACTGCGAAACGCTCGAGGACGGCATGGTCTGGCTGCGTCATGCCGTCGAGCGCGCACCGGGTTGAGCTTACCTGCGAGCTTCGCCGTTCCGGCAGCCCGCGAGAAAGAACGCAACGGCGCGCGCCACATGCGCGTCGATCTCGGGGTCAAGCACCCCGAGGTCGACCTCATACAGCGCCCTGAGCAGCATCGGCACCGCGACGAGGTCAAGAAATAGCCGCGCTGTGGTCGGCAAGTTCTCGGGAGCGAACGCGGGCAGCGTCGCGATCTCGTCGGACTGAGTGAGATCGCGCAACAGGTGAACGCCAAGCTCGGTGCTGAGCTCGCGTGCCCGCCGATTGACCGTGGCGGCGAGATCCGGAAAGCGGCGCGCCTCCGCGATGGCGAGCCGCATCAGTCCGATCCTGTCGGTATCGAGCCCCCAGTGCAGCATGGTGGATGCCGCGCTGGTGAGACGCTCTTCGACCGTGGCGCCGGTCGGCGCCTCGACCTTGTATTCCGCGATGCGTGCCAGGATGTCCCGCGTCACCACTTCGGTAAACAGTGCGCGCTTGTCCTCGAAGCGGGCATAGATCGTGCGCTTTCCGGAGCGGGCGACCTCGGCGATCTCGTCGATGCTCGCGCCTTCAAACCCGCGCTGCAAAAACACCGTGCGGGCGGCGTCGAGGATGCGCTCATCCACCTCCCCGATCAGTTCCTTCGGCGGGCGTCCCAGGCGCACCTCGGCCCGCTTGGGCCGCGATGATGGTGTTTTCTTCAAAATGCTGGTGCTCATCACATCGAGTTCCATCGCCGACGAGCGGCGTTGCGGATCAACCTACCTCCATCAAATCTACTTGTAAATAGAACGATACTGTACCGTTCCTATTGACGCAGCGCCGAAGCGAGACTATTTGCCGCACAGAAGGAAACGATATCGTTCCTTTATGCGAGGCTCTCGCAGATGCGAGGTCCTCGCGGACCTCGCGGAAGCAGGAGCAGCGATCATGTTCGAAGACAATGTTTTGGAACGAGGCGCACCGGGACTGGAGGGCGTTGGAAGCCCACCTGCTGATGCGACCTCGCATGAGCCCAGCGTCGAATCCCGCAAGCCGGAACCCGCCGCGCGTGCTCCCGCAGCGAAAGACCCTCCTTCCGGCAAAGCACCGCAGTCTGAGACGGCCGCGCCACAGGCCCCTGCCAAGGCGCCCGGCAACAACTTCCTGCGCCGCCGCCCCGTGGTCTCCGTGATCGGCGCCGTGCTGGTCGCTGCCGCGCTTGGCGGCGGCTATCTCTACATGGACTATTCAAGGCATTTCGAATCCACCGACGACGCCTTCATCGCGGCCCGGCAGTCCGCGATCGCGCCGAAAGTGGCCGGATACATCACCGCCGTTCCGGTGACCGATAACGAACACGTCGCCGCCGGCCAGGTGATCGCCCGTCTCGATGACCGCGACTACCGCGTCGCGCTCGCGCAAGCCGAGGGCCAGGTCGCGGCGGCGCGCGCCAGCATCGAGAACATCGACGCGCAACTCGACGTGCAGCAGGCACAGATCGGCGCCAACCAGGCACAGGTGGATCAGAGCCAGGCGGCGCTGGTGTTCGCCCAGCAGCAGGCGGCGCGTTACCAGCACCTGGAGCAGACCGGCTACGGCACGGTTCAGAACTCCCAGCAGTACACCTCGCAACTGCATCAGCAGCAGTCCGCACTGGTCAGCGCGAAAGCGACGCTCAACCTGGCGCAGCGGCAGATCGAGGCGCTGAAGGCGCAACGCAAGAGTGCGGTTGCGAATCTCGCGCAGGCCGAGGCCCAACGCGACCAGGCCAAACTCAATCTGTCATACACGACGGTGACGGCCGCCCAGTCGGGGCGCGTCGCCAACCTCTCGGCTGCCGTCGGCCAGCTCGCGCAGACCGGCACCAACCTCACGATGTTCGTGCCTGACGAGATCTGGGTCACCGCCAACTTCAAGGAGGTCCAGCTCGCCCGGATGCGGCCGGGACAGAAGGTGACGCTGAAGATCGACGCTTGTCCGGGACGCACGATCAACGGCCATGTCGCGAGCGTGCAACCAGGATCCGGCACCGCGTTCTCGCTGCTGCCGGCCCAGAATGCCACCGGCAACTACGTCAAGATCGTGCAGCGCGTGCCGGTCAAGATCGTGATGGACAACCCGCCGACCGACGTCGCGCTCGGCCCGGGCATGTCCGTGGTCCCGACCGTGCGCATCGATCCCTCGCCGTCGCTGGTCGAGCGCCTTGAAAATCTAAGTCATGAGTGGCTGCCATGAGCGCCGCCGCGACCGATGCCAGAAGCGTTCCGGCGCCGAGCGCCACCCCCTGGCTGATCGCCATCGTGGTTGGGCTGGCGAGCTTCATGGAGGTGCTCGACACCACGATCGCCAATGTGGCGCTGCCCTATATCGCAGGCGGCATGGGGGTGAGCGAGGACGAAGCTTCCTGGGTCGTGACGACCTATCTGGTCTCCAACGCCATCATCCTGACCGCCTCCAGCTTTCTTGCGCGGATGCTGGGCCGCAAGACGTTCTTCCTGATCTGTCTCGGCATCTTCACCGTGAGCTCGATCCTGTGCGGGTTCGCGCCCAGCCTGAACGCGCTGTTGCTGTTCCGCATTCTGCAAGGCCTCGGCGGCGGCGGCATGGTGCCGGTCGCGCAGTCGATTCTCGCCGATGCGTTTCCGCCGGCGAAGCGCGGCCAAGCCTTCGCGGTGTTCGGCGTCGCCGTGGTGGTTGCACCGGTGGTCGGGCCGACCCTCGGTGGCTGGCTGTCGGACAATCTCTCCTGGCACTGGTGCTTCCTGATCAACGCCCCGGTCGGTGCCTTTGCGATCGCGCTGATCGCGGCGGTGCTGCATGAGCCTGCCGAGCAGGCCAAGGGCGCGCAGCAGCCAGACAACAGATTCGATTTCATCGGCTTCGCGCTGGTTGCGACCTTCCTCGGCGCGCTCGAAGTGGTGCTCGACCGCGGCTTGGAGGACGACTGGTTCGCCTCCTCCTTCATCGTCACGTCAGCAGTGATCTGCGCCACGGCGTTCGTGCTGATGATCCCCTGGGAGATGACCCGGCGCAATCCGATGATCGACCTGCGGATGGTGGCAACCCGCCAGTTCGGCGCCTGCTTCCTGGTGATGCTGGCGACCGGTGCCATCCTGCTCGCGACCACCCAGTTCCTGCCGCAGCTCGTGCAGCAGGATTTCGGCTACACCGCGACCTGGGCCGGCCTCGTGCTGTCGCCCGGCGGCGTCGTCACCATGCTGATGATGTTCGTGGTCGGCCGCCTCGCCGCCAAGGTGCAGCCGAAATATCTGATCGTCGTCGGGGCCTTGATCATCGCGATCTCGATGTATGGCATGACCAACGTGTATGGCGACCTCGGCTTCTGGTTCATGGCGCGCACGCGCATGCTGATCGGCGTCGGCCTGCCCTTGATCTTCGTGCCGATCATGACCGCGTCTTATGACGGCATTCCGCCTGACAAGACCGACCAGGCCTCCGCGCTGATCAACGCCGCGCGCAACACCGGCGGCTCGATCGGCGTTTCGATCGTGTCCAACGTGCTGGCGCATCGCGCCCAGTTTCACCAGAGCCGGCTGGTCGAGCAGGTGACGCCGTCAAGCCAGCAATATCAGGACACGCTGCATCAGGTTACCAACTTCTTCGTCGCTCAGGGCAGCTCGCTGGCGCATGCGCACGACCAGGCGATCCAGTGGATCGGCCAGCAGGTGCAGACCCAGGCGTCGTTCCTGTCCTACATGGACGCATTCTGGGTGCTGATGCTGGTCTCGCTCTCCGCCGTCCCGCTCGCGCTGACGCTGCGCAAGGTCAAGCTCGGCGGTGCGGTCAGCGTCGGGCACTGAGGATGGTCTGCGATAGCTGAACAGGCGGGTCGCCGCGCCAGGCAATGCGCTCGCCTCGTGCAACTTGCCGTCAGGCGCCCTTGCGCCGCTGGCCGCGCCACCACAGGCCAAAGGCGATGATGACGGCGGCCGCCAGCGAGAACCACGTGATGGCGTACTGCATGTGGTCGTCCTTGAGATGCACCTGCAGCGGACCTGGCTTCGGCGTCGCGCTGTCCGGCACCGGCGCTTCGAGGTCGATGTAGAACGGCGCCACCTCGCCCCAGCCGAGCGCCTGCGCCATCCCGCGATGATCGCGCGCAAACCACAGCCGCTTCGGCACGTCTGCCGCCGGCGTCAGCCGCCCGGGGCGCTCGGGAAACCGAATGTAACCGGTCAGGGTGACCGGCTGGCCGGTGACGAGACGGCCGACGACCCGGTCTTCGAAGGAACGGTCCTGCATCGTGTTCTGCACGAAACCGGCATTGATCACGATGGTCTCGCCGCTCGGTAGCTTCGCCGGCAGGAACGCCCAGGTGCCAGGGCCGCTGATATCGGCGCGGACGGCGGAGCCGGAGCTGTAGACCATCGCATCCGGCAACTTCGTGTAGGTTGCCGTGAAGGTGACGCGACGGAATTCATCCTTGGCTGACGTCAATGTTGGCCACAGCGACGGCTGTGGCAACGCTTCCGGCGCCGCCGCCAGCCGGATGTCGAGTTGCGCGATCAGGGCATGCTTCTCGACCCGTCGCTGCAATTGCCAGATGCCGAGACCGACAAAGACCACGATCAGGATCAGCGTGAAGATGCCGAAGCCGGCGGCGCCGGGCCGGCGCATAGCTGTGCTGCTCATGACGGGTCGCGGCGGATCAACTGGCCTTCGGCGGCCTTGTGGTGGAATTGCAGCGCGATCAGCAGCGACTTCATCGACCGCAACGGCAGGATCGTGGTGACGATGATCAGCGGCAGCCATAGCGCCGCATGCACCCAGAACGGCGGCTGGTACTTCACCTCGACGATCAGCGCGGCCGCGACCACGATCGCACCCGCCAGCATGATGACGAAGATCGCCGGACCGTCGCCGGAATCGATGAAGGCGTAGTCGAGGCCGCAATTCTCGCAGCGCGGCGCGAGCGTGAGGAAACCTGAGTAGAGCTTGCCCTTGCCGCAGCGCGGACATCTGCAGGCGATGCCGCGCAAGGCGCTCTCGGTCACGGTGGGTGGTGTATCCGTCATCAGTTCTCTTCGATCATGATGCGATGACGAGCAAGCGCATCACGATCTCATCTCCTTGTTGGAGCACGGTCTCCGCGCACGCTCCGCGTGGTCGAGAGGAAAACCGGCCTCCAGTCTTCCGCATCATGCTCTTGAAAGCAAAGGGGCGGCCAGTGCGGCCGCCCCCTCTTTAGCACATCGGACCTGCGATTAGTGCGCGCCGTGAGCCATGGTCTCGGCGCCGCGGCCCCAGACGTAAATGCAGATAAACAGGAACAGCCAGACCACGTCGACGAAGTGCCAGTACCAGGCGGCGAACTCGAAGCCGAGGTGCTGCTTCGGGGTGAAATGTCCCTTATAGGCGCGGATCAGGCAGACCAGCAGGAAGATGGTGCCGACCAGCACGTGGAAGCCGTGGAACCCGGTCGCCATGAAGAAGGTCGCGCCATAGACGTTGCCGGCGAACGAGAACGTCGCGTGTGCGTACTCATAGGCCTGCACGCAGGTGAAGCAGGCGCCGAGGATCACGGTCAGGATCAGGCCCTGCTTGAGGCCCTGGCGGTCGTTCTCGAGCAGCGCGTGGTGCGCCCAGGTCACCGTCGTGCCCGAGGTCAGCAGCAAGAGCGTGTTGAGCAGCGGCAGATGCCAGGGATCGAAGGTCTCAATGCCCTTCGGCGGCCAGGTGCCGGGCACGTTGCAGGCGCCCATCGCCGTGCCGGGGCCACAGCCGAACACCGCGTCGCGGGTGGCGTGCACCGCATCGGCCGGGAACAGCGCGGAGTTGAAGAACGCCCAGAACCAGGCGACGAAGAACATCACCTCGGAGGCGATGAACAGGATCATGCCGTAGCGGTGACTGATCTGCACCACGCGGGTGTGGTCGCCCTTGTACTGGGCTTCCTTGATCACGTCGCCCCACCAGCTCGCCATCGTGTAGAGCACGCCGACGGTGCCGACGCCGAACACGATCGGCGCCGCCGAATACATGTGATGCATCCAGCCGATCGCACCGAACGCCATGATGAAGGCCGAGATCGAGCCGACCACGGGCCACGGGCTCGGGTCGACGAGATGGTAGTCGTGATGCTTGACTTGCGCCTCAGCCATTGCAGTCTCTCCATTCGCGTGCCGTCAGGCACGTATTCGTCTCAAATTCCAAAAACCGCTAACCGCCCTTGCGCTGCTCCGCCTCGCCCGCCGCAACGGGCTTCGGCGCCGGATCGCGCACGGGAAAGAACGTGTAGGACAGGGTGATCGATTTCAGCGTGTCGTTCTCGCTGTCTTTCGCCAGCGCCGGATCGACATAGAACACCACGGCCATCTCACGCTTTTCGCCGGGCGCCATGGTCTGCTCGGTGAAGCAGAAGCAGTTGATCTTCTGGAAGTAGGCGCCGACCGTCAGCGGCGCCACGTTGTAGGCGGCCTGTCCGGTGGTGGTCCGCGCCGACTGGTTGGTCACGGTGTAGTAGACGGTGACCACCTGGCCGATCTTGACGTCGATGTTGTTCTGCTCCGGCTCGAACTTCCAGGGCAGGCCCGGCGCGACGTTGGAATCGAAGCTGACGGTGATGGTGCGGTCGAGCGGCGCGCTTGTCGGAGCCGAGGTCGCGACCTGGGTGGTGCCGTTGAAGCCGGTGGTGCGGCAGAACCAGTTGTAGAACGGCACCGCGGCGTAGGATGCGCCGACCATCAGCACCACGACGAACCCGCAGATCGAGGCGACCATCGCGTCGCGCGTCAGCACGCGCCGCGTGACCTTGGCGTTGTCGCCCTGCGGATCCGGGGTAACCGGCTGGTTCGCCATCTCGCTCACAGCGGCCGCACCAGCACGGCCGGCCCCTTGACGAGAGTGACTGCGAAGAACAGCAAGACGAGCACGCCGAGCGCGAGCGCCGTGGCGATCGAGCGCTGGCGGCGGCTCTTGAGCTGCGCCTCGGTGAGGACGATTCCTTCTGGTTCCTGCTTCTCGTCCATTTGGTACCCAAGCGCCCCCATCTCGCCCCTACCCGATGATGACAGGCGCAATCGCGCGGACGGCGACCTCGGCCAGGAGAACGGCGAACAGCGCGAACAGATAAAGGATGGAGAAGGCGAACAGCCGGCGCGTGGCGCGATTGGCCGCAACCCCCTCGCGGCGGCGATAGACTTCGATCGCGAGCCACAGCATGCCGGCGCCCAGTACCAGCGAAGTGACGCCGTAGATCCAGTCGAAATAGCCGAGCGGCCACGGCGCCAGCGCAATCGCGACCAGCACGATGGTGTAGAGCAGAATCTGCAGCCGCGTCACATCTGGACCGGCGACGACGGGCAGCATCGGGATGCCGGCGCGCGCATAATCGTCGCTACGGAACAGCGCCAGCGCCCAGAAATGCGGCGGCGTCCAGAAGAAAATGATCAGGAACAGGAGGACCGGCTCCACCGACAGCGAGCCGGTCGCCGCGGCCCACGCCACCACCGGCGGCAGCGCGCCGGCAGCGCCGCCGATCACGATGTTCTGCGCGGTCCAGCGCTTCAGCCACATCGTGTAGATCACGGCATAGAAGAAGATCGTGAAGGCGAGCAGCGCGCCCGCCACCCAGTTGACCAGGATGCCGAGCGTCATCACCGAGAAGAAGGCGAGCGTGATGCCGAACGCCGCCGCCTCCGGCGGCGTGATGCGGCCGCGCGGGATCGGCCGGTTGGCGGTGCGCGTCATCAACGCGTCGACATCGCCCTCATAGGCCATGTTGAGCGCGCCGGACGCGCCGGCACCGACGGCGATGCAGAGGATCGAGGTGAATGCCAACACCGGGTGGACGTGAACCGGCGCGATCATCAGCCCGACCAGCGCGGTGAAGATCACCAGCGACATCACGCGCGGCTTCAACAGCGCGATGTAGTCGCCCACTTCGGCCTCGGAGATCCGGGGCAACTCAATGGCGTTGTGATCGATAACCGACAAGATCTGGTCTCACTTCTCTCAAAAAGCGCGGCGCACTTTGAGGGTGCGCCGCGCTGTCTCGGGTTACTGCACGCGCGGCAGCACTTCGAACTGGTGGAACGGCGGCGGCGAGGTCAGCGTCCACTCGAGCGTGGTCGCACCCGCACCCCACGGATTGTTCGCGGCCTGCTCCTTGCGGACGAAGGCATCGATCACGCCGTAGATGAAGATCAGCACGCCGAAACCGGAGATGTAGGAGCCCCAGGAGGAGATCAGATTCCAGCCGGCGAAGGCATCCGGATAGTCGACGTAACGGCGCGGCATGCCCGACAGACCGAGGAAGTGCTGCGGGAAGAACACCAGGTTCACGCCGATGAAGGTGACCCAGAAGTGCGCCTTCGCAATGGTCTCCGAGTACATGTAGCCGGTCATCTTCGGGAACCAGTAGTACCAGCCCGCGAAGATCGCGAACACGGCGCCGAGCGACAGCACGTAGTGGAAGTGCGCTACCACGTAATAGGTGTCCTGCAGCACGCGGTCGACGCCGGCGTTGGCCAGCACGACGCCGGTGACGCCACCGACGGTGAACAGGAAGATGAAGCCGATCGCCCAGAGCATCGGCGCCTTGAACTCGATCGAGCCGCCCCACATCGTGGCGACCCAGGAGAAGATCTTCACGCCGGTCGGCACCGCGATCACCATCGTGGCGGCAACGAAATAGGCCTGCGTCGCCGACGACATGCCGACGGTGTACATGTGGTGCGCCCACACCACGAAGCCGATACCGCCGATCGCGACCATAGCGTAGGCCATGCCGAGATAGCCGAACACGGGCTTGCGCGAGAAGGTCGAGACGATCTGGCTGATCATGCCGAAGCCGGGCAGGATCAGGATGTACACTTCGGGGTGGCCGAAGAACCAGAACAGGTGCTGGAACAGCACCGGATCGCCGCCACCATCAGCCGCGAAGAAGGTGGTGCCGAAATTGCGGTCGGTCAGCAGCATGGTGATCGCACCGGCGAGCACCGGCAGTGACAACAGCAGCAGGAACACCGTCACCAGGATCGACCACACGAACAGCGGCATCTTGTGCAGGGTCATGCCCGGCGCGCGCATGTTGAAGATCGTGGTGATGAAATTGATGGCACCGAGGATCGACGAGGCACCCGCCAGATGGAGCGACAGGATCGCGAAGTCGACTGCCGGCCCAGGATGACCCGAGGTCGAGAGCGGCGCGTACATGGTCCAGCCCGCACCGACACCGTTGGCGCCCGGCTCGCCCTCGACGAAGGTCGAGATGATCAGCAGCGCGAACGAGGCCGGCAGCAGCCAGAACGAGATGTTGTTCATGCGCGGGAACGCCATGTCGGGCGCGCCGATCATCAGCGGCACCATCCAGTTGCCGAACCCGCCGATCATCGCAGGCATGACCATGAAGAAGATCATGATCAGGCCGTGCGAGGTCACGAACACGTTATAGGTATGCGTCTCGTGGAAGATCTGGACGCCCGGATACATCAATTCCGCGCGGATCGCGATCGACATCGCGCCGCCGATGATGCCCGCGATCACCGCAAAGATCAGGTACATCGTACCGATGTCCTTGTGGTTCGTGGAGTAGAGGTAGCGCCGCCATCCGGTCGGATGATGGGCGTGATCATCATGGGCGTGATCGTCGTGTGTCGCTGCGCCTGTAGCCATGTTCCAAATCCTGCCTTGCAGTCCCTCTTGGACCTTGCGGTCCCGTCGCCCTTGTTCTTCCAATCGCCGAAAGCCGTCCGCTTACTGCGCCGCCTGACCAGCCGAGGCGTAGGTATTCGCCGGGTTAGCCGCAAACTTCTTCTTCGCGCCGTCAACCCAGGCTGCGAAGTCCTGGTCGCTGACGACCCGCACCGCGATCGGCATGAAGGCGTGGTCCTTGCCGCATAGCTCCGAGCACTGGCCGTAGAACATGCCGGTCTTGGTGGCCTTGAACCAGGTCTCGTTGAGGCGGCCGGGGATCGAGTCGATCTTGATGCCGAAGGCCGGCACCGCGAAGGAGTGGATCACGTCCGCGCCGGTGGTCTGGATCCGCACCACCTTGTTGACCGGAACGACCATCTCGTTGTCGACGCCGAGCAGCCGCGGCTGCTTCTCCTTGTCGAGCAGCGAATCGAATTCGAACTTGCCGTTATCCGGGTAGGCGTAGGACCAATACCACTGCTTGCCGGTCACCTTGACGGTGAGATCCGGCTTCGGCACGTCGAGCTCGAGAAACAGCAGGCGGAACGACGGCACGGCGATGCCGACCAGGATCAGAACCGGGATCAGCGTCCAGGCCACCTCGATCAAGGTGTTGTGGGTGGTCCGGGAGGGGACCGGGTTGGCGCGCGCGTTGAACTTCACCACCACGATGACGAGCAGCGCCAGCACGAACAGCACGATCAGGGTGATCAGCACGAGGAGGAAATTGTGAAACCAGATGATGTTTTCCATCACCGGGGTCGCGCCTTCCTGCAGCGTGTGCTCCCACGGTGCCGGCTGCCCCATCTCGGCGAAGGCCGATCCCGCGGCGATCGACGCCATGCCCGCTACCGCAAACCCCAGCAATTGTCGGCCAATCCGGCCAATCGACATCTTCATGCCGCTCGCGCTCCCTAGATATTTCCCCAACACACCCCCGGCACATGGCCGGGAATGCGGCACGATCCGCCCTGACAAACGGCCTACCGGACGTACCCGTCCTTGAGTCAAGGAGGGTACGGGAGCCAGATCGCTAGAACGCGTCGAAATCCAGCCTCTCAAACCATAATTCGCAGGCGCTCGCAATGCAGTAGTACGGCCGAACGCCATGCGCCTGCGACTAACCTGCCGACCTCGATTTTTCCCGCAAAATCAAGCGAAAGCCCTTGGACGAATTGTCCACGCTGCTTGACAGGGGGATTGCCGGATGTACCCACAGGCGGGTGCTCCGCAGGAACCTGATTCGCTGGTGGATGCCCCGATCCGGCGCGGAAATGGCTGCAAGATCGCCTTCAAGGCGCCGTCATTGCGATACAGTCGACGGGTGCGTGCGACCGGCGGCCGAACGGACGGCCGGGCCCGACCGAACATTCAAAGGATCGACCCGGATGGGCGCTTCGAACATTCAGCCAACAAGGCGAAAGACGCAGGCAGGCTGGCTGGGAGGCCTGCTGGCGGCCGCCCTGTGTCTGGGCCTGACCCAGGCGGCGAACGCGCAAGGGGCCGTGCGCTCGGTTCATGGCGACTGGCAGATCCGCTGCGACACTCCGCCGGGCGCGCAGGCCGAGCAATGCGCCCTGATCCAGAGCGTGGTGGCGGAGGACCGCTCCAATGCCGGCCTGACCGTGATCGTGTTGAAGACTGCGGACCAGAAGAGCCGCCTGATGCGGGTGGTTGCGCCGCTCGGCGTGCTGCTGCCTTCAGGCCTCGGGCTGAAGCTCGACAATCAGGATGTCGGCCGCGCCGGCTTCGTCCGCTGCCTGCCCAATGGCTGCGTGGCGGAGGTCGTGCTGGACGACAAGCTGCTGGGCCAGCTCAAGAACGCCAAGACCGCCACCTTCATCATCTTCGAGACGCCGGAAGAAGGCATCGGCTTTCCGCTCAGCCTGAACGGACTGGCGGAAGGATATGACAAGTTGCCGTGATCGACCGCACCGCCCCGGCCTCTCCCGATTTGCAGCCATAAGCACTATCTTTGACGACGAGCGTCCGGGGCTTAACCCGGGACCGGCAGCCTGAGGTTTCCGGGATGTAAGATGAGTTTCAGGCTCATCTCTGCTTAGATCGCGTAAATGCTGGCTGCAGGTTCCCTCGCGCCGGTATTTGGTTGCGCCCGAGGCAGGGATGGCAAGAATTTGCAGTTCGCTGGAGTGACCATGACCAATCCCGCCACGACCTCCCTGCTCGACCGTGCCAATCTGGACCGCGATACCGTCCGCCGCGAGGTGGCGCGGGGACTTGCGGGCGCCGATGACGGCGAGTTGTTCCTGGAATTCGGGCAGACCGAGGCGCTGGTGTTCGACAATGGCCGGCTCAAGCAGGCGACCTACGACACTTCGCAAGGATTCGGCTTGCGCGCGGTCAAGGACGACGCGGTCGGCTATGCGCATTCCTCCGACGTCTCGATCCCGGCGCTGATCCGCGCCGCCGACGCCGTGGCGGCGGTGCGCGGCGGATACGCCGGGACGTTCGCCCCGGCGCCGGCCCACACCAACCTCAAGCTCTATGGCGACGAGAACCCGCTGGATGGGCCGGCATTCGAGGCCAAGGTCAAGCTGCTCGGCGAGATCGACGCCTATATCCGCGACAAGGATCCGCGGGTGCGGCAGGTTTCGGCCAGCCTCACCGCGACCTGGCAGGTGGTCGAGATCCTGCGGCCGGACGGCGAGAGCTATCGCGATATCCGCCCGCTGGTGCGCGTCAATATTTCCGTGGTCGCCGGCCAAGGCGACCGGCAGGAGAGCGGCAGCAAGGGCTATGGCGGCCGCGAGGGCTACGCTCGCTTCATCGAGACCAAGGCTTGGCGCGACGCTGCCGATGGCGCGCTGCGCGAGGCGCTGGTCAACCTCGAATCCGTGCCCGCCCCTGCCGGCGAGATGGACGTGGTGCTCGGGGCTGGCTGGCCCGGCGTGATGCTGCATGAAGCGGTCGGCCACGGGCTCGAAGGCGATTTCAACCGCAAGCAGACCTCCGCCTTTGCAGGATTGATGGGCCAGCAAGTCGCCGCCAAGGGCGTGACCGTGGTCGACGACGGCACGATGGCATCCAGGCGCGGCTCGCTCTCGATCGACGACGAGGGCACGCCGACCAACCGCACCGTGCTGATCGAGGACGGCATCCTGGTCGGCTATATGCAGGACCGCCAGAACGCACGGCTGATGGGCATGAAACCGACCGGCAACGGAAGGCGCCAGAGCTACGCCCATGTGCCGATGCCGCGCATGACCAACACCTATATGCTGGCCGGCGACCGCGATCCCGCCGAGATCATCGCATCGGTAAAGAACGGCATGTATGCCGCCAATTTCGGCGGCGGCCAGGTCGACATCACCTCGGGCAAATATGTGTTCCAGTGCACCGAGGCCTACAAAATCGAGAACGGCAAGCTCGGCGCGCCGCTGAAGGGCGCGATGCTGATCGGCAACGGACCGACCGATCTCCACAGGATCACGATGATCGGCAATGACCTTGCGCTCGACACCGGCATCGGCACCTGCGGCAAGAATGGTCAGGGCGTGCCGGTCGGCGTCGGCCAGCCCACGCTTCGGATGGAACGGATTACGGTCGGAGGTACAGGCTAGTGAGCAGCGGAAACGAAACCGTGACGGCCAAGCCGTCGACTTGGCGCTCACAAGCCGCACAGTTGGCCGCGATCGTCGCCGTCGTGTTCCTCGCCAAGGGCGCGATCGCCGAGCCGTTCTACGTGCCGTCCGGATCGATGGAGCCGACGCTCCTGATCGGCGATGCGCTGGTCGCTTCGAAGTATCCTTACGGCTACGGCGCGGCCTCGTTGCCGATCCAGATCACGCTGCCGGAAACCGGCCGCCTGTTCGGCGAGACGCCGAAGCGCGGCGATGTCGTCGTATTCCGCTGGCCGGGCGACCGCTCGCAGGCCTGGGTCAAGCGCGTGGTGGGGCTGCCCGGCGATCGCATCCAGATGCGGCAGGGCCAGCTCTTCATCAATGATCATCCGGCGGCGCTGAAGGCGGACGGCACCGGCTTTGCCGAGGACGACCGCGGCGGCGGCGAAGACGCGTATCGCTATGTCGAGACGCTGCCGAACGGCGTCAGCCACGCGATCTTCAAGATGCGCGACAACGGCCCGCTCGACAACACGACGGAGGTGACGGTGCCGCCGGGCAAGCTGTTCGTGCTCGGCGACAACCGGGACAACTCGGCCGACAGCCGCGTGCCGGTGCGCGACGGTGGCGTCGGCTTGCTGCCGATCGACAATCTGATCGGCCGCGCCGATGCGGTGGTCGGCTCCTGGGATATGGGCATGCGCAGCCAGCCGGTCTGGACCTGGCTCTCCGGCTTCCGCCTGGCACGCTTCTTCACATCAGTGCATTGACACCGACGCAGCCCGGACAGAGCGCAGCGAAATCCGCGGCCGTCCAGCCGCGGATCGTGTGCTCCCGGATTTCGCTTCGCTGCATCCGGGCGACATTCTCAGCGAGCCGTAGGGTGAGCAAAGCAGCGCAGCGACGTGCCCGCCATCGCTTGCGGTGACCTGAATTAGCGGGCACGCTTCGCTTCGCCCACCCCTGCGCTTCTCTTCATGACCCAAGATCAATTCCTCGCCGCAGCGCTGAGCAATCCGGCCAATCGCATCATCGCCGACGAATTGTTCCGTCTCGCCCTGCCTGACGCATGGATCGTCTCCGGCTGCCTGGTCCAGACCGTGTGGAACGTGCAGACAAACCGGCCGGTCGACTACGGCATTAGCGATTACGACATCTTCTATTTCGACCTCGACACATCATGGGACGCCGAGGATGCCGTGATCCGCAACCTGCAAGCGCGTCTCGGCGAGCTCGACGTCGTGATCGAGGCGCGCAACCAGGCGCGCGTGCATCTCTGGTACCCCGAAAAGAACGGCGTGCTCTATCCGCCGTTGTCGTGCTCGACCGACGGCATCGACCGCTTCCTCACAGCGACCACTCAGGTCGGCATCCGCCGTACCGCTGAGCGCTACGATGTCTATGCCCCGAACGGCTTCGACGATATCGCCGGCATGATCGTACGACCGAATCTCACCGCGAACTTCTCCGCGGCGAACTACGCGAAGAAGGCGGCGCGGTGGAAGGCGCTGTGGCCAGAGGTCGCAGTGCTGGAAGCCGGGCGAATTCCCGGAACGTCGGCCGGAATCAGCGCACCACGCCGGAAATGAACCCCGCCTTACGGCGTGGCGGCTTGATCTCCTTCTTCAGGAAGCAGTGCGCATTGCGACCGGCATAGCCGGGCCGGGCATAGGTCCAGGCGCGGCACTTGTTGTCGGCGGTGCAGGCAGCCTGGCAGGCTTCGGTGCCGTCGGTGCTCTTCAGTTCAAGCGACTTGTAGTCGCCGCCCGACCGGTCGATCGAAGTCTCGATCGCGCCGTTGCGCGGTTCGACCACGCCGGCGCCGCGGACGCCGGAGACGCAGCAAGTGTCCTGCACGCGCAGCGGCACCGTGCTCTTGAGCCAGCACACTGCGCCATTGTTGGCGTCGGTCGGATAGTTGAAGCTCCAGGCACGGCAGCGCCTGTCGCGCTCACAGGCGAGTGCGCAATCGGCGGGGTCACCCGACGTCACCGGCGAGCTCAGATAGTCGCCACCGGGCCGGTCGAAGTTGGTCTGCGCTGACGCGGGGCGCGCCACGGCCATTGCCGCCAAAACAGCGAACGTCACCACACACGCCCGAAAGAGGCGGTCTATCCCCATGAGATTGCTTTCAAATTCGCGCAGCCCCGCGACTTTCGCGGGCAGTCATTTGAGCGCCATGAACCTGTACGGCGGATGAACGGCGCGGAACCGCGGGCCGGGATGGGGAGCCCAGCACTGCCTGGAATCGGATGAAGCCCAGATCGCTAGAACGCGTATTCCCGATACGCGGGTTCCACCGAGCCATTCCAGGGACCGTTGAACTTCTCCAGCATCTCTTCCGCCGGCGAGCGGCCGGCCTCGATGATCCGCTCCAGCGGCTCGAGGTAGCGGCTTTCATCGCGCCCGAGATGATCGATCCGGCCGCGCCGCCGCAACCCGGCATGCGACAGGATGAGGCACTCCTTGGCGATCTCGAACAGATATCGGTCCTTGATCCGCGCCTTGAAGCCGAACCGTGGCACGTCGTCGCGCAGCGCCTGCCGCTCCGGTGCGGTCCAGTGGCGGACGATGTCCCAGGCGGCGGCGAGACTGTCATTGTCGTAGAGCAGCCCGACCCAGAACGCCGGCAGCGCCGGCAACCGGCCCCACGGCACGCCGTCGGCACCGCGCATCTCGAGATAACGTTTCAGCCGGACTTCGGGGAAGATCGTCGAGAGGTGATTGGCCCAATCCGACAACGTCGGACGCTGGCCGGGAAAGGCCGGATTCTTGCCGGCGAAGAAGTCGCGGAACGAGGAGCCGGAGACATCGATATATTCGTCGCCGCGCTTGACGAAATACATCGGCACGTCGAGCGCGTAGTCGACATAGCGCTCGAAGCCCATGCCGTCGTCGAATGCAAACGGCAACATACCGCTGCGCGCATTGTCGGTGTCGCGCCAGATCTCCGAGCGGAACGACAAAAAGCCGTTGGGTTTGCCTTCGGTGAATGGCGAGTTGGCGAACAGAGCGGTCGCGACCGGCTGCAGCGCCAGCGACACGCGCAGCTTCTTCACCATGTCGGCTTCGGAAGCGAAGTCGAGATTGGTCTGCACCGTGCAGGTCCGGTACATCATGTCGAGGCCGTACTTGCCGACCTTCGGCATGTAGTTGGTCATGATCTTGTAGCGGCCCTTCGGCATCATCGGGATCTGCGCCCGCGACCACGACGGCGTCATGCCGAGTCCGAGGAAACCGATGCCGAGCGGAGTTGCGATCTCGCGCACCTGCGCCAGATGCGCCATCAGCTCGGACTGCGTCTGGTGCACGGTCTCAACCGGCGCGCCCGACAGTTCGAACTGCCCGCCCGGCTCGAGCGAAATCGCGCCGCCGCCGGTGACATCATAAAGCCCGATGATGTTGCCGCGCTCCATGATCGGCTCCCAGCCGAGCAGGAGCTTCATGCCTTCGAGCAACGCTCCGATGCCCTTGGCACCCTCGTAAGGCACGGGCCGGTGGCCTTCGAGCGTGAATGGCGTCTTCTCGTGCTCGGTGCCGATCCGGAATTCGGATTCGGGCTTCACGCCGGCTTCAAGCCACGCCACGAGTTCGTCGCGCGATTGCAGCGGCGTCATATCGATCTGGTCACGCGCCATACGAAATCCAACTCAAGGGCGCTTCGATCGAATGCGCGCGGTGGCAGGGTCCGCAGGCCCGAAGGGCCGCGGTTGGTGGGATCAAGGATATCATCGGGCGACCACACCGTCTCGCGCGGGGGCCGCCCTGGTCTCGGTCTTGGTTTCGCCTTTGGCGTCGCTGCAGGAGCAGCCCAGCCGGTCGAGCAGGCCGCACAGCCTGGCCGCCTCGGCGTCGGACAATTTGGAGCCGACATGCTTGTCGATCGCGGCGGAATACGCGCTCCACATCCGCTTCTGCAGCTCGCGGCCCGCCTCGGTGATCTCGACGAACTGCCCGCGCTTGTCGATCTTGCATTCGCGCCGCGCGGCGAGCCCTTCGTCGACCAGGCGGTCGATCAGACGGGAGGTGGAATATTGCGGGATCAGCATCTGGCGCTCGAGCTCGACCGGGCGCAGCTCGCCGGACGGCGCGCGCGACAGCTCGAGCAGCGCGTCGTACCAGGCCAGCGGCGGAAAGCCGGCCTTCTTCAGATCGTGCTCGACGCAATCAAGCACGCGGCTCGGCACCCGCATCAGGCGGATCCAGGCCGCAGTTGCCTCGCTCGATAGCTTGCGTTTCATAGTCTGGCCTATAGCTCCCGGAACAAGTCTACCGCACTAAATGCATCTGCATCAATCTTGACTATTCCATGCAGGTGCATGTAGGCAATCCCTCTCCCGCCGCCAAGAACAAGGGAAGGAAATTACCCATGAAGCTCTATTACTCCCCCGGCGCCTGCTCCCTCTCGCCCCATATCGCGCTGCTCGAAGCCGGCCTGCCCTATGACCTGGTGAAGGTCGATTTGCGCGCCAAGAAGCTCGAAAACGGTGACGATTTCCTGAAGGTGAACCCGAAGGGCCAGGTGCCCGCGCTGGCGCTGGACTCCGGCGAACTGGTTACCGAAGGGCCGATCATCGTCCAGATGATTGCGGACAAGGTTTCCGACAAGAAGCTGGCCCCGGCGCGCGATTCCAACGAGCGCTACAAGCTGCTGGAATGGCTGAACTACATCACGACCGAGTTGCACAAGAACCTCGGCCCGATGTTCTCGCCCGTACTCGCCGACGACGCCAAGGCGTTCTTCAAGGACCGCGCGACCGGCAAGTTCAAATATGTCGACAGCCAGCTCGCCGGCCGCGACTACCTGATGGGCAGCCAGTTCACGGTCGCCGACGGCTACCTCTTCACGATGATCATGTGGGCGACCGACCGCCTCGGCTTCGATCTCTCCGGCCTGCCCAACCTGATGGCCTACAAGGCCCGCGTCGCGGCGCGTCCGAAGGTGCAGGAAGCGCTGAAGAAGGAAGGCCTGCTGAAGGCAGCGTGAGGCTTGCACTGCATGGCTGGCGAAGGGCCGGATCGTCGATCCGGCCCTTTCTATTTATAACGAGACGTCGTCCGTTCACCCGTGTCGTCCCTGCAAAAGCAGACGCGTAGCCCGGATGGAGCGGAGCGCAATCCGGGGGCGGCCAACGGAACAAGCTGTCCCGGATTACGCTTCGCTACATCCGGGCGACCAACTCGTCTCCTTCCCCCTGAAAGGGGGAAGGTCGGGATGGGGGTGCAGCCACAGGCACCGGCGGATGTGGAGAGAATATCCCCACCCGCTTTGCTCTCGCGAGCAAAGCGACCTCCCCTTTTCAAGGGGAGGTGAGCAACGCCGCGCGATTACTCCGCGGCTTGCGCCGCCGGCTTCTTCGGCGGGAAGCGGCCGTAGAAGGTCTCGCCCTTGGCGGCCATCTCCTCGAGCAGTTTCGGCGGCGTGAAGCGCGAGCCGTACTTCTTCTCGAATCTTTGGCACAACTCGACGAACGTTTTCGTGCCCATGAAGTCGATATAGGACAGCGTGCCGCCGGTGAACGGCGCGAAGCCAAAGCCGAGGATCGAGCCGACGTCGGCCTCGCGCACGTCGGTGATGACGCGGTCCTCGACGGTGCGCGCGGCCTCGACCGCCTGCGCCACCAGGAAGCGCTGCTTCAGCTCCTCGACATCGAGCGTGTCGGGGTCGAGATGCTTCGGCTGCAGGCTGGCCAAGCCCGGCCACAGGCTCTTCTGACCCTTGCCCTTCTCGGGATAGTCGTAGAAGCCCTTGCCGTTCTTGCGGCCGAAGCGGCCCTGCTTCTCGACCATCTCGACCATCAGCTTCTTCTGCGCCTGGTTGACGGCGTTGGGACCGAGATCGGCTTCGGTCGCCTTGGTGATCTTGAGGCCGAGGTCGAGCGCGACCTCATCCTGCAGCGACAACGGGCCGACCGGCATGCCGGCCATCTTGGCGGTGTTCTCGATCATCGCCGGCGGCACGCCTTCGAGCAGCATCTCGTTGCCTTCGGCGATGTAGCGCATCACGCAGCGGTTGGCGAAGAAACCGCGGGAGTCGTTCACGACGATGGGCGTCTTGCCGATCGCGCGGACATAGTCGAGCGCGGTCGCCAGCGCGACATCGCCGGTGTTCTTGCCGAGGATGATCTCGACCAGCATCATCTTCTCGACCGGCGAGAAGAAGTGGATGCCGAGGAAGCGGCCCTGGTCCTTGAACTCCTCGGCCAGCGAGTTGATCGGCAGTGTCGAAGTGTTGGACGCAAAGATCGCGCCCTCCTTCAACAGCGGCTGCGCCTTGGCAAAGGTATCCGCCTTGACCTTGCGGTCCTCGAACACGGCCTCGATGACGAGGTCGCACTCCTTGATCGCGTTGTAATCGGCGGTTGCGGTGATGCGCGACAGAATGGCGTCGCCCGCCTCCTGCTTCATGCGGCCCTTGGCGACCTGCCCGTCGATCACGGTCTTGGCGTGCGCCTTGCCCTTGTCGGCACTCTCCTGGTCGCGGTCGACCAGCACCACGTCGATGCCGGCCTGCGCCGAGACGTAGCCGACACTGGCGCCCATGAAGCCGACGCCGATCACGGCGAGCTTTTTCACCTTGGTCGGCGGCACGCCCACGGGGCGCCGCGCGCCCTTGTTCAATTCCTGCATCGACAGGAACAGCGAGCGGATCATCGCGGCCGCTTCGTTCGAGCGCAGGATCTTGGCGAAGTAACGCGACTCCACGCGCAGCGCGGCGTCGATCGGTAGCTGCAGGCCCTCATAGACGCAGCTCATGATGGCGCGCGCGGCCGGATAATTGTCGTAGGTCTCGCGGCGATAGATCGCATTGCCGGCCGGGAACATCTGCATGCCGGCTTTCGAGAACACCGGGCCGCCGGGCAGCTTGAAGCCCTTCTCGTCCCACGGCGCGACGGCCTTGCCGCCGCCCTTGATCCAGTCCTTCGCGGCCTTGATCAGGTCGGACGCCGGAACGATGGCGTGAATCAGATTGAGCGCCTTGGCGCGGGCGAGATTGACCGCCTCACCCTTCAGCAGCAACGTCATCGCATCCTGCGGCGGCACGATGCGCGGCACGCGCTGGGTGCCGCCCGCGCCGGGGAACAGGCCGACCTTGATCTCCGGCAGGCCGAGCCGCGTCTTCGGATTCTCGGCCGCGACGCGATAGTGGCAGGACAACGTGATCTCGAAGCCGCCGCCGAGCGCCAGGCCATTGATCGCGGCGACCCACGGCTTGCCCGAGACCTCGATCGAGCGGAACGCCTGCGAGAAGCGGCGGCTCTGGTCGAACAGCACCTGGTTGGCGGCCTCCTCGCCCTTCTCCTTCAGCAGGGCCGTATAGGTGCGGCTCATGGTCTCGAGCATCGAGAGATCAGCGCCGGCGCAGAACGCTTCCTTGGCCGAGGTGATGACGACGCCCTTGATCGCGGCATCGTTCGTGGTCTGCTTGACGATCTCCTCGATCTCCAAGATCGACGTCTCGTCGAGCACGTTCATCGAACGGCCTGGAATGTCCCAGGTGACGAGCGCAATGCCGTCAGCGTCGGTTTCGAACTTGAAATTCTTGTAAGCCATGTTGTTCGCTCCCTCGCCTTACACCCGCTCGATGATGGTGGCGGTGCCCATGCCGCCGCCGATGCACAGCGTCACCAGCGCGGTTTCCTTGTTGGTACGCTCGAGCTCATCGAGGACGGTGCCGAGGATCATCGCGCCGGTCGCCCCGAGCGGATGGCCGAGCGCGATCGCGCCGCCATTGACGTTGATCTTGGCATTGTCGATATCGAAGGCCTGGATGTAGCGCAGCACCACCGAGGCGAAGGCCTCGTTGAGCTCGAACAGGTCGATATCCGACTTGGTCATGCCGGAGCGCGCGAACAGCTTTTCGGTGACGTCAACCGGACCGGTCAGCATCATAGCCGGCTCCGAGCCGATATTGGCGAACGCCCGGATCTTGGCGCGCGGCTTCAGACCGTGCTTGGCTCCCGCCTCCTTGCTGCCGAGCAGCACCGCGCCGGCACCGTCGACGATGCCGGACGAGTTGCCGGCGTGGTGCACGTAGTTGACCTTCTCGACCTCGGGATGCGACTGCACCGCCACCGCATCGAAACCGGCCATCGCCGCGACTGCGGCAAATGACGGCTGCAGTTGCGCCAGCGACTGCATCGTCGTGGTGGGACGCATGTGCTCGTCCTTGGCGAGGATGGTCAGCCCGTTGATGTCCTTGACCGGCACCACCGAATTCTTGAAGCGGCCCTCGTCCCAAGCCTTGGCCGCGCGCTGCTGGCTCTGCACGGCGTAGGCGTCGACGTCATCGCGCGAGAAACCGTATTTGGTCGCGATCAGGTCGGCCGAGATGCCCTGCGGCATGAAATAGGCCGGCACCGCCATCGAGGGGTCCATCGGCCAGGCACCGCCGGAGGCACCGATGCCGACGCGGCTCATCGATTCCGCGCCGCCGCCGATCACGAGCTCATGCTGGCCGCTCATGATCTGCGCAGCGCCGAAGTTCACGGCGTCGAGGCCGGAGGCGCAGAAGCGGCTGATCTGCACGCCCGGCACCTTCTCGCCGAGGCCGGCGTTCAGCGCGGCGAAACGCGCGATGTCGCTGCCCGCTTCGCCGACCGGATCGACCACGCCGAGCACGACGTCATCGACGGAATCCTCGGGAAGGTTGTTGCGCTGCTTCAGCGCCTTCAGCGGCACGGTGGCGAGCGCCAGCGCCGTGACCTCGTGGAGCGCGCCATCGGCCTTGCCGCGGCCGCGCGGGGTGCGAACGTGATCGTAGATATATGCCTCAGGCATGATGCCCTCCTTATATGAGGATCATAATATATAGCCGAACGGAGCGCCGCCGCAGAGGGTGCGGCGGCAATTTTCGGGGCTTTTTGTTTGACGCGTTTTCTTCACGCGAACCGGTATCCACTTCGCTGGAAAACGCTTTAGAACGCTTCGGCGGCCAGTTCCATCGTGGTGGCGCTGCCGCTCTGGATGCGCGCCAGGTGCACGGCGGTCTCCGGCAGCAGCTTCTCCATGAAGAAGCGGCCGGTGACGAGCTTGGCTGTCAGGTGCGGCGTCGCGGTGCCCGCGGCGATCTTGTCCTGCGCCACCTTGACCATCTTGGCCCACATATATGCCAGCGCGACGAGGCCGAACAATTTCATGTAGTCGGTCGCCGCCGCGCCGGCGTTGTCGGGCTTGGTCAGCGCGTTCTGCATCAGCCAGCCGGTCGCCTGCTGCAGATGGCCGAGCGCAGTGGAGAGCGGCGTGATGAACGGCTTCATCGCCTCGTCGCCGCCATGCTCCTTGGCGTAGGCGCCGACCTCGCCGAAGAACGCCATTGCGGCACGGCCGCCGTCGCGCGGCAGCTTGCGGCCGACCAGATCCAGCGCCTGAATGCCGTTGGCGCCCTCATAGATCATGGCGATGCGCGCATCGCGCACGAACTGCTCCATGCCGTGCTCGGCGATATAGCCATGGCCGCCGAACACCTGCTGCGCAGCAACCGTGTTGGCGAAGCCGGTATCGGTCAGGACGCCCTTCAGCACCGGCGTCATCAGCCCCATGTGATCGTCGGCTTCCTGACGATCCCTGGCGTCGTTGGAGCGGTGGGCGACGTCGCTCTTCAGCGCGGTCCAGATCACCATCGCGCGGGCACCCTCGTTGAAGGCGCGGATCGAGAGCAGCGCGCGGCGCACGTCGGGATGCACGATGATCGGATCGGCCGGCTTGTCCGGCGCCTTCGGTCCGGTCAGCGAACGGCCCTGCAGACGCTCGCGCGCATAGGCGACCGCGTTCTGATAGGCGACTTCGGACTGCGCGAGACCCTGCACGGCGACGCCGAGGCGAGCCTCATTCATCATCACGAACATGCCCTGCATGCCCTTGTTCTCTTCGCCGATCAGCCAGCCGGTGGCGTTGTCGTAGTTCATCACGCAGGTGGAATTGCCGTGAATGCCCATCTTGTGCTCGATCGAGCCGCAAGAGACGCCGTTGCGCGCGCCCAGCGAGCCGTCGGCATTGACCAGCACCTTGGGCACGACAAACAGCGAGACGCCCTTGATGCCAGCGGGCGCGCCTTCGATCCGCGCCAGCACCAGATGGATGATGTTGTCGGCGAGGTCGTGCTCGCCGGCGGAGATGAAGATCTTGGTGCCCGAAATCTTGAAGCTGCCGTCGGCCTGACGCACCGCCTTAGTGCGCAGCAGACCGAGGTCGGTGCCGCAATGCGGCTCGGTCAGGTTCATGGTGCCGGTCCATTCACCCGCGACCATCTTCGGCACGTAGGTCTTCTTCTGCTCCGGGGTCCCGTGCACCAGCAGCGCCGCGGTCGCGCCCATGGTCAGTCCGCCATACATCGAGAATGCCATGTTGGCGGAGATCTGGAATTCGTTGACCGCCTGGCTGAGCACCACCGGCAGACCCTGCCCGCCATATTCCGATGGCGCCGAGAGCCCGAGCCAGCCGCCTTCGGCGACCTGCTTGAACGCGTCCTTGAAGCCCTTCGGCGTGGTGACGCTGCCGTCGTCATGGCGCTTGCAGCCTTCGAGATCGCCGGTGCGATTCAACGGCTGCAGCACCTCCTCGCTGAGCTTGGCGGCCTCGCCGAGGATCGCTTCGCGCACGTCGGCCGATGCATCGGTGAAGCCGGGAAGATTGTCGTAGCGGTCGATCTGGAAGACGTCGTTGAGCAGGAAGCTGACGTCTTCGACAGGGGCTTTGTAGGTTGGCATGGTGTTCTCCCGGCTGGCGGCGTCGGCAGCACAGCTTGTCCTTGGGTTCGTTGGAATGGACCTTATCCGGTTCCGAAGGTCCGTGGCAGTGACACTATCGAGACTGAGCTTGCGGCGTTGCGCCGCCCTGCTTCATCAATTCATCACCCATCAGCCGATGCAGCATGTTGATGGCCTTGAGCGGGCGCACCATCACCTTGAAATGCGTGATCCGGCCATCGGCATCGAAGCTGATAATGTCGACGCCGTTGATCCTGATGCCGTCGATGACGTTCTCGAATTCGAGCACGGCGCCGGTCTCGCTGGTCCATTCGCTCAGATATGTGAAGGTCGGACCGCCGAGCACCTTGGCGGCGCTGGTCAGATATTTGAAGGTGATGTCGCGACCGCGTTGCGGCGTGTGCACCACAGGGCTTTCGAACACCGCGTCGGGATGCAGGAGGTCCCACAGCGCCGCGGTATCGTGGGACTTCATGTGGGCGTACCACTTGTCGAGGCCCGGTCTGGTCATCGGACGTCTCCTGCTGTGGAATGAGGAGCCTGGCGATCGATCGGTCTCCAAAACACTGGACCGATCGCCATATGCACATTGACGCATATGCACGATGATGCATAAAGTCAAGCGGAGTTCAGAACGCGGATGGGGAACCAAGATGGAGGTGGGCGTTGGCGCTCGGTGACGCAATCCTCGCCTGTCTCACGGAACGTCCGATGACGGGCTATGAGCTCGCCAAGACGTTCGATGCGTCGATCGGCTTCTTCTGGAAAGCCGATCATCAGCAGATCTATCGCGAGCTGTCGCGGCTGCGCGACAAGGGTCATGTCCAGGGCCGCGAGGTGGTGCAATCGGGCAAACCCAACAAGCTGGTCTACACCCTGACGGCGGAGGGCCGTGCGGCGCTGAAGCACTGGGCGGCGCGGCCGAGCGTGCCGCCCTCGATCAAGGATGACCTGCTGATCCGACTCTACGCGCTCGACAGCGTCGAGATCGAGCCGCTGCGCACCGATTTGATGGCGCGGCTCGAACATCACCGCGACCGCTACGAACGCTACGAGCGCCTGCTCAACAAGCGCTTTCCCGACGGCACCGCGCCGCCCGCCGATCTCGGCAAGATGCTCGGCTTGCGCATCGGGATGCGGCACGAGCGCGTGGTGGTGGAGTGGTGCGAGGAAGCGCTCGACGCGCTGTCCGCGATTACCGGTCGCGGCAACGTGCTGCCGCTCGACGACAGCAAGCGCGAGAGCGGCGGCTAGCAGCAAGCGCCCAACCTCCCCTTGAAAAGGGGAGGTCGCTTTGCTCGCAGAGCAAGGTGGGTGGGGGTCATGTCTCTCCACGAGCAGCGGCGTCTGTGGTTGACCCCGTCCCAACCTTCCCCCTTTCAGGGGTAGGGCAATCGCATTTGGGAAAAAAACGCCCTGCGGCCCATCGTTCGAGACGCCCGCCTTTGGCGGGCTCCTCAGAGCCTGTGAATCTTTGTGCAGATTTTGATTGAGTTTGCACGCTTGCAGTGATTCCTGATTGTGGACACTGGAGAGGTGCAACGATGTCCGGCGATGAACTTTTTTCGGATCTTCCGCA